>Ga0209933_1000217_pt1 | contig 135430 bp, 112 predicted proteins | sample ThiBiot_300_biof_FD_183944 | JGI IMG/M metagenome (GOLD analysis project Ga0209933, IMG submission 183944) | Wastewater bioreactor microbial communities from Cape Town, South Africa - Thiocy_cont_300_biof (SPAdes) | ecosystem: Engineered > Bioremediation > Thiocyanate > Unclassified | place... | reverse complement strand
GCGCAAAAACAACATTGCATCGCTTATCCAGCCGGATTATGTAGTCGGATAACGTACCCATTTCGCCAGCCAATCGTTGCTGGGCATACCGGCTCAGCTTATAGATGCGATCATACCGAATGCCATCTGGATAAACAGCCAGCAGCCCCACGAGCCCAATCCAGAAAGCCCGCATAACAAAATTGGCCAGAAAAGCGCCAAACAATACGTAACAGGCCCCTTTCATGATCCCAAACATTTCTGCGGGCATCATCTCATGAATTAAATCGGCATCGGTCATCAGGTTATACCGATAATAGGTCAGTGCACTTTCCAGTAGATCGGGCAGGCTGAGCGTAGCAAACATAGCGGCTCCTGAAACAATTAATTCCAAGTTCCAGCTCTGGGCCGTTAACTCACGAAGCTTATCCTGAATCTCCGGTTCAGCAGACGGTTGGGGTTCTATGGGAGTTTCATCGGGAAGGGTCATATTCCTAACACGGTGGTTTATCGGCAAAATAGCGCTTTTCGCCAATTCTTCGCACCGTTGGTTCGCAATTGTATCCTAGTCGAACCATAAAAAAATAATCCCCTGATTTGTAACCATTCAGACTATCTATCTAATGAATTAGCAATGTCCAGATAACGATCATCTGTTACCCATGAACGATTCGTAGCCTAAGCTTACGTAAAAGCCTTACGTTCATGAATCTTCAGGAAAAATTCACGGCAACCAATTTCATAAATGAATATTTATCAATATTTGATTACTAAATGTACTTTTGGAGCGCGTTTAAGGCCTGCCCAAACAGCTTCCTATGACGAAACTATTCAAGCCCGGTCGGTTGCTACTAACCAACACGTGCGGTTTTTCAGAACCGCTTATACATCATAGCTTTTTCTTCGGAGGGGACGCGACAAACTCTTTATTACTTTTCCCCAAATCGACAGACGTAGCCACGGCAATGCCACGCTGATCGGCTTTGTTGACAGCACAATAGAAGTGGTATACAATACCTTTATGCTTAACGACGAATGACTTATGGGCGTATAAGTCATCATACGGTCCCGACGGCTCAATCAGATTAGCCCCCGTCCAGTCGGTCCAGTTGACTAGATCGGTCGATACGGCAAAACGGTTAAATGCCCCCTTTCGATCCTCCCAAAACGCGCCGAAATAGAACATAACATACAGGTCACCCATTTTCTGAATCACCGCATCGCCCGTAATTCCGGCCGAATGCATCAGCACGGGTTCTTTATGGAAGCGTTGCCAATTCAGCATATCGTCGGAAACGGCCATACCAATCCGCTCATATCCACGGTATTTCGGCACTCCGGTCGTATCGCCGTTGGCATTGTAGTACATCACAAACCGATAGCCCGTTTTTTTCTGCTGATCCTCAATGATTGTACTTTTGTACAACTTCCGATTCTCCCACCAGCGCGTATCCGGGTCTTTAGCGGTCAATACGGGTTTAGGATTCCGTTGCCATTCATGCGCTTTTGTAGGGTCATCTGAAGTATAGGCAATGCCAATCGACAGGTCACCAGCTTCGTACCCTTTGCCATTGCCTCCGATGTACGACATCCAGTAGTTGCCGTTGTATTTGTTCAGGGCATAACTGCCACCCCATTTCAGGTCCTGCAACGCGTTATAGCCTGCCTTCTGATTAGCGTCCCAGCGAGTGGTTTTGGTTGTATCCGAAAACGACATAAGCCGACCGAGCGTATCCCAATGCAGCAGGTCGTTGCTTTTGGCCAGCCAGGTTTCGTAGCCGCGACCGTCGTAGATCAGGTAAGTCATATACCACTGGTTGCCTTTCTGAAAGATTGTTGGGCAGTCCATTTTATGCTCATTATCGGCGGGGGTCATCACCAGCCCGTATTTGAATGGGGTTTTCACCTCGTTATACACATGTTGCATCTGCATATCGGATACGCGGCTGATCTGCGCAAACAGCGATGTAGGGAGAAGACAAAAAAGTACAATTCGGATGTTTAGGAACGTCATAGCAGCTTATAGATAAACCACTCAGCCACTTCATTCAGCCGAATGGTTATCCAAGAGTACAAAACTATCCGTGATAAAGACTATAGGTATCTATAATTTCCCCGAAAGATTGTCTGATGTTAGCGTGTGCAGCATCAGCCTGCCTAAAAAATGCATTTCAAATAGGTCATGTTGGCACCGAAGTTATTCCTAACAAACAGAATTTTAAACAATCTGAACATTACCAGCGCCTGGCAAATAGCCATATTGCATATTAATCTCAAAATAAATCTAAAAACGCGCCCAATGTCTATATCATTTTCTCGGCAATGTATAGGATATTATCATCCTCTATTAAATTCACGTAATCTCTCTGCTTAAATGCTACAATTGTGTTGTTAGTATGCTAAACAAGTTGCGTTTCCTGACCTTAAAACTCCTATCCCTCCTGTATCTCACACGCTTTATCGGGTAAAATGAAGCCTTTCCTGACTTATGGGTAGTAGGTCTGTATCTTTACATCGACCTGCCTAAACCACCCGTTTACATGAAACGTGTTCTCTTTTTGTTAGCTGGATCGCTTTTTTTTAGTAGTATGACGCCTGGATTCTCCACCAACACAACAACTGAGCCTCCCAAAGCCGGTATTGAAAAAACACGCTTCGGTACGTTTCCCGACGGGCGCGAAGCTGATCTGTTTACGCTTCGGAATGCTACTGGCATGACCGTCAAAATTACCAATTATGGCGGCTATATCGTGTCGATTGCCACGCCTGATAAATCGGGAAAACTGGACGACATAACATTGGGGGTTCCTACTTTCGATGATTACATAAAAGGAACACCCAGCTTAGGGCCGATTATTGGCCGGTATGGTAATCGGATTGCCAACGGAAAATTTACCCTGGATGGCCAGGAGTATACATTAGCCCAGAACAACAATGGCAACCACATTCATGGTGGGCCTACTGGTTTTGATAAGCGGCTCTGGAAAGCGACGCCTAAGGATGGGGCCGAACCTGCCGTTGTGCTGGAATACACCGCAAAGGATGGCGAAGAAGGGTATCCAGGGAATCTGGCGGTTACGGTAACTTACACGTTACAAAAAGATAACGGTCTTCGGATCGACTACAAAGCGACAACCGATAAACCCACGGTGTTTAACCCAACGAATCACGCGTATTTCAACCTGAGCGGTATGAAACATGATGTGATGAATCATGTGCTGATGGTAGCCGCCAACAACGTGCTGGCAACCGATCCTAAACAGATTCCGACGGGAGAGATAGTACCCGTTGCCGGTACGCCGTTCGACTTTACAAAGCCAACCCCCATCGGCGAACGCATCAACGATACCACCAATATTCAGATCAAATACGGCAAAGGATATGACCATTGCTGGGTATTCACCGATCAGTCAAAAAAACTAAAGCTGGGCGCTACGTTATATGACCCTACTACCGGGCGTTTTATGGAAACGTTTACGACTGAACCGGCAGTACAGGTGTATACGGCTAACAACCTGAACGGCAAACTGCAAAACAAAGATGGAGTGCCACTGAGCCGTCGGTTTGGGGTATGTCTGGAAACCCAGCACTTCCCCGATTCGCCTAACCATTCGAATTTCCCCAGTACCGTTCTGCGGCCTGGCCAGACGTTTTCCAGTACAACCGTGTATCGCTTCTCGGTAAAATGACCACAAGCATCAAGCTATTCCCTTTTCTAAAACTTCCTATTTGAAGCTTTTTTGGTTCGTGGTGGCAGGCTCTTACAACCTGCCACCACGAACAGAACCTGCCCTCACCCTACCTGAGCAAAACGCTGTAAGTTGATTAACGCAAACAACTTTTTAGGTTTTAGAAAAGGGAACAGGCTGAGATAATCACAAATTCCGAATATACTTCTGCCCACCCAAGTAGCGCATCTGACGGGCAATCTGACGGGTTCTTCGCTGAACGTAATTAGAGGGGTGAGCAATCGAAAACTTACGCGGATTGGGCAATACGGCCGCTATCCGGGCGGCTTCATCACGCGAAAGAGATGCCGCTGCATGATGGTAAAAGCGTTCTGATGCGGCCTCAACGCCAAACGTCATGGGTCCGGTTTCAGCCACATTCAGGTACACTTCCAGAATCCGCTTTTTACCCCAGATTAGCTCAATCAGTACTGTAAAGTAGACTTCAAGCCCTTTTCGAATGTAGCTGCGCCCGTTCCAGAGAAATACATTTTTGGCGACCTGCTGCGAAATGGTACTGGCTCCCCGTGGGCGTTTGCGGGTTTTGTTTTCTTTAATTGCATCCTGGATTTCATCGAAATCAAAGCCCCAATGAGTCGGAAACGCCTGATCTTCCGACGATACAACCGCCAATGCCGCTTCCTTGCTGATTTCGTCGTAGGAACGCCATTTTTTGTAAATATGACTGCTATGGGTGGTACTATCGCCCTCCATCCAGCGCGAAACCATCAGAGGGGTTACCACAACCGGAACGTATTTCAAGGAAATAACATAACCCAGCGAACCAAAGAAAATCCATAGGAACGCTTTCAGGCAAAACCAGTACGCACGTTCCAGAAAAGGTCGTTCGCGGATAAATTGACGGGTTTGCCCCCAACGCGACGAATCCTGCTGATTCGACCGACGGGAACGGCGGGTTTCCGGTTGTGGACTAGGTTGATTGACTTTAGGTCGTGGTATTCGGGGACCACTATCACGGAATCTATTGACAGGTTGCTGAGGATTCATAGGTGTAGGCGCATTCCGCGAAAATACTAGTAAGGCTGGTGGAAACCCGTTCTTTTTAGCGAATAAAACCAAAATCCCCGAAAAAGCGAGGCCCTACGGCACGACACACTCCCCTTACTCCACAAATAAAGTTGCAGCAACCCGATCGGCAAACAACTTGCCCGCCTGGGTCAGACGCAGCCAATCGCCCTCGCGGATAAGCCAGCCCGATGCGTACATGGCCGACAACTCATCAGCCTGTTGACAGGTAAAATCCATTCCCAGCAATTTGTTCAATTCAGTTAGTGAGCAGCCCCACTGAGTCCGTAATCCAGTCAGCAGATAGTCGTTTACCTGATCAGCAATGGTTAGTTCTTCACGTTCAGCAGGGATTTGCCCCTGCTGAATGACAGCGATATAACGTGCATTGTTGGCAATATTGTATTGCCTCGAAAAACCATTGTAGGAATGGGCACTAGGACCTACGCCCAGATAGGGCTTACGTTGCCAATAGGCGGTATTATGCCGGGCATATTGAACGACACCTTCCTGATCGGCACGGGCAAAATTCGAGATTTCGTAATGTTCGTATCCGGTCTGAATCAATGCCTGAGTCAACTCCTCAAACTGATCGGCAGCCAACGCTTCATCGGCCGGGGGTAGTTTTCCTTTCTGTTGCCAGCGCCCAAAAGCAGTGTCGGGTTCAATGGTCAGGGCATAAGCCGAGAGATGTGGTATGTTCAAGGCCAGCATCTTTTCCATATCCTGTTTCCAGCACGATTCATGGCGGTTCGGTATCCCATAAATCAAATCAACACTCAGGTTTTCAAACCCCACTTCTCGGGCCAGTCCAACGCAATTTTCAGCTTCCGTTGCCGAATGAGCGCGGTTCATCCAGCGAAGTGTTGCCTCGTCAAATGTCTGAATGCCAATACTCAACCGATTTACGTATCGACGGAGCATCGCTAATTTTTCGCGACTCAGATCATCCGGATTAGCCTCTAGCGTTATTTCCGCGTTGGGTGCTATGACAAACTGATTGTTGATCGTCTCAAAAAGCTGAGCCAGTTCATTCTCCGTCAGGATTGAGGGCGTTCCACCACCCAAATAAACCGTTTCCAGAACCGAGGTTGGCAAATACGCTTTCTGAAGGCGGATTTCAGTGCAAATGGCCTCAACCAAAGCTGGTTTCAGGCGCATGCTCGTACTAAAATGGAAGTCGCAGTAGTGGCAGGCCTGCTTACAAAACGGTATGTGCAAATAAAGGTGCATCGCTCTTAGAGACAACAAAACGGGGAGTTGGGTTCAAAAGAGAGAGGAAGAGGGCAATCAGAAACGACAACTTCGCTTCTCCTTTTATAACTTTTTCTCCAGCACAATCGCCAGTCCACGCTTTCCCTGCGTGACGCCAATGATGTCGAAGCCAACGTGTATGTTCAGGCTAAGCATGGAACGCCACTGATTGTAAGTCTGCGTTCGGATGGTATGGTACTTCTGGGTTCGGCACCACTCGTGTTGCCGGCGCATCAGTTCTGACGCAATACCGTGCCCTCTGAAATCGAGATGAACCCCACCGAGCCAGCTATAGTAGTGACCCTTCTTCCGTTCATAGCCCAGTTTACACCCAACAACCCGACCATCAGCCAGGGCTAGTTGCATTTGCAACCCTGTTCGGGATTGCTGATACGTCAGTTCAGCGAGTAGTTTGGAGCGGGATCGATTGGAAAAAACAACGGTAAGCAGATCGATCAGTGACGACAGGAGAGGTTCCTGGGGAAGCTCAGAAACGGATGTATACTGTATGTCCATCCGGCGAAGATGGACAAAAGACCCTATCGGGCAAAATCGGCCGGATCAGTCCGGGCACTTTTTACAGCGTTTGCCCTTCTTATATTTCTTGCAGCATTTCTTCAACACACACTCATAGCCCACAAAAGGGTTGGTCTGAATCAGTGTTTTAGCATCGTTCGAAGCAAGGGTATAATCAGTAGCCAGCAAATCCGTACTCATGAATCATTGTTGTTTTCTGCCACAAAGGTAAGCTTGTTTAGATTTATTACAAATTAAAATAATTGATTTCTTTTAAAAGCAATAGCCCGAAGGCGTTGGTGCTTTCGGGCTATGGATTCGTAATTAATGAATTGAAGAGCAGACTATTTTAGTGATGAATTTCTCCAGTCATATACAACTGTACCTGTCCGGAAATATCGACCCGAACGGGGTTCGTACCATCATCATTGAGTTTACACCGAATGTAGCCCCCTCGCTTTGACAACTGACGGGCCGATAGCTCCGTTTTCCCTAATCGCTCGGCCCAGTACGGCATAAGCGTCGTATAGGCAGATCCCGTTACCGGATCTTCGTCGATACCTGCCTGTGGACCAAAAAAGCGGGCTACAAAATCAATCCCAGAATCCTCATTGGCGGGTGCGGTCACAATGACTCCCCGCGCGGGTACGGTATTCATTTCCCGAAAATCAGGTTCCAGCGCTTCGATCTGCTCCTGCGTTTTGTATACCAGCATGTAATCAGTTTTGCCTTTGTAAATTTCCAGCGGTCTTTCCTTTACACTACTGATCAAGGCAGGCGGTTGGAGGTTAGCTTTGTGAACCACATCGGCCGGGAAATCGAGCGTTAACCAGCCATCCTCGCTCCGGCACACTTTCAGCATACCCGATCGGGACGTAAAAAATACCTGATCACCTAGTCCGGTATTTTCCAGGAAAAATAACACATACCCCGTAGCAAGGGTAGCATGCCCGCACAGGTCGACTTCGATAGTGGGCGTGAACCAGCGAATATGATACGTGTCTTTCTGATCGGTTTTTACATAAAATGCGGTTTCTGCCAGGTTATTTTCCGTCGCGATTTGCTGTAGTCGTTCGTCAGGAAGCCAATCGGTCAACGGTATAACAGCCGCTGGATTACCGGCAAACAATTGATCGGTAAACGCGTCAAGTTGATAAATACGCATGAGGGTTTAGGGATGTGCCAGGCACTATTAACACGTTAGGAATAGTTTTCTGTGGTTTGTAGGGTATCAAATAGGGTTGCCGAAAATTCCGTCAGTGAAGGTAGAATTACATCGGCTATTGCAAATTTAGGGTCGTTCAACTCAAAGGCTCCGGGCACTGCTATCGTTCGCATTCCTGCACTATGAGCCGATTTCAGCCCATTGCCTGAATCTTCAAAAGCCAGACAGTCGGCGGGTAATACCCCCAGCTTTCGGGCCGTTCCCAAATATACATCAGGAGCCGGTTTATTACGCGCTTCCAGCGTAGCCGAATGCCAGAGTGTGAGCGATTGGCGGATACCTAGTCGGTCGACAACCACTTCAATCAGACTCATGGGCGATGCTGAAGCAATGGCCGTTGGTATGCCCTGATGAGCGAAAAAATTCAGCGTTTCAACAGCCCCCGGCATTGGCTCAGCCATGTGCGCAATTCGCTCATGAACCCCTTCGGTAATGGCGTCGGCCAGTTCCTGAAACCCTCGCCCTGGTGCTGCCGGATCAGCCCACGGACGGCGGGCAAACCAGTAATGTACCACATCCAGAATGGGCAATCCGGTCGTTTGTTTGCACTCTTCGTCGGTCAGGTATAGCCCAACCGTGGCAAATACCTCACGTTCCATAGCTCGCCAGTGGGGTTCCGAATCCACCAGAAGGCCATCCATATCAAATATTGCTGCCTGTATCAAAATAGGTTGTAAGTCATTAAGTGGATGAATAATGTAAAATGAGCAATTAACAATTGAACATCAGTTAGGGAATCACATTATCCATTGTTCATCTTAAATTATCCATTATTCATTTACACACTCGCCTGACGGAAGGGTTTTATATCGATAGTTTCCCAAACGCCCTGCACAATATACGGGTCATTTTGCAAGTAATCATCCAGTCGGTCCTGCGATTCGAGATTTAGCAAAAGCATCGAACCAATCATTTTTCCGTCGGGATCGAGCAGGGCACCGCCCAAAATGAACTCTCCTTTTTCTTTCAGTTGACGAACGTACTCAAAATGAGCCGGACGGGCGGCCATCCGCCGATCCAGCGCGTCGGGGTCGGTATGGTCGTATGCGTGAACAACGTATTGCATAAGTGTTATGAATGTATTGACCAGCTAGGACTGGATTAAGCTAATGGGTTTGCTGTAAAATAAGCGATCGTTAATTCATAGAAGGTCCGGGCATCATCTAACAGGAGTTTTGCTTCTTTCATACCAATACTCCTTCTCTGCGAGCATTTTGATACACAGACCCAAACGATTGTTGATACCGCTTAACGGAAGCGGGTAAAACCGATACTGCCTTACCATACCGAAGAATAAAATCCATCGTAATATCACTTAATCGGAATAGCTCGGCATATGTATTTACGGTTTCGTCGTTCAGTAGTACCATCAGGTCAATGTCCGACTCCTCGTCGTAGTCGCCCCTGGCATACGAACCATACAACACCACATCATGCAGACGGTCGCCGTACAGCGTCTGCAGCGAGGTTTTAAACTCCCTCACGATGGGTTCTATGACCGGATTAATGCGCGTTTTCACGCCGAAAAGTAAGCGATTCGCCCTTTTCTTCCTAATTTCAGGCTTTCCCTTCATCTGCTTACGCTATTTTTTCATGAAACACCTCTTTTACTGGCCACTCACACTTCTTACGGCATCGGCGCTTGCCCAATCAGCGCCCAAAGCGTCGGGAACGCCGGAGCTTCCGCAACTCACCGTCGAAACCATTATGCAGGACCCTAAAAATTGGGTCGGCACATCCCCTTCCAATCCATTCTGGTCCGAAGACTCGCAGACACTTTACTTTAACTGGAACCCTGAAAAAGCAAAAAGTGATTCGCTCTACAAGGTAACGTTCACACCAACCACCAAAGGCAAAGTACTGACAGCCTCAAAACCTGTAAAGGTTAGCCCAGCCGAGCGTCGGGCGCTGCCCACGCCACCTGTAGCCGCCTACAACCGGGCGTATACCCAACGACTGTTCGAACGGCAGGGCGATTTGTATGTACTCGACGTAAAAACGGGTGCCATCCGGCAACTGACGAATACGGTTGAGGTCGAAAATGATCCGAACTTTTCAGGAGACGAACAACGGGCGGTCTTCCGTCGTAGCAACAACCTCTTCAGCATCGATCTGAAAACGGGCCAACTGGACCAGCTAACCGACTTCCGGCCCGGCTCGAAAAAACCCGACCCCAAACCTACCGACGAAGAGAAATTTCTGAAACAGGACGCGTTACGACTTTCGACAGTGCTGACGGAACGAAAGGAGAAGAAGGACGAAGGCGAACGGATCAGCAAAGCCGACCGTCCTAAACGCCCGAAGGAGATTTACCTGGAAGAACGACAATTACTCAGCCCGCAACTCAGCCCCGATGGACGGTTTATTACGTATCGGCTTTCCAAAAGTGCGTCGAATGCTAAAACCGCTCAGGTTCCTAATTACGTGACCGAATCGGGCTACACCGAAGAAATTGCGGCTCGTACCAAAGTAGGGGCTCCAGCCGCTACGCAGGAGTTTTTTGTTTACGACCGCATAAAAGATACCATACGAACTGTCAGCCTGAAAGCGATTCCCGGAATTTATGACCAACCCGCCTATCTGAAAACGACGGCAAAATCCAAAGCCGATACCAGCAGGAAAATACGCCCAGTAACCATGACTAGTGTGCTTTGGTCGGATGATGGCAAACTGGCTGTAGTAACCGCCCGGTCGTTTGATAATAAAGATCGCTGGATCATGCGGCTCGACTTGGAAACCCAGAAACTCACCGTTCTGGATCGGCAGCACGACGATGCCTGGATTGGCGGTCCGGGTATTCAGGGCTTCGGCCCATCGGCTGGTAACATGAACTTTCTGGCCGACAATCAAACGATCTGGTTCCAGTCGGAAGCAGACGGCTATTCGCACATCTACACGGTTAATATACTGACGGGCGAGAAAAAGCAACTGACATCGGGAAAGTTTGAAGTACAGCAGGTGCAGTTATCGAAAGACAAAAAATACTTTTTCCTGCAAACCAACGAAGTCCATCCTGGCGAACAGCATTATTACCGGATGGCCGTTACGGGTGGTGAACGGGTAAAACTCACCACTATGCCGGGAGCCAACGACGTAACCCTGGCCCCTAATGAAACCCGGATGGCCATTCGCTACTCGTCGAGCAATCAGCCCTGGGAGCTTTACGTAACCGATATCAAGGCTGATGTAAAAAAGGGAGATATTGGGAAAGACGCGCTCAAACTGACCGACTCCCCTACCGCCGATTTCAAAAAATATCCCTGGCGCGAACCGGCACTGGTAACCATTCCCGCCCGCGATGGCCAAACGATTTATGCCCGACTATATAAACCGACAAAGCCGAGTGGGAAAGCGGTTGTGTTTGTACATGGCGCAGGGTATTTACAGAATGCGCATAAATGGTGGAGCCAGTATTTCCGCGAATACATGTTCCATAACTTACTCACTGACAAGGGGTATACGGTACTGGATATTGACTATCGGGCCAGCGCTGGCTACGGTCGTGACTGGCGAACGGGCATCTATCGGCACATGGGTGGTAAGGATTTAGATGACCATGTCGATGCAGCCAAATGGCTGGTGCAGAACCATGGTGTGGATGCGAACCGAATTGGGATTTATGGCGGATCGTATGGCGGGTTTATTACGCTGATGGCGATGTTTACCACACCCGATGTGTTCAAAGCCGGTGCCGCGCTCCGTCCCGTAACCGACTGGGCGGCCTATAACCACGGGTATACGGCTAACATCCTGAATGAACCCCAATCAGATTCGCTTTCGTATCGCCTGTCGTCGCCCATTAATTTTGCCGAAGGGCTGAAAAACTACCTGCTCATCTGCCACGGTATGGTCGATGTAAACGTTCATTTTCAGGACACTGTCCGGCTCATTCAGCGACTAATCGAGCTTCGAAAAGAGAATTGGGAAGTAGCCGCTTATCCTGTCGAAGATCACGGTTTTGTGGAGCCTACCAGTTGGATGGACGAATACAAGCGTATTCTGAAATTGTTCGAAGAGCGATTATAAATTGAACCCATAGACGCAGAGCGCACAGAGGAAATATAAATTTTCTGTGCGCTCTGCGTCTATGGGTTAAATACTTATTTCATCATCCGTTCCAGCATTTTTTTTCCGTTCTGATTATCAGGATTGAGGGCAACGGATTTCTGGTACATGCTGATGGCTTCTTCTTTTTTCCCGTTCTTCAACAGCGCTTCTCCGAGACTATCGTAGGCATTCCAGCTATCAGGGTATTGGTTTACGATGAGTTTAAATACTGCCAGCGCTTCCTTCGGTTTTCCCTGACCATTCAGGAGTCGATAACCCCAATCGTTCAGATCGTTCTCGGTTGGCTGAAAACCCGCATTTGTTCGTTTCAGCTCGGCAAAGGTGGCTGGTGCCTGATCGAAGCCCCGTTTCTCCAGTTGCATACGCAAAGCCGTAATCGGATCCGACAAAGGGATTGCCGGATTAAAGAAACCAGCCAGTTCATCCACAAACTCCTCGGGATACGAGCCTGCCAGATTCGTCAAAACCACAATGGCCAGATCATCATCGGGATACACGCACATAGCCGAACGTCCTCCTCCTGTAATCAGAACAGCATCATGCTTAGGCCGTGGCTTCACCGTCCAGCCAAGCGCCCACTGAGTAGGGTTTCCGTTATTGTAAGAACCTGGCGTCCAGAGCGTTTTTAAGGCTTCTTTTGTTTTCAGCAATTTGCCCTGTTGCAATACTATAATCCAGCGGGCCATATCTTCGGCAGTACTGTTCATACCCGAAGCGGTTCGGCGCATGGGCGGGAATTCCGCATAATTGGTAATCAGTTTTTCTTCGCCCAGCGATTTACCGTCCAGACTAGTCACATACCGATACGATTGCACCATACCCGGAATAACATCGCGTGAATCACCAAAAACAGTACCAGGCATATCGGCTACATCGAACTGACGTTCTTTGAATACCTGGGCAAAGGGTTTGCCCCGAAATTTGTCAATAATTTTACCAAGCAGCAGATAGTTGGTTTGATTGTAGCTAAACTGCGTTCCGGTTGGAAAATCCATCGGGAAGGTCTGAATTTTAGCAAAAGCCGCTTCTTCTGTGCCAACGCCTTCCAGCCCATATGTGCCGGGATTGAGTAGTCGGTTGATGTCGGGCAGACCCGAAACGTGGGTCAATAGCTGACGAATCGTGACGGGTCGCCAGGATTGAGGAAGGCTATCCAGATACCGGGATACCGGGGCCGAAAGGTCTATTTTCCCTTCTTCCACAAGTTGCATGATCGCCACACCTGTAAACGCTTTGGTACAGGAGTTGATCGGGAAAATACTTCGATTAGTAACAGGTACGTCATCCTGCACATTCGCCATACCATACGACTTCGACAGCACCAGCTTCCCATGCTGAACCACCGCTGCCTGTAGCCCGGTTATCCGACGTTCGCTTAGTTTTTTCCGCAGAAAGGCATCGACCTCACTGGGTGTTTTGGATGTTCTTTCCTTCGCTGGCCCCTGCTGACCGAAGGTCTGTGCATAAACCAATACAATTAAATAAGCTGCCCATACAGCCCATGTCTGCTTCCTTTGTACGTGCATAAACGTTCCGTTTCGCTGGAAACTTCAACGAGTCGCGAAGGTTACAGCGAAACGGAAACCCTGGGAACAGGCTTATTTTTTAAAGGCCAGTGCTTTTACCGGCTGAATCCGGTTAATGATAAATGTCGGGAACCAGAGCACCAGTGCAATCAGCAAGATGGTTCCGCCATTCAAGGCCAGAATAGTCGGCCAGTCCCACACAATGGGCACGTAATTCATGAAGTAATTTTTAGGGTCGAGTGGAATCAGTTTGAAGCGGTCCTGTAGGTAGCAAAGCCCCAACCCGACTACGTTGCCGATTAGCAGCCCCCAGCTAACCATGTTGAGCCCAACAAATACAAACATGCGTCGTATGAGCGGATTAGCGGCTCCCAGCGCTTTCAACAGACCAATCATAGGTGTTCGCTCCATCATCAGCACCAGCAACACCGAAATCATATTGAACGAAGCAATGAACGTAATCAGGCTCAGCAGAATAACCATATTTCGGTCGAGCAGAAGCATCCAGTCGAACAAGGGTCGGTATTGGTCGGTTACGCGCGTCAGGCGCATATCGGGCGACAGGGCTTGAAAAACGTTGGCGGCCGTCTGGTCGAGTCGGGCAAAATCATTAACAAAGATCTCGTAACTACCCACGGAATCGGGTCCCCAGCGATTCAGCCGCTGAATGAGCCGGATATCACCCAGGGCAATGGTTTTATCGACTTCTTCCAAGCCGGTATCATAAATACCAACTACAGTCATTTTTCGGGCACGGGGCGCATTGCCCAGAAAATACAACGGCACACTTTCGCCCACACTTACGCCCAGTTGGTTGGCCATGTACTGACTCAGCAACAGTTGAGTTGATCCGGAACCGGTATCGGCCCCAACAACGGGTATCTTTCCAGCGACCAGCGATCCCTGAAACAGATTCCAGTCGTAATCCCGACCTACGCCTTTCAGAATCACCCCACTCAACTCCTCTTTAGTTTTGAGGATACCCGCCTTCAGCGCTACCGCCTGAATATGCCGAACACCCGGAATTTTCGTACTGTCGTCGTACAGCCTGGAGCGTAGAGGCAGGGCCGTTTCTTCGTACGACATATTATTGGTGAATTTACTCACGCCCAGATGCGCCCCAAACAGAAAAATCTTCTGCTGAATCGTATGTTTAAACCCATAAAGGACCGCAAAGGCTACAATCAGAATGGCTAACCCCAGCGCAATACTGCCAATGCCGATTCGAGTAACCGTAGCCGAAAAACTGCCCTCGGGCGCGTGGCGAACCTTACGGGCTAAAAAAACAGGGACGTTCAAGTTGAGTGGTTCGCCGTTTGTCGATAATTGTTCATTGTAGGTCGTATAAAAAAGATGTTTTTAGCCGTGAATCCTACCGATAAACTGACTACTATTGACTAGCGACTGTTATTTTGTTCTACAACGTAAAAGTAAGAGTTTTACAGTGATTAACTGGCCAATGATTACAATCGATACGACACATCAGCCAATTTGGACAACGAATCGACTACGTACCCATACTCTATCTCTGCTATTGGTGCTGTCTATGTTGGGGGCACTGACCACGTATGCTCAATCGGTAACCCGAATCGACAGCCTGCCCGCAGATGGATTGTCGCTCGTGAAGGGCTGGCGCTGGCATACCGGCGATAACCCGGCCTGGGCTAATACCTCGTTCGATGACAGCCGATGGGATACCATCCGGCCAGGACGTCCGATAACGCGCCTGGACAACGTCAAAAACCATCCTCTTGGCTGGCTGCGCTATACCTTCACGCTTAATACAGATACGCTGCCTGTTTCTCTGGCAGCTACGCTCAATCAGGCCGGGGCTTCGGACATCTATATAGACGGGTCACGATGGCAACAACTGGGGCGTGTCGGGTCAACCTATCAGACTCAGCGGTCTTATACGCCATCCGATCATGCGATCTACCTTCTGCCCCCCTTAGCTCCCGGTCGTCATGTACTGGCTGTACGGCTTTCGCAGCTATCGCCCCCCTGGTATTCGCCTAAGTTCCTTTATTTTACCCTGCCTGTTTTCCGAATTACGTTGTTCGAAGCGCAGCACCTGGCCACGAGTCAGTTTAACCGACTGTATACCCAGGCGCTTGGCAATTACCTGCTGGTCGGTATCTTCTTCATGCTGGCGGTTATCCACTTTCTTTATTATTACTACCGCCGAAAGCGGGTCAATCTGGTATTCGGGCTAACCATGCTTTCAGGGGCCTTCTGCATTACACTAGTCGAATTGCTGGGCCTCATCACTGATCCATCAATTGGCGAATGGCTTATTGTAAGCCAGGGCTTACTCGTATCCCTCTTTATGCTGATGCTCCTGATCACCTATTACGTCTACCTGGATCAGCCCTTACCCTGGTTTTTAGTCATTGAGGGTATTTTGCTGATTACCCCCCGGTGTATAATGTCCTTATCGTCATCCTGGCAAGTCGCCAGCATTTTATCCATTCTGGCCATTACTGGGCTATTTGCCGATGGCATACGGGTCAGCATCAATGCCATTCGGGCCAAACAAATAAATGCCCGGTTCATGCTCAGTAGTATTCTTGTCATGCTGGTCATCCTGCTGCTGGGTGGCTTTATAAGCTGGTGGTTATCGATCCACTTCCCAGCTTATAATGCAATTTTGTCAGCCATGACGAATCTGCTTTTCTTCCTGACACTACCGATCACATTTGCTATCATACTAGCCCGTGAACATGCCCAGACGAACAAAACGCTGGAAGAACGACTGGTACAGGTGCAACAGCTATCTGCCGAAAAAGAAAATATTCTGACCCAGCAAAACGAAACCCTCGAACAACAGGTGACCCAGCGCACATCTGAACTGACGCAATCGTTGACCGAACTTCGCGAGACACAGCAACAGCTAATTCAACGCGAAAAAATGGCTAGCCTGGGCGAGCTTACAGCGGGTATAGCCCACGAAATACAAAACCCTCTCAACTTCGTCAATAACTTTGCCGAGGTATCGGGCGAGTTACTGGTCGAACTTCGGGACGAACAACAAAAAGGGGCGAACCGCGACCTGACACTGGAAGAAGAACTGCTGGACGATCTGACGGGTAATCTGCAAAAGATTCGGCAACACGGTAGTCGGGCAGCAAGTATTATCAAAGGCATGCTGGGTCATGCCCGCACCAGTACTGGTCAGCGGGAGCCAACCGACCTGAATACCCTCTGTAACGAATACCTTCGGTTGGCCTATCATGGCCTCCTGGCAACAGACAAGCAGTTTAACGCCCAACTGGAAACTCATTTCGACCCCAATCTGAAAGAGGTAACTGTAGTGCCTCAGGATATGGGACGCGTACTACTCAATTTATTCAGCAATGCGTTCCATGCCGTTCGCGAAAAAGCGACTAAGGCTACTGGAGCATACCAGCCAACCGTCGTTGTACGTACGTATCAGGAAGATACTGGGATCAGAATCACAATTCATGACAATGGTACGGGCATCCCCGATCAGGTCCGGGCTAAAGTATTCAATCCTTTTTTTACGACCAAACCTACCGGGCAGGGAACTGGCTTAGGCTTATCACTCAGTTACGACATCGTCACCAAAGGGCATGCTGGCTCGCTAACCTTCGATACGGTCCCCGACCAGGGAACAACATTTACCATTTGGCTACCCATCAAACAGTAGCTGGCCGGTTAGTAGCTCCAAGAGCCGCAGACGTTCTAAACATCCTATTTCACGGTGTCGGTTATTAGTAACCGACACCACCGCCAAACCATAGTGCCGCCACTACAGTGTCTAAAGCCTTAATCGCTTTTTGTGGTGAAAATTGAGTTGGTCAAACGAAAAATGCTCTAACTTTGCATTTTAGAGACCAATTCATGGCCACCGAACAAATTCTGATTCTGGATTTTGGTTCGCAATACACCCAACTCATTGCCCGCCGGGTGCGCGAACTGAACGTTTACTGCGAAATCCATCCGTATAATCACATTCCCACAATCACGGCTGACGTCAAGGGCATTATTCTTTCAGGTAGTCCATCATCCGTTCGTGATATCGATGCACCTGAAGTTCATCTGGCAGCTTTTCGGCATAAACTCCCCATTTTAGGGGTATGCTATGGTGCTCAGTTACTGGCGCATACCAGCGGGGGCGAAGTACAGCCTTCTTCCATTCGCGAATATGGTCGGGCCAAACTCGGTACAGTCGATACCGAAAGTCCACTGCTAAAAGGTATTGACCAGCATTCGCAGGTCTGGATGTCGCATGCCGACACCATCACCAGCGTTCCCGATAATTTCACCATCATTGCTTCAACCGATACCGTTCGGGTAGCGGCTTTCCATATTGAGGGCGAGCCTACGTACGGGATTCAGTTCCACCCCGAAGTGACGCACTCGTTACAGGGCAAAACCTTGCTTCACAACTTTGTTGTCGACATTTGCGGCTGTGCCCAGAACTGGACATCTGAGTCGTTTGTCGAAAGTACAGTAGCCCAGCTAAAGCAAAAGCTAGGGAACGACAAAGTCGTGCTGGGCCTGTCGGGTGGAGTTGACTCGTCGGTTGCCGCCATGCTGATTCACCAGGCTATTGGCAGCAATCTCTACTGTATTTTTGTCGATAACGGTGTACTGCGGAAAGACGAATTCGAAACGGTACTCGAATCGTACAAAACGCTGGGGCTTAACGTGAAAGGCGTCGATGCCAAAGACCGATTCTATACCGCGCTGGAGGGCCTGACCGACCCCGAAGCCAAGCGGAAAGCCATTGGCAAAACCTTTATTGATGTATTTGACCATGAAGCGCACCTGATTGAAGGGGTTTCGTGGCTGGGACAAGGGACTATTTACCCGGACGTGATCGAATCCGTATCCGTAAAAGGTCCTTCGGCTACCATCAAATCGCACCATAATGTGGGCGGCCTCCCCGATTTCATGAAGCTCAAAGTCGTGGAACCGTTAAATACCCTTTTCAAAGACGAAGTGCGGTCCGTTGGTCGAACACTCGGTCTACCCGATTTCATTCTTGGGCGCCACCCATTCCCCGGACCAGGGTTGGCGATACGGATTCTGGGTGATATCACACCTGAAAAAGTAGCGATTCTGCAACAGGTCGATGCCCTGTTCATCGACGGTCTGAAGCGCGAAGGGCTGTACGACAAGGTATGGCAGGCGGGTGCGATTCTGCTGCCAGTTCAATCGGTTGGGGTTATGGGCGATGAGCGTACGTACGAGCGTGTCGTTGCCCTACGGGCTGTAACCTCTGTCGATGGAATGACCGCCGACTGGGCGCATCTGCCTTACGAATTTCTGGCCGATATATCGAACGAAATCATTAACCGGGTAAAGGGGGTTAACCGTGTGGTGTATGATATTTCCTCCAAACCGCCTGCAACCATCGAGTGGGAATAAATGGACTAAACCGCCAGGACGCTAAGGCGCAAAGAATAAATGAATGTTTTTTTGTCTCCTGGCGTCCCTGCTGGTTGGTATCCGGTTCATAATTAACATTTCTCGCAAACGCCCGACTTACTGATCGGGCGTTTTATTTTAGAAAAAATGCATACTTTCGCCCGCAATTCTAACCTTTTGTTTCTGTATGAAAACCTTACAAATGACTCGGGTTCTGGCCCTCACGCTAGCCGGTGTATGTATGACTATGATCAGCTTCGCACAAGGCGACAAAGCCAGCCGCCCCAGCCCTCCCGCTACCGCCAGCGGCAAAATTGGAGGAGCAACAATTACCATCAACTATGGCAGCCCATCGGTGAAAGGAAGAAATGTGTGGGACCCCGCTGGAACGCTGGCCCCATATGGTAAAGTATGGCGGGCCGGTGCCAACGAAGCCACCATCTTCGAAACCGATAAAGACATCAAAGTAGAAGGTAAAACCTTAGCTGCCGGCAAATACAGCCTGTTTGCCACGCCAGGCGAAAAAGAGTGGAAAATTATTTTCAACTCACAAACCGGACAATGGGGCATCAAACGGGGTGGTGAAGCCAACCGCGACCCAGCCAACGACGTGCTGACGGTAGACGTTAAGCCCAAGAAAACGGCCATGACCGAAAAACTGGTCTATGAGGTAAATGGCAAGGGGGTTGATCTGAAATGGGATACCGTCGATGTTCCCATCTCGATCAAATAACCCTATTACTGACCTACATGCAGAAAGGACCTGAACAGTTGTTCAGGTCCTTTCTGCATGTAGGTCGATACACGTTCGGCTTTTAGTCAATTTTCAGCGCTTCCTGAGCCCGATCGATTCCTTCTTCGGCTGAGTTAGCAGCCCTGTCGACGGTGTTGTTGAACGCTCTTTTTGCCTGGCCTGCTTTAGCCTGTCCATCCTCTTTGTATTTGTCGAATATCTGTTCAGCCTCGTTGGCGTACTGATTGGCAGAATTGCTTGCTTTCCCAACCACTCGGTCGACCTGAGATTTTACCTGATCAACACCATCTTCCCATTGACGTTGTAAATCGTCCATTCCCTGCGATAGTTTTTCGCGTGTTTCTTTTCCGCTGCGGGGGGCTGTCAGATAACCAATGGCCAGACCTGCTAATACTCCTCTTAGAAAGCTCATATTCGTGTTTGTTTTCAGTTTTGATTAACGATTGGTGATTCTTTTAAAAAAAGTATGCCATTTCATCTACCTGACCCCTAACCAACTGGCTATCAATAACAAATTTCTTTTTCCGCAGGTACAGGCATCCCTAATTACATAAGTTATGAGTATTTTTTTCTACAGGATAGGGCAAACAAAGGGCCACTAGTTTCCTAGTGGCCCGGCAATAAAAGAGAGATATATGCCTGAAAATCGGTCTGACTGCTGCGGTAGTGCTTACCGATTCTCAGCGATGACCTCCCGAATGTCGCTAATGATCTTACCAGCCAGGTAGTCGGCCGTGGCTAGCGTATCTGATTCGGAGTAAATTCGGATAATAGGCTCTGTGTTGGATTTACGCAAGTGTACCCACTCTTTATTAAACTCGATTTTCACCCCATCGATAGTATTGATCGGATTTCGGGCATATTTGGCCTGGATGCGATCAAGGACAGCATCGACGTTTATATCGGGGGTAAGCTCAATCTTATTTTTCGAGATATAATAATTGGGATACGTCCGCCGGAGAATAGAGGCCAGTTTACCCGACTTGGCCAGATGGGTCAGGAACAGCGCAACCCCTACCAGTGCATCACGGCCATAATGGAGGTCTGGGTAAATAATGCCCCCATTGCCTTCGCCCCCAATTACAGCGTCTTTTTCTTTCATCATGTCTACCACGTTCACCTCTCCAACAGCCGATGCAAAATGCTGCCCACTATATTTCTGAGTGACATCCCGCAAAGCGATTGTACTCGACATATTCGACACGGTATTGCTCGACCGGGGGCTTCCTGCTGGATTATTTTTCAGGACATAATCTGCAACGGCTACCAGCGTATATTCTTCGCCAAAGGGGGAACCATCTTCGCAAATCAGGGCCAACCGATCAACATCGGGGTCGACAACAATGCCGAGATCTGCTTTACCTTTCTGCATTTCCTTGATGATATCCCGGAGATTCTCTGGTAATGGTTCAGGATTATGGGCAAAATTTCCGGTTGGTTCGCAGTGCAGTTTGGTCACCTGTTCGACACCCAAAGCTTCCAGCAACATCGGAACGGCCAGACCACCCGTTGAGTTAACGGCATCCACCACAATACGGAAGTTCCGGGCGGCAATCGCTTCCTTATCGACTAACGGTAAAGCCAGAATCTGATCGATATGTTTCTGAAGCCAGGTCGAATCGGCCCGGTACTGGCCTAACTTTCGTACCTCGGCAAAATCGAACGACTCAGCTTCGGCAATGGCTAAGACCTCGGCTCCGTCCTGTGCCGAAATAAACTCACCGGCTTCATTGAGTAGTTTAAGGGCGTTCCACTGAATGGGGTTATGGCTGGCGGTTAAGATAATACCTCCCGAAGCCACTTCGCCAGGTACCGCCAGTTCGACAGTGGGTGTCGTAGATAGGCCCAGGTCAATTACGTTAAGTCCAAGTCCCTGCAAGGTAGCAGCCACCAATTTAGAAATCATTTCGCCCGACAGCCGACCATCCCGGCCAATGACCACCGTCTGACGGTCGGGGTTACGCTGTCGCAGCCACTGCCCAAAGGCGGCTGTAAATTTAACTACATCTAAAGGTGTCAGGCCTTCTCCACTTTGTCCTCCAATCGTTCCTCGAATGCCGGAAATAGACTTTATTAATGCCACGTGACGGGTTGGATAATTGTTTTGGTTAAATTGTAAAAATAGTTGATCGTGGTCAGTCGTCGATTACTTACCATTACTTATTTAATAGTAAGTTGTCAATTTCCGATAAAGAGCCGGGTTTAGTAGTAACCACGTACCTGTATAAACGAAAGACCCTACGTGACTAGTTTAGATGAATGTCAATTCTGATCGTAAAGTAGAATTAGCCCGTCCCATAAACGTACCGCTGATTGGCGCTGCCAGCTCGGGTTTGGCCGTTGATGTCAGAAAAACATGCCGATTCACAACCAGTGTGCCTTCGGTCGGGTCGAAACCACGCCAGCCTGCTCCGGGCAGATATGCTTCAGCCCAGGCATGAAGCTGATGCTCCTGCTGAGGGTTTCCCAGCAGATAGCCACTTACAAAGCGGGAAGCTATTCCTAAACTCCGGCAGGCTGCCATAAACAGGGTCGTATAATCACGACAGGAGCCCTTCCGTTGGCGCAGCGTTTGTTCGGGTGGTAATGGCAGACCTTCTTCACGAACTTCATAGGTAAATTTCCAGATCGTCTGATTAAGCGCCATCAAAAACGCTGTGGTCTGCCAGTTGGCCTGCGCTGCTAATTCTCTGGCCCAGCTTTCGACCTGCTCTGTTACACCCAGTTTGTCCAGGTACGGACGCAGTAATTCGTCTTCTGCTTTAGGGTACTGGAAAGGAACCTGCTGGGTATCAAAGGGGAACAATACAAAATCGAACGAGTTGAATTCGTCGGATTCCAGTTCCATTTCAACAGTTACCCGCAAATGTGAGGTCAAATGACTGAAGTACACGACCTGCTGTACATTACCTTCTACATCCACATTACGGACAATGCGTGCTGGTTCGGGATCAATCTGCAAGGTGTACGCTAGTAGCCGCTGATATGGATACATACGCGGATACAGGTACAGCGTTTGTGGTCCTAATGCCACAGGTGCATCGTATGTATACTCAGATTCGTGCCGGACGTGCAGACGCATGGGAATGTATATAGGGTGTATGACGTATCATGTATGATTCTGACGGAGAAAATTTACAGCCTATATCCTACAATTAACCTCATACATTTTTTACGGCGCGAACTTTTTCAAAGATGGGGTCCATCCAGTAGGAAGGCAGTTTCCGGACGGAGTTGCTCAGCAGGGCGCTCCACTGGTGTGATATTTCGTCCATATCTTCCTTATCGAGCCGGTATTCCGTCATGTGGAAGCTGTTTTTAGGATAGATCACCACATCGAGCGGATAATCGACATCGTTGGCACTAACCCGCGTGGCATCGAAAGCCAGAAAGCCAATTTTAAGCGCATCCTGCATGCTGGACTCATACGACAGGTTTCGGAATAACAACGGCTTGCCATAGCCCGAATTGCCAATAATTTTAAACGGCGATCCCTGATCTACCTCTACCCAGTTACCCTCGGGATACAGCAAGAACAACTTGTGTTCGGTGTCATCTTCAAGTTGGCCACCCACAATAGCATTCAGATTGAAATTCAGCCCGTTAGCAATAATCGACGCTTTATCCTCCTGGGCTACGCGTTTCACCTGCTCACCGAATGCATTAACGGCTTTGTAGAGTTTATTGAATGACCTATCCTGTTCAGTAAGCACTTCACTAAAATAGGTAATGGCTTTATCACGGACAGATCGTAGCCCCGAAGTCATGATAAACAGGGAGTGATTCTCAACTTCATGAACTGAGATTTTTCGGTTCGAGGACACTTCCGTACCCGAAGTCAATCGTCTGTCGGCAATAGCAACCAGGCCCGACGCCACCTTAACACCTAAGCAATACGTCATTCTATACAGTGGGAAAAGCAAATCGTAAACCCGACAAATATACAGGTTACCCTAATTTTTGTTCGATTTACAGGTCGGTTTTTCTTCAAAAAGAAGGTAGGATGTCGACAGGCGCTCTTGTTTCACCAGATTCGGCAGATGTACTCAGCTTTACATTTTAGGTTCCCGCCTGTTATAGCCAGCAACTACTAACCCCATACCCATGTATCTATAGCCGAAGCGTGGACAATTATTGGCCGAACTTCAAAGGGTTTTTGGGAAAAAAGGTTTGTTTTTGGGAAACGTTTGTGTTACTTTGGCAAGCGAAGGTGATATTCCCTTTGCCCATTTTGCAATGAACTTTGACGACGAAGACGACGACGATAGCTTTCTGGATTGGGATGGCTTCGATGAGGATTATGACCCGGAAGAGGCTCGTGCCGAAATGGAAGCAGAGAACCGACGCATCAAGAATCTGCCTATTCTGCGGAAAGCCAACGAATTGATGGAACTCACACAGGCTATTGTGGAAACCATCAACAAGGAGGACGATGTGCTGATGATGCATGAACAGATGCTGGCCAATGCAATGATGCTGGCCCCCAAAATTGTTGGAGCCGAAGGGGGCGATTTATACACCCTTCGTATGGAAAATGCCGTCATCATCAAAATGCATGCCCGCGAACTGTTGGCGCAAACATCTTACTGCAAAGCTGAAAAGCTAGCGGCAACCGCTTATTTGAACCTGCTTCGGGACGAAATTGAACAGTTTCGCATCCTCTTTGTAGAATGGGTGAATAGTTTCGATAAGGACAATGATGCCCCAGATGATTGGGGACTCTTTTACTAACGCTTGTTGAGAACGTAAACCTCCTAGTCAGACACGCCCAGCTTCGTGACATATAGTCTCGCCTGGAAGCTTCCACAGGATAAATTGCTGTTGATCCCATCTGAATACTGATCCCACAATATAGGTTTCGTAACTGAACAAACTATCTTTGTTTGTGAGGCTATGATACCTAATTATGATCTATTCTATACGCCCTTTTTCTTCGTTTCCAGTACACCCCAGTCGATTGATCCTATGTATGCTCATAGGACTTATTTTCTGGTCCCCTGCCTGGGCCAATGATCTGACCACTGCCAATGCCCCGACCGATCTGGTCGTGACGGTAAGCGGAACGGCATCCGTTTGCGCTGGCACCAGTACAACCCTCACCGCGTCAGGCTGTCCAACAGCAGGTACCGTTCGCTGGTCAACAACGCAAACGGGAGCTAGTATCGTTGTTGCTCCTCAACAGACAACTTCCTATACGGCCATTTGTCAGGTAGCAGGCTCAGGTAGTACCACCGCCGTAACCACAACTACTGCCGTAGGAACCGTTCGGGTTTACCGCCCTATCGTCATTTCATTTGACTACCGCCCCCCCTCCTGCAATAACCTGCTGGACGGTGGTATCGTGATCAATGGAAGCGGTGGCGTTGGTTTGCTACAGTATCAACTTGGCGATTTCCCTTTCCAGACGTTCAATGCCTTTGGCCCCTTCAAAGCAGGTACTTATCCGGTTGTGGTAAAAGATTCGGCTGGCTGTATGCTAAAAACAACCGCAGAATTACCGCAGCCTCCTCCCTTAACGGCAAACGTCATGGTCGCCAATGCTAAATGTGTGGGCAGTCGGGATGGTCAATTGGTGGCAGTAGCATCAGGGGGCGTCGGCGATTATCGCTACGCACTTCAGGGAACTCCCCCACAGGAAAGTAATGCCTTCTATGGACTTAAAGCTGATTCTACGTACACGTTGATCGTATCGGATAAAAATAACTGTGTCTTATACAAACCTGTTTATATTGGCCAGCCTACTCCTTTTTCCATCAAACTGACGCCCGCACCAACACGCTGCACGGGCTCGATCGATGGAAGCATCAGCGTTTCGGCAACAGGAGGCTTATCGCCTTATCAATATCAACTTGGCACTGGAACCTTCCAATCGGGCACTCAATTTACAGGGCTAGCAGCTACCAGCTATGATATAACGGTAATGGATGCGAACGGCTGTAAGGGCAAACAAAGTGTATCTGTTCCGCAACCAGCGCCCCTCGTTCTTAAAGCAACAGCACGACCTGTTCTGTGTTCAGGTCCCAACACTGGAGCCATTGCTATAACACCGTCTGGTGGAACCGGAACCGTTCTTTATCAGGCCACCAGTAGTTCTACCCCTCAGAATACCAGTGTCCTGACGGGGCTTGCAACTGGCGTCTACACTGTAGTAGGCACCGACGCGAATGGCTGCACGGGTATCGTATCTGTAACAATTGGCAACATTACACCCGTAAAAATACAGGCTACGCCCATACCCGCTACATGTTGCACCTGCCCAACGGGGGGGGTTAAACTAGCAGCTACAGGTGGAACAGGTACAGGGCTGCGTTTTCAGATACTTGGGCAGGCCTTACAAACCAGTAGCCAGATTAATAACCTGACCCCCAGCCCGTATCGGGTTCGGGTAGTCGACGATGGTGGATGTAGTGACACCACAACAGCTATTGTCACGGATGGAGGAGCCCTGACTCTATCGACAGGTACGTTAAAAAATGTAAGTTGTCCGGGTTTACGCAATGGCGAAGCGACCGTGCAGGTGGCCGGTGGAGCCAAACCGTTTACGTATTTCTGGACAACAGAACGCCTGGACACATTAAAGCCCTACACAGCTACCCAGATCAATTTACCGGAAGGGACCTACACGGTCAGCGTTCGGGACAGCAATCGCTGTACAACCTCTACCTTGTTTGTCACAATAAAAGCACAGAATCCGACACCTGCTAAACCAATTATCAGTTCGGTATCCAATAGCAGTCTGGTTGTCAATCAAACGAGTGGCATCCAATGGTATTTGCAAACGGGAACGAATTCGGCAACTGCCATTTCGAATGCAACCAGTGCTACGCTGGTCCCCTACGCAAGTGGCCTGTATACGGTAATTGTAACGATCAATGGCTGTGCTTCTCCCCCATCTGATGCATTAAACTTTGTGCTGACGGCCCTGGATGAGCCTACTGCCAATTTAACGGTACGAATAGTGCCGAATCCTGTGGTTGACATCCTGCGTCTGGAGATTGAGCAGTTGGAACGATCGGCTATTCAGATTCACCTGCTCGATGCAGCAGGACGAGCGATTCGAATGTATCAGATACCGGCTTTCAGCGGTAAAAAACTGGTTGAGTGGCCCATTGATGGTATAGCCACGGGTACATACCTGCTAAAAGCAACGACCGAATCACGCCAGTCGTTAATGCGGGTAGCTGTAGAATGAAATGGCCCACAAACGCATCGTCAGGCTAATAGGGAGGGATTTAACAAGCGAGCCGCCGAGATTATCTCGGCGGCTCGTCGTTTCTATTTCTCAATTAAAGTGGGACTCGTCCATCGCTGTGCTACATTCAGCGTATAGTCGACAAAGGCCCGCACGGTTCGCTGATAGACCTCATGCCCAATAAAATAGCCGTGTTCGTCCAGATTGATCGCCGTTTCGTGCGACTCGTACAACTTGGGCGATACAATCGAATAGCTGTTGGTAAAGCTGATAATTTTGTTCACCACGGTAGTCATATCCAGCGCAGGCTGTCGGCCACCGCGTCCGTTCGAAACGCCCACCATGGCAAACACCTTATTATCGAATAAGTGCTTGAAAGCAGGGCCACCCAACTGATGAATCGTGTTGGTTGCCTGTGGCGGAGCGGTCCAGTTATACTCAGGCATGGCAAAAATCACCAAGTCGGCATCCTCCCAGTTGCTGATGAGTTTCTCCTGAAATGGTGTCAGTTCATCTTTTTTGACTACACCCTGCCCCACAAATGGGATGTCGTATTCCTCAAAATCTATAATCGAAACCTCGTGGTCACCTTCTTCGGCCAACAGATGGCGAAGGTAGGTCACAAAGCGCAACGAATTACTGTTCTTGCGCGACGAGGTGGCTATAAGCGCAATTTTCATCGTAGTGAGCTAATTCAATTCGTCTAGAGAACCCCGACACTGTTGCTTTAGTTCGTACTCTTTTGTGGGGCATATTGCAACGCTACTGGTAGGTATGGAGTCTATTCAATAGTGTATGAATCAAATTACTATCAGCCATGAAACTCGTCGGCATCCTCACCCTGTTCAGCATAACCTGCGCGATGGCTCAGGTACCAACCACTCGAATCCGAAATGATTCGGTACCTTCTGTTTTCCCTCCCGACCTTATGCCAAATGTGCTGCCGAATAATTCATTTTACCGGCATCCCATGGACCCCAAAAACGTTGTGCGAGCCACCCTGGATAATATGCCGATAAAAGTGCCCGACTCGTCTACATCCTACACAATCCAGCTTAAGAATCTGGACACTAAAAAGCTGTATTACTGGAATCCCGGCACTCAACCCATTCCCAAAAAACGGCGGTAATTAGTAGCCCAGAGCCTGAGCCAGATCGGCCAGCAAATCGTCGGCATGTTCAAGACCGACAGAAATACGTAACAGATTTTTCGGCGTTATCGAGTTTGGCCCTTCGGCTGTGGCCCGATGCTCGATCAACGATTCAACACCACCCAGGCTTGTGGCTCGCGTAAACAGCTTTAGCTTCCCGATGAAGCGAAGCGCTTCGTCGGCTCCACCCTTTACCTGCACCGACAGCATAGCTCCGGGGCCTTTCATCTGTTGCTGAATCACTGACCGTTGTGGGTGATTTTCCAGACCAGGATAATGTACGCTCTCAACCGCCGAATGATTTACCAGGAACTCCGCAATACGCTGTGCGGTAGCACTTTGGGCACGCACCCGTACACCCAACGTTTTGATTCCCCGACTAACCAGCCAGCAATCGAATGGAGATGGCACAGCACCCGACAAACCCTGTAACAGCCGCACGCGCTGGGTAAACTCATTCTCTTCCTTAAAAATCAACGCTCCGCCCAGCACATCGCTATGGCCACTCAAATATTTTGTAGTCGAGTGCATGACAACATCACAGCCTAGCTCAATAGGTCGCTGAAGAACGGGGGTCGCCCAGGTATTGTCGCATACGCAAATCGCCCCAACTTCGTGAGCCAGTTGACTAATTAATTGCAAATCGGCAATATCGAGCATGGGGTTAGAAGGCGTTTCGCACCAGATCACACGGGTATTTTCGTGGATCGACGAGCGTACGGCCCCCAGATCACGCATATCTACACGCGTATAGGTAAGCCCCCACGGATGAAACACCTGTTCGAGCAGGGCGGGAGTGCCATAATACGCATCAGTCGATAACAATACGTGATCACCGGGGCTGAGCGCCTGAAACAAGGTCATTGTAGCGGCCTGTCCCGAACCAAATGCCATACCGACAGCTCCCCCTTCGAGGGTTGCAAGGGCTTTTTCCAAAGCCTCGCGCGTTGGGTTGTTTGGGCGGGTATAGATGAAACTACCCGGTAACTCATTGGCTTCGTTTCGAGCGTAGGTTGTCGACAAATGAATCGGTGGCACAACTACCCCGGTAATTGGGTCGGGCTGATGGGTAGCGCGGAGGGCGAGTGTATCGAAGTGCATAACTGATGAATTTTAAAGTAAACGGTCAACGGCAAACCAAATACGGTTGACTAAGCCTACCAAACCGTAAAAACGGCTCATTTTTTGTTATCGAAATTGCAGGTTTCTGCTGGTTCTTTTGCCATCAGTGCTTAAATTGTTTATCTCTCCTAACCCACTATGCTAGCTTTTCACTGGAACAGATGGATTAGATGCCTTCTCTGGCGACGTACACAACTCCGCTTACGGCTCAAACAGCCGCTCATTTGCTTCGGCGGGCAACCTTTGGGCCAACTCAGGCCGAAATTACCAGCTTTACTGGTCTGACGGCTATACAGGCTGTACAGCAGCTTATTGCCAATGCTACGTATTCGCCTGCCCCACCCGTTGATCTGGACGAGAATCAGCCAACAGCCGGGCAGACTTATCTGGATAAGCCGTTTAATCACAACCGAAACTTCGATTTCGGCCACTATTTGAGTTGCTGGTGGCTGGGGCTCATGGCCTCTCAAACCGCCCCACTCAGCCTGCTCGATAAGTTGACGCTGTTCTGGCAAAACCATTTCGTAACGACCCGGTCAACCGTTGGCGATTATCGGTTTCTGAATCAGTACCTGCTGTTGCTACGCAATAATGCCCTGGGAAACTTTCGGGATTTGGTTATTCAGGTTACCAAAGATCCGGCCATGCTGCGCTACCTGAATGGGAATGAGAACATTGTAGGACACCCTAATGAGAATTATGCCCGCGAACTTCAGGAGCTATTTACGGTTGGCGTTTTTGACTTCGCTGGGAATAAGAACTATACCGAAGATGACGTAAAAGCAGCCGCTAAAGTGCTGACCGGCTGGGAATACACAAACTACGAAGTTGACAATTCGACCAGTTTTACGACCATCTTTAATCTGGCCAACCACGATAGTACAAACAAAACCTTTTCGGCCAATTACAACAATACGGTAATTGTAGGTCGATCAGCCAACCCATCCCCTACGGTTACGGCAGGTGATGCCGAACTCAGCGATCTAATCAATATGCTGTTGAGTCACCCAGCGTCGGCCCGATTCATTTGCCGGAAACTATATCGGTGGTACGTCAACCCCAACGTTACACAGGCCGTTGAAGATGATATTATCATCCCACTCGCGCAGCTTTTCGTCTCCAATAATTTTGCCATTCAACCAGTCATCGAAAAACTGCTGACGAGTCAGGCATTTTTCGATACATCAACCATTGGTGCGCTGGTAAAGTCGCCAGTCGATCTGGCCGTTGGCTCGATGCGGTTCTTTAACCAGCCTGTTCCGGCGCTGCCAACGCATTATGTTGGTTTTCGGAATTATACCGATTTTATGTTCTACCGCATGCAGGACATGCTGATGCCTTTGCTGGATCAACCCTCGGTATTCGGCTATGAGCCTTATTACGATACTGGCTACACCAAAATCTGGATCAATACCACTACCATCGGTTATCGCTATGAGTATACGGATGCCTATGTGTTAAGGTATCTGCAGGTTGAACCCACGTATCTGATGGGGATTGATGTGCTGGCCTGGGCGACGGCACTCCAGCCAAACTTTTCGGATGTAGCTGGAACCCCTGCCATTTCCTGCGCCGATGTCCAGACCGGCTTTTCAACGAACCTGTTCGCCATTGATTTAAAGCAATCTCAAAAAGACTTTTTAATTGACACGATTATGATGCAGGGCCTGCCACGTACGTCCTGGACATTCCAATGGAACGCATACCGAACCAATATAAATGATGGAGGAGCCCGGTATGAGGTTCGCTCTCGTTTAGAGAATCTGATGAAGTATATGCTTCGGATGGCCGAGTACCATATTTGTTAATGCCTGCTTGTTTTAATAGGCAGCCCTATTGTATACCATCCAACAAATAAGTAAACTTGTTATTTTCCAGACGATTAAAGCTTACCCAAAATCAGTCCTGATCGTCTTCAAACGTAACACACTCATCGTAAATGCCTTACCTGGAGCCGTATACAATCCTGCTAACAGCCAAAACGGCTGCCCACTTGCTTCGGCGGGCAACCTTCGGGCCAACGCAGACCGAAATTACCAGTTTTACGGGCTTAACGGCTACGCAGGCAGTTCAGCAGCTTATCAGCAACGCCAATTACTCGCCACCGCCCCCCGTTGACCTGGATAGTAATAAAGCCACTGCTGGGCAGACGTACCTCGATAAACCGTTCAACGGTGACCGAAATTTTGATTTTGGCCATTATTTACGGTATTGGTGGTTAGGCCTCATGGCCTCCCAAACAGCCCCACCGAGCCTGCTTGATAAACTAACCCTGTTCTGGCAGAACCATTTCGTAACAACCCGCGAAGTTGTCGATGACTATCGCTTTGTCAATCAGTATATGCTCCTGCTGCGTAACAATGCTCTGGGAAATTTCCGTACGCTGGTCACTCAGATCAGTAAGGATCCGGCAATGCTACGCTACCTGAATGGCAACGAAAACGAGGTTGGCAAACCCAACGAGAATTATGCCCGTGAACTTCAGGAACTGTTTACAGTAGGCGCATTCGACTTTGCCGGAAATAAAAATTATACCGAAGACGATGTAAAAGCAGCCGCCCGGGTACTTACGGGCTGGAAGTACACCAATTATTGGGTGGTTGGCTCTACCAGTTTCGGCACGACATTTACTCTGTCGAAACACGACAAAACCAATAAAACTTTTTCGGCACAGTACAACAATACCACCATTACAGGTCGATCGACAACAACGGCGGGTGACGATGAACTAGCTGACCTGGTGACTATGCTGCTGAATCACCCACAAACGTCACGGTTTATCTGCCGGAAACTATATCGGTGGTATGTCAATCCTAACGTTACTCAGACCATCGAGGATAACGTCATTATTCCACTGGCCCAGTTTTTTGCCAGTCCATCAAATAACTACGCCATTCAGCCGGTCATTGTCAAGCTGCTAACCAGTCAGGTTTTTTTCGATGATGCCAATCGCGGATCACTGGTAAAATCGCCGGTCGACCTGGCTGTTGGGGCCATGCGTTTCTTCAATCAGCCTGTTCCGGATATGACAACCGATTATGCCGCCTTTAAGGTGTACTGCGATTTCATGTTCTGGCGTATGCGGGACATGCAGATGGCATTGGTCGATCAGCCGTCCGTTTTTGGGTATGACGCCTATTATCAGACCGGCTATTCGAAAATATGGATGAACACCACTACGCTGGCACTTCGGAGCGATTATACCGATGCCTATATCTGGCGCTGGCTCCAGGTAAAACCGAACTATAAAATGGGAATCGACCTCCTGGGTTGGGTTACATCACTTCAACCCAACTTTTCAGATGTAACCGGAACCCCTGCCATTTCCTGCGCTGATGTTCAGGCTGCCTTTTCCAAAAATCTGTTTGCTCTTGATCTCTTTCCGTCGCAGACCAACTTTTTGATCGACACCATCATGATGCAGGGCATTCCGCGTTCGTCCTGGATAGTTGAGTGGAACAATTATCGCTCAACGCCAACGAACACGAACCGAAAAAATGCAGTGCTGTATCGATTACAGAATTTAATGAAATACATGCTCCGCATGGCTGAATATCAACTCTTTTAATCCTGAATGAGTGAATGATAGAATGAGTGACTAAAACCTTAGGCCAATGATTCACTCGTTCACTCATTCGCTCTTTCACTCTTTGATCAATGAAACGTAGAGACTTTTTGGCAGCAGCCTCCGCAAGTCTGGTGCCTGTAATGCTGGATGGGTTTGGGCTGAAAGCCATGACGAGCCAATCGGCACTGGTTCAATCCCTGTTGCATACAGGAGCCCTGGCTACCGACCGGGTCCTGGTAATCGTGTATCTCAATGGCGGGAATGACGGCCTGAACACCGTGATTCCACGGGATCAGTACTCGCTTTATACAGGCTTACGAAGCAACATCGCCATTCCCGAAAGTGTCGTACTGGCATTAGATGGAAATCCGGCAACTGGCCTGCATCCGGCCATGACCGGCATGCGCGATCTGTATAATACCGGTAAGCTCTCCATTATCCACTCGGTTTCGTATCCCAACCCCGATCAGTCGCACTACCGCGCTACCGACATCTGGATGACCGCCGTCGACGCCAACGTTACCTCGGATTCAGGCTGGGCGGGGCGTTACCTCGAGAATCGGTTCCCTGGCTATCCCGTTGGCTATCCGAATGCGCAGATGGAGGACCCACTGGCGATTCAGATCGGCTATCTGACCTCAACGGCCTTGTTGGGTAGCCAGCAATCCATGGGTATCGCCCTTAGCGACCCCAATAGTTTTTACCAGTTGGTTGGGTCGGGAGGCACACCATCGCCTGATGATCTGCCCTGTTGCGATGCCGGTGAATTGATTGCGTTTATCCGGCAGCAACAGGTTCTGTCGGTTGGCTATGCGACCGAAATCAAGGCAGCGGCCGATGCAGGTCAAAACATGGCTACTTATCCCGATGCATCGGCTAAAAACTCACTGGCCGACCAGTTGAAAATCGTTGCCCGGCTAATTCACGGCGGTCTGAAAACGAAAATCTATTTTGTCTCGCTCAGTGGATTCGATACCCATTCTACTCAGGTCGACCCAACCAACGTACTGATCGGAACCCATGCCGACTTACTGGGTAAAGTATCGACGGCCATCAGTGCTTTTCAACAGGATTTAAAGTTGCAGGGCATTGAAGACAAAGTGGTTGGCATGACATTCTCCGAGTTTGGGCGACGGGCCAATTCCAACAATTCGCGCGGCACCGATCACGGCGTAGCGGCTCCCATGTTCGTTTTCGGCAGTAATCTCAAGCACCGTACCTTTGGTCAAAACCCCGACCTTGCCAATCTGACGGGTCAGACTGGCAACAAAGACATCACAATGCAGATCGATTTCCGGCGGGTTTATACCGACATCCTCAACGACTGGTTCGGTACCGCTTCCACCACCACAAACTCATTGCTTTTCCATCCGTTCCCCACCATATCGCTTTTCTCAGACACCGTCGAAACGGTAGCATCGGGCAACTGGCAGGACAAATCGATATGGACCGTTGGGCGCGTTCCGTTTGCCAACGAATACGTAAAAGTAAACGCTGGGCATACGGTCACGATCAGCCAAAATACGTCCGTCAAAAATATTCGTCTGGATGGCAAACTGGTCTATACCGGGCCTTATTCGGTTCAGGTTGCCGGCTGAGAATTTGTTCGTCAACCAAAAGGACTGTTGTGTTTCATTGAGCAATTCTGCTACCTTTACATCAACAGTATGCAAGCATACTAATTAGATTATTGTCTAATCCGTTCTTTTATGGTCACTAGAAAGAACGACTAGCCACTCAGCCTAAGCTCTATGGAACAAACCTATCAGTCACTATCCTTCGCACAGACCGATGGCGTGATGACCATTTCTTTACTTGGCCCTGGCAAAGGCAATGCAATGGGGCCTGAGTTTTGGGAAGAACTGCCCAGAGCTATGGACGAGCTAAACCGGATGTCCAACGTTCGGTGTATTGTATTTCGCGGCAGTGGCGACCACTTCAGCTATGGCCTCAATGTGATGCAGATGCTGCCGCGAATTGGCAAAATGACTACCGGCACCATACTGGCCCACCAGCGGGTCGACCTGATGGCGCAGATTCGGCACATGCAGTCGGGGTTTCAAAAAATGCATGAGTCGCCCAAACCCGTTATTGCGGCTGTGCATGGCTGGTGTATTGGCGGTGGCTTAAATATGATCGCAGCAGCCGATATCCGGCTATGCTCCCGCGATGCTAAATTCAGCCTCCGGGAAGTGAAACTGGCCATTACGCCCGATATTGGCGGTCTACAGTTTCTCCCCCAGATCATCGGTCAGGGCTTTACCCGCGAAATGGCCTTTACCGGAGCCGACTACGACGCGGCCTTTGCCGAACGGACTGGCCTGGTCAATCATGTTTACGATACGCCCGATCAGCTTTTTGAAGCCGCCGACAAACTAGCCCATCAAATAGCCGATAATCCGGCAACAGCCGTACAGGGAGCCAAACAAGTCCTGAATTACAGCCTCAATAAATCCATTGAAGACGGTTTGCAGTATGTGGCCGTCTGGAACTCCAGCCAACTCCAATCGACCGATTTTTCGGAAGCCATGCAAGCCACACAGGAAAAACGCAAAGCCGAATTCAACAAGAAAATAGACAGAGGATACTAAATGAGTAAATGATTGAATTGTTGAATGATTGAATGGGGTTCCTTCGATTATTCAATCATTCACTCATTCAACAATTCAATCATTATGACAACAGGCATGCTGCGCGATGATGCGCTTAAGGGAAAAACGATTATTGTTACCGGGGGAGGAACGGGACTGGGTAAGTCCATCAGTCGGTATCTGCTTCAGCTTGGGGCGAACATCACCATTTGTAGCCGTCGCCAGTCCGTGATCGATGAAACGGCGAAGGAATTAATGGACGAGACAGGCGGGCAAGTTCTGGCAGTTCCCTGTGATGTCCGGAATACAGCCGACATTGAAGCCGTCCTCGCAAAAACGATTGAGAAGTTTGGTAAAGTCGATGGGTTACTGAATAATTCGGCTGGTAATTTCATCAGTCCGACAGAGCGCCTGTCGTATAAAGCCTTCGATACTATTGTCGATATTGTGCTGCGCGGAACGTATTATTTTACCCTGGCCGTAGGCAAATACTGGATTGAAAACAACATTCCGGGAACGGTACTGAACATCTCAACAACTTACGCCACAACGGGTTCGGGCTATGTCGTTCCTTCGGCGGTAGCCAAGGGCGGAGCGCTTATCATGACCAAATCGCTGGCAGCCGAATGGGGTAAATACGGCATTCGCCTGAATGCCATTGCCCCTGGTCCGTTCCCGACCAAAGGTGCCTGGGACCGGCTTTTCCCGGAACCGTTGATGAAGATGATGGACCCCGTCAGCCGTATCCCGCTCAAACGCGTGGGCGAACATGGCGAACTGGCGAATCTGGCGGCCTACCTGTTGTCCGACTATTCGGGTTTTATCACTGGCGAGTGCATCACCATCGACGGAGGGGAGGTACTGGCAGCCGGGGAATTCAATCACCTCGAAGCCGTCTCGTCGGAACAGTGGGATATGATCGAGCAATCCATCAAACAGGCCAATCGAGATAGTAAACGGGCGAAAGAGTGAGCTGAAGAAAAGGCGGCCGATACCCGGAAATTCACTCGTTCATTCTTTCACTCTTTCGCCATTTTTCGGCACTTTTGCGGCCTCAAAAACGTTATCCTTACAGATCAAAATCTTAAAAAATGCCTAACTGGTTTCTAGGAAAAATCCGCTATCAGCAGCCCATCGACGACTCGAACGTCGGAAGCCGAAACGAAGAATTTATCAAGCAAAAGACGGTTACCGAAGCCTATCTGGTCGACGCCGTTAGCTACACGGATGCCGAAACCCGGCTTTATCAGGAGATTGCGGCCAACACCCCTGAGTTTGACATTACCAACATCTCGCGCATGAAACTGGCCGATGTGTTTCACCACGACGATGGTAGTGAAACCTGGTATAAAGTGAAAGCGATGTTCATCACCGACGACGAGAAAACGGGCAAACAGAAGAAAACGCCTAGTGTGATGCTCGTTAATGCCGACACACCCAAACAGGCCTATGAGCGGGTTGAACAAAGCCTGAAAACAGCGCTTGACCCATTCGAAATTACGGACGTGAACATTACCAAGATTCTGGAAATTTTCCCCTATAACGAAGAGGAAAAGCGTAACCTGCGTCCCTTAAGTGACGTCATAAGCCCTGAGCCAGAAACGGTTTAGGGTATCATTACAACCCCATACCGGTCAGTAGGGTCTTAGCCATAAAGAACGTCCATAGTACACCGATGAAACGACCTTTATTGCTGGTAGCCTTATTGGCCGGTATTGTTTTTGGGTGCCAGGAAGACACCAACATCGCGGCTGTTGCCAACGACGGCCTGAGCCTCTATTGGGACCATGAAATCTTTGGCGAAGAGGGCCGTCGATTTCGATTTGAATTTTCCAGCCAGAAAGCCCTCTCCGAACAATACCAGTTGGTTTTTCAAAAAACCATTACCGGCAACGTCATCACAGTCAGACTAACCAATACAACTAGTCAGGGGCCATGTCAGCCTTTTCCGGGAGACAAACCAAGCTGTATTTCCAAAGGCGGATTTTCTATTCCGGAAACAGACCTTCCTCCCGGCCCATACACCATCAATCTGATTACGCCCTCCTTTACAGAAAGTGGTCAACTAACCATTACCTCCGAAAAAGCAGTATTGGACCTGGGAGCGAACAAACAATTTACGAGTTCAATCGAACAAGTTTTCCCAATACCCCGTCAACTCCTTTTTGGCTCAATCGTTTATACAGGTTCCGATAAAACCCAGGCAGCTAACAACCTTATCGCCTACTTATCGACCCTTGGTGTAACTCCTGTTACCTTACCAGATCATCCCTACCGACACCTCAGCCGTGAGGCTTTGCATTTAGCTACCAAAGACTGGCCTGAAGATAATCACATGATATCGCTGCTCTATTCGATGAAGCGAAGTTTCCGGGATATTGTTGGTGATCTGAAACGGTACGTCGATCAAACAGGCCAGCCTTTGTCCATCTATCTGTATTCCAGTTTGGGCGGTGAAGTACGATTGGGTACGACAGATCCGCTTTTCATCTATGGGTCTGACCAATAGACCCTCTCAGGCGTTATTTTATAGAATAAAGACTGAGAATTACAGAATTTCGACCGTTGACAGATAATCACTTGCCTTGAATAGGTTCTATTGTAGATATTTGTGCCACGATGAAACGCACTCTGTTCAAATGGTTCAACTTACTGATGGCCTGCATCGTGCTGCTGAGCAGTACGGGGTTTGGGCTGGTTGAACATTCGTGCCAGATGCGTGGTAAGAAAAGAACAATGGTGGTTGCCTTTAGCGAGGTAAAAACCAAGCAGGGTTGCTCAGCCGATCAACAGTTGGTATCGACCAATGAACCAACTGTCAAAAAAATGGAATGCTGCCAGGACGATCAGCATTACGAAAATGTAGACATCTCGTCGTCGTTAAGCCAACTGGTTGCCAAGTTTGTTAAAACCCTCACTGAAACCATCTTTCACGGTGTAGCTACCGTTCTGGCCTGGCTTTTCAATTGGGTATTCGCGGGCAATTCATCGTCGGTTTCGGCATTCCCCTCTCCTCCTTCTCTTTCCGGGCGCGACATTCTCACGCTCGTTCGTTGCCTGCTTATTTGAGCTTGTTGATGCATGAATCATGGCTTGTGTCTTTTTGGCATTGGCCTGTTGTCCTGTTTTCAATAAATCAACGAACGCATGAAAGCCTTGTTCACCGGAATGATGCTGGTTATTAGTGGGTTACTACCCTCTTATCAGACAGAGGCCCAGACCGCACCTTCCCAATCGTCAACTATAGATTCCTCAAAAACACAACTTGTTCGGGGGCGCGTCAGTGAACTCGTCAATAGCAAAACCATACCGTTAGTGGGTGCCACTGTCATATGGGCAGGCACCTCTTCGGGTAGTGTAACCGACACCGACGGTCATTTCCAACTCCCAATTCATACCAACTCGAAGCAATTGGTTATCAGCTATGTCGGCTACCGCCCTGATACGCTTCTGGTAACCAATCCCGCGACACACCTGGACGTAACCCTTCGCAGCGAACGCACCTTGCAGGAAGTAACGGTATCCGGAGCACCGGGTCAGATTGACCGGATCAATCCGATTCAGACGGAGTTTATCAATCAGCGGACGCTGGCGAAAGCGGCCTGCTGCAATCTGTCGGAAAGTTTCGAAACCAACGCATCGGTAAGCGTGTCGTACAGCGATGCCGTTACCGGAGCGAAGCAAATTCAGTTTCTGGGCCTGGGTGGCCAGTACGTGCAAACCAATGTCGAAAATATTCCGAACGTTCGGGGCCTGGCAACCACCTTCGGCCTCAACTACATTCCGGGCACCTGGATTACGAGCATCGATGTGGGTAAAGGAGCCGGTTCGGTAGTCAATGGCTACGAGTCGATGAGCGGACAAATGAACGTCGAACTTCAGAAACCAGACGACAAGCAAACGCTTTTTCTGAACGGCTATATCAATAGTTTTGGCCGGGTCGAAGGAAACATCAACTGGTCGAAACCGCTGGTCAACAAACGAAACAGCTATAACTATCTCTGGCCGGGTCAAAAAGATCGGAGCGTCTCTGATCCGAAATGGAGTATGGGCGTGCTGGGACATGCGAGTACACTCCGTAATGAAATTGACCAGAACAATGACGGATTCCGCGATTTACCGCTCTACACCCAGGTCAATGTCATTAACCGCTATAAATACAACGGGGAGAAATATATGGCCCAGTTTGGGGTAAAGGCCCTTTATGAAGACCGCGATGGTGGCCAGTTGTCGTCATTTGGCGATACCCGTTATCGGTTTTTGAACACGACCAAACGGCTGGAATTTTTCTCAAAAACGGCAAAGTTATATCTCGACAAGCCATATAAGGGGCTTGGTCTTATTCTGAACGGAGTGCATCATGAGCAATCGGCCCGGTTTGGCTTTGCGCCTTATGAGGGTCGCCAGCAAACATTTTATGCCAACCTGATTTATCAGAGTATCATCGGCAATACCAACAATGCGTTCAAAGCGGGATTAAGCTATCTGCTCGATGATTATTCCGAACACTACAAAACCATTCAGACGGCCCGAACCGAGTCGGTGCCGGGAGCATTTGTCGAGTACACCTATACGTATCCCGAAAAGCTTACGCTGGTATTGGGCGGTCGACTCGACTTTCATAACCTGTTCGGTACCCAGCTTACACCACGCGCCCATCTGAAATACAATCCTAGCCAGCACATCACTTTCCGAGCATCGGCGGGCCGGGGATTTCGCGCAGCTAATCCATTTGCCGAAAACTTTGGGTATCTGGTTAGTTCACGGGCTGTATACCTGAACCAGCCTTTACAGTTTGAATCGTCATGGAATTATGGCGTTAGTCTGACGAATGATTTTCAGGTACTTGGCAAAAAAGCGTCGCTGGTGCTGGATTACCATCGGACCGATTTCCAGAACCAGCTTATCGTCGACATTGAACACCCCGGCAAACTCTATTTTTACAACCTTGCCGAAGCGGGCGGAAAAGCCCGTTCGTTTGCCAACAGTTTTCAGGCTGAGTTGAACGTACAGCCTGCCAGGCGGTTCGAGGTAAAAGCAGCCTACCGTCTGTTTGATGTGGAGCAAAGCATGGGTGGGCCTTTTGGTGAAGAACGACTGTTACCCAAAATGATGATTAGCCGCGAGCGCGTTTTGCTCAATGCGGGATATGCACTGCCATTCGACAAATGGAAATTCGACGCTACGCTTCAATGGAACGGTCCACGCCGGATCCCCTATCTGCGCGACGGTTATGTTCATACCAGCTATCAGAATATGCCTGTCGATATGGCGCCCAGCTTTTACAACCTCAATGCCCAGCTCAGCCGCGCTTTCCGCAGCGGTTGGGAAATCTACCTGGGTGGCGAAAACCTGACGGGCTTCCGGCAACTTAATCCGATTGTGGCCGCGAATGATCCCTTCGGCCCTCGTTTCGATGCCGGGTCGCAGGTGTGGGGGCCTATCACGGGCCGTATGGTGTACGCAGGCTTCCGTTTTAAACCTCAACCCTGACCTGGACCATGACACTAACCATTCGAAATATGGTGTGCGATCGTTGTAAGCGGGTTGTACGCGAAGAGCTGGAAGCCCTGGGCCTGACGGTGGCCCGGGTAGAGCTGGGAGAAGTTGACGTAGCCGAAATCCCTCCCAGGCTCACCCTGGATACTGTCCGCCAGACGTTACAGGCCAACGGCTTCGATCTGGTCGATGATAAAAAGCAGTCGCTGGTGGAGCACATCAAGATTCTGCTGATCAACGAAATCCAGCACCTGAAAAATGAGCGGCTGGCCTCAGAAAATTATTCGACATTTCTGGAGCGCAAGCTAGGCTATGAATACTCGTACCTGAGTGGCCTGTTTTCTACCAGCGAAGGGCACACTCTGGAAAAGTACATCATTGCCCTCAAAATCGAAAAAGTTAAAGAATGGCTTCGCTACGACGAACTGACACTCAGCGAAATAGCCTGGCGATTAGGGTATAGCAGTGTGCAGCATCTTTCGAATCAGTTCAGGCAGGTAACCGGGCAAACACCGGGTCAATTTCGGAAAGCGACTTATGTAGAACGACGTAACCTCGATTCGATTTGAGAGTCAAAATAACAGTTGAGGAGCATCTGCGTTTCGCATCGACCTCAGATAATCGTCGTTATTCAACCCAACCATAACGTTATGAAAAGCCGAGTTAAAGCCCTGATCAGCCGGTTGATTGAGTGGGTGTTACGCGTGCGCGGAATCCGGATTCTAACCAAAGAGCAAACCGAAGTTTTTCTAAAGCCATACCGGATCGCCAATCATCCGTCTGATCACATTCGCCTAACCAACGTTCCTAATGCGATCAATCCATCACAGTTAATTTTCCACCAATCTGACGCGATCACGGAGCCAGCCCAGGTTTGGGATTACAGTCAGACTAACCAGAAAATCCAGCTATTCCCGTATGGCAGCGCTTTAGTCAATCGTAATCTGCTCTGTACCAATTTTGGAAATCACCACCTGTTGGAAAATCTCCTTAGCTGGCGGAGTCGGAAACCATATTCTACCAAAACGGTCATCACTCCCTGGAGCCATTATCTGGATGGTATTGCGTATGGTGGTTATTATGATTTTGTGGTACTGGTAGCTGCTCAACTGTGCCGAATCAAAGACGCCCTGCCGGAGCCCGTATTTTCTGAAGCCATCGTTTCATATCCACTGTTCAATACGCCGTATGAACGGGAATACCTGAGCCTGATCGGTGTCGGAAACGACCAGCTTATCGACAGCAGCCACTATGCAGTTGAAGCGGATCGGTTTATTAGCGGCAATAATGGCCACTGGTTTTACCCGAATGTAGCGGACATTTTAGCCCTAAAAAGACAGGTTGAAGCCCAGCTAAAACCCGTTCGAAACGAACGCAACCGCATTTACATCAGTCGTTCGGGCAGACGTCGGATTGTTAATGAGTCCGACCTGATTTCCATGCTCAAAGGCTACGGATTCGTCATTGTTGACGACCAGCCCCGACCCGTAGCCGAACAGGTTGCGCTTTATAAAAATGCATCCTTTATTATAGGGCCTCACGGGGCTTCGTTCACTAATATTATCTGGTGCGAACCCGGCACGCATCTCTTTGAATTGTTTTCGCCTAGCTATGCCCCACCGCACTTCCAGTATCTGGCATCTGTACTACAAATAAACTACTCCGCTTATTATGAGGGCAATACAGGAGTAAATCAACACGCAGAGCTGGAAGGAAATATCCAGGTATCGGTCGATGAAGTAGAACGTTGCCTGAGCCAATTGCTTCGTAACGAATATGCCTGATCAGGTGTATTCTGCACATCTTACCCGGAATTTTGTAAAAACTCTATCGATTGTCCGTAGTTATTTTGACAGACCAATGGTGGTCGACCAACATATAGCTCAACATGACTATGGAAACGATGCAACACACTCACGTAGACACCTGTTTCGACTGCGCCGAAGCCTGCGAACGCTGTGCCACTGCCTGCCTGGAAATGGGCGACAAAGATGGGCGCGGCCACGACATGACCGCCTGTATTAAGCTCTGCCGGGACTGCGCCGATATTTGTACGCTTTGCGGCCGACTGGATGCCCGCGGCTCTGATTTCGCACGCGATTTCATGGCACTCTGCGCCGAAGTATGCGATGCCTGTGCCGAAGAATGTGAAAAACATGCCAGTCATGTTGCGCATTGCAAAGCCTGTGCTGAAGCCTGCCGTAAATGCGCAGAAGAGTGTCGGTCGATGTCGGCCAATGCGTAACCAATCATGCCGGGATTCTTTTGATTCTGTGGATTCGATTGGTTTACCAGCAAATCGTTACCACCATAAAATTCACTGAATTCAAAGAATCCGGCCTTTATGTTACCTTATCTGTTTACCCTTTTATCGATTGCCAACTGGCTGCTAATTTCTGAATCGGTTTCCGAAAAAAAGGTCGGTACAGGCCGACATCCATCAGCCGCAGCGGATCTGTCCGGAATGGTGCATGTGGTGTATGGTCGTGGTGAAAACCTCTATTACTCAACCACCCAAACCGGCGATCAATTTACGCCCGCCATTCGGGTCGATAGTCTACCCGGACTACAACTTGGTGCTTCACGTGGTCCACAGATTGCCGCTTCGACTAAATCAGTAGTGATTCTGGCGATCGATAAACCGGGAAATATCTGGGCCTATACGTTAGACCGGACTTCGGGCCAATGGCACAAACGCGTCCCCGTAAACGATGCGCCCGACATAGCCAAGGAAGGGTTTTTAGGGCTGACAGCCGAACCGGATAACAGCTATATGGCCGCCTGGCTCGACCTGAGAGGCAATAAGCGGAATAAGCTGGTCGGTGCGCGGTCAGTCGATGGCGGAAAGTCCTGGTCGGCCAATAAGGTATTATATGAATCGCCGGATGGGACAATCTGCGAATGTTGTCAGGTTTCGGTCGTTAGTCATGGAAAGCAGGTAGCTATCATGTTCCGTAACTTCCTCAACGGCTTCCGGGATATGTATCTACTGCAATCGACGGATGGCGGTCAAACCTTTGGCAAAGCCAAAAAATTAGGCAAAGGCACCTGGAAACTGGCTGCCTGCCCTATGGATGGCGGTGGGTTGTCGGTCGACCAAGCCGGTCATTTATCAACCGTCTGGCGACGGGCCGATACCTTGTATACAGCCCGGCCTGGGCAACCCGAAACGGAACTAACAACGGGAAAAAACGCAAAAATTGCCAGTACGTCCCACGGTGATTACCTGGTTTTTCAAAAGGCTGAACAGCTCTGGGCTGTTACACCTCAGCAAAAACAACCTGTAGCACTTGGGCCGGGAGCTTACGCCAAGCTCGCTCAGCTTAACAACAACCGTGTCTTGTGTATCTGGGAGCACGATGGTAATGTATGGGCAAAGATTCTCTGATTTTAGCGAGGTGATTAAGAACTATTGCCTTTGCTTTTACGACATACGTTATGAATAAGTTTATTTTCCTGATTCTGCTAGGTGCTCTAGCCGAACAAGCTTTTGCGCAACAGCAACACGAAGGCATGCCCATGACCAACAAATCGAAAGCGGACACAACCAAACCGATGGATCATTCGATGCATGAGATGGCCAAACCTCATCACGGAACTATGGATATGAGCGGCAGCGACATGCTGAACCATGGGCTTACCATGGATACAACCATGGGCATGACCCATTCCCTTTCACGCCATTTGCCCATGAATCGGAACGGGTCGGGTACCTCCTGGCATCCCGACAATACGCCGATGTACGCGTACATGACCCATCCATCACCCAGCGGTTGGAGCTATATGCTGCACTATGCGGTCTATCTACGCTACACCAGGCAGAATGCGAATAATGACGATAAACGAGGAGCTGGTCAACAATTTGGCGCACCGAACTGGTTCATGGGTATGGCTCAACGTAAAGTGGGCCAACGAGGCTTGTTTCAGATTCGGGCCATGATCTCACTCGATCCTCTAACAGTTGGTAATGGCGGTTATCCACTCCTTTTTCAAACGGGCGAAAGTTACAAGGGTCAGCCCCTGATCGATAAACAGCACCCGCACGATCTGGTTTCTGAGTTATCCGTCAGCTATAGCCATGCCTTCAGCAAAGACATTGATCTGTATGGATACGTTGGGTATCCCGGCGAACCCGCTCTGGGCCCTCCAGCCTTTATGCACCGGATTTCGGCCTTTAATTTGCCCGACGCTCCCCTAAGTCATCACTGGCAGGATGCTACGCATATTTTGTTCGGCGTGGCAACGGTCGGCTTCCGCTACAAATGGGCCAAACTGGAAGGCTCCACGTTTACGGGCCGGGAACCCGATGAAAACCGATATAATTTCGACAAACCCCGATTCGATAGCTATTCGTACCGACTATCCATCAATCCATCCCCGTCGTTGGCGTTACAGTTTTCTCAGGGATTTCTGCATAGCCCGGAAGACTTACATCCCAACGAAAACGTGACCCGCACTACGGCATCCATTTTGCATAGCAAAGGATTAGGTCCTGATCGCTACATAACATCGGCGTTTGTCTGGGGACGTAATACACATGACGGAGAGGGTGATAACTCCTTTCTGGCCGAGAGTAGTTTGCAACTGAAACGTATTGCTCTGTACGGCCGCTACGAAAATGTTGGAAAAACAGCAGAGGAGTTAGGCATTATTGATCCGGGTTTCAGTGGTATTCCCGCTCACACACCACTGGTTATAAACAACCTAACACTCGGCTTGAACTACCGAATAACCCGGCAACTTAATTCCGATCTGGTTCTGGGTGCGCAGGTAACTGGCAGTGTACCCGACAAATGGCTTCGGCCTTTATATGGTAAAACACCAATCTCCGGTGAAATTTATCTTCGTTTATCACCCAGCCTGATGACCATGCAGGGGATGAGCAGGATGCGTCACCGGCCAATGCAAAGAATGTAAGCCGTTTTGGCACCAAAGCCGTTAAATTTTCGTTTTCAATTCACTATAAACCAATTAAATACCATGATTCGTAGCCTGTTTCTAGCCGCCCTGACCTCACTTCTGCTCGTAGGTAACTCCTTTGCCAGCTCGCCTACCCGCGACGATAAGGAGAAAGAAGTAAAAATTAAAACTTCTGCCATCTGCGGTATGTGCAAAGCCCGTATCGAACGAAATCTATCATTCGAGAAAGGCGTCAAAGAAGCAGATCTGGATGTTAAAACGAAGGTTGTTACGATCAAATACAATCCTGCCAAAACGGATATTACCAAACTTAAATCGGTGATTAGTAAAACCGGTTACGATGCCGATGAAGTGGTAGCCGATGAAGCCGGGTACAACAAACTGCCAAGCTGCTGCAAAAAAGGTGGCGGCATGGATCATCAGTAACTGTAAGGTGGGCGGAAGCCCGCCATTCTCAGCCCCGGCGCGGGTTTCCACCCGCGTTACAAGTAAAAGCTCGGAATCAGATATTCCGAGCTTTTTACTTGGGCAAACCTGACGGCTGTCGATTAGACCGATTTAGTTAGGCGCTCCACGCAGGCATTATAAATCTGGCTTTAACAGATAGCCCAGCCCTATGAAGGTGTGAATCAGTTTATGATCGAACTCCCGATCAACCTTATTCCGCAAATAATTAATATATACTTCTACCTTATTGGAATTATGACGTTCGGTCATATTCCAGGCTTTCTCCAGAATCTGTGTCTTCGTCACCACACGCCCGGCATTTTCGATCAGGTATTCGAGAAGCTGGAACTCACGTACGGTGAGTTTAATTCGTTTATTATCCCGATAGGCCGCTTTTTCAGCAATATTCAATTCAAGATTATCAACGCGAAGGATCCTGGGGCCCGTAAAGCCACCTATCCGCCGTCGGTATAAGGCAAAAATGCGGGCCTGAAGCTCAGAGCTTTCTACCGACTTGACTACATAATCATCAGCCCCGGCATTAAGTCCTCTTACCTTACTGGCCGTATCGTTTTGATTAGACAGCAGCAATACCGGCGTAGAGTCGTTCTCCTGACGCAACCGCCTGACCAATTCAACACCATCTATTCCAGCGATCTGTGTATCGAGCAAAATCAGATCGAACTGAGCGTGTAGCGCCTGCGAAAATCCGAGTAAGCCATTACGGGCCAGTTGAATTGTATGTTGGTGATCGGGTAAGATCCGGGTCAGGAATTCAAGATAAGCAGGATCATCCTGGATGAGTAAAATAGTCATAAGTCACATAGCCTTACCGTACGTTTTGAGCCCGTACGTTTCTTGATTTGGCTACAAAAGACTCCGTTCGGCTTTAAAGCGATTTTAAAAGGCTATTAAATCTTCTTTAAAAAATTAAGTAGTAATACGTTGCTCACCTAAGCGGGAGTCGTATAAGTAAAGTTGTCGTTTTTTTAAGCAGATATTAATGATGGTTTAAGCGGCCCTTAACCAGAGCAGTGCTATTTGCAGCCCAAGCCAGTCGATTTTCTGGCCCTACTTTCCGTTTATTTTATGCCGAGTCCTCGATCCATTCGCTTTCACTATTATCTGGCCTTACTAGCCTGTCTAAGTATATTTCCATACGTAAATGCTCAGTCATTGAGCACTCCACCAGCCACCGATACCACCCGGCAAAGCCTTCCACAACTGGAACAGCAATTTCTGGAACGTAATTTTCAACTCCTTGCCCAGCGGTATCAGATCGACATGGCCGATGCCGCTATTACCCAGGCGGGCCTTCGCCCCAACCCTAACCTATGGTTTCAGGGTAATCTGTATAATCCACAAACCCATAAAGTACTACCTTTTGGCCGACCTTCGCAGGCCGATATTGATGCCGGAGTTTTTAACAGCGGCTACTACGCCGTGCAGCTACAACAGGTGATTTTGCTGGCCGGTAAACGCAGCAAACTGGTTGCGCTGGCCGAGAGCAACAAAGCGTTAACAAAGCTGGCTTTCCGTGATCTGATGCGGACACTTCATTACCAGTTATATACCACCTATGCCAACCTGTATTATGATTTACAGACACTTCGCCTGTTCGACGATGAGGTAACAAGGCAGCAGCGGTTGCTCGAATCGTATCGAATTGCCCTTCAATCGGGAGGGGTGGCTCCTTATGAAGTGACTCGGCTGGAAGTTGCCATCCGGGATTTGCAGGCCAATATCGCCAATTACCGAACCCAGATTGCTGATGAACAGGCAACCCTGCGCGTACTTCTTCGCCAGCCGGCCAATACCTTCATTCTGCCGACAGGGCTCCCCGATCGTCAACTGACGCTGCCCCCACTAGCCATAGCCCTGGATTCGGCCCAAACCAACAGACCCGACATTGGCCTTTCGCAGGAACAAATCAACAATGCACAGCGTAGCCTGGCGTTGGAAAAGGCCCGCCGGACACCCGACCTCACAACTGGACTCCTGTTTGAAAAATACGGAAACGCATATATTAATTTTCTGGGCTTTCAGGCATCGATGGACTTACCCCTTCTGAACCGCAATCAGGGGGCTATTCGGTCGGCCGAAACAACGTTGAAAGCAGCCTCCGGCGGCCTGGAGAACCAGCAGGTTGTGGTGCAGAGCGATGTATTGAATGCCTACGACAAGCTGAATACCTACTATCAGCAGTTCACCTCCCGCCCAGCCGGGTATCTGGACCGGATTCAGAATATTTCGATTGAAGCGACCAAAGCCTATAACGCCCGGACCATTGGCCTGCTGGATTATCTGGATAAGATCCGAACCTATCAACAGGCGCAACTCAACAACATCAATCTGCTAAATAACCTATTCAATACCCAGCAATTGCTCAACTACACTACCAATACCCGGTTCTTTTAGTCTATGAAAACATTCATTCAAGTTATGGCGCTTGGGCTACTCGTCGCTGCCTGCGGTCATAAAAATACAGAAGACGAAAAACTGCCTACCTCCAGTGCCGATTCATCCAGTAGTTACCTGACCGATTCGGTTCGCCAAATGAGCCCGGAAGATGAACTGACGCTGAATGGTACGGTTACGTTCGATCAGGATAATGTGGTACGCGTATTCCCGCTGGTGAGCGGAAACGTCGAAAAAACAAATGCATCGCTGGGAGCCTTTGTACAAAAAGGACAGGATCTTGCCTTGATTCGCTCTGGTGATATTTCGACGTATACGAATAACTATCAGGCCGACAAGTCGGATCTGGAAGTTGCGCAGCAGCAACTGAAAAATGTGTCGGCCCAGTTCAAATCAGGCTTTGCCTCGGAAACCGATCTTCTGACCGCCAAAAACAACGTCAAAAAAGCAGAAGACGAGTTGAGCAAATCGGCCAACATTTTACGCGTCTATGGCGGAACCTCGGGGAACACCAACGGAGCCAGTCAACCCTATTTCACCGTCAAGGCGCCAATTGCTGGCTATATCGTCGAAAAGAACGTCAACACGGGCCAGGATTTACGATCCGATAACCAGAACCCGCTCTATACCATCTCCAGCTTACAACAGATATGGGTACTGGCCAATGTGTATGAGCAGGATATTCCCGACATCAAGCAGGGACAACCCGTTGATATTCAAGTATTGGCATATCCCGACAAAGTATTTAAAGGCGTTATCAGCAACGTGAGCAGCGTACTCGACGAGCAGGCACGGGTGCTGAAAGTCCGTATTGTTCTGCCCAATAAAGACGGGCTGCTCAAACCCGACATGTTTGCCACGATCCACGTCCATCTACCCAATTCGAGTGGTGGAAATGGGGGAAAATCGCTGGCTGTTCCGCAAAAAGCCGTCGTCTTCGACCGTGACCATTATTACGTGATTGTACAGACCGGCAAAGACAAATATGAAGCCCGCGAGGTGACTGTCCTGAAAAACACCACCCGCTACGCTTTTATCGAAGGTGGCAACCTGAAACCGGGCGACATCGTCGTCACCGAAGGCAGCTTACTCCTCTACAACGATTTAACGGACTAAATCCAATGAGCGAAAGAGTGAAAGAGCGAAAGAGCGATTAGCTGGCGCATGCATATTTCACCAGTCCGGCGACCGCTCTTTCGCTCTTTCACTCTTTCACTCTTTCACTCACCATGAACAAGTTCATTCGTAGTATCATCACGTTCGCGCTGACCAATCGGTTTGCTATCTTTTTTGGGATTGCCCTGATTATCGTAGGTGGCGTTGTTTCGTTTCTGAATACTCCCGTCGAGACGTTTCCCGACGTGACCAATACCAACGTCATTGTCATTACCCAGTGGCCGGGCCGCTCGGCCGAAGAGGTGGAGCGCTTTGTGACGCTGCCACTCGAAACCGAACTAAACTCGGTTCCCCGCAAAAGCACGCTTCGGTCGGTATCCTTGTTCGGCCTGTCGGTTGTGACGATGATTTTCGAAGATGGCGTCGACAACTTTACAGCGCAAACCAACGTAGCCAACCGAATTGCCGACGTGGATTTGCCCGATGGTGTTTCGGCCGAGATCGAGCCGCCTTACGGACCAACCGGCGAAATTTATCGGTTCACGCTGGAGAGTAAAACCAAAGACGTTACCGAACTCAAAACCATACAGGACTGGGTCATCGAACGGCAGATCAAAAGCGTACCGGGTATTGCCGATGTAGTGAGTTTTGGGGGCAAGGTCAAAACGATTGAGGTGAGCCTGAACCCTACCCTGCTGGCAAATTACGGGTTTACCGCCCTCGACGTAGATGATGCCATTAAATCCAGCAATATCAACGTAGGTGGCGATGTGATCAAACAGGGAAACCAGTCGCTGGTTGTTCGGGGCATTGGCTTACTGACCAAACCCGAAGATGTAGCCGGCATTATTATCGACAACGTAAATGGTGTACCGATAAAAGTTCGGGATGTGGCCACGGTGAAAGAAGGTTTTCAGCCCCGACTGGGTATTGTAGGGCGCGACAAGCAGGATGATGTGGTAGAATGTATCGTTGTGATGCGGAAAGGCGAGAATCCCAACGATGTGATTCCGGCCCTGAAGGCAAAGATTGACGAGCTGAACACGAAAATCCTGCCGAAAGATGTCAAAATCAAGACCTTCTACGACCGCACCACGCTCAACAATTATACACTGCATACGGTGGGCGAAAATGTGCTGACGGGTATTTTCCTGGTGACGCTCATCCTGCTAATCTTCCTGGCCGACTGGCGTACAACGCTCACTGTAGCCATTGTGATTCCGCTGGCCCTGCTGTTTGCCTTTATCTGCCTCCGGGCCCGTGGCATGACGGCTAACCTGCTCAGTATCGGCGCCCTGGACTTTGGCATCATCATCGACGGAGCTGTGGTAATGGTCGAAGGGCTCTTTGTTATGCTGGCCCATAATGCCGAAAAAATGGGCATGATGAAATTTAACAAGCGAGCAAAACTGAGCTGGATCACCCAAAATGCAACGGAGTTGGGCAAATCCATTTTCACGTCCAAAATCATCATTATTACGGCCCTGCTTCCCATTTTCACCTTCCAGAAAGTAGAAGGCAAGCTGTTTAGTCCCTTAGCCTGGACCATTGGTTTTGCCCTGACCGGGTCGCTGATCGTTAGTCTTACCCTGATTCCTCTCCTCTGTAGCCTGTTGTTGAACAAAAACGTTCGCGAACGGCACAATCCTGTCGTAACGGGTCTGGAGAGAGCGTATGTTCCGGCCCTAAACTGGGCTATTCGAAAACCCGCAGCGATTATTTCAATTGCTATTGGGGCACTCGCTTTTTCGCTTTACCTGTTTCTGTTTCACATTGGCTCGGAGTTTCTACCGCAGTTGAATGAAGGGTCGATTTATGTGCGGGCCAGCCTCCCCTACTCGGTTGCGCTGGACGAAAGCTATGCCTATACCCGTAAGTTCCGGGCCATTTTTGAGGAGTTCCCCGAGGTTCGGGGCGTCATTTCGCAAACGGGCCGACCGAACGACGGCACTGACCCCACTGGATTTTTCAACAATGAATTTTTCGTTGATCTCTATCCGAAAGAAGAATGGAAACGGGATATTACCAAAGACGAACTTATCGCTCAGATGCAGCAGAAACTAGCTCGCTTCCGGGGTATTTCGTTCAACTTCTCGCAGCCCATTTCCGACAATGTTGAAGAAGCCGTGTCGGGGGTGAAAGGATCGATGGCGATCAAGATTATTGGCCAGGATTTAGATGTGCTTGATAAAGAAGCCACTAAAGTGTTCAACGTAATGAAAACCGTGCGGGGGGTTAGTGATTTGGGTGTCTTTCGTAACCTGGGCCAGCCGGAGTTCCGCATTCTGCTCGATCCGCAGAAACTGGCGCTGTACAACGTACCGACCGATGTGGCCCAGTCTGTCATTGAAACCGCTATCGGCGGCAAAACCGTGACCCAGTTCTACGAGGGCGAACGCCATTTCGACATAAAAGTGCGCTACGACGAACGGTTTCGGTATTCGCCCGAACTAATTGAGAACTTGCTGGTCCCTACGCGTTCGGGTAGTAAAATTCCCCTGAAAGAGTTGGCGTACATTGGCACTCGTTCGGGACCCGCGTTTGTTTACCGAGAAAACAACGCCCGGTTCATTGCCATCAAGTTTTCGGTGCGGGATCGCGACCTGGGCAGTACCATTGCCGAAGCACAGAAAAAAGTGGGCCAGCAGGTCAAACTTCCCGAAGGTTTTCAAATGCGCTGGGCGGGTGAATTCGAGAACCAGACCCGGGCCGAGCGCCAGTTGGCCATTGTGGTTCCGATTAGTATCACCATCATTTTTCTGATTCTGCTATTCACGTTTGGCAGCGCGCTGGATGCGGCCCTGATTATTCTGAACGTACCCTTTGCCCTGATTGGCGGTATGCTCGCCCTTTGGCTGACGGGCATTAACTTCAGCATTTCGGCTGGGGTGGGTTTCATCTGTTTGTTTGGCGTATCGGTGCAGGATGGGGTTATTTTGATTAACCGCTTCAAGGAAAACCTGCACAATAAACTGCCCATCAGTGAGGCCATTCGGGAAGGAGCCTTGACCAGGGTACGCCCGGTGGTGATGACAGCACTCATGGCGTCGCTTGGCCTGTTGCCAGCCGCCTTATCGACCGGCATTGGCTCCGAGACGCAGAAACCACTGGCGACCGTTATGATTGGTGGACTAATAACCTGTACGATTTTGTCGCTGCTGATCCTGCCGGTTACCTATGAGCTGATTCATAGCCGACGTGCCCGGAAAGAACTGGCTCGCCATGAGTCGAAAAAGGTCCAAATACCTCATCACCCGTAAGCACTACCCCACATCGATTTCGTTATGCTTTATCCAACGCGCCTTACCAGAATGATCGGGTACGCCCTTGTTTGCGGTGTGATCGCCTGCCGGGGAACCGAAACCCTGAACTCTACCAATTCGAACCAAACAGCATTAAATCTGCTGGTAATCGGCGATTGGGGTGTTCAGGGGCAGTTACACCAACAGGCAGTAGCCGATCAGATGGAGCAATACGCCAGGGTTACTCATCCCCAGTTTATTATTTCGACTGGGGATAACTTCTATCCCTATGGCGTTACCAGTGTGAACGATAGCCTGTGGAAGCAGTCGTTCGAACGGGTGTATACTGGCCCAGACCTCCAGATTCCATTTAAGGCTATCCTGGGCAATCATGATTATGAGCAGACGGCTAATCCGGCAGCACAACTTGCGTATTCGAAACGAAGCCCCCGCTGGCAAATGCCGTCTCGCTATTACACGGAAGTGGTTGCTGTAGATAACAAAACAAATCTGCGATTGATCTACCTGGATACCAATCCGTTCATCAAGGAATACCAGCAGAATCAGGCTGCGTATTCAGACCTGGCCAAACAGGATACCCAGCGGCAGTTGACCTGGCTCGATAGTACGCTAAGCCATTCGCCCGAACCCTGGAAAATCGTGATTGGGCACCACCCTCTCTACTCCGTCGGACTGGACCATGGCGATCAACCTGAGTTGCAGACTCTGCTACTACCCATGTTAACAAAGTATGGTGTTCAGCTATACCTCTGTGGTCATACCCATACCCTTCAGCACCTATCGCCCGGTGGACCAACCGATTTTGTTATTTCGGGTGGAGGGGGAGCCCCGCTCGGAAGCGTTACAACTGGATCGTCGGCCCGGTTTGCGACAGCTCAGGGTGGTTTTGCGGCTCTCTCCATTACCGCCGATAGTCTGAATCTACGTTTTATTAATTCGTCGGGGAGCCAGCTTTACCAACTAAAACGTGGGCGATAAATGGCTTTGCAGACGCTAATAAGCACACTAAATCAACCATCTTTGTGCATTGGCGATTAAGTAGATGTTGTTTGTGGTGTCAGGTTCTCAAACCTGACGCGATCGGTTTTGAGAAACACCCCCAAGGGCAAGTTTGAGAATCTGCATTCGCACTAACTGACCGCTGTAAATTGACTAACGCAAACAACGTCTTGTGAAATTATTCCTACTCTCCCTGTGCTTTTGTCTGTCGGGTCTCTGTTTTCAAACGCAAAGTCTTGCCCAAACCAAGTCTCGAGAACACTATAAGTACCTCCTCTACGTACCGAAAACCTACGCCACCGATCAGGCAGCGTATCCATTGGTTATTTACTTACATGGTGGTTCGCACCGGGGAGACGACCTGGCCAAATTGAAAGCCTATGGCTTACCTAACCAAGTTGAAAAAGGACAGGATTTTCCGTTTATCATCGCTTCGCCCCAATGTCCGGATGGTAAATTCTGGTCGACCGACAACTGGTTTGAGCCGCTGTATGACGAACTAAAAGCGAAATACCGTATCGACCCTAAACGGGTATACCTTACGGGTATCAGCATGGGTGGGTATGGAACCTGGCAAACCGCCGTAGCCTATCCCGACCGATTTGCAGCCATTGTTCCCTTATGCGGTGGTTGCGACGACTCGACCCAGATTTGCCGTATCAAACAGATTCCGGTCTGGACATTTCATGGTACAGCCGACGATATCATCCCTATCAGCGAAACCGAACGTCTGGTAAAGCGACTGGAACAGTGCGGTGGACAGGTAAAGTTCACCCGATTAGAGGCCGAAGGACATGGGATTCAATATCTCTATGGCGACAAATCCATCTATGAATGGTTGCTGAAACAGCACAAATAGCTGATCATTTCAACACAACAAAATCGGTAATTCCCTCTAGTAAGGGCCTCCATTCGGCAGGTGTACGGTAAGTTCTGAAATTTTTGACTCGGTGAAAAGTCAGGAAGTTGGAATTATGCTGATTATCGGCCCCGCCCATGCCATCGTCAAAAGCCGTCCGTGATGCAACGATAATATCGTTCCCATCGAATTGCCAGTCCAGGTACTGAAAACCAGTCGTCTCAATATCAGGATGGTATAGGATGATGCCGTGAATAGTCCAGGTTTCCAGATTGGGTGATGATAGCATTACCTGTGCATTACGGGCTCTTTCCCGCCTGAACGTCCGGTGGTTCGGTAATACATAGTTTGTGAAGGTAAAATACCGTTTGGTTTTCGGGTCGAACCGAATATTGAATTTCTTGCAGGCGCCGGGCAACTTTATAAAGGTCACAGTACTTGAATCGGCCGTTTGTCCATCGTCGCTTACCCGGTACATGGCTGCCTGATCGTCTTCCAGATTATTGACCCGAAGTAGATTCCAGATTTCACCTTTGGGGTTCATCACTACGTTACCTTCCAGCCAGGCATTACCCGGTCCCCAGGCCGATTTATTGTAGATCAGTCGGGGTGTAAATGCCCAGCTTTTCGGATCGAGCAGATCAGCATCTACAGGTGCAGAAGCCACAAAGCTTTGAAAATTTCCCCAGCTCGTTACGGGTACATTTCGCTCCATCCCTTTCCAGACACGTCCCTTAAATACCTGAACCGGCACCGACGCACAGTGATACCCATCTTCTTCGTTCAAAATCCCTTCGTCAACCCGGCTCCAGTTCCGTCCGCCATCCATCGAGCGTCGTATCGACATCCTGCCATACTCTCGGGTGGTGCCGAAAAGATACAAGGCGCCTTTGTTGATAAACAGGCTTGCCCACCACAGGCTGTCCAATTCAGCAATTTTCTGCCAGCTTTTGCCCCGGTCTGTCGACTCAAATACATGCGTATGCTGAGGGGTAGGCCCTTTGCCGAAAATATCGTGCGACGCGATGTAGTTTCCATTGGGCAAAATAACGAGGCTAGGCGAGCCAATAAAATTACGGGTCGATTTAGGCAAATGATCGATGACGACGCCCGGCACTTGCGAAAAATTCTGTGCCCAGGCACTTAGTATAACCCCTATCCAGAACAGCCAAATACACCCCAGTTGCTTGAAGCAGGCTAGTCTAAAAACAACCCGTTGATCGTTCATGCTTACTTTAACAGTTACTCTATTAATTCAATATAAGCCTACTTACTGCCCAATGTCTCAAAAAGCTATCTTTTGGAAAGAAATACCCAAATCAACGCCTACCCAATGTTCTGTTGATAGTAGATTAGATGGCTAGTAAAACAACAGACGTGAGTTAGTGATTAATTAATTTCGCACGACATCTCCAGCATCATGACCTACGACCGATCACTCACTTTTGCTCAACAACTCGATCAGAATGACCCGCTGCGTCACTTCCGGGAGCGTTTTCATATACCCCAACGGAACGGAAAGCCGTTGACTTATCTGTGCGGTAACTCATTAGGCCTACAGCCCAAAAGCGCCAGAGCCGCCCTGGAACAGGAATTAGCTACGTGGCAACATCTCGGTGTTGAAGGCTGGTTTGATAAACCGGAAAGCGGGGAACAACCGTGGCTTGGCTACCATACCACCTGCAAAGAAGCCTTGTCAGAACTAGTTGGGGCCGAACCTTCAGAGGTTTGTCCCATGAACGCCCTGACCGTCAACTTACATCTGCTGCTGACTTCCTTTTACCGACCGACCGGAAAGAAAGTCAAAATATTGACCATCAAAGGTGATTTTCCATCCGACCAATATGCACTAGAAACCCACATTAAGCACCGAGGGCTTTCGGTTGATGATGTTTTAGTTGAAATCGCTCCACACCCCGACGACAACCTCATCCATACGACCGATATTCAGAGAGCCATCATTGAACAGGCCGATTCGCTGGCCCTGATCTGGATGAGTGGCCTGAATTACTATACGGGTCAGGTCTATAACATGGCAACTCTAGCCGAAACGGCCCAAAAACATTGCATCCCCATTGGTTTCGATCTGGCCCATGCTATTGGTAACATACCGCTGCGGCTACACGACTGGGGTGTTGATTTTGCGACCTGGTGCTCGTATAAATACCTGAATGGCGGCCCCGGTGCAGTATCCGGCGTATTTATTCACCAGAAACACCACGAGCAGAACTTACCCCGACTGGCGGGTTGGTGGGGCTACCGGGAAGATCGGCGTTTCGAAATGACACCCGGTTTTCTGCCAGAGCACGGGGCTGATGGCTGGCAGGTAAGTACGCCCAATATTCTGGCGCTGGCGCTGCATCGGGCGGCTATTTCCATCACGGCAGAAGCAGGCATAGCAGCCCTCCGGCAAAAAAGCGAACACCTGACAGGCTATCTCGAATATCTATTAACACCCTTCAACGACATCCTTATCCTTACCCCCGACGATCCGAATCAACGCGGTTGCCAGCTTTCGTTACTGGTCCGGAAACAGGGAAAAAGTTTATTCAACTATCTAACCGAGCAGGGCATTATCGGCGACTGGCGTGAACCCGATTGCATTCGGCTGGCTCCTACTCCTTTGTACAATACCTTCGAAGATGTCTGGCGGGTTGGGGATGTATTAGCCCGCTTCTTTCAACAATAGCCTCGCCCGGGCGGCCCCGACGGATTGTTATGATTCTTATGATTTACACCGATCTTAATGAATCATAACAATCATAAAGATCTGTATTCTATTCACCTTGATTGAAGGCAATATTCCGCTTCAGCCCCTCTAATTTCGTCCGCTTTACGGCCGACCGACGGAAGATTTCCCGGAACACTTCTTCCGTGATTTCCTCCCAATCGGGCTTGGTGAAGGCAGATAATTCAGGATGTAGCTCAAAAGCAGGGGTCTGGTGTGGCCGGGCAAATCGATTCCAGGGGCAGACATCCTGACAGATATCACAGCCGAAAATCCAGTTGTCAAATTTCCCCCGCACCTCTTCGGGAATGGCCTCTTTCAGTTCAATCGTAAAGTAGGAAATGCACTTACTCCCGTCTACCACATAGGGGGCCACGATAGCATCCGTCGGGCAAGCATCAATGCAACGCGTGCAGGTACCGCAATAATCTGTGATGGGGCCGTCCAGTTCGAGGTCCAGAATTAGTTCACCAATAAAAAAGAACGAGCCAATCTCCCGATTAATCAGATTCGTGTGTTTACCAATCCAGCCTAAACCCGCACGTTTAGCCCAGGCTTTGTCCATCACCGGGGCCGAATCAACAAAAACCCGGCCATTTACCGCACCAATTTCTTCCTCAATAAAGGCTAGCAAGTCTTTCAGTTTGTCTTTAATAACGAAATGGTAATCGGTGCCATACGCATATTTCGACAGCTTGAAATCGTCGTCACCTTCGGGCAGACGTTGTTCGGGGTAATAGTTGAGTAGCACCGTGATGACTGACTTGGCCCCATCGACCAGTAATCGCGGGTCAAGTCGTTTATCGAAATGATTGGCCATGTAATTCATCTGGCCCTGCATCCCGTTTTTAAGCCAGGCTTCCAGCCGGGGCGCTTCCTCTTCCAGAAAGTCCGCTTTAGACACCCCACAAAAGTCAAAGCCTATTTCGGCCGCTTTCACTTTAATGCGTTGCGTATAGGCACGGGAGGGAGAATGCATTGAATTGTAGTATGAAGACTGACAATGGACTGTTGCCACTTACACAGTAAAACGAGATTCGGCACTTTTTAAATCCTGTGAATCGCTCAAATCTTGAAAATCCCGGTGCAAAATCATGACAGATTAAAAAATGACGGTGCAGAAATTGTGTCAACTTGGCAGAAAATACCGATTTGGCCGGGCTTTTGCGCATCTTTGCATATGAATTTCTGGAAGCGAAATAGAAGCTCATCAATGGAAAATAAAGACATTTTGGACGAACAAGCGTCTATGGATACCCCACAGCCTGACAACCTGACAAACGAAGAAGCGGTAACGGTCAATGGTGGAGAAACCGAAGACCCCAAACAGACGGCTCCAGCCGACGATTTTATTGCTGAAACCAACCGAATTGGCAGCGAATTAGCCGAACTGAAAGATAAATACCTGCGTTTATACGCTGATTTCGAGAACTTCCGCCGTCGTACAGCCAAGGAAAAGCTTGATCTGATCGGCAACGCCAACGAAAGTGTATTGCAGTCGATGATTCCTGTTGTCGATGATTTCGAACGGGCTTTGCAATCGATCGATAAGACCGACGATGTTGCTGCTGTCAAAGAAGGCGTATCGTTGATTTATAACAAGTTATTCAAGACCCTTGAAAGCAAAGGCCTGAAACCGATGGTCTCAAAAGGCGAGCCGTTCAATGCCGACCTGCACGAGTCCGTTACGCAATTTCCTGCCCCGAGCGAAGACCTTAAAGGTAAGGTGATCGACGAAATCGAAAAAGGATATTACCTGAATGACAAAGTCATCCGGTTCGCAAAAGTGATTGTAGGCAGTTAAAATCAATGATTGAATGACTGAATGGTTGAATGATTGAATAGGGTATAGATTAACTATTCAATCATTCAATCATTCAGTCATTCAATCATTCAAAGATATGGCAACGAAGCGCGATTATTACGAAATTCTGGGCGTCGATAAGAACGTCTCATCGGAAGACCTTAAGAAGGCCTATCGGAAAATGGCTATCAAATACCATCCCGATAAAAACCCCGATGATCCCACCGCTGAAGAGAAATTTAAGGAAGCTGCCGAGGCCTACGATGTGCTGAACGATCCCCAGAAGCGGGCTCGTTATGACCAGTTTGGGCATGCGGGTATGGGTGGTGCGGCCGGTGGATATGGCGCTGGTGGGCCAACTATGGAAGATATTTTCAGCCAGTTTGGCGACGTTTTCGGCGACGATTCTCCGTTTGGCAGCTTTTTCCGTGGAGCTAACGGTGGAGGAGGCCGTCAACGCGTTCGTCGTGGTTCCGACCTTCGCATCAAGCTAAAGCTGAACCTACAGGAAGTAGCCAATGGCGTTGAAAAGAAAATTAAGGTAAAACGCCATGTAACCTGTAACACCTGTGGCGGCAATGGCTCTAAAAATGGTACGGCGGTTCAAACCTGTTCGACCTGCCAGGGCACAGGCCAAACTCGCAAAGTGGTCAACACAATGCTGGGTCAGATGGTGTCTACCAGTACCTGCCCCACCTGTAATGGCGAAGGTAAAATTGTAACTGACCGTTGTGACGCCTGTTTTGGCGAAGGGCGCGTGTTGCAGGAAGATGTTATCCCGATCAAAATTCCGGCGGGTGTTGCCGAAGGTATTCAGCTATCGGTGGGTGGCAAAGGTAACGTTCCGCCACGCGGTGGTGTTGCTGGCGATCTGCTGATCGTGATTGAGGAAGAAGAAGATGCAGACCTGAAACGTGATGGCAACAACGTTGTGTTCGACCTATATGTCAGCTTCATCGATGCAGCCATCGGTACCAGTGTGGAAGTGCCAACGATTGATGGCAAAGCCCGCATTACCCTCGATCCGGGTACACAAAGTGGTAAAATCCTACGTCTGAAAGGAAAGGGAATTAAAGAACTCAATGGCTATGGCCGAGGGGACGAACTGGTTCATGTAAATGTCTGGACGCCCAAAACGCTTTCCTCCGAAGAACGGTCGATTCTGGAGAAGTTGCGCAACTCGCCCAATTTCCAGCCCAAACCCAACAAAAACGAAAAAGGGTTCTTCGATAAGATGAAAGACTTTTTTCATGGTTGATTACCAGCCAATCTGATACATAACAAAGGATCAAATTAGCCCCGAAAGGGGCTTTTTTGTTGCCCTTATTACTCCGCCAATAAAACATTGAGGCTCACTGCATGCCACCAAAGCACTTATGATTTTACCACAAATGAAAATAGTTACACTATTACTTGAAACAAAGGCTATTCCGCTTATATTCAGGCCGAAAAGATAACACCAGAGGTAATCATACGCCTAATAACCTTGTCATGAAAAAAGCTTTACTTTTCTGCCTCATTCAATGGTCTGTCTTAACGGCTTCCGGCCAATATTTACCTGTCAGAAATTCGTTTCGAGTGGGTATGAATATGATGACTTTGGGAGGTATCGATGCGATCGGCTTACACTACCAGGCCCGGTATGCCAGACATCTGGCCTCTGATCGATTGTTGCTAGCCCTCTCGGCTGGCTACTTCCAACGAAACAACCGAGAATCTATAGCCTCAGACCTCTATGCCGATAGCGACCAAAAGCAGCGGCTTACCACCGATTTTAGCGTTTTAGTTGATCTGTTACCCTCCAGCCGATCTGCATTACGTATAGGAGGTGGACTTTCGTACTGGTACCGTTCCGACAAGCTGATAACCGCCAGAAACTACAGCTGGTCCACCACCAGTGGTTATTATGACTTTCAAACCAGTTGGAGTGACGAAAAGGAATGGAACTTGGGCTATCACTTAACCCTGGAATACGAGACGCGGTTAAGCCCTCAATTGGCGCTTAATGGCCAGATTGGCTGGGCCAATTTCACGCGAGATCGACTCCGGCGCAATGGGGGCATATTTTCAGGAAACACGATTCCCGTTTTCCAGAGCGCACAGGCTGGCCTGGGGCTGAGTTATCTCTTTTAACGTGAGTCAGCACTAAATGAGATCACTTTATCATCGGCACAGAAGGCAGCCTGAACTGGGCTACCTCAGCAGATAAAGCCGTTCTGTTTTGTTTTAGGGAAGCAACAAACAAACTGGTATCAGAGCCATAACTACGTTGACAAACACCGAATAAAAGAACTCCCTGCTGGCCCGAAGCACTCGTAAACGGTTTATACCGATATACATTTCGTTCAACAATCTGCAGCGATCGGCCGTCGGGAGCGGGTTGGCTCATGACAAAGTCGAGTAAGATTTCTCCTGTTGCTGGCTGTTTGCTAAGCTGATACTTCACTAGGGGATTGGGCCCATTCTGCTGGTTAATTTCGGCTATTTTCGACGCTACCACCTGATTGAGGTCAACATGGCCGGTCACAACATCCAGCATAAGCATTGTTTTGAATGCGTTCGGATTCTCGCCTTTGCTAAGATATTCCTGCTTGTAGAAAGTCGAATTGGGGTGTGAACTCCAAGTCAGATGGTAAGGAACCCCTTTAAACAGAATCGGGCCAGGCACCTGTAAGTAGTTAGCAGGACCCGGCTGCGCTTGTGCCGGTGACCCCAGTAGGAACAGACTGGCAGCCAGTAATGAAAGATACGTGTTCATGTGTATGTCGTGTAGCCGACCTTGTATGGGGCCGTTTTAATGGCCCAAAAGTGGTAGTCTGGCTGTTGGTGAACAAGCCAGAATTTGTAACGAGCCTCAAAATGCCAACGATAGGCTGTTCCTCGACAATAACACGTAGCCGATTTGATCAGGCCAAATGGGTCAGCTTAGACTGTTCGATTCCCTAAGACACCATTTAGTAAATTTACGATAAAACAGATCGATACTAGAGTGACATCGATAAAACAGAAAAGTCTAATTCAGTAACATACGCAATTAGATACTAGAAAACCTATCAGCTATATTATGAATTACCAGACCAAACCCACTATTCAGGAAGTTATCGATCAGGCTAAATATTATTTTGACCAGGGAATTAGCCAGTCCGAAGCAATCCGGCTAGCTATTGCCGCCAGCACGCCCGGTTACTATACCAAACCTACTTCGAAGCCCGTGTTAGGCTACGTAGCTCGACCCAATTAAGAAGTAAGCCTTTACAGTATAGATCATCTACCTAGCTCCTATTTATTCCATCTTCTGACACACCCTCCCTGCGAATCATTACCAAATCAGAAGTACCATATTAATTGGGTTTGGATACCAAAGCTGTAAGATCTATACTGTGAGTAGGTATAAAAAGAATCATTAGCTGGCCGACAGAACGAGTAGCTGGCGGTGGGCTCAACCAAGATTGCTAATCCTGAATTAATTCGGTAATTTAACCCTATACCGACTACCCCCTCCGTGGTGATAGGGCATTCCGTGAACGTTTTACTCTTCGCCAAAATAGCCCCAACTGAAAAATAGGGAGATAATCGAGAGTCGGTTAACCGATGACTCAACAGAATCGGGAATTGCCAACCCTTGCTGATAAAGGGAGTATACTCACCATAAGGGCCTTGTGGACTTTTAATCATTCGGAAGCACAGGATTTTGAATGAATGCCTGGTCAGTTTGGGCCTTCTTATACATCAAGTTTTCGTACGAACGAATTGGTTATTGTAAAGCCGTTTCGGATTTGTTTTCTTTACTGATCAAGTTGAATCGACATGCGCTCAGGTTCAGCCAACTCCGTTATGTACGTATAGGCTTATGCACCAAACACTATTTCTTTGTATCTCGCTACTTCTCGCTGTCTCGCTACTGGTTATGGTTGGCCAGCGATTACACATCCCCACCCCTATTTTTCTGGTAATTAGTGGCCTGATCGTCAGCCTGATTCCCGGTATTCCACGCATTGAGATCGACCCTGAGCTTATTTTTATGATCTTCCTGCCGCCTTTGCTTTACGAAGCGGCCTGGTTCACGTCGTGGAAGGAGTTCTGGCGATGGCGACGGATCATTATTGTACTCGCCTTTGGTCTGGTCATCGTTACGGCCTTCGCCGTGGCTTACGTTTCGAGTGCTACGATGCCTGGTTTCACACTGGCGATGGGCTTTCTGCTCGGCGGTATCATCTCCCCCCCCGATGCCGTTGCCGCTACTTCGGTTTTAAAGAATATCAAGGTATCCAAAACCACGATTAGCATTCTAGAAGGCGAAAGTCTGGTTAACGATGCGGCCAGCCTGGTGGTATTTCGGTTTGCACTGGCTGCGGTTTTATCAGGAACCTTCGTATGGCAGAGTGCCTCCGTCGATTTCGTGCTGGTAACTTTACTGGGTATTGCTGTTGGATTAGGAGTAGCCTGCGTCTTTTACGCCATTCATCGCTGGTTACCAACTACTACCCGAATCAGTATTTTGCTAACCTTCATGGCGCCGTATATCATGTACATCGTTGCCGAAGAGTTCCACGTATCGGGGGTTATGGCGGTTGTCAGCGGAGGACTATTTCTGTCCAATCAGAGCCATGTCATTCTCAATCACAGCTCACGTATTCAGGGTACGGGTATGTGGGCCACCGTAGTTTTTGCCCTGAATGGTATTGTGTTTATTCTGATTGGCCTTGAGTTGCCTGTGATTATCAACGGACTTGACGGCTATTCGAAAACCGAAGCCATTTTATATGCCCTGATGATTACCGGAGTCATCATTGTTACGCGAATGGTATTTACCATTGCGTCCTCCTACTTCACCCAGTTTATTGGCCGGTACATTACCGTAGCCCGGCGTAATCCTGGCTTACGTGGGCCAATTGTTCTGGGTTGGGCCGGTATGCGTGGGGTTGTATCCTTAGCCTCTGCCCTATCCATTCCGTTGACATTACCCGACAACACACCATTTCCCCATCGGAATCTGATTCTGTTCATTACATTCGTCGTCATTCTGGTAACACTTGTCTTTCAGGGTTTAACCTTACCGTTTGTTATTCGCCTGGTAAAGCTTACAGACACCGACGAGGGTTTATCGGAAGATATGCAGGAATCAAAAATTCGCCTGAAAGTATTGAAAGTTGCCTTAAACCATCTCCGTGAAAACTATGCCGATCAGCTAAGTACCAATGAGTTGGTAGAAAATCTTAAGAATAGTATTGAAAGCGAACTCCACCAGACCAAACGGCACCTGGACTCGGTGGAAAACGATGGGGAGTCTCTGACCGAATATAACCAGATCATGGCCGATATTATCAGCGTAAAACGTGACGAACTCCACCGACTGCGTAATGTCCAGGAATTCGACGATGAAATTATTCGTAAAGAAGAGGCCCGGATTGATCTGGACGAAGAAAAAATCAATCACCCTATTCATTAATCCTTCTGCTCCATCCTCACATGCAGTTGTCCGACGTAGCCCACTACCGATTACATAACCAGCTGATTGCCCAACCAGCTCATACAACGATCAGCGCATTGGTGAGCTGGATGGGCGCTATGCAGGCGCAGGATGCTCATATGGTGAAATGGGCCATTGGCGTCAGATCTCCCGGTGTGACTGAAAGCCAGGTTGCAGCCGCATTGGATGCAGGAGCATTGATTCGGACGCATTTACTTCGGCCAACCTGGCATATTGTGGCCGCCGAAGATATTCACTGGCTGCTGGCTCTATCTGCTCCCCATGTGAAAGCGTCTATCCGATCAAGACTTAAGGAACTGGAAATCACAACCGACGTTCTGACGACATGTTATTCCATTCTTGAAAAAGCTTTATCGGAGCAGGTTCATTTGACCCGCCCGGAGCTGATGCTTGAACTCCAACAGGCAGGTATACCAACCGATAATAACCGATCGTCACATCTGATGATACTCGCTGAACTCGATGGCATCGTTTGCAATGGAATGACCAAAGGGAACCAGCTCACCTATGCCCTACTTCAGGAGCGTGTGCCCAAGCCCCAACCCCTACAACGGGAAGAAGCGCTGTTGAAATTGGCTCGTACTTACTTCTCCAGCCATGGGCCAGCTACGTTGTCCGATTTTGTCTGGTGGTCGGGCCTACCGATTACAGATGCCCGACGCGCCCTGTTGGCAATTCAATCGGACTTTGTTTCGGAAAACATCGGCTCCCAAACCTACTGGTTCGATGCCTCACAATATGTCCCGCCATCAGTCGACGAATCCCTGTATTTACTGCCCGCTTTCGATGAATACACGATCAGCTATAAAGATCGTAGTGCTGTTCTTTCTGCCGATGCTCATCAGATGGCGATTTCAGCTAATGGGATATTCAGCCCAATTATTGTTTATAATGGCGCGGTTATTGGGCTTTGGAAGCGAACCCTAAAAAAGGACAATGTGATTCTTGAACCCAGCTTTTTCGAAAAACCGACGCCGTCGATTCTGCGCCTGTTCGAAAAAGCAAGTGCCGATTTTGGCCGATTTCTCAACCGCAACCCTGAACTAGCCTACGAACAAAACAGCCCCGAAGCTTGACACTTCGGGGCTGTTGATGATAAGCCAGATCTTAGCATTCTACGGCTGAAGCCAGATCAACCGAAGGCGTTGATATGCTTCTGGAAGATCGCTTCATATTTATTAGCCGCAGCCGTTTGTTTAGCATCCTTACAGGCTTCAACAATCGTTTGCAGGATGTACAGATCTGAATCAGGACTGCCGAATCGATTGCCGTTTCCGCTTTTATCGTACGTCAGATTCTGGTCGGCACGCGTAGCCATGGTTTCGGCAATATCAAGGGCTTTCTTGGTATCACCTACCTCAAACAGGAACCGCACATAGTTTGACGAAATCTGGTCGTAGGGAATACTCTTGTCGGGAATCACCCGCAGCGAATAGTCGAGTACCTCACGCGCCTTATCTTTTTTGCCTTCCCGCATCAGTTGGTCAGCCAGTCGGAAGAAGGCAATCCGGGCCGAGATAACCGGCGGCCCTTTATACGTTTCGTCGTAATACGTGTTCGGATTATCAAAATCACGCCAGAAAGTTTTCTTCAGCATGTTATTGTACATGATATCGGAGTTCACGTATCCATCCGTTGCGCCCGGAATAGCCACCGGCATCAGACGATAAGCATAGCCTTCCAACTGCATGTAGTTTTTCAGGCTCAGGTAGTTATCGCTGGCCAGCGTGCTGGAGAAATAAATAGGTCGTTTCCAGTTGTTGGTAGCAATCATATCGAGCATGATCAGATCAGGCTTGTAGAGGTCCTTCTTGCCGATGGTCCACTGCAAGGTATCTTTCATCAACGGACGCAGATTAGCCGGAACGAAATTAGCCTGATCAACAGCCGCTTTGTCGATGGGCAGAAACAACACCGACGAGGGCAGAATGCTGGTCATATCACCACTGGTCAATGGCACCTGAATGGCCGGATTGTTGGTTTTGATGAGGCTGATATATTGCTTCAGATCAATACCATTCTTCACACCCGCCATTTCGTAGAAGGGTACAATGTCGTTTTTACCCTTGTTGAAGTTGTCGAACTCCAGCGAAATCGGTAGGGCATCCGACTCATACGTTTTACGTTTCATTTGCTGGATATACCATTCCGTGCCCAGCAAACTCAGGTTACACACCCGTACATCACGCCGGAAACCTTCTACCTCCTGAACGTACCAGAGTGGGAAGGTATCGTTATCGCCACCCGTAAACAGAACGGCATTGGGCGCACAGGAATTCAGCAGGTTTTTAGCAAAATCGACCGATTGATAGCGGTGATCACGGTTATGGTTATCCCAACTTTTGGCCCCCATCATAAGAGGCACCAACAAACATAGGCCAACAACCAGACCGTTTCGGGCCATATCAGATTTCAATGTATTGCGTATTCCTTCGGCTAATGCCATTACGCCCAGGCCAAGCCAGATTGCAAAGAAATAGAACGACCCTACATAGATGTAATCGCGTTCGCGGGGCTCAGTCGGTGGCGAGTTCAGGAAGACCTGTAGGGCAATACCCGTAAACAGAAACAGCAATCCGACAATCAGGAAATCACGACGCCGACGGAAATACTGGAACGCAATCCCAAACAAACCTAAAGCAAACGGTAGCATGTAGAAGTTATCGCGGGCTTTATTGGTCTTCAACAAATCGGGAGCACCGTTATCCGACGACCAGGGTAGCAGATACCCAGCGCCTTCTTCGTCACTCTCCCGTCCGGCAAAGTTCCACATCAGGTAACGCCACCACATGTGCCCCAGCTGATAGCTAAACAGAAACTTCAGGTTGTCGCCCATAGTCGGCTTCTGTCCTTCGGCCAATCCCAGCATCTGGCGATAGAGAGCCGGGTGGTTTTGCTGACTGCTATATACCCGTGGGAACAGCATTTCGTCGCCAGGAGCATAAACGTATTCAGGCTGATAGTCGAAAATAACGTACTTATTCGCTTCTTTTTTCCACATCGGTGCACCACGCTTCTGATCAATAGGACGCGATGTGAAGACGGGGCCATACAACAGTGAGCGACTTCCGTACTGCTCCCGTTTCAGGTACGACAGGAAGTTCAGAGCATCGTCAGGGTTGTTTTCGTTGATAGGCGGGTTAAAATCGGCCCGCACCAGCACCTGCATGTACGAGGCATAACCAATCAGTACGAACGCCAGGGCCAACAGAGAGGTATTCAAGACAGCGCGACGCTGCCGTACCGACCAGATGATTCCATACGTGATAGCACCAAGGAATATCACCGTAAAGAAAATAACCCCGGAGTTGAAGGGTAGGCCAAACGAGTTGACAAAGAGCCGCTCTACAGCAAACGCCATACTAGGCAAACCAGGAATGATACCAGCATTGATGATTCCCAGTATAACCAGCCCAATACCGGCCGCAATTACCCCACCCCAGAATGTTGGTTTCGGCTGCTTTTTGAAATAATAAATTAGCGCCAGAGCGGGCAACGTCACCAGGTTCAATAAGTGAACCCCGATCGATAAGCCCGTCAGATAGGCGATCAGAATAAGCCAGCGATTAGCAGCAGCCTCATCGTCGATACGCTCCCATTTGAACGCAGCCCATACGACAATGGCTGTAAAAAACGACGACATCCCGTACACCTCTGCTTCAACGGCTGAAAACCAGAACGTATCGGAGAAGGTATAGGCCAGTGACCCAACGGCACCCGCACCCAGAACCAGAAGCGTGTCGCTTGTCGTGTATTCACTTTCAGCCTTCCCAAATACTTTCTGAGCCAGCATTGTTATGGTCCAGAACAGGAAAGCGATAGTAAATGCACTGGCCAGTACCGACGCCATATTGACCCAATAAGCCACATTAGTCAGGTTGCCAAACGACAGCATCGAAAACAACCGTCCTAACAACAGGAAAAACGGAGCACCAGGTGGGTGAGGTACCTGCAGCTTGAACGAACACGCAATGAATTCGCCACAATCCCAGAAACTAGCCGTTCGCTCAACTGTCATTGCATAGGTGATCAGTGCAACAACAAATACGAACCAGCCTGTCAGGGTGTTCAGGCGTTTAAATGATTGCATACAAATGAAGATTAACGAATTACTTTTTGTGTAAGTAGGGTCTTCCAGACCGGACCAAAATTACACAAAAAGCGGCCGGGCCGGGTCATGAAGGGCTGTTAAAGTTTGTTAATGCACTTGTAATTAAACCCACTATTACAAGCTATAGAAAAGGGTAGATTACTACGTCGACATATAACCGTACTACTGAACTACCTCTTTTTTTATCAGCACAATTGCATGAAAGATAAAATTCGCAGTAAGATTTTATCGACAATCATTTAAATAAAATAATTTCAATTCAAGCCTATTCATCGTATCAAAAAAAGAGCAAATACTCAATAGTAATTTTAATAACAAATCACAGTAATTAAATAAAAAATCATTAACTTTTTACCTAAATGGACCTAATCATATATTCATTATTTATTTAATCAATATAGGCTCAAAAATAATCAACAATATTTAACAACAGTAAATTTATTTTTAAAAGCACAGAAAGCCTATATTTAGACTTTCTGTGCTTTTAAAAATAAATCTTATTCAACTAAAACTCTCAAATCAATTTCTTTCTGCAACAAAGCATCTTTTAGCTCTACATAATATTTCGGATACGATCTTCCGAACGAGTGCCAATAGTCTGGAGGTAGTTGATATAATAAATGCTGTATTGTAATATTTTCAACAGATACGGCCGTATCTATATGCCTTTTTATATCTAGAAGAAGTGTAGACCGTGTTACTGCTCTAAGTGGTAAATCGCGGATTTTCAGACGTTCATCGATAGCTAGCGTACGCTTTTGCCTACGGATTAATTCCTGATTGATAAGTTCCTGCATGATTAATAAGTTAGCCGTTGAGCTTGATTTTAATTGTTGATTTGTTTTCATAAATAGTGAGGGTGCGAAATTTTTTCTTTGATTAACTACACAAATAAAATCAATTTTTCTGTAACAAATTTCTTAGTATTTCAAGTATTATTTAGTTTTTTATTAAGCGTAATTTTTAAAATACAACAATATTATAAATTAAAAATATTACCCAAAAATAATATATATAAAATACAAATTTCAATAATAATAAAATAACATTTCACTTAACTATAATTCAATATTTCTATTGCAATATTTATATAATTCACACAAAATAATTTCAATTTATCATAAAGTGTTTTACATATTTTTATTTAAAATAATTTACGTAGTTCTGAATAAAATTCATTAAAATTTTCGCATTATCTACTATGCATTATTTAAAATATGACGATTTAAAAAATTAAAAAATCTATTTTCTATTTTCAAAAGTGTGAATATAAATTCTAAGCTAATACTGGTGAACACGCAATACTGAGCAATGGGATGCACATGCTTAGGCGCAAAACCTATCAGGAAAGAAGGAGGGTAACTTCGTGGAGGGTACTCAACGATGAACGATGTAATCCTATACAGGGCAGGACCCTAGCCACTATGACACGTCTAAAGTATGTCATCACCTGCCCAAGGGGTATTTCAAGAGAGGCTAAGACAAGACAAAACCCTAAAAATCAATAGATTATTCAATTTCGCACATTTCTATACCCATTCGCAGGAATCAGGCTAAGTCGGATAATGCGAGTGTGATAGATCGAGTTAACGGAATGTCTAGCTATTCTCGGATCGTTGTCTGAGAATCACCATTTGGCTTCTGGCAATGCATAAAAAACCCGACAGGATGCTATCCCATCGGGTTCAACCGGCTTACGCTATAAACTTCGTCTAATAGACGCAGATAGAATCTGAGCTGGCCTTATCTTAATAGATTTCTCCTCGCGCAGCTTTCAATGTGTTTTGCATCAGCGAGCATATCGTCATCAACCCAACTCCACCCGGAACGGGCGTGATGAAGCTTGTTTTCGGAGCGACTTCGTCAAATTTCACGTCGCCTTTCAACGCAAAACCGCTTTTCTTACTAGCGTCTGGCACACGTTCCAGGCCTACGTCGATCACCACAGCGCCTTCTTTAACCATGTCGGCCGTCACAAATTCGGGTTTGCCGAGAGCAGCTACCAGAATGTCGGCCGAACGGCATATTTCGGCCAGATTTTTAGTACGGCTATGCGTAAGCGTAACGGTACAGTTGCCAGGATAGGTGTTTCGTTGCATCAGAATCGACATAGGAAGCCCAACAATCTGACTTCGCCCAACCACAACACAATGTTTACCCGACGTTTCAATGTTATAGCGTTTGATCATCTCCAGTACTCCCTGTGGAGTCGCTGAAATATAAGCGGGTAAGCCCTTCGCCATGCGCCCAATATTGATGGGATGAAACCCATCTACATCTTTGGCAGGACTGATGGTTTCCATAACCCGGTCGGGATTGATATGGTCGGGAAGGGGCAGTTGCACGATCAGGCCATCCATATCCGGGTTTTCATTTACCTCGCGAACTTTATCCAGCAATTCGGCTTCTGAAACCGAAGGGTCGAACCGAATCAGGGTTGAGTGCATCCCAACTTCCTCGCAGTTTTTCATCTTCGAGGCTACGTACGTTTCAGAAGCGCCATTGTTGCCAACCAAAATAGCTACCAAATGAGGAATTTTGCCTCCTTTCTCACGAATCTGAGCGACCTCAGCCGCAATTTCCTTCTTTATTTGAGCAGACAGGAGCTTACCGTCTAACAGTTGCATAGGAATTAGTAATATCTGAAAATCTGGTGCGAAAGTACCACCTTATCCAGTATTCACCAGCACAAAGATTGAATAGTTTGTCGTTTATGATCTACAGTTTTCGGTATACGGTTTTCAGTACGCGAAGTGGGCATGCGCAGCCTACCAAACACCATACATCCTAAACCGAATCACCGACCATAAGCAAATTTGAGGATATAGCCTTTCTTGCCATCGCCTTCGCTGGCAATGTACAGATCGCCATTGGGCGCAAAACAGATGCCTTCGGGCTGACGAAACAATTTGGGGTCAAGTGGTTCTGAGTATTTGATTTTTGCCTGTCGGCTAGTAATGACTAATCGTTTTCCAGCCGACGTAAGAATATACCAGTCGCCCGTTATGGGGTGAACGGCAATACCCGATGGCTTGTAGGTTTCCGGGTCGATACCAGCCGCTTTAAGCTGCTCATCATTGAGACTCATATCCCGGAACACCGCTTTGTTCAACAGGTCGAACGAATAAACAGCTTTATCGGCCGATCCTTTTCCTTGTTTAACTGCAATCAGCAAGCGTTTCGTTTTAGGGTCATAGCCAAGCCCTTCGACTTCTGTTTTTTCGGGCAAATCCGTTTTTGTACGGCCTATTTGCGTCGATTCTGGTTTGAAGCGAAATAGATTGCCGTTGCTTTCGAGGACATACACTTCGTCGTTGACGTATTCTATGCCCTCAAAATCACCGTATCCACCGAAACCATAGTCGCTGGATACCTTACCTTTCTTCGTATCGAACACGTACACAACCGCTTCTTCATCCTGTACACACAGCAGTTTATCGTCTTTAAAATACGTCAGTCCCGATATTTCCTTTAATTCTTTAGGAAGGGTGTAATTCTCAGCAGGTTTGCCGAGTTCATAGGGAAGCTTGAAAGGTGCTTCGAGCGTTTCAGCCTCGGGTTTATCAGTCTTTTTTGAGGAGGGGCCGCAACTGGTCAGCAGAAGCAACAGTCCGATAATCAGACGATTCATAGTCGATCAGAATTTGAGAAGTGACAAAAATGCGCCATTTCCGACAATACCCTACAGTTTTACGACCCATTGCTGAATTTTTTGTGTGATCTTTCAAATTTTCGACCATATTGCAAGTACGAACCAAAACCGCTCTACCACGATTAATACCATTTACCTGTAATGCCCAATTTAGCTTCCGTAAAACGATTTCCAGGAGTTCTTTACGGCATAGTGATTGGCCTGCTGCTGGGGGCAATTAGTTATGCCGGTACGCTAGAGAGTGCTAATTTTCAGCAATATTATATTCTGGTCCAGGCACTTGCGCTGGGCATTGGTATCCTGCATGTGTGGTTAAGCCCCCGCTTTGCGCCCAATCTGGTTATGACGTTTGGCCTCGGGTTCATGACAACCCTGTTAATCCTGCTGGCAGGTATCGGCTTTGCCCTGCTACTCTATGCGCAAACGGGCTATCTGGGCAGCCGCTGGCCATTCGTTTCCAGCCTGTTACCATTTCTTATTCCATTTTTAGTCGTTCAGGCTTATCAGTATTTCATTCAGATTCCTCCTGCCCAATACAAAAAATGGTACTATCCGATCAATGGTGATATGCCCGATCTGGATCTGCTTGACCTCTCGAAGATTTTAGTGATTCAGTTTGAGTTCTTTAAAACGCCAGCCGATACGAACTACACCAATTTTAAAGCCAAAGCACCGGTAGCCATGTCGCTGGGCGATTTGTTTCTAGTGTTTATCAACGATTATAACGAACGCACACCCAACAGTCCCATTCAATATACCGATGCATCTGGCCGGCCTTATGGGTGGGTATTTACGAAGAAAACAGCCTGGTGGCAGCGTCCGGTGTATTTCGACCCGGCACTCGATTTTTCGCAGAACCAGTTGGTTGATAATGCCACGATTATTGCCCTGAGAGCCGAGTGATGGCCTGAGCGCTTACCGATAAAAAGAGTATCTCGTTTGCGTTAGCTCCCCCAACCAGAGCGCCGATTATTAGGACATTATGATTAATTAAGTTATTGACAATCATAATGCCCTAACAATCGGCGCTCTGGTTATTTTTACATAGACTCTGCCTGTTCCCTGCCGTATGAAACCCTTTTTACTGCTCGTTTGTGTCGTATTTGCCAGTTACGCCAAAGCCCAATCGCCTGCCAGCATTACCATCGGTAAAATTGACAGCCTTACATCCAGCATCCTGAATGAAAAACGGAAAATCTGGGTATACATTCCTGAAAGTGCAGGTGGAGATGTATTTGCGAAACCACGGTATCCGGTGGTTTACCTACTCGACGGCGATGCCCACTTCTCGTCTGTTGTTGGTATGATCGAACAACTGAGTCAGGTGAATGGCAACACTGTTTGCCCCCAGATGATCGTTGTGGGCATTCCTAATACCAATCGCACACGAGACCTGACGCCCACACACGTTGAAAACGATCCGCCTTTCATGGGTGGCGAATTTGCGAAGCCTTCGGGCGGAGGGAATGCGTTTCTATCCTTTATCGAAAAAGAGCTGATACCTCACATTGACTCGTTGTACCCTACGCAGCCGTACCGGATGTTGATTGGGCATTCTTTCGGTGGACTGGCCGTAATGAATGCGCTGATCAGTCGACCACAGGTATTCAATTCCTATATCTGCATTGACCCCAGCATGTGGTACGACCGCATGAACTTTTTAAAGACAACCGAAAAAGCACTCACTCAGCAAAAATTCGCAGGCAAATCGCTTTATCTGGGTATTGCCAATACGATGGGCGACGGCATGACACTCGCTAAATTACCGAAAGACACTTCGGCAACCAACCGCCATATCCGCTCCATTTTTGAACTGGACAGGCATATCAAGAGCAATTCGCAAAACGGTCTCCGCTATAAAAGCAGATACTATCCTGACGACACCCACAGTTCGGCTCCTCTCATTACGGAATACGATGGACTGCGGTTTATTTTTGATTCCTATAGCTTAAAACTCAGTTCAAAAGACTTTACTGATACCACAACTGCCCTGGCCGACAAATACGCTGCCCATTATGCCCGTCTTTCGAAGCAAATGGGGTACGCAATAAGCCCCTCCGAGGGCCAGATTAATGCATTTGGGTATCAGGCACTTCAGGGTAAGCATTACCGAAAAGCGGAAAGCCTGTTTAAACTCAACATCGCCAACTACCCCAATAGCTACAACGTGTACGACTCGTATGGCGATTTTTTCATGGCCTGTAATGACCCAAAGAACGCCATTCTGCAATTTCAGAAAGCCCTGTCACTGAAAGAAAATCCCGCGTCGCGGCAAAAGCTGGAAGCCTTGCTCAAACCCAAACCTTAGCCACGTATAAAACACCTGCATCTATCCCAGTCGTCGGCTTTTCTTAAACCTAAACCTTAATTTTTCATGAAACGCTTACTTCTCCTTATCGGCTGCCTGCTACTGGGGCGGATCAGCTTCGCCCAATCCAGTAGTACACTCATTGACGCAACGAATCGGTTTCTGTCTACGCTCAGCACCGACGAACAAGCCAAAACCCAATATGCTTTCACCGACAGTCTTCGGTTCAAATGGACCAACCTGCCTGTAGGTCTGGTGCCCCGGCCGGGTATTCAGTACGGCTCCCTCTCCGACAAAAGCCGTATGGCGTTTCACCGGGTTCTATCGGCGATATTGAGTTCGCAGGGCTATCTGAAAACGACCAGTATTATGCAACTGGACGACATTCTGAATACACTCTACCAACAGGCGTTCGATAGTGGCCAAATCGACCAGAAAATGCTTAAAATGATGCAGGATCTCAAATGGTCGCATGGCAACTACTATATTTCTGTATGGGGTAAACCGCAAGCCAGCGAACCGTGGGGGCTAAACTTTGGCGGCCATCATATAGCCCTGAATCTCACCTGCGACGGTCGTAATGTGTCAATGTCGCCGTATTTTATTGGCACCGATCCCTCTGAAGTCAAATCAGCGAAGTATGCCGGATGGCGGGTGCTCAGTAAGGAAGAAGATTACGGCTTTATGCTGATCAATGCGCTGAACGACACGCAGAAGAAAGTGGCGATTCTCCAACAGAAAATACCGGGCGATATTATTACCAGCCCGCAGAGTAACCAGCGCATTACCAGTTATTATGGCATTGCTGCCAGCCAGTTTACCAATGACCAGAAAGATTTACTGAAACTGCTCATTCAGGAATATACCCACAACTTCGAGCATCAGAAAGCCCATCAGCTTTTCAATAAAATTCTCAAATCGGGTATCGACAAGGTTTACTTTGCCTGGATCGGTAATCAGGAAGCCAACAAACCGCATTACTACATTATCAATGGCCCTGATTTTCTGATCGAATATGACAATGTGGGTTTTCAGAACGATGGCAACCATATTCACGCCATTCTGCGCGAAAAAGGTAGCGAATTCGGCGAGGATTTACTGAAGCAGCACTATTTGCAGAGTCATAAGTAATTGGTATACCGCAAGGACGCTAAGGCGCAAAGAGTAGGTTTATACGTCTTTGCGCCTTAGCGTACTCGCGCTGTAATTCAATGATACCTAAACTTACAATGAATATGATTTCAGATAAAACTGCGCTAAGAAATAACCACCACCAACAATCAGAAGCGGTACCGCCACAGCCAGCCAGATGACCGCCCAGCCGAAAGCGCCAAAATACGTCAGGATAACCGGATTTTCGGGATCGCTGGCCTGATAAACAATCGTTGCTTTTTCGCCTACCTCCCAATCGGGGGGCGAAGCAGCAAACATGTAGGAATGCCAAACTTCCTGACCACTCATGGTTTGGTATTTGAAAATGGGCCGGTAAGTGTATCCTTTTTTCGATTTTTCTTTTTCAAGCCGATCCACAACAGCCATGACCCGATGGCCCGACTGGATGAGGTTAATTGCTTTGGAAAACTTTGATACAGAGAGGATGAGCAGGCCAGCCCCAACCAAAAATGTGATTAAATAACCCATATCGTTTTTGTGTTGTGATTCGCCTGGCGACCTATTTTCCCAAAAATCATTAGTTCAGCATGATAACACCACCTTTTACCTCAACCATCGCATCGCCTTTAAGTGAAGTCTGCGTTCCCTGAAGCGAGAGTTGGCCGTTGGCCTTGACTTCGGCCGTAGCATCGGCTTCGGCACTGACCTGAGCGCCTTTGACCTCGACCTTAGCCGTTCCCTCAATCTTGACTTCATTGGTGGCTTTCAGTTCGATATTGTTCTGCGCTTCGAGGGTGATATTGTTCTGCGCCTTTACTTCAATGTCTTTCCCCTCAATATGGACAACACCCTGCGTTTCGATCGTAATTTTTCCGTCATCGGCGAAGGAGAGCAGAATGCGGGTGTCGCTCTTATTAACGTTGGTCAGTTCAATTTTTTCTTCGCCCCCCTTATCATAAAGGCTAATCTTGTTGCCTGCTTTCGTTTGTATGGTTTTCTGAATATTGTCGCGGTACGTATAGTCTACCCCATCTTTTTTCGGATACAGGCTAGTCATTACGTAGGGGTACTCGGCCAGGTTCGACTCATATCCAATCATAACCTGCGCATCAATTTCAGGAACGAACAGCATGCCTTCGCCATCGGATGTGTAGGCATGTGCCACCCGAATCCAGTCTGATTCCTTACTATCGCCCGGCCACATGAACTCCACCTTTACCCGACCCAGTTTGTCAGGATCTTCATTATCAACAACTTTGGCTAGTTCTGGCAGTCCGATAGGTAACCGAAACGAGGGATTGGGAGGTGGATACGCTACTGAATCGGGAACAGCCCGAAATGTATTGGAATAGTTGCCGCTGCTGTCCAGGGTATGCGATACGTGCGTAACCCGATAACTACCAAAGTTTTCTTCCGACGAGCCTCGTTCGGTTATGCGCGTGCCTTTCACCGAAATAACCGTACCGACCGACACATCAGGATTTTCGCCAAAACCCTGAAAATCGACCAGTCGGCTGGCTTCCATCGCCTTTTGCGTTTTGGTCACATCGTCCAGCTCTTTTTGGGCATACACAAGTTTAGGCAGCGGCACCTGCGATTCCTCGCTAAAAATCTTCTCCGACTCATCAAGAGTAAAGTCGCCCCACTGTCCCAACCCATCCACTTTCTGATCTTTGGAATGGCTCTGGTAGGTTTCGTCGGCCAGGTAGTCGTAGCGGTTGAAGAGGAATTTGGCGGGTTTCACGCGCAGGCTCATGGCAAACGTCTGCATACCGTCGACGTTGAAGTCCACTTTCTGATCATTGGGTTTGCCAAAAATCAACTGCTGACCGTCGTAAAAACACCACTCTCCATACTCAGCCGCCAGCCGCGCCAGAAACTCAAATGCGGTTTCGTCGTACTGAACCACGTACCGTAGTGAGTCGGAGTGCTTCGGCCTGATGGATCGTTTAAGCAGGTTACTAGGGTACGGGCTCAGCACTTTATCGACAATATCGGACAAGCCACATTCCAGAAACGACCGACGTAACCGACTATCTTCCAGCAGAATAGTTAAGCCATAGCCCGTCAGAACAAATACATTGGACGTATCGCTGGTATTCTTTAGCGCGAGTTCGGTAATGATTCCCTTAAACTTGAAATCGAAGGAGCCTTGTTCGAGCAGTGGTTCAAACGAGAACTGAATCGTTTTGCCAATAACATTTTTGTGCGACTCATGAAAAAACAGTTCGTTGGCATCTTCCAGGTCCTCGAATGGCACTGACAGGCTAAACTGATGATGGCCAAACAAGTCCTGCTCAATGCTCAGCGATCGAACGTTTTTCAGTTCTTTACCGCCTTCGAGTTCAATATGCGGGACAACCTGTTTCGCCATAGACTAGGTGTTTTGATGGTCAATACCATCCAGCTTAATTTTCTCCGCCGACAATCGGATCAATGTACAGTAGCTGCTCCCTGTTCGTTCCACGAAGTGTAACAGCCGTCTACGATTTGTAATTAATCGCGCCTTAAAATCATCATCATGCGGCCCAATATCCGTATTGACGATGTCCTCCACATCGGCCGAAATACTGGCATGGTCAAGGGTAGCTGCCGACATAAACTCACTATACATCGTAGCATAGGCATCCTCAAACTCAAGTTTTTGCAAGGTTGATTGCTGGTCGGTGCGGTTAAAGGTGATATCACCATTCTTTTTTGTGGTTGCCCCCGTCGCCCAGTCACCCAGCAGGTCTTCGTCGGAGCCATCCAGAATCAGTAAAATTGATCCCCCCCGTACCCCCGATGTTGGCCGACCACGATCATATTTTTGCGAAAGTGTATGCTGGCACTGCAACACATTGAAGGTTTTTCCTTCAACCGTTAATGTAGCTAAAAATGACATATCATTTGGGATAAAATCAGGTAACGCGCAGGGTCGCTTTATTAATAACCAGTTCTCCACCCGTTATCAATATTCGGGTATTCATGTAGTTCAGATCGGCCATAAAAAAATCCGAGTAATTGACACAAACCGACTGCTTGAATTCAATTTCCTTGAACGTGGCCGATTCATCAATTCGGCTCAGGATAACCTTTCCATCTTTCTGCATGTGCGGATCGATCATCCAGTTTTTAATGGTTTTATCATCCATCACATCCAGGCAAATCACCATTGCCCAGGAAGGTCGGGACGCCGGTTTACCCCGTTGGTCCTCCTTCCGACCAACTTCCAGCATCATCCAGTTGATGTTGTAGGGATTACCGTCAATATTTAATGTTGCTTCAAAAGCCATAGCGTACTCATTAGTAAAATTTGTGTCTGGAAATCAACACATTCCAGACACAACCTGGTTAGCTACTTCTTCCCCCACTGGTTATCATGTTCGACATCTCGCACCCGAATTTTTTCGCAGGATAACGAGAAGTACGTAACGTAGGCATTACCCGTACGGCGCTGAAAGCCTCGAGCCGTATCATAGGCACCCAGCAAGGGGCGATAGTTTTCGTCTCTACCCCGAATCTGATTATGAACCCGATGCCCGATGTTTCCATTATCATCCTCTTCTGCTGATACTAGATTAAACTCATTGCGAATGCCCATAGCATCATCAATAAAGTTCTCGTTAACGTCGGTTATAAAGGCATTCTCAAAGGCATATTCAACGAGTGTACTTCCAGAATCGTCGATGGTCTTGATCTTGCCACTTTCGGTTCGGGTAGCTTCACAAAGCCATTCGAAGAAAGTATCATTACCCCCTTCTACAATTAAAAAAATATCACCTGTAAATACGCCGGAAGCAGGGCGTCCCTTGTTATCCATCGCCTGTTGAAACGAAATAGCAAATTCATAAATCGGCAGTTCTTCGAGGCCGGCAACCGTTAAGTTTGCTGTGTATGCCATAGTGTTACAAGGTCTTGTGGTTAGCTCCAGTTATGGGTCAGGGTTGCATTTCCATTGCTTATTTCTGCTCCAGAAATAACCAGCGTGGTCATAAGGATAGACGAGTCAGCGACAAATCCTTCTATCATTGAATAACAATGGGCATCTTTTAATGTCCATTGCTTAAGCACCGACCCTTCTTCGTCGATCTTGTAATATTTGACGGTAACAGTCTTTTGCATCGTTGGATTGACCATCCATTCCGTAAACGTACCATCTTCATCCGTATCAATAGCGACAGCAATAGCCCACCTGGATGCCGAAGATGGCCGCCCCTTTGCATCCCGCTTGCGGTGGCAGGTGACAAAAACTTTTCTCAACTCAATTGGATCGCTAACGCCATCGATCTCTAACTTGGCATTAAATGAAGCCATACGAACTAGTGTTAAAAGGGTGAATAAAAGACCTTACTGTTGATCATAATCTGCTTTCCACTCGGCCGAATCGGGGTCGTCGCCCTTCTGTCCGTCGAGTTTGAGCAGGAACGTTTTAGCGGGAAAATAAGGAACCATATGAATGTCGAGGTATATCCGATCTTTCTGTTTGGGGTCCTGCTCAAAGCGCAACAGCTTGAACTTTTCGATGAGCTTACCCGGCCCCGTTACATTGTCCAGAAACTTCACGATCTGCTTCTGAATATCGGCTTTCGTGTTGTAGTTGAAATTCTCAAACGCCCGTCGGTTCAGGAAATCAATCAGCACTTTGGTGATGTAGTCGAATACACGGACTACGGAGTAGGTCTGCAGCCCGAGATTATCGCCATTGAAAAGCGTCTTGGCCGAGAAGGGCATCACCTTGCCGTATTCGTTGACCATCGGAATCAGACCCATTTTTTCGAGCGTCGATATTTCGCTTTTCTTCAACGGGAACCGCACGCCGTCGGCTCCATTCAGCGAACCGTGTTTCCGGCCAGCCGACACCTGCGACATGACCGTAGCGTATAACTTACCGGCCAAGGCACTCGACCCGGGCACATACAGGTCTTCTTCCTCCCCAACGTCCTGGTGTCGCCCACGTCCGGCCAGCCAGTTGCAGGTCATCATCACGTTGGACAGGTAAGCATCCCCACCTGTCAGATCAGCCGATTCGAAGAGGTCAACCACGTCGTCGGGCGCATCGAGGTGCTGGAAGTCCGTCACCATCATTACCTTGTTTTTATGCGCAATCTGGGCCCAGGTATCCACCACCTTCTTCGACCCCAGATAACCGGGTAGCACCATCAGGGCATAGCTATCGCGAAGATCAAGCCGGTCGTAGTTGCGGGCAAACTCTTCGGCAACTGCATCGATAAAGGTGGTGTTGTCGAGGTCGGTGAGTTGCTCCGGCTCGGCATTCATAATATTCACATTCTTTACCTTATCCTGGTCGGTATTGACGTAAAAGCTGGCAACCGACCGATAGGCCTGTTCCAGTCCGCGGCTGGCTTCGAAGGCTCGACGTAAGTTTTCGCTCAGCAACGTTTGGGCCGCTTCGGCCTTCGACTGGGCAGTTTCGGCCAGCTCAGCTACTGAATCGGCACTGGTGAGCAGGTCAAGCATGAGTTGAAGTCGTTTGCTCAACTGCGCCCGTTCCTGTTGCTTCGATTGCTCGGTAAGGAAGATTTTCTTACGGGCCTTTTTTTCGGGATTCAGGTTCTGAACGCCCTCCAGGGTCGTTTCCAGAATAGAAAACCCACCGTATTTGGCCAGTTTGGCCGAACTGGCGTCAAGAGAGGGTATATCTTCAGCGAGCTTTTCGCTGGTTTTGAGTGGTTTATCCTGTGCTTCCATGTTATGTCTTTTCGGTGTACAGTTTATTGCGCTTCTTCCAGTTCGCGAATCATTGCCTGAATAGCGGCTATGTAAGCAGCTTTCCCATCGGGATTTTCGAGCATTGTTTTCAGTATTTTGTTCGATTTCAACTGCTTCACATAGCGCTGAAAATCTTCAAAAGTCATGTTCAGTTCCTGGAGGTATTCGCTTTGGGCAATGATGCCTTTTCGGCCAAAATCGGCTAATGACATAAACTGGAGGGTTTCGCTGGTGCTGCCTCCTTCGTCCGTTTCAAATTCGACCTCTACTTCGGGTCGGAAATGGGCAAACACTTCTCCTACTGTTTTCAGGCCTTCGACCACTTCCGGGCGAACAGGAGGGTCGGATGTTAACTTCTCAATGAGGAGGGTTTTATTCTGTGGGATATCGACGATGCTTTCGCTGACATTGAGCTTTCGCTCCTGCCCACCAATTCCGTAATCGAACATAATGTATACTCAGTTAAACGGTTAGAAATCAATCTTTACAACCTTCATCTCACCCACCAATCAGCACGGTCGGGCAACCAACGACGATGCTTCCACCATGAGCGGTGGTATCCCCCATTCGAGCCGCAGGCTTCCCGCCAATCAGCACCGACGTGGAGCCCATCACAATCACATCAGGAGGGCCTACGCAGGTACACAGATCACCGACTACGGAAGCCGGTTGACCACCGATCAGCACGGTTGGCATTCCAGGACCCATTATGGGACCGCCCACGTGCGGAATCGGGACTACGGCAGGTGTTTGCATGGGGCAAACGTGCATATCGGCTAAGCGTGCGGCAGGTTGTCCCATTCGTTATGCGGTTTGCACTGAGCGATCAGCAGGTTGTTCAACAGAAGCGGTTAGAGCCGTTTCTTCATGGGTTATCGTCCATTGAAGCTCTTCATTGTTCACATCGACATGAATGGTAGACCCTTTAGTTACATCTCCGGCAATGATCATTCGGGAAATGGGTCGCCGAAGCTGGTTCCGAATGACACCTTTCAATTGCCGGGCTCCATACTGCGGTGTAAAGCCCGAAAGCGCCAGGTGCCGACGAGCCTCGGTCGTGAGATCGAGCACAATACCTTGCTTAGTCAATTGATCGGTCAGGCTGCGCAGATGGAGGTTGAAAATCCGAATGGCGTTCTCTTCCGAGATCGGGGCGAAGGGTACGATTTCGGTCAGCCGGGCCAGAAATTCGGGGCGAAAATGGCGGCTCATGGTTTCCATCAGTTCCGTATTGGTCGGAATCTGGCCTTCGCCAAATCGCTGGATAACCAACTGACTTCCAATATTTGACGTAAATAACACCACGGCATCCGAGAAATCACCTTCCTTGCCTAATCGGTCGTGCAGACGGCCTTCGTCCAGAATTTGCAGGAAGATGTCGAACACAGATGGATGGGCTTTCTCAATTTCATCGAACAGAACGACTGAGTAAGGTTTCTCACGGATTTTATTCACCAGCAAGCCCCCTTCTTCGTAGCCGACATAGCCCGGAGGAGCCCCGTACAGCAAAGCCGCTGAATGTTCTTCCTTGAACTCCGACATATCGAACCGAATCAGGAACGACTCATCGTTGAACAGGAAATCGGCCAGTGATTTGGCTAGTTCCGTTTTGCCGGTTCCGGTGGGTCCAAGCAAAAAGAACGAACCGATGGGTTGCCCTGCTTTGGTAAGACCAGAACGAGACTCCAGAATAGCATCGGCAACGGCTTTCACAGCATGATCCTGCCCGATAACGCGCTGTTTCAAGACTTCATCCATCGCCAGCAGTTTATCCCGCTCTTTGCTTTGAATTTTCCCCAGCGGAATACCCGTTTTGTGCGAGATCACGGCCGCTACGTCATGCCGATCAACGGTTGTTTTTTGTACGTCGATCAAGGCAGAAAGCCGGGTTAGTTTCTGCTGAATATGTTCGGCCAGTGTCGAAACCGATTCAAAGGGATCATCCGTCGATTCGTCGTCGTCGCGTTCCGCAGCCAGATTCGCCAATAGAATAGGGCTTATTTTGGCTTCAAGCTCCTGATGCAAATAGCGTAGATTGCTCAATGAGCCGCTTCCATCAAACGAATTGGTCAACTTGTTCAGCTGTTCGGTTAGTTGAGCCACTTCGGCGGGGGTTCGTTCGCTGATCATCCGAACGGCCGACAACGTACGGTCGAGGAGGTCAACGGCGGCATCGGGCAACCGACGATTTCGACTATAACGCTTGGCAAGGGTGACGGCTTCCGAAACCGCATCGGTCCCGACGGTGAGCTGATGATGACTTTCGTAGAAGGGAACCAGCCGTTGCACCATCCGAATAGCCATATCGACCGAAGGCTCTTCTACCCGCAACACATCGAATCGGCGGCTAAAGGCTTCATCTGTTTCAATGTATTTTCGGTATTCATCGAGCGTCGTAGCGCCAATCACCGTCAGATTCCCTTTGGCCAGTTCAGGCTTGAGCAAGTTGGCAACGCCCGTTCCAAGTGGCCCCCGGCTATCCAGTAGCTGGTGAATTTCGTCAATGAACAAAATGATTTTGGCATCTTGTTTTAGCTCTTTGAGAATGCTTTTCAGCCGATCTTCTACCTCACCTTTGTACGAAGCACCAGCTACCAAAGCGCCCAGATCGAGTTCGAGGAGTCGGGCATTTTTCAGATGACCCGGCACATCCCCCGCTACAATATTGAGCGCAAAACCATCGGCCAGCGCAGTTTTCCCTACACCCGGTTCGCCAACCAGAATCACATTGGGTTTAGTCCGTCGTCCGAGGGTTTCGGTCATCATCCTGACTTCCCTGTCGCGGCCCAAAATCGGGTCCAGACGTCCTTCTGTAGCCATGGCGGTTTTATCGACACAATACCGCAACAACGCCTGCTCCGACGTCGGTTTAGCAGCTCCGGCTGTTTTTGGCCCTCCCTCTGAACCAGCCGCTGGCGCAACCGCTGTCTGTACATCGGCATCAGCCAGAGCCGCCTGCATCAGTTCGACCTGTGTCAGTGGAAAGCTCTTCAACTGTTCTGGCGTAAACGCAATGCCTGGCTTGAGCAAAGCGGCCAGCACACAAACAGGGTCGGTTTGTACTTTTCCTAACTGCATGGCAACCAGATCGGCCAGTTCCATAGTGGCTTTCACCTGTTCATCGCCCGGTGGGTTGGTCGATAATCGGCTGGCTTTGGGGCTAGCTTCAATCCGTACCTCGGCCCACTCACGCAGGTAAGGAACATCCTGACCCAACACACCTAACCATGAAGCCAGTCCTACCTCATTATGAAGCAGGCCCATGAGCAGATGCGCCGGAGCGAACAGCTCATTCTGATACTCCTTCGAAAGAGCCTGGGCAATCTGTATCGCCCGTTTTACTTCTTCAGTATATGCCATCAGAATTGGAGTTTAACTAGTGGAGGTCATTGGGTAGTCATTGATAGTCAATCATCGTTTTTGAGTGCTATACACCACTTGGCCCAGCTACCATTTGTGCCAACGAATGCCTATGACAATCAATCAGAACCTAATCGGCGCAATTTTGCATTGATGGCCGTGATACGCTGCTGAGCGTCGGGACGGGTATTTTTTTCCAGCGTTTCTACCGCAAATTCATAAAGCGGACGACGCCAGAGCGGGGGGCGGTTTGTGGCATCGGCTTTTTTCTCACATCGGTCCACAATCTCCATTTCCACATCGGCACGCGATACCCCTGCTGAGGTGGGCGCGGAAACGGTCGGAGCAGGACTGCTGCCAGCCGCTTTCAACTGGGCCGTTAAGTCATTGATCCGTCGTTGGGCATCGACCAGTTTGCCCGTGCATTCCTGAAACTGCGACAGGTAATTGGGTCCGCCACCACCCGATGGGGCCGGAGCGGCCGCTGGTGCTGCGGATTTGGCCGCCAGCAATTTCAGCATTTCGTTTTCCTGCCGTGCCTGCGTAAGAGCGGCTGTCAGTTTGTCAATCTGACTGGCATCGATCCCCTCTTTCTCCAGTAGTTCGCGCAGGTAGCTGATGCTGTTTCGGTAGGTAAGCACAGCGTCGTAGGCATTGATAATACTATGCGACAGCTGCTTATTCATGGGCTGCAATTGCACGGTATCGGCTTTCAACGTGTTTACCTGCTGCTGAATCCCACTTTCCAGCCCCGAGAGTTGCGTCTTTAAACTTCCCTTTTCAATATCGGTCGCTTTCAAATACGCCTGATCGGTGGTCTGGAGTGTTTTCAGATTCGCCGTTACGCCCTCCATCGGCTTCATCAGCTTTTGCGTTTGCTCGTTCAACGTTTCGGTCAGGCGGGCGTTTTCCTGCTTCAGCACATAATTTGGCGCGCTGAATAACAGATAGACGGCTAGTAAAGGAATACTGAGGGAAAGGCAATACACACCCAGAAATCGGCTGAAGGCTTGCTGGCGTTCCGGTTTATTGAGAGGTTCCATCGATTATATAGAGAGGTTTTTTCCAGTGGTTCGGGCAGACCGTCGAAACGGTTGATTCAATCAATGTTAACTTATTTTCGGACAGCTACTTAGAATGACTTATTTAGCGGTTCTACCCAAGTGGGCTCCAACGCGAACGGGGCTTTTCGGGTGGTGTTTCCTTCACTTCGTGTTCGATGATGAATACGTTTTGCCCTTTGCGTTTGCCGATAAAATCCAACTGAGCCAGCTTGTAAAATACATTCGAAACGGTTCGATAAAACGTATCCAGTTCGGCCAGCAGTTGGGTGAGTTCCGTATGTTCATAAGGTAATTGCAGAACTGCATTGAGCTGTGCTTCCAGAGCGCCCGGCGTCAAATCGGCCCATTCGCTGATGTAGCCAATAAACTCTTCCCGTTCGCGGCCACTAAGCATAGTCATCACCACACGCATGGCCTGAATAGGCCGTAGAAGAGTTTCGGCCATGTATACAGGTGGCTCGTAAGGAACAATCCAGCTATAGCGCGTACTGATGTCGCCCAGCGTAAAGGCAATGCGTTCGGCCATCAGTAAGGTACTGGTTTGCAGGGCGTTTTTAGAATCCCGCTCCTTAGTACGCTGCAGGATTTTGTACGCATTCGTTTCCAGCGATTCCAGGTGTTTACCAAATTGCTGGTGCCATTGCTGAAGCCGGGGCAGGCTGTAGACCGATGTGCAGGCCGGAATATAATCGGGGTCCTGCTGAACTTCGCCATTCCCGTATCGAATCCGGCCAACAATCAACTGATAGTTTAATTCCCCCGCTCGTACCTGCGCTGATGGCACTACATCGAGCCGGTATTCGGGACGGGTATGCGGATGTCGTGGGGGTGTTTCGGTCAGGATCGGCTCGCCAGTGGGTACGCGTTTGAACGGATCGACTGTCAGCAGTACATCGAAGGTTTGTGGTTTACCCGTTTGCAAGCCATAGGTAGCTGCCAGTGTTGAAAACGAGGTCGTACAGGTCAACGAATCCGCCGGGTTATGGTAATCGATTCGCCCCCCATGTGGGCTGACCGCCCGACAGGTTCGAAGCTGCACCTTTATATTTTGGTTGTAATCGCATTGAATCTGCATGTCGAGGGCATTCGAAGCAGGCAGAATGCCATACCGAAACCGCGACAGACCCACGGCATGGCTATCCCGCAGTTGATCGTGCATGAAATTTTCCCACTCCGTAAAATGGCGTCGGGCGATCTTCATACCATCCACCCAGTTGACGGGTAGATAAGAGAGTTCTGGTATTGTCATAATAGAGAGGGCAATTATTGATGTATGGTATAGGATGTATGATGGCTACATGTACATTAAAATACATCCTATACCATACATCATACATTCTAATTATACGTGTGTTGTAAAATCCAATCGTCCAAATACCTCGTTTTCAGCCAGTAGAAACGCGTCGTTCAGAGCTGACGTATCCAGTTCAATACCTACAGCAGCATCCAGAGGAACCAGATAGCCCGCGAGCCACTCAATCATCCGACGCCCATCACTACCGGGCAGGTAGTTGGCAACCCGTTCGGTTCGGTCGATATGCACGATTATTCGCAGCAACGGTTCTTCGTCGCATAACCAACCATCAAACACCGAGCTTTCGCCTAACTCCCACTCCCCCAGTGAGGCAGTGTCAGTCTCGACAAGCGTCATGCCACCTGGTTCAAGCTGTAGGCTTACACGCTCTTCCATCAATTGTTCGTAGCAGGCTTTCATCGCGGTCATATCGCCTACCATATGATGTACCACTGGCAGGATGTACAGCAGCCGTTTTACCTGCTCCGATGTCAGGAAATTGGGGAGGTTCCAGAACCAACTCAGTAATTCATTGGGTTGCTCGGTATCGGTATGAACCGGGTACGCTCGCTGCTCCTGCTCAAGTCGAATACGCTGCCGAAAAAACTCCTGCTCAAACGGCAGAAAAAACGTGCGGGCCGCTTTTTCCCGTTCGCGTTGAATGCTCATTTCGCGCAGGATAGCCTCTTTGGACGTTGCCACCTCATTTGCCGTTGGCTGATGAAAAACCCCTTCCGGCAGCAGATCGTATAAACCGCTACGGTTCAGATCAATCTGCAACCACCGTTTCGCCATATGCTGGGCTTCCTTCCATTCGGTCTGGCTGATGTCGCGCCCAAAAGTCCGTTTACCCAGGCCCATCGGATTCAGCACTAGTTCATCGAGCGAAATTCCATCTTCGAGCATATCCGCCAGTACTACCTCGGCTTTCAGGTCGATGGGCAGGTGCTTAAGGCGTTCGGCGTAGATGGAGAGCATATCCATAAGTTACTGAATTAAAGGCAATTCAACCAATCTTCACATTGAATACCAAGCGAATGACTAGTTACGTTTTACCCGGACAGCACAACGACCTCAAATGGCAATGCTGACACCGACTGCGTTTCCAGATTTCGTTGTAACAAAACGGCCTGCTGCTGCCAATCGGCCGGAGAAAAGCTACTTCTGGCCGAGGGCTGTAAACTGACTCGAATACACCGCTGAAATCCATTGGTTGGTAATGGATCAATCCGAAATGATCGCTCGACATGAACCGACTGGAGGTGATGGCCCAGTTCGGCCTGACACGAAACCCGGACATCTTCCAGCGTTACGACACGATTGCGGGTCAGCAAGGCCCGTTTATACTGGGTAATTTTCTCCGATTCTTTCGGTCGCTCACGCCCGCCCGTAGTGGTCGTAATCAGAAATCCCCCATCTTTCCGAAGATTGTTGTCGGCGTATGGTGTCAGGCGGCTTCCGGCCGGAAGGCGATTGGCGGCCTCCCCGTCGCAGGTCCAGTATTCGATGTAAACTGTATCTCCCGGCTGCTTTGGTTTGATAATCAGGTATGGGATCGTGTCCCGTTTCTGTGTTTTCTGATCTACTTTTGCTTCAAGCCGAGCCAATGCCTGATTCAGTTCCCGAATGACTGACGTCAGAAAATCTTCGCCCAGGGCCGCAAAGGAAGCGCTTTCGTCGCGCAGTAAATCCTGTAAATTCGTCAATGCCTGACGGGCATCCCGTTCATCGAATCGACTGACACCGTATTGTACTGTATAGGTTTCAGCTTCTACACCAGACATAGTTCCCAGTGGAATGGCCGTTAACGAGCGGTTTTGGCTGGTTCGTACGTCTCGTACCGCCAGGAAGCATCGATCGGTTTCGAGTGGGATAATATTGAGGTTCTGCTGGAGCCGGTAGGTGATTCGATGCAATCGTCGGTTAACTACTGGAAAGCAATTGATTCCACAGACTATACCTGCCAATGTCTGCACACTGACTGTGTGCGGCAACCGCACTTCGATCCACCAGTATGATTCACGAATGGTCCGCAACTCCCGGTCTGAAAACCACTGAGCCATAGCCGACGAGTAGGGCTGGCGATGCTCAGGCATTGATTTAAACAATGGCGCCGACTCAACGGTCACAAAATGGCGTTCATAGCTAGAGGCAGCCTGTTTTTCCACTTTGTGCATGACGTTGAATTCCTGCTCCAGCAACGAACCTGATGAAGTACCAGCACCATTGGCTGGTAAACCCGCCCGAACCTGCACAGTTTGTCCGGCCAGCCACCAGGAACTCATGGTTAATACAGCTAAATTCTCCTGCCGATCAGCTTCAGTTGGCCAGTCAAAAAAGAACGAGACGCCCTCCAGCGATGGAACGTCCTCGTCCAGTTCCAGGCCCAGCCAGAGCGATTGATAAGGTAACACAGCCGCTACGCCCTGATGCTGAGCAATTGGTATTTTCTGAATGGCTTCATCGACCCGAAACAACGTTTCGGTAGTCGCTATATACCGCACAGCACCATCGACAATGGGGAAGGTGCCTACGGGCGAAAAAAAAGCTTCAAGGGCATTACCCGAATCAGTACGGGCGGCTCCGGTACGCTTAAAACTGAGCTGGGTAGCCGCCGACAAGATGACCTTAGGTTCTACCGGACGCGCCTGCGCGATGGCAAAAGCTGGTCGGGCGACATCCGGCTCAGGGTGTAACACCTGCGCCAGCCGATCTAGCAAACGGGTTTGAGTATTGCCGATCTCGACCGATACCCGTTCAAACTCCATGGCACAGGCTTCGATCAACAACGCCACCAGTGGATCAAAGCTATCCAGATCTGTTTCGGCATACCCCCATAGCTCAGCTGCCCGGCGTAGCATCCGGGCTTTGACTCGCTCGCGGGAAAAACCTTCTGCAACAAGATCGGTAGCCATTTGATACGGGTTAGTTAGTCGTTGGTACTCCGATTTGCAGGATTCAGTTTAGGTTGACTACTGTAACCATAGTCCTCCTAAACTGACTCCTGTAAATCGTTACTCGGTTGACAATGGAGCCAGAAACAGGCTCCGCTGAAACGAAAATTGTTCATTAGTACGGACCAACTGACCATCAATCCAGACCGTCAGCCGCCGTTTTACTCGTTTGCTTACTCGGCCAAGCTGCATCTCCTGATCGTTCAGATCCACACGTACCCGCACCTGGGTGAGTCGCTTTTCATGCTCAGCTATCGACGCTTCGATGGATTGGCGAACGTCCTCTTTCCACCGGCTATTAGCCTGATTCGAAAAATCTTCGTCCCACAGGCTACAACCAAACGATTCATCGAAACGCGACTCGGCAAAGTGCGTTGTCAGCATCAGGTATAAATTCTGAGCAATGGATTGCGGCAGCGAACAGGTTGGATGCGGTTTATGCTGCAATACATCGTCGAACCGCAACGGCAACGCATAATAAGGTTGTGACATACCAGCCGTAGCTTAAAACCGGAATAAAATACCCGCGCCAACACCAACACTATTCATAACGACATTCGAACTGGCAGACTGATACACATCCACGCCATCCTGCTTGGTCGTGGTATACTCCCCCTCCGTTTTATACTGATAGATGTACGTAGACTTGGTTGGCGTTGATCCAGACTTGGTGCTGGTAGACGTATACAGAGACTCCTTTGGCCGGAATGACTGGTTGTAGGCCACAATCTCGGAAAACCCACGCAAACTCTCTCCCAAACGAAACTGAATACCTAAAGCAGCCTGATAGCCAATCGCCAGCGAATTTTCACGGTAGTTGGTTTCACTAATGGTGGTCGTGCTGGCACCCGTTGTTGGCGCATATAAACTATTCGACGTAGTTTTATAATCCATCACAATGCCCCCTACCAGGCCCAGTCGGTTATAAATGTAATAGGCAGGGCGTGATAAGGCTTTAAAGGTAATGTTAGGCGTGATGGACAATACCCGTAAGGTTGTTGAGGTTGTACCTGTAGAGGTATAATTGGAGCCTTTATAGTTGTTTTCCGTTGTTAGGGTAGACCCGAATAGCATATCGGCATCAATACCTAAATTGATAAATTCACTGACAATTACGCCAACACCAATGCCAGCCCGAGGCCCCGCCCCTAAGCCTGTAGCATTATTTTTGAAGCCTGTGTTCGTCATACCAGACTGGCCTGACGTATAACTGGTCGTCACCTGAGATCCAGGAGTGAGCAAACCATAAAACCCATAGAGCTTTACATAATAAGGAGCCTCAATTGTTGCTTTAGGCTGTCGTGGCGCTTTTGCGGTATTTACTGGTTCCGATGATCGACTTGCTGTGTTTAAGGATGCTATTGTCTGAGCCTGTACAGTACCCATACTGGCAAGCAGACAGGTTAGTAGAAGAAGATGGCGATGAGTAGTCATTGGTCATGTTATTTAGCGAGGTAAAACGTACACACAATGAGCCATTTAAACGGCTCGGCAACGAACTGTCCACCGATGAAGTGAGAGGCAAAATAAATCGTTAAAAGGACAGCGTCATAGCGTATAACTACGCGTCTCACCGGGCAAAAATCCGGGTTTTACGGGCAATCGTTACCTGTACCGAATAAGTACACAAAACCCAACCAGACTCCCTCAACTACCTACACACTAACTAATGACTATACAAACGATACAATGAGACACAAATCACTGATTTACAAATAAATAACCACAACCTTGTCAGTAAATACGCATTTTCAACTTCTATATATATTTAAAAATATACCCTACTCAATATGTTCTTAAGTACCCCAGCAATCAATATCCCAAGTGGCCTAACTTACTCAGCCAATTGAACCCGAATTTCCGATAGAGAACCGTTTTATAAAACCACCTCTTCTTTCGTATCGGGGGTGATAATTCGTTCGGCTTTGCCGACCATAAATATGTAGGCACAGGCACCGATAAACTCAACAATACCAATAAATACGATGGCGGGTTTAAAATCAGTGCCCGTTATCAGATGCCCAATGGTAATGGGCACCACAATAGAAGCCAGATTCCCCATGAAATTAAATACGCCACCCGTTAGGCCAATCAAATGCTTCGGCGATAAAATGGAGACAAATACCCAGGAAATCAACGCCATACCAACGCCGAAAAAGGCTAGCGACATGAAGAAAATAATCATGGCGACATCATCGGTATAATTGGCCCCGATAATCACTACCGACAACAGTAATCCAGCAATAATTGGTGTTTTGCGGGCCATACTTACGGATTTCCCCTGCCTTACCAGCCGATCCGATACAAAGCCCGATAGCAGCAGGCCTGCGCAAGCCGCCAAAAATGGAATGGAACCCAGATAACCCGACTGCCTGAAATCGATGCCCCGGTATTTGACCAGATAGGTTGGAAACCAGGTTAGAAAGAACCAGAGTGTGGCATTGACCGAAAACTGACCGATGTAAACACCCCACAAGGTTCGTTTTGAAAAGATCAGTTTGAAATTCTCCCAGCGCCATAACGACGGGCTATCCACTCCCGATTTTTTGCCATGAAACAACCCACCCCCTTCTTCAATATAGTCCAATTCGCTCTGATTCACACGCGGATGATCTAACGGGTCGCGATAGAACAGATACCAGACAACACCCCATACCAGCCCAACCAGTCCCGTGACGATAAACAGCCCTTTCCAGCCTGCATAATACTGAACCGTCACTAAAACCGGCGTCAGGAAAGCCAATCCAATGAACTGCCCGGACACATACATAGAAATGGCCGAAGCCCGTTCGTTGTCGGGAAACCAACTGGTGACAACTCGGTTGTTAATCGGATACGATGGGGCCTCAAACGTACCTGTCGCCAGGCGAAGCGAAAACAGACTCAGAAACCCACTGGCAACTGACTGCGCCATGGTAGCGATTGACCAGGTAACTAGGCAAAAAGCATATAAAATTCGTGGACCAAACCGATCGGCAATAATCCCGCCTGGAATCTGTAAAGCAGCATACGCCCAGCCAAAGGCCGAAAATATATTCCCTAACTCAACAGTCGATAGCTCCAGATCTTTCCCCAGTTCGGTAGCCGCTACCGACAGGTTAGCGCGGTCCAGGTAGTTAATCGCTACGTTCACAAAGACGAGTGCTAACATGCCATAGCGCACACGGGTTGGCTTTTTATCAGTTGAGAGGTTCATTCGTTCGGTTAAGGTTTCGGTTTATACGTAAGCGGTTTATAACCTTAGCGGGCCGTCCAGCCGCCATCGACAGTAAGCATCGAGCCAACCATGTATGTCCCGGCATCGCTAGCCAGAAAAATAGCGGCCCCCTGAATTTCCCGTAGTTCGCCCCAGCGCCCCAGGGCCGTTGCGCCCACAACAAACTTTTTCCCTTCCTCCGTATCTGCAATCGGAACATTCATGGCCGTTAAAAATGGACCGGGGCAAATGGCATTGACGTTGATATTAAAAGGAGCTAATTCAAGCGCCAGCGCACGGGTCATCTGCACGACAGCCCCTTTGCTGGCCGTATACGGCGTACGATTCGATAAACCAACTAACCCGAGCGTACTGGCCAGATTGATGATGCTGCCCCGACCGGCTTTTTTCATATAAGGCGTTACCGCTTTAGAACTCAGCCAGGTACCTGTTACATTGATGTCCATCACGGCTGTAAAATCATCCAGCGTGAGTTCATCAATAGGCCCCCGGATGTTGATACCCGCACTGTTGATCAGAATATCGATTCGGCCAAACGTGTCGATGGCGGCTGTTGCCATCGCTTCGGTTTGTTCTTGTTTCGTAATGTCAGCGGCAAAAGCGACGGCTTTTACACCAAAATCCTGGGTCAATTCCTGGGCGGCTTTTTCGCATTCATCGGCATTCCGGCTCACCAGCATCAGATTGGCTCCCGCCGACGCCAGCCCAGCGGCCATCGCCAGCCCCAATCCTTTCGAACCACCCGTCACGATGGCAACTTTCCCTGTAAGATCAAACTGTTTAATTCCCGGTAATACGTCTTTTGTCATACGGTTGTAAGTGATTCTCAATTCAGATGTGTTCTATCCAGCTATACCATTCCTAATTTCCCTTTGCTGTAATTGATACAGGCAACAATGTTTTCTTCTTCAAGCGCCAGTTTCTCGTCGGCGCTCAACTGCGACACGCGGGGTAACCCTCCCGGATATTTGTGCTGCCGAACCGTACGAAGCGAACGGGCCAGATCGGAACCAGGTAAAGCAGGAAACGTTTCCCAATAGGCTTCTGTCAGACAGGGGATTTCCAGCGGGTCGCGGGTAATCATTTCCAGACTGAACGTGCCCGATGGATTGTACTTTCGGCAGAGGTCGACCATTTTTGGCAGGTCCAGAATCCCTTTACCCATAGGCACTTCCGACAGCAGAAAACCGTTCGGATACTCTTCAACAGCCATGTCTTTTACATGAGTGCTGAATGTGTAGGGCGCTAACGTCTGCACCACTTCCATGGGGTCTTCAAGTAGGGCCATGCTGTTGCCAAAATCCAGCGTTACGCCTATCCACTCGCTATTAACCTGTTTCAACAAATTGACCAGGTCCGGTGCCCGCCAGTCTTTATGGTTCTCGACGCCCAGTTTGACTTTGTGTTTACGAAGTACAGGTTCCGCCAGTTGCAGGGAAGTCAGCGCGTTTTTTTTCAGTTCCTCAAAAGCAGCAACAGAGTGATAGGTTTCGTATCGGCGCCCACTCGAACAAACCGTCCGAAGTACCTGCGCACCAGCCTCGCGTGCCCCAATTACATCCTGCTCAAACTTGGGCACATCCTCCGCTTTTTTGGGCAGGCCGATTGATCCTTCCAAGTAGAGGCCCAGCTTCTCCCGTTTTTCGCGCACTTGTTTGGCAAAATCGCTCGACCAGCCATTTACGATTACCTGCACCCCACCGGCCCCTAGCTGATGGCAATGGTCCAGCAATTGAAGCGCGTTGGTGAAGGGTGGATATTTCTTACTATCCACTTTCGAGTTCCACCGACTCCAGTACGAGTGCACCACAATACCCATGCGTTTGTCGGCCATAAAGCTGGGCAACTCAGGCAATGAAAATGCCACTGCCCCTACCGAAGCCCGCTGTAAAAAATCTCGTCTATCCATTTGGTTAAGGAGTTTAATGCACAATGAATAATGGACAATGTGTACTGAATAATGGGCAGCACATCCTCTAAATACACACATTATGCATTGCCCATTATTCATTGCCATATCAATTCCCATTTGCCGGTGCTTTGGCTTCAAGTACATACTTGTTTAGCTCTTTAGCCGTCCAGGGCACTACCCTACCCTGCGACGTCACGCGGGTCATGCCTACGGTTCGTCGTCCTATTGGCCCTGCGTTGTTTCCCCATTCGTTTCGGATGTAGGTCAGAATGGCGGTGATAACGCCATCGTCCATGGTTGAGTGCGAAGGCATAACAGGTAGAATATCAGGCGCATCGTACATTTTCTTATTCACTTCAATGGGTCCCTCAATACCGTGGAGAACAATGAGCGCCAGCCGTTTTTCGTCGCCCAGTACCCAGTCAGAGCCAATGAGCGGAGGAGCAAAACGGGCTAGTCCAGCGCCATCGGTTCCGTGACAACCCGAGCAGGTACTCAGGTAATGCTGACGACCCAACACAAACAGTTTTTGTTCCTCATCGTTCAGCAGGCTTTTGGTCTGTGCAACGGCCTTACTGGCGGCATGTCCGGGCCATTCAAACATCGTATTCAATGTAACCAATCGCGCCGGGTCGACTTTCGCGGCTGACCGGGTGAGCAGACTAGGGGCCGATACCAGTTTAACCGGTTTCATTTTGCTGTTGCTTCCACCCATCGACAAGCCCGTAAGAACGGCTTTTTGTTGCCAACCCAACGGTTCTTTACCCGTATCGAGCTTCGTGAGGAGTGCACTGAGCTGAGCCGCATTCCGGTTACGAGCAATCGATGTCGCTAACATTTCGAGGAAAATTTCTTTCGTAGGCTCATGCGTCTGCCACTGGGGAGAAGCCAGTAACCGCTGCAAAAACGCGGCTTCCAGGTTCGATAGACTACTCATTACCGCATCGCGAATGAGTGCCGAATCACCATAGCGTTGTACAATATTGGCCAGTAAAGGTTGGGCATCGGCAGGGTCAAGTGCACTTGCGGAGAGCGCCATCTGAAGAATTTGTTCGATAGGGGCCTGTTCCCAAATGCCCAATAATTGCTTGCCCAATTTTGCCCGAACGGTTTTATCTGTTTTAGCAAACGGTTCCAGCAATCGGACGGCGGTGGATTTGACAAGCGTATTCTGATCGGCCAATAAACTTAGCAACAAATCAGGCTTGCTTAGCTTTAACCCATCCAGTGTCCATAAAGCATGAAAACGGCCTAGCGACTCAGTGCCTTTCAAAACAACATTGGTCAACGCGGCCTCCACCCGCTTATCAGCCCGATCGATCAGTAATGCCTGCGCCATATCCCGGTGCCAGCCATCCGGGTTCGACAACTCGGCCACTAACTCGTCACCCGAAACCTCCGACAACTTCCTGGCTTTCTGGCCTTTCCAGTTTTGGGGCACTACCCGCCAAATACGTCCCCGGTTAATGGGTTGTACCAGATCGCGCGATAGGGATTGTTCCCGCAAGTATGGCGTCACATACGCCTTATGCTGAATTACGCCCCGGTACATATCGGCGATGTATAAAGCGCCATCGGGGCCTGTTGCCATATGAACCGGCCGGAATCGCTCATCCGTCGAAGCCAGAAACTCTTTTCCGGGATGTGGGTCGTGAGCTGTCAGAGATAGTCCTTTCGATTCGGTCACATTGCGCTTGACCAGATTACCGGCGGGTTCACAAACGAACACATTGCCATAGTAGGCAGATGGAAATGCCGTGCCGCGGTAGAACAGGGGTGAACAGGCGGCTGTAAACTCCTGCAAACGACCTTCCTTATCCAGCGTGCCGGGAATATACCCCCGATTAACGGCGGGGTTTGGTCGGATCGGATACACACGTCGGTCAATGGTCAGCCCATAGTCGATACCCGTTGTGGGTTTATGGTTTTTATTGCGTGACAGATAGTTGGGTGGAACCAGATCGGCGTGGAGCTGCGACCAGTTGTAGTTATAGTACAGACGTCCCTGGTCATCATGGCTGATGCCCCACTGCCCACGAAACTCGGTACTATCGCGAAGCCATTTTCCATTGGCCAGTTTGTAGCGCACCCGCGCTTTGGCATTATAGTACCAGTTGTCCATGCTACGCCAGAGACCATTCGGTGCGTGTTCGGGAAGCCCTGTAGCGGCATATTGATCGTCGATGAGGGTTTTCGTATCGGCCTTCCGATCACCATTGGTATCTTTGGTGAGCCAGAGTGCTCCGTTTTCGGCAATCAGTGCTCCATTGGGTATCAGGGCAATAGCACGGGGCATCACCAGACTATCCAGATAAACATTGCTGGCATCCATCCGGCCATCGCCATTGGTATCCTCCAGAATCGACACCCGGCCAACCTTTTTCTCCTCGCCCGCTCCATCGATGTTCATCATGAATCCGCGCATTTCAACTACCCACAGCCGACCATCTTCATCGAAGGTAATCGCAACGGGATCTTCGACCATAGGCTCAGCCGCTACCAACTGAATATCCAGTCCGGGTTCAAGCTGAAACGTACTGAGTTCTTCGGTGGGTGTTTTAGCTGGTGACGGCCCTTCTCCTGGCTCCGTTCGGATGTTTGTTTTAAAACTCAGCAGGCAGAAAAGTCCAATACAAATCAGGCAGAGATAATAAGCAGGCTTACCCATGATACATAACGTAGCATTATTACCAGAAAAAGCATTATTAGCCGGATACTACTTGTGTACCAATCGGGTTTTAATACCATCCTACCAATTGACCCGGTAAGCATGCAGGCGTAAATCAACGGTTTTGATTCGTTGGTATCGTTTTGTAGATTTGTTCCTAACGAACGACGTACTCAATCATGCAACTGCCCCTCAACATTCCCCAAATCGACCGCTTCACCGATGAAGAGTTAGTCCAGTTCTGTCTGGCTAATCCCAACCTTCGTGTTGAGCGCGATGAAACTGGCACTGTATATATTGATATGTCTCCTACCCATTTATTAACCAGCGCGAATAACAGCGAACTGAACGGTGAATTTGTCATCTGGAACCGTAAGACGAAGGCTGGTAAAGTTATTGACTCGAATGGTGGTTTTTTCCTGAGCGATCAATCAATGAAAGCACCGGATGTAGCCTGGATTCGGCGCGAACGCTGGGATGCGCTGAGTAAAAAGGACAAGCACTCATTTCCGTACCTGGCTCCCGATTTTGTGCTCGAACTCGTCAGTGATTCCGATCACCTCGACGCGGTTAAAGCGAAAATGGACAAGTGGCTGGCCAACGGTGTTCGCCTTGCCTGGCTGGTTTCGCCCAATGAGAAACTCACCTACATTTACCACCCCAATCAACCCGTCGATGCTAAAACCTTTTCAGAAACACTATCGGGCGATGATGTGCTGATTGGCTTTGAAACCGTGTTAGCCGATATCCTGGAAGATTGATGGAATAGGCGAGCCATCGCTTCGCTCTCTACCCGTTCAGTAGTCCGGTTAAAACAAAACCGCCAGCCTCTACTGACTAGCGGTTCATTCATTTTCTTCCAAAGTTCAGCTTAGTTAGCGCAAACGTAGGTTTCGGCCACGGCATTACTGCTTGCATCGGTATAGGCTATTAAGAAAGACGAAGTGCTGAGAAAAGATAACGTCTGACTAATGGGGCCAATCGGATTGAAACCGCCAAAGGTGACCGTTTTCGAAAGCGTTACCGTACCATTGTTGCACGTATAGGTTCCCCCTCCTGCGCCCCCCGTGCCGCAATATTCGGGGTCTTTCAGCAAAACAAATTGACCTGCCAGTTTTCCGCCCGGAAACGTAAATATCAAACCTTGCTGGCATGGAGTAATCGCTTCAACTTTATTAACCGTTCGACTTGTCAATCGCCAGTGGGCACAACCAGCGACTCGGGTTGCAACATCATCGCAGGAAATGGATGGGGGAAGGCGGTGGTCGGCGCACGACCATACCACGACTAAAAAGCCGTACAGAAAAAAGCGTAATAGGTTTTTCATACTATGTAAGTGTTAAGTGGTTTAACCTATTCATATGTAGGCACTTACAAAGCTAATCATATGTTTTAAAGTTCCAACAAATTGTAGTACTATAAAAAATGAAGTCTATTTCAACGCCAGAAATAGTCAGATATAACTATAAAACGCTAGTACTATACACTACGATAGTTTTGCTGTTTACTCCAGTTTACCAGTACGGAATGAGCATCCATTTAGTGCCTGATCAATTAAAAAACGCCGGGTTTATAAACCCGGCGTTTTTTAATTGGTTCTCACGTAGAACTCCATTCCTGTATTTCTCTGTGCTATTTCTTTAATGCATTTATGCGGTAGCCAGAGCTTTGCGCTCACCGATTTGCTGACGCCACATAGCGTAATACAGTCCTTTCTGTACCAGCAATTCCTCATGACGGCCCTGTTCAACAATGTGTCCTTGCTCCAGCACAAAAATGCGATCGGCATGCAGGATCGTACTCAGGCGGTGGGCAATCAGAATAGTAATTTGCTGGTTCATAGCCGATACGGTGCGAACAGTATCCGTAATTTCCTCTTCAGTGAGCGAATCCAGGGCCGATGTTGCTTCGTCAAATACAAGCAACGAAGGTTTACGAAGCAGCGCACGGGCAATACTGAGCCGCTGCTTTTCGCCACCCGACACTTTTACTCCTCCTTCACCAATGACTGTATCGAGTCCTTGCGGGGCACGAGCCAGCAGCGAGTCGGCGGCTGCCTGATGTAGAGCCGTTAGGCATTCTTCGTCCGTTGCATTGGGCGCTACAAAACGGAGGTTCTCCCGAATGGTTCCGGCAAATAACTGTGTATCCTGCGTGACGAAGCCAATTTGCTCCCGAAGCTCATCCAGATTCACATCTGAACCCGGAATGCCATTGTACAAAATCTGTCCACTTAAGGGCCGGTATAAACCAACCAATAGCTTAACAAGTGTTGTTTTACCCGACCCACTCGGCCCGACAAAGGCCAGTGTTTCGCCTACCCGTGCATCGAACGAAATACCATCGAGAGCTGGTTTGTTGGCCGTCAGGTGTTTGAAATGAACATTGTCAAAGGCCAGTGTCTTGAGCGAATGAACCGGCTGCGGAAGCGCTGGCTGTACGTCGCGGGGCGTGTTCAGAATCTGCTGGAAATTGGCCAGTGAGGCTTCCGTTTCTCTATATACGTTGATGATGTTGCCTAACTCCTGCAATGGTCCGAAGATGGCAAATGAGTAGATGAACAGCGAGAAAAACTCACCCACCGTAATACGTTCCTGCACCACCAGAAACAACATAAACAGCATGATGGCATTACGGAGCAGGTTCACAAACGTGCCCTGGATAAACGACAACGACCGGATATAGCGAACTTTTTTGAGTTCCAGCTTCAGAATTTTTTCGGTCGTAGCATTGAGTCGTTCGGTTTCCTGCTGTGCCAACCCGAGGCTTTTCACTAGTTCGATATTGCGTAAACTTTCCGTCGTTGACCCCGCCAGAGCTGTTGTTTCGGCAACAATCGTTTTCTGTACGACCTTAATTTTTTTGCTCAGCAACGAACTCAGGATACCCAAAAGTGGAATAGTCAGAAAGTACACCGGAGCGATTGGCCAGTAGACAGTGGCCGCATACCACATCACGAACACGATGCCCACAATTGATGTAAAGAGCACATTCACAAACGACTGGATCAGCTTTTCGACATCGGCCCGTACTTTTTGTAATTTACCCAACGTCTCACCAGAGCGTTGATCTTCAAACACCTGATAGGGCAATTCGAGCGAATGCCGAAGCCCGTCAGTATAAAGCTTTGCACCCAGCCGCTGGGTGATTACGTTGACATAATAGTCCTGAAAATTCTTGGCGATTCGGCTCACCATCGCCACACCGAGCGCCTGTAGAATCAGCAAACCAGCTCCATTTTCCAAGAAGCTCCAGAAACTAAGTGGCCGAAGGGCTCCACCAGGCTTAACCACATACTGGTCAATAATTTTCCGAAAGATGTACGGATCAAGTAATGAGAAAATCTGGTTGATAGCGGCCAGGAAAAGAGCCAGTGCCAACAGACCCCAATAACGCCGTAAATAACTGTAAAGAAGTTGCATAGGTATTTGTGTAGGAAGTAAACGAGCAGCGTAGGAATGCAGAGCTGCCTTGTCGAATAACACAAAAACAATCAATTTAGGTCGCTAACTCTGCGTAAAGCCTATCGATTTGTAAACTTTATGAACGCTTGGCAGCTTGGCGTTTAAGCCCGAACTTTACCCCATGAAAAACACATCTCTACTCCTCCTGACGATTGGTTTATTAACGGCCTGTGGGCGCTCTGAAAAAACGCAGGAAACCCAAACTTCATCAAAAACCGACTCAGTAGCAACCGCAGCCCGCAAACCCAAAGACTGTAAAACTGTTGTCGATGCTGATAAGCTAGGGAAGTCAGATGTGTATCAGGAATCAGGTAAGTCGATCAAGGTGACCTTAACCCTGGCGCAGGATACCAGCTCAACTGAAACGTCGAGTGGCTGTTATTTCAATAACACGATCACTGTGCTCGCAACAAAAAAATCGGGGAGCCAGCTATTTAAACGTACATTGCTCAAAGATGATCTGCTCTATTTTATCAAAAGCGATGAGGTAGTAGAACGCTCAGTCCTGAAAACCGTCACCTACAAACCAACCTTCAACGGCCAGCGCTACATTAACCTCGTCATGCGCGTGATCGACCCTGTCAGCCAGAAAACCGCCGACTACACCCTGTTCATGAATTACTTCGGGGAGATTGTGAAGGTGAAGTAGTACTCTCCCCCCAACTTAATGAAGTGCCGTAAACAATCTAGTAGCAAGGTCAAAAATGTCCTGCTTTCGGGCAATAGCATCCACCCAGGATTCTGGTATAGCTTCCAAGCCATAATATAACCCGGCAAGTCCTCCCGTTACACAGCCAGTAGTATCTGTATCATTACCAAGATTTACTGCTTTCAATACGGCATCAACATAACTATTTGTTGTAAGGAAAGACCACATACTAGCTTCCAGGGTGTGTATGACATAGCCTGACGACGCAATTTCAGCTTCGGTATATTGATCGATAGGCCTTATCTCATAGTCGCCAATTGGATTTTCCAATAATCTGTGGAAGTGATTCAGTTCCTTTTCTACAAGGGCTGCATGCTTCTTAACAAAATCGTTTACTTCTGCCTGCATGGCTTTGAAGGCCTGGCGCTTTTCAAATCCTTTGATTAGTAGTAACGCATATTCACAATAAATAAAACAAGCAAAAACTGATCGAATATGAGCATGAGTCATCCCGGACACCTGTGCAATAATCCGAAAACGCTCATGAATAGCTTTATCTTTAAGATAAAATACGATCGGCAAAATACGCATCAATGACCCGTTACCATTATCCTGCTCTCCAGCACCCCCAGAAACTAACGGATCAACACCACTCGCTACCCTATGCAAAGCTCCCGACGTAGCTATACCTATATCAAACACAGAGCCATGTGGGGTCCAGAGTATCCCTTCGTACCACTGCACAGATTTCACTGCAATATCATTCAGATTATACCCGCCACATAAGCTTTCCGCTAAGCAAAAAGCCAATGAACTATCATCTGACCAAGTTCCTGGCGGCTGATTGTGTGTGCCATAACCCATCATGTCAGTAAGAGTATGGTCTCTTAAATAACTACGAGTCAAAAATTCAACGGGCACTCCCAGAGCATCGCCAACACAAAGCCCTACAAGCGCATCTAGTATATAATTTGATGAAACAACAACGCTATTCATTGATTCTACAAGTCCGTTAAAAAGCTGATTGTATTATGACAATTCATTGAATTCAGGTAATCAATAACAATATAAAAGCGGGTTACAACTATCGATCAATGGTTGTAACCCGCTTTTATATGCGAAACTCAGAAAAGATTTACAAAGCTCCCGCTTTAATCTCTTCTACAACCGCCGGATCGAGCAAGGTAGTCGTGTCGCCGAGATTACTGGTATCGCCTTCGGCAATTTTGCGCAGGATTCGACGCATGATTTTCCCCGAACGGGTTTTAGGAAGCCCCGTTACAAATTGAATTTTATCGGGCTTGGCAATCGGACCGATTACCCGACTTACTGTTGCCAGAATGTCGCGTTTAGTTAAGTCGGCATCGTGTCCGTTCGGTTCCTGATCGGTGATTACATAGGCATAGATGCCCTGCCCTTTGATGTCGTGCGGGTAGCCAACTACGGCACTTTCCACCACACCTGTGTGCATATTGATGGCATTTTCGACCTCGGCCGTCCCAATCCGGTGACCCGATACGTTCAGCACATCATCGACCCGACCTGTAATACGGTAATACCCATCTTCGTCGCGGAGGCAACCATCGCCGGTAAAGTATAAGCCCGGGTAGGTGGCGAAATAGGTTTGGCGGCAGCGTTCGTGATCACCATAGGTTGTCCGTAAAATACCCGGCCAAGGGAATTTCATGCACAAATTGCCGCTCACCCCATTGCCTTCGATTTCCTTGCCGTTTTCATCCACCAATATCGGCTGAACACCCGGCAAGGGTAGCGTGGCATAGGTTGGTTTAGTTTTGGTGATACCAGCCAGAGGGGAAATCAGAATGCCACCCGTTTCGGTCTGCCACCAGGTATCAACAATCGGGCAACGGCCTTTGCCAATGTGCTCGTCGTACCAATGCCAGGCTTCCTCATTGATTGGTTCACCAACGGAGCCCAGCACCTGTAAGCTGCTCAAATCGTGGTTTTCGACTTTTTCCAGTCCAAACCCCATCAGCGACCGAATCGCCGTGGGAGCCGTGTACAGAATATCAACCTTGTATTTATCGACAATATCCCAGAATCGACCCGCATCAGGATAGGTTGGAACACCTTCAAAAATAATCGATGTGGCACCACAGGCCAGCGGCCCATATACAATGTAGCTATGCCCGGTAATCCAGCCAATATCAGCCGTACAGAAATGGGTTTGCCCTGCCTCATACTGAAACACATTCTGGAACGTGTAGGCCGCATATACCATGTACCCTCCGCAGGTATGGACAACGCCTTTGGGCTTTCCCGTTGAGCCTGATGTGTACAGAATGAAAAGCATATCTTCGGCGTCCATTTCTTCGGCCGGGCATTCGGCTGTTACTTGTTTCAATTCCTGCTCCCACCACACATCCCGGCCTTTCAGCATCGAAACAGGCGTCCGGGTACGGGTTAGCACAATCACTTTCTCAACACTTGGGCAGCCAATGAGCGCATCATCGACTGTACTCTTCAGCGGAATTTCTTTATTACCCCGGTAAGCTCCGTCGGCCGTTACCACGACTTTACATTGTGCATCATTGATCCGGTCAGCAATACTTTGTGCCGAAAATCCGCCAAAAACCACGGAGTGAATAGCACCAATTCGGGCACAGGCCAGCACAGCGATAGCTAGTTCCGGCACCATTGGCATATAAATACAAACCCGGTCGCCTTTTTGTACACCATTGCGTTTCAGCACATTGGCAAATCGGCATACCTGGTCGAACAGCATCTTATAAGTTAGTGTAACGCCCGCTTCCGCTGGATCGTTAGGCTCCCAGATAATAGCAGGCTGATCGCCCTGTTCGGCCAGATGACGGTCAAGGCAGTTTTCCGTAATGTTGAGCTTACCGCCTATAAACCACTTTACATTGGGTTCCGTAAAATTCCATTGCAGGGTTTTAGTCCAGGGTTTACGCCAGTGAAAATTCTGAGCAATTTCGGCCCAGAATTCTTCCGGGTCTTCTACGCTTTTCTGATAAGCAGCCTGGTACTCGTCAAAGGTTCGGATACGCATAATCAAATGAGTGATTGAGCGAATGAGTGATTGAGTGAAAAAATTCGCCGACAAAGCTATTTACTCATTTACGCATTCACTAATTCATACGCTAGATTTAATAACTGATGATAGCGATGGTTCCACACCATGTCAGCATTGCTCGTTCGCGAGCGGTTAGCAGGCAAACGCTAGTAAGCCCGCTTACTCTTTCGCTCTTTCATTCGTTAAATAAATAGCCCCGATTATCAGGCAAACACTGGCAACCAGCATTGGATACCAAAGTCCTTCCAGATACGGTTTGGAGACAGAACCCGGAACAGCTTCGTTGGCTTTAGTAGCCGACGCCACTAGGGCCGTTGCAATAAATGGGGTTAATCCCCCAAAAATCCCATTGCCGACATGATAAGGCAACGACATAGATGTGTAGCGAATACGCGTCGGGAAAAGCTCGACCAGGAAGGCAGCAATGGGCCCATAGACCATCGTCACGTACAACACCTGTACAAATACCAGAAGAATCATCAACCAGAAGCTATTGTTCGGTAATACAACGGCTTTGGTAAGATCAGGCTTTATCGTTGGCGAGGCCGAATCGGGTCGGGTAACGGTCCGTTCGATGTCTTTGGCAACAAGCCCATCCGAATAAAAATGGGTCGTTGTCATGGTCGTTACCAGATTCCCGTTATCCTGTCGGCTTAGTTTCCGGTCAATGGTACGGGCATCGGTAAACTCCTCCCGCTGGCTCAGATCAGCCAGATTATACATTTTGTCATAGATGGGTCGGTACGTCAGAACGCCCAGCGCCATACCCGCCAGCATAATCGCCTTCCGGCCAATTCGATCCGAGAGTCGCCCGAAAATAACGAAGAAAGGTGTAGCACCTAACAGCGCGATGGCCACAATCACATTCGACTGAACAAACTCAACGTTGCAGGCTTTTTGCAGAAACGACAGCGCGTAAAATTGGCCCGTATACCAGATCACGCCCTGACCAGCCGTAGCCCCGAACAAGGCCAGCAACACCATTTTCAGATTCTGCTTCTTACCGAAACTTTCGGCCAGGGGATTTTTCGAGATTTTCCCTTCGGTTTTTAGTTTGGCAAACAGAGGGGATTCGGCCATACGCATCCGAATGAGTATGGATACCCCCACCAGCACAATGGACAGCAAAAACGGCACACGCCAGCCCCAGTCCGAAAATTTATCAACTCCCAGCGATTCACGGGTAAGCAAAATCACACCCAGCGACACAAACAGGCCCAACGTGGCCGTCGTCTGAATGAAACTAGTGTAATACCCACGTCGTCCTTCGGGGGCATACTCGGCCACATACGTAGCCGCTCCCCCATACTCCCCTCCTAGCGCCAGCCCTTGTACCAGCCGTAAGAAAAGAACCAACAAGGGAGCCCAGAAACCAATGGTTGCATAGCCCGGAATCAGGCCAATAGCAAATGTAGAACCGCCCATCAGCACCAGCGTAACCAGAAACGTATATTTACGCCCTACCAAATCCCCAAGTCGCCCAAATACGAGGGCCCCAAACGGACGAACCACAAATCCAGCCGCAAACGTCGCCAGGGTTGACAGCAGCGCAGCCGTTGGATTGTCGGTCGGAAAAAATTGCGTGGAAAGAATGGCGGCTAAACTGCCAAAAATGTAAAAATCGTACCATTCGATCAGCGTTCCGACCGACGAGGCCGAAATAACGCTGAATAAGGTACGATTGTCGATCGCCTTTTTGGCGCTGGCTTTCTTGGGAGGCATGAAACGAGTCTTTTGCCAATAAGCAACCCAACTATAAATTTTACCGTACTACTAATTGACTGATCGAATTGTTGAATGATTGAATTGTACCCTCGCCAGGTATTTATTCAATTATTCAACAATTCGATCAGTCAACAATTTATGGCGAAAGTCGCTCGATGATCCATGCTCCCTCCACTTTACTATAGCGAATGCGGTCGTGTAATCGACTGGGACGTCCCTGCCAGAATTCGATGGCGTCGGGCACTACACGAAAGCCCCCCCAGTAAGGTGGTCGTGGTATGGCCTGCCCTGCAAACTGTGTTTCGAGCTCACGCTGCCGGTTTTCCAACACCTCACGACTGCCGATCACCTCCGACTGGTGCGACACCCATGCACCAATCTGACTACCACGAGGGCGGCTGCTAAAATAGGCGTCCGAATCCTCATTACTTACTTTTTCTACCCGTCCTTCAATCCGAATCTGGCGTTCAAGTTCAGGATAAAAAAACGTCAGGCTGGCAAAAGGATGATTGGTGAGTTCACGCCCTTTACGGCTTTCGTAGTTTGTGTAAAAGGTAAATCCCTGGTCTGAAACATCCTTTAAGAGCACAATTCGTCCATCGGGTCTACCTTCGTTTGTCACGGTACTTACGTGCATGGCGTTCGGTTCTGGCACCTTAGCCTGCAAGGCCGCATCGAACCAAACCCGAAACTGCGCTACCGGGTCCGGCAAAACATCTGCTCTATCCAACCCGTTCAGGGTATATTCATTTCGTAACTCACTAATTGCTGAGGGCATTATATTAAGGCCTTTAACGGCTTTTCAATTTCTGTACTACAAGAAAATCCGTATATTATCGTACTTTTGCAAAAGTAATCGGTACGTTCCCAACATGGCAAACCAAGAACAGGAAATTAACCAGCAATCAGAAACCACCAATCAGGCCACTGAGTCGCTGGAAGTGAATACCCCCGAAGATACCAATACAACCCCCGAAACCACCGTCGAGGGCCAGGAAACTACGCCCGAACAGGCAGAATCTTCAACCACACCAACCGCTGAAAGCCAATCAGAAACTGGGGTTGACAGTGCTCCTATTACCGAACCGACTGCTACAGCTACTCCCGAAGACGCTGCAGCAAATCAGGAAGAAACGCCATCGGATTCGGCATCAGTTGATGAAACACCTGTTATAGAAACGCCTGTTGCAGAATTGGCAGATGAACCCGTGGCAGAAACGACGGAGAATCTAGTTGACCCTGAGCAGCTCCCAGCCGAGTATACCGATTTGGCGGAAGCTGAAGAAGAGGCCACAGCCCCAGAAGCCGATTACAGCCATTTTTCGAAACAGGATTTTGTTAATCTGCTCGAAACCCAACTGGCCTCCGTTAGTCTGGCGACCGTAACCCCTGGTGATTTCAAGAAAGCCGATCAGGTTCTTAAAGAGGTAAAACCTCTGTTCGACCAAATGAAGCGGGCCGAGCGTGAAGCGGCTTTGCAGGCTTACACCGCCGAAACAGGTGCCGATGAAGGATTTGAATATAAGTTTGACGACGCTGTTTTGCGGTTCGAAGAGCTATACAAGCAAATCAAGAGTCTGAAAAATACCTATTTCCAGAACCTCGACAAAGCAAAGGAAACCAACTTTGCGTCGAAAACGGACTTACTTACCCGATTGCGCGAACTAGTCGAAAACGACGAAAACAACGCAGGGGATCCAAAAGCCAGTTGGAATGAGTTCAAGAAAATCCAGGACGAATGGAAGGCGGCCGGAAACATGAACTCGCCACACAATGCAACGCTCTGGGCTACCTACCATGCGCTTGTTGATCGGTACTACAGCAATCGAAACATCTATTTCGAGCTGAAAGAGCTGGATCGCAAACGCAATACCAGCCTGAAAACGGAGGTCATTGAGAAGGTCGAAGCCATGGCGAAAGCGTCGGAAGAAACCCCGGTTACCCGGCAAACCATCGACGAAGCCAATGCCTTGTTTGAAGAATACAAACACATAGGCCCGGCTCCTAAAGCCGAGCAGGAAGTACTGTGGGGGCGAATGAAGGCTGCTCTTGATGTTCTTTACGACAAACGTCGGGATCAGACTAACGAGCAACGTAAGGAGTCGGCCCAACTCTACGAAGAGAAATCAGCAATCTACGAAGAGCTGGTTCCTATAACTTCCTTTACCTCCAACAGCATTAACGACTGGAACGACAAAACGAAGGTTGTTATGACGTTGCAGGATCGCTGGAATGCTATCAAAGGACCTATGCCTCGTGAAGAAGGCAAGGAACTTAGTAAGAAGTTCTGGGCAGCCCTGAAAACCTTCTTCCATAACAAAGGCGAATTTTTCCGGCAGCTCGAAAGCAAACGGGAGGAAAACCTTCGGGCTAAAACACAGCTTTGTGAGCAGGTAGAAGCCATTCTGGCTTCGGGCGAAGAGTCGCCTGAAATTACCCAAACCGTCATTGAGCTACAACGTCAGTGGAAAGCCATCGGCCAGGTTCCTGAGAAGCAGAAAAATACCATTTTCGATCGGTTCAAAGCGGCTTGCGATGCATTCTTCAATAAAAAGCGGTCGAAAAATCAGGAGACTGAGCGTGAATTTGAAGAGAATTTAGCGCAGAAAATCGCTCTGATCGAACGAATTGAAGCAGCCGCCAGCGCTAATGCAGACCTCTCTGAATTGAACGAGTTCAAAAAAGAGTGGAACGCGATTGGCTTCGTACCCAAAAAGGATATGCAGGCCACCCAAAAACGCTATATCAACGCTATCAATGCACTGGTTGGTGCAACGGGTAAGATTCCTGCTAAAGATAAAGAACGCATCATGCTCCAGAGCGAAGCAGAAGCGACTCGATCAGGGAATACGCGTGGTGGACGTGATTTCAACCGAGGTGATCGCGATGGAGGAGGTAATAAGCGTGAGAGCGACATTCGGCGGAAGATTACAGCCATTGAAAATGATATTGCTACCTATAGGAACAACATCGAATTTTTCGCCCGTTCGAAGAATGCCGATAAGTTACGGGCCGATATAGATAAGAAAATTGCCGAAGCCGAAAAACAACTGGACGAACTTCGCCATCAGTTACGCGTAGCGCAGGCTTAAAAGATGATTTAGTTTCACTACCTATTGGCTAATTGAAACTAAAAAAAAAGAATTGGCTTGCATAGAATAGAAAATAACCCTATTTTTGCACCACAATTCAGGATCGCCAGTGTCGGATAGCGGTCGATTCCGCCTGATTTGTAATCAGGATGCGCAAGCGCGTCGGGGGTTCGAATCCCTCCACTGGCTCTCTCAAAATCAGATAGTTACAAACAAAAAACCGTCTTCAGCAATGTTGACGGTTTTTTGTTTGCATACGTATTTGCATACAGAGCGTTTTATATTGACTAACAATAACCCTACCCTTTACTCATAAAGTTTGCTCAGATTACTCGCATTGTACAAATGAAGTTTCTGAATGCCCATTGCTGAAAGCGCGGTTACTACTCCTGAAGCGTTAGTCGATGGGAGATTGTAGATTACTTTCCAACCATTAATTGAATAGGTGTACTTCTAGAGTATTTGGACCAATAGAGTTGAATCATATCCTTTTCTTTTAATCGCTTTCACTGCTGGCTTAATAAATGGCTCTAGGACACATGATTATGGGCTACTACTATCTTGGCTATATTAGCACAAATTATCATGTAGTGTTTTTTTGTAATAAGCGTACCTCCTCTTTTAAATGAAGCAACTTTCCACGTTTCTTGTACTCACACTACTTTCCTTACTGCTTTCCGACTGTTCAAGGAAAGATATTCCAAGGCCCAATCCCAAAGCCTCATTCATCTGGGCAAATTCTGGTGAGGGAACAATTCAGTTTACGGACCAGTCTACAGAAGCAGATACTTACAATTGGAACTTTGGTGATAATTCCACTACAAGTTCAGAGAAAAGCCCTAGGCATACTTTTCCCAGTAACGGAAGTTTTTCAATTCAATTAACAGTTAAAAACCCTACTGGGACAGATCAGCTTACAAAAGCTATTGACGTCTCGTCCTTTTTAGCACCTGTTGCAAGCTTTTCTGTTAGCCTTGGTAATGATGGGCTTGTCAATTTTGTAAATACTACAACTAAAGCTAACATTTACCAATGGGACTTCGGGAATGGTACGGCAAGTTCAGAGATCTCCCCTTCAGTTAAATATACAGAAAACAAGAAATATACAGTTAGCTTAACTGCCGTTGGGCAGGGAGGTCAAACAAAGGTTAGTCAAGAGGTTACTGTTACGTCAATCAAACCAAGCGTCGATTATTCCTGGACAGAGTCAAACGGCTTAGTTTCCTTCGTTAATAAGACGAGTAATGCAGAATCCTATGAATGGGATTTTGGTAATGGACAGAACTCAACAGATATTAACCCCACAATACAGTATCAAAGAGGTGGGACTTACACTATAAGTTTAACTGCTACTGGCAAAGGAGGACAGGTTATAAAAATGTTTACGATCACCTTTAATTCGGCAAATGCTACTAATAGTATACATCTAACTTTAGGAGATCTAAGTGATAAAACGAATGGCACTACTATCACGCCAAGTATTGATAAGGCAGATGATTATTTATTGGTAAAAGATCAATACACTATTTCGTATAATAAATCGCGCGGGCAGGCTAATTGGGTGGCCTGGCACCTTCAAAAGAGTGACTTTGGTTCCATAGAACGTAAAGATGATTTTCGGCCAGATGGTGCTTTGCCGATCGGTTGGTATCAAGTTAAGCCCACAGATTATTCCAGTGTAGATGGTTTTGATCGAGGGCATCTTTGTCCAAGTGCAGATCGAACTGATGCCCAAGTAAATAATTCAGCTACTTTTTTAATGACCAATATTATCCCTCAAGCACCAGCGCTAAACCGGGGTGCTTGGGCTAATTTCGAAGAGTACTGTCGAGAGCTAGTTTGGGAAGGCAATGAACTATACATCTATTCTGGCGCATACGGTACTCAAGGAACAGGCTCTAATGGCGCAAAGTCAGTATTAGCAAGCGGCAAAGTTGTAGTTCCGGCTCGCATTTGGAAACTAGTGGTTGTATTGCCACAGGGAGACAATGATGCATCACGAATCAACAATCAAACGATTGTTATTTCCATCGACTGGCCCAACACACAACTTTCAGAAGATAAAGATTGGGATGATTATTTAGTCAGCCCATCTTCAATTGAATCAGCAGCGAATATTAACTTCCTTTCAAAACTACCTCAAAGTTTAAGAAGTAGTTTACGCACGAAAACTTACAAGCCTGTACGGACCGACTGATACTCCATGTGGCTTTGATGCCAAAAACCGAAAGCTATATAAAGGGCCACAAGGTGGATGCTATTACATCAATAGTAATGGAAATAAAACCTACGTTGATCGCTCTTTATGCAAGTGTTAGTCTGCCTTACGTAGATTTTTGGCCTTTTTAAGGGTTTACGAATGTCTTTTTGACCTGACAGGTACAAACATATCCGGTATGCCCATTAACTTCAGCCTGATAATAGTTCTCGTCGTACTTAACTATTTTCACCAATGAGCCTTTGGGAATGGCATAAGTGGAATTAGCCAGATAACTTGGGTCTTTTCTCAGAGCAGCATTCGGTTCCACTTCTGCATACAGATACTTTGACGGTAATGTCGAATTTGAAATTGAATTGCTTGAAGCAACTGGCTTGATAGGAACTGGTTCTGAATAAGTGGTGGTCGTAGCTGAATAGCTTGGGCGGGGTGATGGTTCTGGCAGTTCCGAACGGCTATTGTATACAGAACCACCAGTAATCTTACCCGTGTTTGGATTGTAATTGCCAGGGTAGCTATAATTATCAGTGACAGTGTTATTGGGTCGCGTTCGTTCGTGCGGCCGAACATAAGTACCATCTTTACGATAGTAACCTCTAACGTGTACCTGAGCCCAGGATAATGGCCCAGATAATATAAGGATCAGGAAAAGAAGGAGACGATTCATCTTATACAATTTTAAGCAGAATAGGCTAATCACAAACTCAAGAAGCTACCGGCTTCTCATAGGCTGATAATGATTTGATCAAGGCAGCACTATGAAGAAATATGTCATCAATGCTGCTGATCTCATAGCGTTGTTCTGCTTTGTTTTCATCGAAAAGCGTGATCGACTTTTTGCTTCCATTTAGGTGAAGTCGACAGATCGGTTTCCGGTTATTATCATCAAGCAGAATCGCAAAATAAGACTGGGCATCACGGTGCACAATTCTGTTAGCATCGATTGTGTTTCGGAGAATAGCCCTAACTATGTAGAAGCCTTCTAGCTCTTCTTGGGTTGTGATAATAGTAGATCCTTTCTTTTCTTCCGCAGGGGGTAAATTCGGCGATTCTATGGTAACTGGCTTAAGTACTACTTTCTCTTCCTGGTCCAAAGCACTCTTTAGGCGATCTGTTATTTGATCGGAAAAAGTATGCTGAAAAGACTTGCGCACCAGATTTGTGAAATAGTCCATCATTTTCGCAGTAAGCTGACCCCCGTATACCTGTTTAGCAAAGTGACGGACAAATGGATCAGATGGGCTTGATAACTCCTGCTGAATCAGAGCTCTTATTTCACTCGTATATTTAAGTTCGCTAGCTGTCGAAATTATTGTTTCAACGTCAAAATAGGGCTTACTGAATTTCTTTAATTCTTCTACCTGGTTATCTCGAAGATCGAGCATATTAATCTCTAAAAATGGTTTCTCATCCATTTTGTTGGGTTCAACCAGATCGGTATAGAAACGATAGACAATCCCGTTAGTTAGAATACCAAATCTGGCTTTTGTAACGTGGAAATAACGTAGTAGCTGATTATCATGTAGAGTAAGTGACTGTTTCCAGTGCTTACATTCTATTAGCATACACGGCTCAGGTTTACCATTGATTTCACGCATGATCGCGTAATCAACTTTTTCTCCTTTCTTGGTACCAATGTCGGAAATAAACTCAGGTACTACCTCAAATGGATCAAATACATCGTATCCAAGTGTAGTTAGGAAGGGCATTATTAAAGCCGTTTTGGTAGCTTCTTCGGTAAGGATTGAGTCTTTTAACCGTGTAACTCGATCTCCGAGCTGCTTAATCTGATCTTTAAAATCCATTTTCTTTTGAAGGTTTAGGAAGGTTTGGTTGAATTATTTTATTCTACAAGCGCCAGTCGGTTTCCTGATTCACCGCATTCCATACGATAGGTCTTGCCTTTCATTTCTATGGTTTTCCCACAGGGGCAACAAGTAATTGAATTTTTTTCTTTTACCTCATGAATCCGACCGAGGTTATCAGTCGCGCTATAATATCGAGTACATAAATCACATCCCTCACTGCCTTTCATTATTGTAAGGTCTCCATTAATACCTGTTAATGTACTCACAACTTTCCCCTGACGGCCTATAGTGGGTTTCACCAACTGTGGACAGGAAGTAGTGTAATTGATTTTCCTCGTGATTTCACCCTGTATAGCTAAAAAATTAAATACTTGGCCTTTTCGCTGTGATTTTGGGATTATAAATTCATTATCATGCGAACCTTTTTGTAAACCATCGGCGCTGAATCTTATTGAACTCCCATCTCCTCCAGTAGTTACTAAGGTAATTTTGCCAGTTTCGCAGTTAACCTCTTTAATGTCTAGAGTAAGCGGTACTTTCTGTTGTTCATTGAGCGTAGGCGGATTTATAAGGAAACTAAAGTTCGTTTTTGGGCTTTGACATAAAATACTGGTAATGTAATTTCTTACATCAGCAATGGTTGTAAATATTCTGTATTTCTTGCCATTTAAAATATAATATTCTAAAGAGCTGTTTTCGTTGAAAATTATGATTGAATCAAGAAGAGAATTAATTTTCAGAAAACTATTTAGCTGCTCTAAAGACGTTTTGCTTGACGAACTTCTTTCTGTAAATATTTTTGGTATTTCAAGCTCTTCAAAATGTTTCTGTATTAATTTTCCAATCACTTTTGGATTGTATATGTTCTTGGCCCCACCTTTTTCAATAGTAGTTTTCAAAGATAAATTTTTTTCTAAATCTATACGGTAAAGTGTTGGCTCCAAAATAAATGTATGTTTACAATCTCTAGTATCTGAAACTAGAACATCACATAATTCACGTAAATTTTCTGGAAGCCTTCTTGCATCATCTTCATAATCAACGGCTAAAGAATCAAATAATCCAATTTTCATAATCGATCTTATCGGAACTCCATTATCATTGGTTCCTGTGCACATACTGGCAATAAGAGCTAATAAAATTATCAAGAAACTATAAAGTTTTTTCATCCTAAAGCAAAATTTAATTAGTTTGAAGAATTTCCATTTGCCTTGCTAAGCCTCTGCTTGCAATAAATCCTTGTGCGCCGTATGGTTGCCTAACAATTAAATTTGCTAGCTCATTATCAGTCAAAACTCCACAAGTTTCCAAGTAATAATACCCGTCGTTTCCCTTGAAAATTCTATGGTTTCCTGAAGAATCAGGCTGAACCTGAATAGTCATACCATCAGCAAAAAGCGGCTGCACAATCTTACCTGTCTTATCCTTAAAGGTCACCCCTCCTGATGAAATATATCTACTATACTCAGATTGAATCTTAAAATTGAACCGCGATGTATAAAGAAAATAACCAGTATAAGCTATATGGAGAATCGCACCAAGAAGGTAGCATACTAAAACAGCTCCTGCAATTGCATCTGTAGTCATATATGCGTCAAAGAAGAAGTAGAATTTAAGCACACCTGAAGCGATTATGAGGATATAAAAAATATATGTATACATATTATATGTATTAATCTTCCTTCTCAAATCTTCTTTCATGACCTCACTATTAGCATTTACCATTTCATTTTTATGTCTGCAAATTTTATCATGCCATAAGTGCGATACAATTGCTAAGAATATATCAATAAATATTGCGGCTAAAATGGCTTGCCATAGTACACCTTGATCAATACCGTATATAGTCGGTATAATCTCCAATAATAGAATTGTAAAAAAAGCGAGCATCTGCGTTGGGTAACCTATCGTTTCAAACAAACCAGGCAAAACAACGCCACCAAATGTTCGCTTACTTTTTTTTGTGTAAAGCCAAAAGTTTTTAGTCTCTTTGGAAGGAACAAAATCTTGTCCAGGAGGAAAGTTAAATTGCTTGAAACTCAGCATAGAGGATGATTTTTTAAGTGTTAGATAATATCTACTAAAGCTTCAATATACGTCGAGTTATTTCGCCATTCTTTGATGTTTTCACTTTTAAAATATACAGTCCAGAAGGAAAACTATTCATCTTAAAGGCTTCGCTCTGCAAGGCATTAGACGCCTGTCTGAATACCTGTTCAATATGTTTACCTTCAGGACTGAAGAGTTGAATCGTAATTGATTGTGGCATGGGTGAACTCCAATCAACATACAACTCGCCATTGGTTGGATTTGGGTAGACGTTCAACGAAAGGGGCTCTGTCTGCGATTGTGTGCCGAGTGGTGTTCGAACCAGTAGCGTATAGCTATTTAGTATATCTCCTGTTCCGCAAGCACTTTTTAGATTGGTGATCGCGTAGGTACGAGTAGCTGTTGGCCTTTCCCACTTCACATAGAGCGAATCTTTCGCGGTAATCTGTTGCCCACTCCAGTTATTGAAGGTCCAGGGCCCATCTCCACTCAGATAGACGCGAATCGCTGTACTGTCTCCAGGATAGATTTCACCATCGCCAGAGAGACGAGCTGTTGATTTGGCAGAAACACGAACTTCAACAGAACTATTCAGGCTCTCACATTTATAGCTGTCGGTTTGAGTCACGTAAAAAGTAGCAACGTTAGCCTTAGCCGTGTTGGCGAAAACCTGTGTTGATGCCGGGCCTGAATGGTCAGCGTTTATGTACCACGTTAGCTGATTATCGGCAGTAGCTGAAATAGCAGAACTTGTTTGACCAATGCAAAAAGCGACGGGTGATACAACTTTAGGTGGATCAGGTAATTTACGAACTGTGTACGTGATGGAGGATGGTGTACTAACGCAAGTACCTGACTTCTGAGACACAGAGTAAGTAAATGTAGCTGGCTGAGTTGTGTTAGGTGTAGGCGCTGTATCGACTATGCCTGTAATGCCTGTCCCCTGCCACTGTAATCCAGTATTAGGAGACGCCGTGAGCGGATTGGCCTTTGCAAACTGGCAAACGATCTGATTCACAATAACGGTTGGTGGAGAGGGAGGAGCAACTACAGAAACGGAAACAGGCTGCCGTGCACTTTCGCAGTTGTTGTTATCTGTTTGGGTGACGTAGAAGGTAATTATAGTTGGTGATTCCGTAAAAAAGGCTGGTGAATTGCTTGAGGCTGTTCCCCCTGTTACTGACGTATACCACTTTATATTAGAGCCACTGGCAGTTAAGGATTTAGGGACATCTCCAACGCAGTATCGTACAGAGTTGGCTACGGGATTGGCTGGAGCTGGTCTTATTAGCTGTTCTACAAACGACTTAGGGCTTTCACATCCATTGACGGTCTGGGTAACGGAATAAGACTGTACACCTGTTGTTGAGGTGATTGGAGTAGGTATTCCAGATAGTTTACCAGACTGGTCGTACCAGCTTAGATTCTGCCCTGTGGCCGTTAGAGGAATACCCGTTGCGTTCTGGCATATAGGAGCTGGGGGCTGTACGACTGGAGCCAGTGGAATCGGAAAGACAGTAGCTTTAACAGCAACTCGTGCACTTTCACAACCATCAACAGTTTGGGTAACATAAACAATCTGATCGCCAGAAGCCTGATTATTTAATGTTGGAGGTTGCGTGGAGCCTGTTCCCCCTGTAGCCGTTGTGTACCATATTGGATTAGGTATAGAAGTTGAAAACTGCCCCTGTGCACCCTGGCATAACGTTAAATTACTGACTGATGGGGCCGATGGAGTTGGCTTCTGATAGACATTTATGGCTACTGAAGCGCTTTCACAGCCGTTTATTGTTTGAGTTACCCAGTAACGACTGGATCGATCATTAGGCGGTATAGGGGCATTGGTTAGCGGTTGATTACTTCCATCATTGTACCACTTTAAGCTGGTGCCAGTTGCAGTTAGTTGGCTCAATGTAGTACCAGAACAGAAATATACGTCCGTGACCTTAGGGGAATCCGGGCGACTAATTATAAGCGATGTAGGAGCCGAATTAAGTGCATCATTATAATTGATTGTTCCTGAAACAATGGGATTCTGAAAAACGATTTTGATGTAATACCCAGCTCCTGTCGCAGTATTTTGAGGAATTGTTGCGCTGATTGGACTTGTTCTGCCACCAGTACCGATAACTTGTCCGTTGTCGAAGTTGCCATTTCTATCAGAAAGCAATACCTGGCAGATTGCATCTGATGGCAAGTTTCCATTTGTTGCAAAAGGGACTGAAATCGTTGTACCAGGACAGTAGCTTGCCGATAAGCTACTAGTAGTAATAACAAGTGGAGAAACCGTAATTTGAGTTGCACCATTTATCGTTTGACTTGTGCCGCACCCACTATCTTTAAAGCTTCTAATAAACGATCTGTCGTACGTCGTTGTCGAATAAATTGTTGGGTTGATGACCAGCGAGTTAGTTGACGATGTAGATGTACGAACATACGTAGGGGCGAAAGCAGGCCCGTAATCGACAAAGGTGAATGAATAGGGCGGGGTACCTGTAAATGTCAGTTGAACAGGAGCCTGGGCACCAGCGATGATGCTGCTAGTCCCTGAAATAGTAAGTGATGGGGCAGTCAAAAGGTTGATCGTACTGGTCGTACTAATTACTCCAGTAGCTGCACTGACTATCCGAAACTTATAAGCCCCTCCTACTAAACCATTGGGTATTGTAGCGTAGATTGGAGAGGTAGTACTAGATTCGTCCAGGTCTTGAACAATTGCTCCAGATGAATTGATCAACTGAACTTTAAATTGATCCCCAACTGGAAATACTCCCGTTGTTGAAAATGGAAAGGTCACAACTGTCCCAGGGCAATAGCTACTTGTACCTACACTACCAGGAGCAATTGTTGGAGCAATAGCTTTGACGGTAAATTGGCTACTTGCACTTCCAATAACATCAGAAGTTAACCCTTGCGTGATGACTCGAACCCGGTAGATACCAGAAGGTGTAGTTGTGGGGATTGTTGCTTTAATTGATCGTACATCCCCCCGACTTGAGCTTGACTTTTCGTTGGCTGTATATTGATCCGTAGAATTTATCAAATCACTAATGAGGCTACCACTATTGTCCAGAAGTTGAACCTTAAACTTACCAGAAGCCAATACAGCAGGAAAGGCTCCCGCACCAGTGCGATAGGAAACAGTTATGTCTGATCCAGGGGCAATATCGGTAGCAACATTGGCACTAATTGTCGTGATACTTAAGGGCTTAACGGTTATTGTAACTGTTCCACTAATCGGTCCGGAAAAGTTTAAAATTTTGCTTTTGTCGACCACCATGCTGCTCAGCGGTCGTATGGTAAAATAGCCGGATGAGGTAATCGTTTTCGTAAGGCTTTCGGCTGGCGACACGATCTGAAATGATTGTGCCCCTCCACTTAACAATGCATAAATAGTAGCATCGCCAAATTGATTACCGGCCTGAAATACATTTCCGTCGAAGGCGTCGTTTGAACTGCCATTTGGATCAACATTGGACAGTGTCAAACTCTGTCCTGTCACTATGTTGAGGCTGGTTACTACCAAGCATATAGCCAGCCAAATTCGAATTGGTATTGGGTTCATATCGGAACGGCTGTTTGTATTAATGGGTGGCTAGTTTACTGTATTGACGTTTCATTTTGCCCGCTTTCAATAATTGTCTTATACCATTGACGATCAATCCACTGCTGACAGCCCCTCCACCGTATACGCCGTATATACCAGGTGTAGAATAGTCATTAAACGAAAGAGTAGTTGGCGGACCACCTCCAGATTGTTGCGTTAAGGTCTTCCAGAGATTATACTCTGCATTTAGGGAAGTTAGTTTGGCTGTATAATCATTGTAGCTATTCTGGAGCGTAGAATACCCTGCATAGCTAGCCCCTAAACCAAGTAAGCCCGCAGCAATCTGAGACCACCCAGATAAACGGTGACGGCGTATCAATTTTACAGGATCTTCAAATTTTGTAAATACGGTTAATACCCCGTCAGTCTGTTTGAACGTGAGTCGTTTTTCATTTCTGGAGAAGGTGAAACTGATGTCATTCTGCTTATCACTCGTTGTCGTGCTACGTCGGTAAAATCCCAGAGGAGCAACTTCATTTGTAGCTCTGGCAATTTTCAGCCACTGTGAGTCCCAATTGATGATGAGCGTATCGGTAGCACTCCCCGTTTTAATAAATGGAATGAGTTTGCTGTTTATGGAACGACTTGGGCCCTGCTCCTGGGTAACAGTTGGCTTGGTAAGCTGGGCCATTCCTTCACCAGGCCGTAGAAAAGCCAGGCGAGTAATAAAGGTTCGCCATTTGCCATCGATGAGCTCAGCTTTTAATTCTGCTACTCGATGTACAGGCTGATATGCACTCTCAACCTGATTATGCTTACCTCTAAAGCTCGATGAGAAGAAGACTTTTATGTACGGGTATTCCGGTCCATCGATAACCGCTGAAGTCAGTACCTGAGAAAAGAAAATAGTATTCGTATCCGCTTTGGTATAAAATAGATCCAGGTTACGTAGATACCTGTCAACAACTAAATCGGCTGTGTTATCCGACGAGATGTGCCTGGGGTCTATGTCATCTTCAATAACCACCCCATCATTGTAGAAAATCTGATTTTGATTAGGCAGATAACTGTTCTGAGTGACAGAGTTTCGTTCTGACTCTGTAAGACTACTTGATGTAAGTGTGTTAAGCAGATCAAGGAGGTTATTAACTTTATTCTTCGCCTGAAAAATGATCTCATCGTTACGACGTTTCAACTGCGCACCCGTAGGTGCCTTTGTATTGCCGACGCTGGCGACATAGACTTTCTGAGATTTTTTCTGAGCATAAGCGGATGATGCAAGCAGCCACATGCCCAATAACATTAGCGTAAAAAAGTATTTCATAGGCAGTTGCTGTAATAGTTTATCTGACGCATTCCATCGCTACGACCATATCCCAGTGAGTATCCTTCTTTTGTGTAGGCATGATTGAGAATAAGCTTTTGCTCACTTGCTACCTGGCCATTTTGATAGATGCGATAAGTAGATGTTATGAGGTTATGCACCGGCATATGTTCTCCAAGGTCAGGCGAGGGAATGCCTCTCAGTAGTAACTGGGTCTTGTTCCAATAAGGCTTCGAGTCATAGCTATAAGCGTACTGAGACTTTCCTGAGGGAGATATAGTAGTCTGTAATGTCACTTGCCCTTCATTGTCGTATTCATAGGAAACCTGAGTACTATCTCGAAAAAGTCGGCTAACGATTTTCCCCTTCGTGATTTGCACCGACAACAGGTTCGAATTGGGCTCCTCATAGTTGATTAGCTTGCCTCCATTATCAAATGTATATCGCTTAATCATGCCTTTCGACCCGTTTCGTTCTTCATAGGTTTTTAACTGGTTATTTTCATAGGTGTAGTTTCTGTAGCCAAGTTTGGCATTGGTCAAATTATCGTTGATAGCGATTTCCTGAATCAATCCATCCTGGTAAGTAAAGGCGTATCCTTTATTTTGTTGAACCAGAGTTCCATTAGGGGCCCTTGTGCTCGTCTGATCAATCTGCGAGAATAGATAATAGTCTGCTGTGTAGGTATAACTTTGATCTGTTTTGGAAAGTAGTTGGCCGTTTACCCACTTCCGATAAGTGCTTTTTTCAACCAATCCAAATTTGTTGTAGTAATAGGTGGTTGTATCTCGTGCCCCTTCATTTATGGTTATAAGCTGATATATACGGCAAACGGCCGGTATGGCTGATTGAGGAACAGCTGGATCCTGATGACAACTAATAGTGCCATTGCATAGCATTAGCATACAGTAGAGAAGTCTGCGTCTGTATAATTGCTTCATTGGGCAGCGATAAGTTTTAGCGAAACACGGCGATTAAGCGATTTATTGGCTTCCGTATCATTGGGAGATATAGGATACTGGCTTCCGTACCCCACTTTTTGGCAACGGCTTTCTTCGATACCCTGACGCGTTAAAAAATGTACGACGACGGCCGCTCGGAACTCAGAGAGGTCTTTATTCAATCGTTCATCCCCCACATTATCTGTATGCCCCTCTACTTGCACCAAAAAGCGTTGATGACTCTTGAGATACAAGGCAACCTGTTTCAGGATTTCCTGGGAATCGGTACGGAGGGTATAACTACTTTGCTCAAAATAGATCATGGGCAAACTATCAGGCCGAATGGCCACAGGGGTTGCCGGAGCTACGGCCTTAGGAGTTTTCTTTGGAGTTTCGGTGGGCAAGGTGATATAGTTTAGCCCTGTTTGCAACTGAACTGACTGACTGGTGGCAGCTCCAGATTGTTTGATTATTAGATCATAGGTACCTGGCAACACTTCGAATGTGCTATACCAATTCGCCTGCCCAGGCACCTGAGTCAATTTGTAAGTCTTTGTTCTTGTAGCTAATTCATATTGAGCACCTTTGTTTGCCTGAATAGCCAAAATTGTCAGTTCACGCTGAAGGGCAATAGGATGAGTTACATGGCGGCCATCCAGAGATTCGATAAGCAGATTACCTTCATAGCGTTGATAATTATCTGCTGATACCTCTACAGCGACGATATCTCGTTCCGTAAAATCTATGTCAAGTTTGCCGTTCGGGTCGGTATCAGTACATTTCTTCTCGGCATTTTTGGTGTAAATAAAACAGACACTGGCTTTGAGTGGCTTGTCTCGTAGCGCATCAATTATGTTAAAATGTCCATGTTGACTGGCCTTAGTTTCTGTAGAGTTATTTGAGTTGTTTTGCTGAACGTATTCCTTTTGCTCGGATTGCAGATAGGCATGATCGTTTTGCTGACGATCTACTGCAAGTAAAGGAACTTGAAAGGCTATTACGTTTGGTTTGGTATCTAAAGCACGTATGGTTATGCTTTGGGGCCTGTACCCGTTTTTTTCTATTTGAATAGTCATCGCTTCACATGGTATTCCGACCGAAAACCTTCCTAACTCATTACTAGTAGTAATTTTCTTTAAAGCTGCTGATTGCTTTACAAAGAAGTGTGCGCCCTGTAACGCTTTAGTGGTAGCATAATCGACCACAACTCCCTTGAGTAATAGACAGCTATTTGTTTGAACTGTCTGAGCCTGTACATACAGTCCGTAGAGCAGTAGGACCCCTATTTTGAACTTGGGATTCATACAGAATCAATTAGCTGATACGCCAATACTACCTAATAGTAGGTTCCATTTGGCCACATCAGCCCCGTCAATCAGTACATGATATCGTTCCAGTTTAACGCGAACGCGCTTGGGTGTCACATCGGAATAGATCACGTTATTCCCCTGACTACCATACCCCATAAACGTTTGCTCACCAGCAATGACGCCATAGTAATTACCATCGGCAGCCTGTGACATTTCTTTGATATACTGAATATTGGTCCACTCTATTTTAGCGGAGCTGTAAGGCAATAGCTTGAGACGGGTTAAGTATTCTTTGATAGGAAATCGTCGTGCTCCCGGCCTGTTTTTTGACGTGACTTCGATAGTCGCAGCTGGCATAAACAGTTTGGCAGCCTCAGTAATTGCATCATCTTTCTCTGTTGTGGGGAGGCTTTTATTCGTAATAATGTTTAGATATCCGACAAACTCGTCGACTTTCTGGAGTGCTCTTTTGCGATAGAGTTGATAGTCGGTCTCGCTCAAACTGAATGTACGGGCATCGGTAGCATCAGTAACCGCCGGTGGACTACCTGCACTATTTTGCTCAAGAGGTTTAGTATCCGTTGGTGGCTGGGCAGAAGGTGGGTTGACTGGAACAGGGGCCGTATGGACTGATACGGACTGAGTAACGGTAACGACTGTAGCCTGAGATTTCCCGTCCGAACGTTCTTTTGTTAGTTTGTTTCTTACTTCGATCAATAGAGGAGCAACCTCGGAGGCCTCCCGAAATAAAGTGTGATGGCCATCCCGATACAAAATACCTAACAGCTCTCCCTTCGGAATGGATGCCGATTTCCCCTCAGGAGTTGCGTAGTTGACAATTGTTTGATTTTCGTACGAAATAGTAGCTGGAATGACTGTTAGTGGAACCGCTTTTATAAGATAATCTCTTGCTGCTAGAGGTGGAGCTGATAAATAAGCCTGGAGACGTTGTTCAGCCTTCGGTAAATCATCACCAAGTTCGCTAACCACTAAAAAATTGCCGTTACTGCGAAAGGCCAGTAGGATACTTTGTCGTTGAAACGTCACCGTTTTGCCCTGCATCGAAAACGTAATCTTTCCGTCTGATACCCCGGTCAACTGAGCATTTTCTAAATGGCCTCCATTAGCTGTATAGATTACATCCTGAGCTACCAAGCTTGCGGCTGTACATAGTATAAGTACGCTTGCTAGTAAAGTTTTCTTCATAAAAGGTGGGTTTATGGCTTAATCGTTTTAACCAGTTGCTGTGTAGCATCGATTATAAATGATTCTAATTCATCCTGATCTAACCGTTGGTATGGCTTTTTGGTGGCTGTTTCTCCAGGCTTGAGCCAGGGGCTAATTACAAATACGCCCTGAGAACCTTTTTTAGAATATAGTCCTCTACAGCCACTTAAACAGGGTGTATGATGTAGTTTGTATGAACCTATAATCTCATTCGTTTTTACGTGAACCAGCTTAAACTCGACCGATGCTCCCCTTAGATCGCGATACTCATCTATTAAAAGCTGTTTGTTATCGGGATCGCTATAGCAAACATTCGTAGTATAACCTACTGATCCGTCGAGGCTCACGAGTTCTAAAATAAGATCTGTATTAGTAAAGTCTTTAATTTTAGAATAGTCGATGCTATGATTATTATCTAACACTTGATTAAAAAGACCTCTGTCCCGAACGCTAAAGCCCTCTTTAAATAACTGTTTCTCAATGGCGTTATACAGAGCTGTTTCATCATATTGCTGCTCGACTACCTGAGTTGTAAGATTAGCCTTACCTTTTGGAGCTTGCTTTACTACAACTGGATTGACCATTTCGGAGCGTTGATTACCGGCACTTTGTGTGTTGGTTACACCCTGCCTTGTATTAGGGACACGTAATACGATTCGGGGTGATTTATTGACAAGCATTATTTCTGTCAATATATCGGATGACGTTAACTCAGCAGGCTTTTGAGCAAATTTGACAACGGCTCTTTTAGTACAGCTAGTCAAAGAGAAGCCAACAAGAAGAAAGAAGTATATGTATTTCATTCAGAACAGTTACGGTTAAGCACAATATGACTATCGAGTTAAACAGGGTGGTCAAATTATGCAATTTCCTACATATATACCATTCGATTGGTATATATATTTTAACATATGTAAAATATGCGACCTATATGTTAAAATATATATACTATGGTAAACTTATTAGTTTCTAGGTACTCTATATGATTGGATAATCCGGCATATTTAGACATTAAGTACGATTAAGTGCTACGGGAAAAACACCCTATTTTGTACCGTCTTTTCCCGGTATTTAGTAACCTTTATAATAACTACATTATCTGTAGGGTAGAAAAATATACCAGTTGCTGGAAAATCTGGCTAATAACAATCAACATTTCCTGTTACACTTATAAAGACAATTGTATACGCGCTGGATTAACGCTCAAATGTCTGGAAATCGGAACTTCAATGGACACCAGTTCTTATCTTCGCGCATCCCATGAATCGAAGTTCCCATCAAAACGCTTCTACTGTTTGTACCACTAAAAAGAGAATAGGCGCGGTTACATGTAGAAATAGTACTTGTCGGGTAAAACGGCATCTTCTTCCGCATACTGAATTATTTCGCCTACTTTTTGTGCGAACCGGAGTGTAATTGGCAAACTGTCAAAGAAATTACAGTTGTTGAAGTTAAGTTTAGTTAGGGCGAGAACCTCTTCACAGACCCGCTTCAGCGTGGATTCTCCTTCAAAGATTGACACCTCAATCGGATGGGGAATGTGCTGCCCCGGAAACGTTTCGTAATAAGGTATATATCCTGTCGTATAGAGAACACCGGTTTGTTGATCTAACGGTAATAATGTTCCTCGCATGACGGGATAATTTCCCTGTCTTCTTAACAATTTAACGGTCGCACTTTTGATTGTAACCAGATCAATCGTTACCTCTTCCCCCAATACCTTGTGAATACCATCTTTTAAACCTTCTACCTCGGCATAGTCCGCATGCTGGGCAGAGGTCCAAAAGTCTGTCGTTTTGTGAATGATAACCCGGTTTGGCGCGACGTTTTGATTGAATTTTTTGTATTTCTGAATGATCGCCCCAATCAAATCATGTGCATACTCATAGGTCAGGTGAGGAGCCAGGGTATTGTTAGCTTCGGCATCCCATTTGAAAGACTTACCGATAAAAACAATGCCCTTTCCTTCATAATTGAATGCTTGGGCGATGCTAGAGCGTACCAAATGGTTTTCCGCGTTAAGTACCTTGTGAAAACTGACGCCAATAAAACAGGTGTGTTTATCTTTTAATGTCAATGTCCAGGGTGTTCCTCCGTTTTTGTAGTAATTGGCGACCACAAAGTTCCAAGCCTGCATCGATACATCCTGCAGTGATTTCTTCTTACCCAAAACCGTATCTTCCAAAATTATTTGAACGGGTATAGCATTAGGCAAGGTGATTAACTGAGCTTTCAGATAACGACGTAGATTAAAAAATAAATTTCCCTTGTAAGGAATAGAAGAGAGCTTCTTGAAGACCGTGGAGGGAATGACGATGAAGCATATGTTGGGTGGTGATAAGCTATTTTCCAATAAATCTACGTAAGCCTCTTTGTAAAGATCACATATGCGAATGGTGCGGTCAAAGTTGGTTAGTGCAGGATCGTTCAAAATAGTGTCGATCTTAGCTTGCTTAACCGACTTATTGTTCATCTCATCGTTAATCAACTGGCACTGAAACACAGATTCCAAAGTAAATCCGGGAAAATCGGGATTGAGACGCTTATTTTTCACATATTGCACCGTTGGTAAATTGGCGCTAACCGCGTCAATTTCCTCGTCTGCAGCCTCGTAAGCAAACAGCATACTTTCTTCATCATCTTCATCGATGACCTGGCCTTCGTCGATCTTGCCGCCCCCTTTTATTTTCACTTCTTTATCGGAAGCCTCGATCACCTCACCAAACTGTTGAATCCACTCGGATGCTTTTTCAATATTATAGTTAGTTCCGATCAAGGCATAGTGAATTTCGGAACGGTGGGTATGGGTGCTTGTTGAAAAGAAGCCACCAATCGTAATTCCTTGTTTTGGGTCTTCGCTTAGTCGATCGTTTCCAAACTCAAGTAACGGCTCGTCCAATAGTTCAGGTGTCATAAAGAATTAAAAGGGCAATGAGATTTGAGTTACTGTAGATGGAGACGTTTGGGTAGCAGGCACACCCTTCTTCTTGGCGAATAGCTTTTTGCTGTCTAGGGGGATACCGAAATCGACGGTAAAGCTAATTGCTTTGCCTAGCGTGATGGACGTTTGATTCAACGCGCTTACATCAAAAAGAATCAACTCACTACCTCCCCTAGCTAAATAATGCCACCAAAAGTGTAGCTCATCCAGTACGCCATCATTGAAGGTTCGGGCGTTGATGAAGTTAGTATACTTGGTTATTTTGTCCGGTTTCAACGGTGTTTTCCGATCTGAGGTAAACAAATATTTATGACTAATGACCAGATACAGTTTATCTTCTACAAAGAGAGGTTTAGCTTCCACCGCCCAATGGCGAAAAAATTCATCCTTTCCATACTGGTAATAATTGACAACCGTTTTTTCGGTTTCTTTATCAATCTTACGGGTTCGATATGGCACTTTATATTCAGACTGATCATCTTTTAAAAAGAAGTAGTACCGCTTGTAATCCCTTTGGTAGTGCAAACCTCGCTTCCGTAGGTAATCACGAATATATTCGTTCATGAGTTCGACGTAGTAATTCCGAAATACGACGGATTTAACCACATCCTGGTACCGGTGCTCGGAGCGTTTCTGACCTTCCGAAACTACCTGCTCAAAAAACAATTTAAAATCTTTCTCGATCAGGTTAAAGGTGTAGATTACTGATTTCTTTATAATGAAGTAAGGGGCCTCGCCCTGGCCAATTTTAGAGAAAATGTCCTTTTTGGTTTTAAAATGAGTAGGATACGTGTACAACCAGCGGGGTTCCGACCTGAATGGCCACATGTTGGTGTCTAATATCTCGGTTGAGGAGTGGTGAATTCGGCTCTTGAACGATGCCTGAAACTGGCTTATAAAATCATTCTGTCCGACGGTTAACCGATTCAGCGTCTTGGAAAACTCAATGGGCTGCGATTTCTGTTTACCTTTCTTAGACGTCAGACCAACATCTACATCAGTTATTTGCTTGCAATACAAATACTCGTTGCCTTTTCGCCCATCGAAAATCACCAGCAAAACTTGATACCCATACTGGCGGTAATTTTTCCAGTACTCCATATCAGCCTCCGAAGCATTGAAAAAGAAGGTGTCGGTCGTTTCACGGATAATTTAACTGTTGTCGTGTTGGGTAGATTTAACCTGAACCTTTAAAATCTGAGAGGTAGGCTTTGTTTTGCCATCAATCGTTATTTCGGTTAGTTCAACTTCTCCATCGACGCCAAAGTCATTCTTGGTTTCTTCGCGCCAGATAATGTAAGGTTGATGACGATTGCAGTAGTCGGCGAAGGCATTCACACCCCGTTCGCCAATTATGTGAGAGGATAAGACAGTTTTTGACATACAATATTAAGTAAGGCAATGAGCCTGATTACGGTTGGATAGGTAAGCTCTGAACAACGTTTTTATAAAATGAATAGGGTTATAATCCGTCCCTCATTATTTCATAGAATTTCTCAGAAAGTAACTATAAAAATAAACACGACAATCTGATCGACCAAACGAGATTATATTTTGCTTGCCCATATTTTTCGCGGTAAATGCACTCGTCGGTTAAGAGTAGTTTTTGACAATCCATTTAGTATTAAACATAAATTGATAAGTTATGCGTAGTTCTACGGAAAAGAACGGGGCCGCCTGAGCGGATAATTCACAGTCAGTCTCAGAGTGAGATCAGCATGCAAATCAACAAGTTGCTAGGCAGGTGCATAAAGTAGCGTTACTAGTATTGTCAATTAAATACTTCCATTAGTCTCGCATGGATCGGTATGTCTGGTTAATCTGACAATACTGGCCATATAAGCCGAATAAGATATTGAACTGGATAAATGAAAGCCGTGCTAGCCAAGTCATAGACTTGGGGTGGTCCCGTTTAGCCGGACACTTTACTTATGAGAGTTTAATAGAGAAACTGTTTGATAATATTGGTTTTCAAACTCAATCGGTGAACGATAGCCTAGCGATGAGTGCAGCCTACAGACGTTATAATACCCTTCAATATAGTTAAACAACTCATTACGGGCATCTTCTAGACTGATAAAACAGCCATCCTCCAGCAACTCGGCTTTTAAGCGGCCCCAAAAAGACTCGGCATGAGCGTTTTGGTAGGGATTATCGGTTTCCGCCATGCTCTGCCTACAGTGCCATTTATCGAGCCGCTTTCGGAAATGGTGACCGAAATACTGACCACGGCACAGGCCGCCCTGCTCGGTCCGAGTGGACGATTAAACCCGGTTTAGGTTGACGTTGCTTAAGAGCCTGGTCAAAGGCCTGCACAACTAAGCTTTCTTTCATGTGCTTGTCGACCCACCAACCGACGATCCGACGAGAAAATAAATCCAGCCAACTGGCTAAATAAGCCCAATGTCCATCAGCTAAAGGCAAATACGTAATATCGCCAACCCACGCCTGATTAGGTGCAGTAGGTTTGCCAAACTCGATTAAGCGGTTGGGGCAAGCGGTTAAACCATGCCTGGAGTTAGTCGTTTTGGGCACGAAACTACGGGGCTGAATGGCCCGCCAGTTCTGTTCTTGCATCAAACGACGTACCCGATGTCGACCAGCCTTAACGCCTTGTTCTTTCAGAGCTTCCAGCACGCGACGGCTGCCATAGCGTCGGGAGTTTTCCCAGAAAATCTTGTCGATTGCTGTGGTCATGGCTAGATCGCTATCTGACGGAGTGAACGTTGTTCCATTACGATATGTGTAATATGCAGTCTTACTGACATTCAGTACTTTACAGAGTAGTCGTACCGGAAAATTGGTTTCTTCGGACTGAATAAACTGATACGTTAGCGTCAGGTTTGCCGGCTGAAAATGGCAACAGCTTTTTTTAGGATCTCGCGCTCCATCTCGCTTTGCCGCAGCTGCTTACGTAGGCTATCGACTTCTTGTTGAAGACTTTGATCAGTTTTCTTTTCCCCTTTGTCATTGGTCTTCCGCCAGGCGTGAATCAGGCTATCGCTAATGCCCATCTTACGGGCTACAGCCATGATAGGTTCACCATTGGCAACTAGCCGCAATACATCAGCCTTGAACTCGGCGGTATACTTTCGTTTTGGTTGTTGGGATTGATTCATGGTACACGAAGTTAACTAAGTTTCGTGTCCGGGTTTTTAGGACCATATCAACTCGTTTAAAACTCTTTTAACTAGCTTTCATGAAAGTCATGTATAATAACATCAGTTTGCTTCTAACAAGATGAGAACCGCGATAAGTAGATATGCAACGTATATAGATTATTTAACTGAATAAATAGTTCTTTTTTATTGAGCAATTTTCGTCATTTGACGATCAATTAAACCTGTGGCCTATTAAGGACACTATAGGCTACTGTTTTGTAGCCTTTCACAGGGATATTTTATTTACTAACTGTTATAAGAACGCAGACCGACGAAAAAGATAGCCTTTGCCAATCGGATTGGAGCGAATGTCTTTGGGGTCAAACCGATTCGCGGCAATCGCTCGGTAAAGCGTCACACGGGATTTTCCCCATGCTTTTAGTACCTCCTCTTCCGGAGCCCATATCTCCCAAAGTGGTTTGATACCTTTGTTTTCAAACTCTTCGCGCATGACTTGACGCACAGCGGCTTTGATTCGCTCAATAGTAACCTCTACCATAATAAATTGATAGTTTATAATTAACTCATAATGTTCTTTGCAGTTGAGCTAAGTAAACACCATGAATAGCGAGAAGTAATCAACTTTGCTCATTCTACCGAAATCAATGACAAATCCCACCAAATCATGACAAAACCCCGCCTACCAACTCGGTAAACGGGGCTACTTGCCTGGACTTGTAGCTAGCCACTAGCTACACTCATCAACCAGATCACTCAGCCAATCCTTCAGATTATCAATCGAAGCCAACCGCTCTTGATGGGCAATCGTCAGGCCTGCTCTACGGTTGTCTCTAATCGTGGCCAACATCCAGTTCAAGGCATCCACTAAGCCTTGAGCATCGATATGGCTACAGCAGTCTAACAACCCTTCCTGGGCAGGGGTAATTTCCCGATTAACACGGTGGACACTAGCCCTTACACCAGCTAAGGTAAGATCCGATATATTAGCAGATGAAGCGTTCATTGGAGTGTAAGGTTAAAGTCCTGTAAATAATCATTCACTAGTTCCTCTGACCGGTTGACCTGATGTTGCCTCACCGACGCATAAGTAGCGGGCTGTTTTAGCTCCATGGATTTCCAGTAGTTCTGCTCAGCCACGTCAATCGACTGCTGAGTTAGCTGTTCCTGAAGTTCTTCAATGAGTTTGATCTCATGCCAGATATCCGCAGCTATGGTAAAATCCTCAACTGTTTTCCCTTGAACACGCTGCTCTTTTAGCAGGTGCTTGTATTTGGCTTGCTTATAGTGCTGTAGCGCCCAAGATACGAGTTGAGCTTCACTCGTCCCACTGATGGCCGAATTAAGGCACAGCCGTAAGGTGATTGATAATTGACTTTGTGGGGCTAGGCTAGCCGTTGACTCGAAAGGTGTTGCATTGCTGCTTTCGCCCGTGTAAATTTGTTCTGTGTTCATAATTGCTCAAATGATAGATTTTGGACATTGGCCCATTCACTTCTCCAGAGCGAATGGGCTTTTCTTTATACGCACATCGAGAGGTAACGATCGACTACGCTATTGATGGCTTAACATCAATATCCGTCAAGGTGAAGGATTGGTTAGTTAATTCGTTAATTGCCTTCAGGACCGTGAAAATGACCTCGAGTCGAGGACTAAAGCGACCACTAAACAACCGAGAAATATTTGCCTGTTTATAGCCTGTCTTCTCCGCAATCGCTTCTTGTGTTAATCGTACCTGTTTAGCCAACTGAGCCAGATTCCGGCACACCTGACGAGACTGTTCTTGTGTTAATGCATCGGTATTTTCTTCCATGGCATCTTAAGAGTGGCGTGTTTTGCAGCTGCCTTCTGCTTTAAATCAATAGTTAAAAATAATATCAAAAATGATATAAAACAAGAAGAATTTAATAAATCTTTACCTCTATTTACATATTATCCTACCCATCAGCCTGTTACAGTTTGTTTCCAGAAAGGAATGGTGAATTGATTTTAAATCACCATTGCCTAGGCAATAACTGTATCGGCGCCCAGGGGTACGATTTTAAATCGACACTGGCTATGAGTTAATTACCGTCGGAATCTGAAGACTATTTACCTATTTAATCCTAGAGTGGGTGCTAGTTTTTTGGCAGGTCTGATTTGAAATCAGACCTTTGCAAGAGATAGGCCTTGCTGTATTCTTCTTATGGAATGGGTTACCTAACGCCCCTATATATACGTTAACATTATTAAGTTGCCGCATGCAAATCTCACTTCGCTTACAATCGGTAAACGCAAAGAGAAAACTGGTTATGAGCCCACCTGCCCAAGTCGTACAAGGAATGAGCAAACACATCTATTCGTTCAGCCGTGACTAGCTAGCTGGCAGCCGTTAAAAACTCAGCTCTACATTTCTATTCGCAGGCAGGCTGAACACTCCTTATTTTTCCAACCTTTTCAAGGGGTGGGGGTAGCCAAAAAAGACCACGGGATTCCGTCAAAACTACCCTATAGTCCCTCTGTGACTACTACCCTATACTTTAAGCTATCCACCAATTGCCTACCCTAAAGTTATAATTAATGATAACTTCAAGGAGGAGGGCAAGGCAAACTGGAATTATCTATGGATTGTACTTTACCTAGAATAGGGGTCTGTATTCAGTAGGAATCTACTTTTGTTAAGAATTATATAAAATATAAACCTGATCTATGTGAATTATAAATACATTAATTAAATTTATTGATAGATTCGCAATTAGATAGACATCAACACTTTCTTAGCTTCAGTAGGCTTTCTCAAGGCTATATCCACTAATAACTGACTGATTATCTACATACGAATAGGTGTTAGCTTACCTGATTCGTACATATTTGGTGGTTATAGACTGTCTATTTACGATCGACTCAGTACTCGTTCTGTTCCCTCGCTGTTAGCTGGCTTTGTACTTTTTCAATAGTAAAGGGATGATGGTGACTGTTGCAGCCAGAAAAGGCAACATGGGGGGGGGCAGTAAAAAAGGTGGAGCAGTGACATAAATGGCATTCCCTATCAGCCTTCGCGACTGCCGGGTGCCTTTAGTGACGCTAGCGCCTTAGCCAGTACGGCATGTAGTAGCCTGATTTATACTAGGCTTATAACGTACACTAGTTTTAAGTGTGTTATTACGACTAATTCAGGAAATTGTCCGGCAAAAGGGCTTTTCACCGGCCTATGGACTTTTCCCCAAATTTGGGGAAAAGTCTTTTTGTGGAGCATAAGGCGTTTTTACAGGGTTGAGAAGTAAGGGCTAGCTGGCTTTCCCTCCAAGCCGCCGGCCAATAGTCTCATAATTGCTACGGGTAGCTTGTGAGTCAGTTGCCTCATTTTTCCCTAAAATACTGTAAAGCCTGGCGTAAGGACTGGCCGGATCTTGATACGCTTTGTAAAAGTCGTAGCGGTCCTGAATACTTTGCAGACCCTGCTGGGCCAGGTTCAACCCCGCCTGCTTGTTCATCAAAGCTGCGTTGTAGGCCATGCCGAAGCGTTGCTGTTGCTGATCCATCAATCCCCCTAGTAGGCTCTGGTAGCGATTCTGATTGGACTGACGGGCCTGTTCGTCAGCGGTGGCCAGCTTCAGGGCGGCATTACTCGTTGCGTCGTTGACCTGGCCTAGTGCCCCCAGAACGGACGCTGCATTTCCTCCTCCGCCGGCCGTTCGCCGAATGGCATCGATGCCCAGGCTACGGGAATCATTGATCTGACTGTTGAACAACTGGCGGCCAGCCGGGCCGAGCCCCTGGCTCTGCTGCACCTTGGCATCGGCCAGTAGCTTCAAATAATCCAGATTGATCGGATTCTCAGGTAGCGGTCGACTAGCCTGACTGTAACCCACAAAGGCTCGGGCCGCATCGGCGATGTTGCCCGGGGTCAGCCAGTTATAATTTGGCTGAGGAGGAGAGATGGTGACGGGGATTGGCTTAATCGGGTTGACGCGACTTGGGGATAGGGCGTTGGCAAACGGGTTCGTTGGTCGACGGCTTATTGGGTTTGGTGTCGGGATGCCGGTGCGCGGATCTTGTAAATTCAACACCTGACCTGCCTGGATTTTATCCGGGTTTGCAATTGCATTCCACCGCATGATATCCGGTCGAATGCCCCCAACTTTGGCCACAATCTCATTGAGCGTATCGCCAGCCTGCACGGTATAGATGCCCGTTTGCGGTGTCGTATTGGCGGCAACGGGTGGTGTGGCCACGAATCGACGAGTCGGCATTGGTCGTTCCGAGTTCAGCCGATTACTGACCTGAGGAGTCAGCCCTGTGACAGTTACCGGAGCCGGTGCAGGGGTAGGTACTGGCGTAGGTTGATTACGGCTCTGGTAGTAACTGGACTGGCGGTAGCGGTCCAGCTCGGATTGAACCGTAGGGCTAGTCGGTGGGGCAGGTGGAGTCGCCCAGCGACCAGCCATTGGGTCCAGATCGATTGCTCGGTACATTTTTCCATCTAGTGAAAACAGGGGTGACCGGCTGGCTTTAGCCCGCTGGAAAGCTTCATCCAAACTAATACCCCGAAAGGCGGGTGGGTCACTGGCCCAGGGTTGCAGCAGGAATTTTCCCCCTTCTGCAAAGGACTGACTTGGCAGCTGACTTTGATCCATCAGGGGCGTATCGAGTATGGAACGAATGGGCCGCTCATTGCTGGCCAGCGATGGGAGCGGTTGTCGATACGGCAATAGCTTGTCCAATAACGGGGTTGATTGATTCGGTTGGGGTTTCTGATCGCTATGGGTCAACGTTTCATTAAAAATGAATCGCCCCAGCCCGGCAAATCCCTGCTGGGAAGGCTTCATTTGCAGCATCTTTATGGCCTTATCGATGGTGTCGGTGGCTTTCTGGTCGTAAATGCGCTCCCCATACCGCGAAAGATGCACGGGTCTTCCGGTTCGGATATCAAAACTGATTAGGTCTTCACTGACCTTGTCGGAGTCCAGATATCGGCGG
>Ga0209933_1000215_pt1 | contig 136358 bp, 148 predicted proteins | sample ThiBiot_300_biof_FD_183944 | JGI IMG/M metagenome (GOLD analysis project Ga0209933, IMG submission 183944) | Wastewater bioreactor microbial communities from Cape Town, South Africa - Thiocy_cont_300_biof (SPAdes) | ecosystem: Engineered > Bioremediation > Thiocyanate > Unclassified | place... | reverse complement strand
CCTGATCGACCGCGATCTTCAGAAGACGTTGAGCTTCACCGGGATCAGCGGCGTGTCGGACCAGGATGCCGCGATCCAGGACAGCCAGGGCGCGATCCAGGACCGCACCAAGGAGCATCTCGGCCCAACCGACATCGGCATCGTCGAGTTCCGCAAGCTGGTGATGGGTGCCGCCCGCGCCTTGCAGCAGGGTAAGCCGCCGCCCGCCACCGCCGCGTCCCGCCGCTATGCGGTACGTGCCGGTGGCTGGATCGCGTCGCCCGAGAAGGATCTGGCGATGATCATGAACGAGCGTTTCGGCCATCCACACGGCTACGTCGGGCACGAGTACGGACTGGCGGAATAGAGCGTTAGACCGACGCGGCGGGCTGCTTTATCGTCTCGTTGTTTCTGAGACTGGGGAGACTATCTGTGACCGTCAAGATCTACGGACCCACCGCATCGCGCGCCGCTCGCGCGTTGTGGATCGTGCACGAGCTCGGCATTCCGTTCGAGCATGTCGCCGTGGAGATGAAGGATCTCAAAGGGGCCGACTATCTCAAGGTCAACCCCAACGGCAAGGTGCCGGCATTGGTCGACGGCGATTTCAAGCTGTTCGAATCGATGGCGATCAACCTCTATCTCGCCACCAAGCACGGCAAGGATGGCTTCATGCCGGCGAGCCTCGAGGATCAGGCGCTGGCCTGGCAGTGGAGCTTCTGGGGCATGACGGAACTCGAGCGCCATCTGCTCACCATTCTGATCGACATGTTCATGACGCCGCCGGACAAGCGCAAGCCCGAGGCAGTCGCAGAGGCGCAGAAGGCGCTGCCCAAGCCGCTCGCCGTCCTGAATGGCGCGTTGCAGGGTCGTGACTATCTGCTCGGCTCGACCTTCACCGTGGCCGACCTCAACTTGGCGTCGATCTGCAGCTGGGCCAAGCCGATCAAGGTCGACTTCGCTCCCTTCCCCAATGCCGGCGCCTGGCTCGATCGCTGCCTGGCGCGGCCGGCCTACAAGGCGGCCCGCGGCACCAAGTAGGGCTCGAAAAGAACGCTGATTATTCGGCCGGCGCCGTCTGCGGCGCCGGTCCGACGGCTTCCTGGCCGCGATCGCGATCATTGGACGGCAGCAGCAGCGCCACCAGCGTGATCACCACCGAGGTGGCGGCAAGGCCCAGGAACAGAAGCTCGAGACTGCCGGTCGTCTCGCGGATCCAGGCGATCAGCAGGATCGCCAGCGGCCCCGCTCCGAATGCCACGACGAACTTCGCGCCGAAACCCAGTCCGTGATAGCGGCTGGGCGTATAGCGGGCGATCAGGATGTTCTCGATCGGCCCCGCTGCGGCGCTCAGCACGGCCGAGGCGATGGCCCCGAGCAGCGCCACGTAGCCGTTGCCCATCGCGAGTGCCAGCATGGCGCCGACCTGGAGAGCCGAGGCGATCACATAGGTCACCTTCAGCGGGTAGCGATCGATGATCCGCCGCCCCATCGCGTACTGCGCGAAACCCGAGACGACATAGATCATGGAGGTCGCCAGCCCGACCCACAGGACCGTCTTGGTCACGATACCCCAGGACGACAGGCCATCCCGCAGGGCCGCGATCTCCGGTGCGAGCTTCACCTCTAAGACCAGGGCGGCGCCGAACATGACGGCCTGCCAGATCACCCCTTCCAGCGCCATGGTGACCGACAGCACCGAGAAGACCCGCCAGAACTCGCGCCGCCCCAGTTGCACACCGGGTGTCGCGGGCATGGGTCGGTCACCGACCTTGCCTTGGCGCATCTGCACGAAGAGCACGACGCCGACGGCAATGCAGACCAGGCCAGGCACGATGAACGCCGCGCGCCAGGAGGCCAGCGTGATCAGCACACCCGGCACGATCCCGTACATTGCCAGGCCGGCACTGCCCCACAGGCCGTTCACGCCCATCGCATGGCCCTGCTCCTTGGCCGTCCGGATCACCCAGCCGATCCCGACCGAATGGTAGAAGGCACCGAAGGCGCCGATGCCGCAGAGCGCGAGGGAGAGTGCAAAAGTGTCCCCCGTCGGGACCAGTCCGCAGGCGATCGACGACAGGCCGAGCCCGAAGAACATGACAACCATCATGGCCGGGGCGCCGAACCGGTCGGATGCCCAGCCGGCCGGCAGCGACATGACCCCCAGCAGGACGGTCGCCGGGGCGTAGAGGCGCAGCAGGTCCTCCGCCGGCAGGTTCCAGGAGATCGCGAGCGTCAGCACGATCACGGCATAGAAGGCCGTCATCATGTGCATCAAAGCGTGGCCGATGGAGGAGAACAGCAGGACGCGCTGGGCAGAATCGATCATGGTCCCTGTATCTGTCGGCCGAACGATCACCACAAGGCAGCTTGCGGCATCGCTGCTATTCGCGCTAAAGCCCCCGTGCCGCGGGGCCGAGCGCTCCGGGGCACCGGTCGGGGCGTAGCGCAGCCTGGTAGCGCATCAGTCTGGGGGACTGGGGGTCGCAGGTTCAAATCCTGTCGCCCCGACCAATTACCTGCTGTTTCTTTCCAGCATTGCCGCCCACTGCCGGAGCCGGGAGCTCGCGACCAGCGGGAACCCGCCATAGTCCTGGTACAGCTCGATCGCGCTCGCACCGTACGACACACCCAGCCTGATCGTTCCGTCGAAGTCCTTGGGGGTCGTCCGCCAGGTCTGGAATTCGATCTCCGGTCCAAGCTGCTTCATCGTGGCGTAGATCCGATGGAGCGGCCCCGGAAGTCCGGTGTCGAGGTCGTGGTTGTCGAACACGCAGCGGCGTCCGAGCGTCTGGCGGCAGCCGTGCATGAGGCCCTCCGTGAAAGCCTGATCACCGTTGCCCTGCCCCGGCGCGGTGCGCAGCGGATTGACCGACAGCACCAGCCGCGACTGCCGCCACGGCGCATAGTCGGCAACCGCATCCCCGAGACATTCCCGATAGGCTGCCTCCGTGAAGCCTGCCGCGCGCAGCGGCCTCAGGACGCCTTCCTGGATCGGCACGACGAACGGCTCGGCGGTGTAGGACATGCAGCTCGTGATCGCGACCTCGTTGATCAGCGGTCGCCGGTCGAAGCGCACAGCCAATTGCTGCTGCAGCCGAGCCCAGGCCTCCCGATAGGCTGGACTCCAGAAGCGCCCCACTGAGCGCGGCTTTTCATTGAAGATCGTTGCGATGGGCGGCCCCCCGAGGTGCTTCGCCCAATCCGGCGCCTCGAAACCGCCCCATACTCTGAGCTTCACACCGAGCGGTTTCTGCGGGTTTCTTTCGTTGTAGGTGCGAACCTCCGCCAGGGCCTTGTCGATTACGTTGCCGGCATCGATCTCGGCGCCGGGCGTGGGCTGGAGCTGCTTCCAGCTCGCGATCACGACGAGGCCGCCGAAGATGCCCGGCTTGGCATCGAGCGGTTCGAGCGTATTGACCGGATCGCCGCCATAGCCGACGAAGCGATAGGCTCCCATGGAGATGAGCCCGCGGATCGGCCCTTTGCTCTCCTGCGCGAGTGCGAGGTCGACTTGCAGCAAAAGCAGCACCGCGCAGGCGAGCAGCAGTCGGCGGAACGCGCGTTTCATTCCGGAAAAGGATAGCACCACAAGATCACCCTTGCGCTGACGGCTTCCGGGTCGCACCTACAACCGCAATGAACACCCGGCGGGCGCTCATCTTCATTTTCTGCACGGTGACGCTGGACGTCCTGTCCCTGGGATTGATGATCCCGGTCCTGCCGACGCTGGTCCTCGGGTTCATGGACGGCGACACCGCCGGCGCCGCCGAGGTTTTCGGTGTCTTCGCGACGGTCTGGGGCCTGATGCAGTTCCTGTTCTCGCCCCTGCTCGGCGCCCTGTCGGACCGCTTCGGCCGCCGACCGATCATCCTGATCTCCTGCCTGGGACTCGGGCTCGACTACATCTTCATGGCCCTGGCGCCTTCGCTTTTGCTGCTGTTCGTCGGCCGGGTGATTTCGGGCATCACGGCGGCCACGATCAGCACCGCCTTCGCTTACATCGCCGATGTCACCAAGCCCGAGGGGCGCGCCAAGGCCTTTGGCCTGGTGGGCGTGGGATTTGGCCTGGGTTTCGTACTGGGCCCGGCAGCTGGCGGCCTGCTGGGCGGGATGGATCCACGGCTGCCCTTCTGGGTGGCCGCTGCCGGCACCTTGGCGAATGCCGCGTTCGGCTGGTTCGTGCTGCCGGAGTCGCTGTCGCCGGACAAGCGCATGAGGTTCAGCTGGGCACGCGCCAATCCGGTCGGCGCCTTGAAGCTGCTGGCCTCGCACACTCACCTGCTTGGCCTGTCGGCGGTCAATTTTCTCGGCGGCGTCGCCCATCAGGTCCTGCCGACCGTCTTCGTCCTCTATGCCGGCTATCGCTACGGCTGGAAGGAGGAGATGGTCGGTCTCACCCTGGCGCTGGTCGGCGTCTGCTCCGCTATCGTGCAGGGGGCCCTCGTCGGGCCGGCAGTGTCCTACCTCGGCGAACGGCGCACTCTGATCCTGGGACTTGCTTTCGGTGCCGCTGGCATGACGATCTACGGGCTGGCTCCCACCGGAACGCTGTTCTGGCTGGGCGTGCCGGTGATGGCGTTCTGGGGCCTGTCGGGCCCGGCCGCGCTTGGCCTGATGAGCCGGCTGGTCGGTCCCTCCGAGCAAGGCCAGCTCCAGGGTGCCAACAATTCGATGATGAGCGTCTCGTCGCTGGTCGGCCCAGCCCTGTTCTCGCTCACCTTTGCCTACTTCATCGCGCAGCCCGGCGCGGCGTGGCCGGGAGCGCCTTTCCTGCTGGCCGCCGTGCTGCTGGCAGCAGCCGGCCTGATGGCCTGGATCGTTACGGCTGCTCCAAGGCCTGCCGGCCCTTCGCCGTAAGCTTGCACACCAGCCAGTCGGGCTTCAGCGGATTGGTGAACCAAGGCTCGGCCCATCCCCGCTTCAAGCAGTTTTTGACAATGGCAACATCGACGGATTGACCGTCGAGATCGAACAGCGGCAGTTTCCCACCGGCCTGCGACAAGCCGCGGCGCAAGTAAAGAATCTCATGTATCGTTGGAAGATCACCTTCCAACTGATTGTCATTCAACGCAAAAATATCAACTGAGCGCGTATGCTGACGCGTCAGGTCATGCTCTGCGAACACGGCGACGTCCCCCTCTGACGATACCGGTTTAAAAGCCCCTCATGACTCAAGATACGCGCGCGCGACAAAAACCCAAGCAAAATCAGATGCTTGTTACACTCTCTTACAATCGACACCCGATCTTGTGGCTGTAAGGATCGGAGACAGCCACACGTTGAGAGCGATCCCGGATTACGCCGACGCGAATGTCAGTTGTGTGCCTTCAGGGTGCTGCGCAGTTGCGTCAGCGCCTGCTCGAGATCCTCGAGCACGGATTCGATTTCACGGCGCTTGTGCAGGTCGAGCACGGCGGCACGCGGTGTCGTTGTCGAAGGCTGTGGCCCGGTGCGCGGCAGTGGCTGGCGGTTGCCGGTTGCCATGGCCTCGGCGCGCGCCGAGACGATGCGCAGGCTCTCGAGCGCGCTTTCCGCAGCCAGGTCGAGCCGCTGCGCCGGCAGGCGGCCGCGTCCCTCCTTCAACAGGCGCTGGACGCCCTTGATGGTGTAGCCGTCTTCGTAGAGCAGCGTGCGGATACGGCGCAGGAGGTCGATGTCCTCCGGCCGGTAGTAGCGGCGGCCACCGCCGCGCTTCAGCGGACGGACCTGACTGAACTTGCTTTCCCAGAACCGCAGCACATGCTGCGGTACGTCGAGCTCGGTTGCGACCTCGCTGATCGTGCGAAAGGCCTGCGCCGACTTCTCGACCCGCTTTTCAGCGGCCTGAACGGAAACAGCCATCTCTCAATCCCCCCGACAACAGCTCGCAACTACCCCTTAGTTCTCATCGGGTGCCCCGTTGATCAGCGATTTCAGGACATTCGACGCTCGAAAGACGAGTACGCGCCGTGGCAGGATCGGAACTTCCTGTCCGGTTTTCGGATTGCGGCCTACGCGCTGACCTTTGTCGCGAACCGTAAAGCTCCCGAACGAGGAGATCTTTACCGACTCGCCACGTGCCAAAGCCTCCACCACCTCGGAGAGGATCGTCTCCACAAGGTCGCTGGACTCATTACGAGACAGTCCCACTTCCTGGAACACTGACTCGCTGAGATCGGCTCGCGTGATCGTCCGGCCTTCCATCCGGTACCCTTCCTTCCCCCTACTTAATCCATACTCTAAGGTGGGAAAGCGGTCAATATCAGTAGGATAGAGGCTAGACTTGAATCGGCGTCTGTTCACGTTCCGTTACGGGCGATTTCCGCCCACGCCGTCAAGATAGTCTACCAGCGCACCAACGAGGCCCCCCAGGCCAGGCCACCGCCGATTCCTTCCATCAGCAAGATGTCGCCCTTCTTGATACGGCCGTCCTTGACAGCGGTATCGAGCGCCAGGGGGATCGAGGCCGCTGAGGTGTTGGCGTGCTTGTCGACGGTCACGACAACGCGCTCCGCCGGCAGCCCGAGCTTGCGGCCGGTCCCGTCGATGATCCGCTTGTTCGCCTGATGCGGCACCAGCCAGTCGATGTCTTTCGACTGAAGCCCCGCCTTCTCCAGGACTTCGCCCACCACGGCCGCCATGTTCACCACGGCATGCTTGAACACTTCCTTGCCCTCCATGCGGAGGAAGCCCGTGGTGCGGGTCGATGACGGGCCACCATCGACATAAAGGATGTCGTGCTGCCGGCCATCGGAGTGCAGTGCATTGGCAAGGATGCCGCGGTCGGCCGAGGTGCCCGCGCCCTGCTCGCCCTTGAGAACGATGGCTCCCGCACCGTCGCCGAACAGCACGCAGGTGCCACGATCGTTCCAGTCGAGGATGCGCGAGAAGGTCTCCGCCCCGATGACCAGTGCTGTCGACGCAATGCCGTTCTTGATCAGGCTATCGGCGACGGAAACGGCATAGACGAAGCCCGCGCAAACAGCCTGGACGTCGAACGCCGCGCCGCGCGTCATGCCGAGCTCGGCCTGGACGCGCGTCGCCGTCGCCGGAAAGGTTTCGTCCGGCGTGGCCGTCGCCAGCACGATCAGGTCGAGGTCCGAGGCCTTTACACCGGCATGCTCAAGCGCGCGCTGTGAGGCCTTCAGCGCGAGGTGTGACGTGAACTCGCCATCGGCCGCGATATGACGCTGGCGGATCCCCGTCCGCTGCTGGATCCACTCGTCCGACGTCTCGACTTTGCGGGCCAGTTCGTCGTTGGTGACGACACGCTCCGGCAGGTAGGCGCCACATCCCTGAACAACCGAACGGATCACTCGCCGCCTCCACTTGCCTGCAACGCCGATACCGGCGCTTCGGCAGCCGACGTGACTTCCCGCAACTTGGTCAGCCCTTCGGCAAGCTTGTTCTTGTACTCGTAACGAACCAGATCGACGGCCACGCCGATCGCATAGGCGAAGCCCAAGGCATCGGTGCCGCCGTGGCTTTTCACGCAGACGCCGTCAAGGCCCAGGAACACACCGCCATTGTAGCGGCGCGGGTCGACGCGCTTGCGCATCTTCACCAAGGCACCCGTCGCAAAGAGAGCACCGATCTTGGCGAAGGTCGACGTCTTGAAGGCGTCACGCACGAACTGCGAATAGAGCTTCGCGGTTCCCTCGATCGACTTCAACGCGACATTTCCCGTGAACCCGTCGGTGACGACCACGTCCACCACGCCGCTACCGATGTCGTTGCCCTCAACGAAGCCGTGAAAGCTGACCGGTGCCTCCGGACGACGCAGCCAAGCCGCAGCCTTCCGCAATTCGTCGTGCCCCTTCTCTTCTTCGGAGCCGACATTCAGCAGGCCGACCTTGGGCCGATCGAGACCGAGGAGAACCTGCGCGAAGACGCTGCCCATCACCGCGAACTCGGCGAGGTTGTCGGCGTCGCACTCGAGGTTGGCCCCGAGATCGAGCATCACCGTCTCGCCACGAGAGGTCGGCAGGAACGAGGCCAGCGCCGGACGACGCGCGCCAGCGATGGTGCGCATGGCAAACATCGAGATGGCGAGCAGTGCCCCGGTATTGCCTGCGGACACAACGGTATCGGCGCGCCCTTGAGCGGCGGCATCGACAGCCAGCCACATGCTCGACTTGCGACGTCGACGCAGCGCGAAGGACGGCTTGTCCTCCGCCAGCACCGCATCCTCGGCCGCCACGATCTCGAGGACCTGCGACAGCCCCTTGCGCTTGTCGACCAGCGGCTTCAGCCGCGCCGGATCGCCGAACAGCAGAAACGACGTGCCGGGATAGCGCTCACGGGCAATATCGGCACCGTTCACGATGACATCGGGGGCGTGATCGCCTCCCATGCCATCGAGCGCCAGGACGATCTTGCCCGTGCCCACCGTCAAGCTCCGCCTGTCGACTGCCAGCGCATTGCCGGCGGCGTGCTGCGAACTACTTCTCGGCCGACGCGTTGTCGGCCAGGACCGGCATGTCCTCGCGATAGTAGCCGCAATGGGTGCAAACCATATGCGGGCGCTTCAGCTCGCCGCAATTCTTGCACTCGATGTAAGCCATGGTCGGCAACCCGTGATGGGCGCGACGCATGTTGCGGCGGGACTTCGAAACCTTCTTCTTGGGAACTGCCATGACGAATCTCCACGACGGGGGGCGTTCAAGAGGATCAACGCCTGCCCCAAAAAAGCTGCGGCCGCGCTCTCTGGCGCGGCGGGCGGCATTCTCTAGCTAAATCGTTCCACCGCCGCAACAGTTTAGCGACCACGGCGAGGTTTGTCCCTCAGGGCCGCCAGGCCGGCGAAGGGGTGCCGACGCTGTTCCGGAGGCCCTCGCCGCCCCGCCGTGCGCAGCTTGGGAAGCACGTCTTCAAGCTTGATTCCGGGCCTTCTTGGGTAAGGATCAGCGGTCAAAGACAGCTGTTCGGCGACAATTTCGCCTACATCGAGCATGTTCCCTGCGAGGGGCTCGGGAGCATCCGCCTGGGCGCTCAGGACAGCCTCCCCGCTCTCCGGATCGCGCTCGTCGGACACGCTCTCGGCGAAAACCAGCCTGAAGGCATCGTCAAGCTCCTGGCCGACCGGCTCGAGGCTGAGGACGCAGGCCTGCACGATTTTCCCCCGCAACCGCCCCTCGACCACGACCTGACCGCCCGGTCTGCGGTCGACGGTTACCCGAGCTGAAAGAGCCGGCAGGCCGAGAAAGCCGAAGCGTTTGGCCAGAGCAGCGCGCTCGGACTCGCTGGCGACGATTTCGAGCGCCGCCCCCTTCAAGCCCATCTTGTCCAAATCGACAAGGCGTTCTATTTCAGATTTCTGTTTTTTATCAGTATCTTGAGACATTTTCTTAAATCACTTAGCGAGATCGTTGCGCGCCGTTGCGGCAAGCTTTGCCACATAGCTGCGGACGTAGGCCTCCAAGCCATCCACAGCTTCGCTGCTGTCAGGCGGACTACCGCCATAGGCGTTGCGGCGCAAGACCTCGCCCAATGGCATCGGCCCATCCGCCAGGGCTTCGCGGTAGGCCAGGGCTCGGCCGTGCAGGCCCTCGGCCATGATCTTGATGCGACGTCCGACACCGAGATCCTGCACCCCGATTTCCCTGAGCGTCAGGTCGAGGTGGCTGAACATCGCGTCGAAGAAGGCCTGCGCCACGACGTCGCCGTCGGGTTCGCGGCGCAGCCGATCGATCATCAGGGCCGCATGCAAGGCAAGCGAATCAAAACGTCCATAGAGATTGTCGGGGATGCCGCAGCGCTCGTACAGCTCCGGTGTGCGCGACTGCTCGGCCGTACGGCGATAGACGGAAGCGGCGAACTCTTCCTCTGGCTTCCTGCGACGAAACACGGCCCGTTCCTCCCCCGCTCACTTGGCGTCGGCCGGTTGACCAAGGCCGAGCATCACGACATGTTGTGGCCCCTCTTTCTCGCGAAGCCAAGAAACCGTCCATGCGTCGCACCGTCCCGCTTGCCCTGGCAGGCCCCCTCTTCGCTGTCGCACTCAGCGCCTGCAGCAACGTCGTCGATCACCGCGGCTTTTCACCGACCCCAGGCTCGGTCGACAAGCTCGAGGTCGGCGCCCAGAGCCGCGAAGACGTCGTGCGTCTGATCGGGTCGCCCTCGGCCGTCGCGACCTTCAATCCCAATATCTGGTATTACATCAACGAAACCCAGGAATACTGGGCCTTTCTGAAACCCAAGATCACCGAACAGAAGGTCATCCAGATCACCTTCAACGATTCGGGGCGCATCGAAGGCATCAAGAACTACGACCTGAAGGATGGCGAGGACATCGCCATGGTCCGGCGCACCACGCCGACCTCGGGCAAGGAGCTGACGATCCTGGAGCAGATCCTGGGCAACGTCGGCCGCTTCAGCGGTCCCCGCCAGCAGAGCAATCCAGGTGCGCCCACCAGCGGTGGCGGCGGCATCTGAGCCGACGCGCCGAGCGCCAACGAAAAAGCCCCGGTCCTTCGACCGGGGCTTTCTCTTTGTGACGGCTGTCGTTCAGTGCGCGAGCACGGCGAGCAGCAGCAGAGCCACGATGTTGGTGATCTTGATCATCGGGTTGACGGCCGGGCCTGCCGTATCCTTGTACGGGTCGCCAACGGTGTCGCCGGTCACCGCGGCCTTGTGGGCTTCGGATCCCTTGCCACCGAAATGGCCTTCCTCGATGTACTTCTTGGCGTTGTCCCAGGCACCGCCGCCCGCCGTCATCGAGACGGCGACGAACAGGCCGGTGACGATCACGCCGAGCAGCATGGCGCCCACCGCGGCGAAGGCATCGGCCTTGGTCGCGATGGCCGAGATGACCACGTAGAGCACGATCGGCGACAGCACCGGCAGCAGCGACGGGACGATCATCTCCTTGATCGCCGCTTTGGTGAGCATGTCGACCGCACGGCCGTAATCCGGCCGGTCGGTGCCCGCCATGATGCCGGGCTTCTCCTTGAATTGACGCCGCACTTCCTCGACCACCGCCTGCGCCGCACGGCCGACGGCCAGCATCGACATGCCGCCGAAGAGATACGGCAGCAGGCCGCCGATCAGCAGGCCGACGATGACATACGGGTTCTCGAGGCTGAACTGCACAGCCCCTTGAACACCGAGCTTGCCCTGACCGATGAAGTATTTGAGGTCTTCGGTGTAAGCCGCGAACAACACCAGCGCACCGAGGCCCGCCGAAGCGATGGCGTAACCCTTGGTGACAGCCTTGGTGGTGTTGCCGACCGCGTCGAGCGCGTCGGTGTTCTTGCGCACTTCCTTCGGCAGGCCCGCCATTTCGGCGATGCCGCCCGCGTTGTCCGTCACCGGTCCGTAGGCATCGAGCGCCACGACCACGCCGGCCAGCGCCAGCATGGCGGTGGTGGCGATGGCGATGCCGAACAGGCCGGCCAGCATGTAGCAGACCACGATGCCGGAGCAGATCACCAGCGCCGGCAGCGCGGTGGCCTCCATCGACATGGCAAGACCGGCGATCACGTTGGTGCCGTGACCGGTGACCGACGCCTGCGCCACCGCCTTGACCGGGCGATAATCGGTGCCGGTGTAATACTCGGTGATCCAGATGATCAGGCCGGTGACGGCGAGGCCGACCAGCGAGCACCAGAACAGCGACATGCCGGTGAACGACATCGCGCCGACCTTCATGACCGTGTCCATGCCGACGACATGCGAGGTCACGAACCAGATGGCCGGGATCGACAGCACCGCCGCCGCGATGAAGCCCTTGTACATCGCCCACATGATGTTGTTGTCCGAGCCGAGCCGGACGAAGTAGGTGCCGATGATCGAGGTGATGATGCAGACGCCGCCGATGGCCAGCGGATAGGTCATCAGCTTGGCGACCAGCGCGGCATCGGCCGCGAAGAAGATCGACGCCAGGACCATGGTGGCAACCGTCGTCACCGCATAGGTCTCGAACAGGTCGGCGGCCATGCCGGCGCAGTCGCCGACATTGTCGCCCACGTTGTCGGCGATGGTGGCCGGGTTGCGAGGGTCATCCTCCGGGATGCCGGCTTCGACCTTGCCGACCATGTCGCCGCCGACGTCAGCCCCCTTGGTGAAGATGCCGCCGCCGAGGCGGGCGAAGATCGAGATCAGCGAGGCGCCGAAGCCCAGGGCCACCAGCGAGTCGACCATCACGCGGCCACCGGCAGGAATGCCCATGTTGAGAAGCAGCGCGAAGTAACCAACGACGCCGAGAAGCGCGAGGCCCGCCACCAGCATGCCGGTGATCGCGCCTGACTTGAAGGCGAGGTCGAGGCCCTGCCCCAGGCTCTTCTGCGCAGCGGCCGCCGTGCGCACGTTGGCGCGGACCGAGACGTTCATGCCGATGAAGCCCGCGGCCCCCGACAGCACGGCGCCGATCAGGAAGCCGATCGCGGCGAACTTGCCCAGTAGCAGCGCAAGGATGATCAGAACGACCACGCCAACGATGCCGATGGTGGTGTATTGGCGGCGCAGGTAAGCCGCCGCCCCCTCCTGCACAGCCTGCGAAATCTCCTGCATGCGGGGCGTGCCGGCATCTGATGCCATGACCCGCGACGCGGTAACGACGCCGTACAGCAGGGCGAGGACGCCACAGCCTATTACGGCCCATAGAATGGTTGACATATTTTATTAACCCGTTGTTTTCACAGCGCTTCCTGCATCGCGGCCGAAGTCGTATCTCCCCCGGAAGCGAGCCCTGAAAAAATGACAGATGAAAACTATCTGCGCAACACGCGACTGGAAAAAACCCCGTCGCGTCAAAGGGTTGGCGTCAGGCGCGTGACGGATGACGCAGGCGGAAGATGCCGATGATGAGAAGCGCGATCAGCACCAGGACGAAGGCGACGTGGTTGAGCGCGTCCCAGCCCCGCAACTCCAGGACGACGCTGGCCATCAGGCTCGACACCGTGGTGACGCCAAACACCATGAAGTCGTTGAAGGCCTGTGCCTTGCCGCGCTCCGCCGGCTTGTAGGTCGTGGTCAGAAGCGTCGTGGCGCCGACGAACAGGAAGTTCCACCCCACCCCGTTCAGGCTGAGCGCCCCGCGGAAATGCCACTCCGTGACGCCCAGCAGGGCGACGGCGACGCCGGCCATCAACAGTCCGATGCCGACCAACATCATGTTGAACACGCCAAATCGGGAGATCAGGTGGCCGGTGAAGAACGACGGCAGGAACATCCCCATGACGTGCACGAAGATCGTCACGGGCGCCTCGGTCTTGTCGAGGCCGCACTGCACAATGGCGAGCGGCGATGCCGCCATCACGAAGGACATCACGCCGAAGGCGATCATCGCACCGGCGCAGGCCACCATGTAGGTCGGCTGGGTCACGATCTCGAGGAGCGGCCGTTGCGGGCCCGCCCCGTCCTCGGCCTTGATCGATGGAAACTCGATGAAGCCCAGAATGATGAAAACCAGGATGTGGACAACGACGACGGCCACGAAGCTCGCCTGGAAAGTCGGCAGCCAGAGGTCGGGCGTGAAGCGCGCCAGGGTCGGCCCGATGATTCCGGCCAGCACACCGCCCGCCGTCACGTAGGAAATCGCCTGCGCTCGATACTGCCCCGGCGCCAGCTCGACGGCGGCGAAGCGGTAGAGCTGCATGTTAGCGATTCCGTAGCCCAGGAAAATGCCGCCCAGGCACATGACCGGAAAACTGCCGAGACCGAGCCCGATCGCTGCGCACGAGGCGCCGACCATGCCCATGATCGAACCGCTGCGGAAGCCGAACTTGCGGCCACGCCGCATCATCAGCAGCGAGGCCGGGAAGACCGAGAGCATCACGCCCAGATGCTGCATAGTGACCGGAAGATTGGCCCACATGCGCATGTCCGGCGAAACGATGGTCAGCACCGCCAGTGCCGACGAGGCGAACATAAGCGTGTTGCTGCTCTGCGTGAGCGCCTGGCACATCGCCAGCAACGCAATGTTGCGCATCGAGCGCCGCGGAATGCCGCCGCTGGCTTCTGCGGTCGTTTCCTGCACCTTGATCGAGCCGTCCATTGGGCGCGCACTCTAGTCGCCGAGCCGCTGGGCGGCCACTCCGATGGCGCGACTCAGCTACGCCGAGGACGCGTATCACTAGAAGTGCACATAACCCTTGCGCGGCAATGGCGCCGCCCGGCCGTCGATCATGAGCTGTACACCGGCGCCGTGTGTAAAATGGCCGATCCGGGTCACGTCGATGCCGGAGGCGTCGGCCGCCGCTCGGAGTGCGGCCCGCTTGCGGCGCGGTACAGCAAGAACAAGCTCGTAGTCGTCCCCGCCGCCCAGGACGGCCGCCCACAGTTTCGACTCGACCGTCAACGCTGTCCGCGCCGCCGCTGACAGTGGGATGGCCTCGCGCTCGACGACGACGGCAAGGCCCGACGCATCGGCGACGTGGCCGGCATCGGCCAGGAGACCGTCCGACACGTCGGCCGACGCGGTTGCGATCCCGGGCAGGCGAACGCCGAGCGCGCAGCGCGGCTGCGGCAGGCGGTACCGACCTTCGAGCATCGCGCCTTGCCGCGGAGTGATCCCCTTCAGCCGACCGCGTGCCGCCAGCAGGCCAAGCGCACCGTCACCGATCGTCCCGGTCACCCAGAGCTCGTCCCCTGCCCGGGCGCGGTCGCGCCGCATGGCTCGTCCACGCGCGACCTTGCCGAAGGCCGTAATCGACACGCTGAGCGGTCCCGGCGTCACCACGGTATCGCCGCCGCTCAAGCTGACGCCATATCGGCGCTGGTCGACCGCCAGTCCCCGAGCGAAGGCGGCGATCCAGCTTTCCTTCCAATCGGAAGGCAACGCCAAAGCGAGCTGATAGGCATGCGGCGTCGCCCCGCCGGCCGCGAGGTCCGACAGGCAGACGCGCAGCGCCTTGGCGGCGATCGTCTGCGGCCGCTCGTCCGGCAGGAAGTGGACGCCCGACACGACCATGTCGGTCTTGACCACGAGATCGCGGCGAGGGTCGGCGGAAAAGACGGCATTGTCGCTTTTCAGGCCGCCGGCCCCGGGGAAATCGCGCGCCAGGGGCGCGAAATAACGGGCAATCAGCTCGAACTCGCCGATCCGCCGGCGCGGCGCCACGGCGGCCTACTTCACCAGTTCGGCCGAGCGCATCTGCCGCGCCACACGGTCGAGCACCGAATTCACGAAGTTCGGCTCACCCTGGTCGTAAAAGGCGTGCGCAATCTCGACATACTCGTTGATCACCACCCGCGCCGGCACGTCCTTGCGATGAACCAGCTCGTAGGCCCCGGCCAGCAGAATGGCCCGGACCAGCCGGTCGATACGGCCCCAGGTCCAGTCCTGCGCCAGCGCCCCCGACACCACGGTCTCGAGTTCGTTTCTATGGGCAGCCGTGCCCTCGACCACGTCCTTGAAAAGCGGCCGGTCGGCATCACGGCGCATGCCGCCCTCGCCTGCTTCGCCGGTACGCACGCGCAAAAACTGCTCGATGATCTCGGCGGGCGCGTCCTCGCCCTCCTGCCATTGATAGAGAGCCTGCACCGCCGCCAGTCGGGCGGCCTGGCGACGACTGGGGGCCGGCTTGTCGCTCACTTGCCCTTCCAGCGGCGGCCGAGAGCCACCATCGCGAGACAGGCATGCGCAGCATCGCCGCCTTTGTCGCCACGGTCGGTGAAGGCGCGCGCCTTGGCCTGGTCCATGGTGTTGACCGTGACGATGCCGTAGCCGATCGCGAGCTTCTGCTGGACCGCGAGATCCATCAGGCCGCGCGCGCTCTCGCCACAGACATAGTCGTAGTGCGAGGTCTCGCCGCGAATGACGCAGCCCAGCGCGACATAGCCGTCATAGCGCCTGCCCTTTTTCGACGCGGCAAGCGCAATCGCACCGGGAATCTCGAAGGCGCCAGGCACCGCGACACGTTCGGCCTTGGCGCCGTTCTTCTCGATCTCCCGCACCGCCCCCTCGACCAGAGCTTCGGCGATTTCCGTGTAGTACGGCGACTCCACGATCAGGATGCGCGCGCCCTTCACTCCGTCGACCGTGGGGCGGGCCGTCGGGGTTTCCGTCCGTGTCGACATGATCAGGACGCCGTGCGGCCGGGCACCGGCCTCTGGCCGACCACCTTGAGGCCGAACCCCTCGAGGCCGACGATGCTCTTCTTGCTGTTGGTCAACAGGATCATCTCCTTGATGCCAAGGTCGATCAGGATCTGGGCGCCGACACCGTAGTCGCGCAACTCCTGACCGGCCGGCGGAATCGGCTCTCCTGCCCGGCGGCGCTGCTCGGCCAGCACCACCGTGAGCGGCTCGCGGATCAGCACGATCACGCCGCGGCCTTCCTTGGAGATCTCGCGCATCGACGCCTCGATCTCGCCGCCGCGACCGCCGCTGCGCTGTCCCAACGTGTCGGTGAAGAGGTTCACGGCGTGCATGCGGACCATGATCGGGCCGCCGGTCGCCGGGTCGCCCTTCACCAGGGCGACGTGCTGCGCCATCGTCACCTTGTTCAGGTAGACGACGCAGCGGAAGTCACCGCCGTAGGTACTGTCGAGATGGGTCTCGCTGATGCGCCGGACGATCGAATCGTAGCGCCGGCGATAGGCGATCAGGTCGGCGATCGTGCCGATCTTCAAGCCATGACGTTGAGCGAAGGTGATGAGATCGTTGCGACGGGCCATCGTGCCGTCGTCGTTCATGATCTCGCAGATCACACCGGCCGGTGTGAGGCCGGCGAGACGCGCCAGATCGACGGCGGCCTCGGTGTGCCCGGTACGCTCCAGCGTGCCGCCGTCGCGCGCCACCAGCGGGAAGACATGGCCCGGGGTCACGATGTCCTGAGGGCCGCAGGACGGATCGATCGCCACGGCGACGGTGCGGGCGCGATCGGCTGCCGAGATGCCGGTGGTGACGCCTTCCCGCGCCTCGATCGACACGGTGAACGCGGTCGCATGGCGCGTACCGTTGTTCTGCGCCATCAGCGGCAGGCCGAGCTGCTCGACGCGCTCGCGCGTCAGCGCCAGGCAGATCAGGCCGCGCGCATGCTTGGCCATGAAGTTGATCGTATCCGGTGTCGCCCACTGGGCCGGGATCACGAGGTCGCCCTCGTTTTCACGATCCTCGTCGTCGACCAGGATGAACATGCGCCCTTTGCGGGCTTCCTCGATGATGTCCTCGGCCGCGGCCTTCACTTCGGAGAAAGTGATCCGCCAAGCGTCCTTTTCGAGCGCGCTCATGTCTTTCCGTGCTCCAACAGTCGCGCAACGTAACGCGCGAGCATATCCACCTCAAGATTGACCTGCTGGCCGACCTTGGCCCGGCCCAGCGTAGTAACGGCCTGCGTGTGCGGGATCACGTTCACGCTGAAGCGATTGCCGTCGACCTCATTGACCGTGAGTGAAATCCCGTCGATCGTGATCGACCCCTTCGGCGCCACGAAGCGTGCCACCTCTCCCGGTGCCTCGAAATCGAACCGCACGCTGCCGCCGACCGGCGTGATCGCTACGATCCGGCCCACCCCGTCGACATGGCCGTAGACCAGATGGCCGCCCAGCTCGTCGCCGAGCTTGAGTGACAGTTCGAGATTGAGCCGGCTGCCGGCCTTCCAGCCACCGAGGTGCGTCTTGGACAGGCTTTCGTCGGACACGTCGACGGCGAACCGGCCGTCGGCTTTCTCGACCACCGTGAGGCAACAGCCCGAGCAGGCGATCGAGGCACCGATCGGCACCGCCTTCAGGTCGTGTTTCGTGGCGATGACGAAGCGGCGATCGCCCGAATTGCCGCCGGTGTCGACAGAGACGATTTCCCCGATGTCGGTCACAATGCCGGTAAACATGGCCGCTACTTAGGCCTCCCGGTTCCAGGTTTCCAGCGTGTCGCCGTCCATTTGCCGGGCCGACACCAGGCGCAGCCGGGGCGCGAAATCCAGCCGTTCCAATCCAAGGCTCCCGACCGCAGAGCGGCTGTCGCCGCCCAATAAAAGCCCTGCGCGATAACTGGAAATACGGTCAACGAGCCCCGCCTTCAGGAAGGACGCTGCGATTTCACCGCCCCCTTCGATCAGCACGCGGGTCAGCCCGCGCGCGCCCAGTACCGTGCCGGCCCCAGCCACGTCAATCCGGCCGTCTGCCGCTGCCTCGACCTCGACGATCTCGACACCGAGGCTTGCCAGGGCCTCCCGAGCCGACGCCGGCGCCGCCCTGGTGCAGAGGAGCCACACCGGACGTTGCCGCGCCGTCATCGCCAGGCGCGACTGCGGAGACAGACGGGCCCGCGAATCGAGGACGATGCGCAGCGGCGACCGATCGGCCAGCCCGGGCAGACGGCAGCCAAGATCCGGGTTGTCCGCCATCGCGGTCTCGGCACCAATCAGAATGGCATCGTGCAGGGCACGCAGGTGGTGGCCGTGCTGGCGGGCTGCAGGCCCGGTGATCCACTTGCTCTCGCCAGTCGCCGTGGCGATCCGGCCGTCGAGCGAGCTTGCGATCTTCAGATGGAAAAGCGGCCGGCCGGCCTTCACCCGCGTCAGGAAGCCGGCATTGATCTCGGCCGCCTCGGCGGCCCCCTCGCCCACGGCGACCTCGACGCCTGCCGCCCTCAGCCGTTCATGTCCCCGCCCCTTCACCCGTGGATCGGGGTCCTCGAGCGCCGAGACGACCTTGGCGACGCCGGCCGCGACCAGGGCGTCGGCACAGGGCGGCGTGCGGCCATGATGCGAGCACGGTTCGAGCGTGACGTAGGCCGTGGCGCCTTGCAGCGAGATGCCGAGTGCAGCGGCCTGCGCGATGGCATCGGCTTCGGCGTGCGGCCGCCCCCCTGCCTGGGTACGCCCGCGCGCAACGACCCGGCCGTCGCGCACGACCACGCAGCCCACGGCGGGATTGGGCCAGGTGCGCCCGAGCGATCGGCGCGCCAGCGCTAAGGCCGCGCGCATCATCGCTTCAGTCCTTGAAGTTCGTCTCGGCGAGGTCGGAGATGAACTCCTCGAAATCCTTGGCCTCGCGGAAATTGCGATAGACCGAGGCAAAGCGCACATAGGCGACCGGATCGAGCGCACGCAGCGCATCCATCACCAGCTCGCCGATCTGCGTCGAGGGAATCTCGCTCTCGCCCGAGCTTTCGAGACGACGCACGATGCCGTTGACGACACGCTCCGTGCGTTCAGGGTCGACCGGCCGCTTGCGGCACGCCACCTGGATCGAACGTGCCAGCTTGTCGCGATCGAAAGCGACACGCTGGCCGTTCTTCTTCACGACCGTCAGCTCGCGCAACTGCACGCGCTCGAACGTGGTGAAACGGGAGCCACAGGATGGACAGTAGCGCCTCCGGCGAATCGCCGAATTGTCGTCGGTCGGCCGCGAGTCCTTCACCTGGGTGTCCTCGTGACCGCAGAATGGACAGCGCATCTTCTCCCCCCGTTATTTTCTGCTTGGCGCGTCGTCAGTCGCGGTAGATCGGAAAGCGTGAGCAAAGGTCGTGCACCTTGCCGCGCACCTGGGCTTCGACCTGGGCATCGCCGTCGGGACCGTTCTTGGCAATGCCGTCGAGCACGTCGGCGATCAGATGGCCGATCTGACGGAATTCCGCGACGCCGAAGCCGCGCGTCGTGCCGGCCGGCGAGCCCAGGCGCACCCCCGAGGTGATCGTGTATTTCTCCGGATCGCCGGGAATGCTGTTCTTGTTCACGGTGATGCCGGCGCGATCCAGCACCTTCTCGGCCGACACGCCGGTTGCCTTCTTCGGACGGAGATCGACCAGCATGACGTGGCTGTCGGTGCCGCCGGAGACGATCCGCAGACCGCGTTCGGTCAGTGCCGAAGCAAGTGAGCGCGCATTGTCGATGACGTTCTGGGCATAGACCTTGAAGTCGGGCCGCAGCGCCTCGCCGAACGCCACGGCCTTGGCGGCGATGATGTGCATCAAGGGGCCGCCCTGCAGGCCCGGGAACACCGCCGAGTTGATCTTCTTGCCGAGCTCGACGTCGGTCGACAGCACCATGCCGCCACGCGGGCCGCGCAGCGTCTTGTGCGTCGTCGTCGTGACGACATGGGCGTGCGGCAAGGGACTCGGATAGACGCCGGCTGCCACCAGGCCCGCATAGTGGGCCATGTCGACCATGAAGTAGGCGCCGATCTCGTCCGCGACCTTGCGGAAGCGCGCCCAGTCGATGTGCCGCGAATAGGCGGAGGCGCCGGCCACGATCAGCTTCGGCTTCTCGCGGCGCGCCACCTCTTCCATCTGCTCGTAGTCGACCAGGTGCGTGTCGGGCTTCACGCCGTAGGACACGACCTTGAACCACTTGCCCGACTGATTGGCCGGCGAGCCGTGCGTGAGATGGCCGCCCTGATCGAGCGCCATGCCCATGAAGGTGTCGCCCGGCTTGAGCAGTGCCATGAACACGGCCTGGTTGGCCTGGGCACCGGAGTGCGGCTGCACGTTGGCGAAGGAGCAGTTGAAGAGCTTGCAGGCCCGCTCGATGGCGAGCTGCTCGGCCTTGTCGACCTCCTCGCAGCCGCCGTAGTAGCGGCGGCCCGGATAGCCCTCGGCATACTTGTTGGTCAGCACCGAGCCGGCCGCCTCGAGCACGGCGCGCGAGACGATGTTCTCGGAAGCGATCAGCTCGATCTGCTCGCGCTGGCGGTGCAGCTCGCCCCTGACGACGGCATCGATCGCCGGATCGGCCTCGGCGAGTGTCTTGGTGAACATCGGCGCCGGCGAATCGCCGGTCTTGGCAGCGGCTTGGCTCATGTCACTCAACCCTTCGAAAGCTTGTCGACCCGGCCGGCATGTCGGCCGCCGAGCCAGTCGGTCGTCAGAAAGACCTTGAGCGCCTCCCGGGCAATCTCGACGCCGATGACGCGGGCCCCGAAGGCCACGACGTTCGCGTCGTTATGTTCGCGCGACAGCCGCGCCGTCGTCTCGTCGTGCACGAGGGCAGCGCGCACCTTCGGATTGCGATTGGCGGCGATGGAAATGCCGATACCGCTGCCGCAGACCAGCACGCCGCGCGCAACTTTACCGGAGGCGATCGCCTCACCCATGGCACGGCCGAAATCCGGGTAGTCCACCGAATCGGTCGAATGGGTGCCAAGGTCGAGCACCTCGTGACCCGCTTCCTGCAGGTCCCGTTTGAGAATCTCTTTCAGGTCGAAGCCGGCATGATCCGACGCGACCGCGATGGCGCCCCCCGGCATTTCGACGAACGATCCCCTCTATCTGTTGATCCTCCCGATACCATATCCGGGGCCGCGATGTCACCGTCCCCCAAAATCGTGGGAAGTGGCCTACAAGACCTTGAACTGGCTCAGAAAAAGCGAGACCGCCGGGTGACGATAATGGCGGCGGCGACCTGTATCGCGGCACCGATCAGGAATGCCACGAGATATCCGCCGGTGAAATCGCGCAGCCCACCATAGATTGCGGGTGCGAAGGCAAAAACCGCCTGATTGACGGCGGTCACCAGCGCCACGACCGTCCCCACGTCCGCCGGCCTGAATTCGCGCTGCGCAATCAAAGGCGGCAGCGAGATGAGGTTGCCCACCCCGAGCCCGAACAGCACGCAGCCCGCGGCCAGGAGCACGGGGCTGTCGCCGAATGCCAGCAACAGCGACCCGACGGCTTGCATCAGGAAATTCGCCGCCGCCGCCAGCCGGCGGTCGCGCTCGCCCAGCAGCCATCCGAGCAGACTGCGCCCTAGCACGGCGCAGAGGGTCACGAGGCTGATCGCGAGAGCGGCAATTCTCCCGCCGAAGTCGGGCTCGAGCCGCGCGATGAGGTGGGCGAACAAGCCGATCTGGGCAAACAAGCCCAACGCGAAGGCTACGGACATCGTCACAAAGCCTGGTTGGCGAAACAGCACGTGTCGCGGCAGGGCTCGTTGGGCCGTTGCTGCGTCGGCAAGGGGAACGTCTCTCAGGAACCGCCAGGTCAGCGGCCCGACAACCGCGACGGTCGCCATGGCGACGATGAAGCCTGCCGACGACAGCCCCAGCCCCCCGATCAAGGCCGTCCAAAGCGGCACGAACAGGAGGCCGCCGACGCTGGCGCCGTTGAAGGCCATGCCGATCGCTTTCGGTCGGTCGCGCTCGAACCACGGCGCGACCATCGCATTGAGCGCCGCGCCACTCATGGCCGACCATCCGACCGCGCTCAGCATCAGTGCCGGCAGGAGCTGCCAGACGTGCTGCGCATTTGTCCATGCGATGGCGCCCATAGCCGCGAACAGGGCGCCGGCCGCGGTGACGCGGGAAACGCCGAAGCGACCATAAGCGTCCGGCAGACGGGTAATCAGAATTGCACTCAAGAGGTAGTGGGCGGTGATCGCCATGGAGATCGTCGAGATCGGCCAGTCATGGGCCTGATGCAACGCGAACAGATAGACGCCGGGCCCATAGAAGCCGGCGCCCCAGCCGAAGACCGCGACGACAAAGGCTATCCAGACGACCCGCCAACCACCGCGATTGGCGTCGCTCATGTCGGCCGTCGCCACAGCACGATCAGCTCGCGGCGCACTTCGAAGCCCAGACGCCGATACAAGGAGACCGCCGCGACATTGTCGGGCCGGACATGGAGGAACGGGACGTCGTCGTTCTCCAAAGCAAGCCTCGTCAGCGCCCGAGTGAGACCCGCCGCATAGCCCTTCCCTCGCATGGCTGGATGAACGCAGATCGCACTCAGCTCGACGTGGCCGGGCAGGCGCAGACGCTCGCCCCCCATGGCGACAAGGCGATCGCCGTGCCGAATGCCGAGATAGCGGCCGAGCAATGGCGTGAGCCGACCGAACGGCCCCGGCTGCGCGATCGCCACCAGCTCCAGCATTGCCGGAGCGTCGGCCGGCGAGAGCTCGAGCATCGGCGGCTCCGCGACCTCCGGCGGCCGCGAGGCCACCATCTGCAGCATGGGAAAGTTGCCCACCTCTTGCCAGCCCGCCGGCAACGGCTCCTTGGCCGGACGAAACAGACGCGCTTCGGTGTCCGCCGGAAGGTCGGCCGCAAGGTCGGCATAAGCAGCGGCGCTCGGCTCGGCGATGGCCGAGAATGGCGCCATGTCCCTTGGGTAATGCCGCGCCAGGCCGCGCCCAAGCGCATGAACGCGATGTGGCCCTTCGAGCGCATGCCACACCGGATTGTCGAGAACGTTGCGTGTCATGCAGTGCGGCGTATCATGGTCGACGATAACGGACTCGCCGGAATCGGACTCCATCGTCATGCTCGACCACGACGAATGCGAACGCGCCCGCGTGCGGCGGGACCGCCGCTACGACGGCCGTTTCTTCTCCGGTGTTCGCACCACGCGTATCTACTGCCGGCCCGTCTGCCCGGTCCGTCCGGCGCAGGGCAAAAATGTCGCCTTCTATCCCACGGCTGCCGCCGCCGAGGCCGCCGGCTTCCGCCCCTGCCTGCGTTGCCGACCCGAGACGGCGCCGTTCTCGCCGGCCTGGCGGGGCTCGCGCACGACCGTGCGTCGTGCCCTGCGGCTGATCCACGATGGTGCCCTCGATCGCGCAAATGTCGAAGATCTCGCGGCGCGCCTCGGCATCGGCGCGCGCCACCTCGACCGCCTGTTCCAGCGTGACGTCGGCGCGAGCCCGTTGCAGGTGGCACGGACGGCGCGTGTGCAGCGCGCCAAACGGTTGCTCGACCAGACGGCGTTGCCGATGTCAGAGGTCGCGGCGAGCGCCGGCTTCGCCAGCCTGCGCCGCTTCAATGCGGTGTTCGCCGAAGTTTACAGACGCACGCCGAGCGAGATCCGTCGCCTGCGCTTCAAGCCGGTCTGACAAAGAAAAAGGGCCCGATACGGGCCCCTTCCCTCGAAGCGAATGCCTCTACTTGGTCGTCACGTACGACTTGCCGTCCTTCCAGACATAGATGTCGTAGACGGCGTTCTTGACGTCGCCCTTGGGGTCGAATTCGAGGGCGCCGACCACCGAGTCGTACTTTCCCGACCGCAGCGCCGCCGCAACCGCCGCCGCGTCGGTCGACTTGGCTTTGTTGGCGGCGTCGGCCCAGGCCTTGACCGCGGCGTAGCTGAACAGCGTGTAGCCTTCCGGGTTGTACTTGGCGTCGCGGAACTTCTTCACCAGCGCGGCATTCTTGGGATCGTCCTCGGCCTTGGGGGCGAAGGACATCAGCACGCCGTTGGTCGCTGCACCGCCCAGCTGGGCGAACTCGGCGGTCTCGAGCGAGTCGAAGCCCATCATCTGGGCGCCGAGGCCCTGCTCGCGCGACTGCTTGATGATCAGCGCGCCGGCCGTGTGGTAGCCGCCGAGCACGATGATATCGATCTTCGCCTGCTTCATCTTGTTGATGAGCGCGGTGAAGTCCTTGTCGGTGTCGTTGTAGGCCTCGTACATGGCTTCGCGCATGCCGGCCTTGTTGATGGCCTTCTTGGTCTCGTCGGCCACGCCCTTACCGTAGGGCGACTTGTCGTGGAGGATCGCAACCTTGGCGCCCTTGTGGTGCTTCAGGATGTAGTTGCCGACCGTCACCCCCTGCACGTCGTCACGACCGCAGGTCCGGAACACCGTCGTGTTGCCCTTCGTGAAGGCATCCTCGGTGAGCTTGGGATTGGTCGAGGCCGGCGAGATCTGCAGGACCTTGCCTTCCTTGTAGATGTCCGACGCCGGGATCGACGAGCCTGAGCAGAAATGCCCGGCCACGAACACCGCCTTGTCCGACACCATCTTGTTGGCGACGGCCGTCGCCTGCTTGGGGTCGCAGGCGTCGTCACCGACCAGCAGCTCGAGCTTCTGTCCGTTCACGCCACCGGCCGCATTGATGTCTTCGACCGCCATCATGGCGCCACGCTTCAACTGCTCACCGAACGCGGCATACTGGCCCGTCATCGGGCCGGCCGAGCCGATCTTGATCTGTGCGAATGCCGGCGTGGCCATCAAGGCGACGGCTGCAACGGCGAGCGCACCGTAGGCTTTCCTCATGCGAGTCTCCCTATCATTGAGCCCCTTCCAAGAAGGTGGAGCATGGCGATTACCTTAAAGCCGCTCCTCCCAGCCCAGCAAGCCTTTGCGCCGGTAGAGCCAGGGATATTGACGGACCATCTGATGGGCGCGGGTCAGGCGGTAGGCGAACGCCGCGATGGCGAGCTGCACCGCCCAGCCCAGCAGAAAGCCGCCGATCGACCAGAGCTCGGCGCCAGCCAAGGCATAGTCGAGGAAGCGCAAGCCGGCCGCGAGAAGCGCACTGTAGAGCACGACCTGGAACCACGGCCGCCAGATCAGCGCCACCGCGTGGCCTGCCGCGAACGAGGCAGGCCCTACCAGCACCAGGTTGAAGAGCAGCACGTTGAACAACGTGTCGCCGAACCAGTCGAACATGAAGGTGTCGAGCGGGCTCATGCGTGGCCGCCCTCGAGATAGGCTGCCCGCACCTCCGCGTTGGCCAAAAGCTCCCGTCCGGTGCCGCTCAGCCGCACCCGGCCGTTGGCCAGCACATAGCCTCGATCGGCCAGCCGCAGCGCGTGGAAGGCGTTCTGCTCGACCAGGAAGACGGTTACGCCCTCCTCGCGCGCGATGCGCCCCACGGCCTCGAAGATCTGCCGCACGATCAGCGGCGCGAGGCCGAGCGACGGCTCGTCGAGCAGCAGCAGCCGTGGCCGGCTCATGAGCGCCCGGCCGATCGCCAGCATCTGTTGCTCGCCGCCCGACAGCGTGCCGCCGCGCTGCAGCCGCCGCTCGGCCAGCCGCGGGAACATCGCGAAGACCCGGTCGAGGTCGTCCTTGAAGTGCGCCGGATCGGCCAGCGTGGCGCCCATCTGCAGGTTCTCGAACACGCTCATGCGTGGGAAGATGCGGCGCCCCTCCGGCACCTGCGCCACACCGCGACGCACGATCTCGTGGGTCTGCAGCGCGCTGATCTCCTGGCCATCCAGCCGGATGCTGCCCGAACGCGCCCGCGGGTTGCCGCAGATCGTCATCAGCAGGGTCGATTTGCCGGCGCCGTTGGCACCGATCAGGGTGACGATCTCGCCGCGTCCCACCTCCAGGTCGACGCCATGCAGTGCCTGGATCGCGCCATAGAAGGTCGTCAGCCCCGTCACCGAAAGGATCGAGGTTTCAGCCATCGATCGCCTCGTCGTCGGTGCCGAGGTAGGCGCGGATGACCGCCGGGTCGCTGCGGACGGCGGCCGGACCGCCCTCGGCGATCTTGCGGCCGTAGTCGAGCACGACGACGTGGTTCGAGATGTTCATGACGACGCTCATGTCGTGCTCGATCAGCAGCACGCCGATGCCGTCGCGGTCCCGGATCGAGAGCAGAAGGTCGTTGAGCTCGCCCGATTCGCGCGGATTGAGGCCGGCCGCCGGCTCGTCGAGGCAAAGAAGCCTCGGGCCGGTGCACATGGCGCGGGCGATCTCGAGCCGCCGCTGTGCGCCATAGGGCAGCTCGCCGGCCGGCCGGTCGGCATCGGGCAGCAGCCGGATGCGCTCCAGCCAGTCGCGCGCCAGGGCGACGGCCTCCGCCTCCGCGGTGCGATAGCTCGCAAAGCCGAGCAAACCGAGGACGCTCCAGCCCGAAGCGCGCATCAGCTTGTTGTGCTGCGCGACCAGCAGGTTCTCCAGCACCGTCATGCCAGGAAACAGCCGGATGTTCTGGAAGGTGCGCGCCACCTTGGCGCGCTGGCCGATCTCGTGGCCCAGCATGCGTTCGAGCAGGAACTCGCCCTCGCCGGCATGCAACCTCAACCGGCCCACCGTCGGCTTGTAGAAACCGGTGATGCAGTTGAAGACCGTCGTCTTGCCCGCGCCGTTCGGCCCGATGATCGCGGTGATCTCGCGGGGATTGGCGCTGAAGGAGACGTCGTCGATGGCCAGCAGGCCGCCGAAGCGCATGGTGAGATGCTCGACCTCGATGAGCGGTGGGCCGCCGGCCAGGCTCATCCGCCTCCTCCCGATCCGGCGGGATGCAGGCGAATCGACGGTTCGCGATGCGCCACCAGCCCGCGCGGCCGGAACACCATGATCAGCACCATGGCGAGCCCGAACGCCAGCATGCGGTAGTTGCCGAGGTCGCGGAACCATTCCGGCAGGCCGATCAGCAGGACCGCCGCCAACACGACGCCGACTTGGCTGCCCATGCCGCCCAGCACGACGATGGCCAGGATGATCGCCGATTCGATGAACACGAAGCTCTCGGGACTGATGAAGCGCTGCTTGGCGGCGAAGAACGATCCTGCGAAGCCGGCGAACATGGCGCCGATCGCGAAGGCCGTGAGCTTGGTGTTGGTCGGGTTGATGCCGAGCGCCCGGCATGCCGTCTCGTCTTCGCGCAACGCCTCCCAGGCGCGACCGACCGGCAGGCGCCGCATGCGCTGGGTGAAGAGGTTGGTGATCAGCGCCAGCACCAGGATGATGTAGTAGAGGAAGATCAGCCGGTGAATGCCGTTGAACGGAATGCCGAGCATCTCCGCGACGGTCTGCTTGCCTGCCGGAGCGGTCTCGGCGAACACTGCTCCGAACAGGGTCGGCCCCGGGATCGAGCCGATGCCGGCCGGCCCGTTGGTGAGATCCACCCAGTTCAGCAGCACCAGCCGGATGATCTCGCCGAACCCCAGGGTCACGATCGCGAGATAGTCGCCCCGCAGCCTGAGGACCGGAAAGCCGAGAACGAGCCCGAACAGAGCAGCCATCATGCCGGCCAGCGGCAGCACCACCCAGAAGCCCATGCCGTGCTGCGTGCTGAGCAGCGCGTAGGCATAGGCGCCGACGGCGTAGAACGCCACGTAGCCAAGATCGAGCAGACCGGCGAGCCCGACCACGATGTTCAGCCCCCAGCCCAGCATCACATAGGTGAGGATCAGCACGCCGAGATCCATCGTCTTCTGGTCGGCCATCGGCGTGAAGGGCATGAGAACCGCGGCGACCAGCAGCGCCCAGCCGAACCACTTGCTGGCAACCCTGTCGATGGTCCGGCCAGTCGGCGTCCGGGCCGCCGCTGCCATCGCATCGTTGGCCCACGGCCAGATGGCGCGAATGACCAGCAGCACGCCGCCCAGCGCCACGAACCAGTGCAGGAACCCCGAAGGCAGCTGCATCGGCGACACACCGATCGCGATCATGACGACGCCGAGCACGATGGCGGGCCAGCGCAGTCCGTTCGCGGCGAGCGACAGGCCGAACCGGCCGAAGAAGATCGTGACGACGGCAACCGCGAGGTCGACGATCTGGTAGTCGAAGGTGAGCCCCCGGCCGATGTCGACGGTGCGGAAGCCGACGATGAATATCCCCAGAGCGGCGGCGACGAAGGCGGTAAGGCCCGCGTCCTTCAGCATCGAGGGCAGACGAGACCCCATTCGTCAGACCTTCTCGATCTCCGGTTTGCCGAGCAGCCCGGTGGGCCGGAAGATCAGTACCAGGACCAGGATCGCGAAGGCCGCGACGTCCTTGTACTCGCTCGAGAAATAGCCGGCCCAGAAGACCTCGATCAGGGCGATGAGCAGGCCGCCGAGCATCGCACCGGGCAGCGATCCGATGCCGCCGAGCACGGCGGCGGTGAAGGCCTTGATGCCGGCGTGGAAGCCGATGAAGAAATCGACGACGCCGTAGTACATCAGGAACAGCATGCCGGCGACCGCCGCCAGGGCCGCCCCCAGCACGAAGGTGAGCGAGATCGTCCGGTCGACATTGACGCCCAGAAGCGCGGCCATCTTCATGTCCTGCTCGCAGGCGCGCTGCTGGCGCCCGAGCGACGTTCGGGCGATCAGCCAGGTGAAGCCCGCCATCAGGACGATCGTGACCAGCACGATGATGATCTGCAGCCAGGTGACGCGAACGTCGAAGCCGTCGCTGCTGAAGAGCGTGAAGCCGCCCGAGACGATCTGCCCGCCCGGCTTCGGTCGCGCGCCCTGCGCCAGCTGCACGTAGTTCTGGAGCGCGAAGGACATGCCGATGGCCGAGATGAGCGGCGCCAGCCGGAAGGAGCCGCGCAATGGTCGGTAGGCAGTGCGTTCGATGGCCCACCCATAGACGGCGGAAAACGCCATCGCCAGCAGGAGCACCAGAACGATCGCAAGCGGCGCCGATCCGATCCCGAGCAGCGCACAGATCATGAAGCCGATGAGAGAGATGAACGCGCCGATCATGAAGACTTCGCCATGGGCGAAATTGATCATGCCGATGATGCCGTAGACCATCGTGTAGCCGATCGCGATCAGGCCGTAGATAGCACCCAGCGTGACAGCCATGATCAGCTGCTGCGTGAAATACGCCATGTCTTGTTCTAGCTCCCTGCCCTTGCGACGTACGATGCTTTCGCCGCGACTGGCAAGCGGTGTATTCAACGGGCCTGAGGAGGAATTGATGGACGATCTCAGGATGATTCACGTGCAAATCGCGGACCACGTCGCCGTCGTGACGATGGATAACCCGCCCGTGAACGCACAAAACGCCGAATTTCAAGACGAAATGATCCGTGCCTTCGATCGGATATCCGATCTCGACGAGGTGCGGGTCGCCGTCCTCACGGGAAAGGGAAAGTGTTTCTGCGCCGGCGTCGACATCAAGGCCCGGGCGGATGCCAAGCGCGGCCCCGGCGACGCCTGGCGCGGCATGCGGTACGCCCGTGAATGCTTCCACGCCATCATGGAATGCAAGAAGCCGGTGATCGCCGCCATCAACGGCCCGGCCCTGGGCGCCGGTCTCGCCGTCGCGGCCTCCTGCGATATTCTCCTGGCGGGTGAAAGCGCCCTGCTCGGCTTGCCGGAGATCGACGTCGGCCTGATGGGCGGCGGCCGTCACGCCATGCGGCTGTTCGGCCATTCGCGGACACGCCGCATCATGCTGACCGGCTATCGCGTACCGGGCCCCGAGCTCTACCGCCTCGGCGTGGTCGAAGCCTGCGTGCCCGACGACAAGCTGATGGATGCCGCCATGGACTTCGCGCGGCAGATCGCGGCCAAGAGCCCGATCGCCAGCGTGACGGCCAAGCACGCTCTCAACACCATCGAGGAGATGACGCTGCGCGACGGCTATCGCTTCGAGCAGAACATGACGGTCAATCTCCAGGGCACCGAGGATTCGAAAGAGGCGATGCGCGCTTTCATCGAGAAGCGCAAACCCGTGTTCAAAGGACGATGAAGCGGTTACGTTGAACAACGCTTTCCAGGTAAGGTCATGGCATCCCCCTCCTACGACATAGTCGTCATCGGCGCCGGCCCCGCAGGGCTCACCGCCGCCACCGAAGCCGCGCGCAGCGGCCTCAAGGCTTTCTGCCTCGACAAGCTCGCTCCCGGCGGCGAGCTGGTGAATCTGGGCGAGCTCCACGAATTCGAGGAAATCTTCAGCGGCACCGACATGGCCGCCCGCTTGACCGACGATGCCGTGGTCGCCGGCGTCGAAATCGGCTTCGGTGAGGTCGCTTCGCTTTCCGGTAATGGCCCCTTCGTCGTCACCACGACGGACGGCGAGAGCTACCAAGGGCGTGCGGTGGTCGTGGCGACCGGCTTGCACAAGGGCAAGCTCGGCATCGCCGGTGAAGAAAACTACGAAGGCCGCGGCCTGTCGCATTGCGCGACCTGCGACGGCCCGCTCTATGCCGGGCAATCGGTGATCGTCGCCGGCGCCACCGGCTGGGGCCCCTACGAGGCGGCCGCGCTCGTCGGCATTGCCAGCGACGTGACCTTGCTCGGAGATCCGGAAGGCCCCGTGGCCGAGGGCATCGACGTCAAGCCGGGCCGGATCGTGGGCCTCGCCGGTGACGGCGGCCTGCAGTCGGTGACGATCGAAGCCGGCGGCGCGCGAAACGACATTCCGACCAACGCGGTGTTCATCTATGTCGGCCGGTCTCCCGCTGCGGAATTCCTGCCGGATTCGCTTGCGCGCGATGATACCGGGCATATCGTTGTCGACGAACAGGGTCGGACGTCGACACCGCTGGTCTTTGCGGTCGGTGATGTCCGGACCCGGGCAAGGCACTACATCGCCGACGCGATCGCCGACGGCCAGAAAGTGGCCAAGGAGATCGTGGCGGCATTGAAGCAATAGCGTTGAGGAGAACGGGCATGCGTATCGTCAACCCGAGCTTTGGACTGGCTGCGGCCGGCGGCGAGAAGATCGCCTTGAAACCCGTCAACTGGGCCAGTGACGCCATCGCGCTGGTCTCCAATTCCAAGCCGAATGCCCGGGAGCTGCTGGCCGGCATTCGCGACAAACTTGGCGCGTTTCGCACCGTCGACAATATCGAGTTTCTGGCCAAGGACAGCGCCAGCCAGCCGGCGCCGAAAGACCTGATCGAGGCGATCGCCGGCAAGTACCGAGGCGCGCTCCTTGCCATAGCGGATTGAGGAAGCTGTTCATCGTGGAGTTTCCACGACAGCATCGAACTCGAGAAACGCGGCATCACGGCCTACGTGATCGCCACCGAGACTTTCAAGCCGCTGGTGCTCGCCCAGGCGAAGGCCCGCAAGGTCGAACCACGGCTCATCGTCGTGAAGCACCCGATCGGCGGCCTCAACGCCGACGAGCTGCGTGAGCGGATCGAAGCGGCAACCAAGGGACTGACCGAGGCGACCACGAAATGAAGGACATCGCCGATCAGGAAGTGATCGACCTCGAAGACATGGACATCGAGGCGTTCAACGCGTTCGCGACCGACCAGGGCTGGAGCGACGGCATGCCGCTCTACGTGCCCACCGAGGACAAGGTCGCACGGTTCGTCGAGACGGTGCGGGGCGACAACCGCCCCTACCCGCCCGTGCCGCCGCGCCAGGTCATTCCGACCGTGCAGGCGCTGGCTGCCAACGCTGTCATGGCAGGCTGCAAGCCCGAGTACTTTCCGGTCGTGACCGCGGCGCTGCGGGGCGTGCTCGATCCCGACTACAATCTCCACGGCACCCTGGCGACCACCCACTCCTGTGCCCCGATGGTCATGGTGAGCGGTCCGATTCGGCACGAGCTCAAGATCAACTGCGGCTCCAACTGCTTCGGGCAAGGCTGGCAGGCCAATGCCACGATCGGCCGGGCGTTGGGATTGATGCTGCTGAACGTCGCCGGCGCCAAGCCGGGCGAGATGGATCGCTCGACCCAGGGCAATCCAGCCAAGTTCACGTTCTGCTTCGGCGAGAACGAAGAGGAAAATCCCTGGACGCCCTATCACGTCCAGCGAGGCTTCGCGGCCACCGACAGCGTGGTCACGGTGATGTCGGGCGAAGGCCCACACAACCTCAACGACCATGGCAGCACCACCGGCGACGGCTTGCTGACGACCTTTGCCGGCGGCATGGCAACGCCGGGCGCCAACACGATCTACGGCAAGGGCCCGATGTTCGTCATCATCGGCCCCGAGCATGCCGCGACCCTGAAGCGTGACGGCTTCACCATCGAAAGCATCCGCCAGGAGCTGTACAGGCGGTCGCGCGTGCACGCGTCGCGGATCTCGGTCGAGAACCAGGACACCTACATCAGCACCGGCCACAAGCCCGACGGCGACTGGTTCACCATCGCGCGCTCTCCGGACGACATCCACATCACGGTGGCCGGCGGCCCGGGCAAGCACTCGGCCTTCATTCCGTCATTCGGCGGCACCACGGTGGCCAGCACGCGCATCGCGCGATGAACGGCGGGTGAGTGTTCGATGAATGATTGGTGCGGCTGGCCGGTCGTCGGCGAGCAGACCACCTGGGAGGACGCACAGCGAATCCTCGCCGAGGCCGAGCTATCGGACGGCCTGCCGATGGTGCCGCCGACCCGGCGGCGCCTCGACGCCATGGTGGCCACGGAGTCCGCGCGCGATACGTCTCGCGGGCAGATGCCGCCGATGTTCGGCGATGTCAGCCCAGCTGCCGTCGCCTATCAATGCGTGCTCGCCGGCTGTCGGCCAGCCGAGCTGCCGGTCGTTCTGGCGGCCGCGGAAGCGACGCTCGAGCCTGGCTTCAACCTGCTGGGCATCGCGACCACGACAGGCACGGCCTGCGTGGCGCTCTGCCTGCACGGCCCCATCGCTCGCAAGCTCGAGGTGAATGCCGGCACGAACTGCCTCGGGCCTGGCAACCGCGCCAATGCGAGCATCGGCCGCGCGCTGCAGCTCGTCATCCGCAACATCGGCGGCGCACGCGCCGATGTCGGCGACATGGCGACCATGGGCCAACCGGGCAAGTACACCTTCTGCTTTGCCGAACGAAACGACGGCCCCTTCCCGACATTGCCCACGCGCCGCGGCTTCGGCCGCGATGCCAGCGCGCTCACCGTCATGGGTGTCTCGGGCACGGCCGAAATCCTGCCCGGCGACGGCGAGGGCGCGACCCCCGAAGCCATCTTGTCGCCGATTGCCACGGCGATGCGGGCCGAGATCGTGATGTCGGGCATCGCCCGCAAGAACGAGCGCGGCGAGCAAGTCGTCCTGCTACCCCTGGAAATGGCGGAGAAGATCGTGCGGCACGACGGCTGGGATCTCGGCCGCGTCCAACGCCATCTCTTCGACGAAGGCCAAGGCGTTGCACGCGCCCCCGACGCCATCCATGTCATCGTGACGGGCGGTGCCGGCTACAAGATGAGCTATCTCCCGATCTGGGGCGGCGGCTCGGAAACGATCACGAAACCGCTCTGACGGCGAGTTTTAGCTCTCGGCAAATCGGCCGAGCTTTCGGCTTTCAGCCACGACCCGGCCTCTTGTCCGGGCAACTTTGATGGCTTTTGCGACGGTCCGCGAACTGGCGGCGACGCTCTTGGCCCCTGCGGCTGCCAGCGACTGCTGCACAGGCAAAATCTGTGGTCGGCGCTGCTTCCACAACGGTACGCTGCGCTTGTTCCCAAGCATCACATCCTCCATCCGATCCACTCGCATACGCCGCGGCCCATGACCCATTCGAGATCCTGGCCTTTGAGCCAAGGCAGCTCTTCCGCGAACATGGTGATGCCCTGGCGGTAGGTACAAGGCAGACGCGACCAATCGGTTCCCCAGAAAGTTCTTTTTGGCCCGAACGCGTCGAAGACGCGCCGGATTTGCGCGTGGAGCGATCGAAAAGGATAGGTCTTGTCATCGGCATAACAGGGCAACGCCGAAACCTTGGCCGCCACATTGGGCCGCTTGGCGAGCGCCAGGACATTGTCGAGGGTCGCAAAGTTCGCCGCCTCGCCGACACCCTTGCCGCTCTTCAGCCCGAGATGGTCGAGCACCAGCCGCAGCCCGGGATACCGCTCGGCAATGCGGTCGGCCAACGACATGTACTCGTGATGGAACAGGACCATGGCGGGAATACCCGCCTTCTCCATGTCACCCCAGACCCAGTCGAAGCGTCCGTCGAGCAGCGGTTGGCGAAGGAGTTCCGTATGGAACGTGAAGCGCATGCCGAGCATGCCCCTCTGCTCTTTCCAGCCGGCGAGCCGATCCCGCGCGCCTTCCATCTCGGGATCGAAACGGCCCATGACGGCAAATCGCTCGGGATGCGCGGCCGCGGCCTCCAGCGCCAGATCGTTTCGATCGCCTTCCCAGGAGGGCGGCACCAGGATCGCGCGATCGACGCCGGCCGCGTCCATTTCCTTCAGCAGCTCTTCCTTGCCGAGGGGCGCGCGATGCGGCTCCGCGCGCGCCGGCCACGGCCGCTCGGGCGTATTGGCGGCCCAGACATGGACCTGGGCATCGACGATCGGCATCGGTCTCCTCAGTGCCAGTGGAAGGCCCGCTTCACTGGGCCGATGATCAACCACATGCCGAGTCCCCAGAAGGCATAGACGACAGGCACGACGACCAGCCCCGGCATACGGAATCCATTGCCCATGGGCGCCCCTTTGATCGGCAGCACGATGAACCAGTTGACCAAGGTCACGATGATCGCGGCGAACAGCATCCACCCCACCGGACCCTCGATCGATCGCGGCAACCGGGGAACGACATGGGCGCCGACAATGCCCCACAGCCCGCCCCAGAAAGCGGCCGAAAGGATCCAGGGAACACCGAACGGCGCCACCGGCTGCATGCTGTAGATCGGCGCTCGGCTGAGGCCGAGTTCATTCGCGATGTAAAAGCCAAGCTGATGAAAAGCGAGCACACTCAGAAATCCCGCGACAAATCCCGCGATGATCGTGCGCATCTCATCTGTCTCCCAGTCACGCCAACAGGGGTGGTCTCCGCTCACGCCAGGGTCGGGCCTGCTCGAGCTGAGCCGCAAGCGAGAATAGCATCTCCTCGGCGCCCAGGCGGCTGACGAAATGCATACCTAGCGGCAGGCCGTCGCCCGTCCAGGCAAGCGGCACCGACATCGCCGGAACGCCCGTCATGTTGCACAACGAGGTAAAGGGCACCAATGCCGCGAGCCCTTCTTCGTAATCGGCGAGGCTGCCGTCCATGCGCACCGTTCCGAGGGGCAAATGTGTTCGCGCCACGGTCGGCGACAGGAGGACGTCGTAGCGCTCGAAGAAGCTGCCGAGCTGACGTGCAGTACGATGGAAGGTCTGCACCGCTCGAATGTAGGCTTCGGCGGAAATCTTGCTGCCCTGTTCGGCCGTCAGCCGTGTCACCGGCTCGAGGTCACCGGCCCCGGGCACGCGGCCGTTGGCACGCACCTGAAGCGTGGTGAAGGTATTGGCGGCCATCACCGTGCCAAAGGCCGTGCCCATCGCCGCGCCGTCGAGCGCGGGCTCGGCCTGCTCGACCTGATGGCCGAGATCTTCCAGCAGCTTGGCCGTCTCTTCCACGGCACCAACCAGGACCGGATCGAGTGCCGGCCTGCCCTTCAGCGAATGGCTGAAGGCGATGCGCAGGCGCCCGGGCGAGCGTTGCGTGGCGGCCAGAAAGCTGTCGCTTGCGGGAGGGATGCCGTAAGGATCACCGGGTGCACTGCCGGCGATGGCATCGAGCAGCGCGGCGCTGTCGCGCACGGAAATCGACACGCCGAGTTGGGCGCCTGCGCCGGCCAGCGTTTCACCCAGCGGCGCGAAGCTGACCCGGCCGCGCGACGGCTTCAGGCCGAAGAGACCGCTCAATGCCGCGGGAATGCGGATCGACCCACCGCCGTCCGTCGCATGAGCGATCGGCAGAGCACGCGCCGCCACCACTGCCGCCGAACCGCCCGACGAGCCGCCGGGAGAAAGGTCGCCCCGCCACGGATTGATCGTGGCGCCTCCGAAGGCAGGCTCGGTGGTCGGTGCAAGACCAAACTCGCTGGTGTTGCTGCGCCCGACGATCACCAGCCCCGCGCGGCGCATGCGCGCGACGGCGATGCTGTCGGCCGCGGCGACGGGCTCCCGGGCAAAGAACCGCGACCCCGCTGTGGTCGGTGTGCCGGCGCAGTCGGCCACCAGTTGCTTGACCACGAAGGGCACGCCCTGGAACGGCCCTTCCCCGGCTGCCGCCACCGATCGTTCGAGCAGATCGCCTTCATAGAAGTCGGTGATCGCGTTGAGCTTCCCATTGATCCGCCGCAAGCGGGCCAACGTGGCGTCCAGCACTTCCTGCGCACCGACCTTCCGGGCCTTGATCAGTCCTGCGACGGCCAGGGCATCGTGTGTCGCGAAAAGATTTTCCACCGTCTCAGTTCCGCCAGCGGTCGAGATTGGCGGCGACGAAACCGTCGTCGCTCAGTTCGGGATAGGTGGCATAGAGCCGATCGATGCCGGCGCTCTGTCCCTCGCTGAGCTTTTCGTGCGGATCGAGACATTCGATGGATGTCATCAGGCCCTGGCGGTGCAGGATCTCATGGCAGCCGGGAATGCAACCCGCGAAATCGTGGTCGACATCGAACACGACGCTGTTGCAGTCGGTCACAAAGGAATCGAGTGCCAGCACCTCGGGCGGAATGGCCCCGGCCGATACCGAGAGCTTCAGGCGTTCCAGCATCTCCACGGCGCCACGGGTCCAGACGCTCCAATGACCGAGCAGGCCGCCCTGGAAGCGCAAGGTGACCTCGCGATTGCCGCTGCGCACGACCATGGGCGTGACGAGGTCGGCGACGATGTGGTCGTCATTGCCGGTATAGAGCGTGATGCGATCCTCGGCCTCGGCGGCCACGATGCCGAAACAGACATCGAGCGTCCGGTAACGGTTGAAGGGAGCAACCTTGATGGCGACGACGTTGTCGATGGCCGCGAAACGGGCCCAGAAACCGCGCGACAGCGGAATGCCGCCCACGGCGGTCTGCAGATAGAAGCCCACCAGCGGCATTTCCCGGGCGACTGCCGTGCAGTGCTCGATCAGCTCATCCTCGCTCGTGCCCTTCATGGCCGCCAGCGACAGGAGTACGGCGTGATAGCCCAGCCCCCGCGCCGTGCGTGCTTCCTCGACGGCCTGCGCCGTCTTGCCGACGGCGCCCGCGATCATCACCAGCGGCCGGTCGGTCCAATCCCGCACCGTCTCGATGGCCAGTTCGAGCACGGGCCGATAGAGCCCGACTTCGCGGATGGCGAATTGCGTCGAATGGACTCCGACCGCCAACCCGCCGGAGCCGGCATCCAGGTAATAACGGCTGATGGCGCGTTGCGATTGCCGATCGAACTTGCGTCCGGGGTCGAGCGCCAAGGGATGCGCGGGAATGACCGTCCCCTGTCGCAGCAGGGACAGAACCGGCGCGGGCAGATCGCGCCAATGCAATGCCTTGTCGGTCGTCATGATCATATCCTAGCCCAGTTCCGGTCCAGCCAGAGCAAAGACGTAGCGGGGATCGTCGAGCCCTTTCGCCCTGCCCAAAGTCATGCGCATGTAACCCCGCGGCGACGTCGCGCCCTGCCGCTCCAGCCAGCTGCGCAACACGCCGTGCGCTCGCGGCACATCGACGATGAATGGCCCTGGCTTCGCAGTCGCGGCCCGAGCCATCAGCGCCACGGCAATCGCCTCACTGTCGGCGACGACGGGCCCCAGCGACGTTGCTGTCCTGCCCTCTCGTCCCAGTACGAATCCCGCGATCTTTCCCCCGACATCCTCGGCGATCCATGCGCGTGCCGGCTGCCGAAGCGCCAGATGAGCGAGAATGGATGGCCGCTCCATGCCCGTGAGCGGCCGATCGTAGACCGCGAGCCGCGGCAGATCGGCTGGCACTATCGGGCGCACGGTGATGCCTGCCGGCGGGGCTGGCGCATCTCCAGCAGTCTCGTCGAAATGCCAGCGATCGATACGGTAGAGATCCTGGAAGCCCAGGCCGAGATAGATCGGGCGTCCCTGGTCGGTCGCGTCCAGTCCGGCAACGGCATCGGCCGAGCGGACCTCCTCGATGCAGCGCTTCAGCAGGCCCGTACCGAGGCCGCCGCGCCGGCTGCCCTTGGTCACCAGGACCATGCTGATCCAGGCGAGGTTCTGGCCGAGCGGCAGGACCAGCGAACTCGCCAGCCATCTGCCGTCCGGCCCCGTGCACCCGAAGCCGCGCCCCGCCCCCAGCATGAAGCGCCAGTCGGCGACGTTCTGGTTCCATCCTGCTTCGATCGACAACGGCCAGACCGCGTCGCTCTGGTCCGGATCGATCGGCCGGACGTCGAGCACGTCAGTACTTGCCATCGCGCACCTCGTAATGCGTCGGCTTGTTGAGCGTGACCATGTCGCGCTCCAGCCAATCCGCCGTCCATTCGATCATCTTCGAAAGCGGCACGCTAGGCGGGCCGAATTCCCTGGCCATGCGGCTCGCATCATTCAGCCAGCCGGTCGGCGACTCCTTGCCGGTGACCTTCGGCGTCCTACCGAGCAGCTTGCCGAACTCGGCCGCCAGCCAGCGGATCTCGATGGTTTCCAGGCCCGTGACATTGATCGGCGTGGTCGGCGTCGTGGCGCGTGCCAGGCAGCGCAGCGCCACGCTGTTGGCGTCCCCTTGCCAGATTACGTTGACGTGGCCCATCGACAGGTCGATCGCTTCGCCGTCCCTTACCTTGCGCCCGACGTCGTGCAGCACGCCGTAGCGCATGTCGATCGCATAGTTCAGCCGGAACAGGCGGCCCGGCGTGCCGTGCTCAGCCGAGAAATACTCGAACATGCGCTCGCGGCCGACGCAGGAGTTGGCGTAGTCGCCCGGCGGCGGCACTGGCGCCACGTCCTCGGTCGCGCCCCCACTACCGACAGGTACGAAGGGATAGACGCAGCCCGTGGAGAACGCGACGATCCGCGAGTCCTTGAAGACTTCGGCGACCATGGCCGGCACCTGGACGTTCATTGCCCAGGTAAGCGGAACGTTTCCGGTCGCGCCGAACTTTCGGCCGGCCATGAAGACGACGTTCGAGACCTTGGGCAGGCTCTCGAGCGCCGCGCGATCCAACAAGTCGGCCGGCACCGCCTCCACACCTGCCCTCTCCAGAGCTTCGCGGACACCGGGTTCGCTGAACCGAGCCACCCCCATGACACGCTTGGTCGGCGCCGCTCGCTTGGCCATACGGGCCAGCGTCGGCCCCATCTTGCCACCAACGCCCAGCACCAGGATGTCGCCGGGCGTTGCCGCGAGATCGGCCATCAACTCGGCAGAAGGCGCCGTCATGAAGTCTTCGACGGCCTCGACGCTCTCGAAACGGGCAGGAAGATTGGCGCTCATTTCTTGCCTCCCGGGTGGGCCGGTTGCAGCCGCGCGCCTGGTGCGGCAGGCATCGTCCGAAGCGGGGTGACGTCGAGATCGACACCGACGGCGAAGCCGGGGCAATCGAGCGATCCGAGCGCGAGCTTGCCGCCGTTCACCCGCAGCCGCGCCGGTCTGCCGGGCTGCTTGTCGTACAGGGCCGGATGGGCCTTCACGAAGGCCTCCTGCTCGGCTTCGGAAGCGGCCGACATGCCGTCGATGAAATGGTGCGCGTTGCGTTCGACATGGGTGAGCCCCAGCAGCGAGACGAGGGCAAGATCCTGTTGCACGCTGACCCCGGGCTGGGTCGTCAGGTCTTCAGCGGACATGAAATAGCCGGGCCCGAGTTTGGCAACACGCGCGGCATTCAGGATAGATTTGTAGAAGCCCTTGCAGTTCTTGCTGGAGACGCCGGCATAGCCGAGTGCCAGTGCCTGCGGAAAGGTCGCGAGCTCGCCATCCGACTCGTCGATGATCACCGGCCGATGCTTGGCCAAGGCGGTAACGGGCCGACTGAGCGCGGCCTGCCGCTTGATCGGCTGCTCGATGAACAATGTCGCCTTCGCCATCCTGGCGAGAGCCGGCGTTTCTTCGACCTTGCGCCAGAGCTCAACGATGCCGTCGACATCGTCGTATTGCTCGTTGCCGTCGAGCGTGACCCGGTAGTCGCCGGCGCCGGCATCGAGCACGGCGGCGATGCGGCCAAGCCGGTCGAGATCGGCCGCGATGTCACCTCCCACCTTCAGCTTGTAATAGCGGCCACGGTAGTAGGAGACGACCTCTTCGAGCGTTTCCGGCAGTCCGTCATTGACCCTCTCCGAGTCGGGTCGTTCGGCATTGGTCAGCGGGTCGACCAGGCCGACCGTGTGGCGGAGCTCGATCGACGACGCCGGCTGCAAGCCGCCGAGAAAGGACGACAGGTGCGCCGCTTCGATGTCGGGCGTGAGGTCGGTGGCCGCGATCCCCGGCGCGTTCGCCGTGATCATGCGGGCAAAGGACTGCCCGGTGAGCTTGCCCAAGGCATCGATGATGGCGCGGTCGAGCAGTGCCGGACCGTACGAGGCAACCAGCGGATTGAGGCCGAGCTCGGCGCCGCGGGCGAGTTGTTGGCGATAGGTATTGGCGTACAAGCCGAAGGGCGTATCGAGACCGCGCGCGGTGTAGTGCTCGGTGGCGAGCTGCAGCGCCTGACGCAGCTGATCGAGATTCTGCGCGTCCGAAAACTCCGGACTCTTCTCGAACCACTTTGCACCCAAGGCTTCAGCCGCGACACCCTCCCCGCGTCGACCGTCCTCCAGTGCGATCCGGACGCGCACGATCGCCTGCGTGCCCTGCGTGACCGTGATCACGCCGAAGCGGAACGGCAGGCGCAGGCGATGATCGCGCTCGAACCGGTCGACAGCCTCCAGCTTCACCTTCATGCGTCTTGCTCCAGCAGACCCTGCACGTAGCCGATCATGCGCGCGGCGCAGGTCGGACCGTCGGGCTCATAGATGAAAGGCTCCATCGCCAGCCAGCCCGAATAGCCGGTCTGGCGCAGCGCGTGAACGACAGGCGCGAACTTGTCACCGCCCTGCCCCGGACCGCGCTTGTTGCGGTCGTTGAGCTGTACATGGGCCAGCAGGCCCGACGGCATCCAGCGTCGAACGACGTCGGCGACCGGCTCCTGCTCCTCGAGACCAGCGGCCAGGGTGTCGATCATCAGCCGCAGGGACGGATTGCCGATCCGTCGGATCACGGCGTCGGCTTCGGCCAGGGTGTTGACGAAATTGCAGTCGGGCCGGGCCAACGCCTCCAGGCAATAGACGACACCTGCCTTGGCTGCGGCTTCCGCGGCCGCCGCCCATGCCATCTCCGCCCGTTTACCGTCTTCCGCCGTTTCCACGCGTCGTTGCGCCGGCGAACCATGGACGAGATAGCTTGCGCCCAGTTCGGCGCAGAGGTCGATCGAGCCGACCAGCACATCGACACTCTTCTGCCAGACCGCCTTGTCGCCGCTGGTGATCGACAGGCCGGCCGGCGCCGCCAGCAGCCAGTGCAGGCCGCTGACCTCGATGCCGGCGTCGCTGCAGGCGCGGCGGATCTGCCCGCGCTGGCTCGCTGGCATCCGCCAGGCATCGTCGCCGAAAGTGAACGGTGCAATTTCCAGGCCGCGATAGCCAAGCGCCGCCGCCAACGCGCATTGCCGCTCGAAAGGAAGTTCGCGGATCACTTCGTTGCAAAGAGAGAGCTTCACTGACGATCCTCGCCTTGACGGGCAAATCCGCGTTCGCCAGTCTCACACCATGTGTGCGCATACTAACAGCGACAGAAAACCGGTGAAGCGATTCATCGCTGCAAGCGCATGACGAAATTCGCGAGCCTCAGTCGGCAATACTGGCCGACCGTCGCCTTGTTCGCCTTCCTGCTTGCCTGCTGGCAGCTCGCCGTGAGCCTGGGCGGCATCCGCGAGTATCTGCTGCCGTCGCCACTCGCGGTCTGGAATGCCCTGTGGCATGGCGAGATCGGCTGGAGCCAGCATCTCTGGGCAACCACCCTGGAGATCATCGGTGCGTTCGTGCTGGCCGCTGTCGTCGGCGTGGCGCTGGGTGTCGCCATCGCCTGGTCGCCGTTGATCGCCAACGCTCTGGTGCCGTTCCTGGTCTTCGTGAACACGCTTCCCAAGGTGGCAATTGCCCCCCTGTTCCTGATCTGGATGGGTTACGGGATCTTTCCCAACATGCTGATGGGAGCGTTGATTGGCTTCTTTCCCGTGGTCATCAACACCGCCGTCGGGTTGAGCCAGGTCGAAGCCGACATGCTCGACCTCGGCCGCGTCTTCAATGCGCCGAAATGGAAGATCTTCGCCAAGATCCGCATCCCGAACGCCCTGCCCTACATTCTGAGTGCCCTCAAGATCACCGCGACGGCCGCCGTCGTTGGCGCCATCGTCGGCGAGTTCGTCGCCTCCCAGAAGGGCCTGGGCTACGTCATCACCACGACCCAGAGCAGCATGAACACGGCCGTCGCCTTCGCCGCGCTGATCTGGATCTCGATCGTCGGCCTGCTGCTTTACGGTGCCGTCGTCCTGCTGGCGCAGCTCTGGGCGCCCTGGGCGGAGGGCGTCGACTGAATTCGGGGAAGGGACAAGGGAGGAAAACGTGAGGAAGAGGACATTGTCATTGGCGCTGGCGGCACTGATCGCCGGCCCGCTGGGCCTGCATGGGGGCAGCGCCGCAGCACAGGAAAAGTTCACCTTCGCCTTGAACTGGTTCGCCGTCGGCGACCATGCCGCCTACTGGGTGGCGCTCGACAAGGGTTACTACAAGGCCAAGGGCCTCGACGTGACCCTGGAGAACTCCAAGGGTTCCGGCGACTCGATCGCGAAGGTCGACACCGGACGCGCGGATGCCGGCCTCGCCGATGCCGCCGTGGTGATCGCCTCGATCGGCCGCGGCACCACGATCAAGACGGTCGGCATGGTCTTCGACAAGACCCCGCTCAACATCTTCAGCCTGAAAGACAAGCCCCTCACCAAGCCGAAGGATCTGGAGGGCAAGACCCTCGGCGCCCCTCCGGGCGACAGCCAGCGTCAGATGTTCCCGGCCTTCGCCAAGGTGAACGGGATCGATGTCAGCAAGGTCTCCTGGGTGAATATCGAGCCTGCCGCCAAGATCGCCGCCGTCGCCGAAAAGCGCATGGACGGCGTCGGCGACTACTCGACCGGCCTGCCGCTCTACGAGAAAGCCGCCGGCAAGGGCAATGTGGTCATGATGCCCTGGGCCGATTTCGGCTTCGACATGTACTCCATGTCGATCATGGCCAGTGCCAAGACCATGAAAGAGCGCCCGGCCGTGCTGAAGGCCTTTCTCGAAGCCTCCTACATGGGCTGGCGCGACGTCATGGCAGATCCCAAAGCCGCCATGGAGATCTTCAAGAAGCGCGTGCCCGAGGTCGATGTCGAGGTGATGACGCCCAACATGATGATCGGCCTTGGCCTGATGAAGACCGAACGCTATGCCAAGAACGGCATCGGCTGGATCGACGAGAAGAAAATGTGCGACTCGGTCGACCTCGTGAACACCTATATGGGCCTGCCGAAGAAGGTCGAGTGCAAGGACACCTACTCGACCGAGTTCTTCACCCGGGTCGCGATGCCCTCCAACTGACTCCACGAACTGACAGGGCATACGCGTCGCGTGAACAAGCAACTGATCGACCTCGACAAGGTCGGCATGACGTACGAGGCGGCGAGCGGCCCTGTCGAGGCGCTCGCCGGCATCACCTCTTCCATCGGGGCCGGCGAGTTCGTCTCGCTGGTCGGCCCGAGTGGCTGCGGCAAGTCGACTTTGCTCCGCATCGTCGCCGGGTTGCGGCCGGCGACATCAGGCCGGGTCACCGTATCCGGCCGGCCGGTCACCCGGCCGATCCCGGACATCGGCATGGTCTTCCAGGCACCGATCCTCCTGAAATGGCGCTCGATCCTGGAGAACGTGCTGTTGCCGGCGGAACTCGCCGGCAAGGATCCCAGAACGCTGCGGCCAAGGGCTGAACAGCTCCTCGACATGGCAGGCCTGGGCGGCTTCGGCCCCAAGCTGCCGCGCGAGCTCTCCGGCGGCATGCAGCAGCGCGCCGCCCTCTGCCGCGCCCTGCTGCTCGACCCGCCGCTCCTGCTGATGGACGAACCCTTCGGCGCGCTGGACGCCATGACCCGGGACGACATGGCGCTCGAGCTGCTGCGCATCTGGGGCGAGAAGGATCTGGCGCAGGACGCCCGCAAGACGGTGCTGTTCGTCACCCATTCGATCCCCGAGGCCGTCTTCCTCTCCGACCGTGTCCTGGTCATGTCCGCCCGGCCGGGGCGGATCGCGGCCGATCTGCGCATCGACCTGCCGCGCCCGCGCACTGTCGAGCTCCGGGCATCGGAGGCTTTCGGCAAGCTCAGCCTCGAGATCTTCCGGGCGCTCACCGGCCGAACCGTCGGCGCCGCCGGGACGGCCTGAAGGCGGCCGCGCGTCCCGAGCCCCTTCAGAGGTCGCACCGCATCTGGTGCGACGTCGCCGACCGCTGGTAGCCCAGACGCTCGTAGAAGGCCCGGGCGGCATCGCGGTCGACCCGCGTGTAAAGCGTCACGCTGGCAAGACGTCGAGATCGTGCCCAGGCCTCGGCATCGCGCATCAGGAGTACCCCGATACCGGTGCCGCGGTGTCTCCCGTCCACGACGAGCGATTGGACTACAGCCTCGCAGGGCTTCTCCAGCGCCGGCCGCTCGAACACGTGAATGAGGCCGACGATCACCCCTTCGCTTTCCGCCACCCTGACCGCGTGATCCGATGCGGCCGTGACCCGATCGAGGCGTTCCTGCAATTCAGTCTCGCTGAGCGGATACCCGAGCTGGCCTAGGAGAACTGCCGCCGCGGCAAGATCCGCCGGCTGTAGGTCGCGAACGATCATTGCGCATTTGTACTGCCAGGATCGTTCGCCGCAACGGTTGGCGCCGCCCGCCCGCCCTGTTAAGACCCCGCTGATACAGCAGGAGAAGACATGGCCACCGCCGCGACCCCGATGAAGAGTGCCGCCAAGGGCATCACCGCCGACGCCAAGCCGTTCGACTGGGAGGATCCCTTCTTCCTCGACGACCAGCTTACCGAGGAGGAAATCGCGATCCGCGACGCTGCGCGCGACTACTGCCAGGACAAGCTGATGCCGCGCGTCCTGATGGCCAACCGCCATGAGAAATTCGACCGCGAGATCATGAACGAGTTCGGCGCCCTCGGCCTGCTGGGCGCGACGATCCCCGAGAAGTACGGCTGCGCCGGCGCCAACTACACGACCTACGGCCTGGTGGCGCGCGAGGTCGAGCGGGTCGATTCCGGCTATCGCTCGGCGATGAGCGTGCAGTCCTCCCTGGTCATGCACCCGATCTACACCTACGGCAGCGAAGAGCAGCGCATGAAGTACCTGCCCAAGCTCGCCACCGGCGAGTGGGTCGGCTGCTTCGGCCTCACCGAGCCCGACCACGGCTCCGATCCCGGCAGCATGAAGACTCGCGCCGTGACCGTGCCGGGTGGCTTCAAGCTCTCCGGTTCCAAGATGTGGATCACCAACTCACCGATCGCCGACGTGCTGGTGATCTGGGCCAAGCTGGACGGCGGGGCGATCCGTGGGTTCATCCTGGAGCGCACCTGGAAGGGCATCGAGACCCCCAAGATCGAGGGCAAGTTCAGCCTGCGCGCCTCGGTGACGGGCGCCATCATGCTCGACGAGGTCTTCGTGCCGGCCGAGAACCTGATGCCCAACGTCGCGGGCCTCGGCGGGCCATTCGGCTGCCTCAACAGCGCCCGCTACGGCATCGCCTGGGGTGCCATGGGTGCCGCCGAATTCTGCTGGAAGCAGGCGCGGAACTACACGCTCGATCGCAAGCAGTTCGGCCGGCCGTTGGCCGCCAACCAGCTCATCCAGAAGAAGCTTGCCGACATGCAGACCGAGATCGCGATCGGCCTGCAGGGCTGCCTCCGGGTCGGCCGCCTCAAGGACCAGGGCCACGCCCAGCCGGAGATGATCTCCCTGATCAAGCGCAACAACTGCGGCAAAGCGCTGGACATCGCCCGCGTCGCTCGCGACATGCATGGCGGCAACGGCGTCTCGGACGAGTACCACGTGATCCGCCACGTCATGAACCTCGAGGCGGTGAACACCTACGAAGGCACGCACGACGTGCATGCCCTGATCCTCGGCCGCGCCATGACCGGCATCCAGGCCTTTAGCGCCGGATCCTAACCGGCGTGGATCTGCCGCCCCCCGGCGACATCGCAATCGTCGTCGCCGGGGCGCTGGCCGCCGGCTTCGTCAACGGGTTGAGCGGCACCGGCTATGCGCTGGTGGCGCTGGGCTTCTGGCTGCAGGCCATGTCGCCAGTGACGGCGGCGCCGCTGACTGCCTTATCGAGCGTCGCCGGCCACATCCAGTCCCTGCCGCGTATCTGGAGTGGCGTCCAGTGGCCGAGGCTCTGGCCTTTCCTGCTGGCCGGCGCGATCGGCGTGCCACTCGGCACGATGTTTCTCGGAGACCTCCGCCCGCAGCCGCTCAAGATCGGCGTGGGGATCCTGTTGATCGTCTATAGCGCCTGGATGGCGTTCGTGCGCCGTCCCCCAATCGTCGCTGGCGGCGGTCGCACCGCCGATGCATTCGTGGGCCTGCTCGGCGGCGTGATGGGCGGCATGGCGAGCCTGAGCGGCCCTGCCCCCACCATCTGGGCCCAGCTTCGCGGTTACAGCAAGAACGAGCAGCGCGGCATCAACCAGCCGTTCAACATGACCGTTCTCGTCCTCGCCCTGGCCTCGGCCGGCATCGCCGGCTACCTCGATCGAACCTTCTTCGTCTGGGCCGCAATCACCGTGCCGTCGACCTTGATCGGGGCGCGGATCGGCCTCGCTCTCTACGGCCGCATCAACGACGTGCAATTCCGACGGATCCTGCTCGCTCTCCTTGCTTTCTCGGGGGCGACACTTATCCTGTCGTCGCTACGATGACGAGCCGGGCACTCTTCACGACTGTCTTCCTCACGCTGCTGTTCGGCGTTCTGGCGGCCGTGCTGTTTTCCAGGGACATGGCCCGCGCACCCGAAATCGCGGCGGGCGGCCCCTCCACCAAGGCGAGCCCGTCGACGTCTGCGATCGCGTGGCCCGACTACAGCGCCAACGGTCTTGGGTTCCAGACACCGGCCCGGCCGGACGGTGAACTGATCGCCCAGGGCTACCGTCAGGTCAGTCAGACCTTTGCCGAGATCGGCCCCGAAGTGGCCGATCCTGCGAGGCGCTTCGCAGGCAACAACCTCTCCTGCCAGAACTGCCATATCGACGGCGGCACCAACCGCCATGCGCTGCCGCTGGTCGGCGTCTTCAACATCTATCCAAGGTTCCTTACCCGCTCCGGCCGCGTGGTGTCGCTGCCCGAGCGCGTGAACCAGTGCATGACGCGGTCGATGAACGGCCGGCCGCTGCCGGACGATTCCCCCGAGATGGCAGCGTTCCTGGCCTATTTTAAGTTCATCGGTGGACCGGAGGCCGTGCACGCCGAACCCGCACCTCCTCCGCCGGTTCCCGCCAGCGTCGAGCGTGGGGCGGTGGTCTACGCCGACGTCTGCGCCCTCTGCCACAAGCCGGACGGCCTCGGCGTGCGTGTGGGCTCCAAGGGTGACGCCGACGGCTACAGCTTTCCGCCGCTCTGGGGGCCCGACAGCTTCAACGACGGCGCCGGAATGGACCGGTTTGACCGCGCGGTGGGCTTCATCCGACACAACATGCCGCGTGGTGTCGATCCGGCGCATCCGCAGCTCAGCCTGCAGCAGGCCTGGGACGTGGTGGCCTATCTGCGCGCCCAGCCGCGTCCGCCTGGCCCCGAGCGCTAGGCCAATCCTGCCTGACAGCCGGTCTCGGCCAGGATCGCCTCCAGCCCTGGAGCCCCCTTGGCCGCAGCATACTTGCGCCGAATCTCCGCCAGGGAGCGCGCATGGTACTTTTGCGGCTCCTGCGTCCACGCCGCGCCGGCGAGGCTCATCGAGAAGCTCTTGTCGCCTCGGCCGATGGCCTGGGCATTGGCCTGAGACCAAGGCAGGAAGAGGCCGGCCACCTCCTCCTTCAGGATCGGCCTGAGGGTCGGTGCCAGAGCCGTGAGCGCCTCGAACGGCCCTTCGACCTTGGGCATGAGCATGCGCTTCACCCAGGCCATCACGTTGGGGGCCGAGGCACGCATCAGGGCTCCTGGCGTCGGATCGGTCGCGGCTTCGTAGAACTGGCCCCAGAGCCCGAAGTCGGCCATCGCCGGCCGTGCACCCAGCACATAGGGCCGCCCCGCAAGGTGCGCGTCGAACAGGGCCAGCGCCTTCTTGAACGACGCCTCGATCACCGGCTGGGTCTTGTCGTTGGAACCGACAAAGCCCAGCCGTCCCATCATGCGCTCGGCAATGGCGGCCCGCGTCTGGGCGACAGCCAATGCCCCCTCTGCCCCCGCCGCCTGCAGAGCAATACGCTCGGCGGTGGCCCAGGCGTCCGGCTGATAGTGCCAGCGATAGTGGAACATCCACTTATTGCCCCACTCGTCGCCATACTCTTCGAGCAGCGCCGAGACGAAGGCAAGTGCGGGATCCTCCGGTGTCGCCGATGGCTCACGATGCGATGCCTCGAAGCGTTCGAGGATCGGCGTCGAATCCTGCAGTCCCTCGGCTTCGCCGCTCGCACCAGGCGGCGTCACCACCAGCGGGATCAATGGCAGCTTGGCGTATTTCTGGAACTCCGCCTGCACCGCCGCTGATCGCGGGATCCATTGATGCTCGATGCCCTTGAAGCGGAAGAACGAGCGGACTTTCACCGAGTAGGGTGAGAGTTCCGAGCCGAAAAGGCGGTATGTGTTCGTCACGATCTCAGATCCAACGTTTGCGCTTCAGCCACAGGAAGATGCCGCCCACGATCACGACGACCATCACCCAGAAGAAATAATAGCCGTATTTCCAGCCGAGCTCGGGCATGTTGCCGACGTCGCGCTCGAAATTCATGCCGTAGATGCCGGCGAGAAAGCTCAAGGGCATGAAGAAGACGGTGATGATCGCCATCGTCTTCATCACCTCGGACATGCGGTTCGAGGAGTCCATGAGATAGACTTCCATCAGGCTGTTCGTCATTTCCCGGTAGCTCTCGACCAGCTCGAGCACCGCGACGGCATGGTCGAAACAGTCGCGCAAGTAAGTGCGCGTCTCCGGCATGATGAACGGCACGTCCGGCCGCATGACTGCCAGCACCGTCTCGCGCTCTGCCCATTGGATGCGATGGAAGGCAACCAGCGCCCTTCGCGCCTGGTGGATATGGTAGAGCGTGTCCTGGGTCGGTCGCTCCAGCGCTTCGTCCTCGAGCTCTTCGAGGTGGTTTGACACGGCCTCGATCAGCGGGAACTTGCGATCGACCACGAGATCGATCAGGGCATAGACGAGATAGTCGACCCCGAACGTGCGGAGCCGGGAGCCGGCCGTCTGGATGCGGTCACGCACCGGCTTGAACATGTCGACCTTGTGGTCGTGGAACGAGATCACGTAGTTATCGCCGAAGAAGATGCTGACCTGGCGCGGGATCAGCACACCGTCTTCGTAGCTCGGATCGTTCAGGACGACGAAGCCTTGGCCTTCGTAGAGATCGAGCTTGCTGCGCTGGTTGGCATGGAAGACGTCCTCCATCGCGAGCGGATGGAGGTTGAAGGCCATGCCGAGGTTGCGCAGCATCTCGGAACTGGGCCGGCCGGCGACGTCGATCCAGGTGTGGCCGGGCGTTCCGAGGTGGAAGCGACATTCGTCGACCTCCACCCCATGCATCACCTGAACGTCGTCCTGGGTGTATTCAACCAGGGTGAAGTCGAGGGCCTCGTCGGGGACCGGGGCACGTCCGGCGAGCGTTCCAGGAGCGGTACCGGGCTTGGTATGCCGATGGATGATGCCGTCCATGCGTCCCCCTGGCTTGTCCCCGATTCAGGGTCTCAGACCTCTTCCATCACCTGCACGTCGGGGCGGCCAGCCAGGTAATCCCCGAGCTTGCGGCCGAGTTCCTTGAAGTGCGGCGCGGCCCGATGGGCCTCCAGTGCCGCCTGGTTCTCGTATCTTTCCAACATGACATAAACATTAACGTCCGCCGTCTTGTGCAGCGCGTAGAGCTTGTTGCCCGGCTCGTCGGCATGAACCCTGGCCTGCAGCGCCTTCATCGTCGCCTCGAATTCGGCATTGGTGCCGGGCTTGATGGTGAGCTTCGCGATTACGCCGATCATATCCTCTCCTCTGCCGACTATTGCGGCCGCTTCTTGACAAGGTACTTGTGCTCGCCGTCGCACACCAGTTCGCCGGACTGATTGTGGATCGTGAGTTTCAGGATCGCCACCCCGGTGGTCCGGCCGGGCTTGAGCTCGGTGATTTCGAGCATGGGGTAGAGCGTGTCGCCGACATAGACCGGCTTCAGGAAACGCGAGGATTGCTCGAGGAAGCCTACCAGCGATTCGCCCACCACATGGGGGAAGATGCCGGCGCCGGCCGCGCCCTGGATGGCAACCTGCAGACCGTGGGCCAGCATGTCACGATGCCCCAGCGCCTTGCAGTACTCGCGGTCGTAGTGAATTGGGTGATTGTCGCCGCTGGCCAGCTGGAAGGCCGAGAACAGGGCCTCCGTCTGGGTCCGCGAGTTGATGTAGAATTTCTGGCCGACCTTCAGATCTTCGAACCAATGTGCCGGGCCGAAGCGATGCTCGGCCGGATCGAACGGCTTGGTGTTGGCATCCGCCACGTCTTCTCTCCCTCTTCTTCCGCCCTAGGCGGCCTTTGCCTTGCGCCCCATGCCGTCGAATGCATCGAACATGCGCTCACGCCAAGTATAGATCGGGTCGTCGCTTTCCAGCAGCGCCAGCGGGCTGGTTACGTGAGCCCACATGAACGACCCGAACAGGGCATAGTCGGCATAATTGGACCGCGTACCCCCCAGGAACTTCCGCTCGCGCAGCACCCGCCGTGCCGGCTCCAGGGCCGTCCGCAAGGTCGCCACGCCTTTCTCGCGTGCCCGTGCCTGGAAGCCGCCAAAGTCGGCCGTGCCGAGCCGCTTGCCGCGCGACTCGATGATGTAGGCCTTGTCCTCGGGCCGCACGCGCTCGACCAGGTCCGCGACCACAATCGGGAAGATCGCGCCATTGATGGCGATGTCCACCCAGCCGTTGGCGAGTTGTGCGGCCAGAAGTTCCTGCTCGGTGGCGAACAGAGGCTTGTCCGGATAGGCCTTGTCGAGATGGCAGGCGATGGCCCAGCTGTCCTTCACGGCCGTCTCGCTGTCCTTGAGCACCGGCAGGAGCTGGGAATCGGCGAAGGCGATCTTGTGCTTCTCGGTGAATCCCGTGGGCTCGTCCTTCCAGGGCAATCCCTTGTGGGCGAGCGCGAACTTGGCGCGCCAGCAGAACGGGCTGGGGCGGCGATCGTTCTGGAACACGAGGTCGTAGAGGGTGATCATTTGCTCTTGTCCGTCTGGAGTTTGGCGTTGAGGCGTTGGCTCCAAGAGTAAAGCGGATCGTCCGCGTCGAGCAGCGCAAATCGGCTCGACTGCTCCGCCCAATGGAACGCCGCAGCGACCATGAAATCCGCCATGCCGGGCGTTGCGCCATGCAGGTTGCCGTTCTGCTTCACCGTAAGACGCAACGGATCCAACGCTTTCCGAAAGGCAGGCAACCGCGCCTCACGCGTCTCGTTGAGTTTTGCCAGCGGTCCAAAACGCGGCTCGCGCGTCCGCCGGAGATAGTCGCGATCCTCCTCGTCGACGTGATCGAGCATGTCGAACAGGATGAAGCTCGCGATCTCCGGCGTCAGCCAGAGGCCACACCAGTTGTTGAAGTAGCGCGCCAGCGCCCGTCCCGCGTCGCCACCGAACAGCGAAGGCCGATCCGGATAGGTCTCTTCGAGGTAATGCGCGATGCGCCAGGAATCGGCCACCACAGCGTCACCGTCGACCAGCACCGGCACGGTCTGCGACTTGGCGAAGGCGATCGTTTCCTTGTCGACGAAGCGCACGGGAATGACGCGGTCGACAGCAAGGCCTTTGTGGCGAAGCGCGAGGTGCGCGCGCTGGCCGAACGGGCTGAGTTGCCGCCCGTCCAGCGACTTCAGATCGTAGAGGGTGCGACCCCCTGCCCGTGGATTACTTTCCATCCAGCATTTTGACGATGCCGGAGAAATCCTTGCCGCCGTTGCCGCCGTTGACGAACAAATTGAAGAGCTGTGCCGCCTCGGCGCCCAGCGGCGTGCTGGCGCCAGCGGCATTGGCCGCCTGCTGCGCCAGCAGCAGGTCCTTCAGCATCATCGCCGCCGTGAAACCCGGCTGGTAGTCGCGATTCGCCGGCGATGCCGGCACCGGGCCCGGCACCGGACAATAGTTGGTGAGCGACCAGCACTGTCCTGACGAGGTCGAAGCCACGTCGAACAGCTTCTGGGCATCGAGGCCAAGCCGCTTGGCCAGCATGAACGCCTCGCTGACCGCGATCATGGAAACGCCCAGGACCATGTTGTTGCAGATCTTGGCGGCCTGCCCATTGCCGCTGCCACCGGCATGGACGATGTTCTTGCCCATCTTCTCCAGGATCGGCTTGGCCTTGGCGAAAGCGCCATCCTTGCCGCCCACCATGAAAGTGAGCGTGCCGGCTGTGGCGCCCCCGACGCCCCCGGAGACCGGCGCGTCGATCATTTCCATGCCCGCCTTCTCGGCGAGCTGAGCGACATGCCGGGCGCTCTCGACGTCGATCGTCGAGCAGTCGATCAGCACGGTGCCCTTGGCGATGTTGGGCAGCACGTCCTTCTCGTAGACCTCGCGGACGTGCTTGCCGGCCGGCAGCATGGTGACGACCACCTCGGCACCCTTGACCGCCTCGGCCGCCGACGCCGCCTTGTGGGCGCCCTTCTCGACGGCCGTTTTCACCGCGGCCTCCGAAAGATCGAAGGCCGTCACATGATGTTGGGCCTTGGCCAGATTGGCGGCCATCGGTCCGCCCATGTTGCCGAGGCCGATGAAGGCGATCTTCGCCATGGTTTCCTCCCTTGTTGGCCGCTTAGTCGAAAATACTGGCCGCTCAGTCGAAGAACAGGTCGTTCGATACCGGGCGGAAATGCTCCTCGACCATCTCGCGGGTCACGCCTTCGATGGTGGCCGGGCTCCATTTCGGCTTCTGGTCCTTGTCGATCAGCAGCGCCCGCACGCCCTCGAAGAAGTCGTGCCCCTTCTGCATGCAGCGCTGCGACATGCGGTATTCGATGGTCATCGTGTCCTCGAACGAGCGCACCGCGCAGCGGCGCAGCTGCTCGAGGGTGATCGCCATGGAGAGCGGCGAGAGCTTCATCAGCGCCGCCAGCTGCTTCTGGGCGAACTCGCTGTTCGACTTCTTGAGCTGGGCGACGATCTCCTGCAGCGTCTCGGCCGAGAAGCAGCGATCGATCTCGGGCATCAGCGCCGGCAGGGTCGCCTCGCCCGGATCGGCGGTGAACTTGGCGATCACCGCATCGACCTTCTCGTTGGCGCGCGGCCCCGACAGGTCGGCAGCACCGAGCGCGGCCTGCAGATCGCCGATCTTGGCGCTCGGCACATGCGCCTGCACGATGCCGGCCCACAGTGCATCTGCCACCTTCAGGCGGTAGCTGGTGAGCGCCAGGAAAGTGCCCAACGCCCCCGGCAGGCGCGTCAGGAAGTAGCCGCCACCGACGTCGGGGAAGAGCCCGATCGTGGTCTCCGGCATGGCGAACAGGAACTTCTCGCTCGCCACCGAGTGCGAGCCGTGCGCCGACAGGCCGACGCCGCCGCCCATGTTGATGCCGTCGATCAGTGAGATCCAGGGCTTGGCGTAACGGTAGATGCGGCGGTTGACGATGTACTCGTCGCGGAAGAAGTCGCGGCGCAGCGTACCCGACGGATTGTCGCGCATTTCGCGGTAGAGGCCGGCCACGTCGCCACCGGCGCAGAAGGCACGGTCTCCGGCGCCGCGCAGGATCACGGCCTTGATCGCGGGATCCTTCTCCCACTGCGGCATCACTCGTTCCATCTCCAGGATGATGCCGTGCGACAACGAATTGAGGACCTTCGGCCGGTTGAGCGTCATGATGCCCAGACCGTCTTTCACCTCGAACAGAATCTCTGCTTCAGAAGACATCATCACTCCAAAGTCGACGATTTTTGTCATCCCGAGGGGATCCTTCCTGATCAGTAAAGGTCCCTCGCTGCGCTCGGGATGACGGGGATGTGGTTACCCCACCAAAAGCCTGCGCGAAATGATCACCCTCATGATCTCGTTGGTGCCTTCGAGGATTTGGTGCACACGCAGGTCGCGGAGATAGCGCTCGATGGGGAAATCCTTCAAGTAGCCGTAACCGCCATGCAGTTGCAGCGCCTCGTTAACCACACGGAAGCCGACGTCGGTGGCGAAGCGCTTGCCCATGGCCGCCGCCTGTGTCGCTTCGGGCGACTTGGCGTCGAGCAGAGAGGCCGCCCGCCAGATCATCAGCCGAGCCGCGTCGAGTTCGGTCGCCATGTCAGCGAGCTTGAACTGGGTCGCCTGGAAGTCGGCAAGCGGCTTGCCGAACTGCTTGCGCTCGACGACGTAGCGCGACGCCGTTTCCAGGCAGGCCCGCGCTCCGCCCAGCGAGCAGGCACCGATATTGATGCGCCCACCATCCAGACCCATCATCGCGATCTTGAAGCCGTGCCCCTCGGGGCCCAGCCGGTTGGCGACCGGCACCTTGCAGTTGTCGAAGATCACGGCGGCCGTCGGCTGGCTGTTCCAGCCGAGCTTGTTCTCCTGCTTGCCGAACGACAGGCCTGGCGTGCCGGCTTCGACCACCAAGGTCGACACCCCGCCCGCCCCCGGGCCGCCGGTCCGCAGCATCACGACATAGATGTCGCTGCGGCCGCCCCCGGAAATGAAGGCCTTGGTGCCGTTCAGCACGTAATGATCGCCGTGCAGTTCGGCCCGCGTCGCCAGGGCTGCCGCGTCGGAGCCAGCGCCTGGCTCAGTGAGGCAGTAGCTCGCGAAATGCTCCATCGAGCAGAGCTTGGGCAGGAAACGCTGCCGCTGCTCGTCGCTGCCGAAGCCGTCGATCATCCAGGCGGCCATGTTGTGGATGGAGATGTAGGCCGCCGTGCTCGGGCACGCCGCGGCCAGCTCCTCCATGATCAGCGCGGCATCGAAACGGCTGAGGCCACTGCCGCCGACATCGTCCTTCACGTAGATGCCGCCGAACCCCAGCGCCGCCGCCTCCCGCAGAACGGCCTCCGGGAAGATCTTTTCAGCGTCCCATCGGGCAGCCTCGGGCAACATCCGCTCGGTCGCGAATTGCCGAGCCGTGTCGCGAAAAGCCTGTTGGTCCTCAGAAAGCGTAAAATCCATGCGAGGCGGATCATATCGGGGGGTCTCCCCCGGTCAACCCGTCGGCGTCGATGACGATGGCCGCAGCATCGGCGCTGCTTTAGACTTGCGCCATGGGTTGGCGCACTCTCACTGAGGAAGAAGCAGCAACACTTCCCGAGGCGCGCCTGGGAGGGGCGCTGCTCTGGATCGTCATCGCCGCCTTCGTCCTCTGCCTCGTCGCGCTCCTCGGCTCCACTTTGGCATTCCAACGGTTACCTGCCATCGGCCTGCGCTACGCGATTGCCGTCGGTTTTGTGACGATCTGGTCGGCGGGCTTCCTCGTCCTGACGGCCCTGCGCTGGCGCCACACGCCTGTCGTCGCGAGCGCCGGCCTGGTGCTGTGGATCGGCTGGCGCACCAGCGTCGTGCTTTCGGGCAGCCCGGTGGAGCTTTGGCCCCTGCTCGTGGACATGGCCGCCGAGGCGATGCTCGCCGCGGGCTTCTGCGGCTATATGGCCACGGCGGTGCGACCCAATGCCTATTATCGCCGTCGCCTACCCGTCCCCTGAGCCGCTATAAGAAGCCGCCATGCCGAAACGCTTTACGACCCTCGGTCGCTATCCGACGACGCGGCTGCGCCGCAACCGTCGCGAGGATTGGTCCCGCCGCCTCGTCGCCGAAACCAAGCTTTCGGTTGACGACCTGATCTGGCCGGTATTCGTGCAGGAGGGGCAGAACCAGCGCACGCCGGTCGCCTCCATGCCCGGCGTCGACCGTCTCAGCGTCGATCTCTTCGTCGAAGCCGCCAAGGCGGCGCGCGACCTCGGCATTCCCGCCATCGCGATCTTTCCCGAGACGGATCCGAAGGCCAAAACGCCAGACGCCCGTGAGGCCTACAATCCGGACAATCTCGTCTGCCGCGCCATCCGGGCGGTCAAACAGGCGGTCCCCGACGTGGGCATCGTCTGCGACGTGGCGCTCGATCCCTTCAACAGCGACGGCCATGACGGCATCGTGCGCGATGGCTACGTGCAGAACGACGAATCGGTCGAGGCGCTGATCAAGCAGGCGGTCGTGCAGACCGAAGCCGGCGCCGACATACAGGCGCCTTCGGACATGATGGATGGCCGCATCGGCGCCATTCGCCGCGCGCTCGACGGCAAGGGCTACCTCCATGCCCAGATCATGTCCTATGCCGCCAAGTACGCCTCGGCCTTCTACAATCCGTTCCGCGACGCCATCGGCAGTTCGGGTGCCTTGAAGGGCGACAAGAAGACCTACCAGATGGATTACGCCAATTCCGACGAGGCGCTGCGCGAGGTCGGCTTCGACATCGAGGAAGGCGCGGACATGGTCATGGTGAAGCCGGGCCTGCCCTACCTCGACATCGTGCGCCGCGTGAAGGACACGTTCGGAGTACCGACCTACGCCTATCAGGTGAGCGGCGAATACGCGATGCTGCGCGGCGCCGCCGACCGCGGCTGGCTCGACTGGAACAAGGTCCTGATCGAGACCCTGACCGGCTTCAAGCGCGCCGGCTGCGACGGCATCCTGACCTATGGCGCGATCGACGCGGCGCGACTGCTCAAGGCCAAGTGACCGACTGACATGATCGAACGTCCGTCGGCTCGCCTGATCCTGCTCGACCCGCAGGAGCGCCTTTTCCTGTTCAACGTCCACGACCCAGCGGTCTTCGACCCCGCCCAGCCCTACTTCGATCCTTTCTGGGTCATGATCGGCGGCATGGTCGACCCCGGTGAAGATTTCGCCGAAGCCGCCGTCCGTGAAGCCGGGGAAGAAACCAAGCTTCCGGTGGCCGGCGCGCCGCACTGGGTATGGACGCGCGAGCGGCGCATGAGCTGGCGCGGCAAGGACGTGATGCACAAGGAGCGGTTTTTCCTCGCCCGGACCAACCGTACCGACGTCGACACATCGGGCCTCGACGAGCGCGAGCGAAGCTGGACCCGCGGTCACCGCTGGTGGACAGTCGACGAGATCCTGGCCTCGACGGAACGCTTCGAGCCGCTCGACCTCGGTATCCGCCTGCAGGCGCTCCTGCGCGATGGTGTCCCGGACGAACCGATCGTCCTGGCCTGAGCGGACGCCTGCCGTCAGGCGGCCGGCGAGCCCCTGAGCATCCGGCGCACATCGGCAAATGGCATCATCTCCCGCATCCAGGCGAAGGAGCCCTGCTCCCTCATCGCCCGCCCAGCTCCGACAACAGCGGCAAAGGCCAGGCGCGACAGCGCACCGCCGACACTGATTCGCTTGGCACCGGCATCGGCCAACTGAGCCACCGTGATATCGGGGTCGAGCCAGCCGGTCACCACGTTGAAGGGCCGCTTCAAGGCGCCCACGACCTTGCGCACCTCGGCGACGTTGCGCAAACCCGGGGCATAGAGGACATCCGCACCGGCCGCTTCGTAGGCCTGCAGGCGCCGGATCGTGTCGCCCATGTCGTTGCGACCGTGCAGCAGGTTTTCGGCGCGGGCCGTAAGCATGAACGGCACCGGCAAGGCGTGGGCCACCTTCGCCGCGATGCGCACGCGCTCCACCGCCAGGTCGAAATCATAGATCGGTGCCTCGGGATCGCCCGTGAAATCTTCGATCGAGCCGCCGACAGCGCCGGCTTCGGCCGCCAGGCGGATGGCGTCGGCCGCCGCCTCGGGTTCGTGCGCGAAGCAGTTTTCCAGGTCGATATTGACCGGCAGATCACTCGCCTCGACGATGGCCCGGCAGTTGGCGACGACTTCGCCTCGGCTCACCTTGCTGTCTGCCCGCCCGAGCATGTTGGCCAGTCCCAGGCTGGTGGTCGCCAGGGCCTCGAAGCCGAGCGCTTCCAGGAGACGCGCCGTGCCGGCATCCCAGGGATTGGGAATGACGAAAGCACCGGCTCGTTCGTGCAGCGCTCGAAACGCCGAGGCCTTCTCCGTCTGGCTGCGCATGATCTTGCTCCTCGCACATGTGACATCGTTCAACCCAAGCTTTGCTGCCTCGCCATGTGTTGTAAAATGCATAGTATCTCTATCTTCCATCAGGATTCCTGATCCATGGATTTCGACGAACTGCGGACCTTCGTGACCGTTGCTGCCCTTGGAAATTTCACCCAGGCCGGACACCGCCTGCATCGCTCGCAACCCGCCATCAGCCGACGGCTCAGCCTGCTGGAGCAGGAGTTGGGCGTTCCCCTCTTCGAGCGCCTGCGCGAGCGGGCGCGGCTGACCGAAGCCGGCCGGGCGTTCCTGCCGCATGCCGAAGCGGCCCTTGCCTCCCTCGACGATGCCCGACAGGCCGTGCGTGGATTGCAGGCCGGCCTGCAGGGGGCGATTTCCCTCGCCCTTGTCGGCACCTTGGCCGATTCGCATATCGTCGGCCTCCTCCGGCGCTTCACGCAGCGGGCCCCCGGCATGCGGCTGCAGCTTCGCACGGCCAGCAGCGCCGAGGTCAGCGACCTCGTGGGTCGCGGAGAGGCGACGCTCGGCCTGCGCTACTTCACCGGCAATCGGCCCGGCCTCGTCTCATTCGAAGCCGGCGCCGAGGCGATGCTGGTGATCGCCGCCGCCGGGCATCGCCTGGCCGGACATCGTATCCGCCAGGCGCGCGCGTTGGCCGGCGAGCGTTGGATCGGCTTTCCGCCTGCCCAAGCCGAGCGGGATTCCTCCGGCCACGTCCTGCGGCGGTTGCTGATCAAAGCCGGACTGGACGATGCCGACTTCACCGTGATCGACAGTCTGACGGCCCAGAAACGTCTCGTTCAGGCGGGTTTCGGCCTGGCCCTGGTCCCCGAGACCAGCGTGCGCGACGAACTGCACCAGGGCACCCTGGTGGCCCTCGACGTCCCCACACTGCGGGCCGCCATTCCCATCACTGCCGTCCACCGCAGCAAGGGCTATCTCAGCCCGGCCGCCCTCGCTCTGCTGGCACTGCTCACGGAGAAGCCAAAACCCGGAAAGAAGCCGCCATCCTGAGCACAGGACGCCGACGACGCTTCATTGTCGATCGCGATCCTTGCGATCGCGCTTGCGGGCCTCGTCCTCGGCCGATGCACTGCGATAGGCACGCCACGCCAGAACGAGGGCAACCAGCGAACAGGCCACGCCCAGGATCAGGGTCATCGGTTCAGTTTCGGCCATGGCTGAAGAACTCGGCCACCATCAGGTCGCTCCAGGGCTTCCGGCCGCCACTGCCGTGGAAGCCGACATGTCCACCATGCCGCGGCAGCAGCGGCGTCAGCGAAGGGTTCTGCGCCCAATCATAGCCGCTATAGAGCGGACCGGGAATCCAAGGGTCGTCGAGGGCGGCGATCACCAGGGTTGGGACGCGGATGCCCTGCATGAAACGCAGGGGCTTGCATTGCTCGTAGTAGTCCTCTGCCCCGGCAAAGCCATGGCGCGGGGCAATGAACACCTCGTCGTACGCCCAGACCGAACGCGCCCCGAGGACGGCCTCCCGTTCGGCGGCGCTCACTTCGGCTGCTGGGGCCAGCGCTTCGATCTTCATCTGTCCGAGGATGTGACGATGATAGAGCGTGTTGCGCGGCCGCATCATGTTGCGGCAGGTGAGCGAGAGGTCGATGGGGGCGGAAACGCTGGCCGCCGCTTCCAAGCCGCAGGTCCCGCCCTCTTCCCCCAGGAATTTCAGCAGCATCGCACCCCCGAGCGAGTAGCCGACAGCCACCATCCCTTCGGCGGACAGTGCAATCGGAAGCTCCGCCAGCAGAGCCCGGAAATCCTGGCTGCGTCCGGCATAGTACTGGCCTTTGCAGGTCGGCCGTGACGGCCCCGCCCCGCGCAAGTTCACCCGCAACACGCGGCACCCACGGTCCAGCAGCGTGCGCGCCATGCTGTAGATGTAGTGGCTCTCCTGCGATCCCGTCAGCCCGTGGATCAGGAGGCAGAGCGGCGTGCCGGCTTTCGGCGTCTGCGGGCGGTCGAGCGTGCAGACAAGCCGATCCCCCGTTCCGTCCTTCAGGTCGACTTCCAGCCTTTCACTCACATGCGGCGCCAAGTCGATACGTGGCGGTATGAGGACATTGGCGACGGTCTGCAGATCGCCACCCCACCAGGGGAAGCGTGGACGAAAGGACGATGGATCGAAAGACGGCGGATCGAGGCTCACCCTTGCATCGTAGCAAGCCGGTCGATGAATTTCTCCACCACGAGGTCGCACCACGGTTGCGCGCTATCATGGGCATGAAAGCCGATATGCCCGCCCGCCGGCGGCATCAGCGGCAGCAGCGCCGGATTGTCCGACCAGTTGACCTCCCGATAGTACTCGACTGGAATCCAGGGGTCGTCGCACGAGGCCAAGACCATGGTCGGCACCCGGATCTCCGGCATGAAGGCGAGCGGGGTGCAAAGCCCGTGGTAGTCGTCGATGCCCCGAAAGCCGTAGCGTGGCGCGATGAACTTGTCGTTGAAATCCCAGACGCTGCGCGCGCTGCGGATCGTCTCGCATTCCTCCGGCGAATTGCGGGCCCCCTCGCCCAGCGCCTCGGCCTTCATGCCGTGCAGTAGATAGGCGTGATAGAGCCAGTTGCGCGGGCGCATCATGTGACGCGTGTTGCGCGCCAGGTCGATCGGCGCACAGATCGTCGCCGCGCCCCGTAGCGGCGTGAAGGTCCCCTCTTCACCGAGATACTTGAGCAGCATCGCACCGCCCATCGAATAGCCGACGGCGACGATGCCGTTGCCGGTGAGTTCCTCGGGAATCTGCCACAGCACGCGTCGGAAGTCCGCGGTGCGGCCGAGATGGTAATGCTCGTGACAATAGAGGCGCGACGGTCCGCAGCCACGCAGGTTCAGTCGCAGCACGCAATAGCCGCGATCGAGCAGATGCCGGGCGGCGTTCAATATGTAGGGACTGTCTTCGCTGCCGGTGAGGCCATGGATCAGCACCACCAACGGCCGCCCCTCGACTTCCTCGACCGGCCGGTCGAGCATGCCGAGAAGAATGTCACCGGTGCGGTCGGCCATGGGAAACGCCAGCCGCTCACTATTGTGCGGCGCAAGGTCAGGAACCCGCGGCGCGGTCAATCGGATGGCGATCGTCTGCAGGTCTGGCCCCCACCAGGGAAAACGTGGCCGAAACGGCGGCAGATCGAGAGAATCGATGGACGGGGGCACGACAGGACCGTATTCAGCAAACCTTCGAGATGAAAACGCCGAACGCCCCACCGAGTTCCGCGCTGCTCGGTGCGCTCTATGCCGTCAGCGCCGCAATCGCTTTCAGCACGGCTGGTGTCATTGTGCGGCGCATCGACCTTCCCGCTTGGGATGTGTCTTTCTGGCGAAGTGTCCTTTTGGTTGTCACGATGTTGCCATTAATGATCTGGCAACGGCGCAGCATCCTCGTCGATTCGCGCAACGCCGGCTCCGCATTGCTGATGAGCGCCGTATTGCTTGCCGGCAGCTTCGTCTCCTTCATCCTGGCGCTTGGCCTCGCGCCCGTCGCCAATGTGCTGATCATGTTCGGCGCGACGCCTTTCATCACCGCCATCGCCGCCCGCGTCTTCCTCGGAGAGCCTCTGCACGGCCATACGATTCTGGCCATGCTCGCAGCCGTCGTGGGACTCGCTCTCAGTGTCGCGGGCTCGCTGCAGGCCGGCGCACTTGCCGGCATGGCAATGGCCCTCGTCGTCGTGCTGTGCATGAGCGGCAATTACGTGGTCGTTCGGCATCGTCGCGATGTCGGTATGGCACCGTCGATCTGGCTGGCCGGCGTCATCTCCGCCCTGGTAGCCCTGCCATTTGCGCATCCCGAAAATGTCACCTGGGGACAGCTTCCCTGGCTGTTTGCCCTCAGTCCTGGCCAGCTCGCCGTCGGCCTGCTGCTCTACATGGCCAGTCTGAAGCGGATCCCCGCCGGCCGGGCGGCTCTTCTCGGCCTGCTCGAGCTCGTTCTGGGTCCCATCTGGGTATGGCTGTTCGATGGCGAAAAGCCGGGCGACCTGACCCTGATCGGCGGTGCCGTCGTGATCGGTGCTGCTGCGGCCAACGTGTGGCTGGATTCGCGCCGGCCCACTGGCTAAGAACCGAGCATGACCCAGAATGTAAAGGGCCCGCTCTCGGGCATCGTCGTCGTCGATCTCTCCCGCATCCTGGCGGGCCCCTACTGCACCCTGCTGATGGCCGAGATGGGGGCGCGGGTGATCAAGGTCGAGCCGCCCAAGGGGGGTGACGATGCGCGTGCCTACGGGCCTTTCGTCAAGGGCAAGTCGACCTACTTCGCCTCGGTCAATCGCGGCAAGGAGAGCATCGCGCTCGACCTCAAGGCCGACGCCGACCGCAAGGTCTTCGAGAAGCTGCTGGAGAAGGCCGACGTCGTTGTCGAGAACTTCCGCCCCGGCACGATGGAGAAGCTGGGCTACGGCTGGGAGACTTTGCACGCCAGGTACCCGAAGCTGATCTATGCTTCGGCATCGGGCTTCGGCCACACCGGCCCGAACTCCAAGGATCCCGCCTACGACATGGTCATGCAGGGCATGGGCGGCATCATGAGCATCACCGGCAACGAGGGTCAGCCGCCGAGCCGCGTCGGCATGTCGATCGGCGACATCGGCGCGGGCCTCTATACGGCCGTTGCGGTGAACGCCGCGCTGGTCCACCGCCTCAAGACCGGTGAGTCGACCAAGGTCGATATCGGCATGTTCGACTGCCAGCTCGCCCTGCTTGAGAATGCCATCATGCGCTACACAGTCGAGGGTGAGGTTCCCGGCCCGCTGGGTGCGCGCCATCCCACGATCACCCCCTTCCAGGCCTTCAAGACCTCGGACGGCTCGATGATCATCGCGGCCGGCAATGACGGCCTCTTCGTCAAGACCTGCGAGGCGCTCGGCCGCTCCGACATGGCGACGAATCCCGACTACAAGACCAACGCGCTGCGCCAGAAGCACCACGGCAAGCTCGAGCACGAGATCGAGTCCGTGCTGAAGAGCAATACGACCGATCACTGGATCGCGGTGGTCTCCAAGGCGGGAGTCCCCTGCGGGCCGATCAACAACATCAAGCAGGCGATCGCCCATCCCCAGGTCGAGGCGCGCAACATGCTGGTCGAGGTGCCCGACGGCAGCGGCGGCACGCTGAAGCTCGCCGGCAATCCGCTGAAGATGTCGGCTTTCGCCGATCCGCCGACGCGTCAGGCGGCGCCGGATCTTGACGGCGACCGCCAGGCAATCCTCGCTTACGTCGGCGGCTGATATCGTGCGGGTGTTGCTGCGTATCGCAGCCGGCCTGGGCAAGATCCTGGTCGGCACGGTGCTGGCAGTCGCGGTCTTCCTGCTCGGCACCTACTTCCAGGTCCTCGGCGCGCTGCCCTCCTACAGCGGCCATCTCGACACGGCGGGGCTGAAGGCGCCGGTCGAGATCCAGCGCGACAAGAACGCCGTGCCGCACATCATTGCCGGGTCGCTCGAGGATGCCGCCTTCGCCCTGGGTTACGTCCATGCCCAGGATCGTTTCTGGCAGATGGAACTGATGCGTCGGCTGGGCCAGGGGCGCCTGTCCGAGCTGGTTCCGCCGACGCTGGTCGGCAGCGGCCTGATCGAGAGCGACCGGACGATGCGCGGGCTCGGCGTCTACCGCAAGGCGTCGGACAGCGTGAACGCGCTGTCGCCGACGATGCGCACCCAGATCGAAGCCTACGCCGCGGGCGTGAACGCCTGGATCTCCAACGAGGATCAGCAGTTCGGCCTCGAACTCACCGTCGTGAAGCTGCTGTCGGGAGGCCGCTACCGTCCGGAGCCCTGGCGGCCGGCGGACTCGCTGGTCTGGGCCAAGCTGATGGCGCTCGGGCTCGACGGCAATTGGCGCGCCGAGCTGCTGCGCCTGCGCCTCGCCCAGAAGATCGGCGAAGACGGAGTCAAATTCCTCATCGAGCCGGCAGGCGAGAGTCGCGATTCGACCCTCTCGCTGGTGACGCAAGCGGTGCGAAACATCGACCTGGATCGGCTCTATCGCGAAACCGACAACGTCGCCACGCGCAAGCGCGAAGCCTCCAACGAATGGGTGCTGTCGGGTGCCCACTCGGTCTCGGGCAAGCCGCTACTCGCCAACGACCCACATCTCGGCTTCAGTTTCCCTGGCGTCTGGTATCTGGCGCGACTGGTCGGACCCGGCTTCGACATTCGCGGGGCCACCTCGCCAGGATCACCGGCCGTCGTGCTCGGCCACAACGGCACGATAGGTTGGGGATTCACCACGACCAACCTCGACAGTCAGGATGTGTTCGTCGAGCGTGTCGATCCGACCGATCCCAATCGTTACATCACGCCCGACGGCGCCCGTTCCTTCGGTGTGCGGGAAGAGACCATCAACGTCGCCTGGGGCGATCCGATCACCTTGCGCGTGCGCGAGACGCGGCATGGCCCGGTGATCGACGACTTCATCCGTCGCGCCGACGGGTCGACGCCGCAGGGCCACGTGCTGGCGCTGCAGGCCACTGCACTCGACGGCGCGGACACATCGGCCGAGGGTTTCGGGCGCCTCAGCACCGCGCAGAACTGGGAGGAGTTCCTCAACGCCGCCCGTCGCATCGTCTCGCCGATGCAGAACATGGTCTACGCCGACACATCGGGAAATATCGGCCTGATCGCGCCCGCCAAGGTGCCGATCCGACGCAAAGGCGACGGCTCCATGCCGGTGCCGGGCTGGACGTCGGACTACGACTGGGCAGGCTTCGTTCCCTTCGATGAGCTGCCGCGGGTCTACAATCCGCCATCCGGGCTCATCGTCAACGCCAATGCCCGCCTCGTGCCCGACGACTACCGCCATTTCATCAGCAAGGACTGGGCCGAACCGTACCGTCAGCGGCGTGCCGATCAGCTGCTGCGCGAGGTCGAGCGCCATCCGGTCTATGGCATGATCGTCATGCAGGCCGACAATCTGACACTCGATGCCAACGACATCCTGCCCTTCCTCCTGCGCGGCCAGCCGCGCAACGACCGCGCCGCCAGGGCGTACGACCTGCTCAGCAGATGGAACCGCTTCATGCTGGCAAGCCGGCCGGAGCCGCTGATCTACACGGCCTGGATCACCGAGCTGCAGCGCGGACTGCTGGCCGACGAGCTCGGCGAGAGCCTGTTCGACGCCGTTGCCGCGCCCAACGTGCCGTTGATGGTCCGCATCCTGCGCGACAAGCCCGGCTGGTGCGACGACGGCGGTACCACGGAAACCGAAAGCTGCGACGATGCCATCGCGCTGGCGCTGGAGCGGGCGCTGGACTGGATTTCCCGGCGGCACGGGCCCGACATGTCCAGGTGGCAATGGGGCAGCGAGCATCTCGCGGTTCATCGCCATCCGCTGTTCGATCGCATCCCGCTGCTGAGTGATATCGCTTCGGTGCGCTTTCCGTCCGACGGCGGCGGCCAGACCCTGAACCGGGCCTCGCCCTCCTATCGCGGCAACCGCCCGTTCGATGCCGTGCACGGCGCCGGCTATCGCGGCATCTACGATTTCGCCGACCTGGAGAACAGCCGCTTCGCCATGCCGCTCGGCCAATCGGGCAACATGCTGTCTCCCTGGGCACGCAATTTCGTCGACCGCTGGCAGAAGCTCTCCTACGTCGAGATCGGCGGCACGCGCGCCGAGACCGCCCGCACCGCCATCGGCACCATCACCCTGACGCCGCCGCAGCGTTAGGCCGGCAATGGCCTTCTGTCTTTCTCCTCTCCCCCTTTTGGGAGAGAGGCTGGGAGAGGGGGATTTCTCAACCAGCACACCCTTTCCGTCACGCCGGCCCTCACCTCCCCGTTGCTCCGCGGCTTGTAACCAAGCCGCTCATGCAACGGGTCCCTTCCTCTCCCGCTAAAGAGGCTTGGTTACAAGCCGCGAAGCGGGAGAGGACTGATGAGGCCATTCCCCTACGCTTCGTCGAACGGCGGCACCTCGCGGCGGGCCAGCAACTTGTCGATGCGGCGGCCGTCCATGTCGACGATTTCGAAGGACCAGCCGGCATAGGCGAATCGCTCGCCGGCAACCGGCAGATGGCCGAGCTGGCTGAGGGCAAAACCCGCGATCGTATGGAAGCGACCGCTGCTCGTCGGTGCCGGGATCGCCAGTCGGTTGAGGATGTCGGCCGCCGGTGCCATGCCGTCGATCAGCAGCGAACCGTCGTCGCGCTCCTGCACGTCGGGCCTCTCGCCTTCGATTTCCGGCAGGTCGCCGGCCAGAGCCTCCAGCAGGTCGGCCTGGGTGACGATCCCCTCGAGGCCGCCATACTCGTCGACCACCACGGCCAGCCGCACCGGCGCCTGCTTGAACTCCTCCAGGACCTTGAACACTGGTGTCGCCTCGTGGACCAGCAACGGCTTGCCGAGGACGGCTTCCAGATCGAGCGGACTGCCGGCCAGCAACTGATTGAGCAGGTGCTTCTTGGACACCGCTCCCATCAGCTCGTCGACGCTGCCGCGGCTGACCAGGAGCTGCTCGTGACGGCTTTCGCGCAGGGTCCTGACCACTTCCTCGTGGCTGTCGTCGAAGTCGATCCAGTCGACTTCGGTGCGTGGCGTCATGATGTCGCCGATGCGCCGGTTGCCGGCATCGAGGGCCCGCATCACGACTTCTTCCTGGGCGGCCTGCAGCAGGCCCGCATCCTGGCTCGCTGCGACAATCAGCTTGAGCTCACTGGCCGAATGGAGGGCTTCTTCGCCCGTTCCCGGTCTCAGACCGCACAGGCGCAGCACCATATTGCCAAGCCCGTTCAGGACGATGATCGCGGGCCGCAGCAGCCACAGGAAGACGCCGAGCGGCCGCACCACCCAAAGCGCCGTCCCTTCGCTGCGCTGGAGCGCCAGGCTCTTGGGTGCCAGCTCGCCCAGTACGATATGGAGAGCCGTGATAACGATGAACGCGAAGGCAACGGCGATCGCATAGGTGCTGACGCCGATCCATGCCCCCATGGCATGGCCCAGCCACGGCTCGATCAGATGCGCCAGCGCCGGCTCGCCCACCCAGCCGAGGGCCAGCGAGGAGATGGTGATGCCGAGCTGCGTCGCCGCGAGGTTGGAATCGAGACTGCCCAGGGCGCGATCGAGCGCCTTGGCGTTCATCCGGCCGGCCGCGACCAGCTCGGCCACGCGACTGCGGCGGACGGCGACCAGCGAGAATTCTGCGGCGACGAAAAATCCGTTGGCGGCGACGAGGAAGAGAACGGCGATCAGGCCGCCAATATCGGACATGTCTTTCTCCGCGAAGAGGCGTCGCTATCGGGGTTTGTCGCCGGCGAGCGTGATGCGGTGCATGACGCGGCGATAGCCGTGATAGTCGTTGATCGGATTGTGCATGGCCGAGCGGTTGTCCCAGAAGGCTAGCGAGCCCGGCTCCCAGCGGAAGCGGCAGGTGAATTCCGGGCGCACCTGATGCTCCCACAGGAACTTCAGCAGCGGCAGGCTCTCTTTCTCCGTCCAGCCCTTTATGTGCGAGGTATGGGCGTCGGAGGTATACAGCGCCTTGCGGCCGGTCTCGGGATGGGTGCGGACAAGCGGGTGTTCGGCCGTCAGCTCCTTGAGCTCCGCCCCCGCCGCCTTCATGCGATCCTCGCGCGTCTTGGATACATCGGCCTTGGCCGACGAGGAGACGCCCGTCAGCCCGTCAAGAGTAGCCCTCAGCCCATCCGACAGCGCTTCGTAGGCGAGATACTGATTGGCGAACATCGTGTCGCCGCCATAGGGCGGAACCTCGCGCGCCAGCAGCATGCTGCCCATCGGCGGCTCTGACAGATAGGTCGTATCGGAGTGCCAGATGCCGCCGAAATTGTTGCGCTCGTGCTCGAGCTTCACGACCGGCGTGATCATCGGTGACTCGGGCAACCCCTTGAGCTGGGGGTACTCGACGGGCTCTCCGAACTTGCGCGCGAAAGCAAGCTGCTGCAACGGGGTGACCGTCTGGTTGCGCAGGAAGATCACGAGGTGATCCAGCAAGGCCTGCCGCACCTCCGACACGACGTCCGCCTCGAGATCGTGCGCGATGTCGACACCGTGAATTTCCGCCCCCAGGGCACCGGCGATGGGCCTTACCTCGATATGGCGATAGTTGCGCATGTTCGTGCCCCTTACCCTTTGCTCCAGGATGGCGACGCCTTGGCCTTGAACGCCTTGATGCCTTCCGCCGCCTGCGGCCGCCGCAGCAATCCGACCAGGCTTTCTGCTGCCGCGTCGAGAATCGTGCGCTCGTCTTCTGTCGCACATGACAGTACCAGACGCTTGGCTGCCGCGAGGGCTGCCGGTTCCATTTTCAGGATATCCTCCAGCAGCCGCTGCAGCGTGGCCTCGAGTTCCTCGCCGGTCCGGCAAAGATGGCGCCCGATGCCCAGCCGGTACGCTTCGGCGGCGTCGATCACCCGGCCGGTGACGGCAAGGTCGCGCATCGCCCCCTCACCCAGCCGCCGTACCAGGAAAGGAATGATCTGCGAGGGAATGAAGCCGACCTTGGGTTCCGGCACGCCGAAATGCGCACTCTGATGCAGCACGACCACGTCTGAGCAGCAGGCCATGCCGAACCCGCCGCCCACCGCCGACCCTTCGACGACCGAGATCGTCGCCTGTGGCAGGCCATCGAGTGCCAGCAGCGCATTACCGAACTGGCGATAGGCCGGCAGCAGCGGGTCGGTTTCGCCGCTGGCCGGCTTGGGCGGCATGTTGGCCATGGCGTCGAGATCGCCGCCGGCGCAGAAATGCCCACCGGCGCCGCGCAGCACCAGCACCCGACACGTATCGTCGTCACGAATGCGGCCGAACACGTCCTCCAGTTCCAACATCATGCCGTGTGTCAGCGCATTGCGCCGCTCCGGACGGTTGAAGGTCAACCACGCAACGGCGCCACGGCGCTCGAGCAGCAGGAAGGCATAGTCGGCCATGGGCAAAGTCTTAGCGAGCGACTATCCTGCCAACAAGATGATGCGTTTGCTCGTTCCGCTGCTCGCGGGCTTTCTGTCGATGGCCGTCCAGATGGCCACTCAAGCGGCGGCACAGGATTGGGCGACCGTGACCACCCCCTCGCCCGGGCCGACGCAATCGATCGGCTTCTACACGGCCGGGTGCCTGCAGGGCGCGGTAGCCCTGCCGCTCGAGGGGCCAGGCTACGAGGCGATCCGGATCAGCCGCAATCGCTATTGGGGGCAGCCCGTCATCGTCGATTTCATCACAACTCTGGCGGAAAAGATCCGCGCCGCCGGCCAGCCCCATCTTTACATTGGCGACATCGGCCAGCCGCGCGGCGGTCCCGCGCCGTCAGGCCATGCCAGCCACCAGGTCGGCCTCGATGCCGATATCTGGTTCGAGCGCCAGCCAGGAGCTCGCCGGGCGCCGACGGACCGCGAAAATCCCCGGCTGCGCTCCCTGGTTCGTGGCGACGACAGCGGCATCGACGACACGGTCTTTTCCCAGCAGCATGTCACGCTGCTGCGCACCGCTGCCGAGATGCCCCATCTCGACCGCATGTTCGTGAACAAGTGGATCAAGGAACGGCTCTGCCATACCACGACGGGCAATCGCGCCTGGCTGCGCAAGCTCGTGCCCTGGTACGGACACGACGAGCATTTCCATATCCGGCTCTATTGCCCACCGGGCAATCCGCAGTGCCAGCCGCAGGCCAGCTACCCGGACGACGACGGCTGCGGCGAGGCGCTCGATGCCTGGTTCCGCAAGGCACCGATCACGCCGCCACCGCCGGGCGCACCGCCGCCCAAACCTTATCGTCCGAAGCTGCCCACTGCCTGCCAGGCGGTCCTGCAGGCCCGGTGATCCGTTCCTCCCCATTCATATGGGGAGGTGCCCGCGTAATCGCGGGCGGAGGGGTCATTTCGACGTAAAGAATATGAGCACGGCTGGAGTCGCGCGCTCCCAGCCATGAGCGTCATCGCTGAGAGCGCGGCCTGCGCGCGACGCAATCTCCGCGCTGAGGTGCCGCTCATGTCGTCCAGCGCACGGGTCCATGACCCCTCCGCCCCGTATGACGGCGCACCTCCCCATACGAATGGGGAGGAAGATGCGTGATTCCAACAGCCTATGCCGTGCCGCCGCAGCGGTTGGCGCGTTCGCGCGCCTGGACGTCGAGCCAGTCCAGACCGCCGACACTGCCCAGACGCTGCCAGCTCACCTGGATGGTGCCGTCCGGCACGCGGCTCACCAGATAGCGCGATTCGGCCTGCGGAGCGCTCCGCGGCACATAGTTGATCGTGACGACTCCGGGCTGCAGCGACGGGGTCTGGCTCACCACGAAGCCCTCACCCGCCGGCTGGGAGAGGCAGCTCACCATGGCGTCGAGCGGCACCGTATAGATGTTCGTCCAGGCTGGCTTGGGCGGCTTCTCCGGCGTCGTCGTCGTACAGGCGGTTGCGGCGAGTGCCGCCAGAACGAGCACCATGGCATGCTTGGACATCATTCACCTCGGCAGAAATCTCGTGTCACTCACCCTGCCCCAGCAGCGACCCGGCACGCCGCGACAAGCGGAAGAACCACTGAAAGACCTGGAAGCCTACCACCAGATAGACGATCGACAGGCCGAAGGCGATTGCCATCAGATCCCAATGGACAGTGCCCTCCGCCAGGATCGAGCGCATGCCCTCGAAGACGTAGGAGGTCGGCACCGCCCAGGCGATCACCTGCAGCCAGTGCGGCAGGACGGCTACGGGATAGTAGACCCCGCTGACCGGCATGAGGATGAAGACGGCAGCCCAGGCGAAGGTCTCCGCGCTCTGCCCGACCCTCATGACCAATCCGGACATGGCCAGCCCGATCGACCAGGAGAACATCTGCAGGATCACGAAAAAGGCGAGCAGCGGGAGGCCGAGCGTGTAGATCGAATAGCCGAAGAATGCCCAGGCCAGCAGCGATACCGGCACCATGCCGAGCAAGGTACGCAGCAGCGCCACGATCACGATGCCGGCCGCCATCTCCCACGACCGGATCGGGCTCACGAAGAGATGCCCGAGATTTCGCGACCACATTTCCTCGAGGAAGGCGATGCTGAGCGAAAGGTTGCCGCGCACCACGATTTCCCACAGCAGCAGGCCGGCCAACAGCACCCCGGCCGCCTGGCCGACATACGAGGTCTGGCCCGCCAGGAACTGGGTGAGGAACCCCCACATCACCATCTGCACGGCCGGCCAGTAGATCGAGTCGATGATGCGCATCACCGAACTGCTCCACAGGTGCACGTGGCGCATGACGAGCGCGGAGATTCGCCGCAGGGACCCTCTCATGGCGATGTCCCCTGCTTCTTGAGGGCGTCGAGCCCGCGACCGCGGCCGCGCGCCATGTCAAGGAACACCTCCTCCATATCCTCGCGCCCGAAGCGTTCGATCAGTTCGCGCGGGCTGCCGCGCTCGAAGACCTTGCCGGCTTGCAGAAGGATAACATCGTCGCAAAGTCGCTCGACCTCGCCCATGTTGTGCGACGCGAGCAGGATCGTGGCGTGTGTTTCGTGCTGGTATTCCTTGAGATAGCCCCGCACCCAGTCGGCCGTATCCGGGTCGAGTGACGCGGTCGGCTCGTCCAACAGCAGCACGTCCGGCTTGTTGATCAGTGCCTTGGCCAGTGCCACGCGCGTTTTCTGCCCGGCCGAAAGCTTGCCTGCCTGCCGATCGAGAAACGGCTCGACCTGCATCTGGCGCGCTACCTCGGTGATCCGTTCGCCGAGCTCTTTCACATCGTACAAACCACCATAGAACAGGAGATTCTGGCGCACCGTCAGCCGGTGCGGCAGGTCGACATACGGCGACGAGAAATTCATGCGCGGCAGCGCGGCGTAGCGACGCTTCAGGATGTCGATGCCGAGAATGCTGATGCTGCCGGCCGTCGGCTCGAGCAGCCCCAGCAGCATGGCGATCGTCGTCGTCTTGCCGGCACCGTTGCCGCCCAGCAGGCCGAGCACCGTGCCGGGGCGGACGGAGAAGGTCAGGTCATCGACGGCGACGACCTCGCCATACACTTTGCGCAGATGCTGGACTTCAATGGACGCAATATCGGACATGTCGGCATCATGAATCCTTGATTGCGGCTTCGATGCGGTCCAGGCCCTTGCTCAGCCGTTCTGCACTGGATGCAAAGCAGAGCCGCACATTGCCCTGCCCGCCGGGTCCGAAGGCTTCACCCGGCGCAAGACCGACCTTGTACTTTTGGGCCAGTGTCTTGCAGAAGCCGAGCGTGTCCTCGATTCCGTCCACCGAGAAGAAGGCATAGAAAGCCGCATCCGGCCGGGAGATCGTGACCCGCGGCAGGGCCGAGAGGCGCTGGAATACCAGTTCGCCGCCGGCGCGGCAGCGCTCCACCATCTCGGCGACGAAGTCGTCGCCCTTCTCCACTGCAGCGATACCGCCGCGCTGCAGGAAGGCCGGCACGCCCGAGGTATTGATCTGAACCAGCTTGGCAAACTGATCGCCGAGTTGCGCCGGATGGGTGAGCCAGCCCAGGCGCCAGCCCGTCATCGCCCAGGGCTTGGAGAAGCTGTTGAGCACGATCAGAGGATCGTCCGACCCGGCCTGCTCGAGGAACGACGGCGCGACCTGCCGGCCATCGGGCCGCTTGCTGTAGATCAGCCGGGCATAGACCTCGTCGGCCATCACCCAGATGCCGCGCTTCTTGGCGAAATCCAGCAGCGCGCGCTGCTCGTCCGCGGTCATCGTCCAGCCGGTGGGATTGCCCGGCGAGTTCACGAAAACGGCACGTGTACGGTCATCGACGGCGTCGAATACCTTCTGGAGATCGAGCTTCCAGCCGCCGCCGGCAGCGCGCTCCAGGGCGACGTACTTCGGCTCGCCGCCGACCAGCTTGGTGGCGGACGTGATGTTCGGCCAGATCGGCGAAACGATCACGATGTTGTCGCCTGGATCGAGCAGGAGCTGGCAGGTCAGCAGAATCGCCTGCATGCCGCCCGTCGTCACCGTGATGCGATCGGCTGGGCACTTGATGCGATAGAGCCGCTCCGTATAGGCGGAGAGCGCTCCGCGCAGTTCGGGGATGCCGCGCTGCCACGTATAGAAGGTTTCGCCGCCTTGCAGCCCCTTCGCCGCGGCGTCGCGCACGAAATCGGGCGTGACGAGATCGCTCTCACCGAACCAAAGCGGCACCACGTCGGGGTCGCCGAACACCGACATGGCCACTTCCGATATGGGGGTATCGCGCATGCCGGCCGTCGCGCCGCTCAGCGAGGCAGCGATGCCCGGCGCGACAAATCTGGTCTGATCTTGCATGCTTCCGACCTAGCGCATCATGCGGAATTGCGCCAGCCGCCCGACTGCCCGACAATTGTTGGCGGTGAGGCCAAACCCGTCTAATCGTCACTGACGCCTCGCAATCTTGCCGACACGTCATGATCCTGGACGGAGAACCAGACGGAGAAGGAGATGAACCGCTCGACTGCCCTGCTCTCGCCCTTCCTGCTGGCGCTCTTGTTGGGCGCCTGCGTCCACGGCGACAACCTCGACCGCCTGCATGCCGGTATGAGCCGCGATCAGGTTCAGTCAGTCATGGGGCCGCCGGAGAGTGCCAGTTACTCACCGGGCAAGGACTGCGGCTACTACACCGTTCTGAAGGACTTCTGGCAGCGTACCCCGTGGACCATGTCGAACCGCTATTTCATCTGCTTCTCGGAGGACAAGGTCGAAACCTTCGGTCGAGCCGATCAACCTGAAGCAGCACAGATGACAGGACGTTAGCTGCACGATACCCTGCACTGGGGGAGCAGGGATGCATCAACACGACCAAGACGGCCAAATCGCCAAATGGCTGGCTGAACACGAATCGAGCACTTATGCGGACGGGCGCCGCTGCGACGAGATCGGATATCTCCAGTGCAAATTGATTCTGAAGCCTGACCGTTTCACCTCGGCCCACGTCTTCAAGGAATTCGCCGCCCTGGTCGAGCGCGCCGCCGCGACGACCGGCGTCGGCTATCAGCATACGCCGAAGCTGCTGCAGCGGCCGGAAGTCCGTGAGGTGCTGTTTCTCGATACGGGCGGCTACCATCTCTACAACAACGCCTTCATCGTCCGGCGCCGCATCGCCTACGAGGACGGGTTCGCGATCGGCGACCCCGAGATCGTCTTCAAGTACCGCAGCGACAACATGCAGAAGGCACAGGCGCTCGACGTCCGGCCCCGCATCGACGGCAAGTACAAGATCAAGTTCAAGCTCGAGGTGATGCCGCTCAAGGAGCGAATCGGCGGGGTGCGGCGTCTGCTGTCGCACAATGTCGAGTTCGGGTTGAGCCAGGCACCCGAAGCAGCCCGTATCGTGATGTCGTCGCTCGGCCACATGTCGTTGCCCGAGCTGACGCAGATCTTCCCCGCCCTCTCGACGATTTCATGCGACGGGCCCGACGACGTCTCGCTGGTCAACCAGACCATCGTCGAGGAGCTGCTGCAGGACATTTGCACCCTGGATTTCGGTCACCATACCGCCGCCACCGCCAATCTCGGCCTGTGGCGTTCGCGCGGCGATCATCATGCCTTCGTGGGCGAATTCGCCTTCCAGCTCCGCTTCAACGGTCCGGACGACGTCAGCCACAAGGCGCTGAACCACTGCGAGAGGTTCTTCCTCGAACTGCAGCAGGTGGCGGGCGATTGGCTCGCGCTTACGACGACCAAAACCGGCGCCGTCTACCGGCTCAAGGGCAACCCGCCGCAAGCCCACGAATGAGCGATACCCAGGAACTCGCGCCGCCGCCGTCACTTGGCAGGCTCTTCTGGGTCTTCCTCGTCATGGGAGCCACCAGCCTCGGCGGCGGTGTCGTCGCGTACCTGCGCACCGGGCTGGTCATCCGCCAGCGCTGGCTCGACGACCTCACCTTCGTCGAACTGCTGTCGATCAGCCAGACCCTGCCGGGACTGAACGCGACCAATATGTCGATCCTGGTCGGCGACCGGTTGCGCGGCGGCATGGGTGCCTTCGTCGCCACGATCGGCATGTGCCTGCCCGGCGCGATCCTGATGACGGGAGCGGCCTTTGCCTACGGCATCGGTGGTGACGATCCCTGGTCCAAGGCGTTCCTGCACGGTATCGCTGCCGGTGCGGTAGGCCTGATCGTCGTCGTGATGGTCCAGTTGGGCGCCAAGGTCCTGAAGACGCCGGCGGACTACCTGTTCGTCGTCGCGACCGCCGCCGCCGTGGCGTTCTTCAAGGTTTCGGTGCCGATTGTCCTGCTGGCGGCCGGCGCTATTGCGATCTGGTGGCATCGGCCACGTGACAAGAGCCCGCCGTGAAACAGCTCTGGGACCTCGCCGGCGTCTTTGCCTATCTCTCGCTGCTGACGGTGGGCGGCGGCATGGCCGCGTTCCCCGAGCTCAAGGAGCTCACGGTCAACACCTACCAATGGGTGAGCTTCCCCGAGCTCCTGCATTTCTACAGCCTGGGTCAGCTCTCGCCCGGCCCCAATATGATGATGGTCGCCTCGATCGGCGCCGTCGTCGGCCACATTCCCGGCGCGATCGTGGCGCTGGTGGCATTCTTCCTGCCGACTGGCCTGCTCACCTTCGCCGTGGGCCGGCTGTGGACCCACCTCGCCACCTGGCGGTGGCGGCCGGCGATCCAGACAGGCCTCGGCTCCGTCGCGGTCGGGCTGGTCCTGGCCGGTGCGATCATCATGGGCCGCGGTGCCATCACCGATCTCTTCTACGGCGCCATCGGACTAGCCGTCTTCCTGTTGCTGTGGCGCACCAAGATAAACCCGGCTTACCCGATCATCGTGTCCGGCCTGATCGGCATGGGCATGCACTATTTCGGTCTCGGCTGAGCCGCTTCGACTGAACTACTTCAGATTGGCCGTTTCCTGCGGGCGCGACTCGCAGCTCGCGCGCGGCACGCCGATGGCCACAACCTTGTCTTCTGAAGCAAGACAACCCTTGTGCCAGACACCCGACAATGTGGCGCCGTCGAGACTGACCGTGCCCTGCCCGTCCGGAATGTCGTTCGAATAGTTACCCTCGAACCAAGTGGTGGCGTTCCAGCTGTAGCGGCCCGCTCCTTCACGTCGACCGTCTCGGTAGGTTCCTTCGAAGCGGTCTATCAGCTGTCCGTGCTCAGTCCATTGTACGACACCCCGGCCCTCTTTCAGGGCGCCGCGGCAGGTCCCGCTCCAGCTCGCCTTGTCCTGCGGATCGGGATGCCAATCCCACATGCGACAGCCGACACCGGGTTCGAGCAGCCAATCGCCCACTTCGCACGGCGTGTTCCAGCTGATCTGGACAGGGTCGGGTTCATCAGGCGCGCAATCTACCCGGCCTGGGGCAGATACGATCTGCTGCGCCACGACAGGCAGCACCGTCAGGGCGAACGCCGCTGACACGAGGACGGGAACAATTTTCACGGCACCCCTCGAACGGCCCCCTCGACCGTCGAATTGGAACGCGCTACGGCAGGTACGGTTGCTCCCATCTGCGGCCGAATCAAGGACGCCGTGAGGCATTTTAGGGCCCGCAAAACGCAGGCCGTAGATAGTACCGGGAGTATGAGGAGTACGACGATGAGCCACGACCAGGCAGACGCGATCGCCGTTGCGATAGAGGATCTCTACAGCGACAAGAACGAAGGCGGCATGCTCTGCTGCACCTTGGAGGCGGTGAATGCCGACGGCTTAGATGTGTCCATCCAGGTCATGGCGGAGACCATCAACCTTGCCCCCTATCCTTACGTCGACGACCCGCTCACCCGCCTGGAACTGAGCGGCGCCCTCGAGACCCTCCATGATCTCGACCTGGTGCTGGTCGATTGGGACGCCAATGCCTTTGCGACAGTAGGCACCAGCGGCAGCAAACCCGACATGATTGCCCAACTGGTCGACAAGACCTTCCTGAAAGTCATGGGCTGCTCGCCCGGTTACACTTTCAAGGTCTCTACCGAAGATCTGGGCTGAGGCGCCCACGGCTGGGGACAATGCAACGTTGAGGGGGTGACTGCATTATTGAAGGGCACTCGTAATCTCGGAGCGTGCCCGCATGAAATCCATCCTTCCGATGGCCGCCGTCCTAGTTGCCCTCGCTTCGGTTGCTGTGGCCCAGACGGGTAGCTCACCCGGCACCTCCACCACACCATCGGTACCGCCGGCCGGCATGCCGGGCACGGCGCAGACCGCCACCTCGGCCCAGATGCAGATCGAAGCCAGCGGATATACCGACATCAAGGACCTGAAGCGCCAGAGCGACGGATCCTGGCGGGCACGCGCGACCAAGAACAGCGAGGAAGTCGCCGTTTCCGTCGATTCGACGGGGACCGTCACCCAGATCTCGCAGTAGGCCTCCTCTCATCCCCTGCCCGGCCGGCTGTGCTATGGTCGCCGCCATGGCATGGTTGATCGTTGGACTCGTCCTATTCCTCGGCATTCACACGCTGAGCACGGCGCCCAGCGCCCGCGCGGCGCTGATCGGTCGATTGGGGGAAGGTCCCTATAAAGGCCTCTACTCGCTGGTGGCTCTCGCTGGCCTCGTCCTGATCGTGCTGGGCTTTGGCGCCTATCGCAGCGCCGGCTATGTGCAGGTCTGGACGCCGCCGTTTCCGATCTTCCATCCAATCGCTCTAGCCCTGCTGTGGCTCGCCTTCGTCGCGCTCGTGGCAGCCTACGCGCCTGCCAGCCGCATCAAGCACCTGCTGCGTCATCCGATGCTGGTCGGCGTCAAGGCCTGGGCGCTCGCGCATCTGCTGGTCAATGGCGATCTCGGCTCGATGCTGCTGTTCGGCGGCCTGCTGATCTGGGCTGTCTACGACCGTATTTCCCTCAAGCGGCGAGGTGACGGAGGCGCGCCCGCCGTCGACTGGTCGAAGAACGACCTCCTGGTCGTCGTTATCGCCACGCTCGCCTATGCCGCGATGTTCTGGCTGCACGATACCCTGATCGGAGTGACAGCAGCCTGAAGTCGTATTGTTGGCTTCCCACGCAACCCTGTGTTAGTTTCGCATCCCAACTGTAAAATGTGACCGTGTGCTGAACACCTATCGCCTGGACAACCCCGAAACGGACGAAGTGCTGGTGCTCGATCGGAGGTCGTACATCTGGGCAGCGCTGGGTGGACCGTTCTATCTCGTCGCCAAGCAGCTCTATCTCCTGGCCATCGCCATGGTCGTCGTCATGGCAGCCATTGGAGCCGGCGCCGTCGTGGGACTCGCCTTCTCGGTCTATCTGTTCGACGCTTCGCTGACCGGTCTCATCACCATGCTGGCTATCGTGATCGCCGCCTTCGTGCTGAACGGCATCGTTGCAGTCCGCCTGGTGCGTTACGGCTATCGGCGCAAGGGCTGGGAAGAGCAACGGGCGTGATCGTGGGAATGGTGGCTTCCCCCGTACCGGTCGATATGTAGCGGCTGTTTTGCGAGACCGGGGCAGAACGTGCCCACGACCTTTTCCAGACGATCGTAGAGCGCCTTTGCCGGACCGCGCCCGCTTGCCAGCCGGTCGCGCGACGCTTCAGCTTGCCTCGCCACCTTAGCGAGGTCGACGGTCAACAGCCGCCGATCCTCGACGACCATGCGCCCGCCGATCATCACCGAGTGCACCGCCGACCCGTCCTCCGTATGCACGATCTGGTTGGTCGGATCGTTGACGGGAATCCAATTGACGTGCCGGAGATCGAGAAAGACGATATCGGCCTTGTACCCCGGCTCGAGCTTGCCGATGCGATCACCGAGGCCAAGGGCCCGGGCGCTGCCGGCCGTGGCGGCATGCAGCACCTCCTCCGTCGTGATCCAGTTCTGCCGGTCCGGTCCCTGCACTTTGGAGACCATCGAAGCGAGCCGCATGTTCTCGTACATGTTCTGATTGTCCGAACAGCTCGCACCATCGGTACCGATGCCGACATTGATGCCGGCCTCGAGCATGCCGCGCATGTCGGCAAGGCCGTTGCCCAGCAGCATGTTGGAACCGGGATTATGGGACACCGAAGCACCGCGATCGGCGAGCAGCTTCATGTCGTCGCCGTCCAGCCAGACTCCGTGGGCAACCGTGAAATCCGGACCGACGAGGCCGAGTGAGTCCATATAGGCCGCCAGCGAGGTGCCAAAGAGCTGGTAGCCGGCGATCACCTGGACCTTCGACTCCGCAACATGGCTGTGCAGGCCGGTGCCGTAGTCCTTCGAGAGTTTGAGGCAGGCTTGCAGAAACTGCCGGCTGCAATGGTGCGGGATCGTCGGCGCTACGGCGAGCTGTACGCCCTTCGCCCCTAGTTTCCAGCCCTGCAGGGCTTTCTTCATTTGCCCGACGCTGGCCTTGTAGGGTGCCTGGCGATAGCGCTCGACTTCCCTTTGAAGCGACGGCGACAGGCGCTCCATCAGGCCCGGGATCGCTTCGAAGAAGCTCGTGTCGGCGACCATGGGAGCAAGCGTTGCGCGCATGCCGATATCGGCATAGGCCTGACCGATTGCGGCCAGTCCCTCTGCCGTCGGCATCGGAAACTCGGCGGCAAGGTCGTAGGCTGCGGTGCAGCCCTTCAGCACCATTTCGGCAGCGCCGATCAGACTCGAGAGGTACTTGTCCTCGAGCGTGCGGGCTCCGCTCATGTAGGGGCCGGCCGTCAGCAACAGCTCCAACGTAACGCCGTCGACCATGCCCTTGGCGAGATTGCCGTGACTGTGGGTGTGACCGTTGACGAGCCCGGGATGCAACAGACGGCCGTCCGCATCGATCACCGTGGCATGATCCGGTGCGGCAAGCCCTGCACGGCCGATCTCGAGGATCGTATCTCCCTTGATCAGGATGTCGGCCTTGGGTGCCTGGTGTCCTTTGATGTCGAGAACACGACCGCCGCGTATCACCGTCATTACCGACTTTGCCATCGTCGCTGCTCCGCTGTCGTCACGCGTGCGCTGCCGAACGCTTTCCTAACACGGACTGCCCCACAGCCTGCGTCACAATCGTCAGCACAATTTTTGCTGCAACGCCTTTTGCCGCCGAGGCGTTGAGTGGTTTCAGCCCACCCCTCTCATGGATCGAACGGAGACGATCAATATGCGGACTACTCTCGTCGCTCTCGCCCTGATCGCCACGGCTGGTATCGGCGGTACCGTCCATGCCCAGACGACACAGCCCGGCACGACGCCCAGTACGCCGAGCATGCCGGGTAGCACGACGACACCGAGTAGCCCGGGAGCTCCGAGCACGGGCGTGCCGACGACCAAGCCGATCGCCGGCGAGGCCGCGGCGAAGGCAACCCTCGAAGCCAAGGGCTACACCAAGATCAAGCAGCTCAAGCGTGACAATGCCGGCAACTGGAGCGGCACGGCGATGCGCAACAACGGCGAGGTCGCGGTGGTTCTCGACAAGACCGGAAACATCCGCGAGCAATAGGCGCCACACCCTATTTTGCCAGCGGATGGCGGGACGCCCCCCTTTTCTGGGAGGGTGTCCCGTTCGCTTGGGACATTCCGTTCACAGGCTCGCGAGGATGCCTGGAAATGGCTTTGGGATGCCCTACATGAATCCCATGCCACGCACTTTCCTAGCTGCTTCGGTCGCGGTCGTGGTTGCCCTTGTCGGGGCGAGCACGGCTTTTGCCCAGCTTCCGCCGGGCTCCATCGGCAATGCCGGCCGCATGCCCGATACTATGTCGCCCGGTGCCCTGCCGCCACCGCCGACGCCTGGGCCGGCACCGGTCATGGCGCCCCCTGCCCCCTACCCGAATACGCAGTCGATGACGCGCGATCGCATCCAGAGCCAAGACTACCGCGTCCAGCGCCTGCAACAGCGCCCTGACGGCTCCTGGAAGGCCGACGTCACCCGCGATGCCACCCCGACCCGCCCCCAAGGCGTGCCGAAGAAGGTCACCATCCTGCCCAATGGGCAGATGCTCGAAGAGTGGTGAGGCGGCTTCAGAGCTGGAACAGCAAGAACCCACCGATCCCGGTCACCGCCAGCAGCGCCCCCAGGTTTCTGAAGAAGTGAACGGATCGAACGGAGCGCAGCCGTTCGCCGAACGACGTTGTCCGCTCCTCCTGTGTTTGCCCGGTTTTGGTTGCCACTTGTTGTGCCAGGAAGCCAGCCGACAGGTCACCGCCGACGACAGCGTCGGTGTCGAGTTCGGCCAGGGTGCAGATGAACCACATCATAAGGCCGACCACGCCGACTCCGATCAGGCCGACATAGGCCACCGTGACGAAGACGGCGACAGAGATCAGCAGCCAGAGGCTGAGGGCAACGGCCATCAGGACGGACCTGCCCGACATGCGCGATCCTTCTTTCCGACCGCGCCATCATACGCCTGTCGCCAGGGACAGGCCATCCGCCCTCACGGCCCAGGCTTGATGCCGGCATCCTTGATGACCTGCCCCCATTTCGGGATGTCGCCAGCAATCGCCGCCCGTGTCTCCTCGGGGGTGCTGCCGACCGGTTCGAGGCCCATGGCGGAGACTTTCTTCAGCAGTTCGGGATCTGCCAGGGCCTTCAACGATTCCGCCCGCACCTTGTCGACGATCGGCTTGGGCAACCCGGCCGGGCCCATCAGCGCGAACCACGACGTTGCCTCGAACCCCGGGAAGCCCTGTTCCGCCAAGGTCGGCAGGTCGGGCGCGGAGGCGCTGCGCTTCAGCGAGGTCACGGCAATGCCGCGCACCCGGCCGTCACGCACCAGCGGCATGGCGGCACCCGCGTTCTGGATGCCGACCGGCACGACGCCGCTCATGACGTCGGTGAGGTTGGCGCCACGATAGGGGATCTGCTCCATCTTGATGCCGGCGAGATGGGCGAACAGTTCGCCGGCGACATGCTGGGGCGTGCCGACCCCCGGAGTGCCATAGGACACTTTGCCGGGATTGGCCTTGGTGTAGGCGATCAGGTCGGCGATCGACTTCACCGGCAGGTCGTTGTTGACCAGGAAGACCGACGGCATCATCAGCGCCGTGGAGATCGGCGTCAGGTCCTTCAGCGGATCGAACGGCAGCGTCTGCAGGCTCGGCAGGACGGTGATCGCCGCATTGCCCGACCACATCAGCGTATAGCCGTCCGGTACGGCCTTGGCGACGCGATCCACGCCAATGGCCCCCGAGTTACCGGCGATGTTCTCGACAACGACCGGCTGCCCCCAGGCCTCGGCAAATTTCTGCGCAAACAGCCGTGCCGTGACGTCGGTGGCACTGCCGGCCGTGAAGCCGACCACCAGCTTCACCGGCTTCTCGGGCCAATTGGTCTGTGCCGTTGCCGGCAAGCCAAAGCCGAACGCGAGCAGGCAGCCCGCGACCATGCGTACGATCGATTGCATCGGCAGTTCCTCCCTGGCGTTATGTATCGCCGTTGGAAGCAGGCTATGGGATAGCAAAGCCGTACTCCAGCCCGGGAGGCGACGACCATGCGCAGAGCGACAATCCGGCCCCTCTTCTCGCTGCCGATTCTGATCGCGCTCATCTGCGGCGATGGCGGGCCCTTCAAGGCGGCGGCAGCCGATCAGCCGGCCTCGACCGTCCGCTACGCCTGTCAGCAGAACAAGACCATCGTCGCGCAGTATTTCAATGGCCCCTCAAGCACGGCGCCGAACGGTCAGCCCATCCCGGGCGGCCGGGTTGACCTGGCCCTGAGCGACGGCCGGAAGCTCCGCTTGCCTCAGACCTTGTCGGCGTCGGGCATTCGCTACGCCGATCCCGCCGAAACGTTCGTGTTCTGGAGCAAGGGCGACACGGCCTTTGTCGAAGAAGGCAAGACCACGACCTACACCGACTGCCTTGCCGCGAAGGGTTAACGACGGCCGGCGAGCGCGCGGTTCTCCAGGCGGCTCAGCAGCCGGACCACCGGCCAGAGAATGAGGAAATAGATCACCGCGGCCATGACGATCGGCGTCGGATTGTAGGTCACGCTCTGCGCCTGTCGCGCCTCGTACAGCAGCTCCGGCACGGCCACGACGCTGCCCAGCGACGTCAGCTTCACCACTTCGAGCGTATTGGACAGCAGGTCGGGCAGGACGTTGCGCACGGCCTGGGGCAGCACGACGTAGCGCATCGCCTGGAGGCGTCCCAGGCCGGTCGAACGTGCGGCCTCCACCTGGCCGTTGGGCACCGAGTCGATGCCTGCCCGGAAGATCTCACCGTAATAGGCGCCGGTATTGAGAAAGAATGCGATCGCCACACAGGCGAATCCGCCGAGTTCCAGTCCCGCGAATGGCAGGCCGGCAAACAGCAGGACCAGCAGCACCAGCGGTGGAAAAGCACGAAAGAAGTCGACCCAGGCCATCAACGGCCAGCGCACCAGCGGGTGATGGATCGACGCCAGCAGCGCCAGGATCAGCCCGCCCAGCAGGCCGAGCGGCACGACGATCAGCGACAGGAGAATGGTGTTCCATAGGCCCGACAGCACGATCGGCCACGCTGCCACGATGATTTCAGGATTGAAGAAGGTCTGGATCATCGGCCCGCCTCAGCGTTTCCAGGCGAACTTGGCTTCAATCCAGCGCGCGGCCACGACCACGGGCAGGAAAAGCACGATGTAGGCCGCAGCCCCCATCATCAGCGGCGAGGGATTGTAGGAGTTCGATACCGCCGAACTCGCCTGCCCCAGGATCTCGGTGACGGCCACGACGGTTCCCAGCGCCGTTCCCTTGGTGATGGCGATGGTGCGATTGGTGAGCGGCGGGATGGTGAGACGAAAGGCCTGCGGCAGGATCACGTTGAACAAGGTCTGACTGTAGGACAGGCCGGTGGAGCGCGACGCCTCCCACTGCCCCCGCGGGATCGAGGTGATGCCCGCCCAGAAGATCTCCTCGGAGAAGGCCATCAGCACCAGGGCAAGCGACAGCCAGGTCGACACGAAGCCCGATGGCGACGGCCCGGCATAAGGCAGCCCGAAATACATCAGAACGATGATCACCAACGGCGGCAGCGACCGGAAGAGGTCGACGACGAAGACGATCAGCCAGTTCAACGGCCGCACACCGAGCGAACGCAGCAGCGCCAGGGCAAGGCCGGCGGCCAGCCCCGATACCACGATCAGCAGCGCGAGCTCGATCGTGACCACGACGCCCGACAGGATGTCCGGCAGGTACTTTTCCATCACCTTCGCATTGAAGAAGGTGTCGACGAAGCGATCCCAGCCGCCCATCAATGCCTCTGGATCTGGCCGATGAACGCCCGCGTGCGCTCGTGAGCGGGAGTCTCGAAGATTGCGGCCGGCGGCCCCTGCTCGACGATCAGCCCGTTGTCCATGAACACCACGCGGTCCGCCGCGTTGCGCGCAAACCCCATCTCGTGACTGACCACGATCATGGTCATGCCGCTTTCCCGGAGCGAGCGCATCACTTCCAGCACCGATCCCACCAGCTCGGGGTCGAGCGCGCTGGTCGGCTCGTCGAACAGCATGACCCGAGGCTCGAGCGCGATCGAGCGTGCGATGGCCACACGCTGCTGCTGGCCACCCGAGAGCTGCCCCGGTGTGTGGTCTGCCCGGTCGGCCAGCCCGACCCGCTCCAGGGCCTGCCGGGCAATCGCCTCGGCTTCGGCGCGGCTTTTACCGGCGACCTTGCGCAGCGCCAAGGTGACGTTCCCCAGCGCCGTCATGTGGGGATAGAGGTTGAACGACTGGAACACCATGCCGATGCGCTGCCGGGCATGGTTGATGTCGGTCTTGGGACTGAGCATGTCGATGCCGTCGACCATCACCGAGCCGGAAGTAGGCTCTTCCAGCCGGTTGAGGCAGCGCAGCAGGGTCGACTTGCCCGAGCCCGAGGGCCCGATGATGAAAACCAGCTCGCGCTCTTTCACTTCGAGATCGACCCCCTTCAGGACGTGAAGAGGGCCGAAATGCTTGTGGATGCCGCGAGCTTCGACGATATGCTTTTGGGACATCGCCTCGGATCAGCCGCACTTCAGTTCATGCGGCGTCGGATCGTAGCCCGGCATGCCCGGCACGCCGTAGCCTGGCGTGATCACGACGGCGAGGTCGTCAGCATCGGGCTTCTTGCCGAACCATTTCTCGGCCAGCTTGGCGATGGTGCCGTCCTTCTTCATGCAGTCGAGCGCGTCCTGCAGCTCGGCGCGCAGTTGCGGGTTGTTCTTCGGGACCGGCGCCGCCCAATGGGCACGGGTCTCCTTGAGTTCGAGATCGGCAATGAATTGCGGGTTCTTCGAAGCGGCGTAAACGATCGTGGTGTTGCCGCCGAGCGTGGCGTAGGCACGTCCCGACAGGACGGCTTGCGTTGCGTCCGGCTGCGTGTCGTAGACCTGCACGGTGAAGCCGTGCTTCTCGCCCATCTCCTTGGCCAGCTTCTCGTAGGGCGTGCCCTTGTTGACGGCGACGGCCTTGCCCTTGAGATCTTCCCAGCCCTTGATCGGCGCACTGCCCTTCTTGATGCCGAACTGGAAGGACGTCCAGATATAGCCCGCCGTGAACAGCATGTTCTCGGCCCGCTCCTTGGTCACCGTGGTGGGTGCGGCGATGAAATCGTAACGGCCTGCCTGCATGCCCGGGATCAAGGTCGAGAAGCTCACCGCATCGATGGTGATGTCGCGCTTCATGCGCTTGGCGGCCTCGGTGAAGAGGTCGATCTGGAAACCTTCGATCCCGCCGCCCAACTTGGGCATGGCATGCGGCGCAAAGGTGCCGTCGACGCCGGTCCTGAGCGGCGGCTTCTTGTCCTGCGCCAGTGCAGGGCCTGCGCAGACCAGCGCCACAATGGCGAGCGCGGCCAAACGGCGGTGCAACATCTCAATGACTCCCTTCGGTAGTTTCCCCGGCCGGGTAAACCTGGCCATTTTCCCCAGGCAGCGACGTTAGATCAGCCATTGTTGAATAGCAATTTAGAGGCCATGTTCGGCGGCATGTCCGAGCCGCGAACCGACCGCATCCTGGTCATCAACCCCAACTCCACCGAAGCCGTGACCAAAGGCATCGATGTCGCCATGGAACCGCTGCGCATGAAAGGCGGCCCGGCGATCGAGTGCGTCACCTTGAAGGACGGCCCGCCCGGTATCGAAAGCCAGGCGCATGTCGAGCAGGTCGTCGGCCTGATCGGCGCGACCATCAAGAAGCGCGACAACGACTGCTCGGCCTTCGTCATCGCCTGCTATTCCGATCCCGGCCTGCATGCCGCCCGCGAGCTCACCCTGAAACCGGTTCTGGGTATCGCCGAGTGCGGCATTCTCACGGCGCTGACCCTAGGGCAGCGCTTCGGGGTGATCTCCATCCTGCGGAAATCTATTCCACGCCACCTGCGCTATGTCGGCCAGATGGGCCTGAACGACCGCATGGCGGGTGACCGCGCCATCGGGCTCGGCGTCGTCGAGCTGGCCGACGAGGCCCGCACTTTCAGCCGTATGGCCGAGGTCGCCGCCGAGCTGCGCGACGAGGACGGCGCCGATGTGCTGGTCATGGGCTGCGCCGGGATGGCGCGCTACCGCGACCGTCTGCAGCGCCATGTCGGCCTGCCCGTCGTCGAGCCCAGCCAGGCCGCTGTTTCGATGGCGATCGGCCGGACCCGACTGGCCTGGTCTTAGGTAATTGGGCCGCGGGCCTCCGGCCCGCAGCCCAACAAGGCTCCTACTCCGCCGCTGCCTTCACGACGGGCGCCGCCGGGAATTCCATCCGGTCGTCGGTGCGGCAGTAGCGGTCGGCAAACATGCGGCCGACCGGGTGATACTTGTCCATATGGACGCGCATTGCCTTGGGGTCCCACAGCTCGTCGCGAATATGGAAGCGCAGGCCCTCGCCGATCACGAGCTGGCGGTCGTCCTTGACGTTGATCACCTGCCAGGTCTTGCACTCCATCGACCAGGGCGCGTCGGCCAGGCGCGGCACCTTGACGTCGACCGACGGCGCTAGCTTCAGGCCGAGATAGTCCGGTTCGCCGACATTCGGCGGAAAGTCGCCGCTCGATTCGTGCATCACCCGTGCCAGCGGTTCGTCGGTCAGATTGACCACGAATTCACCGGTGCGCTCGATATTCTTCCAGGTGTCCTTGATCCGCCCGTCCGGCCGCTTGTTGATCGCGAACATGCAGAGCGGCGGATCCTCGGCAAAGACATTGAAGAAGCTGAAGGGCGCGGCGTTGACCACTCCCGTCGGGCCGAGGCTGGTCACCCAGGCGATCGGTCGCGGCAGGACGAAGGCGGTCAGGATCTTGTAGCGGTCGTGATGGTTCACGTCCGAGACGGCGTATTGCATCTGTCTGGTCCTCAGTTCGACGGTTCGACCTTCACCCCTGCCCGCTCGCTGATCAGCTTGTAGTGCTCCGGGCGGCGGTGCTTGGCGAAATTGAAGGTGGTGTTGCGGATGTACTCGCCGAGCGCGAGGTCGCAGTCGTAGGAAATCACCTCGTCCTCCTCGGTCGTGCCCTTGGCGACGACCTCGCCGGTCGGCGCCACGATGACCGACCCGCCATGCAGCCAGAAGCCGTCTTCCTTGCCGGCCTTGGCCGTGGCCACCACCCAGATCCCGTTCTGGTAGGCGGCGGCCTGCAGCGACAGCATGTGGTGGAACACCCGCAGGTACGGCGGCTCGTGCGGCGCATAGACGTTGTCGCTCGGCGTGTTGTAGCCCAGCACCACCATCTCGGCGCCCTTCAGCCCCATGACGCGGAAGGTCTCGGGCCAGCGCCGGTCGTTGCAGATGCACTGGCCGACGATCACGTCGTCCTTGAACATCTTCCAGACGTTGAAGCCGAAATCGCCGACCTCGAAGTATTTCTTCTCGAGATGCTGGTACGGCACGTTCGGGCGATGATCGTCATGGCCCGGCAGATGGACCTTGCGGTACTTGCCGACCAGTCGCCCGTCCGGTCCGACCAGGATCGAGGTGTTGAAGTGGTGTGGCTTGCCGCCTTCTTCGGTCCGCTCGGCATAGCCCAGGTAGAAGCCGATGCCCTTGGAGCGCGCCAGCTCGAACAGCGGCAGGGTCTCCGGACTCGGCATCTGGCTCTCGAAATACTTCTCGACCTCGTTCGGATCGTCCATCCAGTAGCGCGGGAAGAAGGTCGTGAGCGCCAGCTCGGGGAACACCACGAACTTCGAGCCGCGCGAATCGGCCTCCTTCAGCATCTCGGTCATGCGCTTGACCACGCTCGCCCGGCTGTCGGCGCGATGGATCGGACCGAGCTGGGCGGAAGAGACCTTCAAACGACGGGACATGTACGAAACCTCAAAGCACCTGTTAGCGGTTCGGCAATCGCTTGCCGTTCTGGTCGATCCAATTCCCCTGCCCATCCGAAACAACGGAGTATTTTGCCGGACTGGGATTGGGAACGTTGCTTATGTTGCAGATCGTCCCATCCTTGAGCTCCAGATAGCAGATCCGAAATCGGACGGGCCCGCACGTCGTCGCTGGGGTATCGAGTGGAAGTTCAGTCGCCGGATCGCAGCGCATGCGCCCCAGGGTCCAATTCCAATCGGCAGAAGTCTCCGCGCTTCTAGCAGACGGATCCTCGTCGTTTCGACCGAATTTTCCAGCGTCGCTCACTTTGATGTTCTCGGATAGGAATCCATCGGCGACCAGGGCGCGGGAGATCGCAACGGACCGGGCCTGAGCCAAACGAGGATTGGCCGCCCTCTCTCCGTCGCTGGCATAGGCCTTCACGTCGATCCTCGTGCATTTGGGATCGACATTGCGAAATCTCGCGAGATAGACGAGCAGAGCCTCCTGCTGCTTTTCGGGCAAGACGGACTTTCCTGCCTCGAAGAGGGACATATTCGCCGGTGGTGGCTGGCAGGCTTCCACTGAACCCGCGGACACCCCCGTCAGGCATAGGCCGGCCAAGGCGCCGCCGAGAGATCGCCGACAGGCCACCGCCATCCCCTCAGAACAGCGGCTTCAGGCCGAACCGCGACATCGCCTGCAATTCGGGGGCCGATTGGCCCTGCGGCTTGGCGGAATCGGGCGATGCACAGGGCAGGAACTGGCCGGAACCGCGCTCGGCGTTGAGCTTGCCGTCTTCGACCACGACCCGACCCCGGCTCACCACGGTGATCGGCCAGCCCTTGAGCTGGCGGCCTTCGTAGGGGCTGTAGCCGACATTGTCGTGCAGGTCCGTCCAGCGCACCGTGACGTCCTTGTCGGCGTCCCAGATCGCGAAGTCGGCGTCGGAGCCCACGGCGATCGTGCCTTTGCGCGGATAGAGCCCGTAGAGCTTGGCGTGGTTGGCCGAGGTCAGCGCCACGAACTGCTGCAGGGTGATACGGCCCTTCTGCACGCCCTCCGAGAAGAGCATGGGCAGGCGGATCTCCAGCCCCGGCACGCCGTTGGCCATTTCCTTGAAGGTCGTCTTGTCGCCCTTGGGAATCTTGCCCTTCTCGTTGAACTGATAGGGCGCATGATCCGACGAGAACGTCTGGAACGTGCCGTCCTTCAGCGCGGCCCACACAGCCTCCTGCGCCTCCGAATCGCGCGGCGGCGGGCTGCAGCACCACATGGCGCCCTCGACGCCGGGCTTGTCCATGTCGTCGGCCGTCAGCGCGATATATTGCGGGCAGGTCTCGCCGAAGATCTTCAGGCCCTTCTTCTGCGCCTGACGCAGGGTCTCGATGGCCTCGATCTCCGACATATGGACCAGCAGCAGCGGCGCATCGACCAGCCGCGCCAGCGAGATCGCCCGATTGGTCGCCTCGGCCTCGGCGACCCGCGCATGGGCAATGGCATGGAACTTCGGTGCGCCGTGGCCCTGCTCGATCAGGTGATGCGCCAGCCACTGGATCATGTCGTGGTTCTCGGCATGCACCATGACCAGCGCGCCGTCCCGGCGGGCCAGCGCCAGGATGTCCAGGATCTGATAGTCGCTGACCTTCATGGCATCGTAGGTCATGTAGATCTTGAACGAGGTGTAGCCGTGCCGGATCAGCGCCGGCAGCTCCTGCCCCAGCACCTGCTCCGTGGGGTCGGTGACGATCAGATGGAAGGCATAGTCGATCACCGCTTTGGGCGTCGCCGCCTCGTGATACTCCTTCACCACCTGGCGCAGCGACATGCCGCGATGTTGCGCCGCAAAAGGAATCACGGTCGTGGTGCCGCCGAAGGCAGCGGAGACCGTGCCGCTGTAGAAATCGTCGGCACACATGATGCCGAAGCCCGATTTCTGCTCGATGTGGCAATGGCTGTCGACGCCACCCGGCAGCACGAACTTGCCGCCGGCATCGATCTCCCGGGCCCCCTTGCCCTTGATATCGGGTCCGATCTCGACGACCTGGCCGTCTCGGACCGCAATGTCGCCCTCGGTCTGGCGTTCGGCGGTGACGATACGGGCATTGCGGACGATCAAATCGAAGTCGGTCATGTTCCCACTTTGCATCCCTACTCTGCCGCCTTCGCCAGCCGGCCGGCATCAGCGAGTCGTCGCTCCAGGCGGGCGATCAGCGCATCGAGCTCGGCCTTATCGGTCGCCGTCAGCGACGAGCCCGGTGCGCGCTGCTTGGGACTCTTGATCGCGCCGCGGCGGAACAGCACTTCCTTACGCAGCGCCAGGCCGATCGCCGGCTGCACCTCGTGACGGACCAGCGGCAGGTAGAGATCGAACAGATCCTCCGCCTCCTCCGGCTTGCCCTTGGCGAAAAGCTCGTAGACCTGCACCAGCATCTCAGGCCAGGCGAAGCCCGTCATGGCGCCGTCGGCACCGCGGCGCATTTCCTGCGGATAATAGAGGCCACCATTGCCGACCAGGATCGAGACGCGGCGACGTCCCGGCTTCTTCTCGCCGTCGCGGATGCGCGACAGCTTAGCAAGGCCCGGTGCGTCTTCATGCTTCAGCATGACGAGTTGCTTGAAATCGTCGACCAGCCGCTCGAAAACGGGCGCCGGCAGATAGACGCCGGTGGTCTGCGGATAGTCCTGGTAGACGACTGGAATGTCCGGTCCCAGCGCCTGGAAGACCTGCGCATAGTAATTGTAGATACCGTCGTCGCCCTTGAGGCCCGGCGGCGGTGCCACCATCACCCCGGCGGCGCCCGCGATCATCGCCTCGTGCGACAGCCGCCGCACATTCTCGAGCCCGGCATGGCTCACCCCCACGATCACCTGACGGCCCTGCGCGCGACCGATCACGCGATTGACCACGGTGATCGATTCCTCGGCAGTGAGCTTATGAGCTTCGCCCATCATGCCGAGCAGGGTGAATCCATGTACGCCGCAGCCCAAATAAAAATCGGTCAACGAGTCGACACTCTGAAGATCGAGCGCGCCGTCGTCGGTGAACGGCGTCGCCGCGATGATAAAGACGCCTTTTGCTTGCTCGTTCAGCTTTCCAGACGACATCGGCGACGCTCCTCGGCGCGTTTCTTGCTGAGATCATGCCAGCCGCCAGGCGCTTGTCGAGCGCCGTGACGTCGGCCAGTGTTCGTAGCTGAAAGGGAGCTGGTTCAACAAGAATGGCGAGACATATCGCCCAACGATTGATGATTTCGTTCCCGGTGCTGCTGGGCGTTCTGCTGATCGGCTTCCTGTTGCTGCAGGTCGTGCCGACGGATCCGGCAGTCGTCGTCGCCGGCCCGACCGCCACCAAGGCCGAAATCGACTCGATCCGCCAGGAGCTCGGCCTCAACGAGCCGCTCTGGATCCAGTTCGGCCGTTATCTCGGCCGCGTGCTGCAACTCGACCTCGGCCGGTCGATGATCTCCAACCGTCCCGTGGTCGACGAGATCGCGCTCACCCTCTGGCCGACCGTCGAATTGATGCTCGCCTGCCTGCTCTGGGCGGTGCCGCTCGGCATCACCTTGGGGACCCTCGCCGCCCGGCGCCGCGGCACGCTGATCGACCGGGCCATCATGGCGCTCTCCGTCATGGGCGTGTCCGTCCCGGTCTTCTGGGTGGGCTTGCTGTTGATCCAGTATGTCGGCGGTGCCGGCCTGCTGCCCTTTCAGGGGCGCGATGGCCCGATCTGGAGTCTCTCGGGCTTCCTCAGCATCGTCCTGCCGGCCGTGACACTCGGTGCGGTGTTCGTCGGTCCTGTGGCGCGCATGACCAGGACCTCCCTGCTCGAGACCCTGGGGGCCGATTATGTGCGCACCGCGCGGGCCAAGGGCGCCTCGGACTGGCGGGTCACCATCCGTCATGCCCTGCGCAACGCCATGATCCCCGTCGTGACCCTGGTCGGACTGCAGATCGGCTTCCTGCTGGGCGGCTCGATCGTGACCGAGACCATGTTCGCCTGGCCCGGCGTCGGCCGCATGGCCGTGGGCGCCATCACGTCGAGCGACTTCCCCTTGGCGCAAGGGGCCATCCTGATCCTCGCGGTCGGCTTCATGGTGATCAATTTGGCCGTCGACGTCCTCTACGCCTACCTCGATCCAAGGATCGCCAGATCATGAGGGACGTGGCGCGATGACCGATGCGACGCTCTCCCTGCAAAGCGACGCCGATCAACGCGCCATCGCCGCCCTCCGCCGCAAGAACGCCGTGTGGCGCCGCATCCTGCGCGATCCTGCAGCAGCGGCAGCCGCCCTGTTTCTCTTCCTGATCGTGGCCGCGGCGATCCTCGCACCCTGGATCGCGCCTTTCGATCCCTACGCCAGCAACATGCGCCTGCGTCTCTGCCCGATCGGCAGCGACCGCTGTGCCGCCTACCTGCTGGGTGCCGACAACCAGGGCCGCGACATGGTGAGCCGTATCCTGTTTGGCCTGCGGGCGACGCTGGGCATCGGCGTGCTCGCCGTTGCCGTCGGCGGCGGCCTGGGCGCGCTGATCGGGCTGAGCGCCGCCTATTTCAAGCGGCTGGACCAGCCCTTGATGCGCCTGGTCGACGTGCTGCTCTCCTTCCCTTCCATCCTGTTCGGCCTGGCGATCGCTGCGGTCCTGGGGACGGGCCTCTTTTCGCTCGTGCTGGCGCTCAGCATCGCCGCCATTCCGTCGATCGCCCGCATCGCCCGCGGGGCCGCGCAGTCGATCATGCAGCAGGAGTACATGGAGGCCGGCCGCGCTGTCGGCCTCGGCGACGGCGCCCTGATCTGGCGCTACCTCGCCCTCAACTGCTGGCCGACCATCCTGATCTACATGACCCTGCAGCTCGGCCAGGCGATCCTGCTGGGCGCCGCCCTCTCCTTCCTCGGCCTCGGCGCCCAGCCGCCCACCGCCGAACTCGGCAGCATGGCCGCGGACGGCCGCAAGTTCCTCACCATCGCACCGCATGTCTCGACCCTGCCATGCGCCGCGATCTTCCTCGTGGTGCTCGCCTTCAACATCCTGGGCGATGCGCTGCGCGACGCGATGGATCCAAAGTTGAGGCAATAAGGAGGTGTGGGCATGGGCAAGATGACTTGCAAAGTGACGGCAGCAGCCTTCGCTGCGGCGACCATGATCGCCGGCGCAGTGCCCGCAATGGCACAGAAATCCGTGACGATCGTGCGCGAGATCGACACCGATCGTTACGATCCGCAAAAGTCGACAGCGCGATCGAATGCCGAGGTCATGTACATGATCGGCGATACGCTGGTGAATCTCGACTACGACATGAAGACCCTGAAGCCGGGTCTGGCGTCGAGCTGGGCGGTATCGCCCGACGGACTCACCTACACTTTCAAGCTGCGCGACGACGTCTCCTTCTGCAGCGGCAAGAAGATGACCGCAAAAGACGTGGTCGCAACCTACGAGCGCTGGCTCGATCCCGAGACCAAGGGGCTGGTGAAGTGGCGCATGGGAGAGGTCGACAAGGTCACGGCGCCGGACGATGTCACGGTCGAGTACAAGCTCAAGAAGCCGTTCTCCGAGCTGCTCTACCAGATGACGCAGTACTTCCACACGATCCTGAACGTCGAGCAGGCCAAGCAGCTGGGTGCGGATTTCGGCGTGAAAGGTATCGACGGCACCGGCCCGTACTGCTTCGAGAGCTGGACGCCGCGCGACTCCACCGTGCTCACCAAGCACAAGGGCTACAAATGGGGGCCGCCGATCTACGACTATACCGAGGCCCAGGTCGACAAGGTGATCTGGAAGGTCGTCCCGGAAGAGAACACCCGCGTCACGGCCCTGCAGGCCGGCCAGGCCGACGCCAGCCAGTACGTGCCCTACTGGTCAATCAAGGAACTGCAGGCCAACAAGAACCTCTCGGTGACCAAGGCGGAGAACTTCTTCTGGACCTACTTCATCGGCTTCAAGGTCGACAAGGAGCTGGTGCACGACGTGCGCGTGCGCAAGGCGATCAACCTCGCCGTTGACCAGAAGGCGATTTCCGACGCCGTCACCTTCGGTTTCGCCGACCCAGCCTCGACGATGCTGATGCCCAACGTGCTCGATTTCAATCCGAAGGTGGACAGGTCGATCTACGGTGAGAACACCAAGGAAGCCGAAAGGCTGCTCGACGAGGCGGGCTGGAAGAAGGGCGCCGACGGCTTCCGCTACAAGGACGGCAAGAAGCTGGCCCCCTTGGTCTACGGCATCTCGGGCGCCTTCAAGGAAGTCGCCGAAGCGGTCCAGGGCGACCTGCGCAAGGTCGGCGTCGACCTGCAGATCCAGCTGTTCGACTCGACGGTGGCGTGGGGCAAGCTCGCCACCCAGGAGTTCGACGCCTTCGGCATGAGCTTCCCCTATGTCAGCGCCGGCGATGCGCTCAACCTCTACTTCCGCTCCGCCAACACGCCGACGCCCAACCGCATGAACTGGAAGGACAAGGAGACGGACGAGCTGCTCGACAAGGGCTCGACGGCGACCGACGACGCCACGCGCGCGGCCGCCTATGCCGCCGTCCAGCAGAAGGTGCACGACGCGGCGGTGTGGATCCCGCTGTACCACGAGCCGCTGTTCGTCGTGGCCGGCCCCAAGCTCAAGCCCATCAAGGCGCACGGCAACTACGGCTGTGGCCTCTACAAGGGCCTGGGCATCGCGTTCAAGTAAACGGGAGAGAAATGTTCATGAAGACGACCAAGATCGCTCACCTCGACCACGTCGTCGCGTGGGACGAGGCCGAACAGCGACACGTCTACCTCGAAGACGCCGATCTCGTGTTCAAAGGCAACGAGATCGCCCATGTCGGGCCGGGCTACACGGGCCCGGTCGACACGACCATCGACGGCAAAGGGATGATGGCGATCCCCGGTTTGGTGAATGTGCACAGTCACCCCTTCTCGGAGCCGGCCAACAAGGGCCTCACCGAGGAGTATGGCAGCGACAAGCTCGGCCAGAGTTCGCTCTACGAATACCTCACCGTCTTCGGCCTCAATCCCGAGGATGCCGGTCCCTCGTCGAAGGTCGCGGTGTCCGAACTGCTGAAGAGCGGCGTCACGACCATCTCCGACCTGTCGATGGCACGCGACGGCTGGGTCGACGACCTCGCCTCGACCGGTATCCGCGCTGTTGTCTGCCCGATGATGCGCCAAGGCGTCTGGTACACCAAGAACGGCTACACCGTCGAATACGCCTGGGACGAGAAGGCTGGCGAGAAAGCCTTCGAGGCCTCGATGAAGACGCTCGACGAAGCGGCCAAGCATCCCAGCGGCCGCATCTCGGGCATGGTCGGGCCGGCGCAGATCGACACCTGCCGCGAAGGCTTCTTCAAGGAAGCCCTGCAGGAAGCCCGGCGCCGCGGCCTGCCGATGCAGACCCATGCCTGCCAGGCCGTCGTCGAATTCCACGAGATGGTCCATCGCCACGGCAAGACGCCGATCGAATGGCTCGATTCGATCGGCGTGCTCGGTCCCGATCTCATCATCGGCCACGGCATCTTCCTCAACGACCATCCGCAGATCCACTACCCGCACGCCAACGACTTCGAGCGGCTGCGCGATTCTGGCGCCTCGGTCGCCCACTGCCCGACCGTGTTCGCCCGTCGCGGCATGGTGATGAACTCGATCGGCCGCTACATGAATGCCGGCATCACCGTCGGCATCGGCACGGACACCTTCCCGCACAACATGCTCGATGAGATCCGGCTGGTCTGCTACCTCGCCCGCGTCTTCACCATGAACTACAAGATGGGCACGACGCGGCACGCTTTCGAAGCCGCCACGGTCGGCGGCGCCAAGATCCTGCGGCGGCCCGACCTCGGCCGGCTGGCGCCGGGCTGCAAGGCCGACTTCTCGCTGGTCGACATGAGCCATCCCTACATGCAGCCGGCGCACGAACCGGTGCGCAGCCTGATCTACTCGGCCAGCGACCGCGCCATCCGCCACGTCTATGTCGACGGCGCGCAGGTCGTCCGCGACGGCAAGGTGCTGACGGTCGACGTCGAAGCCGCAACCGCGGGCCTGATCGAAGGCCAGCGCAAGCGATTGGAGACGGTGAGCCAGCGCGACTGGGCCGGCCGAACTGCCGAGCAGCTCGCTCCGCCGGTCTACGGCACGCGCGATCGACTGCCGCAGTCGCGGCCGGTGACTTGATGGCCGTCAAGCTGGACCGCGGGCCTCCTGGCCCGCTCATGATCATGAGGCGGGCTCCGCGCGGGGTAACCCCTGCGCTTTTGAGGCCCGCGGTCCGATGATGGCCCTCCTCGAAGTGAAAAACCTGCGCACCGAGTTCCGCTCCGGCGGCAGTGTCTTCGCAGCCGTCGACGGGGTAAGCTTTGCCCTGGCGCCGGGAGAGACATTGGGCATCGTGGGCGAATCCGGCTGCGGCAAGTCGGTGACGTCGCTCTCGATCATGCGCCTGGTACCCCACCCGCCGGGCCGAATCGCGGGCGGCGAGATCGTGTTCGAGGGGCGTAACCTCCTCGACCTGCCGGAGACCGAGATGCGCGCCATCCGCGGCGATGCGATCTCGATGATCTTCCAGGAACCGATGACCAGCCTCAACCCGGTGCAGACAGTGGGCGAGCAGATCATCGAGGCGGTCCGCCTGCATCGCCCGGTCACGGCCACCGACGCACGCGCCCGCGCCCTCGAAATGCTTCGCCTGGTCAGGATCCCTTCGCCTGAGACCCGGCTCGACGAATATCCGCATCAGCTCTCGGGCGGCATGCGCCAGCGTGTCATGATCGCCATGGCACTGGCCTGCGATCCCAAGATCCTGATCGCTGACGAGCCGACGACGGCCCTCGACGTCACGATCCAAGCGCAGATCCTCGACCTGCTGCGCGACCTGCGCGAACGGACCGGTGCGGCCATCATGCTGATCACCCATGATCTGGGGGTCGTCGCCGAACTCGCCCATCGCGTCGTGGTGATGTACGCCGGACGCATCGTCGAGGAAGCGCCAGTCGGCGTCCTGTTCGCCGACCCGCAGCACCCCTATACGCTCGGCCTGCTCGGCTCGATTCCGCGGCTCGGCAGCGACGGCGACGAACGGCTGACCGCCATCGAAGGCGTGGTGCCCAATCCCTTCGCTTTGCCGCCCGGCTGCCGTTTCAGCCCGCGCTGCGCCCTGGCTGATGATCGTTGCCGCAGTGACGCCCCCTCCCTGCGGGAAATCGCCGGCGCCCACCGGGTCGCCTGCTGGAAAGCCCCGCTGGACGCTTCGCTGGGCCTCCCTGTCGCCGGAGCCGCCGCCTCGTGACTGAACCGTTGCTCTCCGTCGCCGGCCTCACCAAGCATTTCCCGGTGAAGCGCGGCATCGTCTTCCAGAGCTCGGTCGGCATCGTGCGTGCGGTCGACGGCCTCTCCTTCGACGTGGCTGCCGGGGAGACCCTGGCGCTGGTGGGCGAATCGGGCTGTGGCAAGTCGACGACAGGACGGCTGATCCTGCGCCTGATCGAAGCGACCGAGGGCTCCATTCGCTTCGCCGGACGCGATGTCCGCAGCCTCGATCGCGGCGCCCTGCGCACCCTGCGGCGCGACATGCAGATCATCTTTCAGGATCCCTATGCCTCGCTCAATCCGCGCCTCACGGTCGGCGAGGCCCTGGCCGAGCCCTTGCGGCTGCATAGGCTGGCCTCGGGCGCGGCCTTGCGCCAGCGCATCGACGCGCTGCTCGGCGAGGTCGGGCTGTCGGCCTGGCATGCGCTCCGCTATCCACACGAATTTTCCGGCGGCCAGCGGCAGCGGATCGGCATTGCCCGCGCGCTTGCCTCGCAGCCCAAGCTGATCGTGTGCGACGAGCCTGTCTCGGCGCTCGACGTCTCGATCCAGGCCCAGGTCATCAATCTGCTGCAGGATCTCAAGCGCAAGCTCGGCCTGTCCTACATCTTCATCGCACATGATCTCGCCGTGGTGCGCCACATCTCCGACCGCGTCGCCGTGATGTATCTCGGCAAGATCGTCGAACTGGCCCCCAAGCGCCGCCTCTTTGCCGCCCCCCGGCATCCCTACACGCAGGCCTTGCTCTCGGCCGTGCCGATCCCCGACCCGGCGGCCGAGCGGGCGCATATCCGACTGACCGGCGACGTTCCGAGCCCGCTCAACCCGCCGAAAGGTTGTCGTTTCCACACGCGCTGCGTTCACGCCCAGGATCGCTGCCGTCAGGAAGAGCCGCAGCTCAGAACGGCGGGCAGCGAGGGGCAGCAGGTCGCCTGTCACTTCGCCGAAACGATTGCACCACCGACCCTGGTGACCGAGAAGGATCCGCCCTATGCGGCCCGGTTGGCGGCGCTGCGCAAGCGCGCACTGACAGCGACCGCCTAGGCGTCCGGCACGCCCGAGGTCGTCGAGTATTCGAAGTGCAGCGGCGTTTCCGGATGGATCAGCGCATAGGCGGAGCGCGCGGCGATCGCCGCCTCCGCGAAACCCGTCAGGATCAGCTTCAGCTTGCCCGGATAGGTGACAACGTCGCCAACGCCGAAGATGCCGGCCTTGCTGGTGGCCGAGGTCGAGGGATCGATCTCGATCTGGTTGCGCTCCAGCGCCAGGCCCCAATCGGCGATCGGACCCAACGACATCGACAGGCCGAAGAAGGGCAGCAACACGTCGGCCGCGATCTTCCGCGTCGCACCGTCGAGGGTCGAGACGACCACCGAATTGAGATGTCCGCCGGTGCCTTCGAGGCCGTGCAGCTGGTAGGGCACCACGAGATCGAGCTTGCCGGCCTGGGCCAGCGCCTTCAGCCGCGCCTCGCTCTCCGGCGCCGCCCGGAAGCGGTCCCGGCGATGCACGACCGTCACGCGGCTCGCCACCTCGGCCAGCGACAGCGCCCAGTCGACGGCCGTATCGCCGCCGCCGGCGATCACGACCTTACGGCCACGGAAGGTCTCGCGCTGGGTCACGTAGTAGAAGATGCTCTTGCCCTCGTAGGCCTCGATGCCGGCCAGTGGCGGCCGATTGGGGCCGAAGGCACCGACGCCGGCCGCAACGATCACGGCCTTGGCCTGCAGCACCGTTCCCTTGGAGGTCGTGATCCGCCAGAAGCCTCCCGTCAGCGGCTCGAGCGCCTGAACCTGCTGGCCGAGGTGATAGACCGGCCGAAAGGGCGACGCCTGCGCCTTCAGCCGCACGATCAGCTCGGCGGCCTCGATGCGCGGAAAGCCCGGAATGTCGTAGATCGGCTTCTCCGGATAGAGAGCCGTGCACTGCCCGCCCGCATCGTCCAGGACGTCGATGACGTGGCAGTTGAGGCGCACCATGCCGCATTCGAACACGGTGAAGAGGCCTACGGGCCCCGCGCCAATGATTACGACGTCGGTCTGGTGCGTATGTCCGTTGGCCATGGTCCTAAACTGGCGCAGACAGCGCACAAATGAAAGGCCCCCGGTTATGATGGACCGGGGGCCGAATTTGGTAGCTGGGGGCGGACTTGAACCGCCGACCCCGGCATTATGAGTGCCGTGCTCTAACCAGCTGAGCTACCCAGCCATGGGTGGGCGCTTTTATGCGGCAGCGCGGCAGCCTGTCAAGAAAGGCAGCAGGCGAACCGTCAGGCGGTCAAGGCACGCCCATCCAGGCGATCTGCAGGCTGACCGAGAAAACTCAGGATCGTCGGAGCGATATCGACCAGGCTGGTCGCGTGCCCGATCGTGCCGGAACCCAACGACGGATGCATCAGCACGAGAAACGGCCGGGTTTCCTGGGGGCCGAGGCCCCCATGGTGGCCGCAGCCGATCTCCGGCGGGCCCTCGCCGTCCTCGACCAGCCAGCGCGTTCCAACGACGCCGTAGGCATTCTGCTCGTCGCGGCGTGCGGTATCGACCGCGGCAAATAGCTCACGGCCCGAGAGGCCGGTACGGGCCAGAGCCTCGCCGGTCAGGACGGTGCCGGCCCAGGCTTCCTGCCGCAGGCGCGGCAGCAACTCGACAAGCGCGGCCCTCGCCTTTTCGGTCGCATAGATGAGGGCACTGGTCCCCTGCGAGGCAACGGCGATCCGTCCGTGTTGCAACTCGGACTCGAGCCCCTGTTGCAGCAGCCAGTTCCCCACATGGATGGATCGGCCGACCGTCTCGTGGCCATGGTCGGAGCCGACCAGCAGCAACGTATCGAACCGTTCCTCCTGCGCCTTGACTGCGTGGAGCACTTCACCCACCAGTCCGTCGACGATCTTCAGTGCATGCAGATGCTCGGGCGATCCCAGCGGCTCGTGATGCAAGGTAAGGTCGGGATTGGCGAGCCACAGAATGCTGAGGGCAGCCGCCTCCGACGGCACGACCTCGTCGCAGAACCGCCGGGTCATCTCGATATCGCCCACCAGGTCGTGGCTCACGCCGAGATGGGCCGATCCGGTGAGCGCGTTGCCGCCGGGGCCGAACGAGCCCGCGCGATGCAACACCGTTCCGAAGTGATCGGGGTCAAGGAAGTACGCTGCTCCGGGCGAGACGTTGGAATAGGCGACTTGTCCGCCGATCGGCGCCAGTCGTTCGGCAAGCGTGGGAACGCGCAGTGTCTGTCCGGTGACCTGCCGAAGGGTCTGCCGAAAGGACGGCGCGCCGACATTGTGCACGACCAGCCGGCCGTCTTCGAGCAGCGCCATCTGATTGCCTTCGAGCCCGTGCTGCGCTGGATGGCACCCAGTGGCGATCGATGCCGCCGAAACACGCGTCACCGACGGGAAGACGGCCTGATGACGAGCCGCGCTGAGGTGACCGGCCTGCAGCTTCGCCAGGGTCGGTGTACGTTCGGGGCTGATCCATTCTGCGCCGAGCCCGTCGCAGACGACGAGCATGGCCCGGCGGCGGTGCGAAGAAGTCATGCCGACATGATAGGCAATGTCGCGCCCGGGACCATCGTCATTCGAGCTGGATGCCGGCTTCCGAAACGATCCGGTCGCTTTTCGCCACTTCGGCCCGCACGAACTGCCGGAACTGTTCGGGCGTCGATCCCGCCGGAACGGCGCCCTGATCGCGCAGGGCAGCCTGCACGTCGCCGCTGGCCAGTGCCGCGGTCAGTCCCGATTGCAAGCGATCGACGATTTCCTTCGGTGTGCCCTTCGGCACCGCAACACCGACCCAGGTCTCGAAGGCGTAGCCGGCAAAACCAAGTTCCGCCATCGTCGGGACGTCGGGCAACGCTTCAGAGCGCTTCGTCGACGTCACCGCGAGGGCGCGGAGTTTGCCCGACCTGACGAGCGGAACGGCTGGCGGTACGCTGCTCACGGCCATGTCGATATGCCCGCCTACGGCGTCCTGCACGAGCGGCCCCGATCCCTTGTAGGGCACGTGGAGGAACCTCGCCTTGGCCATGCTCGACAGGAGCTCGGCGGCGAGATGCTGTGGACTGCCGCTGCCGATCGAACCGTAGCTGATGGAGTCGGGCTTGATCTTGGCTGCTGCAACGAGCTCCTCAAGAGATCGCGAGGTCGCCGCGGGCGCGACGAAGATCAGAGGAAAGGTGGCGAGCAGGCTGACGGGCTCGAAGTCCGTCCGCGGATCATAGGCCATGTTCTTGAACAGGCTGGCGTTGATCGCCATTTCGCTCGCCGCCCCGAACAGCACCGTGTAGCCGTCCGGCGGGCTCTTGGCGACGCTGGCCGCCCCGATCATGCCGGTGGCACCGGGCCGGTTCTCGATGACGACGGACTGGCCGAGCAGCTCCGAGAGCTTCTGCGCCATGGCGCGGCCGGTGATGTCCGTGCCGCCGCCGGGTGGATAAGGGATGACCAGCTTGATCGGCTTGGCTGGATAGGCTGCCGGCTCGGCGTTCGCGAAGCGCGGCAAGGAACCTGACGCAAGGGCCAGCGCGGCGGCACGGAGCGACGCACGTCGGGACAGAAGAAAGGCGGAGCGATGGTCGAGCATCCGCGCCTTATCGGGCTGGCCCGTGACGCGGCAATGACAGCAGCGGCCTGCGCCTACTTTTCCTTCATCGACCGTTCGTCCCAGAGTCGCACGATATAGCCGTCCGGATCGTGCAGTTCCGCGCCATAGCCCCAGAAGGCCTTCTGCGGTCCATGTACGAATACGACGCCACGCCTGGACCATTCGCCATGGGTGGCGTCGACATCGTCGACCTGGAACCAAAGGGCGGTGCCGCCGGTGACAACAGCCGTCTTGCTTTCCTGCAGGAAGATCGCGAAGCCTTCGCCGTCCTGCAGGGCAACGGTCCGCCGAGCGGGAATCTCGAACTCGACCTTGAGGCCGAGCGTCGAGAGGTACCAGTCGCGCGAGCGGTCGAGATTGCTTACCGGCAGATTGAGGTGATCGAACTTCATCATCGTTCAAAACGCCTGATGAAGCCTCCACCCAGCACGCGGCTGCCTGTGTCGGCATCGTAGACCACACAGGCCTGCCCGGGTGAGACGCCGATCTCGGGCTCGGCAAAGCGCACCACCACGCCCTTCTCCGCGAGTTCGACCTCGGCCGGCCGCAAGGCCTGACTGGAGCGGACGCGGACCTGGACCGGGAACGTACCGGCCGTTTCGGGTCCGATCCAATTCACATCGTAGAGAGCAATTTCGGTTCGGCCGAGCGCACTCCGGGGGCCGACCACGACGCGACGTGCCCCGGGATCCAGCCGCACGACGTAAAGCGGATCGTTGTCGGTGCCCTCCCGGCCGCCCAATGCCAGGCCGCGCCGCTGGCCTACTGTGTAGCGGACGATACCCTGATGCCGGCCGACGACGTTGCCCGCCATGTCGACGATGTCGCCGGGTTCGACGGCCTCCGGACGGAGCTTCTGGACGACCGAGGCATAGTCGCCGTTGGGAACGAAGCAGATGTCCTGGCTGTCGGGCTTATCTGCAACGGCCAGCTCGAAACGTTCGGCGAGCGCCCGGGTCTCGCTCTTGGGCAGGTCGCCCAGGGGAAAACGGAGGAAGTCGAGCTGCTCACGCGTTGTGCCGAACAGGAAGTAGCTCTGGTCACGCGCCGGATCGGCGCCGCGATGCAGTTCCGGCCCGGCTTCGCCCGTCACCCTGCGCACATAGTGTCCCGTTGCCAGCGCCTCGGCGCCGAGTTCCCGGGCGGTCCGCAGCAGGTCACGGAACTTCACCGTGCGATTGCAGGCGATGCAGGGGACCGGCGTCTCACCGCGCACATAGGCGTCGGCGAAGGAGTCCATCACCTCGCTGCGAAAGCGGCTTTCGTAGTCGAGCACATAGTGCGGGATGCCCAGCCGATCGGCGACCTGGCGCGCATCCTGGATGTCCTGGCCGGCGCAGCAGGCGCCGGCCTTCCCGACCGCCACCCCATGGTCGTAGAGCTGCAGGGTGACGCCGACGACATCGTAGCCCTGATCCTTCAGGAGCGCGGCCGTGACAGACGAATCGACACCCCCCGACATCGCGACGACTACGCGGGTGTCGCCGGGCGCCTTGTCGATATCGAGGGAGTTGCGGGCCATGGTGGGGCCTATATAGGCCCCCCTCCTGCCGACGGCCACCTCGGGCAGCCGGCCAGGATCAGGACCTAAATCAGTAGTCGCGCCGGCGGCTGGTATCGCGCACGACGCGGGCAACGCCGTTGCGGTCGTAGACGATCGCCACCCGGTCGCCCATCTGGATGTCGCCGTCGTCGTATTGGGCGACGGTGACCCGCTGGCCGTCGTCGCGCTGGACCGTGATTTCGATACCGCGGCGTGTAGATTCCTGGTCGATGGCAGTACCGGCAATGGCGCCGCCGACGGCGCCCAGAACGCCGCCGACCACTGCGCCGCCCACCGAATTGGTGATCGCGCCGCCGGCCGCCGCGCCGCCGATGGCCCCCACCGTGCCGCCGATCATCGTGCCGTCATTCACGCTGCCGCGCTGGCCGCGCACCCGGACCTCGCGAATGGAGACCACCCGGCCAGCCTCGCCGCGGTAGCTGGCGCCCTGCGCCGAGGTATTGACCACGCCCGGCTGGACGGCGCCGCTGCTGCCGTTGCAGGCCCCCAGGCTGACCGCGAGGGCGGCTGGAACCAGGAGGACCAACGCCTGTTTGCCGATCCGATTGCCGAACATCCGATGACGACCTTTCCCTGTCTCGATCAAGCTGAATGTATAGCGCATTCAGTCGGGGGCGCGGGAGGTGTCTCGCACGGCCCGGGCAACGCCGCGGCCGTCCTGAACGATCTGGACGCGGTCGCCCAGTTGGACATCCCCGTCATCGCGCTGGGCAATGGTCACGCTCTGGCCGTCATCACGCTGCACGACGACTTCGATGCCACGGCCAGTGCCGTGCTGGCCTTCGATAATGGTGCCGGCGATCGCCCCGCCGACCGCGCCCAGGAGCAGGCCAACCAGGCTGCCCCCCACCGTCTGGCTGATGGCGCCGCCGATCACAGCCCCCGTCGCGGCGCCCAGGAAGCCGCCGGTCATGGCCCCCTGTCCATTGCTCTGATAGCCGCCACCGCCGCCCTGCATGGCGATCTCGCGAACGGACACGACACGGCCCGATCCGCCGACCGGGTTGCCATAGGAGGTGGTACTGGCCTGTTGCGACGCCGGCGGCGGCACGCTCGACGGTACAGTGACGGACTGCCCCGCCGCCGACGTGTTGACAATGCCAGGTTGGACGGCGTTGGACGCGCAAGCCCCGACGCCTGCCGCCATGATCAGCGGCAGCACCAGCGAACGCACCTTCATCACTGTCATCGACGGCCTCCGGGGACCGCACAGGATCGTCACTATTTTCGACTAATTTGCGGCGTCAGGCCAGCGTCCAGAAAGCAGCCCAGAAAGCAGCTTAGTCGCGCTCCTCGATCCAGGCCGCCTGGATGGCCTCCAGGATCTTTTCGTTGGAGCGGTTGGGCTCGTCCTCGAAATCAGGCAACTCCATCACCCAGCGATGAAGGTCGGTGAACCGTAAATTTACGTTGTCCACATCAGGGTGCCGTTCCTCGAGCTCGATCGCAATATCGTGGACGTCGGTCCAGCGCAGCTTCTTGGCCATCGCCGGCCCCCTTACTTGTCGACCATCATGTTGCGGGTCGCCGCCGGCAGACGCACTTCCAGCCCGTCCAGTGCCTCGGTCATACGGATCTGGCAGCCCAGCCGGGACGTGTGCGTGAGGCCGAAGGCGAGGTCGAGCATATCTTCCTCGTCGTCGCTCGCCGGCGCCAGCTTGTCGAACCAGCCCTTCTCCACCACGACGTGGCAGGTCGAGCAGGCCAGCGAGCCCTCGCAGGCCCCTTCGATATCGATGTGATTGCGATGGGCGATCTCGAGCACGCTGAGACCGAGCGGCGCTTCCACTTCCTTGCGCGACCCGTCTTTCAAAATGAACGTCATCTTCGGCATCTCAGTCTCTCTTGCTCCCCTACTCGCCGACCCGATTTTCCAGTTCGCCGACCGACAGGCCCGACAGCGCTTCGCGAATGCCGCGATCCATGCGGCGCTCGGCAAAGGGCTTCGACAAGGTCTCGAGCGCCTCGGCAGCGGCATTGATCTCGTCGCGGCTCTCGCCCTCGATGGCAGCCTCCAGCGAGGCCCGCACGGCATCGATCGCCGCCCGCTCTTCGGTCGACAGCAGCGTCCCGTCCTTGGTCAGGGCCGCGTCCAGTGCCAGCAGGCTGCGCCTCGCCTCGACGCGCGCCTCGGTCAGCAGGCGCAGGGCCATGTCGGCCTCGGCATTGTCCATGCTGTCATAGAGCATGTCCGCCATGTCCTCGTGGCTGAGACCATAGGACGGCTTCACCTCGACGCGTTGTGCGACACCGGTCGTGCGCTCCTCGGCCGAAACGGTCAGCAGGCCGTCGGCATCGACCGCGAAGGTCACGCGAATGCGGGCGGCACCCGCCGTCATCGGCGGAATGCCAAGAAGCTCGAACCGGGCGAGGCTGCGGCAGTCGGCGACCATTTCACGCTCGCCCTGTACGACATGGATCGCCATGGCGCTCTGGCCGTCCTGATAGGTCGTGAAATCCTGCGCCAGCTGCACCGGGATCGGCGTGTTGCGCGGCACGATCTTTTCGACGATGCCGCCCATCGTCTCCAGCCCCAGGGACAATGGCGTCACGTCGAGCAGGAGCGTGTCGCCGCCGCCGGTCAGCGCTTCGGCCTGCAGCGCGGCGCCCAGCGCCACGACCTCGTCGGGGTCGATATCGGTCAGAGGCGGCTTGCCGACCATCTCGGCCACTTTGGTGCGGACCAATGGCACGCGCGTCGAACCACCGACCAGCACCACGCCGTGGATCTCCGTCGCGGTCATGCCGGCATCGGCCAAGACGTGGCCGGCGATATCGATCGTCCGCCCGATGGCGCTGGTGATCATTGCATCGAATTCGGCCCTGGTCAGGGCGTGGAAGGACGGCTTGCCGGCAATCTCCAGCCGACCCGAGGTCTGCTCACGATCCGAGAGCTGTTCCTTCATGTGGCGGGCCAGCGCGAGGGCCGCCTTGACGGCCGTCTCGTCGATCCGATCGTCGAGGCCGTCGCCTTTGCGCTCGGCCAGCAGGCGTTCGGCAATGGCCCGATCGAAATCGTCGCCGCCCAGCGCCGTATCGCCGCCGGTCGCCAGCACCTGAAACACCCCCTTCTCCAGCCGCAGCAACGAGAAGTCGAAGGTGCCGCCGCCCAGGTCGTAGACGGCATAGAGCCCTTCGGCGCCCTTATCGAGGCCGTAGGCCAAGGCCGCCGCCGTCGGCTCGTTCACCAAGCGCAATACTTCGAGGCCAGCCACGCGGGCGGCATCGCGCGTCGCCGTCCGTGCCGCGTCGTCGAAATAGGCCGGCACGGTAATGACCGCCCGCTCGACCGGCTTCTCCAGCGCCTCCTCGGCGCGCTCGCGCAGCGCCTTCAGGATCTCGGCGGAAATCTCGACCGGTGACCGCGCCTTGCCGCCGATGCGCAGCTTCACCATGTCGGTCTGGCCGCTGCCCGGTTCAATCTCGTAGGGCAGGACGCCAGCCACGGCATGGACGTCGTCGGCACCGCGGCCCATCAGCCGCTTGATCGACGCCACGACGTTCTTCGGCTCGCAGGCGCCGAGCAGGCGCGCCTCCTCACCGACCAGAATGCCGCCCACCGCCGGATAGGCAACGACCGACGGCACCAGAGCCTTGCCCGACTCGTCATGCAAAGCGGCCGGCTTACCCTCGCGGGCGATGGCCACCACTGAATTGGTCGTGCCGAGATCGATGCCGACCGCCAGCGAGCCCTCACCGGCATGCGGCAACGGCGTTTCACCCGGTTCGTGGATCTCCAGCAACGTCATGCTTTGGACCGTTCAATGTTCATGCGTCGCGCACGTGCCTCCTCGGCGAACTTGTCGAGGTAGCGGAGGCGAAGGAGCGCTGTTCTGATGGCGGGCTTGTCGTTTGCCAAGAACAAACCGTCGAGCCCGGCCATTGCCTTCCGCGCCTCGTCGCGGGCCTTGGTCGCCAGCGCCTCGACTGCATCGACGCTCGCCGCCTCGTGCAGTTCCTCGCGCGCTTCCATCGCTTCCATCAGCAGCTCCGGATCGTCGATCGTCTTGCCGTCACCCGGGAGCTCTACACCCTTGATTCCGGCGAAATAGACGGCCCGGCTCAGCGGATCCTTCAACGTGCGGTAAGCGTCGTTGAGGGCCGCGGCCTCGACCGAGGCGCGGGCGCGCTCCTCGGGGGGCTTGGCCACGAAGCGGTCTGGATGCCACTGCCGCTGGAGGGCGAAGTAGGCCCGATCTAGTGCGGCCGTCTCGATGTCCAGCGCCGCCGGCAATCCCAGCCGCGCGAAATGATCCATGATCCGACTTCAGACGTGAAAGGACTCGCCACAGCCGCAGCGTCCCTTCTCGTTCGGGTTCTTGAACACGAAGCCCGACTTCAGCTTCTCTTCCTCGTAGTCCATCTCGGTGCCGATCAGGAACAGCGAGGCCTTGGGGTCGATCAGCAGCTTGATGCCGCCCGCCTCGACCACTTCATCCATCAGCTCCTGCTTGTCGGCGAACTCGAGCGTATAGCTCAGCCCCGAGCAGCCCTTGGTGCGCACGCCGATACGGATGCCGGCCGTCGGCTTGCCGCGGCCGTCGATCAGCGCCTTGACGCGCTCGGCCGCCAGCGGCGTCACCGTCATCACCTGCGGGCGCGGACGACGCGGCCTCGGGGCGGCGGGAGGTGCGGCAGGCTTTGCCGTATCCGTGGTCGTGCTCATGACTGCAATGCTCCGACTGCTACTCGGCCGCTTCTTTCGGCTCTTCCTTCTTGGCCTTGGCGCGATAGTCGGCGATCGCCGCCTTGATCGCGTCCTCGGCCAGCACCGAGCAGTGGATCTTCACCGGCGGCAGCGCCAGATGGCGCGCGATGTCGGTGTTCTTGATCGTCTCGGCTTCGTCGACCGTCTTGCCCTTCACCCATTCGGTGACGAGCGAGCTCGAGGCGATGGCCGAGCCGCAGCCGAAGGTCTTGAACTTCGCGTCCTCGATCAGCCCGTCGGGGCCGACCTTGATCTGCAGCTTCATCACGTCGCCGCAGGCCGGCGCGCCGACCAGGCCGGTGCCGACATCCTCGGCGTTCTTGTCGAGCGACCCGATGTTGCGCGGGTTCTCGTAGTGATCGATCAGCTTTTCGCTGTAAGCCATGACATTCTCCTCAAATCTCGGCGCAGTGCCCCAAAGGCCGCGCGTCGGTGGTCAGATTAGTGAGCCGCCCATTCAATGGACTTCAGATCGATCCCCTCCTGGGCCATCTCCCAGAGCGGGCTCATTGCCCGCAGCTTGGTGACATGGCGCACCAGCTCGTCGACCGCCGTGTCGACCTCGTGCTCGGTCGTGAAGCGGCCAAGGCCGATACGAAGCGAAGTGTGTGCCATCTCCTCTTCGACGCCGAGCGCCCGCAGCACGTAGCTGGGTTCGAGTGATGCCGACGTGCAGGCCGAGCCGGACGACACCGACAGGTTCTTGATGCCCATCATCAGCGACTCGCCTTCGACATAGGCGAAGCTGATGTTGAGGTTGCCGGGGATGCGCTGCTCCAGGTCGCCGTTGACGACGATATCGGTCAGCTTGGCCCGCAGCCCCTTCAACATGCGCTCCTGGAGCTTGGCCAGGCGCTTGGCCTCGGCGCCCATCTCCTTCGTCGCGATCTCGCAGGCCTCGCCCAACCCGACGCAAAGCGGCGTCGGCAGCGTGCCCGAACGGAAACCGCGCTCCTGGCCACCGCCATAGATCATCGCCACCAGCCGCACGCGCGGCTTGCGGCGGACATAGAGCGCACCGATGCCCTTGGGGCCGTAGATCTTGTGACCCGAGATGCTCATGAGGTCGATGTTCATCGCCTCGACATCGAGCGGGATCTTGCCGGCCGCCTGGGCGGCGTCGGTATGGAAGAAGACCTTGTGCTCGCGGCAGATCTTGCCGATCTCGGCCAGCGGCTGGATGACGCCGATCTCGTTGTTCACTGCCATCACGGAGACCAGCACCGTCTTGTCGGTGATCGCCGCGCGCAGCACGTCGAGATCGAGCAGGCCATTCTGCTGGACCGGCAGGTAGGTCACCTCGAAGCCCTGCTGCTCAAGATGGCGGCAGGTGTCGAGCACACACTTGTGCTCCGTCACCGTGGTGATGATGTGGTTCTTCCGGTCCTTGTAGAACTCGGCCACGCCGCGGATGGCGAGGTTATTCGATTCGGTGGCGCCGGAGGTGTAGATGACCTCCTTCTCGTCCGCCCCGATCAGCTTGGCGATCTGGCCGCGCGCCTTCTCTACCGCCTCCTCAGCTTCCCAGCCGTAGGCATGGCTGCGCGAGCCGGGGTTGCCGAACTTGTGGGTAAAGTACGGCATCATCACTTCGAGGACGCGCGGATCCATCGGCGTGGTGGCCTGATAATCCAGGTAGATCGGCTGGTCATTGCGCCGGATTTGGGTAATGGCTGTCATGCTAACCCCTTGAAACTCCTACGCTGCTGCAGCCCGAGGGATATCCGACTGTGTTACTCGGATATATAGGTCCCGCCATGCCGCGATCAAGCGATCGATATCGGCAGGTACGGTATTCCAGCCCAGGCTGATTCTGATGGCGGTTGTGGCCTCATTGGGGGCCACGCCCATGGCGGCAAGAACCGCCGAACGCTGCACTTTGCCCGAAGAACAGGCTGCACCGGCGCTGACACAGACACCGGCAAGATCGAGGGCCATGACTTGCGTTTCCGCCGAAACGCCCGGCATGGAAACGCACGTCGTATTGCCAACGCGCCTTGCGGCCGAGCCGAAGATACGGGCCTTCGGCACAATCTGGACAAGAGCAATTTCAAGTCTGTCACGAAGAGAACCGAAGTCGGCACTCTGGCTCGCGCCTCGCGCTGCGACGCCAAAGCCGGCGATGCCGGCAACGTTCTCCGTCCCGGCCCGGCGATTGGACTCCTGCCCACCGCCTCGGCGATCGGTTTCGAAGGGGGCACCGCTTCTCACGATCAGCGCACCGACGCCGGCCGGGCCGCCTAGCTTGTGTGCCGACAGGCTGAGATAGTCGACACCTAGCCCATGGATATCGACCGGCACCTTGCCGGCAGCCTGGACAGCGTCGCAATGGACCAGAGCGCCTGCGGCGCGCGCCAGACGGACGACCTCGCCGATCGGCTGCAGCACGCCGGTTTCGTTGTTGGCCGACATGACCGACACCAGAGCCGGCTCACGGGTCGTCGTGAGCACCTGCTCGAGGACGGCCAGGTCGACCACCCCATTGCCGTCTACCGGGATAATTTCTGCATCAGGAACGGTCCGAGAGACGCTGTCATGCTCGACCGCCGAGATCAGCACGCGGCGGCGCCCTGCACCGGACAGCGCAAGGCTGTTGGCCTCCGTCCCGCCCGACGTAAAGACGACCTCTCCCGGCAATGCTCCCACCAGGCCCGCCACCTGACGCCGCGCTGCCTCGACGAAGCCCCGCGCCTTGCGTCCGGCCGCATGAACCGATGACGGGTTGCCGCCGGCGCGCAACGCCTCGACCATCGACTCGAACGCCTCCGGCCGCAGCGGGCTCGTGGCGTTGTGGTCGAGGTACGCGGAGACGGACATGATCCGGGCGGCTCCCTAGCTGGCCGCGGCCATCGACGATCCTGGGCCGGGAACGCCCGGCGCCTCGGTAATGCGTGTGGTGAGCTTGCGCTCCAGCACGTCATGCAGGGTGACAGAGCTCAGGAACAGGTGGATCTGGTTGCCCAGTTCCTCCCAGAGATCGTGGGTGAGGCACTTGCTGCGGTCGGCGCGGCAGCCCGTGGCGCCCATTTCAGTGCAGCGCGTGGCGCTGATCGGTTCATCGACGGCGAGAATGATCTCGGAGACCCGGGTCTCCATCGAGAGGCGCGCCAGGCGGTAGCCACCGCCCGGGCCGCGCACGCTCTTCACGAGGCCGGCCCGCCGTAGCCGGGCAAAGAGCTGTTCAAGGTAGGAGAGCGAGATTTCCTGACGAGCGGCGATATCCGACAAGGAAACCGGCTTTGCCTGAGCATGGCGGGCCAGATCGACCATCGCCATGACGGCATAACGACCCTTGGTGCTGAGCTTCACAGCATCCTCCTCATGGCCGGATCGCCCGGCCTTGCGTTCCCGAACGCCTAAAGGTCTTGAAAACCAAGGCGTTACTACGATATTCCAGCCCCCCAAGTGCAGGGGCGGGGGAAAAACCAACTGCGTCGCTCGGATTTAAATAAACCGAGTGGGTCGGTCAAGTATCAAAATCCCCCCATTTTGCTGCCCAAATCGGTTACGACCGGAGGTCAAGAGGGTGAAGAACCGGAGATTCCATGCCTGACGTGATGTTCACTGGCCCCGAGGGTCGTCTCGAAGGCCGCTATCACCAGAGCAAGGAAGAACGCGCGCCAATCGCGCTGATCTTGCACCCGCACCCGCAATATGGCGGGACGATGAACCACAAGGTCGTGTTCTCGCTGTTCCACGTTTTCGTGAATCGCGGGTTCTCGGTGCTGCGCTTCAACACGCGCGGCGTCGGCCGCAGCCAGGGGCGCTTCGACAACGGCATGGGGGAACTCTCCGATGCGGCGGCTGCGCTGGACTGGCTGCAGGGCATGAACGCCGACGCCAAGTCGTGCTGGATCGCCGGCTACTCGTTCGGCGCCTGGATCGGCATGCAGCTCCTGATGCGCCGCCCCGAGATCGACTGCTTCGTGTCGGTAGCGCCGCCGGCCAACTCCTACGACTTCGCCTTCCTGGCGCCCTGCCCGTCGTCCGGCCTGATCGTCGGCGCCGAGCGGGACGAGGTGGTGCCGCTGGCTGATATCCAGAAGCTGGTCGCCCGCTTGTCGCTGCAGAAGGGCATCACCGTGGAATCGCGTACCATCAAGGGCGCCAACCACTTCTTCCACGACTCGCTCGATAAGCTTGCCGTCGACGTCGACAAGTATGTCGCCAAGAGCCTGCTCAACCCGCCGGGCCGGGCGACGAGCAACAAGGAACCTTGAGGCTTGGGCCTCAAGGTTCGTTCAACCGGCCCTACGGCTCATTCAACCGACCACCCGTCAATGGGCGCGGCGCGCCGGTCGTCGTCGGATAGGTGAGCGGCAGACCGCGCAGCGAGCGGACAGCGAGAAAAGCGAACGCCTGGGCTTCGATGGCATCGCCGTCCCAGCCGAGATCGGCGGCCGTTGCGACCTTGCCGCGTGTTTCTTCGGCGATCGCCTTCAGCAGGGTCGGGTTGCGCGCGCCCCCGCCACACACGATCCACTGCCGGACCGGCGCCGGGAAATGCCGAGCGGCCAAGGCAATGGCGCGGGCAGTGCCCTGCGTCAGCGTCGCCGCACCATCGGCCACGCCGAGGCCCTCCGCCCAGGCGTCGCTGAAATCGCCGCGGTCGAGCGACTTCGGCGGCTTGCGCGCGAAGTAGCGATGCTCGCCGAAACGCTCCAGTCGCGGGCGGTCGACCTTTCCGGAGGCCGCCAAGGTGCCGTCCTGGTCGTAGCGCTGCCCGGCGCGCCGCGCGCACCAGTCGTCGATTGGACCGTTGCCCGGACCGGTGTCGAACGCCAGCAACGAGGAATCCTCACCGACCCAGGTGACGTTGGCCACTCCTCCGACATTCACCACGGCGAGCGGTCGCGGCAGATCCCGCACCAGCGCGGCGTGGTAGGCCGGCACCAGGGGAGCCCCCTGCCCGCCCGCGGCCACATCAGCCATGCGCAGGTCGTTGACGACACGTACACCGAGCGCTCGCGCAAGGGCCGCACCATCGCCGATCTGCCAGGTGAAGCGCCGCTCCGGGCGATGCGTAATGGTCTGCCCGTGGAAGCCCACGAGATCGATAGCGGCCAGCGACACCCCCTGCTCGCGCGACCAGCGCTGCACGGCATCGGCATGTGCCTCGGTGACCGCCCGCTCGGCCGCCCGTGTCGTCTCTGAAGGCTCTTCGGCCCCAAAGGCCGCACGGATCGTGCGGCGCACGTCGTCACTATAGGGAACGGTGAATCCCGCCCCATAAGAGGCGATCCGCTCGCCGTCGGTTTCGATCAGGGCAACGTCGACGCCATCGACCGAGGTGCCGCTCATCAGGCCGAGAACCCGCAGAGGTCGTTCTTCAGCAAGCTTGGCGAGTGTCGACATAACGAGACCGGTGGGGCGCGAATCGGTGAAGGGCGAACCGTTGAGGCACTTATCCCCGCATGTTACATCGACGGCCCTTCCTGAACAAACGAGCCAAGGGCAGCAGGCGGCGACATGTCGGGTTTCAAGTCGGACTTCATGCGGATCGTGCACGAGCGCGGAATGGTGCATCAGTGCAGCGACACCCAGCGCCTCGACGAGCTTCTCGGGAGCGGCGTCCGCACGGCCTATATCGGCTTCGACTGCACCGCCGACTCGCTGCATGTCGGCCACTTGCTGCAGATCATGCTGCTGCGCTGGTGGCAGAAGAGCGGCCATCGCCCGATCGCCCTGATGGGCGGCGGCACGACCAAAGTCGGCGATCCCTCGGGACGCGACGAGACCCGTCAGCTCCTGACGACCGCCCAGATCGACGCCAACATGGCGACCATCAAGCGGAGCTTCTCGAACTACCTCACTTTCGGTGACGGCTCGACCGATGCCGTCATGGCGAACAATGCCGACTGGCTCGACGGCCTGCTCTACATTCCCCTGCTGCGCGACGTCGGCCGGCACTTCTCCGTCAACCGGATGCTCACCATGGATTCGGTGAAACTCCGCCTCGACCGCGACCAGCCGCTGTCCTTCCTCGAATTCAACTACATGATCCTGCAGTCCTACGACTTCGTGGAACTGCACAAGCGCTACAACTGCATCGCGCAGATGGGCGGCTCCGACCAGTGGGGCAACATCGTCATGGGTGCCGATCTCGGTCGCCGCATGCAGGGGGCAGAGCTGTTCGCCCTGACCTCGCCTCTGCTGGCCACCGCCTCGGGCGCCAAGATGGGCAAAACGGCCGCCGGCGCCGTGTGGCTCAATCCCGACCGCCTCTCGCCCTACGACTTCTGGCAATACTGGCGCAACACCGAAGATGCCGATGTCGGCCGCTTCCTTCGGTTGTTCACCGACATGCCGCTCGACGAAGTCGCCAGGCTCGAGGCCCTGAAGGGCCAGGAAATCAACGAAGCCAAGAAGATCCTCGCCACCGAGGTCACCACCCTGGCGCACGGTCGGCAATCAGCTGAAACCGCCGCCGATACGGCGCGGCGCACCTTCGAAGAAGGCGCCAAGGCCGACACCTTGCCGACCATCGACATGGCGCGGGCGAAGCTCAGGGCTGGGGTCCCCGCCTTCGAATTGCTGCACGATGCCGGCCTGGTGGAGAGCCGAAACGAAGCCCGCAAGCTGATCAAGGGCGGCGGCGCACGCCTCAACGACAAGCCCATCGTCAACGATACCGCCCCGGTCGGCGAAGGCGATCTCGACGCCTCCGGCACGTTGAAGCTCTCGGCCGGCCGCAAGCGGCACGTTCTGGTCCGCGCCGTCTGAACCGCGGGCGCCGCGCTCGCGGTAACTTTGGGCTAGCTACCTGGTCGCTGGCGGGGGTGCCTGCGTCGTGTTGGGCATCGGCGGCGGCGGCGCGGTAAAGATCTCGCGCAAGGCACCGGGCGTGACGGCAGACATCATGTTGATGTCGTTCTTCAGGTCGTCGAACGGGCCGTGCAGCCGATAGGAGATCGCGAACAGGCCGCCGTCCTTGCCGCCGGTCAGCAACGGCCCCAGCAGCGGCACATTCGACAACAGGTTGTTCAGCGCGAACGCCGGCACGATCACGCCATAGAGCTGTGCCGTCTCCTTGCCGATATCGACGATGCCTTGCGTCGTGAGTCCGATCGACGGGCCGCTGGTCCGCCCGTTGCGGACCTGGATGCTCTCGCCGGCCTTGACGAGACTGGCGGTGAGGCTGTCGAACTGCTGCAGGGCGTTGCCGGCGCTGTTCAACCCGTCGATGGCCGCATTCAATGTGCCGACGTCGGGGCGCGGGCTCACCTTCTGCAAGCGATAAGGTCCTACCTTCAGCGTCCCCTCGAGCGGCGGATCGGCCCACAGGTCGTTGAACTTGCCTTCGATGTGGAGATAGCCGTTGACCAGGCCGTCCATCCATCCGGCCTCCGACAGGAGCTGTCCGAAATCAGCGACGTAGAGGAAGAGCGTGCGTCCCGACTGTGCCGGCGTGATGCGGAACGTCGAGCCCTTCCCGCCCCCTATCCCCAGGTCGGCGAAGGTGACGCGCTCTCCCATCATGTCGAAGCGGCCGTTGAGGTACCCCAGAGAGCCGCGCTTCAGGATGACGTCCTGGACCTGGATGTCCATCTTGGTGCTGTGTCGCGCATCGGCCGCCGGCCCCTTGGGCTCGCGCGCCGCCACCGTGTCACGGATCCGTATCATCTCCCGGACGCGGGCCAATTCCAGCGACTGCCCCTTGATCGAGAGCTCGACACCGCTGGGCTGGCGCTTCCAATCGAACGATAGGTCGGTCCGTCCGATCTTGACCTGCTGCATGGTCACCTGCTGCAGCACGTTATCGGTGGCAAAGCGCGCCAGTCCCTTTGCCTGCAGCCCTGCGCCGCGCCCTTCGAATTCGGCCGACGAGAGCTTGCCGCCCTGCCCAAGCTTCAAGGTGAGGTTGGCGAGTCCCTCGGCCCCCGCCTCCTTCGTCAGCCCCATCGGCTCGATGAAGACTTTCGCCCCCTTGAGGTCGAATCGGCCCACGACTTCGCTCGTTCCATTGGTCGCAACCTGGTAGGACAAGGTGGTTCCGACAGGGCCGGTGACAAAGGAATCGACTGACGGAAACCCCGCCTTCTCCACGATTGCGGCATTGACGGTCCCCTTGACGTCGTAACGCCTGCGGAACGGCGCCTTGGCGGCAAAGAGCTCCCGCCAAGTGATGTCCACGGCATTGCCGTCGAGTTTGCCCTGTCCTGTGACGCTGAGTTCCGAAGCACCATATTTCAGGCGTGCCGTGGCATCCGTGAGGTCGACCTCGCCTAGTGCGTTCTGAAGAGAGAAGGAGGTGAGATTGGCGTCGGCCTTGATCTCGATATCGGAGACGCTCAGGGCATTGATCAGCGGAAAGGCCAGGGACAGGTCGATCGCGACGTTGCCGGCGATCCGTTTGGGATCGTAGACCACCTCCTTGGGCAGCCCGAGTTTCGGCTGAGCGAGGAAACGCAGGACATCCTGGGCCGAACCCGAGATCGGCAGGCGCATCGTGGCCATCTGCGGCGGCGGCAGGTCGATCGCCAGGAGCTCTATGACGCCGTCGGTAACCTTCAGACCGACAGCATTGCCGCGCTGGACATCGAAACGCAGGCTGCCTTTCTCGTAGCGTGCCTTGCCCGACACGTCCTGCAGCTCCGGCATGTTCGGCATGTAGCGGACGGTCATGCCGCCATAGTCGAGCAGGCCGACCAGACGATCGACCTTCATGTCCGAGATATCGTCGACCGGAGAGCTCAGGGAGAATTCGGCGGCGACATCAAGGGCGCCCTTGCTGAGGTTGGCCAGAGCCCATTCTCGGCCGCCTTGGGCGAAGTCGAGTGGCCAGTACTCGCCGAGCTTGTCGATCGGGATCTGGTGGATTTCGGCGCGGCCCGAGAAAGTACGGCGGTCGTCGGTACGCTCGCCATTGCCTGTCACCAGGATCTTAGCAGCGCCAAAATCCATCTCGACCTTGTCGATGCCCGCCGTGTGCTTGGTCGCGTCGACGAAAAAGCGGGCGTTCATGCCCCGCACCTCGTGCGCGACCGGCAGCACGCCTGGCAGAGTGACGCTGCCCTTGCCACCGGTGATGTCGACGCCGACCGTGCGAATTTCGCCCTTGCCGTTCGCGTCGATCTGCAGCCGGCCGGACAGCGCTACATCGACCCCGCGCAGCAGCACGAGATCGGGCGACATGTCGGCAAACACCCATGGCTTGAAGCCGTCGATCCGCGCTTCGACGGAGATGCGGCTGCGGTCGCGCGTATAGACGCCGGAGAGCGAGGTATCGACCGGATCGCCATGCCCCGTGAACCGGGCGGCAGCCTTGATCGACACGCCCGCGGTGTCGCGTTTCAGTTCCGCATTTGCCGACGGTGCGACCCAGATCAGGCCCGACTTCAGGTCGCGCAGCGTCACCTTGGCTTGCGTCACCTTCACCGAATCGAGCTGGCCGATCAGCGAATCGTAGTTCGGCTCCGCCAGCAGCTGGTCGATCAGGATGGCGACCGCCTCACCCTGCGCGCCTCCTTCCTGCGACGTGAAAATGCGTTGAAAGATCCCGCCGTCCCGGGCGATGTCGGCTTCGATGACCGGCCTCTCCATCTCCACCGAGGTCGGCAGGAATATCCCGTGGATGACCGATCGCGGATCGAAGGTCAGGGATGCGCCCGGCGCCGACGCGATGAGCTGACCCTGGCCGTTTGCGAAACGCAGCCCGTGGAACATCAGCCGTATGGGCTGGCCGAGCCCGGTCCATTCGAAGGCGATGCTGTCGAATTCGGGCTTCACGTCGTTTCCCGGCGCATCGAGCAGACGGGCGATCTGCGGCTTCAGGAATTCCAGACTGACCGGCCCGGCCGACAGGCGAATCGCCGCCACGATGATCAGGGCGGCAAGGCCCAGCACGATGCCGGCCACGGCTCGGACACAGATCCGATAGGTTCGCTTGACCAAACCCGACTCTTTCCGGTTCTTGACGATGGCGACTCGCATGAGCGAGCGTGCCAACGGACAAGTGCAATCTAACCTTCGACGAATTGAATGTCTTGGCTTTCGACTTCCCGCCTGCCCCGACCCTACGACACCGAACGGCAGAGCGTGGCCTGGACGCGCTGGAAAGAGCGTACCGTGGTGCCCAAGGACGGCGCCGGGGTGGCTCTTCTCGACGCACTGTTCGGCAACAGCCCGTACTTGACCGAGACGGCGCTACAGAACCCCGATTTTATGACAGATCTATGGCGCCAAGGGCCGGACGTTGTCTTCGGCGACTTGATGGCGCAACTGTCGACGGCCCATAGCGAGGCTCTGTCCGGCGCTAGACCGGAAGCTATCGCGGTGACCCTTCGGCGCCTCAAACGGCGTGCCGCTCTCACGGTCGGCGTTGCCGACATTGCCGAAGCCTGGCCCCTCGACCGTATCACCGGTGCGCTCAGCTCCTTTGCATCGGGCTGCCTCGCCACGCTTACGGACTCGATCCTGCTGCAACTTTCGCGCGACGGGCAGCTCGGCATCGGCGGCGACCCGCAGGCCGCTGCTTTCACCGTACTCGGCATGGGGAAACTCGGTGCCGGCGAACTCAATTATTCCAGCGATATCGACCTGATCCTGCTCTACGACCGGGACGCGCCCGCGCTGGCCGACAACGAGCAGCTTTCCCGCCATTTCGTCCGTGGCGCCCGGCTCCTGGTCCAGCTCATGTCCGAAGCGTCGGCCGACGGCTACATCTTCCGCACGGATCTCCGGCTGCGCCCCGATCCGGGCTCGACCCCACTCGCCATGTCGGTGCAGGCGGCGGAACTCTACTACGAGAGTGTCGGGCAGAACTGGGAACGTGCCGCCATGATCAAGGCGCATCCGGTCGCCGGTAACCGCGCCGTTGGTGCGGGTTTCCTCAAGGACATGACGCCGTACATCTGGCGCAAGCACCTCGACTTCGCGGCCATCCACGACATCCACTCGATCAAGCGCCAGATCAACGCCCATCGCGGCGGCAGCACGATCAAAGTCCTCGATCACAATGTGAAGCTGGGCCGCGGTGGTATCCGTGAAATCGAGTTCTTCGCCCAGACCCAGCAGCTCATCTTCGGGGGACGCAATCCGGCGCTGAGGCTGCGCGGCACCTGCGAGACTTTGCGTGCGCTGGCGGACGCCGGCCACGTCACGTCGCATACCGCCGAAGAACTGGTCTCGGCCTACGGCTTCCTGCGGCGGGTAGAGCATCGCCTGCAGATGATCGACGATCGGCAGACCCATTCACTGCCGTCCGACGAAGCCGGCGTCGCCGCGGTCGCGACCTTCCTGGGATACGACGACCCGATGACGTTCCAGGCCGAACTCCTGGACACGCTGCGTTGTGTCGAAAGCCACTATGCCCACCTGTTCGAGGAAGCGCCGAGCCTTGCCGGTCCGGGCGGCAACCTGGTCTTCACCGGTACCGACGACGATCCAGGCACCCTCGAAACCCTGAAGGCCCTGGGTTTCCGCGACACCTCGTCGGCCGCTGCCATCGTGCGCCGCTGGCATCACGGCCGTTACCGCGCCACCGCGACAGCGCGGGCGCGCGAACTGCTCACCGAACTGATGCCGGGTATTCTCAAGGCACTGGGTGAGACGGCCTCCCCCGACCAGGCCCTGCTGAATTTCGATCTCTTCCTCGGCAACCTGCCGGCGGGCGTGCAGCTCTTCTCCCTGTTCAAATCCAATCCGGCGCTGCTGGAACTGCTGGCCACCATCATGGGCAGCGCTCCCGGCCTCGCCGCCCATCTCGCCCGCCGCACCCTCCTTCTCGATTCGGTGCTGTCCCCCGACTTCTACAGGCCGCTGCCCCCGGCCGCCGAGATGACGGCTGACCTGATCGCCGCGCTGTCCCAGGTCGACCACGAGCAGGACATCCTCGACCTCGCCCGCCGCTGGAACAACGACCGGCGCTTCCAGGTCGGCGTGCAGCAGCTCAAGCACATCGTTCGACCAGCCGATGCGGGCCTTGCCTATTCAGATATCGCCGCTGCGGCGATCACGGCCCTGTGCGACCGGGTCGAACGGCACTTCGCCGAAACGCACGGCGGCTTCCAGGGGCAGCGCCTCGCCGTCCTGGGTCTCGGCAAGCTCGGCAGCCGCGAAATGTCGGCCACCTCCGACCTCGACCTGATCTTCGTCTACGACATCCCCGCCGGCATGGAGGAGTCGGACGGCCCGTCGCCCCTCTCGCCCATCCAATACTACACCCGCCTCAGCCAGAAGATCGTGAATGCCCTGACGGCGCTCACCAACGAAGGCACCCTCTACGAGGTCGACATGCGGCTGCGCCCCTCGGGACGTGCCGGCCCGCTGGCCAACTCCCTCGAGGGTTTCGAGAATTATCACGCACAGTCGGCCTGGACCTGGGAGCACATGGCGCTGACACGCATGCGGGTGATCCACGGTCCCGCCGCGCTCGCCGAGCGGCTGACCGAGATCGTGAGGGCGACGCTCTGCCGTCCACGCGATCCGGCGACGCTCGTGCGCGACGTCGCCGACATGCGCGACCGGATCGCCCAGCACGCTCCGCCGAAGAGCGCCTGGGACTTCAAGCATTTGCGCGGCGGCCTGTTCGATATCGACTTCGTTGCGCAATATCTCGCCCTGCTACATGCCGCCGACCGGCCCGACATTCTCGATCCGCACCCGGCCGAAATGTTGCATCGTATGGCTGCGGCCGACCTGATCGGCCGCGAAGATGCCGAGCGACTCAGCGCCGCCCGGACCTTGCTGTCGGACGTTCAGAGCCTGCTGCGGCTGACCTTGAACGGGGACGAGGCTGCTTTCGACGAGAGCAAGGCCCCAGAAGGCCAACGCCGCCTGATTGCCGCGACCGAAGGATCCCGCGATCTAGGCGACCTGCAGATGCGGATCGGCCGCGAGACCGACGCGGTGCGTGCTATATACGAGCGTATCGTCGAAGCACCTGCCCGGGCGGCCGGCTGGGTATCGCGCAAGGAAGGCAAAGGAAGCGAACGATGAGCGTCGAAGAAGGCAAGAAGGCTCCGGATTTCAGTGCGCCCACCGACGGCGGCAAAAAGCTGAAGCTCTCCGAGCTGCGCGGCAAGCCGGTCGTCCTCTACTTCTATCCCAAGGACGACACGCCGGGCTGCACCACCGAGGCCTGCGGCTTTCGCGACGCTGCTCCCGATTTCAAGAAGCTCAAGGCGCAGATCGTCGGCGTCTCGAAGGACAGCGTCGCCCGCCACGACAAGTTCAAGGCCAAGTACGACCTCAACTTCCCCCTCGTCTCGGACGAGGACGGCAAGATCTGCGAAAAGTACGGAACCTGGATCGAGAAGAGCCTCTACGGCCGCAAGTACATGGGCATCGACCGCGCCACCTTCCTGATCGACAAGGACGGCGTGGTCCGCAAGATCTGGCACAAGGTGAAGGTCAAGGGCCATGTCGACGAGGTGCGCGAGGCCCTTGAAGCGCTCTGAGCGGCGTCGACGGCGTCATCCGACGTCGCCTCCCCATTTGAATGGGGAGGCGGGAACGATCGTGCTTGCCGTCAGACCAGCCAGCCGTGGCCCGAGGCGCTGGTGAAGTCGAGCTGAACCACCAGGTCGTTGTAGTCGCGGTCGCCGCCGCCATAGGTGTCTTCCCAGCCCCAGGTATTCACGCCGTAGTTCCAGAGATGGCCGACATGGCCGCCATTGGCGTTGGCCTCGTTGGCTTGCGAGAAAGCCCAGAACGTCTCTCCCGACGTGTTGTTCGTGAGCTGCATGGCGATGATGTTGCCCGCATCGACATTCGTCAGCATCGCCTGGCCGTAGTTGCCGTAGCCCGGCCCTGCGATTGAAGTCCCTCCGGTGCTCGTCGTGTAGGCCCGCCCGGCAGCGGCCTCGGCATAGCCCGTCTCGCCCGGCCGAAGGCTGCCGACCGTGCCGTTGTGGTCGTCGACGCGATAGAACGTCACCGACAGCGAGTCCTCGCCGTTCTGCCGCAGGCGCACCACGGCCTGCTGGTCGTTGGCGCCGTTCACCGTCTCGGCGACCGCCACCGGCGAAGCCACCCGGACAACGGTATTGCCGTCGTTGCCGACGAAGTCGACGAAGCCGAAGTCGTTGGTCAGCGTTCCGCGCGGTGCCGTGGTCGCCGCGCCGTTGATTTCGACAGTGAAGCTGCCGTCAGCAGATGCCGAGGACTGTCCCACTACGCCATGCGCCTGCTTGTCGAACAAGCGCACGAGCTGCGGGTCGAAGTCGGCCTGCAGCGACTGCTGAGCGAACTGGCTCGTCCAGGCGAAGGCGGCCGATGTGCCGCTGCCGAGGGTGAGGCTGTGTTCCCCTGCGGAGACGTCGATCGACGCCGCTTTGCTCGACATCGCCTGCACCAACAACGATTCGCTGATGGGCGTCGTCCAGCCACCGGCGCCGTCGCTGTCGAGCACGTCGGGCGTCGAGGCGTAGGTGTATTGCTCGTGCGCGATGGTCGTGAGGGCGCGGGCCAGCAAGGTGCCGTTCGGCGTGCCGAGCCCCGTCGTCAGGTCGTAGCCTGGCGCCGCCGAGTAGCCCAAGCCGGTGAGTGTGACCTGCCAGCCGTCGCTCGAATACTGGCCGTCGCTGTTGTAGTAGTACGATGTCGTGTTGTTTCCGAAGGTGACGTCGTTGAACGAGGCCGGCGCAATCGCCGCGGCCGTATAGAGAAGGTCGTTCATGAAGCCGAGATTCGGCAGGTGCTGGTCGGCAAAAATGGTGGAGATCTGTGCCGCCAGCGAGGCCCAGAGCGGCGTCGCGGCACTCGTGCCGAGATCCTCCCAGATATCGCCGGGCGCCATCGTGTCACCCGGGGCCAGATAGAACATGTTGCCGCCGGCATTGGCTGCCACGTCGGGAGCGCCTCGGCCGGTACCACCGCCTGGATTGACCGAGGTCGGCGTCAACCCGAACGCCGTTTGGTACCATGGCGTCGGCTGTGTCGTGTCCACGCCGCCGTCGCTTCCAGCCGCATTTCCCAGGCCGCCGGGAATGACGTTGTTCTCACCAATGACGTAGCTGTTCCATACCGACTCGAGCAGGGTCGTCTGCGTTGCGTCGGTTCCGGAAACGCCACTCGGCAGTTTGGTCAACCCGCCTTCGACCAGTCGCCACAACATCGACATCTGGCCGGCCATCGCCAGGCCGTAGACCGACTGCGACGGAGAAGGTTCGTGCGCGACCGTGGGATCCTTCGGCGCCGCCGCCACCGTGGTGATCGACGTGCCTCCCACCAGGACCGCGTAAGGTGAACTCAGATTGGTATTCTGGTTGGCCAGCCCGTTGGCGAAGCTGTAGCTCGACCCCCAGTCGTTGTTGGCGATGAAGGTCGAGATGTTGCGCAAGGCCGCGTCGACGAAAAGCTCCCGCGCCGCAAACGCAAAGGGCGAATCCGGCGCCGACTGCGAAATCATGCTGAAGGACGACGACACGGCCGCCGGGTTGTTGGCTTGATCCCAGAACGACGACTGATAGGCCGTGTAGGAATTCGCGTAGGCGCCGCCCTCGGGCGCGAAGCCCGATCCGGCATAGAGGCCGACCTTGCCATAGGGATTTATGGCGCCCACGACGCCGAGGTCGAGCGACCGCTCGCCGGGGTTGGAAACGTCGGGGTTACCCCAGCTGTACTTCTCGCCGTTCTTTGCAACGACATAGAACTCGCCGTTCGTATCGATGCCGGCGCTCTTGAGGTACGAATTCAGACCCTCCTGCAGGGTGTAATCGGACCCGGGCGGCAGTGCCCCGCCGATACCCGGCTCGACCAGCCCCACGGTCGCGGTGGGCACGTTCTTCCCCGTCAACGGGAAATTATAGAGATTCTCCGCGATCTGGTTGGGGTACAGCGTCGACGGATCGTTCGAGAGCGAGTTGCCGATGCTGAGGGCGCCCTTCGGCGGTGAGACCGATGCATTGCCCGCGAGGTTCGACGTGCCTGGCTCCGTGCCCCAGACCGGCGGCGCATCGAACCACAGGCCTGCGACGTTCATCCCTTCGGGCAGCGAGAGATGGCCCTCCCAATAGAACATACCCCCCTGCTCCAGCGACGCCGTCTGGTAGGGCGTCGTACCGAACAGGGTCTGGAAATTCTCAGGCGTCAGCGAGACCCAGATCGTGCGGGAGTCCTGCGACGTGGTGTAGCCGCCTGTGCCGCTGGCATCGCCCACGATCGGAATGCCCATCTCGTTCAACGCATTCGTGACAGCGGTGTAGTTCTCGGTCGTCGCGCCGTAGGTCGACCACAGGGCGCTGTCGTTGTTGAGCTGCGTGAGCTCTTTCTGCCGCGTACCCCAGTCGCTGCTGAGAAGTGCCGTCGGATCGCTGGCACGATTCAGGACGAGCGCGACATTGATCGTGGCGTTGGTCGGGACCGGCGCGCCCGTAATGCCATAGGCTTCCGCCACGCTGGTCGCCGTCGTCATCCCGTAGCTCGTCATGTCGAGAAACGTCGAATTGGAAATAACGACATTGGCCATGACGACTCACCTACGCTGCAAAACGGACCATTCCATATCGCACGACAGAGTGCACAGTCATTGCCAACATCGTGCAGTGAAAATGAAGGCTGAACTGCCTGGCCAACCTCAATCGGCCAATTCGTGAAGAGCCCGAACCGTCTCACGCAGCCCGCGCTGGAGAACCTTGTCGCGGCGTACGACGATCGCGAGCTTGCGGTAGAGACGCGGTGACAGTCGGCGCACGACGAGCCGACCACGATCGCCGGGCTCCTGTAGCGCCACTGCCGGCAGGATGGCGCAGCCCAGTCCTACGTCCACCAGGCGTTTGATGGCCTCGACACTGCCCAAGGCCATGTTGGGCTTGAGTTCCACTCCGCCCTGGAAGAACCATTGGTCGGTCACCAGGCGCGTCTGCCCACCCGGCTCGAACATGATCATCGGCAGACGCGCCATCACCTCCGGCGTCACGCGCGCCGGCAACTTGAGGCCGTCGCGCGCGGTCACCGCAACGAACTCGTCGTCGAGCAGCGGCGTCACGTCGAGATTGCGACCTCCTGCCGGCAAGGTAACAAGTGCCACGTCGAGCGCGTTGTCCTGTACCGCCTTGACGACATCCGACGTATTGCCCGTCGCGATGGTGATTTCGAGCGAGGGCAAACGCTGGCGCAGTCGGCGCAGCATGGGCGGCAACCGATAGATCGCCGCTGTCGCCCCGGTTCCCAGCCGGACACGCCCAATCTCGCCGCGGCGATGGTGGGATAGCCGCTCCAGAGCGGCGGCGACGGCACCGTCGATCCGCGCCGCATGGTCGAGCAGTTCCAGTCCTGCTGCTGTCGGCGTGGCCCGCCGGCCCAAGCGCTCCAGCAGGCTCACCCCCAGCCGCTTCTCGAGCTGGGCGATCTGCTGGCTGATCGCCGGCTGTGTCAGGTTGAGTAGCTCGGCCGCGGCCGAAAAGGTACCGAGCCGGGCCACTTCGGTGAAAGCCCTGACATGGTCGAGATTGAGACCGCGCATTCAAAGAAATCCTTATGGATTTCATAACATGACAAGATTTCCCTTATGAGACCAGCGGGCCCAGATTGGCGCCATGTCGCGTAGCTGTTCACTTGGAGACGTCATCGTGGAGATCGCCCGTTTCATCGGCGGTTCGCCCTGGTCGCGCACCCGGCAGCGGGCGGCGCTTAGAAACCTCGACGACCGCCTGCTGTCCGACATCGGCCTCACGCGGGAGCAGGTGCTTTCAGGAGGCCCGATGATGAAAACCGCAGTCGAGGTCCGTGACGCACGAGAGGCCGACATGACCTTCGTCCAGGAGATCTACGCCCATCATGTGCTGCACGGTCTGGCGAGCTTCGAGGAGAAGGCCCCGAGCGTTGCCGAGATGATCGGCCGACGCGACGCCGTGCTGAGGCTCGGCCTGCCTTATCTGGTCGCGGAGATGGATGGCCGAGTCGTCGGCTACAGCTATGCCTCGACCTACCGCCCCCGCCCCGCCTACCGCCATACCGTCGAGGATTCGGTCTATGTCCGTGACGGGCTGGCCGGCCATGGCATCGGACACGCGCTCCTCACCACGCTGATCAAGCGCTGTGAGACCGGCCCCTGGCGCCAGATGCTCGCCGTCATCGGCGACAGCGCCAACACCGGCTCGATCGGCCTGCATGCCAGCCACGGCTTCCGCCAGATCGGTACGCTGGACGGAGTGGGTTTCAAGTTCGGACGCTGGGTCGACTCGGTGCTGATGCAGCGGCCGCTGCGCGGCGGCAATGCGAGCTTACCTATTCCGTGAAGGCCGCCAGGTTTGCCAGGCTCGATTCGATGCCGAGCTGGTGGTCGCTGTCCTTGATCCCCGTGGGCGCATTCTCACAAAGCACGGTCACCTTCGTGCCGCCGGCGACCGGCTCGAAGGTCGTGGTCAGCCGCATCGTGCCCGTGAACGCGGGATCGTCGGACTGGAAGTCGATCTCTTCGACGATGCGACGGTCGGGGTCCAGCTTCGCGAAACGACCTTCGAAGCCATCGGAATGTTCCGACGTCTTGCCGCGAACGGAATGATCGGCGGCCAAGTAGTCGAACGCCATACGATAGCCGCCGCCTTCGCGGGCATCGAAGGCAAAGATGCGGGCCGCCATCCCCTTTGGCGGCCGCCACCTGGCGACCGCCTGGGGATCGAGGAATGCTTGATAGAGCGCTCGCGGCGACGCCTTGATCACCCGCGAGACGGAGAGCGTCATTTCTTCGGCGACCAGCCGTAGATCTTCTGCAGGGAACCTCCCATCAACACGGCACGATCGCTGTCGGAGAGACGATCCGTGACACGGAAGGAATCGACGCCTTCCTTGTAGGTGAGCAACGCCACGGCGCGAGTCCAGTCGGTGCCCCACATGCAGCGGTCGAGGCTGAAGGCATCGAAAATGCGGCCGAGCGGATCCCAGATGTCCTTATAGGGGAACTTCTCGTGGCTGAGCGTGCAGGCGCCCGTGATCTTGACCACGACATTGGGATGCGCGGCGAGCGCCAGCAGCTTCGGCAGCTCATGCCAGGGCTGGGGTGGCGCCGGCGGTGCAAAGGGCTGCTCGAGACCAAGGTGATCGATGACGAGCGTCGTGTTCGGGTTGCGCTTGGCAAGCTCCGCGACCTGCTCCAGGCGGCCGCGCGCCATCAGATTGACCGGCAGATCGTGCTTCGCCGCCGCCGCCAGCACGCGGTTGATGCCGGGATCGGCAGCGTCGGTCGAGATTTCCGGCGTGAACATGATGCGGACGGCCACGGTGCCATCCATCGCCGCCCAGGCCGCGATCGTGTCGGCGACCTTGGGGTCGTTGGCGTTCACCGGCTTGATGACGCCAAAGCGGCCGGAATGCGCCTTCTGCACTGCGACAGCGTAGCTCTCGTCCCAGCGGTACATCGTGTAGACGGAGACCAGCAGCGCGCCGTCGACGCCCACCTCGTCCATCGCCTTGATCATGTCTTGGGCGGTGACCTCGGGCGGCCCCGCCAGCACTGCCGCCCAGGGTCGCCCCGGATGATTGCGTTCGTAGCAATGGACCTGAGCGTCGATCGTCGGCATGTGCGTCCTTCCCTCTTGCCCGCCTGTTGGGCTCTTACCTCTTGTGGAGCGCGACGCTAAGTTGCCCCGTCCCGATGTTCAAGGGCACGACGACATAGCAAGGTTGCACAGACATGAGTGTAGAGACCGTGCGTGCGTTCTTCGCCGCACACGCACCCGACATCGCCATCGTCGAACTGGATGCCAGCACCGCCACGGTCGAGATGGCCGCCAAAGGCCATGGCGTTGCGCCGGCACAGATCGCCAAGACGCTGTCGCTTAGGATCAAGGATCGCACGTTCCTGATCGTGACGGCAGGCGATGCGCGGCTGAACAACCGCAAGGTCAAGGACGTGCTGGGCGGCAAGCCGCGGATGCTCGGCCAGGACGAGGTCGTGGCGTTGACCGGACATCCGGTGGGCGGCGTCTGCCCCTTCGGCCTCGCGACGCCGCTCCCCGTCTACTGCGACGTCTCGCTCAAGGAATTCGACGAGGTCGTGCCGGCAGCCGGTTCCACCAACTCCGCCTTGCGGATCAGCCCCGAACGCCTGGCTACCCTGGTCAACGCCGAATGGGTCGACGTCTGCGATCGGGCCTGACGCGTCAGCCTCGCGCCACCTTCTGCTCCTCGAGCCGGTCGGTGGCGGGTGGCGGGGTTCGCGACAGATCGGCGATCTCGCCGTACAGTTCGGGCGTCATGTCGATCTTCACCGAGGCCAGCGAATCCTTGAGCTGGTCGAGATTGCGGGCACCCACGATCGGCGCGGTGATGGCCCGATGCGCACCGACCCAGGCAATGGCCGCACTGACAGGATGCAGACCCTTCTGCTTGCAGAAGGCCACGTACTTCTCGGCGACCTCGAAAGCCCAGGCCTCGCCGTAGCGCGCTTCGTACATCTTGTTGGTCTTGAGCCGGCCTGAGGCCTGGCCGAGATACTTGCCGGAAAGCAGCCCCGCCGCAGCCGGGCTGTAGGGAATGACACCGATGCCATTGGCCGCCGCCATCGGCAGGATCTCGACTTCGGCCTGGCGCTTCACGAGATTGTACATCGGCTGCACGACCTGCAGACGCGCCCAGTTGTGCCGTTCCTGGATGTCGACGGCGCGCTGCGTCTGCCACGCCGACCAGTTGCTGACGGCGGGATAGATCACCTTGCCGGCGCGCACGAGGTCTTCGAGCGCCCGCATCATCTCGTCGATCGGCGTCACCGCATCGAAACGATGCAGGAACAGCACGTCGATCCGATCGGTCTGCAGGCGCTTCAGGCTCGCCTCGACTGCCTGCGCGACGTGGCGACGGTTGGCGCCGCGCGCGTTGACGTCGGGGCCCGTAGGATTGAAGCACTTGGTGGCGATGACGAGGTCGTCGCGATGATCCTTGATGAGGCGGCCCAGGATCTCCTCGGACTTGCCTTTGTTGTATTCGTTCGCAGTGTCGAAGAAGTTGATGCCGGCGTCACGAACCGCCTTGTACATCGAGGTGGAGGTGGCTTCATCGGCATCCCCACCGAAGGACATGGTGCCGAAGCAGAGCTGCGAGACGGAGATGCCGGTGCGGCCGAGGAGTTTGGTCTTCATTGGGCAATGCTAGCACGAACCCGCTGCCGCAAGCCCAGTCCTCCGACGATCAGCGCCAGGCCGCCGCCGATCAGGAAGCCCGTGGAATAGCCGCCGGTGAGTGCCAGTGCCGCGCTGAACAGCAGCGGCAGGAGCAACGCACCTGCATCGCCGAACGCCAGAACGGCCCCCGTGGTCGCGCCGATGCGGCCCGGCGGCGAGAGCCGCGCCACCTCGGCCAGCAGGACGCCATGCCAACTCACGGCCGACACGCTGAGCAAAGTGGCGATTACGGCGGCCGCCCAGGTCGGCCAGGCAGGATCGATGGCCGCGGTCAGCGCGGCCGCCGCGGCCATGCCTACGCCCAGAAATGCCAGCAACGTCGCCGGCTTCACGAAATGCGAAGCCAGCCATCCCCAGCCGATGCGCGCGGGCACCGCAACGGCCACGGCGATGGCGAACACGAAGCCGGCTCGCTCCAGGTCGTAGCCCAGCCCCCGCACCAGATAGAGCACGAAAAATCCCGTGAAGAGCGTCTGCAGGCCAACGAAACTGAACATCGCCAGGCAAAGCGCGCGCAGCGCCGGGTTGCGGACCACGCCCGCGACATTGGCCCGGATGTCCGCCGGCGACAGCGGTTGACCGGGATTGCGATCGACGTCGAACCTCGCTTGCAGCGGCTGCAACGCGACGGCGGTCAGCGCACAGATACCGGCGACGACCAGCAGTGCAACCCGCCAGCCGGCTTCGGTGGCAAGCACCGGCGCCACGACGCCGGCCAGCATCAGCCCCACCGGAACGCCCGTCTGCTTGATCGAAAAGACGAGCGGCGCCAGGTGCTTGGGCGAGAGCCGTCCCAGCAGATGCGAACTGGAGGGCGTCGAAAGCGCCTGCCCCAGGCCGCCGACGAAGGCGCCGACAGCGAACAGCGCTAGCCAGCCGGAAACGACCACCGCGAGGCCGATCCCCAGCGCCAGCATGCCGACCTGGGTCATGCGCAGTGCGCCGTAACGCAGGATGAAGCCCCCGCACCCCATGGTGGTGAGAAAGGCCGCGACGGAACCGATGGCGAGATAGATACCGACCAGGGCCGGATCGACAGCAAGATCGGCAACGATGGCAGCCGCGATCAGCGGCACAGTCGAACGGCCCATCGTCGCGAAAGTCTGCTGCACGGTCATCACGCCGAGGGCGAGGTAGAGATTGAAGATCGTCAGGCTCCCGCAGTCGCCGCCAGTTTCGCCCAGCATGGCATGGGGACACCGCAGGAGTCGCGCGCTCTCCCGCGAGACGGTACGCTCTGCGACATGGACGGGGGAAAATACGATTTCATCGTCACGGGCGCGGGCTCAGCAGGCTGCGCCGTCGCCGGCAGGTTGAGCGAGGATGGCCGCTACTCGGTGCTCCTGCTCGAAGCCGGCCCCAGCGACACCTACCCCTGGATCCATGTGCCGCTCGGCTACCACAAAACCTTCAACAATCCGAAGGTCAACTGGATGTTCGACAGCGAGCCGGAGCCCGAGCTCAACAACCGCGTCATGTACCAGCCGCGCGGCAAGGTGCTGGGCGGCACCAGCTCGATCAACGGCATGGTCTATATGCGCGGCAACGCCGCCGACTACGACGAGTGGCGTCAGCGCGGCTGCGAAGGCTGGGACTACGACTCCGTTCTCCCCTACTTCAAGCGCGCCGAGGACAATGAACGTGGCGCCGACGCGTTCCATGGCACCGGCGGCCCGCTCAAGGTCCAGGACCATCGCTGGCAGCCAACACTCGCCAAGGCGATGCACGACGCTGCCGTCGAAGCCGGCATCCCGGCCAACCCCGATTTCAACGGCGCGATACAGGAAGGCGTCGGCTACTACCAGACCACCATCAACAAGGCGCGGCGCTGGTCGAGTGCGCGGGCTTATCTGCGCGATGCGAAGAAGCGCCGAAACCTCACCGTCGCGACCTCGGCCCACGCCACGCGCGTGCTCATCGAAAACGGCCGCGCCGTCGGCATCGAGTACCGGACGCCGGCCGGCCTGCAGACGGCGCGGGCGATGCGCGAAGTGATCGTCTCCGGCGGCGTCTATGGCTCGCCACAGCTCCTGATGCTCTCGGGCCTCGGCCCCGCCGAGCACCTCAAGCAACATGGCATCGAGGTCGTCAGGGACATGCCAGGCGTCGGCAGCCACCTGCACGATCACTTCAACACCTACATCGCCTACAGGTGCAGCCAGCCGGTCACCATGAACGATCTGGCGAACAGCCTGCCGCGCCGCCTCCTCGCCGGGGCGATGTACGCGCTCGGCCGCACCGGGCCGCTGGCCAGCATGGGCCTGTATGTCGGCGCGATGGTCCGCAGCGACAAGCGCCTGGAGCGACCCGACCTGCAGATCAACATGTTCGCCTGGGCCATCAAGACGCGCGACCGCAACGGTGTGCAGGCCCAACCCTTCTCCGCCTTTGGCCTCAGCCCCGTGCATTTGCGCCCGGACGGCCGCGGCACGGTACGTCTGAAGTCGGCCGATCCGATGGCCGCCCCCGAGATCAGGTTCAATTTCCTGCGGACCGCCAACGACTGGAACGCCATGCTCCAGGGCATGCGCATCTGCCGCGAGATCGGCAAGCAGTCGGCATTGAAGCCGTTTGTCGTCGAAGAGATCATGCCCGGCCCCGGCGTCGCCGAGGAGCCCGCGCTTCGCGACTACCTGCGCAGCACTGGCGTCTCCAATCTGCACCCCGTCGGGACCTGCCGCATGGGCCGCGCTCCCGACGACGTGGTCGATCCGCAGCTCAAGGTCCACGGCGTCGCCGGCCTGCGTGTGGCCGACGCCTCGATCATGCCGAACATCGTCGCCGGCAATACCAATGCCCCCTCGATCATGATCGGCGAGAAGTGCGCGGATATGGTGCGGATGGCGGCCGCCTGAGGCCGCCTCGCCCTGCTCAGCCGTTCTTTCTGATCACCTTGGGATACATCACGGCATCGCCATGGGAGAACATGTGCGCCAGTTCCTCATCGGTGATGTATTCCGGCGTCCGGCCGTTGGCCGCGCACAGCTGCTCGACGATGATGTTGCGCTTGATCTCGCTCACCAGCACGCAGGTGCGATGGTAGGCCTCCGACACGCTGCGGCCCAGCACCGTGAAGCCGTGGCGCTTCATGATGATGCAGTTGGTGTCCTGAATGAACGTCTTGATCGGCCCGACATCCTCCTCGACGTTGATGCTGGCCGGCAGATAGTGCGCCGGCTTCTGCATCAGATAGCCGTAGGTCAGGCTGAACGAACGGATCTGGTCATAGCCGGCGGCCATGAAGGCGATCATCTCGTCGTGGTGCAGATGGATCACCGCATTGACGTCGGGCCGCAGACGCAGGATCTCACGATTCATCTGGTGCCCTACCGTCGTCGCCCGCTCGCCGCGCAGGATACGGCCGTAGGGGATGTCGGTGATCACCAGATCTTCCTCCTCCACCTCCTCCAGGCTGATGCCTTGAGGCTTGGCGTAGCAGACGCCGTCGGCGTGATCGGGATGAGCGACGCGGATCACCATGCCGCCGACGCTGCTGTTGACCAGCCCGCGGGCGGCCAGACGATGGGCATAGGTGACGTAGCTCTTCGTCACCTTGGGATCGAACTGAACACTGGGATCGGGCGTCAGTTCGTTGACCTTGAAGGCCGGGCTCGTGCTGCCATCCATGGTGCTGTCCTTCCTTATTCCGGCTTGATGCCGAGACGATCTGCGAGTGCGCGCAGATCAGCGGTCTGCTTCGCCATCAGGCTCGCGAACTCCTGGGGCGTCGACATGACGGGCTCGACGTCCATGGCACGCAACGCCGCGCGGCCCGGATCGACGAGGAAGCCGTCGGCCAGCGCCTTCTGGATGCGCAGCGCGATCTCCTGCGGCAGCCCGGCCGGCGCCACCACGCCGTACCAGAAGACGTCGTCGAAGCCCTTCACGCCCTGGCTCTCGAAGGTCGGCACGTCCGGCAGCACCGGCGACTTCCGCGTAACGGCAAACCCCGTCAACCGCCCCTCGCGCACCAGACCTGCCGAGCCCGAGGGGTTGTCGAGCAACACCGCGACCGTGCCGTTCATCAGGTCGGGATAGGCGACTCCCGATCCCTTGTAGGGCACGTCGACCATCTTCAGGCCAGCGATCAGTTCGAACTGCTTGGTCAGCAGATAACCCAGCGTCGATGCGCCCAGCGACGCGCAGGCGATCTTGCCGGGATTAGCTTTGGCATTGGCGACGAAGCCTGCGAGATCCTTCGCTCCGGCTGCCGGACCGCCGATCAAAATGTAGGGAGTGGTGCCGAGCAACGTGACGGCCGTGAAGGATTTGACGGGATCATAGGGCAGATCCTTGCGGAAGACCGGCGCCGCGGCGTGACTGCTGGCCGTGGCGATGCCCAGCGTATAGCCGTCCGGTTCGGCCTTCGCGACGGCGTCGCTGCCGATCGTGCCGCCCGCGCCGGGCTTGTTCTCGACGACGACCGGCACGCCCAGAACCTCGGAAAGACGCTGCATCGCCTTTCGGCCGATGGCGTCGGTGCCACCGCCCGGCGGCAACGCGACGATGCAGCGGATCGGCTTGCTGGGCCATGTGCCCTGGGCGCGGACGACGGCGGGAAATGCGAGGCCGGCCGCGGCAGCCTTGAAGAACGTGCGACGTGACTTTCCAATCATGGCGCATTGTCGCGCCGAATGACCGGCGCCGACAAGCAGCTGAAGCCGCAGCTCAGATCTTGATGTCGGCTTTCCTGATGATTTCACCGAAGGATTGCGCCTCGCGAACGATGGTTTCGCGGAAAGCCAGCGCTTCGAGGTAGCTGGGGTAATTGCCGCTGGCCACCAGCTTCTCGTTGATGTCCGGCATGGCCGTGGCTTCGCCGATCGCCCGGCTCATCCGGTTGACGATTTCCGGCGCCGTGCCCTTGGGCGCCACGATGCCGTACCAGGCATCGCCGCCCATCTTGCCGTAGCCCTGCTCCTTCAGGGTCGGGATGTCGAGCCGGCCCGGCCAGCGCTTGTCGCTGGCGATGGCGAAGCACTTCAATCGTCCGGCGGCGATGTGCGGCAAGGTCGTCGGATCGAACTGGACCTGGATCTCCCCCGACAGCAGATCGTTGGTCGCCGGCGCGCTGCCCTTGTACGGCACATGCACCATCTTCACGCCCGCCTCGATGTTGAAGATCTCGCCGTAGAGCTGGGTGATTGTCGCAAGCCCTGCCGAGCCGAAATTGATCTTGCCGGGGTTGGCCTTGGCGTAAGTGATGAATTCCTGGAGGCTGTTGGACGGCACTTTCGGGCTGATGCCCATGCCGATCCACGACGTCGCGTGCCGGGCGACCGGGATGAAGTCGGCGGCGGGGTCGTAGGGCAGCGGCTGCAGATGCTGGGTGATGCAGACCATCGCCGTCGTGACCATCAGGAACGTGTAGCCATCGGGCACCGAGTTCTTCACATGCTCGGCGCCGATCGCGCCGCTGGCGCCGCCCTTATTGTCGAACAGGATGCTCTGGCCGAGCAGTGAGCCGGCGCGCTCCAGGACGATGCGCGTCGTGACGTCGGACGGACCGCCCGGGGGATAGGGAATGACGACGCGAACCTGCCGCGTCGGCCAGGCGCCCTGAGCCGAAAGAATAGCCGGCGCCGCCATGACGCTGGCGCCCGATGCCGACAACAGGAAGCGCCGACGAAGTCCCTGTCTTGCCATGATGTTAACTCCCAGTGGCTTGTTTTGCCTGGGAGCATACACCCAGAGCATCGCGCCTTTGACTGGATTCAGTCAAAGGCGCGATGCCGAAGGCGGAGATATCCGTGACACCGCGTTTCCGTTAAGTCGGAACCGCTTCGCGGTTCCGACTTAACGCAAGCCGCTCTAGCCTGCTAGGCGGCCACCGTCATGTCGACCGCGCGTGCCTTGTGGGCGTAGATGTCGATCTTGGCCCACATACGGCCACGCACGACCTTGTCGGCCTCCTCGCCGGTCTTGAAGGGGCCATGCCAGACCATGGTTTCCGGCACCGGCCTGTTCCAGTTGGCGCGTCCGTTCTCGATCGCATACTCGGCTTCAAAGACGAACCACATCGCTTCCCTCTCGGTACTCTTACGCAGCTTCCTTGTCGTTGCCCTCGCCGACCCGTGCGGCGAGCGACGCGGCCATGAACTCGTCGAGGTCGCCGTCGAGCACCTTCTGGGGGTCCGAGCGTTCGACGTTGGTCCGCAGATCCTTCACCATCTGGTAGGGCTGCAGCACATAGGAGCGGATCTGGTGGCCCCAGCCGATGTCGGTCTTGTTGGCCTCGGCCTCCAGCCGCTCGGCCTCGCGCTTCTGCAGCTCGACCTCGTAGAGGCGCGCCTTCAGCATCTGCATCGCCTTGGCGCGGTTCTGATGCTGCGAGCGTTCCTGCTGCACCGCCACGGCGATGCCGGTCGGAAGATGGGTGATGCGGACGGCCGAATCGGTCTTGTTGACGTGCTGGCCACCGGCACCCGAGGCCCGGTAGGTGTCGACCCTGAGGTCCTTGTCGAGGATCTCGATCTCGATGTTGTCGTCGACCTCGGGGTAGACCCAGACACTGGCGAACGAGGTCTGCCGACGGGCGTTGCCGTCGAACGGCGAGATGCGCACCAGCCGATGGACGCCCGACTCGGTCTTGAGCCAGCCATAGGCATTGGGGCCCTCGACCTTGAAAGCGCAGGACTTGATACCGGCCTCTTCGCCGGCGCTTTCCTCGAGCCAGCTCACCTTATAGCCGCGACGCTCGGCCCAGCGCGTGTACATGCGCGCCAGCATCTCGGCCCAATCCTGCGCCTCGGTGCCGCCGGCGCCGGCATTGAGCTCGACATAGGCGTTGTTGGGATCGGCCTCGCCGGACAGCAGCGTCTCGAGCCGCGCCTTGGCGGCCTCGGTCCGCGCCTCGAGCAACGCCTTCTCGGCG
>Ga0209933_1000214_pt1 | contig 136545 bp, 131 predicted proteins | sample ThiBiot_300_biof_FD_183944 | JGI IMG/M metagenome (GOLD analysis project Ga0209933, IMG submission 183944) | Wastewater bioreactor microbial communities from Cape Town, South Africa - Thiocy_cont_300_biof (SPAdes) | ecosystem: Engineered > Bioremediation > Thiocyanate > Unclassified | place... | reverse complement strand
CCTGGCCGACGCTCGCCTCTAAAGCGGCAAGGCTCCCAAAAGCAAAAAGCCCCGCGAACGGGGCTTCTTCGATGTCCGGGAATGGTGGGCGCACCAGGGCTCGAACCTGGGACCCGCTGATTAAGAGGCGGGTGATTTACAAGCAATTACAAAGGCTTGGGCTGTAAACTCGGGTGCGAATTCAAACCAAAACTAATGCCAAATGTTGATTTGTGTAAACGCATTTGGTCAAGAAGAGAGCGCCTCATTACGATGTCAGCCTGATCCAAATGCTCAAGTTTACAATCGATTGTAAGGGAGGTTTCCTGTTCAGCATCGCTAGCTGGCATTCTACCCACTACGACTTCGCATCGGCAGCTGGTCCAGCGGACCTTTGTAAGCATGTCTTTCGAACAAGGCATTGCGTAGTGCTCTCTCGCCTGCGGGATTTCCGGAAGCTTGGGTTGCCGGCAGGACAGCACGATTTATCATACGAGCTCATCCCTCCGAGAAATCAGCATCCCTCTCCATTACCTTCGCCTATTGCAACCTAGTTTGTCAGGCGCAGCAACGACGCGACGGCGAGGCATTCGGTTATTGTACCGAACACGCAATAAAGCGTAGTTTTGCATACATCGGTAACGAGTTGCCATTCTCGGTGCCGCAAATGAAACGGGGGGGAGGGAGAATGGCCAAGACGCTCGGGGTTCCGGATCACACATTTGTGGCATTGGCAAAAATCCGCCAGACCGGACTCGTCGAATTTGGCAGCCTATTTTCTCCGGGTCGCCAACTTTGGGATCTGGTCAATCTAAAGCAGTTTCATAAACTTTTCGTCGAAGGATTCGACGAAGGTGAAGGCTCTTTTCTCGGAAAATTCAGAAAGCAACTTCAGGGAGCAAGAGACGACACTCTGCAGCTTGCTGCCGAGCTGCTGTACGTGCAGCAATTCTTCACGGCAGTGACAAAGCCGGACAAGAAAATCGAGAACGTAAGAACTGTCCTTGGTTGGTGCGTACAACCACCTCCAATTCCAGAATGGGCGGTGGTGGGACTTGAGCGGGGCCTCTCTGCCGATATAAGCTTTAATCAGCATCGCCCGTTTCATTTGGCATGGCTTAGTGAGTACCTAATCCACTGGCATGAACAAACCGAGCCGCGGCGCCAGCAACTACTGAGTAATCCGACGGCGTTCGCGCTGGACGCGCGATCCATCGAACCCACTCGCGGGGCGTACCAGCCAATGCTAGAGGCATGGCTGTTTATGATTTTCCCAGACTACTTTGAAAACATCTCGTCCCGAAAACACAAAAAGCAAATTCGCGATGCGTTTTTGGACCTTCTTGGTTCTGCTCAAAGCAACAACGTTGACGAAGACCTATTCACAATTCGTCGGGAGCTTACGAAGACGCACGGGGAAGGCTTTAGCTACTATCGCCCACCGGTAGTTCAGCGGTGGCAAACCAGCGTCCTTACTACGTACGACGTCGAGCAAATTCGGCTCAGCCGCTCACTTGAGAGATATGCGGATTTTTCCAACGATCAACGCACTGCCCATAAGCGAGTTCACGAGGTACTCAGCGGGCTTGGTAAAGTGGTTGTCCAGGAACTCGGAGGCGACCAGAGTTATTCGCTCAAACTAACGTCGGGGTTTCATCCCAATTCTGGCATTCGGGGCGGCAAACCCAAAGATCTCTGGTTTGGCGTCTACTTGAAAGAGAACGAGAAAGAGCTACTGGGCAATCCACAGCTTTTCATGATCGTCTCGGGGCATGGCGTCGAGTACGGCTTTTCACCCTTGACCCATCCGGACGACTTCTCAAATCAAGCACTGAGGCATCGGACTCGAGAGATTGCCAGACAGTTACTTGGTATGCTGCCGACGGCCGGTTCGCCTGACGCTAGGCAGTTGAAGTCTCAGCTAGAGCAGTCCGGAAACTGGCACTTTCGACGCAAGCAGCGGCTGGCACCAAATCAGTCTGATTTTGCGTCTCTCGACGATTGGCTGTCTTTTGAAAAGTCTGAGCAGGGCGCCGCTAACGCCGGTGGAGGAATCACGAGATACGTAGCCATCGAGGACATCGATGGCACTGACTTTGAGCAACTGGTACGGCAACTTACGCAGATATTTCGCTCGCTTATGAAGCGAATGAGAGCAGAACCGAACCAATTTATGGAGTCTGCTTTTGTCTCAGCATCTCCTTCCACAGCGTCGGCGCTGCCTTCAGTTCCCGCGGATGCTGCATCCTATGAATTCAGACATGTGGTCCGTCTATTTCGAGATGAGCTTGCCAAAGCGCGTTCCGGCCCATTTCAAAAGTCGGATATGCTTTGGAATGCTATGGAGGACGTCAGGAGTAGACTTGAGAAGTTCCCGACAGTCAGAGAACGGGCTGATCTCCTAGTTAATGTCAGCGTGGGGCAGGGCAATTGGGCTTCCGTCCCGTGGATCGCATTACTCAACACTAAGATTACGCGATCCACCCAAGAGGGTATTTACGTTGTTTTTCTGTTTTCGGCAGATCTTAGCCGTGTCTTCCTAACCCTAAATCAAGGCACGGCGAACCTTGTCCGTGATTTTGGCCAGCGTGAAGCGCAAAAGCGCTTGCTTGATGTTGCAGCCAACGCACGCACACTGATCGCGGGTCAAGCAGCAGTCCCTCTTGTTCTCGATAACAACATTCACCTAGGGGCAGATGGGCTGCTCGCGAGGAATTACAAAATTGGCACCATCGCGCATATAGACTTTAAGACCGATGAGCTTCCAAGTGATGAGAACGTGGATGGAATGCTCCGGGTCCTGTTGGAGGCATATGATCAATGCAATGACGCGCTGCAACTTGCACAAGCCGCCGCCGAAAGTGCACTGGCTCCGGCACCACCACCTCCCGAGCATTACGGATTCGATCTAGCTCTCTCCGAGCTCCTTTTGGATGAATCTTCCGTACGTCGACTGCTGACAATGTGGGACATCAAGAAGAATCTCATTCTTCAAGGAGCACCAGGCGTCGGTAAGAGCTTCGTTGCGAGACGACTCGCATATCTATTGCTCGGCGAGAAAGACCCCCAACGAATAGAATCAGTTCAGTTTCATCAATCGTACAGCTACGAGGATTTCGTCCAAGGGTATCGCCCGGACGGAAAGGGCGGCTTCGCACTGCGCGACGGCATTTTCCATCGGTTCTGCGAAAGAGCGAGCCTGTCACCGGACGAGAAATACGTTTTCGTTATCGATGAGATTAATCGCGGCAACCTGTCAAAGATTTTCGGTGAATTGATGTTGCTCATCGAGTCTGACAAGCGCGGTTCAGAATGGGCCACACGCCTGACTTATTCTCAGACTGGAGAAGCGCCCTTCTTCATTCCCAAGAATCTCTATGTAATCGGGATGATGAACACGGCAGATCGGTCGCTCTCAATCGTCGACTATGCACTTCGTCGGCGCTTCGCGTTCGCCTCGTTGGAACCGATGTTTTCAAGCCAGCAATTTCCCATGCTCCTCATGCAACGAGGTATTCCGGAGGAAGTGACCTCAAAAATCGTGAAGCTCATGACTGCACTCAATACGGCGATTGGCGAAGACCGCGCCAATCTTGGTCTTGGGTATCGTATCGGACACAGCTTTTTTGTTCCGCCTGAAGACTTTAAATACGAACCCAATTGGTATCGCCAGGTAGTGGAAATGGAGATTTGTCCGCTTCTTGAAGAGTATTGGTTTGACGATCCGGAAAAGGCAGACGAGTGGCGTCTCCGACTGCTTGAAGATGATGATGGATGAATATTCCGATCCAGAACGTTTACTATTTGTTTGTGTATGCCTGGGCCCGATTCTCTGGGGGCACAGTGGCGAACGTGGGTGTCCAGGAAAGCCCCGACATCCCAAACCTATTTGCAAAATTATTGGCGACTGGCCTGCGCCAACTTTTGCGGCGAGGCTTAGATCGCGGCTACTCGTCTTTTACGGATGAATTGATTGCGCCGCGTGGTCGTCTTCGACTGGACCGCATGCTCAAGGAGGCTAGCCATGTTCGCGGCAGGGCCATATGCGACTATGACGAACTCACGCACGACGTACTGCACAATCAAATCATTAAAGCGACGCTGCGCAACCTCACGCGATGCGTACAAGTTACGAAAGATCTGAAACATGAACTCATGTCACTAGATCGTCGACTTTACGATGTGCAAGACAGGCCGCTTTCGGCCTCCATCTTTCGAAACGTCATGCTTTCTCGCAACAATCGTGAGTATCGATTTCTTCTTCGTCTTTGCGAGTTCGTGTTCTGGGCGCTTATGCCCGATGAAGCAAGCGGCTCGGCTCGGTTCCAGAACGTTCTGGAGGATGAGACCAGAATGTCGTCTGTATTTCAGGACTTCCTTCGCAATTTCTTTCAAATGCATTGCGCGCAGTATCGCGTACGATCAGAGGCGCTTGGTTGGGATGTGAGCGACGCGACTGAAGCGGATCTTGCCTTCTTACCGCGTATGCTCACCGACGTGACTCTTCGGAAAGCAGACCACACAATAATTATGGATGCAAAATTTTATAGAAACACGCTTGCTCGCAGCCCCTATGGACGCCGCGTACACTCTCAACACCTATATCAGCTGATGGCATATCTTCAGCATGAGAAGGTCCGAAACAGAAACAAGGGCCTCTCTGGAATGCTCATCTATCCAGACGTGGGAAGATCCCTCCGCCTTCGATATCGATTGCTGGGCATTCCGGTATTGGTATGCACGGTTGATCTGAGTCGCCAATGGCAGGAGATCGAATTTGAGCTCCATGAGTTGCTTGCAGCGTGCTCAGTTGCAACCCAATTTCCGAACACCAGTCTAACAAGCTTTTGCGACGAAGCTGCCACGTAGAGAAGCATTTATGTCCCGAGGCGAACATGCAGATACGCCAGCGGGCACACATAAGCCAAAAGCAGAGAAGGAAAAATGGGGCGCAACGATTCGGCGTTTTGGCTGCCGCGCCGCTGCTTACGCGAGCCAATTCCTGAAATAGCAGATGCACAAGCCCTGCTGGATGAGGCAGCTAACGCGCACCTTTCCGGAAAGCGGGCGCGCGCAGCCGCGCTCATCGCTGCCGCAAACATCCCAATTATTCGCGACTGGACCGAGAGCATTTGGGGGCGGCACAACGCGAGCGTGTTGCGCATTCGCAAAGTGCCGGACGCACCGCCCATTCAGCCTGTCGCGCTACGCCCCATTCCAAGACACCCCAATGCTCTGCTGAAGCGGCGCTTAATTGGGCGCGATGGCTATCACTGCCGCTTCTGCGGAATACCAGTTATTGACAGCAGCATTCGGGTCCTGTTGCGAACCGAGTACCCAGATGCCCTTTGTTGGGGCACCAAAAACTTCGATCAGCATGCGGCGTTCCAGTGTATGTGGCTCCAGTACGATCATGTGCTACCGAACGGGCGCGGGGGCGAGAGTACATTTGAAAACATGGTCGTCACGTGCGCCCCGTGTAATTTCGGTCGGATGGAAAGGACGCTTGAGGAAGTCGGGCTTTTGGCTCCGCAGCCGCCAACGCCTTCACCGTCGAAATGGGACGGACTTGCGCGTCTCAATCGGCGCGTTAAAGGGCTCGAATCTGAAACTAACTGATTGGGCGGCCCGCGATTTGCAAGAAATTGCAACTACTTGAATTACAAGGTCAATAGAGAAAACGCGAGAAAAGTACTTTTAAACGCGCGTCTATGCAAACACCACAAGCGCCGAAAGTAGAGTTCCGAGACGGACCCAGAACAGCGTTGCTATTCAATGCCTTAAGACAAAGTGGGACTTCCAAAAGCTTTGTAGCTTACTATAGCTTTTCTTGCTCAGTGTCCCACTTCGGCCTAGTAGCCCATATATGCATTGTGCTTTGGGGCCTCGTCCCAAAGTAGGTAGATGATCAAGTCTTCTAGCGATGTATGCCTCAATGCTGTAGCGATGGCTGCAGTTCAAAAGGGAGGCGACCCATCTCTGAGGGAACCCTGATCGTCTTGATTGCCAGCAATGATGGACTTGTCGTTGCTTCCGATTCTAGGCTTACGCTCGATCACACTTTTTGTGATGGAGTGAGTAAGTTCGTAGAACTGAGAAGCCCCAACGATAGCCTAGTATTTACGACTGGTAGGCGTGGCTTCTGGTCGCGAGACCCCAATACCGTGGCCGATCCTTGTCTCCACGTACACAACGTTTGTCGCGAAGTCGATTTTGGAGAAGCTGCCAGAGACTTCATCGAGGCGGCCAGCGCTGATATTGCAGAGATCGATTTGGTTGCACTTGGCCACCATTGCGCGACTGCTGCTATCGGCTACCTCGAAAGAAATCGTAGGCTCCTCCTTCCCCCGACGCCGCATATGTCAGAATTGGGCTTGGCTTCCTATGACCGCGACAAACGAGTGGCTATCATTCGGTCAGCGGTGCTATCAGTCCCCGCTATTGACAGGATTGGCTGGCGAGCAGGCTTGGACGAGCGATTTGGACTTGATGACGCAGCGGAACCTGTCATTGCCGGTGAAGGTGAGTATGTCCGTCGTCATGTGTTGCCGGGTTTCCTAGCCGGCACACCACGGAACTCCACCAAGGCCTTCTTTCAATCGTATCCGCGTTTTCCACCTGTGCGCGATACGAGTCGACAAACGGCCATAGACGCTGCAACTGATCTCATCGAAGCAGCTTCACGCATGACTTCGACTGTACCGGCGAGCAGCGGTATAGGCGGTCCTATTGCCGTCAGAGTTCTTAGCGCTATTTCTTAGAGGGTGGTCACGAGGCGCCAGAGAGAGGTTGGCATGTCAGCGTCGTGAGGTCTAAGGCCCGAGCTGGGAGACCGATCTTACTACTGCCCGTACTGGTCTGTCGTCCTGCTGAGCTTAGTGTGACACCTGCGGTACAAGGTATCGTCTGTCCAGGTCAGAGTAAGCACATCGACACGTTGGCCTACGCTGCGGCTTCGTCAGTCGCCTGGACGCTCGATCTAGCCGGCGGCTTATCGTGTATCGCCTATTCGTCTTTGGCGTCCTCATGCTGCTGACGCTACTTTCCTCGTCATGGGGCCGACCGCACTCGCCGGCAATCGGCTGCCCAAGCCCATCGCCTCTTAGGCGTTTACAATCGATTGTAATGCCGCGAACCCGCTGAGCAAGAAACGCGGCCAAGGAGCCGCTTGCCGTTCATCCAAGCCGAGCACTCCATCCCTTCATCGTCGCCCTTGTCCGTGCAGGCTTCGGCATCAACACCTCGCAAACCGACCGTCCTTCGCCCATCGAATACGCTCGCGGCCACTAATTCCTAGCACTTCCTGCACCATTGCAGGCGTAAGGGGGCGCAACGCGATCGTCTGAACAGTACGTCGGAGATCATGGATCAGAGCGGCGGACCCGTTCAGTCTGGACAACTCGACCGCATTCTCCTCTACCCTCACGAAGGGTTCCCCGACGTACCTCAGGACGCGCCGGGTGCGACGCCAGATTTCACGTTGGCGCAGCCGCAAGATGGCATCGTGCTCGAACGCCGATTTGAACGAGATAACGACAACGTCCCTTACCGGCCTGCTCTCTAGATAGACAGGTGTTGCTTCTCCTGGTCCTTCGACGCCCTTGAGCATGACAATTTTTATCCGTCACTGCCGACCATCCATCTTAAAAGCAGCTGAGGTTTGCCCCATTCGCATCTGATGCTGGTGCCTGCTTCGCTCCAGATGCATTGAGAAATCGCCCTTGGCGCCTGGTTCAATTTTACAATTGATTGTAAATGCGCTGAGATGCTGCGCGGTTGTTGAGAGAAGCTGTCACTAACCCCAAAAAAATCAGGGCAACGGGTCGAGAGCGTGACCAACGACGAAATATGAACCAAGCAACTGTTAAACCGCCTTTGCTGAGAATTGGTGGCCACGCGCGAGCAATTCGCCAAGTACTCATAGAGAGTAAAGCGCTGCTTGTTCATTTTGATCCCATTCCCGGTATGGGAAACCGACATGTGTTCTATCCTGAGAACTTAAGGCGCGCGATCTACAACCATCAAAACTATGAGCTTAGTTGTTCAGTGGTGTGTCCAGGTGATCACTTCGACCTTGATGCGTCAAAGTCCAATCTCCCAGGGACAGTAGGCATCATCGTTCGCCCTAATTCCGATGATTCGGTTTTTGCCGTATTCGAAACTGATCATGGTAACTTTCGCGACCCATTGACTGGCAAGTACCACAGGCAGATGGGTAGGCCATCTATTGATCTATGTACGTATACTATCAAGCATCGATCCGGCTACAATGAATGGGCTGTAAGCAATTACACGGTGCTTGGTATTTTGTTTATTGGCACCAATTTGCTTGTGTCCTAGCCTCACTATTGCCAGTCAGCGGAAATGCCAGGCACCAGTGCGGAGGAAATTGCCGAGTACAGGTTAGTCGCTGACTTTCCAGGCATGAGGATTTTTACAATGACTTCTACTGGCGTCGAAGAGATATGCCGGTCTGGCGTTAGCGGTCCTGTTCCACAAAACTTCTTCTACGGTGATTTGCTGTAACAAGATTGTGGGTTAACAGTTTAGCTATCGATCGCCTTCCATTGCTACTGGGTATAAACACTTTGCACGCCCCACAACCGAGCTTGCGGATTTGCAGCCCCGTGCGCGAAAGCGCGTCTTTTAGAAGTGCTACCGCCGCGACCCACCACGCTTCTTTGACATCTTTTCAGCCGCGAGGCGAACCGCAGTATGAAGCCTACGTCCACCGAAGCCGTTTTCCTCATAGAAGGCATGGCGTCCGCACCGTCGCGCATATTCGAAACTATTATACTTGCTCAGCGTCTCCAGAATGCGCACCTTTGATTGGGGTTGAGAGGCCCGCCATTGAGGTTATCTATGCTTTCGACAGTTCGCTGAAACCATCGAACAGTTGGCGGAGGTCGCGATGCGTCACACGCGGGATGGCAGCAGCACGCCCACCGGGAGACCGCGCTCGGCGACATGGCAGGTGAGCATCCGGCCAGTCACTCATCCGAAGTAGCGAAAATTCCTAGCGCGGGTGACGCAAGGATGAGAGTAAGTTCAGCCAGCGACGGCGCTTTTATGTATTTGCGCTCGTGACCCATTACCCGCAACTCGTGGGGAGTTCGGAAGCGGCCAAACCTGGACGGACGCTGGGTAGAAGACGATCACTTACCTAGGTTGATCGGAGATGCTTTAACTTCGACACCACAGGTATTGCAACACTTTGAGCACCCAAGGTCACCATGCGCCCCTAAACCCCAAGTTCCGTTTGTGTCCCAAGCGCCGTAGCAGACCTTCTCACCCTGTAAGCATTTTTCCTTAAAATTCGCTGTCTCCCCGGGCTTTAGCGTCCAAGCTGTATTTGCTCCTGGCCACACCCATTTTCGATCAGGCGCAAAGAGTTTGTAACCGATGACACCCGAAGTGCTATTCGTAATCTGCCAGCTGATCGATGGCGCTGGGGTTTCGCCATGAAGGACTATTTCGACGTTTCGGTTCTGTGGTTCTCTGACACCTTCGCCAGTTGGAACTAACCGATCTTCATCTTTGCGAGCTTGCACCAAGATCGCTTGCGCAGAAATGCCTCTCTTAACAAGCTCCTTTCTAATTGCGCGGGCTCGATCGAGTGATAACCCGGACTTGTATCTCACCACCTCATCGGTGTCGGAATTTCCCGTCAGGAGGATGCTGGACGCGTTACTTGCCTTATACGCAGAAGCTACTTGATCAATGGTCGCTAGAGCCTGCGCAGATAAGTTTGTGTTATTCCAATCAAAAAAAACAAGCCAACCACCTCCTGGAATGAAGTTCATCGGACCTCGATTCTTAGGAAAAAAAATCGGTTCAGGACCTAGATTGCTGGTGAAAGATGCTTCCTCCGGAAATATGCCATATTGAGTTGGCACCTGCATTCCTCGGGGGTAGTTCTTAGTCTCAGCCATAACATCGTGATGGACTCGAGAAAAAACTGTCTCCAGCGTTAGATAGTCCGTTGCTATGTGCCTGAGCAACGCCTTCATGAATGGACTATTTTGATTAAAGTTTCCATCGTAAGAATACATCCCGGCCTGAGCACCATAAACGAATACAGCTCCTGTTCCGTCGGGCGGCAAGCCGAGGGGCTGCGCGTTAGAGCTTTGGTCCACTGGAACGCGGCAGGCGTCAGAGATAATCAACTTGACACTCTTTGCCATCTTCACGCTGGGGAGAAGCGCATCGAGCGTGATGTCGCCACTGACTTTGCTGTCGATCGGCACCAAGTAGTTTACTTCCCCAAGCTTGTGGCCATGCCCGGCATAGTAGATCAACGCCCAATCGGCTCCCTGTGCTTTGTTCCCAAACTCCTGAAGCGCAGACATAAACTCCGCCCGCCCAAGATTGCGTCTTGCACCGCCTACAACATCGAAACCGAGCTGTCGTAGAATATTCGCAATAGCTGTCACATCACGGGCGACGTTTGGCAATGGATCCCATCCACTTTCTGCCTTCGAATACTCGCCGTTCCCGATTACCAACGCCACCCGCCTTTCCGCCATCGCTGGGCTGTTTACCAAGGACGTTGCGAGGGCCAGTGCAATCCAAAGCAGTCCTTGCACGCGTTTCGCCAAGGCAACGCAACGTAGAACGCGCACCGAAACTGTACGCGATGCAACTTGCAAGCCTGCAGCTACGTACGGGCAAGCGACCAGCACCATAACTGTCTCCCTTCAGCCCTACGGAAACCCAAGGTTCGTGATCTGCACTCTTCGATTGACCCTTGACGTCGGATTGTCGGGATCAAGAAGCCGAGTCTTGCCGTAGCCAATCCAGGTCAAACGGTCAGATGAGATGCCGCCCTCTTCCGTCAGATACTTGACAACCGCTCTTGCGCGCCGATCGGACAGGGCCTGATTATATTCGAAGCTACCCGCCGCATCGGTATGACCCGCAATGTTGAAGCGATAACACCTAAGTGACGGGTTCTTTAGTACCGAAGCCAGTGCGTTCAGAGCCATACGACCATCCGTCTCGAGATCGGAGGAATCGGTAGCGAAGGTTACCGTAAGGTTGTACGTCGGTTTGGTGGTATTGTCTTGTTGATCATCAACCTGTTGCGCGCCTCTTGTTTGCGGGCAAGCGTCGCCGCCTCTAGTGGCGCCTCCCCTCGTGATGCCTCCAGGAGTAAGCGCATTCAGCATCTCTTGTTCGCTCGCCACCTGCGCGAGCGTACTAATCCAATTAGCTTCGCTTAGAAGCGCTACAGCTGCTAACGCAAATGCTAGACCGTGTCGCGATATAGTCGACATCGGCTATTTCTCCACCGTCTTGAGAAGGAAGTAGTCAGCAGAAAATGTTCGCGGCCGAGACGAAGGAGTCGGGAGTGCCGACAAGGAGATCCGAAGTGCGGTCAGGAAATCCCGGTCCGTTTCGCGTTTGTCGCGCCCCTTCTCGAAGAGAGGAGCTGGGGACGCAATTGCGGCAATCATTTCGTTGCCAAACGGCTTGCGAATTGTAATCCGAACCTTCCTGATTTCCTGTGGAGCAAACTGCTCTGCACCATTTGGCCCCAGAGGCAAGCGTAGGTTAACTACGTCTCCCTTCGATTCGATGTATGCCAAATGAACAAAGCTCTGTATCGCCGGACCGACAACTTCAATCTCCACTTGTGTGTCTTCAGTAAAAGTAGCTCCTTGAGGCGCATTGAGTTTGATGCGCGGCTTGTCGCTTAGGCGCAGACCAGACGCTAGCGTGGTCAACAACTCGCATTGAGGATAGGGAGCTAGGTCGACCTTGACTGTCTTCACAGCATATTCGCTAGCCAGTGCCTCTACGCGATCCTTTTCCGCCTGAGTTCCGACGAACCCTCGCACCTCCCGACCGCCAGGTGCCTGGATGACATCGACCTTCCCACAGCGGACGAAGCTAAATGCTGCCGAGATCAGATCGGGTTTGGGGGTGGGCTGGGGTACAGGAGTTGGAGGAACCGGGTTAGGCGCTGGCAATGGCACAACCGCCCCTGGCAATTTGATACCAAAAGCGAGCCGACCGTAGTTGCGGATAGCATCATAGCTAATCCAACCGAAGCCGCCTTGGGCCCAATCGGTACCCCATGAGTTTATGACCTTGAATGCACGAAATTGATCGGCGTAACCAACGATCGTCATTGCGTGCCAACCGAGTTTTTCATCGTTCGGCGCGAGTCGTGGTTGATAGTAGATTTGATAACCGCCGGGATTCCACTCGGTCCTCTTGTTTGTGGGGTTCATAAAGGTGGTGCCGACCTTCATGTCGAAAATGACTGGGTTGTCTTCATCAAGCCACTGCTTAATAGCTTCCAGGTTCCGAATCCGAGATCCTTGATCGGTCCATTCACTAAACTTTACGGCATCCCCATCGTCGATCCGAAAGTCGTGTGCAGCACTTGGTTGCAAGCCGGGCCGTGCCCAACAGTTGTCCTTAAGTGGTAGATAGTCCGAATATGAATAGCTACCGGACTTTAGGACCTTGAGCCCATCAACAATCGATATGCCGCCTTCGCAATCTCCCAGCGGCTCTACCGCCGTATTGTAGATGTAAGCAGGACTTGGAATGTTCGCGTCGCCGACCGGTCTTTTTTCTCGAGTTCTGGCGTAGTAAGCGCGAGCATTGCTTACCGCCCAGGCGACACATGTGCCGTTGAACTGCAATCTAGGCGTGGGAAAGTAGTCAGATAGTTCTGCGTGTCCTCTAGTAGGACCGCGCGTTGTCTGCACTTGGGGAAGAGCGTTTAGCACCGCTTGCGGTACTTCTCGCGAGCCCGTTCCAAAACGTTGGAGATCTGACGCGCCTTGAGCAAGGCAACTGAAGCTCAGCATAGAACTGAGCGAAAGCACTACAGCAAAACTGGCTCTCCCCATGTTCACTCCCTTTTTCCTTGTTTTGATCACGAGGATACTAAGGAAGCGCTTTGGCTGTAAAGACCGACCAAAAGAGGTACCTTACGCTTTCATAAGCAACCGCAGACGTGCCGCCCCGCCTCCCGGCGGGCTGCAACTACCTCGGTTGCAGCTACAACCTGCCTGTCCCAATATGCGCCGTTCCGCTGTGGCGCAGAAAGGAGCGACGATGCTTCGGAGGGCAACCGTTTGGCGAGGTGCGCTGGCCATGTTTACTGGTACTTTGCTTGGATCGCTCCGAGACGGCGCAATCGCGCAACAGCGGTGGTTCATAACACCGGACGAGCGAGCGGCATCGGCGAAGGCAAGCGAACTGCCCCGCGCCGGAAAGGGGATCACCGCTGACGACGTCACCGGTAGTGACCCGGTTGTAGAGATCGTGCTGCCCAGGGAAGGTGAGAAGATTATTTCCCCCGTCGACTTCGATGTTCGCTTCCGAACATCTCCGCCGGCCGTAATCGATCCAACCTCCGTTCGTGTTCTTTATGGGTTCATGCGTGTAGACATTACAAGCCGCATTAAGGAGTTTGGAGGCGAAATATCTGCCCAAGGGATCAAATTGGTGAAGGCCCCGCTTCAACCAGACAGCTACACGGTCACGGTGGAGGTTGCGAATTCACAGAACCGAAAGGCACGTCGGACCGTGCGGTTCAATGTTAGTTGAGCGGTTTTCGCCTTCGGATGGAGAACAGCACTCGCATGTATGGAAGGTTGACTGTTAGCAATCGGTGATTGCGAGCTCTGATTTGATCATATTTCCCTAAGTGGCAGGGTGCCGATAAGTGCATGAAAGGGTTTTGCCCGAGAGCTGCATGATTTGCTTGCCTCGCGACGGCGCAACGATAGCGAGGCGACGCGCGGATGCTCAATCCGATTTACGCTCTCCATCTCAACTCCATGCTAGCATCGCTTGCGCATAGGCGAGGCGTCGCTGCGATCTTCCATGTACTAGGAGTTGTAGAGTTCGGTAGGGCAGCCCATGGCAAAAAGGGTCTTGCGCTACCACTAACCGCCTGAGTTGCAATTCTAGGCCAGCTTGGCCAAGCTTCCCACGAAAGCCTGATCGGAGCACGACGGCATCGACGTGCTTTTCGTCAATCTGACGGGGGACGGATTGGTCGAGTTCCTGGTGGCCGCCCTTGTGATCGCGGCAATCTATATTTGGTAGCGCTGCCGTGACCAGCGCCCTGCCCAGGATCAAACGGCAAAGCAGGAGTTTTCTCAGTCGCCTGCGCCCGCTGCGCCGCCACCAACTCCACCTCCCGCTAACCGCCCATTGGTGGAACGGTGGCGGCCTTCCAGCGAGGCAGCACCGCCAGTCAGAACCGTCCCGCGCGTTTTCCGACGCCGGACGAGGCCCCAGGCCGAGATTGGCCCGAATTCAACCTTGGCCTTCATCGACACGGAAACGACCGGAACGACCCGTGATGATCGGATCGTCACCTTGGCCATTGCGACGATGCCGGCCTCGGCATTGCAGGAGGGCAAATTCCAACTGCGAACAATGCATCTGATATTCAATCCACTGCGCGCTTGTCATCCTCAAGCAACTGCGATTCACGGTTGGTCAAATCAGACACTAGCGCGACAGCCAACCACCGCCTCAGGCACGGGTTTGCGCCCCTCACAGCGGCCAGTAGCGGCCCGCTTGGCATCACGGGCATGCCGGAGCTTGGCGACTATCCGCCTGCTCCTGGCCTGAGAATCAAGGACCCCGGAGGGGTGGGCTTGTCTCTGAAGGCCCTGCAAAGTCTTGCTGTGACTCCGCCCGGCGCCGAACAGCCCTCTCCCGAAAAGGGCTAATCGCTCCTGTCGCCGGCGAGGCCTTCATAAGTTTGTGCAATCGTTTGCACAACTCTCACGCCTCGGCCTACATCACCGCCCCGCCAGCCGGATTAAGCAATCCGCCCGGACGCATTTCATTTTGCATGTGCTTGTTGAGCGCGGCTTTGACAGCAGCGGCAATCGTCTGAGCCTGACGAGTTGCGCCCGCCGGGTCGGTGGACTTGCCGCCGCCATCCTCATTGACGTTCACGGTGATGTTCGTCGTCATGCCGAGGCTACCACGGCTGGTGCCATTCAGCTCCACAGGGATACGGCCTGACGGCACCGGCACGTATGCTTCGGGAGTGCTGCCTTCACCGAACATGGCGAGCTGGGGCGAACTGGCGATGCCGCCACCGCTGTATTTGCGCAGCGGCACCCTGCCCTCTGCCGTCATGATACCGCCATCGGCAAAGAGGCTGCCTGCCCAGCTCGCTGCTTTGCTCAGGAAGCTGCCGATGCCCCCGCCGCTGCTCTCCCCCTCTTTGCCGAACAGACCATTGACGATTGGGCCGGTGATGGCCGCGCGAATGGCCAGCTTCTCTAGGTCATGCAGCACCGAATTGATCAGGTCGTGAAGGCTGGTCTGGCCACTTGGTCCGCTTTGCGATGTTTACAACTTACTATAAATCCCTGCTCAGGCTGGTCGCTGGACAAGTCCGTCATCACTTGCGGATCGGCTTCCGGCCCGGCTTGAGCGTTGGAAGCCTTCCGCTGCCAGCCGAAGCAAACAATTCGACGATTTCACATTCCAGCGCGCGCGCAACACGTTCCAATACCCCAATCGTAGGGTTTTCGAGGTTGCGCTCTAAACGGCTGACATAGGTCCTATCTATCTCCGCGTCGACAGCTAGTGCTTCTTGAGACAAGCCACGCTCGACGCGGATACGGCGGATGTTTCGAGCCACGAGCGTTCGGGCGTCCATGCCCGAGAACGACCATTCGGATGACTTTTAAACCACGGACAATGGTCCTAGGATATCGGTTGCTACCGATGCTGGTGGCCAACTTGGGGGATCAATTGATACTTCTACGCTTGCTTGTTTCGGGGCTTATTGGGCTCGTGGGAGCCTGCGCTTCCGCACCAACCGGACAGGAGCTTGCCGCCGCCGATGTCGGGCCGCTCCCTTCAAACTACGAGCAGTTAGTCAAAGATAACTTCGCCACGTCGCTCTTTGACCCATACAGCGCCGTCTACTCGTTCACCCAAACGCCGTTTAGGGGCTATGCGGGCAATGCGGTTGATGGAGCCAAGATCGGCTGGATTGTCTGCGGCACTGTGAACGCCAAGAACCGCATGGGCGGCTACGTCGGCGCAAGGCCGTTTCTGTTCGTCATCAGCAATGGAGCAGTGATCGGCCGCGAGATTGAGTCCCGAAATGCCACACGCTGCGTTGCGGGGCAGCGCTCATGAAAGCAGCACTTCACTGGCGGCGATTGCCAATCCGCTACTGCGTCGTGCTGGCCGCAGGACTGACCCTAACCGCGTGCGCGGAAGCACTGAGGCCAATTGCGCAGCCGGAAGATGGATATGACGCCGTCCTCTTCAAGCAAACTGTCGAGGTGGTGGACCACACGACGATCAATACATTCATTTTCACGGCTGGTTCTCTGTTCATATCCGATCGAACTAGCGACCGAGGGAAAGTCTATTGCGGCAAAACCATACGTTCGAACGCAATAGTTGAAACCTGCATTCGCGTGGAGATGCCCCGGACGATATTCGTCCAGGCTGGAGCTCAATGGTCCGAGAGGGCGAGAGAAGTCCCACTGGGGACCCTCGAACTAACCAAGGCGAAGATGTAGATCGCGCATTCCAGACGACCCAATCGATAACGCAGCAGCACTATCTTAAACGCCTCGGTCGAGGCGCACTTACGAACCCGGTACTTGGGAGAAAGACGTTGGATTACGGCAGATTTGCTACCTTTATTGGAGCCGTTGGCTTGCTCTCCCTTGTCCTGGGCATAGTCTTTTGGCACTCGAACACTCCATCGCAGTCGGCGGGCTATCATCAGTGCCTATATTCTTCGACATTCAAGTTCACGGGAGTACAAGGTGATTTTGGAGGTCGTCGGACAGGTCGCACTTATGAGTGCCCGGACGAGAAGTCGCCAATGTTCAATGGGATCGGCGTCGGCCTAATCTTGCTAGCATTGGCGATTAGCTTTTCTGTTTCTAGCCCTCCGCAAGCTAGAACTAGAACTGAAGATCTCAATGACTATCAGCGTCTTCAGACGTTTCCCGACCCTACGCTGTCATCGGGTGAGTATCGGGCCTACCTGATAAATCGGTTCACCATTAGAAAGAACGACCGGCTTGGAATGTTTTCGTTCCGCGAAGATGCGCCCGGTAGCTTGAGCGAACCGCTCCTCTTTGAAAAATTTGAAAAGGCCCTCGCTCACGGAGATCAACGCTTCAAAGAGCTAGCCGCCGCGAGCAAGCGTGGGGACCGGCCTAATTCCCCTGTCGATGCCAAGGAAGTACATAGTAAAGCCGATGACCGATCGTGAGCTGCTTCAGCAGTAATTCTCAATGCCTCCAATTAGCGGTCTGCATTCGGCTCGCAGACCGCTAGCGGCATCGCCCCTGGGTGAAATCCATCGTCCCGTCTGCCGGGTCCCCTCTTTAGCTGGCCAAATAGCCCTAGCGAGGCGCTAACAGCGATTTTTCGCCGGTGCGACGCTCTCCCCCTGCCTCTCCCCTCGATTTGTGCCAAAAGGCAAAAAACGGCTTCCGGCGGTGCTTCAAGTCCCGGTCTCGTTCTTACAACCGATTGTAAAACCCGTCGGCAGCCTGTCGGTTTGAATTGCAGGCTAGACCTATGGTGATCAGAGACAGATCAACCAACGCTCGTTGCAAGCAATGTTCCATCAGACTCTACGGGGCTCCCTCCATGACCGCCGTCCGCTTCGTTGCCTACTATCGCGTCTCCACCGCGCGCCAAGGCCGTTCGGGGCTCGGCCTCGACGCTCAGCGTGACGCCGTTCGGGGCCACGCCTCGGGGGTAGCTCAGCTACTAGCCGAATACACAGAAATTGAGAGTGGTCGCCGCAACGACCGCCCCGAGCTTGCCAAAGCCTTGGCAGCTTGCCGCCTCCACCGCGCGACCCTTGTCATCGCTAAGCTTGACCGACTTGCTCGAAACGTCACCTTCATTTCTGCCCTCATGGACAGCGGCGTCGAGTTCGTCGCGGCGGACATGCCCGCTGCCAGCCGGCTTACCGTCCATATGTTAGCCGCTGTGGCTGAGCACGAAGCGCGAATGATCAGTGAGCGGACAAAGGCGGCCCTCGCTGCAGCCAAGCGCCGGGGTATCAAACTCGGGGGCTTTCGAGGCAGAGCAGCTAGTGACGCGGACCGCCTACTCGCTAGTCTCGCCAGGGCCCAGCTCGCCGATGCTCGCGCGCGCGATTTAGCTGACACTATTGGCAATTTGCGTTCGGAGGGGATCGTGTCGCTACGGGCAATTGCCCGGCGCCTCACCCAGCTCGGCATCGCAACGACGGGAAGCTACGACAAACTTGGCAAGCCGACTGGGCACGGAGGTGCATGGACCGGCGTTCAGGTCCGCCGCATTATCGCCCGGCTTGACCGGCACGCTCTCCAAAGCTCCTAGGCGAACTGGCTCTTATTAGACGTACAGTGTTCACGCACTCGAGCAATCCAAGGTTCGAACCACAACCAAGTGTTTCTGTACGGCCCGGGTCCACCATATACTTCCTCCTTTCGCGCATTCAGCTTCTTCCAGAGCATAGTGTGTTGATGCATGTCGAATTTTGAAAAGCCCTCTTTCTGCATCAACTTTACGATCTGTCCAGCGGTGAAACGCTTCTTGTCGACCTCCTTAAGCAAGACGCGGGCTATATTGCGCGCCTCTTCTGACCCCTCTTTCACAAAATCAATCGCAAGATCCGCGCCGGATGCACGATTTCTCACTTTTGGCACAAACGCCACGCGATAGGCGAACCGGGGATCCATCTGCTCTTCCTCGGTCATCGCCCCCTGAAAAATAGTCATCATTGTCTCTATGTGCTGCGGAAGATTGGACGCCCGCTTCAATAGCTCTCGCTGTTCCGTATTGAATGTCACCAACTGCAACGCAATTGGCATTCGCTTCTCTAGTGCATAGTGGCGCCCAAACAGCTGCGTCAGCGCATCGTTGAAGTTGATACAGCACGCTTGCAGCTTCGCACTCACAGCTTCATCAATCCGACTAGTCGACTTGTGCTCAATCTCATGTCGGAGTTCGAGCAGGAATTCCAAGTTTTGCACGACCCCACGAGGCAGTGGGCATTTGTCGTGCCGGACACAATGACCTAGCTCCCAATACATCTCGGCGCCATTGCGGGTCCGTTGAACCTGGCCCCTTACCTTGTACCGGTAGTCAATTCCTCTCTGCTTGAACCAGGCGTGCATAAGATAAGTCCATGCAATCATCGCTGTAACGATGAAGAGTTCCGATCGAAAGGTTAGCCCCAAGCCATTGAATGTATTGATTGCGGCAATCATCGCTTCTCGGGCTTTAAGAAGTAGTTCATCCCCCCTCGTGCTCAGGCCGGTTTGAAGATCGATATCCGGCCAAGTCGCTCGAAACTCGTCGAGTTCAGTCGAAGTCGCCGCCCTGATTCCCTTATGCTTAAGGTCCTTACGTATCTCGGCGATTGCCCTATGGTTTATGGATCGGGACGGTCTCGTAAAGTACGCGAGGATATCCTGATCATTTGATCTAGCGTTCTCCGCAATCATCGCCTTAATGATTGCGACCTCCCATTTTTCGAGGGTGTTTCCCCTCTTTCGTACGGCCATAGTGTAGTGCACCTCCTGGTCGTATAAGAGGTTAGTTAGCAATCCTTCAGTCGGCAATTATTTTGGCCCGATGACAATGGGCGTCGTACGTGGCTTTCCGGCATCGATGCATCGATGGACCTCTGGTTCACCGTCAAATCCGCCTTGGCAAGCGCACAACTAGGCCCTAGCCGATGCCGCTCGGGCGCGGGGTGCAATCTCAGGGCATCGTATCATTCCGAGCAATTGCGACCCACCTTACCGAGCTGGGCATTCCTACGACGGGCAGTCATGACCGCCTGGGACGCCCAACCGGCCACGAGAGCAGATGGACAGGTGTGCAGGTGAGCCAGGTAATCGCGCGCCTTAATGGCCTGTCAGCCTGCGGCTATTGCTAATTAACGAACCCAGCCACTGTGCTCCCCGTGAAGAGCAATCACAGCAAGCCCAGGAATGGGGTTGCCATCACTGATAGCAGCGGACGGTCGGACAATTCGAGATGGGCGGCGTGCGGCGCTGGGCGAGGTCAGACAGGGCCGTGTCACTCTAAATCAACTTCATGCTCACGCCGCTCCCGATCAGGACTTTCGACGACGTTGCATCGATCGGCTATCGGATCAAAGCCTACTCCGACGTGTACAAAAAGACGGTGCCGTTTGATCCCGCCCACGCGTGCCTGAAGGGCAAACGCTTCACCCATGTGCGCTTCGCCTGCTCGACGGTCCGAACTCTCTGGACTGCACACCCGCCAAAGCCCTGCACCGGTATCGGCAACCTCTCCCTTGAGCCGCCCAAGGACCTGGAGATCCTACCCGGTGAGGTCGGCCCTCGTGCCCGGCTGTTCTGCCGGAACTGCTGGCCCTACTGGGCGATCACACAAGCGAGGCGTGACGTCGAGCCCTGGAAGTCCATGTGGAATGCGAACGGCACCGGCATTGCGTGCCCGCGATGCGGCGACGGGCTCAAGATTGAGTGGAGCGGCTTTCCCGGAGTGCCTTTCAGCAAGGGCTATGAGGCGAACAACAGTCCGACGCTGTAGCGCTATCACTGCTTGCGCGGCCGCGGCGGCTCTGGGAAGGCCTCCCACGTCACACCCTCAACGGTCTTGAGCAAGGCCTTCGTCTCGTCATCAGGGGCACCGGCCTCGCCCAGCCAGGTCGCCCACGTCAGGTAGCCATCGTCGAGGATCGCAGGCATTCGCGGGTTCTCTTCTTCGGCTTTGATCGTCCTCCGGATTAGCTCGTTCGCCGGCACGGTCGCCATCACGCAGGCAAGCATCGGCATCGGCAAATCGGGAATTTCGAAGCGGTTCCACAGGAAGGCAAAGCCTCGTGGGCGACCATCTTTCGGGTCAACCGTCCACTGCTTGGTGATTGGTGTCCCTTTCGAGTTCTTGGCTTCCTGCCCCTCGTTGAACGTCCTGAAGACGACAATGCCGGTTTGCCGGCCCGCAAAAGGAATACGGAAGGGATGTATCCGGTCGATCGTCTCCGATCTGGCATGGATCGGTTGTGGCCGACGCCAGTCCCGCGGACTGGGAAATCCCCACCGCATCGGGACCACGCGCCTCTTTGCCTCTTCAGCATCCCAGACCACGACGGGTAGCATGCCGCCGACCCTGTACGTGTAGACCTCGCCGCCATCGCCCTCGTTGTCGCCCCCATTCCCGGAACAATCACCGGTTAGCGGCTGCGAGAAGTCGACGACATTGCGCCACGACGCCAGGGCCGTGAATTTTCCACACATGTCGGGCAGTGTGGCAGGCGCCACAGGGCGCTTCTACCCCTTCACCTTCCGCCGGCCCTCATCCGTCCACCGATCGAGTGCCCACCCTCGATTTCGATCCAGCCCGCCCGCATGGCCGTGTCGATCGCTCCAGCCGTCCCGCCCCGACCCACGCTACCAGCCCAGCGCGAACCCGGGGGCTACTTTCCTGTCGAAAACCGCAGACAGGGAATGCCCCCTCCCCATTTCCCTAAACCGGAAAATCCCTAGGAAATTTTTCGAGAAGGCCCCGAGTTTAGAACTTCCTCCGACCGGAGGTCATGCCTCCCCGAGTTACGAATTCGGGGGCCTCAACCGAGTAGCCTAGAAACCCGCCTCTTCACCAGCACACATCGGCACGCTACGAATTCCACCACTAGCGCGGTCTTATCCTTGCAGACGATCGTAACCCACTAACTGCGCCTAGAGCTGGGTGACTCGCCACTCCGCTGCCGACAATCGCAGCCCAACCTAGAGGGAAGTCCGCCAGTTCGGCGGGTATCGAGCCGCCCCGAACCTCAGAGATGGTGCTTTACAATCGATTGTAAACACCCCGAATCCAGGCCGTTCATCAAAGACACGAAGATGGTGGCAAAAAATTTTCAGAGCATCTGGTCAGCCTACCCATAGGGTCATGTGCCGGAAAAGCTATTTGATGACATCCTTCCAGCTATCGTAACCTTCTAACGTGTTCACCATCACCAAATGCTGCAGTGCTTAGGCCGTTCCCCCCTCTCCGACGACGCACCAAGCCTCGTGCCGTACCAAAATCGCGGGCCAAAGCGAACAAAGCCCCACCGCCCAAGTTGCCAGAATTGGACAAGGACGGAGTACCAGCCGCATTCAACGCAATCTTACGTGCTGCCCGTCGACTTTATGACACCCGTGACAAGCGACGGACACTACTCGCCGATCTGGCCGACGCGGAAATGGAGGGGCTCGATCGTACAACCCTGGTCACATTCATTTGGATGATGAAGGGAATTGAAGACTGGGTGTGTACCAATAGCGAAGTGAGAAAGTCACTTTGGAAGGATGCTGAAAAGCTGCGAAAGCTCGCGGTCACCTTCAACTCCCCAACCGAACTGGAGCGGGTGAAGGCATCAAAGAAAGCCCATACGACAAACTGGGCAAAAACTTACCAAGCACTTGCGTGCTTAGGGTTCGCCTTGGAGTGCGGATACAAGGATCAGTCAGTGGCATTGTGGCGGTTAATTGAGCCTGCCTTGTTACGTGATGTCTTCAACAAGCCCACGGCACTTCAGCGACTATTAACATCAAGGCAAGAAGAGATGCGTCTGCCCCGCATACATAGCCGGGACCATACGCAGGAGTACTCCGAGGAAATTCGACAGCACTTGCACTATCACCGCCGAAAGCACGGCATGGCGAAAACCCAAGAACTTGCTGAGCGAGCGTTCGCGACAATAAAGAAGACGGTCCTTACTCATGCTGGGATAGTGAATATCCATAAATATCCGCCTCCATCTAGCTGGCCCAATCCGTAGATTACTGGCGGATTGAGCCTGCGCAGATTTGCGGGGCGTCTACATCGCATCGCTCTGCGCCAAACGGCAGTCTCTACGCACCGAAAGTGACCCCGGTCGCAATATACTGCGTATGAGGACTTGAAATGCCTTTGGCACATACATATCGCGCCATAACCGCTGCCTATCTGCTTCCCGATAGCGTGCAGGTTAACTTTCACTGTGTTCCCAGGTTTTCACCAGCGGACATTCAAGGATCATTCTATAGATTGGGAGCCAGGTCATCGGGGCTCAACAAGTGGAGCTATCGCTTACCCGTTGGTGCACATAGCTACCCAGTTGCCTTTCAATATATCCCGCAAGGTGGGGTAGTTAACTGCTATGTGACAATCAACATACTGAGCCAGCTCCACTCGCCCAATCCCGGTTCCCTTCCCCCTGAAATCCCTGTCCCGACCAATAGCCGCAATTGGCTTCGGGGATGGCAGACGCGCGCCGACAATCGGCATATCTGGGGCCTCATCGACGGCCGCCTAGCGTCGATACAGGATGCGCTTGTGCGCTTGTTCGCTGGCTTTTGTCGTGAACTCGGCAAAAGCCTACCGGAGGATGTGCTTCGCACCACCAACGTCACACGGGTAGAGGTGTGCGCCGACCTGCGATGCCTCAATCCTCGACACTACGTGCGCGCGCTCGTAACAAGTTTTGCGACCCATCTGGGCGAAGTCGAAGAACGTGCCTACGGACTTACTCCGCCGTACACGCGGCTCATTGGAGCGGGCCATATGGTGTCTGCCGTTCGCAGGCCAGACGAACGCTTTAAGGCGTATTGCAAGACCTCGGCGCGAATTCGCTTGGAGTGCCGGCTTGGTCTTGATGGCTTTCAACGCGCGAAAATAGACCGTCGTCTAAGAGGTGCTCGAACCTTCAACGCATTCTTCCAAGACTGCGCGGAATACTGTGCGTGGTACTTCAATATGCTGCTTCAAGATCATCGCCTAGGTATCAACAGCAATTCCCAGGCAACGCCCTTCGATCTGTTGTCCTGCTTTGCCAGCACTGTCAAAAGCACTCACAAGCTCAGAGAGCTTCTCGACATTCTCGTCTGCGAAGGAAGCATCGCAAACAACTTCGACCGACAACTCATCGACCGGCTCAAGCGGATGACTCCACCTGTCTTGGTTTCGAGCCAGAAGCGTGGCCACAGCACATTTGCGCTCCGTTTCCGTCGAGCCGCGTGGCAATTAAGCCAATGCCAGCAGTCTTTTTCCGCCGCCTCCGCTCGGAGGAGGCCACGGATTTTGAACATTATCCGAGGGGCTAGGCCGCCGAGGTCATGAAGTGTCTGGTCACTTTCAAACGGACCGGGCCGTGACACTCCAAGAGTTAGCCCGATTTCTTCGCATGCGCCCGCGCTCCGCACGGGAGCTTCTGCCGCGCTGGATCCACTCCCATGGTTTCCCTCCACCCCTTCCCTACACGTTCACGTGGGATAGCCACGCCCTCAATCAATGGTTTGCAAGGCAAGCCGGATTGGTGGCAGGTGGATATGCGGCAGCAGCCGAGGATGGATCAACCGATCCGTTCCTGGCCCGGGAACGACGCCGCAGTGAAAGCACCGCCTCACGTACAGACTATCAAAAAGCCTAACGGTCGGACGTACAACTACTTCCGACGGCGGGGGTATCCGCGCGTCGAGCTTCCCCCCTTCAGCGATCCGGAGTTCTGGGTTGCCTACGCCGATGCCCAGAAGCTGCAAAAGCCGTTACCAGGCTCCAGCCTACGGCCCGCACTCGCTGGGACATTCGATGCCTTGGCCATTCGGTACTATGCCTCACAGGCGTTTACCGAGTTGGCTTCGCGGTCGCAGACTGACTATCGTAAGCACATCGAGAAGATGCGCCAGGAATTCGGGGACCTCGAAGTCAAGCGGATGTCACGAGCATTCGTCTTCGAGTATCGGGACCGGCTTACCCGTGACCATGGTTTGCGCACGGCGGCCTATCGCATCGTGGTGCTGCGTCGCCTGCTCTACCAGGCCATCAACTACGGCCTGCGAAAGGACAATCCAGCCGAAAAGCCAGAACTGCGCCAAAACAAGCCCAGAGATCAGGTCTGGAAGAGCGACGACGAGATCAAGTTCCTCGCAGCCTGCGACGCGGCCGAAGATCGACCGGCGCGGCCCCACATACGGCTGGCTTACAGCCTCGCCGTTTATACGGTGCAGCGCCAGACCGACGTGTTGACGCTCGGGCGCGAACACTATGATGGGAAGCGAATTGCGCTGTCTCAGTCCAAGACGGGCAAGCGCATTTGGGTCCCCTGTCACGAGCGGCTAAAGGCCGTGCTGGATGCTCACATCGCGCAGATGCCGAATGGCCAATCGGCCTTTCTCACCACCCGCTCGGGCGGGCCGATGGACGAGAACTACCTGCGCCATGAATGGCGACATGTGACGCTGGCAGCCGGCCTCGACGGCCTGCAGTTCCGGGACTTGAGACGCACAGGCATGGTCCGAATGGCGGAAGCTGGGGCAACGGCAGTCGAGATCAGCGCTGTCTCGGGGCATTCCATCGAGCAGACCACCCGAATTCTCGAAACTTACATCCCTCGCAACGAGCGAATGGCGGCAACAGCGATCAAGCGACAGGAACGCGCTGATCGAAGGCGATCCAAATCACATCGATCCACGACTGTAACGAACCCTTAATCGTAAAGAGTGTTTACCTATGCCAACTTTTGGTCAGCTGCAGATAAAAAACGAGCAGATACGTCAAAAAGAGTATTCGTAAAGGATACCATATCGGCGTGTTTCCGAGGGCGTCGAGTCCGGTTTGACTGATCAAACGCAACATCCATCTCATGGATGATTTGATTGCGAACCTTGAAAACGTCCTTAAATGCTTTGATGTCTGGACAAATGACGCTCGTTGCAATGTCGAACGCCGCCGCTACACGAAAAATCTGCTCGGCCGATTGCAAACTTTCAGAAGTAATATCGTTGATAAGCACATCCAAAAGACTATCCCTGGGCTTTCGGCTGACCAATACATCCGCGATTAGTCGATCAGATAAGCCGTCACCGCGCTTGATCTTCGTCTGTACGAATAGTCGGAACTGGGCGTCTGCTCCTTCGGACCGCTCGATAACAGGCCGCAGCGCATCACGGACAAGCTGCTTGACTAGCGAGTCAAGTCCGGCGCTTGCGAAGACTAGCATCGCTCGAAGCAGATCTTGCTCTTCATCCGTTGTAGTGCCTCTAGACTTACCCGCGCGAAGTTGCGTGTATGAGTGATAGAACGAAGAAGCTACGGCATGAGCATTGGTTAGAATGGTATAGGCTTTATCGCACGCAGTGTTTCCGGGCTTCGAAGGCGTATGGTGGAACTTAGAAGTCATTCTCCATCCTCACTGAGACTTTGAATATCTTGAGTTCCAGGAGGTAGCTTCGAATGCCCTCGGTACCCCGGGTACCCCGGGTAGCCAGGATAGCCGGGATAGCCAGGATAGCCGGGGTAGCCACGATAAGGCGGATAAACGAGCGCGTAAAAGCGACCATTCGGAAAAATCGTTCCCAGATATTGACCGGATGTACTGACAACCGTGTTGTCGCTCCACGGCAGCCAGCCGATCCATTTGCCAGAAGGCGCAAAGACATACTTGTCCGTTGCAGCACGGCGGAATGCGATCCAAACCCCACTGGAATTAAACAGGTGTTGGGTCACCGCGTCTTAAACCGTTACGACTCGTGCTTCGGTTTCGTTGGGTGCCTTCTCGACATGTCGCGCCCGAATGCGCTCCCACTTCGTGTTCGCCCCGAAATGACGAACAAGGAGGTCCCTAGCTTGGATCTCGGATGTCGCAATGACGGTGTAAGTTAGTATCTGACCCTCATTGGTTACGTCGACAGCAAATTCATGCAATGCGTCGCTTCTCGACATCATAGACGCTCCTCAGCTTCCTCTGAAAGAAGCCCAGAATGGCAAATGTGTAAACTCCTGTCCTAGCCCGTGTGTAAACTCCCTCAAAATGGCGAGCACTTGGGGCGTCTTGTTTGACTAGAAAAAGCAAAAAAGCCCCAAATTGCGGGGCTTTCGTGTTTCCGGGAATGGTGGGCGCACCAGGGCTCGAACCTGGGACCCGCTGATTAAGAGTCAGCTGCTCTACCAACTGAGCTATGCGCCCTCCGTGGACGGGAGGCATTGCCCGGCGAGGGGCGGGCTATACCAAGGTGTTTTCCCCTTGTCGAGTCGTCTCGACGTCCCTTGTGTCCAGCCCGGAAGAAATCTGCCTACCGCGTGCGCGGCAATTGCGCATCGCGGTAGACGTTGACCCCGATCAGCAGGCCGCAGGCGAACATCACCGACACCAGCGCCGTGCCGCCGTTGCTGACCAGCGGCAGGGGCACGCCCACCACGGGCAGCAGCCCCATCACCATGGCGGTGTTGATGAACACATAGAGGAACATCAGCGAGGTCACGCCGAGCGCCAGCAGGCGGCCGAAATGATGCTGGCAGCGGAAGGCGATGGAGAACCCCCAGAGCACCACCAGGGCGAACAGCGCCAGCAGGGCGCAGGCACCGACCATGCCCCATTCCTCGACGAAGGTCGTGAAGATGAAGTCAGTCTGCTTCTCGGGCAGGAAGTTCAGCGACGACTGGGTCCCCTTCAGGAAGCCCTTGCCGAACAGGCCGCCCGAGCCGATGGCGATCTTGGACTGGGTGATGTGGTAGCCGGCGCCCAGCGGGTCGCGATCGGGGTCGAGGAACGTGAGCACGCGCTTGCGCTGGTACTCGTGCATGAACGACCAGGCGACCGGCAGGCAGGCCACCGCCGTGACGGCAGCGGCTAGGAACATCCAGAGCCGCACGCCCGCCACGAAGAGCAACGCTCCGCCGCCCATCAGCACCATCATGGCGGTGCCGAGGTCGGGCTGCACCATGACCAGCGCCACCACCACCAGGATCATGGCGAGCGGCGGCAGGGTGTAGAGGAACTGTGAGGCCTGCTCCTTGCGCAGGCCGTGATAGTAGCGTGCCAGCACCAAGATCACGGCGACCTTGGCAATCTCCGAGGGCTGGATCTGCAGCGGACCGATCACCAACCAGCGCTGGGCGCCCATGCCGATCTTGCCGATGACGTCGACGGCGACCAGCAGCAGTACGGAAACGATGTAGATCGGCCAGGCCATCGCCAGCCAGACCTTGGGATGGATCAGCGCCACCACCAGCATCAACCCGAAGGCGGCGCCGTAGCGCACGGCATGGCGCGCCGCCCAGGGCTCGAAACGGCCGCCGGCGGCGGAATAGAGCGCCAGCACGCCAATGCCGGCGATGGCGGTCAGCACCAGGACGAGGCCCCAGTTGATGCGCCAGATCTTCTCGGCAAAGCCGATCGGCGCCGGTGCGTCGAGCGACAGGCTCACCGCGAGGCCATCTTCTTGAAGCCATCGGTGCGGCGCGACGGATCGCGCTTGATGGTCTCGGCCAGCACGTCGCGACCGATCGGCCCCGCGGTCGTACCGCCGGCCATGCCGTGCTCGATGATGACGGCGCAGGCATAGCGCGGCTTGTCGGCCGGACCGAAGCAGACGAACAGGGCGTGATGGCGCAGATGCCAGGGGAGCTGCGCCTGGGTGATGCCGAGCTCACGCTCGCGCTCGGTGATGCGCTTCACCTGGGCGGTGCCCGTCTTGCCGGCGAAGGTGAAGTCGAGCAGCTTGCCGCTCGCATCGCGCCGCAAGGCGCCGGCGGTGCCGAGGCTGCTGTTGACCACGTCGACCATGCCCTGGCGGACGATCTGCAGGTGCTGCGGATTGAGGCGCAGCGACGGCGCGGTCGGCTTGTCGCGCGGCGCCGGCGGCGCCAGCTCCTCTCGCGGCGTCGCCTTGGCCAGCAGCAGATTGGGCTGGACCTCGTAGCCGCCATTGGCGATGCGCGCCGTCATGATGGCGAGCTGCAGCGGCGTCGCCGTCATGAACCCCTGGCCGATGCCGAGGTTGAAGGAATCGCCCGGCTGCCAGGGCTTGCCGACCTTCTCCTGCTTCCAGGCGCGCGTCGGCTGGTTGGCGGACGACTCGCCCGGCAGGCCGAGGTCGCTCACCCGGCCGAAGCCCAACCGATTGGCCATGTCGGCCATGCGATCGACACCGGCGCGCCGCGAAGCTTCGTAGAAGAAGCAATCGCAGGAGCAGGCGATCGCCTCAGTGACGTTGGTCGAGCCGTGGCCGCCCTTCAGCCAGCAATGGAACTTGATGCTGCCGAGTTCGAGGAAGCCGGGACAGGGCAGCCGCGTCCAGGGATCGATCACCTTGGCCTCGAGCGCGGCCAGCGCCGTCACCATCTTGTAGGTCGAACCGGGCGGATAGACGCCGGCAATCGCCTTGTTGTGCAGCGGCCTCTCGGGATTCTCCAAAAGGTCGCGCCATTCGCTCTGGCTGATGCCGCGCGCGAAGGTCGACGGATCGAAGCCCGGCGTCGAGACCATGGCGAGGACATCGCCGGTGATCACGTCCATCACCACGACCGAGCCCGACTGATGCTCCTTCACTTTCTCGGCGACGAAGCGCTGCAGGTCGATATCGATGGTCAGCAGGGCATTGTCGCCGGGCTGGCCTTCGGTGCGGTCGAGCTCGCGGACAACGCGGCCGACGGCGTTGACCTCGACCTGGACGGCGCCGGCGCGGCCGCGCAGATCGTCCTCCAGAGAACGCTCCACGCCCTTCTTGCCGAAGCGCATGGTCGGCAGGCTGAGCACGGGATCGTCGCGGCCGGCCAGGTCCTCGTCGGCGACGCGACCGGTGTAGCCGATGATGTGGCTCATCAGCTCGCCTTCGGGATAGTCGCGCGACTGGCCGAGATCGATGAACACCCCGGGCAGGTCGGGGGCGTTGAACTCCAGCCGCGCCACCTCCTCCCAGCCGAGATTCTCGCGCACCACGACGGGCTGCGAGTTGCGGCTGCGGCGCAGGTCGCGCAGCAGGCGGGTCTTGTCGGCCTCGCCCAGGCCCAGGATCTGGTCCAGCCGCTCGACCAGGAGATCGGCGCCGCGGCCGCGGTCGGACGTCGCCATGGCGCGGAAATTGTTGCGGTTCACGGCCAGCGGCTCGCCGCCGCGCGAGAAGATCAGGCCGCGCGATGGCGGCAGCAGCCGGAGATTGATGCGATTCTCGTCGGCCAACGTGGCGAAGCGTTCGGTCTCGACGACCTGCAGCTGGTAGAGACGGCCGGCCAGGGCAGCCAGCAGCCCGACCTGGGCACCGCCCAGCAGCAGGGCACGGCGGGTGAAGAGGCCGCTGCGCTCCCCGTCGCCTTTGCGGAAATGCTTCGTCATGCCTCCCTCACGACGTCGTCTCGCCCGGCCGCGCCGTGCCGCGCGACAGTTCCGGCACGTTCAGCGGATCGCGCGCCCGCACACGCGCGAGCAGCGGTGCCAGGAGGGGGTAGATGACGACCGTGACGATATACTGCATCAGCGCCGGCACCGGATCGATGGCGGTCCAGGTCCACAGGGTGGTGAAAGCCCAGACCAGCGCGACGAAGCCGAACATCAGGATGCAAAAGCCGACCCATTGGAAGAGGAACGGCACGCCGACCAGGTAGCGACGGTTGGCGACCACGGCGGCGCGAATCAGCACGAAGCCCAGCGCACTGACGCCGACCGGCGCCCCGGGCCCGCCTAGCAGCAGGTCGAGCAGCACTCCCATCGCCAGCAGCAGCGGCCCGGGCAGCCGCTCCGGCGTGGCGAGGCTGAACTGGAAGACGACCAGGGCCGGCAGAAGCGGCAAGGTATCGGAAAGATACGGCGCACGCAGCGGCGCCAGGGTCAGCAGCACGAAGAAGAGCAGGACCGAGCCCGGCAGAGCAGCCCTGCCCCAGCGGTCGAGAGCGGCAAGAGCACCATCCGCGCGCATCTCAACGCGCCTTCTGGCCGGGCATCGGTGCCACCGGCTGCGAGCTGCCCGTACCGCCCACCAGGCCGGTGACGCCGTAATCGACGACGCGCACGAATTCCAGTCGCGAGAAGTCGGCGAAGGGCCGGACGCGGACGCCGCCCTCGCTGGTCTCCACCACTTCGCCGACCGGAATGCCGACCGGGAAACTGCCGCCATGGCCCGAGGTCACGATTCGGTCGCCGCGCTGCACGCCAGCGACGCTCTGCAGGAGCGTGAGCCGCAGACGGGGCGAGTTGTCGCCCGCCAGGATGGCGCGCTCGCGCGTGCGCTCGATCAGCACCGGCAGGCGCGAATTCACGTCGGTGACGAAGAGGACGCGCGCGCTGTTGTCGCCGACTTCGGCGATGCGGCCGGCCAGACCTTCGCCGGTGACGACCGCCTGCCCCGGCGCCACGCCGACCTGGCGGCCGACATTGAGCAATGCACCGCGCACATAGGCGCTCACGCTGTCACCCACGATGCGCGCGGTGATGAAGGAGGCCTCCGGTCCCTCGCGGAAATTGGCGAGCCCGCGCAGTCCCTCGTTCTCGTTCTCGAGGCGGCGGGCGGCGGTCTGCCAGGCGAGCAGCCGGCTGTTCTCCTCGCGCAGCCGGGCGTTCTCCTCGCGCAGCGAGGCGAACTCCTTGAGGTCGGCGATGGCGCGGTTGGCATAGGCAACGGGCCGGGCGATCGCCTCGAGCACCGGGCTCGCGAAGTCGAGCGCCACGACACGGGCATGCTCGACCAGGACGGTGTCGGCCTTGCCGATCAGCATGATGACGAAGGCCGCGACCACAAGCAGGCCCAGGGCAAAGCGCTGCACCACCGTGCGCACCTGGCCCGCGACCACCTCGAAGTCGTCCCGAATCGCCATGCTCGGCTATTCTACTCCAACTCGCCCGGCTTCTCCTCTCCGGCGTTGTCGGGGAGTCTGCGAAGGGGAGGAAATCCCTTTAGTACATCGACGACAAAACGCCGCGCAGGCGCGTGATGTTCTCCACAGCGTGGCCGGTCCCCAGCGCGACGCAGAGCAGCGGATCCTCGGCCACCGAAACCGGCAGGCCAGTCGCCTGGCGCAGCACGGTGTCCATGTTGGCGAGCAGCGCCCCACCACCGGTGAGCACAATGCCCTTGTCGACGATATCGGCCGCAAGCTCGGGCGCGGTGTTCTCCAGCGCGACCTTCACGGCCTCGACGATGGCGCTGACCGGCTCCTGCAGGCTTTCGGAGATCTGCCGCTCGGTGATGATCAGTTCCTTGGGCACGCCGTTCATCAGGTCGCGCCCCTTGATCTCCATGGTCCGGCCCTCGCCGTCATCCGGCGGGCAGGCCGAGGCGATGGTCTTCTTGATGCGCTCAGCCGAGCTCTCACCGACCAGGAGGTTATGGTTGCGGCGGATGTAGGCGATGATCGCCTCGTCCATCTTGTCGCCGCCGACGCGCACCGAGCGCGGATAGACGATACCGCCCAGCGACAGCACCGCCACTTCCGTGGTGCCGCCACCGATATCGACGACCATCGAGCCGGTCGGCTCGGTGACCGGCAGGCCGGCGCCGATCGCGGCGGCCATCGGCTCCTCGATCAGCCAGACCTTGCGGGCGCCGGCACTTTCGGCGGATTCCTGGATGGCGCGGCGCTCGACGGCTGTGGAGCCGGAGGGCACGCAGACGACGATCTGGGGATGGGCGAAGCTGCGCCGATTGTGCACCTTCGAGATGAAGTGCTTGATCATCGCCTCGGCGACTTCGAAGTCGGCGATGACGCCGTCGCGCAGCGGACGGATCGCCTGGATGTTGCCGGGCGTACGGCCCAGCATCATCTTGGCCTCTTCGCCCACGGCAAGAACCTGCCGCTTGCCGCTCTGCGTGGTCAGCGCCACGACGGACGGTTCGTTGAGAACGATGCCCCGACCCTTCACATAGACCAGCGTATTGGCCGTGCCGAGGTCGATGCCCATGTCCGCCGAAAATAGCCCGATGACGCGCGACAGCATTGAGTTAAGTCTCTGTAATTGCGGCGAAATCTTGATTTATTGGCGCCATTCCTGGGTCCGGCGCCGAGGTGCGACCGGGTTTAGACCGGCGGACCAACGCTCGCAAGGCGATTCAGGCCATGCGGCCTGCAACCACGACGCCGGCGTGTTCCTCTTTCGTGCGATGGCAAGAACAGGCGCGCCGACTGCATGGAGTCGCGGCATCTAGAGCCCCATCATCTTGGCGATGGTGTTGCGCTGGATGTCGTTGGTGCCGCCGCCGATCGAACCCACGCGCGTGTCGCGGAACAGGCGCTGGATATCGTGCGCCATCGTGTAGCCGGCGCCGCCCATGATCTCCATGGCGAGGTGGGCGCATTTGAATTCGCCGTCGGTGCCCTGGATCTTGGCGATCGCCGTTTCCTCGACGGGATCGAGCCCGGCATCGAGCATGTCGGCCAGGCGATAGGTGAGCGCTTGGGTGGAGCGCAGCATGATGCGCATGTCGGCGAACTTGTGCTGGATCGCCTGGAACTTGGAGATCGGCTGGCCGAACTGCACGCGCTCCTGGGCGAAGCGCTTGGCGTACTCGATGGCGAAATGCATGTTGCCGCAGGCCTGCGCGGCAAGACAGAGCCGCTCGAGGTTCAGCCCCTTCATCAGGCCGGACCAGCCGCGATTCTCCTCGCCGATCACATGGTCCGCCGGCACGAAGACGCCGTCGAAGAAGATCTCGTTGGGGTGCGTGGTGCGCCGGCCGAGCGTTTCCAGCGGCTTCATGGTGAGCCCCGCCGCCCGCGCGTCGACCCAGAACAGCGTGACGCCCTTGTGCTTGGCTTCGCTGTCGGTCTTGGCCACCACCATCAGGTAGTCGGCGACGTGGGCCGCGCTGATATAGAGCTTCTGGCCGGTGAGCCGGTAACCGTTGCCGTCGCGCACGGCACGCGTCTTGATGCCCGACGCATCGGAGCCGGTGTCGGGTTCCGAGAGCGCAAAGGCCGATTTCAGGCGACCGGCGCAGATCTCCGGCAGGTAGCGGCGGCGCAGATGCTCGCCGGCAGTGAGCTGCAAGTGCATGCCGCCATAGACGACGGTCGGCAGGTAGAGCGAGGAGGCGCCGCTGTAATGCCGCGCCAGCGCCTCGACCAGGATCACCAGATCCTTGCGGCTGCCGCCCATGCCGCCATAGGCAGGATCGTAAGGCAGCGCCATGTAGCCCGCTTCGGCCAGCGCCTTGAACGCAGCCTGCGGAAACTCCGACTCGGCATCGAGGCGTCGCACTTCCTCCGCCGGCAACACGCGCGCCAGGAGTTCGGCGACGTTGCGCCGGATCAGCTTCTGCTCTTCGGTCAGGCCGAATTCGTCGAGATCGGTCATCTCGCGATTGTGCAACGAGCGCGCGCGAGAAGTGAACCCCGTGCCTCGCTCGCGTTTCGCAGTGTCGCGTTCACGCATCGCTCATGTGTCCTCTCCTGCTTCGCGGGAGAGGAAGGGACCCGTTGCGCAGCAACGGGGAGGTGAGGGCTGTCGATCCGGGAAGGGGTCTGCGCGTTGAGACGGCCTGACCCACCTCACCTCCCCCATGCTGCGCATGGGGCCCCTTCCTCTCCCCCCGCGATGACGCGGGCGGAGAGGACGAAAAACGCGATGCGCGGATCCAACACTGCGCCTCGCAAACGTCAGTCGAGCGTCAGGCCGATCTTGCGGATGAGGCCGCCCCATCGTTCGGCTTCGCCGCGATAGGTGTCGCGGAAGGCGTCCGGCGTCAGCGGCGGTGCCGGCACCGCGCCGAGCTCAGCGATGCGCGCGCGATAGGCGGCACTCTGCGTGATGGCGAGCAGCTCGCGGTTCGCCTTGTCGACGATCGGCCGCGGTGTGCCCTTGGGCGCCAGCACGCCGTACCAGCCGGCGATGTCGAAGCCGGCGAGCCCCTGCTCCATCATCGTCGGTACGCCGGCCAGGGTCTCGTGCCGCTCGGCCATGGTCACGGCGAGGCCGCGGATCTTGCCGCCGGCGATCCCCGCCCGCGCCTCTCCCATCGGCGAGACGAAGGCATCCACCTCGCCGCTGGACAGCGCCAGGATGGTTTGCGGCACGCTGCGATAGGGCACCATCTCGGCACGGCCGCCGATCGTCTGCAGATAGAGTTCTCCCACCAGATGAGCGAGGCTTCCCGGCGAGACGTTGGCGATCGTCACCTTGCCGGGATGGGCGCGGATATAGTCGGCGAACTCGGCCATGGTCCGCACCGGCAGGCCATCGCGGACCAGGATGGCAAAAGGCGCATAGGCGAGCGCCGCCACCGGATCGAAATCGCGTTCGACGTCGTAGAGCAGGTTCTGATAGGCAAAGGGATTGGTGACCACCAGGCTCGCGATACAGAAGAGCAACGTGTAGCCGTCGGCCGGCGAACGGGCCGCGATCTGGGCCGAGATGCCGCCGCCCGCCCCCGGCTTGCCGTCGAGGTAGAAGCGCTGTCCCAACCGGTCGGAGAGGGCCTCGAACACGATGCGCGCATGCGTATCGGTGATGCCGCCGGTCGAGGGCGAGACGACGCGCACCGTCCTGGCCGGCCAGTCGGTCGCACGCGCACCGCCCACCGGCATCGCCGACAGGCCGAGAGCCGCCGACCCGATGAACCCCAAAGTGCGACGGCGCGTCGGGCTAGAGGCCGCCTCCCCCGTGGTCATGTTCGCTTCCTCCTGTTCTTGCTTGAAGAAAGGTCCGCACTTCGTGCGCCACGGCGTCGGGCTTCTGCAGCGTGGCGACATGGCCGGCTCCCGGGACGGTCACGGTGCGGGCGCCGGCGATCTCGCGGGCCAGCGACAGCGTGTGCGCCGGCGGAATGAGCCGATCCTCGGCCGCTGCCAGCACCAGGGTCGGCGCTGCAATCGCCGCCGGGGCGTAGACCAGGGGCTGCACCAGGATCCCGGCGCGGCGCTGGCGTTGCGCGGTATTGCGCTTGCTGCCGTTGAAGATCTCGACGACCTCGGGATGGGCCGCGATATGCTCGGCGGGAAAGAAATAGGTCGCGATCTCGGATGCCGTGCCCGGCAGGCCGGTGCGCAAGGTCGCCAGCCGGGCGAACACGTCCGGATTGAGCGCGGTGGGCGGCGCGCCCGGTCGGAAGGTGCTGGACAGCACCAGCCGATCGACGCGCGTGGGGTGATGCGCCGCCAGGACTTGTGCAACGACCCCACCCAGCGACGTGCCAAAGACATGCGCCCGGCGATATCCGAGCGCCGCGATCAGCTCGGCCGCGTCCTTCGCCATCTCGGCGACACCGTACGCCGACGCCGGATTGGTCGTGCCGCCGGAGTCGCGCTGATCGTAGGCGATGACGGTGAAGTGTGCCGCCAGCAGCACCCCAAAGGTATCGAACATCGAATGGTCGGCTTCGGCGCCGTGGATCAGCAGCAGCGGCGGGCCCTCGCCGCTCTGCTTGAAGGCGATCGAGGTGCCGTTGGCATCAATTCGGCGCATCAATGCAGCACTCCCCCGAGCGCACCGGCCAGTTCGCGCGCCGGATCGGCCGGCAGGTAGGGCATGCGCCAGGCGACATGGCCGTCCGGCCGTACCAGCGCCGCACCGCGCAGCCCCATCTGGATGCCGTCGGCAGGATGGGCGTTGGGCAGGTGCTGCAGGTTGAGCGGAATGCCGAGCTTGTTGGAAACGTTGCGGCCGGCTTCGAGCCAGTCGCCGCCCATCGGACCCGCGACCACCGTGAAGTCCTGGTCGAACCAGTCGAGCGTCGAACGCTTGCGCGCGGCATCGAGCCAGAGATGGGGAAAGCGCCCACCCGGCCGGTCGCTCGGCGTGTAGACACGCGTGAGATGGCCGCCGCGCGGCGTGCCGTCGGGAATCACGGCGCCCTCTTCGTAGGAGAAACCCAGCGCCTGGCCGATGCTGTGCAGGTGATTGTCGAGGTCGTTGATCCAGAAACGGATATGGTCCTCGTTGCCGGCGCGGATCGCTTGGTCCATGCGCAGGAAGCGGATGCGGTTGCCGTAGCTGAAATCGGCATTGGACTGCGCCACCGGGCGCCGCTCGCTGTCATAGCTGTCGAGCAGCCGGTCAGACGCCCAGCCCCGCAGCACGTAGACCAGCTTCCAGGCGAGGTTGTGCGCGTCCTGCACGCCGGAGTTCAGGCCGAAGCCGCCGGTCGGTGGAAAGCGGTGAGCGGCATCGCCGACCAGGAAGACGCGCTGCTTTCGGAACTGCGCCGCGACCTGCTTGCTCATCCGCCAGATCGAGCGGTTGAGCAAGGTCACATCGAGATCGGGCACGCCGACATGATCGCGGATGATCTCGATCGTCTCGGCGTCGGTCCAAGGCCGCGGCCGGTCGTCCTTCTGATCGCCGATCTGGATGACGCTCAGCCAGCGGTCGCGGCCGTTGGTGTTGAGGATGCCGGCCCGCCGCGCCTTGGATGTCTTGGAATAGACCTGATAGCCGGCGGCCTCGCGCGCCAGCGGGAAGCGCGACAGGTCGGCGCGCCAATATTCGTTCAGCAGCACGGCAAGGGTCGCCGGCCCCACCATGTCGATGCCGGCAGTGCGTCGCGTCTGGCTGCCGGCGCCGTCGCAGGCCAGGAGATACTTGGCGTGCCAGCGCTCGCTCTCTCCGCTCTCGACCGAGCGGATCTCGGCGATCACGCCGTCGTCGGTCTCCTCGAAGCCCAGGAACTCGGTGGAGAAGCGGACCTGCACCAGGTTCGAATGCTCGATGACGCGGTAGATCTCCTCCTCGACCGCGTCCTGGGCGACCAGGCACTTCCAGGCCGGCGTCTGGCCGAGATTGGGTTCGGGCCGCGAGCGGCCGATCTCGCGGCCGGCGATGCTCTCGACCTGGACGAACATGTCGGAGTTGTCCTGCAGGCCGCGGTCGCGGATGCGCTGCTCGATCCCCCACTGCCGGAAGATCTCCATGGTGCGCACCCAGCAGCCGCGCGACTTGGGATGGTCGGTCGTGGTCGGGCTTTTCTCGACGATCAGCGCGTCGATGCCGAAACGGTCGAGCAGCAGCCCCATCGCCAGGCCAACCGGTCCGCCGCCCACGATCAGTACCGACGTCCTGCGCGGCGTTTCCACGGCGTCGCCCATGCACGCTCCTCCCTGTCCTTGTCGTCGGGAGAAGTTTGCGCGCGGCATCCTATCTCACAAGAATATGTTTGATATAGTCTCCATCTCATTTCGAGATGATTGGGATGATCCATGGATCTGCGTCAGTTGCGCTACTTCGTGACGGTCGCCGAACGCGGCGGCTTCGGCGCCGCCGCCAGCGCCCTCAACGTGGCGCAGTCGGCGCTCAGCCGTCACATCAAGCTGCTCGAGCACGAGCTGGGCGGCGCCCTGCTGGAACGCAGCGTGCGCGGCGTGGCGGTCACCGAAGCCGGCAAGGTGCTGCTGGCGCGCGGCCGCTGGCTGCTCGGCGCCTTCGACGACATCAAGACCGCCGTGCTGACCGAGAATCGCGAGCCGAGCGGCACGGTGCGGCTGGGCGCACCATCGAGCCTGGCCGACATCTTCTATTTTCCGTTGGCCCGGCTCTTCGCCGAGCGCTTCCCGCGCGTGAAGCTGGAGCTGAGCGACGGCTTGACCGAGGAGATGACCGACCGCCTGCTGCGCGGCGACCTCGACGTCGCCATCGTCTCGGCGCCGCGGCCCAACGACCATCTCGACTACGAAACCCTGGTCGTCGAACAGATCTTCCTGATCGGCCCGCCCGGCGACCGGCTGCTGGGCCGTGGATCGATTACGCGGCAGGAGTTCGACGAGCTGCCGGCCGCCGTGCTGCCGCTCGGCCGCAGCCCGTTCCGGTCGGACACGCCCTCGTCATTGCGCGTCGAGAGCATGACGCCCTTGAAGCAGATGGTGGCAGCGGGCCTCGGCTACGGGCTGCTGCCCTACTCCGGCATCCACCAGGAGGTCGCCGCCGGAACGCTCGCGGCAGCACGCCTGCCCTGGATGCACGCCAACCGCGTGATCGCCCTGCCGCGCGGCCGCCCCGTCGGCCGGCCGACACGCGAGACCGTGTCGGCTCTGAAGGAGGTCTGCCGCCGCCTGATCGACGACGGCAAGATCCTCACGATGGCCGAGACACGGCGCGTCAGTCGAACACCACGACGCCGCGCGCGACCTCGCCGGCCATCATCTTCTTGAAGCCCTCGTTGATCTCCGAGAGCTTGTAGGTACGGCTGATCAGGCCGTCGATGTTCAGCCGCTTGTTCATGTAGTGCTCGACCAGCACCGGGAAATCGAGGTCGGGCCGCACTGAGCCGTAGAAGGTGCCGCTCACCTTCTTCTCGCTGAACACCATGGCGAAGGGCGAGTACTGCGCGCGCATGTCGGGTCTTGGCACGCCGACCGCCACGGCATGGCCACCCGGTGCCAGGGCGTCGATGCCCAGCGCCTGCGTCCTGTCGATCGAGACTGCGTCGAAGGAATAGTCGACGCCGAGGCCGCCGGTGATCTCCTTGATCTTCTTCACCGGGTCGTTGTCGGTCGCGGTGTTGACGGTGTGGGTTGCACCGAAGGTCTTGGCCATCTCGAGCTTGTTGTCGAGAATGTCGGCGGCGATGATCTTCGAGGCGCCCGAGAGCATGGCGCCCTGCACAGCATTGAGGCCGACGCCGCCGCAACCGATCACCAGCACCGTCGAGCCTGCTTCGATCTTGGCGTGCCGCGTCACCGCGCCGACGCCGGTCGCCACGCAGCAGCCGACCAGAGCGGCCTGCGGCCAGGGCATGTCCTTGCGGATCGGCACCACCATCTCTTCCGGCACGACGACCTCCTCGGCGAAGGTGCCGATGCGCGCCATCTGGTTGATGCCCTGGCCCTTGTGCTTCAGCCGCAGGGTGCCGTCGTAGAGCGAGCCCGGCGGCACTGACGCGCGACCGATGCAGAGCACGGTGCGGCCCTGCGTGCAGTAGCGGCAGCGGCCGCAATGCGGCCGGAAGGAGAAGATCACATGATCGCCCGGCTTCACGGTGGTGACGCCGGGGCCGCATTCGAGGATCTCGCCGGCCGCTTCGTGGCCCGGCACGATCGGCATGGGCGACGGCCAGTCGCCATTGATGACGTGCCAGTCGCTCTGGCACACGCCCGACGCCCTCATCTTCACGCGTACTTCCATCGCCTTCGGCGGATCGAGCTTGCACTCGACGATCTGCAGGGGTTCGTTGGGCTTGAACAGAACCGCGGCCTTCATGGCGTCTCCTCTCGCATTTCTTCCATCGGTGGTGCGCGCATAGTAGCGGCTTGACCGGGTCCGGGAAGCACGTTCAACTCGTCGAAATTCTCCTGGGGAGGAGACGAAGATGCGCGGACCGAACCGTCGAGCCATCTTGCGCAGTGCCGGCGGCGCTTCGGTGCTTGCTTCCGGACTGCTCGCGGCGCCACCGATCCTGGCCCAGACCAAGTCGGCCTTCGCCGGCACGACCATCAACGCGTCGTGCTTCCAGACGACCTACTTCGAATATCTCAAGGCCTACCTGCCCGAGTTCGAGCAGAAGACCGGCATCAAGGTGAATTTCACCATGCAGGCCTTCCCCGTCTACAACCAGCGCACCGACCTCGAACTGTCGACGCGCGGGTCGGCGCTCGACGTCTGCAACGTCACCTTCATCTATTCCGGACGCTGGATCGGTGCGGGGTGGCTCACCAGCCTCGACAGCTTCACCAAGGATCCGAAGCTGACGCCGGCGGACTGGGCACCGGAGGACTTCGCCGGCGGCCCGCAATCGGCGATGCAGAATGCCAAGGGCGAGACCTTCGGCTTCACCTGGGAAGCGGGCGCCATGATCCTGGCGGCCGCACGCTATGATCTGATCGAGAAGCAGGGCCTCGGCCTGCCGCGGACCTTCGACGAGCTGATCAAGGTCTGCGACGCCGTCCACAACAAGGACAATGTCGCGGCCTTCACGGCCGACAAGCTCCATCATTGGAACTGGATTCCCTACCTGATGGGCGTGGGCGGCAATGTCTTCAAGGCGCCGCCCGAGAACCTGACACCGACCCTGGACACGCCGGAGGCGGCGCAGTCGGCGGAATGGTACGCCAACCTCCTGACCAAGTACGGCCCCGACGGCATCCTCTCCTATTCCGACGACCAGTCGATGCGGTCACAGATGTCGGGCCGGGCCAATATCCGCACCCAGGCGATCACCTGGATGGTGCCGCTTGCCAAGCATGCCGAAAGCACGGTGCAGAAGACGGTGCGCTACGGCCTGATGCCCGAGGGACCGAAGGGCAATTTCCCCGGCTCCAACAGCCACGGCCTCGGCATTCCCGCCGGCTCGCGCAAGAAGGAAGCGGCCTGGGAGTTCATCAAGTGGGCGCTGTCGAAGGAGACGGTCTCGATGATCGTCAAGAACCACGGTTATCCCAGCGTCTGCCGGCTGTCGGTGATCAACGGTCCGGAATTCAAGCAGGTCCTGACCCTGAACGGCCAGGACGTCGCGTCGCTGTTCCTCGAGGTGCTGCAGCTCGGCGGCAAGACCGGCTACATGAAATACCGCACCGTTCCGGTCTATCCGCAGGTCGGCGACAAGATCAACAAGGCGATGGAGCGTGTCGCCACCCGCCAGCAGGCGGCGCCGGCGGCGTTCAAGCAGGCCCAGACCGAAGCCCTGCAAGACCTGCAGAAGGCCGGGATCAAGGTTGACCTCTAGCGCCCTCGCCGGCCGCGCCCCCATGGAAACCGGCACAGGTACCGGCACCACGCGGGCGCAACACCGCTTCTTCATCCTCTGCGTCGCGCCCTCGCTGGCGGTGCTGGCGCTGATCACTTTGTTGCCGTCGCTCTATCTTCTCGCGACGAGCTTCACGCCGCTCAGCCTCACGCGCCCCGAGACCTTGTGGGACTTCTCCACGCCACTGGAAAATTACTCCCATCTGCTACAGGACTCGCGCCTGCATAATTCGGTCTGGGTGCAGATCAAGCTGTCCTTCTGGACGGTCCTGCTGCAGCTCCTGATCGGGTTGGCGCTCGCCCTGCTGCTCAACATCAGATCGCGCCTGCTGGAAGCGCTCAGGACCGTGTTCCTGATCCCCATGGTCCTGCCGCCGATCGTCGTCGCGATCATCTGGAAGGTGATCTACACCCCCGACATCAGCCCGCTGCACGGCCTTCTCGGCCTGCTCGGCTGGAACGTGCCGGCCCTGATCACCGATCCCGACTGGGCGCTTACCGCGATCATCATCGCCGACACTTGGGAGTGGTTTCCCTTCACCATGCTGATGGTGCTGGCCGCCCTGCAGATGATGCCGCAGGAGCTGCTCGATGCCGCCAAGGTCGACGGCGCCTCGCCCTGGCAGCTCACCTGGCACATCACCCTGCCCTTCATCAAAGGCGTGCTGCTGGTCGCCGGCCTGTTTCGCCTGATCGATTCGATCAAGGCCTTCCCCCTGATCTTCATCCTGACCGAAGGCGGCCCGGGCAACGTCACCGAGGTCACCAACTACTATTCGTTCCTGCAGGCCTTCAATTTCTCCTATCTCGGCTTCTCGAGCGCCATCACGGTCGCCCTGCTCGCCGCGACAGTCGCGCTGAGCTGGCTGATCGTCCGCCTGGTCGGCTGGGGCAACAAGATTGACTGACCGCCGTCCCTCAAGAAAGCGCGCCGGGCGAGGCGACCGGTGGGCCCTGCAGGCGCTGGCCGTGGTGCTGGCGCTGCTCGCCCTCTCGCCGTTCCTGTGGCTGCTGCTGATGTCGTTCAAGACCAATGCCGAGATCTTCCGGTTTCCGCCACGGCTTTTCTTCGAGGCCACTATGGCCAACTACGGTGCGCTCTGGACCTCGGAGTTCCGCAATTCCTTCGCCAACAGCCTGATCGTCAGCGTCGTCTCGACCCTGTTGTCGCTGGCGATCGGCGTGCCGGCCGCCTATGCGCTGTCGCGCTGGACCTCACGGGGAAGCGGCACGATCACCTTGTGGATCCTGGCCAGCCGCATGGCGCCGCCAATCGCCTTCACGATCCCCTACTTCCTGGTCTATCGCCACCTCGAGCTTCTCGACACGCTGACCGGCCTGATCATCATCTATCTCACCTTCAATCTCTCGCTGGTGATCTGGATGATGCGCCCCTTCTACGACCAGCTGCCGCGCTCCCTCGAGGAGGCGGCCTGGATCGACGGCGCCACGCTCTGGCAGGGTTTCACCCGCATCATCCTGCCGCTGTCCGGGCCGGGGCTCGCCGCGACGGCGATCCTCTGCTTCCTGTTCGCCTGGAACGACTTCTTCTTCGCCCTGATCCTCACCCGAACGGAAGCGATGACGGCGCCTGTAGCGGTCGTCAATTTTATGAATTACGAGGGATGGGAGTGGGGCCGCATTGCCGCCGGCGGCACCATGATCATGCTCCCTGTCCTGATCTTCTCTTTCGTGGTGCGACGCTACCTCGTCCACGGCCTGACCGGCGGTGCGTTGAAGGGATAGCCGTTTCATGACCAATACCCTGCTGATCACCGGCGGCGCCTCGGGCATCGGCGCCGAGACCGCCCGCCGGGCCGTGGCACTGGGCTACCGGATTGCCGTCAACTATCGCTCACGCGACGGCCAGGCCAAGGCACTGGTCGCCGAGATCGAGGCGAAGGGCGGCAAGGCCGTCGCCCTGCCCGGCGACATGGCGCAGGAAGCCGACATCGTGCGCCTGTTCACCGAAACGGAGCGTGCCCTGGGGCCGATCACCCACCTCGTCAACAGCGCCGGCATCGATCCTGTCCGCTGCCGCGTCGACGAATACGACACGGCCACCCTCGAACGGCTGTTCGCGATCAATGTCGTCGGCCTGATGCTGTGCTGTCGGGAAGCCACCCGCCGCATGTCGACCAGGCATGGCGGCAAGGGCGGCGCTATCGTCAACGTCTCGTCGATGGCCGCCACCTTGGGCGGGCGCAAGGCCGCCTCGGCCTATGCCGCGACCAAGGGCGCGGTCGATGCCTTCACCAAGGGCTTCGCCCGCGAGGTCGCGGCCGAAGGTATCCGGGTCAACTCGATCCGGCCCGGCGCGGTCACGACCGAGATGACCCAGGATCGGCTGAGCGACACGGCCGTGCGCGATGCCATCGCCGCCTCGATCCCCATCCAGCGCATCGGCGAAGCGCACGAGATCGCCGACGCGATCCTGTGGCTGCTGTCGGACCAGGCGTCCTTCATCACCGGTGCCATGCTCGATGCGTCCGGAGGCGGCTATGTCATCTGAGGCCAAGGTCCTGCTGATCACCGGCGGCGGATCGGGCATCGGCGCCGAAACCGCCCGCCGGGCCGCCGCGCGGGGCTACCGGATCGCCGTCAACTACCGCTCGCGCGAGGCAGAGGCCAAGGCGGTCGTGGCGGAGATCATCGGCAAAGGCGGCCAGGCCGTTGCCCTTCCAGGTGACATGGCGCGCGAGGCCGACATCGTGCGCCTGTTCGACGAGACCGAACGCGCCCTGGGCCCGGTCACCCACCTTCTCAACAGCGCCGGCATCAATGGCCGGCGGGGCCGGGTCGAAGAATACGACGCGGCCAATCTGGTGCATGTCCTCACGGTGAACGTGGTCGGCCTGATGCTCTGCTGCCGCGAAGCCGCCCGGCGCATGTCGACCCGCCACGGCGGAAAGGGCGGCGCGATCGTCAATGTCTCGTCGATGGCCGGCACGCTCGGCGGGCGGCCCGGGTCGTCAGCCTATGCCGCCAGCAAGGGCGCGGTCGACGCCTTCACCAAGGGCTTTGCCCGCGAGGTGGCGGCCGAAGGCATTCGTGTGAATGGCCTGCGGCCCGGCATGGTGCTGACCGAGATGACGGAAGGCCGGCTGAATGACGTGGCGTTTCGCGAAAGCATCGAGGCGTCGATCCCGATGGGCCGTATCGGGCGAAGCGGCGAGATCGCCGACGCGGCGCTGTGGCTCCTGTCGGACGAAGCCTCCTTCATCACCGGCGCGATCGTCGATGCGTCAGGTGGGGGATACAGGATCTGAAACTCATCGGACCGCGGGCCTCCAGGCCCACATTCAAAGATCATGAGCGGGCCTGGAGGCCCGCGGGTCCAAAAGAATAGAGGCGCCGAAACCGGCGCCTCCTTCTTAGTCCGATCAGCTCGACGCGCTTAGTTGCGCGCCTTGTCGACCAGGGCCTTTTCCTTGATCCACGGCATCATGCCACGGAGCTTCTCGCCGACCTGCTCGATCGGGTGCTCGGCCATCTTCTTGCGCATGGACTTGAACGAAGCCTGGTTGACCTTGTTCTCCAGCATCCAATCGCGCGCGAAGCGGCCGGACTGGATGTCCTCGAGGACGCGCTTCATCTCGGCCTTGGTCTCGGCCGTCACGATGCGCGGGCCCGAACGGTACTCGCCGTACTCCGCGGTGTTGGAGATCGAGTAGTTCATGTTGGCAATGCCGCCCTCGAAGATGAGGTCGACGATCAGCTTCACCTCGTGCAGGCACTCGAAGTACGCCATCTCCGGCGCGTAGCCCGCCTCGACCAAGGTCTCGTAGCCGGCCTTGATCAGCTCGACCAGACCGCCGCACAGCACGACCTGCTCGCCGAACAGGTCAGTCTCGCACTCTTCCTTGAACGAGGTCTCGATGGTGCCGGCGCGACCGCCGCCGACCGCCGAGGAGTAGCTGAGCGCGATCTCGAGCGCGTTGCCCGACGGGTTCTGCGCCACCGCCACGAGGCAGGGCACGCCACCGCCACGCACATACTCGGAACGCACAGTGTGGCCGGGACCCTTCGGCGCGATCATGAACACGTCGAGGTCGGCACGCGGCGACAGCAGGTTGAAGTGGACGTTGAGGCCATGGGCGAAGGCGAGCGCAGCGCCCTGCTTCATGTTGGGGGCCAGGTCGGCGTTGTAGATGTCGGACTGCAGCTCGTCCGGCGTCAGCACCATCACGATGTCGGCCCACTTGGCACCATCGGCCGGGCTCATCACGGTAAAGCCGGCGCCTTCGGCCTTCTTCGTCGTCGCCGAGCCGGGCTTCAGGGCAATGCGCACATCCTTGACGCCGGAATCGCGCAGGTTCATGGCGTGGGCGTGGCCCTGGCTGCCGTAGCCGACGACAAGGACCTTCTTGCCCTTGATCAGGTTCACATCGGCGTCGCGATCGTAGTAGACACGCATAGGGCCCATTCCTCCTGGCAGTGCGCTCTTGGCAATAAACGGGGCTTACTAGACAACCCAGCCCACAAACACCAGTCTGGAATCCTGCCTCTTCGCATGTCCGCCCTGCATTCCCTCCTGCCCCTGCTTGCCATGTCCTTTTTCCTCGGCGGCTGCTGGTACAGCTCCTCCGTTTCCGGCAGCAAGGACGGGACGTCGCAGATGCGGCGGATCGACCAGGCCAATGCCAGCACCACACCGCAACAGGCCCAGGCGCTCATCAGCGGCAAGACCTGGCGCGCGACCGGAAGCCTCTATGGTCCAGCCGTCCACTATTCTACACCTGACGGGCGGGATTTTGTCTGGTTCCTCGAGAGACGGCAGGTCGTCGCGGGCGAATGGAAAGTCGAAACCGGCGCCGCGGGTTCTAGTGGAGCCTTGGTTACGAAGGTCTGCCTGCGCTACCCCGGCGAGGCGACCCATCCGATCAGCAAGGCCGTGGGCGCCGACTGGTACTGTCAGGCCGCCGGTTCGGTCTTCGAATGGGTGGGCGAACGGGTAGACGGCGATCCACTCGGTCTCGCCAGCCGGAGCGAGCTGCCGTTCGTCTCCCGCCACAAGAACCAGAGCATCAGCCAGTTGCAGGCGCTGCTGCCGCGCTAGACTTCAAAGGACCTCAACGCTCATGTCGATCTTCCGCTTTTCGTCGCTCCTCACCATGGCCGCGCTGGCCCTCGGCGCCTGCTCCAATCCCGATCCAGAGGCGCCCACGACGCCGGCCGTGGCCATGCCAGGCATCGACTATGCCGTCGCCAATTCGACACCCGGCGAAGCCGAGCGCGCTATGAGCCACAAGACCTGGCTGTGGACGCGCGGCCCCGGGCCGGCGCAGATCCACTACACGACCGCGGACGGCCGCGACTTCGTCTGGCTGGTCGGCGAGCGACGCATCTTCAAGGGCGAATGGAAGACGCAATCGACGACGGAGAGTGGCACTGGATCATTGATCCAGGTCTGCCTGCGCTATCCCGGCGTCAATGTCGGCGGCCTCAGCAGCAATTGGACCTGCCGCCCGGCCGGCACCTTCTTCGTCGAAATGCAGCAGCGCGAGAGCGGCGATCCCCTGCGTATCGCCGGCCGCACCCAGGCGCTGTTCGTGCTCACGCAACCGCCGGCCAACCTCGCCGAGGTCGAAGGCCGGGTCGCGGCCATTCAAGGCATACGCAACTGACGTCGGACAGCGACGTCACACGCTGACGTCAGATGAGGGCGTGCACGATCATCAGGCCGGTGAGCAGACCGATCGAGGTGACGATCGCCGTCAGGAAGCCGATCGCGGCGAACAGAACCGCGAACAGCGGCACCAGCAACAGCCCCAGCGCGCCCACGATCGCCGCGCTGCCCGGACGCGCCGCCGCGAAAGCCTTGAAATCAAAGGCCCCAGAGGGGCGCGCCTCCGCCCCCATGGCGGCAAGACGGGCCAGCCGATCGCTGGTCGACGGCGTCAAGGCGAGCGCCAGCGTCCGGCGGTCGCTGGCCGAGCGACGCGCGGCCGTCGGCGCGGCAATGAAAAGATAGGCGAAGGCCTCGCCGCCCGGCGGCGGATCGACGGCGCCGATCTTCTCCAGCGCCTTGGCGAAGGCTTCGGGGTTGCGCGCAAGCTGGACCACCCGCGCATCCGTCCAGTAGCAGCGATTGCGCCACAGCAGGGCGAGCGGTGGCCCCAGGCACAGCGACGTCCAGAGAAACAGCACGAGCTTGTAGAGCGCCGACGCCAGATAGAAGGGCAGGATGGCGAAGCGCAGGACCTTGCCGACGATCGGCGGCGCGCCGCTGGCCAGCCTGTCGAGATCCGGCAGCGCCTCGGCCTGCAGCCCCTCCTCCAGGCCGTCACCGACCCGTCCCAGCGCGTCGATGCCGGGCCGCGGCGTCACCGAGACGCGCAGCAGGTCGCCCAGGGTGCGCCAGGCGCCGCCGCGCAGCGGCAGGTCGAGCAGGGTCAGGAAGAAGCCCAGGGTCCGCAGAACGGCGGTGATGCCGGCGGCCGCCCGCAGGTCACCCGCACCGATGGTCGAGATCAATCGGGCGGCAACGGCCTCCGTCTCGCTGCGATCGAGCGTTTCCAGCAGGCCGCGGGTGAACAGGAGCACGCCATTGCGGTGCGACGTCCCCAGCGCCGCCGCATTGACCTGGGCTGAGTCGATCAGAAAGAGCTGCGGCACCGGGGCGCCGGCGCCGATCGCTACCTCTTCGACGATGTTGGCAAGCTGGCGCTCCTCGAAATCGTCGGGGCGCGCCGGCCGGGCGCCGAGCCGTGCCACGAAGGCGTCGCTGCCGACACGGCCGAACAGGGCGCGCAGCCAGAGCCAGACCAGCAAGGCGGTGATCAAGGCCGGCACGGCAACGGGTGCGAAGCGCAGCAAAGGCCCGACCAGCAGGCCGAGATCACCCAGCCCCTGCACGCGATCGAGCACGGCCGAGAGGTGATCGAAGTTGGCGATCTGGCCGGCCACGAAGGCCTGGATCGTCGCCACGCCGAAACCTCCGACAAGCTTCAGCAGGCCGCCCAGGATCAGCAGCACCAGGGGCGTCACGATGGTGCTCAGCACCAGGCCGACGCCGGCGGCGATCAGGGCGCAGACGACGGCGGCGATCCAGCCGGCACGCCGTCGCCGGGTCAGTTCCTCGTAGAAAGTGGTTCGCCGGGCCGACGGTGCTGCATCGCTCACGGCCGAGAGGCTAGCGGCTGGCCAGCACCAGACGCAATCCGAGAACGCCCAGCACGCCGCCCATCAGGCGGTCGATCCAGACCTTGGTGCGGCGATAGAAGGCGCGGGCCGTCTTGCCGGAGAACAGCAGCGCCAGCAGGGCGAACCAGGAGAATTCGTTCAGCGCCACGATGGCGAGCACCGTCGCGTCCACCCAGGCCGGGGTCTGGGCGGGCAGCAGCGAAATGAAGATGCTGCCCATGAAGACCATGACCTTGGGATTGCTGAGCTGCAGCAGCAACGCCTTGGTGAAGCCCTGCCAGGTGCCGGACTGGGTCATCGCCGGATCGGCCTCGGGCAGCGGCGCGCCGGCATGGCGCAGCAGCAAATAGGCGAGATAGAGCAGGTAGAGCCCGCCGGCGATGCGAAAGGCGACGTAGAGCCATTCGAAGCGTGCGAACAGGATCTGCAGGCCGTAGAGCGCCGCCGCCGCCCAGACCAGCGCCCCCAGCATCATGGCGAAGGCCGCCAGCAGGCCCGCCCGTCGGCCGGACACGGCTGACGTCTGTATCACGAGAACCGTCGACGGCCCCGGGCTCGCGACGGCCAGCAGATGGACCACCGCGAGGCCGGCGAGGGCCGCGACGTATTCCATTAGAGCTGCTCGGCGCCGCGCGACATGGCGACGATGCCGGTGCGGCCGATCTCGACCAGACCGAGCGTCTCCATGAGGCCGACGAAGGTCTGCACCTTGTCGGAGTTGCCGGTGACCTCGAAGACGAACGAGTCGGTTTTGGCATCGATCACCTTGGCGCGGAACACGTCGGCGAGCCGCAGCGCCTCGACGCGCTTGTCGCCGGTGCCCTTGACCTTGACCAGCGCCAGCTCGCGCTCGATGTGCGGTCCCTCGACGGTGAGGTCGCGCACGCGATGGACCGGCACCAGCCGGTCGAGCTGCGCCTTGATCTGCTCGATCACCATCGGCGTGCCGCTGGTGACGATGGTGATGCGCGAGAGGTTCGCCTTGGCGTCGGTCTGCGCCACGGTCAGGCTCTCGATGTTGTAGCCGCGGCCCGAGAACAGGCCGACCACGCGTGCCAGGATGCCGGGCTCGTTGTCGACCAGGACGGAGATGGTGTGGCTGGAGGCAAGTTCCTGCATGACTACACCAGCACCATGCCTTCTTCCGACACCGGCTTCTGCGCCTTGTCGTCGGGCCCCAGCAGCATGTCGTTGTGCGCCGCGCCCGAGGGGATCATCGGGAAGCAGTTCTCCTTCTGGTCGACGATGACGTCGACCACGACGGGATGCTTCAGCGCGATCATCTCCTTGATCGTGTCGTCGAGCTTCTCGGGCTCGTGACAGCGCAGGCCCTTGGCACCGAACGCCTCGGCGAGCTTCACGAAATCGGGCAGCGATTCCATGTAGCTCTCGGAGTAGCGGCTGCCGTGCAGCAGCTCCTGCCACTGGCGGACCATGCCCATGTACTGGTTGTTGAGGATGAAGATCTTCACCGGCAGGCGATACTGCGCCACCGTCGAGAGCTCCTGGATGTTCATCAGGATCGAAGCCTCGCCCGCCACGTCGATGACGAGCGCGTCGGGATGGGCGATCTGCACGCCCATGGCAGCCGGGAAGCCGTAGCCCATGGTGCCGAGCCCGCCCGACGTCATCCAGCGGTTGGGCTGCTCGAACTTCAGGAACTGCGCCGCCCACATCTGGTGCTGGCCCACCTCCGTCGTGATGTAGTGGTCCTTGTCCTTGATGTGGTGATAGAGCCGCTCGAGCGCGTATTGCGGCTTGATCGTGCCCTTCTCGGACTTGTAGGCGAGGCAGTTGCGGGCGCGCCACGTCTCGATCTCGGCCCACCAGGCCTTCAGTGCCTTCTGGTCGGTCTTCGGCTGCTTGGCCTTCCAGACCTTGATCATCTCCTCGAGGACCAGCGTGGCATCGCCCACGATGGGCAGATCGACGCGCACGTTCTTGTTGATCGAGCTGGGATCGATGTCGACATGGATCTTCTTCGAGCCCGGCGAGAACTTGCTGAGATTGCCGGTGATGCGATCGTCGAAGCGCGCGCCGATGTTGATCATCACGTCGCAGCCGTGCATCGCCAGATTGGCTTCGTAGGTGCCGTGCATGCCCAGCATGCCGAGGAACTGCTTGTCGGATGCCGGGAAGGCGCCCAGGCCCATCAGCGTGTTGGTGATGGGATAGCCCGTCATGTGGACGAACTGCGTCAGCAGCTTCGAGGCCTTGGGCCCGGAATTGATGATGCCGCCGCCGGCATAGAAGATCGGCCGCTTGGCGCGTGCGATCATCTCGACCGCCTGCTCGATCTTCTTCGGATCGGGCTTGGTCTGCGGACGATAGCTCTTGTGCTGCACCGGCTTCTTCGGCGCCTCGTAGTCGTGCTTGTTCATCAGCACGTCCTTGGGCAGGTCGATCACGATCGGCCCGGGACGGCCGGAGCGCGCCACGTAGAAGGCCTCGTGGACGGTGCGGGCAAGGTCGCCCACCGCCTTCACCAGGTAATTGTGCTTGGTGCAGGGCCGCGTGATGCCGGTCGTGTCCGCTTCCTGGAAGGCGTCATTGCCGATCAGGTGGGTCGGCACCTGGCCGGTGAGGCAGACGATCGGGATCGAATCCATCAGCGCGTCGGTGAGGCCGGTCACGGCATTGGTGGCGCCGGGGCCGGAGGTCACCAACACCACGCCGACCTTGCCGGTCGACCGCGCATAACCCTCGGCAGCGTGCACGGCCGCCTGCTCGTGGCGCACCAGGATGTGGCGCAGCCGGTTCTGCTTGAAGATCGAATCGTAGATCGGAAGGACAGCGCCGCCGGGATAGCCGAAGACGACCTCGACTTCCTCGTCGATCAAGGCTTTCACCAACAGATCGGCGCCGGTCGTGGCGGACTCCTCGGGCTTCATGGCAGCGGTCTCCCTATGACAAATATGCCGCAAAACGGGGCGTTTTGCGGCGCGGCGGAAGATAGAGGCCGAGCCGGAGGGGGTCAACTCGAAATGCACGAAACGTAAAGTTTCAGACCCCAGAATTGTCCAAAAATTTCTCAGCGGCGCTCAAATTTCCGTCGACCTCAGGATCGAGCACCAGATCTGGTATTATTTGATGCCGGAACCACGTCATCTGGCGTTTGGCATATTGGCGGGTATGGTCGATACCGATCTGGCGTGCCTCGGCCAGCGACAACTCGCCTCGGAAGTGGCGAAAGAGCTCGGGTGCACCGTGCGCCTTAAGGCCGGGCCAGGCGGGATCGGGCTGGCGATCGAACACGGTCCGCACTTCGGCCAGCACGCCGTTTTCCAGCATCGCGTCGAACCGCCGTTCGATCCGTGCCCGCAGCCAGCCGCGCTCCGGCGCGAGCAGCAGGCGCACGAACCGCCAGGGCGCCGGCCTCCCCTCGCCTTCCTGCCAGGCGCTGAGCGGGCGGCCGGTCGCCTGCCACACCTCCCAAGCCCGCACATGCCGCTGCCGGTCGCCCGGCTTGAGGCGCGCCACGATCGTCGGATCCTTTTCGGCGAGCCGGGCCCGAAACGCATCGGCACCCATCTGTTGCCAGTCGTCGTTGGCCTGCCGGCGCAGTTCGGCGGGCGCATCGGGAATAGCGGCAATGCCCTGCATCAAGGTGCGGAGATAGAGGCCCGAGCCGCCGCACAGGATCGCCACGCCACCGGCGCCGTGGACGCGCGCGATTTCGGCCGCGGCCAAATCGCGCCAGCGTGCGGCGGTGAGCGTCTCGGCCAACGGCAGGACGCCGTACAGGGTGTGCGGCACGCGTGCCCGTTCGTCAGCGCTGGGCTGCGCCGTCAGGATCGGAAAGGCATCGTAGGTCTGCATGGCGTCGGCATTGATCACCGTGCCGTCGCGACGCTCGGCAAGGGCCAGCGCCAGCGCCGACTTGCCGCTGGCCGTCGGTCCGGTGACGACGATGACGAGATCCCTTGGCCGACCGTTCATGACCCTGGCAATCCTGGAACGGGCGCACAGATTGCAAATCCGCGACCCCGCCGCTAGAGCCGAGGGCGTGAAAAACGTCCTGGTCCTGATCTCCGATCCCACCCGTCCGGCGTTGAACGACGCCCTTGTCGCTTCCGCGACCGACACTCTTCGCGCTGGCGGCGCCACAGTCGGCGCCCCTGACTGGCTGGCGCCCGGCATTGCCTGCGACCTGCCGTTCGACGGACCGACTGCGCCGGTCGATCTGGCAGGCGCCGACGCCGTGGCCCTGCCGTCCGGCGGCCGGCGCAAGAGGCTGCTGGTGGCCGACATGGAATCGACCATGATCCACAACGAGATGCTGGACGAGCTGGCCGACTTCCTGGGCCTGCGCGAGAAGATCGCCGGCATCACCGCCCGAGCGATGAACGGCGAGATCGACTTCGCCGGCGCCTTGACCGAGCGCGTCGGCCTGCTGAGGGGCCTCTCGGTGGCGAAGCTCGACGAGGCGGCGACCCGAATCCGCTACATGCCGGGCGGCGCCACGCTGATTGCCACCATGAAGAAGCACGGCGCCCATTGCGCCCTGGTCTCGGGCGGCTTCACCTACTTCACCGCGATGGTCCGCCGCACGCTCGGTTTCGATTTCGATGCCGCCAACGTCCTCGTGCACGACGGCAAGACGCTCTCCGGAACGGTCGAACCGCCGATCCTCGGCAAGGAGGCGAAGCTCGCCGCCCTGCAGCGGCTGGCCGGCGAACGCGGCCTCACGGCGGCCGACGCCATCACGGTCGGCGACGGCGCCAACGACCTGCCGATGCTGCAGGCTGCCGGACTTGGCGTCGCCTTCCATGCCAAGCCCACGGTTGCCGCCCAGGTGGCGGCCCGCATCGGCCACGGCGACCTTACGGCGCTGCTCTACCTGCAGGGCTATCGCCGCAGCGACTTCGAAGAAAGGAAAGATCCATGACCGAGATCCGACAGATCGTGCTGGCCAAGCGCCCGGAGGGCGATGTCACGGCCGACTGCTTCCGCGCCGAGACAGCCGCCTCCCCGGTCCTGGCCGACGGCCAGATCTTGGTGCGCACGCTGTTCCTGTCGCTCGATCCCTACATGCGGCCGCGCATGACCGAGCTCAATTCCTACGTGCCGGCCTTCGAGCTCGGCAAGCCGCTGACCGGCGGCGCCGTCGGCGAGGTGGTGGAGACCAGGAACCCGCGCTTCGCCAAGGGCGATATCGTGAACGGCCTGCTGAACTGGGCGACGCACACGCTTCACGACGGCCGGGGCCTGCGCAAGATCGACGCGACGGGCGTGCCGCTCTCCGCCCATCTCGGCGTGCTGGGCATGCCGAGCTTCACCGCCTGGTACGGCATCAAGCATATCTGCAAGCCCAAGGCGGGCGAGACCGTGTTCGTTTCGGCCGCGACCGGCGCGGTAGGCCAGGTGGCAGGCCAGCTCGCCAAGCTGGCCGGTGCCACGGTCGTGGGCTGCGCCGGCGACGAGGAGAAGTGCCAATGGGCGGTGCGCGAGGCCGGCTACGACGCCTGCTTCAATCACCGGACCGAGCGCGACTACGGCGCGGTGCTCGACAAGCTCTGCCCCAAGGGCATCGACGCCGACTTCGAGAATGCCGGCGGCAGGATCTTCCACGCCGTGTTCGCGCGGATGAACGACTTCGGCCGCATCGCCTTCTGCGGCGCCATCTCGGAATATCAGGACAAGGAGCCGATCGCCGGCCCGACCAAGATGTTCACGATCGTGCAGCGCCGCCTGAACCTGCAGGGCTTCATCATCTCCGACCATGTCGCCCTGATGGGCGATTTCGTGAACGAGGTCGGCGGCCTGCTGAAGCAGGGCAAGCTGAAGGCCCGGGAAACCGTGATCGACGGCCTGGCCAACGCCCCGCAGGCCTTCATGGGGCTCCTCAAGGGTGAAAATTTCGGCAAGCTGGTCGTGAAGGTCTGACGCCTTACGGAATAGTCAAAGGAAAGGGCCCTGCTCGCGAGAGCAGGGCCCTTTTTCTTTCCTGAAAGTCGCGACGCTACTTCGTCAGCCGGAGCGCGGCGAAGCGCGGGTCGCCCTGGCGTTCGACGAACAGCAGGACCGAGCGCTTCTTCTGCTGCTGCAGCTTGGTCACGAGGTCGGTGACTTCCTGCGGCGTCGTGACCGGCTTCTGGTCGACCTCGAGGATGACGTCGCCGGCCTGCAGCTGCTTCTCGGCGGCCGGGCTGTTGGCCGCCACCTTGGTGATGACCACGCCCTTGACCTGGTCGCTGAGGCCATAGCGCTCGCGCAGCTGATCGGTGACCTTCTGCAGGGTGAGGCCGAGCTGCTCGATGGTCGAGGTGATCTGCTGATCGGGCTCGGCCTGTTTCTTGGAATTGCCCTGGGCCGAGGCGTTCTGCTTGTCCGCCTCCTCCTGCTCACCGATGCGCAGCTTCAGCGGCACTTCCTTGGCCCCGCGCCAGACCACGACGTCGACGGTGCTGCCGACCCGGGAGTTGGCGACCACGCGCGGGAAGCGCCGCAGGTCGAGCACGTCCTGGCCGCCGAAGGAGATGATGATGTCGTTGCGCTTGAGCCCCGCCTTGGCGGCCGGGCTGTCGGTCGTGACATTGGCCACCAGCACGCCGCGGGCACGGTCGAGGCCGAACGAGTCGGCGATGTCGTCGGTGACGCTCTGGTAGCTGACGCCGATCCAGCCGCGCTTCACCCGGCCGAACTCGCGCAGCTGGTCGGCGACCTGCTTCACGAGGTTGGACGGGATCGAGAAGGCGAGGCCTGCGTTGGTGCCCGACGGCGAGTAGATCGCCGTATTGACGCCGATGACCTCGCCGTCCTGGTTGAACAGCGGACCGCCCGAGTTGCCCTTGTTGATGGCGGCGTCGGTCTGCAGGTAGTCGTCGAGCGAATCGTTCAGCGAGCGGCCGCGTGCCGAGATGATGCCGGCCGTCACCGAATGGCCGAGGCCGAACGGGTTGCCGATGGCAATCACCCAGTCACCCACCCGCTCCTTGTCGGAATCGCCCCACTTCACCGCCGGCAGCGGCTTCTTGTTGGGCGGCTCGACCTTGAGCAGGGCGACGTCGATGCGGCTGTCGGAGCCGATCAGCTTGGCCTTGAGCTGGGTGTCATCCTTGAAGACGACGGTGATGTCCTCAGCGCCCTGGATCACGTGGTTGTTGGTGACGATGTAGCCATCGCCATCGACCACGAAACCCGATCCGAGCGACGTGCCGCGCCGCTTCTGCTGCTCCTCGCCACCGCGGCGGTCGAAGAACTCCTTGAAGAGCTCCTCGAACGGCGAGCCGGGCGGCAGCTGCGGCATGTCGCGCAGCCGAGACCCCTGCTGGGGCATGCTTTGCGTCGTCGTTATGTTGACGACGGTCGGCATCAGCTTGTCGACCAGGTCGGCAAAGCTCTCATTGGGTTGATTGGGTTGGCGCGCCAGGACGGGCTCTGCCGCCAAGAGGCCGAAAGCTGCGACGGCCGTCAGGACGGCCCCTCGAAGAAAATGATGAGAATCAGCCAGAATCACGTCCGACCTCCAACGGCGCTCAGGCCAAACGGTCGGTAACGGCCGGCGCCGCGCGTTAGAGTGACTCTCTACATGTCGGCAGATTGTGGCGCAAATAAAGAGGCCGTTATCTTGCCGGTACTTTCTGTGATTTTCGGGCTTTTCCCAAAAAGAACCGGCGGCGTGGCAGGACTGCCACAGCCGCCGGTTCGGTACGCTCGTTCGGTACGCTCTCTGGCGGTGCTACTTCCGGGGCGCCGCCGGGCCGGCCGGGTCGTTGAAGTAGCGGAAGAAGTCGCTGTCCGGGCTCAGCAGCATGGTCGAGCCGCCTGAGCCGAACGCCTGCTTGTAGGCCTCCATACGCCGATAGAAGGCGTAGAAGTCCTTATCCTTCTCGAAGGCCTGGGCGTAGATCCGGGTGGCGTCGGCATCGGCCTCGCCCTTCAGGATCTGGCCCTTGAGGCCGGCTTCCGCCTTGATGACGGCGACCTCGCGGTCGGCCGTTGCCTTGATGCGGGCATTCTCCTCGTCGCCCTCGGCGCGCAGCTGGCCGGCTTCCCGTTCGCGGTCGGTCTTCATACGATTGTAGACCGACTGCGAATTGGCCTGCGGCAGGTCCGCACGCTTGATGCGGACATCGACCGTCTCGACGCCCAGCTCCTTGGTCTTGGAGTTCACGCGCCGTGTGATCTCGTCCATCAGGTTGGCGCGCTGGTCGGTCAGCACCGCATGCAGCGGCACCGAGGACAGAACGCCGCGGATCTCGGAGTTGATCAGCGAGTCGAGCAGGCCGCGCAGGGCCGCTTCGCCGCCCGGCACCGTCTGGGCGTAGAGCTTGGCCGCCGTGATCTTGTAGCGGGCATAGGCATCGACCACGAGGCGCTTCTGGTCGCCGGCGATGACCTCGAACTCCTCGGCTTCGTAGTCGAGCAGGCGGCGGTCGATGCGTTGGATGTCCTGCACCAGCGGGATCTTGGCGTAGAGGCCGGGATCGATCTTGGGATCGCCGACGATGGCGCCGAACTGGCGCACCAGAACCTGCTTGGTCGGGTCGACCGTATAGAAGGTCTGGGTCGCGAGGAACGCCACGATGGCGAGCGCGATCAGCGCGATGATCGAACGGTTGCTCATCGCGTGGCTCCCGGCAGCGGCTGTTGCGGCGGCCTGGAGCCGCTTCCGGACGGGGCGGCCGGCTGGCCCGACCGCAGCTCGGGCAGTGGCAGGTAGGGCAGCACGCCGCCCGTCCCCGAGGTGTTCTTATCGACCAGCACCTTGTTCACGTTGCGCAGCACCTCTTCCATCGTGTCGAGGTAGAGGCGCTCGGTGGTGATGTCCTTGGCCTTGGCGTACTGCTCGTAGACCTGCGTGAAGCGCTGGGCGTCACCGCTGGCGCGGGCGACGATCTCGGCCTTGTAGGCCTCGGCGCGCTGCACGATCGATTCCGCCTCACCCTTGGCGCGCGGCAGTTGCTGGTTGCGGTAGGTATTGCCTTCGTTGATCAGCCTCTCCTTGTCGGCGCGCGCCGCCTGGACGTCGCGGAAGGCCGCGATCACTTCCTGCGGCGGGTCGACGCGCAGAAGCTGGATCTGCGAGATGCGCGCACCCAGCCCGTACTCGTCGAGCATGCGCTGCAGCAGGTCCTTGGTGTCCTGTTCGATGCGGCTGCGTCCCTCGGTCTGGGCGAACTGCAGGTTCGACTTGCCGATGACCTCGCGCATCGCCGCCTCGGCGCCGGCGCGAACGTTCTCTTCGGGATTGCGCACGTCGAAGGCGTACTTGAAGACGTCCTTGATCTGCCAGAGGACGGCGAACTCGATGTCGACGATGTTCTCGTCGCCGGTCAGCATCAGGTTTTCCGTCGATGTCGGACGCGGGCCGCGATTGTACGGAGCGCTGACCTGATTGCCGCGCGAGCCGATCACGGTGCGGCGCTGGTCCTGCACATTGACCACGACGACGTTGCCGATCGGGCTCGGCAGGTTGTAGTGCAGGCCAGGCTCGACCGGCTTGCCGTAGGGCTTGCCGAACACGAGCTGGATGGCCTGCTGGTTGGGCTGCACCCGGAAGAAGCCGGTCGCCAGCCAGACCGCCACCGCCGCCACGACGACCAGCAGGATCCCCTTGAACGAGCCGAAGCCGCCGGGGATCAGATTCTTGAGACGCTCCTGGCCTTTGCGGATGACGTCTTCCATATCGGGTGGCCGCCGCGACCCGAAGGGACCGCCACCGCCGCCGCCGCGATTACCACCGCCGCCGCCGCCACTGCCGCCGCCCCAGGGACCGCCACCACCGCCGCCGCCGCCGCCGCCCCAAGGACCGCCGCCGCCGCCGCCGTTGTTATTCCACGCCATGTTCACCTCAGGGCCGCTCTCATTGCCTCACTTCGGCGCATTGTCGCTTTTGATTTCACGCCGCGCTGCATATATGTGACGCCGAGTGCCCATCAATCAAGCGGCGACACAAAATTGCCCGCTAGCGGAAGCATCGGATCATGTCGGAAATAAGTGAATCGGCGGTCCGTGAGGTTCTCGACACCGTCATAGATCCGGCAACCGGCCGCAGTGTGACGGCGCTCGGCATGGTGGGTGGCATCGCCACACGCGGCGGTCACGTCGCCGTCACGCTCGATGTCGATCCGTCCCGCGGCACGGCACTGGAACCCCTGCGCCAGGCCTGCGAACAGGCCGTCCGCGCCATGCCCGGCGTCCTGTCGGCGACGGCCGTGATGACCTCCGAACGGGCCGCTCCAGCACCACCGCCCGCACCGGGCGGCGGCGGCCAGGCGCGCGGTCATTCGCATGCCCCCGGCAGCAAGACCACCGGCGGTGGCGGCCGCATCGAGGTGCCGGGCGTGAAGCACATCATCGCCGTCGCCTCGGGCAAGGGCGGCGTCGGCAAGTCGACGACGGCGGTCAACCTTGCCCTGGGGCTCGCCGCCAACGGCGTCTCGACCGGCCTGCTCGACGCCGACATCTACGGCCCCTCGATGCCGCGCATGCTCGACGTCAAGGAGAAGCCCGAGTCGATCGACGGCAAGCAGTTGAAGCCGATCGAGCGCTACGGAATCAAGACCATGTCGATCGGCTACATCGTCGCCGAGGATACGCCGATGATCTGGCGCGGCCCGATGGTGTCGAGCGCGCTGGAGCAGATGCTGCGCGACGTACAGTGGGGCGATCTCGACGTGCTGGTGGTCGACATGCCGCCCGGCACCGGCGATGCCCAGCTCACCCTGGCGCAGCGCGTGGCGCTGGCCGGCGCCGTCATCGTGTCCACGCCACAGGACATCGCGCTGGTCGACGCCCGCAAAGGCCTCAACATGTTCCGCAAGGTCGCGGTGCCGGTGCTCGGCATCGTCGAGAACATGAGCTACTTCCTCTGCCCCAAGTGCGGCGAGCGGTCGGAGATCTTCGGCCATGGCGGCGCCCGCGAGGAGGCCGACAAGCTCGGCGTGCCCTTCCTCGGCGAAGTGCCGCTGCATCTCGATATCCGCACGACGTCCGACAGCGGCCATCCCATCGTCGTGGCTCAGCCCCAAAGCGCCCACGCGCAGGTCTACAAGAACATCGCCGGCCGCGTCTGGAAGCAGCTCACCGCCAACCAGCGCGGCCCCCGCGCCGCGCCGCGGATCGTGGTGCAGTAGGCTGGGACCGCGGGCCTCAAAGCGCGGGGGTTACCCCGCGCGGAGCCCGCTCGTGATCATGAGGCGGGCCGGGAGGCCCGCGATCCAAAGAAACTATTTCTTCCGCTTGCCGCCCGCGCGCCGGGCGGGCTGCCAGGGACCGATCATGCCGTGCACGCCGATCATGGCGCCCGCGACCAGCTCGAGGGCGAGGAAGCGGCGTTCCTCGACCCAGCCGGGCAGCTGGATGTTGAGGGCGAGATCGCGGCGAAAGCCGAACTGATTGTAGTACTCGGGATCGCCGACCAGGATGATGCGGCTGTGGCCCAGCATGCGCGACTGCGCCATCGAATGCCACATCAGGGCCTTGCCGTAGCCCAGCCCGCGCAACTCCGGCGCGATGGCGAGCGGGCCCAGCAGCACCGCCGGCCAGCGCTCGTTGATCAGGATCGGCCAGTTGCGGATCGAGGCCACCATGCGACCCTTCTGGTCAATGGCGACGAAACAGAGCTCCTTGATCGGCTTCACGCCTTCGCGCAGGCGATAGACCGTCTTGTGCTGGCGGTCCGGCCCGAAGGCCGCCTCGTTCATTGCCTCGATCGCCTCGTCGTCGCGCGCCCGCTCGCGCAGCAGCCGCAACCGGCCGGGATCGCGGATCGGTGTCGCCATCGCCCGCCCGCCGTCAGGACCGGCCGAGCGCGGCCATCAGCTCGCGCCATTCGCGCGCGCTCATGCCGCTCGACTTCTGGTCGACCGCCTCGCCCGCCAACAGGCGTTTGACGATCGCAAGTCCCGTCCGGGACAGATGCGCGCCGCCCATGCGGTATTCCATGAAGGCGTCGTGGCTGATCGGGCACCAGCGCTTCAGCGTGTCGAGCATGGCTTCGGCATAGACGCGGATCTCGTACTGCGCATGCGCATCGGCGCGCAGCGACAGGAAATGCATGAGATTGTGCAGGTTCGTCTTCCAGTACCACTGGGTATAGAAGCCGAGCGACAGGTTCATGCGCGCAAGCTCGCGCGCCAGGCCGGACCGTTCCGCATCGAGCGGCTCGCCGGTTTCGCCCTCGTTCAGCATCTCCATGTAGTGCTGGTAGACCAGCTCGGCGTCCTTCTTCAGGAGCGAGAAGACGCGCTCCGCCTCCTGGCCGACCAGCACGGCGTCGCGGCCCTGCCGGTTCTGCTGGCTCTGTGCCGCGAGATGCTCGGGCCTGGGAATGTAGAATTCGTTGTCGAGGATCGAATAGCGCGCCGAATACTCGTTCACGTTGGCGGTGCGGTGGCGGATCCACTGCCGGGCCACGAAGATCGGCAGCTTCACGTGGTACTTGATCTCGCACATCTCGAATGGCGTCGTGTGGCGGTGCCGCATGAGATAGTTGATCAGCCCGCGATCCTCGCTGACCTTCTTGGTGCCCCGCCCGTAGCTCACGCGCGCGGCCTGCACGACGGCGGCGTCGTCACCCATGTAGTCGACGACGCGGACGAAGCCGTGATCGAGCACCGGCAGCGCCTGGTAGAGGATATCCTCCAGGGCCGGCGCGATCGGCCGCAGGGTCGACTGGGCGCCGGCCCGGGCCTGGTCGATCTCGGCCTGTTGGTCGGTGGAGAGGGGCATTGTTCGTTGTCCTACGTTGGCCGCGGACTCTATGAGCCGCCGGGCAAGGTCACCATGGGGAAAATCGGGGGCCCCGCGGCACGCCTTCAAAAAGTCGACGGAAGCGCTTATATAGAGCCTGTCGGGTAACCGACTATGGCGATAAACGCCGCGTGGAATAAGCGTTTCGGACCCGGGGGCAGTACCCGGCGCCTCCACCATTCTCCTCCCTCCGTCGGGGTTACCCGCCGGGCGGAGCCAATGGGGGCGAACCAGGATCGACGAGCGTGGTAAAGGCGCGGTTTTTGCTCGGTATGGTTCCGCCGTGACGGGCCATTCACAAGTGCTAACGATAACACCGTTACACTCGCTGCTGCCGCCTAAACAGCGGACGTAAGCGCGGTTCGGGGGGCACCGGGCAACAGAAGCCCCCCACTTTCCTTCTCCTCATTTGCCCGCTATTGGCATCGTTGACTCTCCCGCGATGCGGGCCGATGCTTTTTCCGAAATCTTCCGACAGGCCATGAACGATCGCTTTCACTACGACGCTCTCGTCGACGATGCGCTGCGCAGCGTCGTGCGCCGCGTGCTGACGCAAGTGGCAGAGAAGGGCTTGCCCGGTTCGCACCACTTCTACATCAGCTTCCGCAGCACCGATCCCGGCGTGGAGCTGCCCGAGTATTTGCGCGCCAAATACCCGGAAGAAATGACGATCGTACTGCAGCATCAGTATTGGGATCTGATCATCGGCGACACCTCCTTCGAGGTGACCGTGAGCTTCAACAAGCAGCAGGAACGCATAAAAGTGCCGTTCGCGGCGCTCTCGGCGTTCGTCGATCCCTCGGTGCGCTTCGGCCTGCAGTTCGACCGGGGCGACAAGGCAGCCGGCGACAAGCCGGAAGCTGCTGCGCCGACCTCGCTGCCAGTGCCGGACAAGCATCCGCAGCCGGCCGCTGCGGCCGATCAGGAGGCGAAGGCGGAAACCGGCGCGGCGACGGCCGAGACCGCCGCCAAGCCCGAGGATGCTGCCTCCAAGGTCGTCAAGCTCGACAGCTTCCGAAAGAAGTAGCCCGCAGAGCCGGCGTTCGGCGGGGTCTGCCCGCGCGCAAAAGGCTCTAGACGCCGCGCCCCGGCTGCGGCAGGGAATGCGCGCCCCGAGAGGGTCGCCAGGAGAGTGCCATGCCCGAATTCCAGTTCCAGGAGATGTTCCCGAGCCACGAGGACACCACTCCTTACCGCAAGCTCACCTCGGACTTCGTCGGTACCGCCAAATTCAACGGCCGCGACGTGCTGACGGTCGATCCCGAGGCGCTCACCACGCTCACGGCGGCGGCCTTCCACGATATTTCCCACCTCCTGCGACCGGGCCATCTCCAGCAGCTGCGCAACATCCTCGACGATGCCGAGGCCTCGCCCAATGACAAGTACGTGGCGCTCGAGCTCCTGAAAAACGCCAACATCTCGGCCGGCGGCGTGCTGCCGATGTGCCAGGACACCGGCACCGCCATCGTCATGGGCAAGAAGGGTCAGTCGGTGTGGACCGGCGGCGGCGACGAGGCGGCAATCTCCAAGGGCGTCTTCAAGACCTATACCGAGACCAACCTGCGCTACAGCCAGGTCTCGCCGATCTCGATGTTCAAGGAAGTGCAGACCGGCACCAACCTGCCGGCCCAGATCGACATCTATGCGACCGATGGCGATGCCTACAAATTCCTGTTCATCGCCAAGGGCGGCGGCTCGGCCAACAAGAGCTACCTGCACCAGCAGACGCCGGCGGTGCTGAACGAGGCCTCGCTGCTGAAGTTCCTCGACACCCAGATCCGCACGCTCGGCACTGCGGCCTGCCCGCCCTACCACCTTGCCATCGTGGTCGGCGGCACCTCGGCCGAGATGAACCTCAAGACGGTGAAGCTCGCCTCGACGCGCTACCTCGACGACCTGCCGAGCGAGGGCAACAACAAAGGCGTGGCCATCCGGGACCGCGAGATGGAGCAGAAGGTGCTGGAGCTGACGCGCCAGATGGGCATCGGCGCCCAGTTCGGCGGCAAGTATTTCTGCCACGACGTGCGCGTGATCCGCATCGCCCGCCACGGCGCCTCGGTGCCGATCGGCATCGGCGTCTCCTGCTCGGCCGATCGCCAGGCGATGGGCAAGATCACCAGGGACGGCGTCTTTCTCGAGCAGCTCGAGACCAATCCGGCCCATTTCCTGCCCGAGGTCGAGCCGCAGCAACTCTCCGGCAACGTCGTGTCGGTCGACCTCAACAAGGGCATGGCGCACACGCTCTCGGTGCTGACGCAGCACCCGGTGAAGACGCGCGTCAACCTGACCGGGACGCTGATCGTCGCCCGCGATTCGGCACACGCCAAGCTCAAGGAGCGACTCGACCGCGGCGAGGGCCTGCCCGACTACTTCAAGCAGTTCCCGGTCTACTACGCGGGTCCCGCCAAGACGCCCGAAGGCATGGCTTCCGGCTCGTTCGGCCCGACCACCGCCGGCCGCATGGATTCCTACGTCGACCTGATGCAGGCCAATGGCGGCTCGATGGTGATGCTGGCCAAGGGCAATCGCAGCAAGCAGGTCGTCGACGCCTGCAAGAAGCACCGGGGCTTCTATCTCGGCTCGATCGGTGGACCGGCCGCGATCCTCGCCAAGAACTGCATCAGGAAGGTCGAGGTGCTGGAGTATCCCGAGCTCGGCATGGAAGCGATCTGGCGCATCCAGGTCGAGAACTTCCCGGCCTTCATCGTCACCGATGACAAGGGCAACGACTTCTTCAGCGAACTAAAGCTTTAGGCGTTATGCTTGGCGCATGAACCTCGCCAAGCAGCATCTCGATATCGGGCTTTTCTCGAACGACCGCGACGGTCAGCTCGCCTTCTGGCAGCAGACCGTCGGCCTGCCCTACGACCATATGGGCAAGCTGGGCGGCGGCATGCAGCAGCACCGCCACCACATGAACGGCTCCATCCTGAAGATGAACCACGCCCGCGGGCCGCTGCCCGACGTGCCGCCCTCCGGCATCGTCGGCCTGGAGATCGCCCGCGACGGGCTCGCCGCTCCGCAGAACCTGGCGGATCCCGACGGCAACAAGGTCGCCCTGGTCCCCAGGGGCTTCGGGGGCGTCGAGGGCATCGCGATCCTGCTCAGGGTCAACGACCCCGCCGAGCACGACCGCTTCTGGACGCACGCCATGCAGTTCGAGCGCATGGGCGAGGGCCGCTACCGCTGCGGCGATTCCCTGGTCGTGGTCGCCGAGCGCGGCAGGGTCGAGCCCAGCATCGGCCAGTGGCGGGGGCCGGGCTATCGCTACATGACGGTCCAGGTCTGGGACTGCCTTGCCGAGTATGACGGCATCCTGGCGCGCGGCGGCGCGTCGGGTGGCGAACCTCGGGTGCTGGGCGATACGGTGCGGTACGCCTTCGTCTGCGATCCCGACGGCAATCACATCGAGATCAGCCAGCGCGCCTCGCTGACCGGCGGAACGCTGTAGAGCAGCCTGTTCTTTCATTCTGCTCTCCCCCGTTTCGGGGGAGAGGCCGGGTGAGGGGGGGGCTCTCGACGCAAGCGCCGTCTCGGTCGCTTACGCCCTCACCTCCCCCATGCTTCGCATGGGGCCCCTTCCTCTCCCGCTACAGCGGCTTGTAACCAAGCCGCTGTAGCGGGAGAGGACGGATAAGCGCTTACCTCTTCTTGCGGGCCTTGCGGGCAGCGTAACGGGCGTCGCGCGCGGCCTTCTTCTCGGCCTCGGTGAGCTGGGGCTTGGCCGCCTGTCGCTTGGCCTCAGCTTCGGCCCGCGCTGCCTCTTCTGCAGCCAGCGCCGCAGCCCGCGCCGCTTCGCGCTCGGCGGCGATCCGCTCCTCTTCAGCCTTCTTCGCGGCGCGGCGCTCGGCCTCGCGGGCTTCGCGGGCGGCGGCGATCGCGGCGCGTTCCGCCTGCCGCTTCGCCAATTCCGGATCGTTGGCTTTCGCTCGCGCCTTATCGAGCAAGGCCTGCCTGGCTGCGGCCGCTGTTGCCAGTCGGTCGCCGAAATCAACGTTCCTTCCGCTCATCTTCCGCTCTTGTTCCTCTGTTGTCTTACTCGGCCGCCGCGGCGGCCTGCTTCTTGGCGCGCTTGCGATCCTCCGGATTGAGGAAGCGCTTGCGCAACCGGATCGACTTGGGCGTCACTTCGACCAACTCGTCGTCCTCGATATAGGCGATCGCCTGCTCGAGCGACATCTTGCGCGGCGGCGTGAGGCGGACGGCCTCGTCCTTGCCGGCGGCGCGGATGTTGGTGAGCTGCTTGCCCTTCAGGACATTGACCTCGAGATCGTTGCCGCGGCTGTGCTCGCCGATCAGCATCCCTTGATACACCGGCACGCCGGGATCGATGAACATCGGCCCGCGATCCTCGAGGTTCCACATCGCGTAGGCCACCGAAACACCCTCGGCATTGGCGATCAGCGCGCCGTTGCGCCGACCGGAGATCGGGCCCCGATAAGGGCCGTACTCATGGAAGATGCGGTTCATCACGCCGGTACCGCGCGTGTCGGTCAGGAACTCGCCGTGATAGCCGATCAGGCCGCGCGACGGGGCGTAGAAGACCAGGCGCGTCTTGCCGGCGCCGGAGGGCCGCATGTCCTGCAGCTCGCCCTTGCGCAGCGAAATCTGCTCGACGACGGTGCCGGTGTAGGCATCGTCGACGTCGATCACCACTTCCTCGATCGGCTCCAGCCGCTGGCCGGTCTGCGGATCGGTCTGGAACAGCACGCGCGGTCGGCCAACGGCGAGTTCGAAGCCCTCGCGGCGCATGGTCTCGATCAGCACGCCGAGCTGCAGTTCGCCACGGCCGGCGACCTCGTAGGAGTCGGCGTTCTCGGTATCGCTGACGCGGATCGCGACGTTGCCCTCGCCCTCCCGCATCAGGCGGCCGCGGATCATGCGGGTCGTGACCTTGTCGCCTTCCTTGCCGGCGAGCGGCGAGTCGTTGACCGAGAAGGTCATGGCGAGTGTCGGCGGATCCACCGGCTGGCCCGGCAACGGCGTCTCGAGAGTCATGTCGCCGATCGTGTCGGCGACGGTCGCGATCTTGAGGCCGGCAACGGCCACGATGTCGCCCGCTTCGGCCGAGTCGAGCGCCTGGCGCTCCAGTCCACGGAACGCCAGCACCTTGGTGATGCGGGTCTGTTCGAGTTCCTTACCGTCGCGGCTCAGCGCCTTCAGGATCGTGTTGGGCTTCACCGTGCCGGACTGGATACGACCGGTCAGGATGCGGCCAAGGAACGGATCCGATTCGAGCGTCGTCACCAGCATGCGGAACGCCGGATCGCTGTCGATCTTGGGCGGCGGCACGTGCTTCACCAGCAGGTCGAACAGCGGCTCCATGTCCTTCTGCTCGCCTTCGAGGGACGTCGCCGCCCAACCCTGGCGGGCCGAGGCGAACAGCGTCGGGAAATCGAGCTGCTCGTCGTTGGCTTCGAGGGCCGAGAAGAGGTCGAACACCTCGTCATGCACCTGATGGGCACGGGCGTCGGAGCGGTCGACCTTGTTGATCAGCACGATCGGACGCAGGCCCAGCCGAAGGGCTTTGCCGAGCACGAACTTGGTCTGCGGCAACGGGCCTTCGGCGGCGTCGACCAGCAGCACCACGCCGTCGACCATCGACAGGATGCGCTCGACCTCGCCGCCGAAGTCGGCGTGGCCCGGCGTGTCGACGATGTTGATGCGCGTACCCTTCCAGACGACCGACGTCGCCTTGGCGAGGATGGTGATCCCGCGCTCGCGCTCGAGATCGTTTGAGTCCATGGCGCGCTCGGCGACCTGCTGGTTCTCGCGGAAGGTGCCGCTCTGCTTCAGCAGGCAGTCGACCAGTGTCGTCTTGCCATGGTCGACGTGCGCGATGATCGCGACGTTACGGATGTCCATAAAATGTTTGTCCGGAGGGGGTTGGTTGGGCGCGCTTATACGCACGCTCTGTGACGGCGGCAAGGCGGCCGGGGAGACGTGTTGCCGCTGCGTTGCAGCACTGTCACAGTCCGGCCATGCGCAAACGCTCGGTCACCATCGACGGTCACCGGACCAGCATCTCGCTGGAGGATGCCTTCTGGGCTGAACTTTCGGCGATTGCCCGTGCCCGCGGCTTGTCCCTGAATGCCCTGGTGGCCGAAATCGACCATGCCCGCGGCACGACCGACGCCGGCAACCTGTCGAGCACGCTGCGCCTCTACGTGCTCGCCGAGCTGAAAAAAGCCGCAGCTAATATCAGTCGAGCTTGAAGCCCTTGGCGCGCACGAATGCGCCGAAATCGGCGCGCTCAGGCACCGAATATTGCCGAGCCTTGTCTTCGGACCAGCCATAGGCAGCGTCCTCGCCGAACCTGTCGACGAAACGCTGGCTCTTGTAGGGCTGGGTCTCGTTGCGCCGCCGGTCGTAGGCGGCGATCTTGTCGCGCAGGCCCGTCTCGTCGTAGCGGTCGCGGTGAATCGACACGTCGAGGCCGAGGCGTGGGCTCATCACCCCCTCGAAGGACGGCCAGCCAATTCCCAGCCCGGCGACGGGAAACACGTGTTGCGGCAGGCCGAGGATCTCGGAAACCTTCGCGGCATGGTTACGGATCTGGCTGATCGGGCAGGTACCGAGCCCGACCCTGTCGGCGGCGGCGATGAAGGTCGCCAGCACGATGCCGGCATCGACCGCGGCATTGAAGAACGGATCGAGATAGTCGTTCACGAAGGGCCGCCCGCGCCATTCGAACAGCAGGCGATGACGGCGGTTGTTGCCGCAGAAGACCAGCAGGGCCGGTCCGGCCTTGGCCCAGGGGTTCTCCGGGATCAGCGCCTGCAGCTTTTCGCGCTGCCCCGGATCGGTGACGATCACGATGTCGGCCTGCTGCAGGTCGCTCTTTGACGGGGCGGAAAGTGCCACGGCACAGAGCGTGTCGAGCAGCGCCGGGTCGATCGGCTTGTCGGCGTAACGCCGGACGACCCGACGGTTGGCCATTTCGGCCAGGACATCGACGCCTTTGGGGGCGTCGTTCAGGTCAGGCGCGGTACCGAACCGCGCCTTGAGCACGGCTTTGAGACGATCGAGCACGTCAACTCCTCAGCGACCAAAGATGTTGGGAAGGGGAATATTCGGGAGCGGCGAGCGCGACGGCTGACCGCTCGGCGCCTGCTGCTGGCCCGGCAGGATGTTCGAGGCGCCCGGCAGGGTGCTGGCCATGCCCGGCGGATCCTTGGCGCTGCCGCGCACGACGTTCAGCGACGGTGACGAGGTCGAGCCTCGCGCCGTTGTGATCAGGTACGGCGCCGACGGATCCTCGGCGATGATGAAATTGATCGTGGTGTCGGTCGTCGAATTGCCGAGGTTGGTTCGGGTGGCGATCTGCGCCGTGGCGCGATTGCCCTGCACCGTCAGCCCCTTGTCGGTGACGACACCCCCCGCGATATCGATGCGACCGGCGATCGGGTTGTCGTGGTTCACGAAGCGGTTGAGGACCAGCGCAATGGCGTTGAGGAGATTGCCGGCCCCGACACCCCCCTTCTGCCCGACGGCGCCCAGCAGATTGCCCAGCGTGCGGTCGATGGCGCCCCCTGCCACGCCCGTGGCCGCCGTCCCCAATACCTGCAGGGTCTTGTCGGCCCCGACGAAGATGTGCCCGCCGAGCTGCGTGCCGCCCGCCATCGAGGCCTTGAGCTGGTCGGCCGTGCTGCCGCTGCCGCGGACCGTGATGCCGCCAGCGTTGAGCTTGCCGTCGATGGTCACCTTCACGGGGCCGCCGAACTGGTTGGTCCCCGACGTGCTGCGCAGCATCTCGCCGACGATCAAGTTGGTGGCGTCGCCCTTGAAGTCGTAGGCGAGCGTAGGCTGGCTGGCGTTGACGGTGCCCGCCAGGGCAAGCGTGCCGCCATAGAGGCCGGCCTTGAAATGCTGCACCGTCAGGATGCCGTCCTTCAGGGTGGCGGCAAGATCGGCGTTGCCGAGACGCAACGACCCGCTGGTCAAGGTGGCGGCCGAAAGCTTCAGCGAACCATCGACGCTGCGCAGCGGTGCCGTATCGATCGGCTTGGCCGCTGCCGGCTGGCCGCGCGCCGGGGCGCGCGCCGCCGCGCTGGTGCTGGCCTTGCCGCCACCGAGACTGTCGAGATCCAGCGTCGTGGCGCGCAGTTCGGCATTGACGACGGGCTTGCCGCTGAACCTAGCGTCGACCGATCCCTCGATCGTCTGACCGTTCAGCACGACGGTGCCTTTGTACCCTGCCGATTGCGGCGCGCCCTTGGCCGCGCCGGGCATCGCCAAGGTGCCGTTCACCTTCACGCTCTGGCCCATCGCGTTGACTGCGAGGTCACGCAGGGTGAGTTGCTCGATCGTGCCGGCAACGCCGCCGCTGGCGGCGACGGCACCGAGATCGGAGGAACCGGACGCCCCCACCACCTTGAGCACACGGCCCATGTCGGGCGCCTCGAAGTTGAAGGCCACGTCCGGACGCGGCTGCGACCCCGAGTAGCCGGCAACCGTGCCGCGCACCGCCAGGCGGCCGCCGCCCAGGTTGGCGACCTTGATGTCGTTCAGCCGCAGCATGGGCCCCTGCAGCGCCACGTCGACGTCGACGCCCTGGATGGTCTCCTTGTTGTAGATCAGCCTCGCCACCTTGGCTTTCAGCCCGAGCGACGGCCCGGCGGTGGAGGCCTGTTGCGCCGGCGTTCCCGCCGAAGATGGTGCGGACGGCGCGGCCGGTTTCTTCTGGGCCTCGGAGACCAGGAAGGAATCGAGGTCCAGGGTGTCGATCGAGAGGCTGGTTACGATCGATAGCGGCACGCCGAACGTCACGGCCACGCCGCCCGTGCCCTTGAGATCGTCGAGTTCGAAGACGGCGTCGCTCACCTGCACATTGCCGCCGGAAGACGACATGCGGCCCTTGAGGCTGAGCTTCTGCAGCTTGGAGGCCGGCACGGCGGCGAGGTCGACGTCCAGCCAGCCGAGCGTCTCGCGCAGCTTCGGCCCGACCAGGCTGAACTCGCCCGTGACGCTGGGCCTGGCCGCATCGCCGGTCATCGTCGACTTCGCCTGCAGGACCATGTCACCCGGCAGGGTGGCGGAGAGCTTGGGGACCGCCACCGCGCCGCCGCGTGCATCGAGCTCGACCGCCACGTTGCGGACGCTCTTCTTGTTGTAGGCGATCTCGCCGATATCGAGGGCGAGCTTGGCGGTGACGTCGCCCAGCATGCTGCCGCCCGATGCCACGGGCGTTGCCGGCGCTGCGGGCGGACGATTGTCGCCCGCCTGCGGCGGCGTAGCGGAAGGAGCCGCCGGAGGCGTTGCCGCCGGGGCCGCCGGCCGCATGGCGGCCATCCATTTGTCGAGGTCGAGCCGGGGAATGGCGACCTTGCCGTCGACGGCGAGCGTGGGCTTCAAGGTCACCGAGACCGATCCCGAGCCGCTGTCCTGGCCCAGGGTCATCTTGAAGTCCTTGGCGGCGAAGGCGGTCTGTGAGGCCTCGATCGCGCCGTCGAAGACAAAGCTGCCAGCCAGCAGCGGCGGCAGCGCCGGCTCCGGCTGACCGGTGAGCTTGACCAGGGTGCCGACGAACGTGGCGAGCTGGTCGGTCGCCACCGAGGTGACACCAGCGACGCGCGCGGCCGGTCCGAGTTCGCTGAGCGTCCCCCTGAAAGAGAGCTTGCCGCCACCGGCCTGCAGGTTGAGCTCGGCATTGTGTCCGTCGCCGCCCTTGCTGCCGACGGCGAGGTCGAGCTTCAGCGGCGATCCGTTGATGTCCGCCGTGCCGGCCAGCGCATAGGGACCGTCGATCGCCCCCACCGACGCCGAGAAATTTGCCTTCTCGGCGACCACCGATATTCCTGCCTTGGAATCACTGAAAATGAGCGTGCCGTTGTCGATGGTGAGCCGGCCGAGCGACAGCGGCTTGGGCGAGCTGGGTTTGGGGGCGACCGGCTTGGCCTCGGCCACCGACGGCGTGAACTCCCAGTTCGGCTTTCCTTCGGCGTTGATCTCGAGCACGATCTTGGGCTCGCGCAGGGTCACTTCGCTGACGTCGATCCTGCCGACCAGCAGCCCCAGGATCGACGGCTTCACCGTAACCGATTTCATCTCGACCATGCTGGGGTTCTTCGCCCCCGGTGCATTGGCGAACTTCACGCCGGAGACGGAAACCGTCGGCGTCGGCAGGAGCGACAGGGAGATCGGGCCGTCGAGCACGAGATCGCGTCCGGTCACCGCCTTCACCTCCGACACGATGGTCGGCTTGTAGGAATTGACGTCGATGAAGGAAGGAACCGCCACCAACGCAATGATGACCAGGCCGACAACGCTGCCGCCGCCAATCCAGAGTTTCTTGCGCATGCTCGGTGTCACGGAATGCTCCTGCAGTCGGGCGCCAACGAAGAGCAATCGGGCGCAAGCAAAGAGTAGCGCATCGGTCCGAGGCACGGCATAGAGAAAACGGAGCCGTTCAAATGGGCGAGATCGTCAACCTGCAACGCGCGCGCAAGGCGCGGGCCCGCCGCGAGCGCGAGGCACAAGCCGACGCGAACCGCCGACGCTTCGGCCGCACCAAGGTCGAGAAGACCGCCGATCGCGCTGCCGAGACTCGCGCCACGCAGGCGCTCGACGGCAAGCGTCTCGACGATGGTGACGAAGACGACAGCAACGACGAAAAGAAAGAGTAAGCCGCCGGGCGCCGCTCAACGCGGGGTTCGGTTGATAGTCAGGCGTTCGAAGAAGGAGCGCGTATTCTGGTCGGCGCCTGGGCCTGCGACGGCCCGCACATTGGTGAGCTCGATGCGCTTGCCGGTGTCGGCATCGATCAGCACCGGGTCGAGCGGCCGGCCATCGCCGCGGTCGACGAGATCCATCGGCTTGCCGCTGCGCGCGGCGGCGCCGTAGCGGTCGCCCCACTGCTTCAGGCCGACGATCACCGTGAAGAGCGCGGCCCCCTTGTCGGTCAGGCGATACTCGTGGCGCAACGGGCGCTGCCGATACGCCGTTTTGCGAAACACGCCCGCCTCGACGAGCTTCTTCAGCCGCGCCGTCAGCACGTTGCGCGCAATGCCGAGATTCTCCTGAAAATCGTCGAAGCGGCGCACGCCGTAGAATGCGTCGCGCACGATCAGGAGCGTCCAGGGTTCGCCCACGACATCGAGCGCCGAAGCGATCGAACAGTTCATCTGCTCGTAGGAAGTGCGCCGCATCGGCGAAGTATAGGGCGACAGACGCGTCGTGCAATCCGCCCCGACACGCAGACCTGAGGTGCTAATCGCGCCGGCCCGATCGCAGCACGAGGTAGCCGACCAAGGCCGACAGCAGCGAACCCGCCAGCACCCCGAGACGAACCTCGGCCTCGTAGCGCGGATCTTGAAAAGCGAGTGTGCCGATGAACAAGCTCATGGTGAAGCCGATGCCACCCAGGATGGCGACGCCGTAGAGCGAACGCCAGGAGCCGCCCGCCGGCATGGCGGCCGCCCCCGAGAGGATCAGGACGCCGGCACCGGCTACGATGCCGACTTGTTTGCCGACGAACAGGCCGGCGGCAATGCCGAGCGGCACCGGCTCGATCAAGGTCGAGAGCGAAAGATCGGCCAGCGAGAGACCGGCATTGGCGAAGGCGAAGACCGGCATGATCAGCCAGGCCGACCACGGCTTCAGGGCGTGCTCGAGATGAATGGCGGGCCGCTTTTCGTCGACCATACCGGGCACACGCAGCGGAATGAACATCGCCAGCACGACGCCGGCCAGGGTGGCATGGACGCCGGACTTCAGCACCGAGACCCAGAGAACGACACCGACCACGGCATAGGGTCCGATGCGCCGCACCCCCGAGGCATTGAGGATGGCGAGAACGGCAATGCAGAGGGCGGCAAAGGCCAATGCCTCGGTCGAGAGCTGGCCGGTATAGAAGATGGCGATGACCACGATGGCGCCCAGGTCGTCGACGATGGCGAGCGTCGTGAGGAAGACCTTGAGCGCAAGCGGCACCCGGCTGCCGAGGGCGGCCAGCAGGCCGAGCGAAAAGGCGATGTCGGTGGCGGCCGGGATCGCCCAGCCATGCAGCGCCACCGGATCTCCCCAATTGATCGCGGCATAGACCAGGGCAGGCACAGCCATACCGCCCAGGGCACCGGCAATCGGCAAGGCGACCTGCGAGGGCCGCGACAGTTCGCCCTCGACCACTTCACGTTTGATCTCGAGGCCGACCAGGAGGAAGAAGACGGCCATCAGGCCGTCATTGATCCAGAGCAGCAGCGGCTTGCTGAGCCCGATCGCGCCGTACGAGAAGGTGAGCTTCTCATCGAGCAGCGTCTTGATGCCGCCGGCGAAGGGCGAGTTGGCCAGCACCAGCGCCAGCACGGCTGCCCCCAGCAGCGGAATGGCGGAGGCCGCTTCGCTGTCGATGAAGGATTTCAGCCTGCCGGCCATCGAGGCTTTCTCCCAAAGAAAAACGCCCGGGTCTTTCGACCCGGGCGTTTCTTAGACTGTGTCTACTGTCCCAGGTTAGTCGCGGTACTAGTCGCGATTCTGGCCCATGAAGCTCATGAGGAACTGGAACAGGTTCACGAAGTCGAGGTACAGGCTCAGCGCACCGAAGATGGCGACCTTCTCCTGCACGTCCGTGCCCCAGGCTTCAGCATACTGCTCCTTGATCTTCTGGGTGTCATAGGCGATCAGGCCCGAGAAGATCAGCACGCCGGCGGCCGAGATGATGAAGCTCATCGTGCCCGACGGCCAGATCATGTTGACGATGCCGGCCAGGATCAGGCCGATCACGCCCATGAACAGGAACTTGCCGAACGCCGTGAGATCACGCTTGGTCGTGTAGCCGTAGAGGCTCAGCGCACCGAAGGCGGCAGCCGTCACGAAGAACGTGCGCGCCACCGAGGCGCCGGTGTAGCGGAACAGCAGCAGCGACAGGCTGACGCCCATCAGCGCGGTGACCGCCCAGTAGACCGCCTGCACGGCGCCTGTGCTCATCTGCGCGGCGCGGAACGAGGTCAGCAGCAGCAAGCCGAGCGGCGCGAAGATCGCGACCCAGCCCAGGATGTTCAGACCGACGACACGGCCAGCCTGGACCTGGAAGAACAGGCCCGCCAGCGCCGGCGAGCTGAACAGCGCGAAGGCCACGATGCCCGACAGGGCAAGGCCCGACGCCATGTAATTGTAAACGCGCACCATATGGGAGCGCAGACCGACGTCGAACGACGCTTGATCGGCAACTGTGCCGGCACGGTTGAAGGTGTCGAAGTTTGCCATTTGAATTCAGCCTCCAAGGGGGCCTCGTTTTGCCGAGCCCCTTCGTCGCGTAATTTGGGGTTACAGATCGACTGAATCAATAGGGATTCATACGTGCGAAATTGCGATTTGCGCCTTCAGAGGGAATTATTTGCGTCATTCGTTACGCAATGAGGCCAGCGGCCGCTGCCTGAGGGCCGCCAAGGTCCCGGCCAGACCAAACGCAAGGGTCAGCGCCATGGCGCCCAAGGCGACGGCGACGGCCACGGTCGGCAGGAACGTCCAGTCGAGGTTCATCAGGCGACGGACGACGAGGTAGGCTCCCAGGGTGCCGACGCCCAAAGCCGCCAACGCCGTCGCGAGGCCGAGGGTTGCGAACTCCCAGGCGAAGATCCCGGCGATGCGCGCGCGCGTGGCGCCCAAGACTTTCATCACCATGGCCTCGTGGACCCGCCGCTGCTGAGTGGCAAGCATCGCCCCCGCCAGCACCAGCACGCCCGCGACGATGCTGAGCAGGCCGATGACCTGGCTGGCCAGCCCGATGTTGCCCAGCACGCTGGCGGCGGTTTCGACGGCATCGCGGATACGCACCACGGTCACGTTGGGAAACTTGTCGGTCACCGCCTTGAAGATTGCCTCCTCCGCCTCAGGGGTGGCTTTCACCGTGGCGAGATAAGTGTGCGGTGCCTTGTCGAGCGTGCCGGGCGAATAGACGAACACGAAGTTGATGGCGAGCGTGGTCCATTCGATGCGTCGCAGCGAGGCGATCTTGGCGTCGATGTCGCGGCCCAGCACGTTCACCGTGATGGTGTCGCCGAGGCCGATGCCGAACTGGCGCGCCAGGTTCTCGTCGAAGGAGATGAGCTGCGGGCCGCGATAGTCCGGCGGCCACCATTCGCCGGCCACGATGCGCGATCCTTCCGGCGGCGTCGCCGAATAGGTGACGCCGCGATCGCCCTCGACCGCCCAGCGGGCGTCGGACGGCACGGCGATCTCGCCGACCGGCTTGCCGCCGATCTTGACGATGCGCCCGCGCAGCGACGGCACCTTGTCGAGATGGCCGGCCCCGGGGATCGCCGCGATGGCCTTCTCGAACTCGGCGATCTGGCTCGATTGGATGTCGACGAAGAAGAAGGCCGGCGCGTCGCTGGGGATACGCCGCGTGATCTGTTCGCGCAGATTGCCTTCGATCAGCGCCGTCGCCACCAGCACGGTGAGGCCCAGTCCCAGCGACAGCATGACGATCGGCGTCGGCGCTCCCGGACGATGCAGATTGGCGAGCGCCAGCCGAAGAGCGGCCAGGCGCGGCTTGCCGACCCGCGCGGTCACCATCATCAGAAGCCGCGCCAGGAGGGGAAAGGCGAGAAAAGCGCCGATCGCCCCCAGGACGAAGTATGTGGCGATCATCCGGCTCTCGGCGGTGAAGATGGTGAAAGCCGCCAGCGCCATGGCGACGGCGCCGACCATCAGCATGTCGCGCCAGGCGAGCCTGCCCTGCTCGACCACGGCCCCGCGCATCAGGGTGGCGGCCGGCACGCCACGCGCGCGCACCAGCGGCACCAGCGCAAACAGCAGCGACACCAGCAGGCCGAAGCCCGCGGCAGTCGCCAGTGGTGCGGCATAGAGTGCGACCCGCGCCCGCACCGGCAGCACGTCGGCAATCAGCGACTGGGCGAGGAAAGGCAGCGCCGCTCCGACCACCAGCCCGATCGCCACGCCGATGGCGGCGAGCACGGCGAGCTGCAGGAAATAGGTCGTGAAGACCAGGCGTTCCGGCGCGCCCAGGCACTTCAAGGTGGCGATGGTACGCAACCGCCCCGCCAGGAAGCTCGAGACGGCATTGCCCACGCCGACACCGCCCACCAGCAACGAGGCGAGCCCGATCAGGCCGATGAATTGCGTCAGCCGGTCGAGCCAGAAGCGGATACCGCCGCCGGCCTCGTCCAGCGCGCGCACACGCCAGCCGGCATCGGGAAAGCGGGCCTTCAGCGCGTCCACGACCGCCCGATCAGAACGGCCGGGCGGCAGGCTCAGCCGATACTCCCAGTTCAGCAGGCTGCCCGGCTGGACCAGGCCCGACTCCATGACGGCTTCGAACGGGATCATCAGCCGCGGCCCGAGGCTTGCGAAGGCGTTGAGGCCGCGATCGGGCTCGCGGGCAATGATGCCGCGCACCTCGACGGCAACGTCGCCGACGCGCAGCTGGTCGCCCGGCGCCAGGTTCATGCGTCGAAGCGCCGCCTCCTCGACCACAGCGCCCCAGAGGCCGTTGCGCTTGGCGAGCGCGTCGCCGAGCGAGCTGCCGCCCTGCAGCTCGACGGTGCCGTAGAGCGGATAGGCCGGCTCAACCGCCTTCAGCTGGACCAGGGTCGGCTTGCCGTCGGCCTTGACCGGCCGCGCCATCGATCGGCTGTCGATCCAGCGCACGAGCCGGCCCTGCTCGCGCAGGAACGCCATCTGCTCGGGCGTCGCTTCGCGGTAGAGGATCGAGATCGCGACGTCGCCGCCCATGATCTCGCGGGCGTCGGCGCGCAACCCCTCCTCGACGGCACGGCTGAAGGACAGGATCGCCGCGATCGCCGCCACACCCAGCGCCAGGCAGGCGATGAACAGGCGAAAGCCACCGAGGCCGCTGCGCATCTCGCGGCGCGCCAGCCGTAACGCCAGTGTCATGGCCAGGATCTCATTGGGCCGAAACTCATTGGGCCGCCAGGGCGGCCGGCCGCATGCGCTGGTCGGCGACCAGGAGACCGTCGGCAATGCGCAGCACACGATCGCAACGTTCGGCCAGGCCCATGTCGTGGGTGATGAGGACCAGGGTGGTGCCGTGGGCGCGCGCCATCTCGAACAGCAGGTCCATCACCTGCTTGCCGGTGGCACCGTCGAGATTGCCGGTCGGCTCGTCGGCCAGCATCAATTTCGGCTGGCCCACGAAAGCGCGGGCCACCGCGACCCGCTGCTGTTCGCCACCTGAAAGCTGCGCAGGGTAATGACCGATGCGATGGCCAAGGCCCACTCGTTCGAGGGCCGCGCGGGCAAGATCAAAGGCATCGCCATGCCCGGCGAATTCGAGCGGCAACGCCACATTCTCGAGCGCCGTCATGGTGGGGATGAGATGGAAGCCCTGGAACACGATGCCGATATAGTCACGCCTGAGGCGTGCGCGATCGTCGTCGCCGAGACGGCCGAGGTCACGCCCTGCCACCTCGACCAGGCCCGACGTGGCGCGTTCCAGGCCGCCCGCAACCATCATCAGGCTGGACTTGCCGGCACCAGAAGGCCCGACAACCGCCGCAATCTCGCCGGCTGCGATGTCGAGGGTGATGCCGCGCAGGATATTGACCGTGCCCGCATCGCTTGCCATGTCGAGATGGACGTCCTTCAAACGGACGATCGGCTCCACGGCGGGCGGCTCTGAGGTGGGCAAGCGGGCTCCTGGGACGAAAGAGGCTGGGGACGGTTGATGAGGCAGGCGAAGCGATGAAACTGCAGACTGCATATGGTCGTTTTGCGGCAACGGTCAATTCACGGATCAGCGTGCTCGTGGCGTTCCTGCTCTGTGTCGCGGCCCTGCCCGTCCTGGCGCAGACGCCGGGCACACAGCCGGCCGGCCCGATCAAGCTCGCCATCCTGGGCGACAGTCTTGCGGCGGGCTACGGGCTCACCCCTGCCCATGCCTTTCCGGTGAAGCTCGACGCGGCACTGCGGGCCCAGGGCCGCAACGTCGCTGTCATTAACCATGGCGTATCCGGCGACACGACGGCGGGCGGCCTGGAACGCATCGACTGGATGATGGCCGACAAGCCCGACATCGTCCTGATCGAACTCGGGGGCAATGACGGGCTGCGGGCCCTCGACCCCGCCGCCACCGAACGCAATCTCGATGCCATCGTGAGCAAGCTCAAGGCGGCCGGCGTCACCGTCTGGCTGGCCGGCATGCTGGCCCCGCGCAACTTCGGATCGGACTACGCCAAGGCCTTCGATGGCCTGTTCAAGGCGGTTGCCGACAAGTACGAGCTGCCGTTCTATCCCTTCTTCCTCGACGGCGTGGCGCAGGATCCCGCGCTGAACCAGGCTGACGGCATCCACCCCAATGCCAAGGGCGTCGACATCATTGTCGAGCGCATCCTGCCCTTCGTGACCGGGAACCTCGACAAATATGCCACGACTGTTCGTCGCCCTGCCCGTCCCTGAGGAAATCGCCGACCTGCTCATGCCGTTGCAATCGGGCGTACCCGATGCCCGCTGGGTGCCGCAGGAGAATTTCCACGTGACCCTGTGCTTCGCCGGCGAAGTGCAGGGCGCCACGATGCGCGATCTCGAGGAGGAACTGTCCGACATCGAGGGACCGCCCTTCTCCGTGTCGATCGCCGGTGTCGAGCAGTTCAGCAGCGGCAAGCAGCCGCGCGTCCTAGTCGCCAGCGTCGAGCGCAGCGACCGGCTCGACTGGCTGCAGCAGAAGGTCTCGACCGTAGCCCGCAACTGCGGCATCGAGGTCGAGCGCCGCAAGTTCCGTCCGCACGTCACGCTTGCCCGCTTCGCAAGCAACGCCGAGACCGGCCACCACCTGGCGCAGTTCATGGCGAGCAACGGCACCTTCCGCGCCGATCCCTGGATCGCCGACCGCTTCGCCCTCTATTCGAGCCGCAGCGGCCGCAACGGAGCGATCTACACCGAGGAAGTGAGCTATCCGCTGACGTTCTGACCTTCGCCGGAAACAAGTTCGCGCGACAGCGAAAGAATAGCGCTCGCCGTCTCGGCCGGATGAAGCGTCGGATGCAAATGCGTGCCTTGCAGGTTCACGACCGGCCAGCCGCGTCGCTGTGCTTCCGCGGTTGCATGATCATAGATCGGCGAGGCCTGAATGAAGCCGGCAGGCACATGGCTCCAATCGGCAAGCTCTATTGCGTCGTCGAACCAACCGATATGCAGCCTGGGAAGCCCGTTCTCGAACTGGGCAAATGCCGCGGGATCGTTTGCCAGGACATCCAGACCGACGAGCGCCTTACGTTGCTGGTCGCGATCAAACCATCTCGACCAGATCGGAAGCATTCCGTCGGCTTCGACGAGCCCCTTAATGAAGTCGAGGAGGGCCGGTCTGACAGGAAAGGCCGCACCTTGCGACGGGGGCACGTCTCCATCCACGATGATCACGCCCCGCGCGGGCACCTTGGTCGCCAGATCGGCAACGAGCGCACTTGCCGAACTGTGGCCCACCAGTATCGGTTCGCTGCAGGTGGTCAAGTGCTCGAGAAGCCGAGAAGTCCACCCCCTCCAGGATGGCGGCGGATAATCGCGAGCCAACACATCCGGCACCTGGACGCCACATCCTGCCACCCGCAGGCATTCGGCCGTCGGCTCCCAGCTCGAAGCCCGAACCAAAGGCCCCGCCACAAGGATGAATTGTGAGGGCATGAAATCTCCAAGAAATCTCGAAGACAGTGTTCTTCACACGAACGTCAGCAGCCGCCGTGGATTGTGCACCAGGATGGCGTCGATCTCGTCGTCGCTGTAGCCACGCCGCGTCATCATCGGCACGACGTTGCGGAAGATGTGGCCGTAGCCGTGGCCGCCGAAGCTCGCGAGACGCGTGCGGTAGCAGATGTCGTGGCTGATCACGACACGGTCGAGGTGCCCCGCCGCGATCAGCGCGCGGATCAGCCTCAGCCGGGTGGCGTCGTTGGGCATGTCGATGTCGGACAGGCCGTAGTAGCTCGCCTCCTGGCCGAACAGGTCGAACTCGACCGTGACGCCGCTGTCGGCGAGCTTGAGCAGGCGCGGCTCGTCAAAGATCGTGCGGTCGATGTGGCTGATGACCAAGCGCTCGGTCGGAAAACCCGCCGCCTTGGCGAAGTCGGCGACCTCCTGCGGCTGGTCGGGGTCGCGGCCGGGATGGACGTTGATCGCCGCACCGGTCTCCTGTGCTGCGACGAATGCCGCCTGCATCACCCGCTTCTCGGTGTCGGTCCAGGGCGCCTGGCAGCCGATCTCGCCGATCATGCCGGCGCGCACGTCGGTGCCCCAGGCACCGTCGAGGATCTGGCCGATCATCTCGGCGGCGAAATCGTCGACCGCGCGGCCGTGATTCCGGGGATCCTGGTAGTCGTTGACGTAGTAGCCGCAGCCCATGACCAGGTGCACGCCGGTGCCGGCAGCGATGCGCTGCAGCCCTTTCGGGTCGGGTGAGAGGCCGCCGCAGGTCAGCTCGACGATGGCATCGCCGCCGTCGTGCTTCATCATCGCGACCTCGCGCGTGGCAAGGTCCTCGAGGTCGAGCATGTACTTGCGGCCGGTGCGTTTCAGCCCGTGGCCGTAGTTCATCTGCCAGACATTCTCGAGCGTGATCTCCGGACCGAGATCGTTGTCCGAGCGCGTGGCCGGCGGCCGGATGTCGCACAGAACGTGCTCGTGCATCAGGGTCCGGCCGAGCGCCTCGGGCTCGATCGGCCCGAGGACGGTCTGGATCTTTCCTTTGAGCTCTTTGCGGGTGATCACGGTGCTGCCCACTCCACGGGTTACTCTACTGTTTACTGCGGCTCGAGCTTGGCGGCGTCGACGACCTTCTTCCACTTGGCGTATTCGGCCTTCATGTGGTTGGCGAGGTCCTCCGACGAGCCGCCGAGCTCGGCGGCGCCGGCATCGCGGATCTTCTTGATGATGTCGGGCGACTTCGACGCCTTCACCAGCTCGTCGCTCAGCTTCTTCACGACCTCGGCCGGCGTGCCGGCCGGTGCGGAAACGTACCACCAGGGTGCGGCGTCGAAGCCGGCGAAGCCCTGCTCGGCGATGGTCGGCACGTCGGGCAGCGAGAACCAGCGCTTGCCCGAGCTCACGCCCAACGCCCGCAACGCCCCTGACTGGATGTGCGGCAGGTAGGGCGGCAGATTGTCCATGGTGCTGGGAATGTGCCCGGCCAGCAGGTCCTTCAGCACCAGCGAGCTGCCGCGATAGACGACATGCTCCACCTTGAAGCCGGCCAGCGACTGGAAATATTCCATCGCGAGATGGCCGGTGCCGCCGATCGCCGGCGAGCCGAAGCTCACCTTGTTGTCGCCCTGCTTCTTGCAGTACTCGACATACTCCTTGGCCGTCTTCACCGGCATGCTGGGATGGACGGCGAGCACGTTCGCCACTTCGCCGAACAGTGCGACCGGCGCGAAGTCCTTCACGCTGTCGTAGGGCATGTTCTTGTAGAGGAACTGGTTGGTAACGGCGGTGCCCACCGTGCCGAGCAGCAGCGTGTAGCCGTCGGCCGGCGCCTTGGCGACGATCTCGGCACCGACATTGCCGCCGGCACCGCTCTTGTTGTCGACGACGACGGTCTGGCCCCAGACTTCCGTGAGATGCTGTGCCGCAATGCGGCCCAGGAGATCGGTCGTGCCGGCCGGCGCGAAGGGCACGACCATGCGGATCTGCTTGTTCGGATAAGTCGCCTGCGCCCAGCCGTGGCGCGCCAGCATCGGCGCTGCCAGCGAGACGCCGGCTGCCCCTGCGATCACCCTGCGGCGGGTGATTTTATTGGTCATGGAAATCCTCCCTGAAATCGGGCGACACTATCGCCGACAAGAAGGGGAAACAAAAGTGACGGCAGCGTTGATCGGTTACGCGGATCGCATCTCGGTCCGCAGCGGCGAGAAGATTTCCTTCAAGGTTTCGAGCGCGGGTCCTGGCCCCTACAACGCCACGCTGGTGCGCATCGTGCGCGGCGATCCCAATCCCGGCGGACCGCCGCCCAAGCTCGAGGATCACTCCGATCTGTTCGATGGCCGCTTCGCCTCGCGCGTCCAGCACGCCTGGACAGGTTCGTACGGCCTGGTCGAAAGCGCACGCAATGCGGCGCTGCCCGCCTCCCTCGCGGTCGAGGCGCTGATCTGGCCGACTTTGCCTGAAGACGGACCGCAGACCGTCATCTCGCGACGCGATGCGACGAGCGGCGCGGGTTTCGCACTGGTGGCGACGCCCGAGGGCATGGCGCTCGAGATCGGGAAGCATCGCGTCGTCGTCGGCCGCAAGCTCAGGTCACGCGTCTGGTACCGCGTCTGGGCCAGTGCCGATCCCGAGACCGGCATCTTGCGCGTCGGCCAGCAGCCGCTGAAACGCGCCTTCGCCGCCGACGACGAAGGCGACGCCAAAGCTACGGTGAGCGGCGCGCTGTCCTTCGAGGCGGCGGCACCGCTGCTGATCGGCGCCGAGGCCGCGGCCGATCGGCCTGCCGGGCGCTGCTTCAACGGCAAGATCGAGGCACCGCAGGTCGTGGGCTATGCGGCCTGGGATTTCGCACGCCGCATCGACTCCATGGAGATCGAGGATACCGGCCCCAACGGCCTGCATGGCCGGCTGATCAACCTGCCGACGCGCGCCATGAAGGGCGCGGCCTGGACCGGCGCCGAGCGCGACTGGAAGCAGGCGCCGCACCACTACGCCGCCATCCACTTCCATGACGACGATCTGCACGATTGCGGCTGGCAGGACGATTTCAGCTTCACCGTGCCGAAGGAGATGAAGAGCGGCGTCTACGGCATGCAGCTCACCTGCGGCACACAACGCGACGTCATCCCGTTCTTCGTGCGGCCGCAGATGGGCAAGCCGCAGGCCAAGGTCTGCTACCTCGCCGCGACCTTCACCTATCAGGTCTATTCCAACTTCGCGCGCGGCATGTACGACGAGCCGTTTCGCCGCAAGGTCGCCGACTGGAAGGCCTATCCGAACAATCCCGACGACCACGCGGATTACGGCCTCTCGACCTACAACAGCCATCGCGATGGCTCGGGCGTCAGCTACTCCTCGAGGCTGCGGCCGCTGCTCACCTGGCGGCCGAACTTCCTGTCCTTCAACGACGAGGCAGGCTCGGGTCTGCGTCACCTGCCGGCCGACACGCACCTCACCGGCTGGCTCGATCGCATGGGCATCGCCTTCGACGTGATCACCGACCACGATCTCGACGAGAAGGGCGTGGAGCTGCTGGCATCCTACAAGGTGGTGCTGACCGGCTCGCATCCCGAGTATCACACCGCGGGCACGCTCGATGCATTGCAGGCCTATACCGAAACCGGCGGCCGGCTGATGTATCTCGGCGGCAACGGTTTCTACTGGCGTGTCGCGCTCTCGCCCAAGGTGCCGGGCGCCATCGAGGTGCGGCGCACCGAGGGCGGCATCCGCACCTGGGCCGCCGAGCCGGGCGAATACTACCACGCCTTCGACGGCGCCTATGGCGGCCTGTGGCGGCGCTCCGACCGGCCGCCCAATCTGCTCTGCGGCATCGGTTTTTCGAGCCAGGGAACGTTCGTGGGCGATTCCTACCGCCAGTCACGGGCGGCGCGCGACAATCGCCATGCCTGGGTGTTCGAGGGCGTGAAGGACGAGTTGTTCGGCGGCTACGGCTTCTCGGGCGGCGGTGCGGCGGGCTTCGAGCTCGACCGACTCGACCATCGCCTCGGCAGCCCGCTCAACGCCGTGGTGCTCGCTTCCTCGGAGGGCCATGACCGCAAGAACTTCGTGGTGGTGCACGAGGAGCGGCTGGGCTTCACGACGACCATTCCCGGCCAGACGCTCGAGGAGCTGATCCGCGCCGACATGACCTACATCGAGAAGCCCAAAGGCGGCGCCGTGTTCTCGGTGGGCTCGATCACCTACTGCGGCAGCCTGCCCCACAACGGCTTCGACAACGACGTGTCGCGACTCACCTTCAACGTCGTGAACCGCTTCGGCGAGCTCGGCCTCAAATGGCCCTTTTGACCTGGGGCGTCAGCCGGTCGAGCAGGCCACGGCAGCCGACCTCGATCAGGCTGAGCGCGCGCTCGTAGTCGGGCTTCTGCAAACCGTAGGGGTCCTCGACGTCGAGGAAGCCGGCTGGCGGCCCGAAGCTCATCAGGAGCTTGGGCTTGTTGGCCAGCGCCCGCGGCGCCAGCCAGCGCAGGTCGGCGAGATGCTCCCGCGTCATCGCCAGCACGTGGTCGAAATGCACGACGTCCTCGGCGGTGACCTGGCGGGCCGAGTGGGCCGCGATGTCGTAGCCGCGCGCGGCCGCGACCGCCACGGCGATCGGCGTCGCCGGCTGGCCCGCCATGACGTCCGAGGTGCCCGCCGAGGCAATCTCGAAGGCAGCACCGAGGCCTGCGCGTTCGGCCATGCCGCGAAAGGCGCCCTCGGCCATGGGTGAGCGGCAGATATTGGCCGTGCAGACGAAAAGAACACCGACAGTCATGATCCGGCACCCTATAGCATTATCCGCCCGGCTGGAATCATCCGGATGGATGACGCCGGAGCCGGAGGCGCCAGAAACAAGGCGTTTCCAATCACGTGGAACCACACGAGCACGGCGCTAGAGTGAAGGTATGCATCAGGATTTCGTGCCACCCGGCATCGCCGTGCTGACCGGCGGTCGAAACCCGGAGGTTATTTCGAAATTCACCCATCGCAGAGCCAATGTAGGGGAGACAGTTCAATTGATCGACCATGTCTACATTTCCGTGCTGAACATCGACAAGTCACTGGCCTTCTATTCGGAGGCCTTGAAGCCGCTCGGCTGGAAAGTATTTGGCAACTACGATTCGGCTTCGGGACCCAAAGGCGTGCCCGATCTCTACGGCATCGGGGACGATTCGTATGGCAGTGGCAAAGCGGTCGGCTCAAGCATTTGGCTACGCCGACGCAAACTAGGCGAGACGGGGCTGTATCTAGGGATCGTCTGCAATACCAACGAGTTGGTCGATGCCGCCTACGCCGCCGCAATCAAGGCGGGCGGAACTGACGAGGGCAAACCGGCAGATCGCACCTACTTCGCTCCCGGCTACTATGCCGCCAACGTCGCTGACTTCGACGGTAATCGTCTTGAGTTCGTGCATAAAGCCTGGAACTCCAAGTAACGCCCGTAAGGCCAAGTAAGAGATTCAGAGGCTATATCTGCTTGCGCTCGAATGGATACGCGTTGTTACAGGTAGCTCCGCTCTCGGCATCGCGCGCCCGACTGATTAAAGTCGACGACGCGATACGCTAGAGTAAGGGCATGCATCAGGATTTCCTGCCGCCCGGCATTGCCGTGCTGACCGGTGCCGGCATCTCAAAGGAAAGCGGCATCGACACTTTTCGCGACGAGGGCGGGCTGTGGACCCAGGTCGACCTGGAAGAGGTCGCGACCCTCGAGGCGTGGTTCCGCAACAAGAAAAAGGTGCTCGACTTCTACAACGACACCCGGCGCAGCTTCCGCGCCGCCGGCATCGTCCCCAATGCCGCACACGAGGCGCTGGCCCGGCTGGAGCACGACTACGAAGGCGAGGTCACGATCATCACCCAGAACATCGACCTGCTGCACGAGCAGGCCGGCTCGCGACGGGTGCTCCACATGCATGGCCGCGACGGCGAGGTCCGCTGCATGGCCTGCGAGACCGTTTTCGCCTCCGATGACGACCTCACCGTGCAGTCGGTCTGTCCGAACTGCCAGGCTATCGGCGAGCTCAGGCCCAACATCGTCTGGTTCGGCGAGATGCCGCTCCATCTCGAGGAGATTTACGAGGTGCTGGAGCGCTGCGGCCTGTTCCTGGCGATCGGCACGTCCGGCGAGGTCTATCCTGCCGCAGGCTTCGTGCTGCATGTCCGCCGCCGTCAGCCGCGCGCCCATACCGTCGAGCTCAACCTCGAACCGACCGGCAACAAGAACCTGTTCCATGAGCACCTCTACGGTCCCGCGACCGAGATCGTGCCACCCTACGTCGCGCGCATCCTGAAACACGGTTGGCGATGACGCAGGGGCGTCGAGGCGGGCGATGACCGGTTCCGACGCCACGATCAAGCCGGCCTTCGTTCTCGACCTCGCGCAAGCGCAGGCGATCGTCGACCGCTTCGCGCCGCGATCCCGGGTCGTGTCCCTGGAGGAGCTGCACGGCGGTGCGATCAGCCGCGTCTATGGCGTGGCCTGCACCGATGAATCATCGCCCGACCTCGTCATCAAGACCTATCCCGAATTGCTGCACTGGAAGCTGGCCAAAGAAGTCTTCCTGTATCGATACCTCGCCGGCAACAAGCATCTGCCGGTGCCTCGCGTCCTCTGGCACGACGACTCGAGAACGATCGTGCCTCTCGCCGTGCTCGTCCTGACCCGGCTGGACGGGCAGATCCTGCAGCCCCTCGAGGCCTCCCTGAGCGACGACGATCTGTTCGGCCTTTACGCACAGATGGGACGGACCCTGCGCCACTTCCACGACGTCCGAATGGCTGCCTTCGGTTACCTGGTGGGCGGCGGCGTCAAGGACCCGCATGCGAGCAACGACGCGTACATGCTCTTCCAGTTCGACAAGAAGCTGCGGGAATTCAGGCAGTGCGGCGGGAGCGAAGCCCTGGCTGCCCGCATGGCGCGCCACGTGGCGGCCGGTGCGCATCTGCTGAAGGCCTCCGCCTTGCCCGTCTTCTGTCATGACGATTTTCACACCGGCAACGTCCTGGTGAGGCACGAGGCCGGCGCCCGCTGGCAGCTCACCGGTGTCGTCGACGTGGAGAACGCCGTCGCCGGCGACCCGCTGCTCGATATCGCCAAGACACTTCTCTACAGCGTCGGCGAGAGCCTGCCGAAGCGGAACGGCCTTCTGGCCGGCTACGGCCCGATCGACCGCCCGCAATGGCAAGCGGCGGTCGATCTCTACCGGATGTATCACGCGCTCGAATGGTGGGACTGGACGGCATCCATCGGCGGGACCCCACCGGACTGGCTGATCGGCGAGATGGAGCGGGTCACGGCGGTGGACATTCGATAGCCGCACCTGCCTCGGCCCGTCAGTTGAGCTCGACTCCGGCCGCCTTGATCACGTCGCGCCACTTGGGAATTTCCTCGGCCATGAAGCGGCCGAGATAGGCCGGATCGGTGGACGGCGCCGGGATGATGCCCTGCCCCGCCAGAACGGCCTTGATGGCGGGATCGGCCAGCACGTCGGCGAAGGCCTTGTTGAGCCGGGCCACGATGTCGGCCGGCGTTCCCTTGGGCGCCACGATGCCGAAGAAGACGCTGACATCGAAGCCCTTGAGGCCCTGCTCCGCCAGAGTCGGAACGTCGGGCAGCGCCGCCGAGCGCACGGCCGTCGTGACACCGATCGCCCGCAACGCCCCGGACTGGATGTGCGGCTGGGCCGTCAGCACGTCGGTGAAAGTCATCTGCACCTGGCCAGCCAACAGATCGTTCAGAGCAGGACCGGTGCCGCGGTAGGGCACGTGGACGATGTCAGTGCCGGTCGCGGCATTGAACATGATGCCGGCGAGATGCGACGACGCGCCGTTGCCCGAAGAGGCGAAGGCGAGCTTGGCTTTGCCGCTCTTGGCGTAGGCCACCAGCTCCGCCACCGTCTTGGCCGGCACGGTGGGATTGACCGCCAGCACGTTGGGCAGATTGCCGATCATGATGACCGGCTCGAAGCTGCGGATCGGATCGTAGCCCAGCTTGGGAAAGAGGCTGACATTGATCGCCAGTGGCCCCGAGGTGCCGAACAGCAGCGTGTAACCGTCGGCCGGCGCCGTCGCCACCACCTCCGCGCCGATATTGCCGCCGGCGCCGCCGCGATTGTCGACGATCACCGGCTGGCCGAGGCGCGCCCGCAGCGCCTCGCCGAGATGACGCGCCAGCGCATCGGTCGGCCCGCCGGGCGCGAACGGCACCACGAGCTTGACCGGCTTCTCGGGAAATTCCGCCCGTGCCTGCGGTGCTGTCACAGCCACAACAACCAAAGCCGTTGCGAGCGCGGCCGCCAGCCGGCGGCGCGACAGGATTGCCTTCATTTCATCTCTCCCCGGATGCCTCGATCAGTCCGCCAGCGCGGCATCGAGCGCCGCCGTATCCTCCTCGGCGGCCAGCGGATCACGCGGCAGCAGACGATGGGTCAGCACCATGCGGGCGAGGGCGCCCCGGCGCGGCAGGCCGAGCTGGTTGGCCTCGCGTGCCAGGCCGATGGCGGTGGTGATGTGATAAAGCGCCGAGGCCGACTGGCGTGCCAGCACGTCCGACTTCCGCGCCGCGACGTCGGCTGCGAAGGCACAGGTACGCTCGAGCGTGCCGGCGAACAGCGCCTGTGTCTCGGCGTCGAGCTTCGCGGCAGCCAGCAGCTCTTCGTTGCGGGCCTTGAGCGCCGGCAGCGCCTCGTCGCGGGCGATGGCGCGCGAGACGTCGAGCGCCACGATGTTGGACGTGCCTTCCCAGATCGAGCCGAGATGGGCGTCGCGCACCAGGCGCGCGTCCGACCATTCCTCGATGTAGCCGCAGCCGCCGCGTACCTCCATGGCATCGCCCGTCACGCGGCGGGCGTCGCGGCAGGCACGGAACTTGATCAGCGGCGTCATGATGCGGGCGAGCTTGGCCCCCGTCGCATCGCCCTGGTTGGCGCGGTCGAGCGCATCGGCCGTCAGGAACATCATGGTGCGGGCCTGCTCGGCCGTGACCATCATCTTGGCGAGCTGCCGGCGCATCAACGGCAGCTCGATCAGCCGCTTGCCGAAGGCCTGGCGATGGCGGGCGATGAACAGCGCCTCGGTGACGGCGCGGCGCATCAGGCCGGCGGCGCGCACGCCGTTCGACAGGCGTGAGTTGTTGACCATGTCGGCCATCTGGTTGAAGCCACGCCCGCGCTCGCCCACCAGGTAAGCTTCCGCACCGTCGAGGCGGATCTCGCCGCTCGCCATCGAGCGCGTGCCGAGCTTGTCCTTGAGCCGCAGGATCCGATAGTCGTTCGGCCGGCCGTCGGCCTTCGTCTTGGGCAGCAGGAAGAGCGAGATGCCCTTCATGCCGGGAACCTGTTCGCTGCGCGCCAGCACCATCGCGAAGTCGGCGTCGGCGTTGGAGCAGAACCACTTGTCGCCCGTAAGCTTCCAGGTGCCGTCGGGCTGCGACGCCGCCACTGTTGCCGTGGCGCTGACATCGGATCCCGCACCCTGCTCGGTCATGAACATGGCGCCTTGCGCCAGCTCGTCGAAGTCGAGCGTGGTCAGGCGCTCGAGAAAACGGCTCACCAGCTTGGGCTCGCCGTAGCGGCGCAAGGTCCGAGTCAGCGAATCGGTCATGCTGACGGGACACATCAGGCCGAACTCGGCCTGCACGAAGAGATAGGTCAGCGCGTACTTGGCGGCGGGCGGCATGGGCTCGTTCCAGCCCAGCACGCCGCCGCGATGCGACATGGCAGCGAGCCCGAGCTCGGAGAAGGCCAGCCGCTCCATTTCGACATAGGCAGGATGCTTCTCGACCACGTTGCAGTCCTGGCCGGTGCGCCGGCGCACCGAGAGCGTCGGCGGATTGTGGTCGGCGAGGCCCGCCAGCTCGTCGAGCCGGCCGCCCGCCAGGCCACCCAGCCGATCAAAGGTGGGTTCGAGGTGGTGGAACAGCGAGCGCGGCAGGTAATGGCCGAACAGCGCGGCAGCATCGCCGTCGGCGCGGTAGAGGTTGATCCCGCGCGAATCGGGGATGGCGCCGGAAGGATCGGCCGTCGCACCGGATCGATTCGTGGCCGTCGTCATGGCGTCTCCTCCTGAGGCTGCATGCGTCTTTTTCTGGAGCCCATTGTCCTTCCGGGCCATCAATACCGTCCAATATCGATTGCCATGGAATTGATATATAATTCATATCGATGCCCAAGGATCCGGAGCCGCCATGGACCTTCGCAAGCTGCGCTATTTCTCCGTGCTCGCCGAGGAGAAGCATTTCGGCCGCGCCGCGCAACGTCTGGCCCTGTCGCAGCCGCCGCTCAGCCTGGCCATCCGCCAGCTCGAGGAAGAGATCGGCGCCCGGCTGTTCGATCGCACCAGCCGCAATGTCAGCCTGACCGCAGCGGGGGTCGCCCTGCAGCGCGAGGCGCAGGTCCTGCTGCGCCGGACCGAGGAGACGCGCGCCCTGGTCAAGGCGGTCGCCGACGGCAAGGAGGGCCGCCTGCGGCTGGGCTTCGTGGGCTCCATGCTCTATCGCGGCCTGCCCCGCATCCTCGAGACCTTCCAGGCTGCCTCGCCGGATATCGACCTCTCGCTGCAGGAGCTGAACTCGACGGAGCAGATCGAGGCGCTGCACCGCGACGAGATCGATCTCGGCTTCATCCACGGCCGCGGCGCGCCGAAGGGGCTGGAAGGCTTCCGCTATCACGCCGAGCCCTTCGTCGCATGCGTGCCGGTCGGACACCCTTCCGCCCGCGCCCGCATGCTGCGCCTGGCGCGCCTCAAGGGCGACTCGTTCGTCCTGTTCGCCCGCAACGTCTCGCCCGACTACTACCAGTCGATCATTGCGACCTGCCTCGCCGCCGGCTTCTCGCCGCAGGTCCGCCATGAGGTGCGGCACTGGTTGAGCGTGGTCTCCTTCGTGGCCAACGGGCTCGGCGTCGCGCTGGTGCCGCGCAGCCTCAAGACCGCCAATATGGCCGGCGCCGTCTTCGTGCCGATCCCTGAAGCGACGATCCTGTCGGAGACCTGGTGTGTCCGCAAAGCGGGCGGCCCGCAGCGGCCGGCGCTCGATACCTTGATCGACGCAGCGCGAGCCTAGGCAGGCACCGCGGGTTAGCATCGCGCCAGCGTCACTGCGTGCCGGCCTCAGGTTCGACCGGTCGAAATTCAACAATGGCACCGAGCCCTGCCAGGCGGTCGCGAGAGCGACGCAGATGCGCCAAACGGCCGCTGGCGACAACGATCTCGCCTTGGCCGGCGAGCTTGAGCGCGTCCTGCAACGACAGGTCCAGTTCTTCCCGGAGAAGCCGCACGACCTTTAGTTTCTGCGGCCCGATATCGGTGACGACCAGCGTCCCGAACCTGAAAAGATCCGGGTCTGGCGGCGCGTCGTCGCCGGCGCGTTCAGGCTCGACGTCTTTGCGGTCCCGACGCGTCTCGTACACTTCGCGCCACAGGGCGCTTGCGAAGCCGACGTGGACGTCGATGTAGCGCAGCGCCTCTGCGTCGTCGTCCGTCAGGTCGCGCAACGACGACAGCGTCTCGATGAACCGATGGATGTCCGGCGCAACCTGTTCCACGACCCATCGTCCGGCACCGTGCGGTGCGTAGTAGACAGGAAACCCGCTCGTCTCCTCGCGGAAGTCGACGAAGAACGGGTCGTCGAAGCCGTTCAAGGCGATGACATGCCAGCCGGGTTGCCATTTGCCAGGCTCCGCAGCCACCAGACTTTCGCCGGTGACGCCATGGCGGCGAAACCCGGTTTGCCAACCATCGAAGCCCGCCAACGTCGGATAATGGAATGGCAAGCCCATGTCGCCGACGACGATGGCCTTTTCGATGAACCGCCGGATAGGTTCGGGCAAGGACTGTCGATCGTCGCCGGCCCTCACTCCCATGTTCGACTCGGACAAGCTGACCCAGCCTCCTCTGCTGCGACCGTCACAGGCGGCCGGTTCCTTCGCCAAACGGCCGCGTCTACAGTCCGGCGGCGGCGCCACCGGAACAAGGGCCATCATGGGAAAGACGATCTCAGGGCAAGTCAACGATGCCGCGACGGCGCCATGCGATGTCGAAGTCGAGGAAGTGCTGACGGAGCACGACACGCTGGTCGTCCTGTCACTGGGCTTCGCGTCGGCGCACGACCCGCTCGACGTCCTGCATATCGTTTGCGGCCGGCACCGCAGCGGCCGGGAGCCGCCTCCGCTGGAAGACGAACTGTACATCGAACGAAGCGACCAGAGCCTCGCCTGCGATGGCCGTGACGTCATCCATCTGGCCGGCCACAGCAACCATATCGAGCTGGCGCTGAGCGACGCCGGGATGTCAGCGCTCGCCCTGCCCCACTGCACCCGCTTTCGCTTCGACACTCATCCCGAGCTGCTTCCGATCGCCCGACACCAGCTCGCTGCGATGATCCGGGCCGGCCAGCCCAAAGTCAGCCTGCAGGAAGAGTAGCCGCTTGCTACTTCTTGATGTCGGTCTGGACCGTCACGCGATGGTTCTGTGGTTTCAGGAGCTCGGCCAGCGCTTGCAGGGCGGCGAGGCCGCAGGCGGTGTCCTGCTCGCCGTTGCCGCCGCTCAGGCCCACCCCGCCGATCACCTCATCGTCGACCACGATGGGGAAACCGCCGACGAAGACGGCGAACTTGCCCTCGAAGCTCCACTGGATGCCGAAGGCTTCGTTGCCGGGCAGTGCCGGGCCGTTGGGCGGCTGATTGAAGAGATGGGTCGAGCGCTTGTGGCCCGCGGCGGTGAAGGCTTTGTTCCAGGCGATCTGCGGGCCGGTGACGCGCGCGCCGTCCATGCGTTCCAACGCCAGCGGATAGCCGCCGTCGTCGACGATGCAGACGGTCTCGAGCACGCCGATCTCGCGCGCCTTGGCAAGCGCGGCCGCAACCATGTGGCGGGCTTCGGCGAGTTCCAGCTTGAGGGCCTTTTTCATGGCATCCCTTTCGATCGATTGCAGTGGCCTGAGAACCGTAGCGCCACCCTACTAGAGGATCATGGCCAGAGGATCACGGCGCAGACGGTGGAGACGATGAGACCGGCGATCACCGGCACGAGCGCGGCCCGCACGATCTCGAAGACCGGCACGCGCGCGAAACCGGCAACGGCGATCAGCGACGACCAGGCGATCAGCGTGCCGCCACCGGTCCATACCGCCCCCATCTGGCCGACCGCGGCCAATGTCGCCGGATCGAGCCCGGCGGTGGGGGCTAGCGCGCCCGACAGCGATCCGGTGAGCGGGAGGCCGGCAAATCCCGAACCGTCGATGCCGGTGATCATGCCGACCAGCAGGATGCTGAAGGCGAGCAAGGTATGGCTCTTGGGGATGTAGGCCTGCACGCTCTGGATCAAGTCGAACAGCAGGCTGGGCGTCCTGTCGAGCGGCACACCGAGCGTTCCGGCGGCAAGCTCGCCGCCGGCGCCCAGAAAGAAGAAGCCGGCGATCGGCAGCACGGCGCCCATGGCGCGGAAGGCAAAGACGAAGCCTTCGGTGACATGGTCGGCACTGGCGTCGAGCGCCTTGCGCAGGCTGTCGGCGGCCAGCGAGGCAGAGATCATCAGCACCGCGGCGACGCCGCCCACCAGCGCCGCCGCATCGCCGCCCTTGAGCTCCTGGCCGATTCCCAGCTTGGAAAAAACCATCGTGACGATCACGCCGAGGAAAGCGAGCGGCGTCACCACGGCGAAGAACGGCGACCAGCGCTTGCGCCGCGCGTCGACGCCGGCCAGCTCCTGGTGGACCTGCTCGTTGGTGCCGAACGGCTGCGGGTAGCCGGTGGCCCGCGCGATCTCGGCCTTGTCGAAGGTTCCCTCGGCCTCGATTCGCGCCAGCTCGCCATTGCCGGCCTGTGCCTGCCAGCGCGCCAGCAGTCGGGCGTCCGGCGCCACGATGGACTTGCGGACGGCAAAGTAGGCAAGCGTGAGCGCGATGCCGCCGGTGATCAGCGACAGGATCAGCGCGCGATCGGCGACGACGGTGGCGCTGACCGCCGCCCCCGCCGCCTTGGCACTGATCCCCGGTGCGACGCCGATCACGTAGTCCGATGACAGCGCCATGCCCTGTCCGGCCAGCGCGATCGCCAGCGCGCCGGCCAGCGGCGACAGCCCGGCGGCGATCGCAGCCGGCAGCAGCACGGCCGAGACCAACGGCACTGCCGGTGTCGGCCAGAAGAAGAGCGAGATCACGTAGGTGATCGCGGCCAGGACGAAGTAGGCGGCGTGGCCGTTCTTCATGACCGCCCGCAGCGGCTCGACCATCCTGATGTCCGAGCGCAGCGCCTTCAATGCGTTGAGCAGCGCCGTCATCAGCGCGATGACCAGGAAGATGTTGAAGAGCTCCTTGGCGGCCGTGAAGCTCGCATTGAAGATGCCGCCCAGCGCCGTCGCCGGGCTGCACGTCCAGGCGAACGCCACCAGGAACGTTGCCACGACCGACGGCACCACGACGTTGGCGCGCAGGATCATCGTCACCACGATTGCCAAAACGCCGGCCAGATAAATCCAATGCGCAACGCCGATGACAGCTTGCCCCGTCATTTTCGCGCTCCCCCTAATTATTATTGTATACAGTATCCTGGATTTTGATTTTCGGAAGGTCATTTGGGTGCAAAAATACGCATCAGATCTATCGTAAAACTGACACTTCAGGTCAATTTCATCAGAATCAGCATTGACAAGTACTGTATACAATGAACAGTAGCAGAGACTATTACCGAGGCGCCGGTCCAGGCGCCCCCTGCCTAGGGAGTTCGGACGATGCCTGAGCTGATGGACAAAGCCGTTTTCCGCGAAGCCCTCGAGAACGCCATCAAGGGCAAGAGCGCCAACCAGGCGCCGTTCAGCATCGCCTGGGCGAGCGGCCGGCTGAGCCGCGCACATCTCGCGCGCTGGGCGGAGAACCACTACCACTACGTTGGGCCGTTCGCGGACTATCTCGGCTACCTCTACGCCCGCACGCCCCACCACTACACCGAGGCGAAGGACTTCCTGCTCGCCAACATGTACGAGGAGGAGATCGGCGGCGACCGCCACACCGACCTCCTCATCCGTTTCGCCGAGGCCTGCGGCACGACACGCCAGCGGGTCGTCGATCCCGACAACATGTCGCCGACGACGCGCGGCCTGCAAAGCTGGTGTTACTCGGTCGCCATGCGCGAGGACCCGATCGTCGCGGTTGCGGCCCTGGTGGTCGGTCTCGAATCGCAGGTGCCGTCGATCTACCGCCGCCAGGCTCCGACCTTGCGCGACGTCTACAAGTTCACCGACGAGGAAGTGGAGTTCTTCGACCTGCACATCGTGTCGGACGAGATCCACGGCGAGCGCGGCTACCAGATCGTTCTCGAGCATGCCGACACGCCCGAGCTGCAACAGCGCTGCCTGAAGATCTGCGAGATCGGCGCGCAGATGCGGCTGCTCTACACGACCGCGCTCTACTGGGATTATGTCGCCAAGGACATTCCCCTTAGCGAGATCGACGCCGGCGAGCGCAAGGTCGCATGACGTCGATCGGAGCAGGGTCGCTGCCGTGCCGGTAGTCGTCATTCATCGCGAAGGCCAGACCCACCAGGGCGAGGTCAAGGACAACAGCAACCTGGTGGTGATGGCCGGCATCCGGCAGTTCCCCCATCCGCACCTGCGTTACGGCTGTGGCATGGGGAAGTGCTGCCGCTGCGCCTCGCGCGTCCTCAAGGGCGCCGAGCACCTGCCAGAACCCAACTGGAAGGAAAAGAAGCAGTTGGGGCCGCGGCTGGACGAGGGATATCGCCTGATCTGCCAGCTCTGGATCACGCACGATCTCGAGCTTGAGCAGGACAAGACGCCCCTGACACCGGCCGCCGCGGCCGGTGCCTGACCGTACGACCTGCACCTGCGACATGAGCTGGCGATGTACGTGATCCTGACCAGCAAGCCCGGAGAATTCACGACCGAGATCAACGGCGATCTGCGTCCTGTCGAGGCCTACGACTACCTGTTCTACGGCCACCGGAAGGCGCATTTCGTAATCGCCGAGCTGCTGGCCGACGGCACGAAGGTCCGCGTCGTCGAGGAGGCCACCAAGATCGTGAACACCGTGCCGACGAAGTTCCTGCCGAAGTTCGAGACGGTCGAGAAGGCCTACGACGAACTCAAGCATCTGACGACCTTCGGGCAGATGGGGACCGTCCTGAACAAGGTCGACGCCGGCTGAAGGGGCGCCATGATCCAGGTCACTTTCCTCACCAACGCCGCCAAGGTCGTCTCCGCCCCGGAGAACAGCAATCTGCTGCGCGTCTCGTTGCGCGAGCAGGGTGGCATTCCGTTCAAGTGCGGCGGCGGCCTGTGCGGCACCTGCAGGTGCCGCATCGAACAGGGCCTCGAGCACACCGACGCGGTCAAGCCGAAGGAACGCAAGCATCTCAGCGAGGAGGACCTGCGCCAGGGCTATCGCATGGCCTGCCAGACATTCCTCAACGGCGACGTCGCAGTCTCCTGGGTGCCGCGCCCCAAGCCTTCGGCACCCTCGCCTTCCACATCCGCTCCGGCGCACGACGCTTCCGGCACGCCGGGCTCGGAACGGAGTACCTGACGGCGGCATCGGAAAACCGCCCGGCATGGCAATTCACCGGTGTTCGAGTAGAATACGAAGCATACCGCCGGTTTCGGTGGATTTGGACAATGGACGATCAGGCAACGGCAAGACCTCGTTTGGGCGACGACAATCCGCCGCTTCGCAATCGCGTTACTGTCGAATTGCGCCAGGCCATCCTGGGCGGCCGTCTCAAGCCCGGTGACCGTCTGGTCGAAGAGCGCCTGGCGGAGGAGTACGGTGTCTCGCGCAACCCCATCCGCGAAGCCATTCGCGTGCTGGCCTCGGAAGGCCTGATCGAGGTCACGGCACGGCGCGGCGCCACTGTCGTCAAGCTCTCCGAGCAGGAAATACGCGAGACCATCGAGGTGCGGGCGCTGCTCGAGGGCCACAATGCCCGACTGGCCGCCCGCCACCAGGACAAGGACACGATCAAGCGCATCCAGACCGTGCTCAACAAGGGAACGCGCGCGGTCGCCACGCGGCGCTTCGACCAGCTGCTGGAACTCAATCAGGATTTCCATCGCGAGCTCTACGCCGCCGGCCGCAACACCGTGTTGAGCGGCACCGTCGAGCGGTTGCGCGAGCGCACGGCCATGCTGTTCTCGCCGACCGATCCGACACAGCAGGCACGCCTGTGGGAGGAGCACGCCGCGATCCTGCGCGCCGTGATCGCCGGCGACGAACGCGCCGCCGCCTCGCTGGCGGCCCAGCACGTGATGCGCGCCGGCGCGGACTATCTCCTGCGGCTGAACTCGGTCGGCGAAGGCCTGTCGCTGTCGTTCCCGCTCGACGATACTGAACCCAGCAAGCGCAAGGCCAACGGGCGCGAGTAGTCGTTCGTCATCCTCATGTGTCCTCTCCGCCGCGCAGCGGGGGAGAGGAAGGGACCCGTTGCGCAGCAACGGGGAGGTGAGGTGGTGTGGATCACGGAAATGGTGTGCAGGCTAAGAGGCGCTTGACCCACCTCACCTACCCCATGCTTCGCATGGGTCCCCTTCCTCTCCCCCCGCTCAAGCGGCTTGGTTACAAGCCGCGAAGCGGGCGGAGAGGACGAATGAGTGCAAACGCGATAGATCAGCGCCGCCCCAGCACCTCGTCGGTGTGTTCGCCGAGCAGCGGCTCGCGGTAGAGAGGTTGCGAAGGCTCGTCGCGGAAGCGGACGACGGGAGCGAAGTGCTTGCGGCCCTGGTCGTCGGTCACGATCATGCCGCGCTTGGCGAGGTTGGCGTCGGCGACGGCCTCGGGCAGCGTGTTGACCGGGCCGTAGCAGATGTCGAGCGTGTCGAGCCAGGCCATCCAGTGGGCCAGCGGTTTCTCGCGAAACGTCGTGGCAAGATAGTCCATCACCGGCTGCTGATGTGCGCCGGGCCATTCGCAAAGCGACGCCATCTCTGGTTTGCCGAGCGCGCCCAGGAGATTGCGGATGAACTTCATCTCCTGACCGGCCAGGACGAGCTGGCGGCCGTCGGAGGTGTCGTAGACGCGATAGAAAGCCGAACCGCCGGTGGTGCGCTGCTGCTTCACGTCGGGATGCCGGTTCTCGGCAAAAGCCGAGCCTACGACGTTGGCACAGGAGGCCATCAGGGCCTCGTGCATGGAGACATCGATGTAATCGCCGCGGCCCGTGTCCTTACGGCGCAGCAGCGCCATCAGCACGCCGCTCAGCGCATGCAGACCGCTCACCAGATCGGCGACGGGAAGGCCGGGAATGGCAGGCCGGCCGTCGTCGCCCAAGGTCAGACTCAGTACGCCGGTCATGGCTTCGAGCGCAAGATCGTGCGCGGCACGCCCGGGATAGGCGCCATCCTGGCCGAAAGCACTGATCGAGCAGTAGACGATGCCGGGATTGGCGGCCCGCACCGCCTCGTAGCCGATGCCGAAGCGCGCCGCGACGCCCGGCCGGAAAGACTCGACCAGCACGTCCGCCTCGCGGGCGAGACGGAAGAGATCGGCCCGCCCCTGCTCGCTCTTGAGGTCGAGCACGACGCTCTTCTTGCCGCGGCCCATGTTGCGGAAGAACACCGAGGTGCGTTGGTCGGCCGGTCGGATGTGCCGCCCGGGATCGCCCTCGCCCGGTGGCTCGACCTTGATCACCTCCGCGCCATGGTCGGCCAGCGCCGTGGTGAGATAGGGCCCCGGCAGGAACCAGGAAAGATCGACGACCTTGATGCCTTGAAGTTTCATCGGGCTTTACTCAACAGGGACTCGTTGTCGGCACCGAGCGGCGCGCAGGCGGCTTGTGCCGGCCGCGCGCCGTCGATGCGCAGGGGATTGGCGAGCACGCGCAGCTCGCCTTTCGCGGGGTGCGGCACAGAAGAAACCATGCCGCTGGCGCGTGCGAAGCTGCTGTCCAGCGCCTGGTCGAGGCGATGCACGGGTGCCGCCGGCAATATTCCGTTCAGGGCGCCGAGCCACGCCGCCGTCGTGCGGGTGCGGAAGACCGGATCGAGCGCCTCGGTCAGCGCGGCACGGTTCTTCGCGCGTAGTCCCGGATCGGCGAAGCGCGGATCGGCGACAAGCACATCGCAGCCCAGCGCCTGGCAGAGCGCCAGCCAGAATTTCTGGGTCATGCACATGATGAAGATCCAGCCATCCGCCGTCGGAAAGGTCTGGACCGGCGCCAGCGACAGATGGGCGCTGCGTGGCACCCGCGGCGAGACATCACCCTCGTTCAGATACCAGAGACCGGGATAGGTGAGCTGGTGCATGGCGACGTCGTAGAGGCAGGTGTCGACGTCGCAGCCCTGCCCCGTGGTGCGGGCCCGCAGCAGGCAGCTCAGCAGCCCGACGATCCCGGTCAGGCCGCTCATGCTGTCGATCAGGGAGACCCCGACCCGGGTCGGCGGCCCTTCCGGATCGCCCGTCAGTTCCATCAGGCCGGCCTCGGCCTGCATGAGGAAATCGTAGCCCGGCCAGTCCTTGCGGTCGTTGTCGCGGCCATAGGCGGAGATGTGCAGGCAGACGATCGACGGCTTGAAGTGCTTCAGGCTGGCATAGTCGAGGCCGAGCCTGGCGGGCTGCGTGCCGCGCATGTTGTTCACGACGCAATCCGCGCTCTTCACGAGCGCTTCGAAGTGCCGGCGGCCCTCCTCGCCCTTGAGGTCGAGCGTCACGCTCTTCTTGCCGAGATTCCAGGCCTGGAAATACTCGCTGTCGTCCCGGCCCAGCCTGTGCGGCCCGACCTGGCGCGAGGGATCTCCCTCCGGCGGCTCGATCTTGATCACCTCGGCGCCGAGCTCGGCCAGGAACATCGTGCCGTAGGGCCCGGCCCCGAACTGCTCCAGGGTCAGGACGCGAATGCCCTCGAGCGGCCGCGTTGTCGCCGTGCCGTTCACAGGACGGCGTTCCGCTTGATCCACTGCCGCGCGATGATGATGCGCTGCATCTCGTTGGTGCCCTCACCGATGCAGGTGAGCGGCGCATCGCGATAGAGGCGCTCGATGTCGTATTCCTTGGAGTAGCCGTAGGCGCCGTGGATGCGCATCGATTCGATGCTATTCTCCAGCGCCGCCTCCGAGGAAAAGTACTTCGCCATGCCGGCCTCGAGGTCGCAGCGCTCGTCGCGATCGAAGGCATCGGCGGCATCGAGGGTCAGGAGCCGCGCGGCACGGGCGCGCGTCGCCATCTCGCCCAGCTTGAGCTGGATCGCCTGATGCTCGCAGATCGGCTTGCCGAAGGTCTTGCGGATCTGGGCGTAGCTGGTGGCGAGCCGCAGCGCGCCCTCGGCAATGCCGACTCCCCGCGCGGCGACATTGATGCGGCCGAGCTCGAGACCGCCGGCCACCTGGGTGAAACCACGGCCCTCGACCTCGCCGATCAGGTGATCGGCCGGCAGGCGGTAATCTTCGAAGATCAGCTCGCCCGAATCGATCGACTTGTAGCCGAGCTTCTCGAGCTTGCGGCCGACCCGGAAGCCTGGGCCCTTGGGCGCGATGAACAGGCTCATGCCGGAATGGCGCGGGCTCGCCTCCGGATTGGTCTTCACCAGCAGGGCGAAGCACGAGCCTTCGATGCCGTTGGAGATCCAGGTCTTGGTGCCGTTCAGCACGTAATGATCGCCGTCGCGTCGCGCCGTGAGCCGGATCGCCTGCAGGTCGGTACCGGCGTCAGGCTCGGTGAGCGCAAGGCCGCCACGGATCTCGCCGCTCGCCAGTCGGGGCAGCCAGTGGCGCTTCTGCGGCTCGGTGCCGAACTTCTCGATCGCCAGCGCCAGCATCAGGTGGGAGTTGAAGATGCCGGTGATCGCCATCCAGACCGAGGAGACGCGCATCACGATCTCGGCGTAGGTGCGCGCCGGCAAGCCGAGGCCGCCATAGTCCGCGCTCACCGTGGCGCCGAACAGGCCGAGCTCCTTCATCTGTTCCACGATCTCGGCCGGCCATTTGTCGGCGTGATCGAACTCCTTCACGCGCGGCGCCACCTCGCGTTCGATCCAGCGGTCGATGGTGGCCAGAAGCTGGGCCTCGTCGGCCTTGTCGATGGTGCGCATGCATGTCCTCCCGGCCGGATCATGCCTGACAGGCAAAAGCCGACAAGGCCGCCAAATCTCAGACCGAAACGCGTAGCGTACGCAAAAGGATATCGGTTCCCTCCGAGGCTGTGGCAGGATCGCCGCCGGAGGAAACATCACAATGAAAAGACGGCAGTTCTCCCTCTCGCTGGCCGCGCTGCCGGTGGGTTCAGCACTCTGGAGCACGCAAGCGCGAGCCCAGGGCGACGACTGGCCCAACCGCAGCGTGCGTATCGTCTGCCCGTTCACGCCGGGCGGCTCGCAGGACAACATCGCGCGGCGTCTCACCGCCAAGCTCGGGGAGACGTTTGGCCAATCCTTCGTGGTCGAGAACCGCACCGGCGCCAGCGGCTCGATCGCCGCCGACAACGTCGCCAAGTCACCGCCCGACGGCTACTCGGTGCTGCTGGGCAACATCGCAAGCCACGCGCTGGTACCGCATCTCTATGCCCGTCCCGCCTACAATGCCGTGACCGACCTCGAGACCGTGGCCTGGATCGGCACGCAGCCCAACCTGCTATGCTGCCATCCCAGCTTTCCGCACGACACGCTGCCCAAGCTGATCGCGGCGGCTAAGGCGGAGCCGGGCAAGATCAGCTTCGGTTCGTCGGGCGTCGGCACCTCGCCCACCCTCACCATGACGCTGTTCAAGCAGAAGACAGGCGCCGACATCACCTTCATCAGCTACCGAGGGGCAGCAGCAGCCGCATCCGACGTGCTGGCAGGCCATGTGCCGCTGGTGATCTCCAACATCGATTCCCTGATGAGCCAGGTGAATGCCGGCAAGCTGAAGCCGATCGCGACCAGTGGCGCCAAGCGCTCGCCGGTGACGCCGGAAACGCCGACCTTCGCCGAGCTGGTGTCGCCGGACATCGTGGTCTCCTCCTGGTCGATCTGGGCGGTCCCCAAGGGAACGCCGGCCCGGATCAAGGACAAGCTCAGGGTGGCGACCGAGCGCGCCCTGGAAACGCCTGACGTCATCGCCAGCATGAAGGCGGGCGGCTTCGAGCCGGGCACCATGACGGTCGCCGAGATCGATGCCTATATTCAGACCGAGATCAAACGCTGGGGCGAGGTCATCCGTGCCGCAGGCATCAAGCCGGAGTAAGCATCACCTGCTTCCCGACCTCCTGGCGCCCGGGCTCGACCTCGTCTTCTGCGGCACCGCGCCCAGTCCTGCGTCGTTCAAGGCGCGCGCCTACTATGCCAATCCCGGCAACGCCTTCTGGCCGACCTTGTACGCCGTCGGGCTCACGTCCGAGCGGCTGGCGCCGCTGCGCTTTCCCGAATTGCTGGGTTTCGGCATAGGCCTCACCGACCTCAACAAGACCGAGGTCGGTTCCGACCACGAGCTGACGCCCGCAGCGATGGATGCCGGCTCGCTGCACGCCAAGCTGCGGCGCTTCCGCCCCGCCGCCATCGCCTTCACCAGCAAGAACGCCGCATCGCTCGGCCTCGGCGCAAAGAACCTGGTCTATGGCCGCCAGCCCGATCTGCTGGAGGGCGCGGTGGTCTTCGTGCTCGCTTCGCCGTCGGGCCGGGCGCGGTCTTTCTGGACGATCGCGCCCTGGCAGGAGGCCGCGTCCTTCGTCGCCGAGCGGCGGCGCGGGCGCGAACGCGCGGCATGACCGTTGGCAGGACGGCCGGCAGCGGCGGCGGCATCCTGGGCCGCCGCGCGGCGCTGGCAGGTCTTGCCGTGTCGTCCAGCCTCGCCGCACCGGCGCCGATATGCGCCCAGGACTCCGGGTCACTGCGCGAGCTGGCGCGGCGTGCCACGATCTACCTCTTCCCGATCTACGAGATGTACCGCGTGCGCTGGCAGGCGACGGTGGACGACACCAATCCGCAGCGCCAACGGCTCAACCGCTTCCGTCATGTCAGCACCCTGCCCGGACCGCAGACGCGTGTGGTGTCGATGCCCAATGGCGACACGCTGCTGTCCTTCGCCTGGCTCGACCTCTCGCTCGAGCCGATGTTCCTGCTCGTGCCGCCGCTCGGCGACCTCTTCTACAGCTACGCTTTCCTCGACCTCTTCACCGATACCTTCGCCACCGTCAGCCATCGCCTGAACGGCGCACGGCCGGCGCCCCACATGATCGTGGGGCCGGCCTGGAGAGGCGATCCGCCGGGCGACGTCGTCCTGCTGCGTGCGCCGACCAACTCGGTGTGGCTGCGCGGCCGACTGCTGGTCAGCGACCCCGACGAACTCAGCCAACTCGTCATCCTGCAGACGCGCGTGCTGCTGGAAACGCCCGACATGCGCAACGAGCGACGGATTCTCGAGACGGGCGAGCTGATGCGCCAGCGCACGCAGCCCCCACCGGAGCCCGTCGCCGACTGGCCGGCGCCACAGCCGGCCGATCCGTTCGACCTCTTCACCGTCGGCATGCGGGCACTGGGCGAAAGTCCGCTCAGTGAGCGCAGGCGCGGCGAGCTCGAACCCCTGGCGGCGCTCAAGCTGGCGCCTGGCCGCAAGTTCGACCTGCGCGCTTTCGGCGAAGCGGAGCAGCGATCGATCCGTGCGGGCATCGCGCAAGGGCTGGCCGACATCCGCGTCGCGGCCGCGCGGCCATCCCGCACGGTGAATGGCTGGTTCTACAGCGAACCCCATCTCGGTAATTTCGGCAGCGACCATCTTTATCGCGCCGCCACGGCACTCACCGCGCTCGGCGCGCCGGAACCGGCCGAGCTAGTGAGCCTGATCGCCGCCGCCGATGCCGAGGGCCGCCCACTGTCCGGAGAGCGTGCCTACACCCTCACCTTCCCCGGCGGCGGCTTGCCGCAGGCGCGGGCCTTCTGGTCGCTGTCGATCTACCAGGCGATGCCCGACGGGCGCGCCTTCTTTTTCGACAATCCGATCCAGCGCTGCACGGTTGGCGAGCACACGCCGGGCCTCGTGTTCGGCGCCGACGGGGCCCTTACGCTCTATATCCAGCGCACCCCGCCGGCGGGCGATCGCGTAGCCAACTGGCTGCCGGCTCCTGCAGGCTCCCTGCGCCTGGTGCTGCGCGCCTACGAACCGGACGAAGCCCTGATCCAGGGGCGCTATCGTGCCCCAATTGTCGTGCGCAACTCCTCGCGCTGACCTGCGTTCCCTCCTGAATGCCCCTCAGGGCACGATAAAACAGGAGTGGGACAAGCAGGAGCTCGACATGACCGACATCTCCCGCCGCTCGCTGGCTGCGGGCGCCGGCCTGTTGCTCGGCGCCATCGCCCTTCCCGCGCGCAGCCAGCAACTCGCCATCAGTGCATCGATACCTCGCCTCACCCCCAAGCCGCTCACCTTCAATCCCGACCGGGTGAAGGGGATTTCGGCCGAGGCGCTGCACCGCCACTACGACGAGGTCTATGCGCCGGCCGTCAAGAAGATGAATGCCCTGCAGGAGGAGTTGGCGAAGCTCGAGATCGGCGAAGCACCACCCGAGACCGTGGCCAAGCTCAAGAGCGAGGAACTGGCGGCCTATAATGCCACGATCCTGCACGAGCTCTATTTCGACGGGATCGGCGAGATGGCCGTGCAGCCTTCGGGTCTGCTGGCCCAGGCGATATCACGCGACTTCACCAGCCTCGACCGCTGGAAGGCGGAGTTCGCTGCGACCGCGCGATCCCTCGCCGGCAACGGCGGGTGGGTGATCCTGGCCCATTCACCGCGCGACAAGCGCCTGTACAACCATCGCGCCGCCTCGACCTCGGAATCGCCGGCCGGCAGCGTCCCACTGCTGGCGATGGACATGCACCGCTACGCCTACGACGGCGATGCCGCGGCCCATGTCGGCGCCTTCATGCTGGCGATCAAATGGACCAACGCCGAGCGGCTCTATCGTGAGGCGATGAGGGTGTAGTCTGGACCGCGGGCCGGGAGGCCCACGGTCCAAAAGATCACGCCGTCGGTTGGACGCGCTGGGATTCTTCTTCGGCCTTGGCTTCGATCGCTTCCATGTCGTCGTCGCTCAGGCCGAAGTGGTGGCCGATCTCGTGGATCAGCACGTGGCGCACGATGTGCGGCAGATCCTCGCCCGATTCGCACCAATAGTCGAGGATCGGACGGCGGTAGAGGAAGATGCGGTCGATGTCGTTGGCGACATGGCCGGCTCCCCGTTCCATCATCGACACGCCCTGGTAAAGACCGAGCAGATCGAAAGGCGTCTCGAGATTCATCTCCTTCTCGACCTCTTCGGACGGGAAGTCGTCGATCTGAATGCGCACGTTGCCGACATGCCGACGGAACTCCTCGGGAATCGTCGCGAGCGCCTCCGCGGCGATGGCTTCGAAGTCCTCGAGGGTTGGCGCCGTGCCGAAGCAGGGCGTGCGCCGCGGGTTCGTGAAGATCGGCATCTTCCCCCCATATAGCAGAGGCGGCCGCTCGCCAAGCACCCCTTGCCGGAGATTGTGCGTCGGTCGCTCTTGCAATTTGGCGCAAGATTCGCAAGGTCGCTTTGGGAAGAACCACAAAAGAACCGCACCAAGCTCGCCGCCGCCCATATGCTCCAATTCATCGTCCGCCGTGTGATCGTGGCGCTGCTCGTTGCCGCCACGGTCATGACCCTGGCTTTCATCCTCACCCGGCTGTCCGGCGACCTCGCCGTCTCGATCGCCGGGCCCAACGCCACCCAGGAAGATATCGAGCTGGTCCGCAAGGCCTATGGCCTCGACCGGCCCGTCACCACCCAGTTCTTCGACTGGGCGGGCCGCGCCATCACCGGCGACCTGGGCGAGAGCTACTTCTTCAAGACCCGCGTGTCGTCGCTGATCGCCGAGCGCATGCCGATCACCATCACGCTCGGCCTGACCGGGCTGATCATCGCCCTGCTGGTCTCGCTGCCGCTGGGCATCCTGGCGGCGGTGCGCGAAAATACCGCTTTCGACCGCGTCGTCCAGATGGTGGCGCTGCTCGGTCAGGCCATGCCCTCGTTCTGGCTGGGGCTGATCCTGATGATCACATTTGGGCTGCAGCTCGGCTGGCTGCCGATCTCGGGAACGGGCTCGTGGCAGCACTACGTCATGCCGGGCATCGTGCTTGCCTTCTCGGCCATTCCCGCCCTCACACGGCTCACGCGCGCCGGCATGATCCAGGCGATGGGCAGCGATTACATCAGAACCGCCCGCGCCAAGGGCCTGTCCCGCGCCTCGATCCTGCTGAAGCACGCGCTGCGCAATGCCGCCATCCCGGTGGTGGCGATCGCCGCCGTCCAGCTCGGCTTCATGCTGGGCGGCTCGATCGTGATCGAGCAGGTCTTCGCCCTGCACGGCGTCGGCTTCCTGGCCTGGGAGTCGATCGGCAAGAACGACTTCCCGGTGGTGCAGGCCGTCGTGCTGGTGCTGGCGGTGATCTACGTGGCACTGACCATGCTGGCCGACCTGATGAACGCCGTCCTCGACCCCAGGCTGCGTTGACCGTGAGGGCACGAGGATGAGCACAGTCTCCATCACCTCCGGTCCACGACGCGGCTGGAAAAGCGCCGGCACCTGGATCGGGGCGGTGATCGTCGGCATCGCGGTGATCTGCGCGATCTTCGCCCCACTGCTGTCGCCGCACGATCCCTTCGCCCAGGACCTCGGCAAGCGCCTGCTGGTCCCCTTCTGGATGGAGGGCAGCGACCCCGCCCACCTGCTCGGCACCGACCAGCTCGGACGCGATTACCTCTCGCGCCTGATCTACGGCTGCCGCATCTCGATGCTGATCGGCGTCACGGTGAGCATCGTCTCGGGCATCATCGGCATCGCGCTGGGCGTGCTGGGCGGCTTCCTGGGCGGTCGGGTCGACGACGCCGTGCTGTTCGCGATCACCACGCGCCTCTCGATCCCGGTCGTGCTGGTCGCGCTGGCAGTGGTAGGCCTGCTGGGCAGCTCCATGACCCTGCTGGTGATCACGCTCGGCCTGCTGCTGTGGGATCGCTTCGCCGTGGTGGCGCGCTCGACCACCATGCAAGTACGCAATCTCGACTTCGTCTCGGCCGCCTGGTGCGCCGGTTGCTCGCAGACGCGCATCCTCGTCCGCGAGGTGCTGCCCAACATCGCGAGCCATCTGGTCGTGGTCGGCACGCTCGAGATTGCGCTCGCCATCCTGCTCGAGGCCGCCCTGTCGTTTCTCGGCCTCGGCGTGCCGCCGCCGCTGCCGTCCTGGGGGCTGATGATCGCCGAAGCCAAGGATTACATGTTCTTCTCGCCCTGGGTGATCGTGATCCCCGGCATCGCCCTGTTCGTGCTGGTGATGGGCATCAACCTGCTGGGTGACGGGCTGCGCGACGCGTTCGGCACGCAGAGGACCGATACATGAGCGCGCTGCTGGAAATCGAGGACCTGGCGGTGAGCTTCGGTCGGACCGGCGCGGTGCGCGGCACCTCGTTCACCGTCGAGCGCGGCGAGACCCTGTCGGTGGTGGGCGAATCGGGCTGCGGCAAGTCGGTGACGGCGCTCGCCGTCATGAACCTGTTGGCCCGTGGCGCCCGCCGCACGGCGCGCGCCATGCGCTTCCAGGGCGAGGATCTGATGAGCCTCTCCGACAGCGGCATGGCTCGGCTGCGCGGCAATGACATGGCGATGATCTTCCAGGAGCCGATGACGTCGCTCAATCCCGCCTACACGGTGGGCTCGCAGATGACCGAGGTGCTGCGCCGTCACAAGGGCACGCCGCAACGCCTCGCCATCGACCGCGCCGCCGATCTGCTGGCCCGGGTCGGCATCACCGCGCCCGGCCTGCGGCTCGGCCAGTTTCCGCACCAGCTCTCGGGCGGCCTGCGCCAGCGCGTGATGATCGCCATGGCGCTGATGTGCGAACCCAAGCTCCTGATCGCCGACGAGCCGACGACGGCGCTCGACGTCACGGTGCAGGCACAGATCCTGCGGCTGCTCGCGCAGCTGCAGCGCGATCTCGGGCTCGGCATGCTGCTGATCACCCACGATCTCGGCATCGTCGCCCGGGTCGCCCACAAGGTGGCGGTCATGTATGCCGGCAAGGTGGTGGAAAACGCCGCGACGGCCGAGCTCTTCGCCAGCCCACGCCATCCCTACACCCAGGGCCTGCTGCGCTGCGTGCCGGTGCCCGGCAAGATCAAGCGTGACGAGCCGCTGGGCTCGATCCCGGGCACGGTGCCGCGCGTCGGCCCCGACTTCGAAGGCTGCGCGTTCCGCGAACGCTGTTCCTTTGCCGACGCGACCTGCACCCAGGACATCCCGCGCCACCAGGCCGGTACCACCCACGACTTCCTCTGCAGGCTGCCCTCATGAACACGACTGGCGTGAGCACGACGGGCGGGGCGGCGCTGCCGGCCATCGAAGTGAGATCCGTCCGCCGCACCTTCAGGGTGAAGGGCGGCATGTTCGGCGCCGACCGCCATGTCGTGGCCGTCGACGATGTCTCCTTCTCGGTACCGCCGGGCGGTGTGCTGGGCGTGGTGGGTGAATCGGGCTGCGGCAAGTCCACCCTGGCGCGCCTGATCCTGGGCCTGCTCGAACCGACGGCCGGCGACATCGCCGTCGAAGGCCAGCGGGTCACCGACATGGACCGCAAGGCCCGTGCGCGGCTGATCCAGCCGGTCTTCCAGGATCCCTTCGCCTCGCTCAATCCGCTCACTCGCATTCGCGACATCGTGGCGATGCCGCTGGTGGCCCAGGGCACCTTCGGCCGCGCCGAAATCGCCAAGCGCGTCGACGAGATGCTGGAGCGGGTCGGCTTGCGCGCCGAGATGGGCCAGCGTCTGCCGCCGGAACTGTCGGGCGGTCAGCGCCAGCGCGTGGCGATCGCGCGCGCCCTGGTGCTGCGGCCGCGCATCGTGGTGTGCGACGAGCCGACCTCGGCGCTCGACGTTTCAGTGCAGGCGCAGATCCTGAACCTGCTGGGCGAGCTGCGCCGCGATCTCGGCCTCACCTACCTGTTCATCAGCCACAACCTCGCGGTGGTCGAACATGTCGCGAGCGAGGTGGCGGTCATGTATCTCGGCCGCATCGTCGAACGCCAGCCGACCGAGACGCTGTTCCACGCCCCCGAGCATCCCTACACCAAGGCACTGCTGGCCTCGGTGCTGACACCCGAGCCGGGCCTCGGCGTGCCCGATGTCGGGCTGGGCGACATCATGCCCGATCCGGCCAACATCCCGCCGGGCTGCCGCTTCCATCCGCGCTGTCCGGTCGCCGAACCACGATGCTCAACTGAAACGCCGCCGCTCAAGCCGAGGCCTGGCGGCGGCGTGGAGTGTTTGCTGGTTCCTTGATTACTTTCTCCGCGACCTAGCGCGCTATGCATACGCACATCGCTCATCTGTCCTCTCCCACTTCGCGGCTTGCAGCCAAGCCGCTTGAGTGGGAGAGGAAGGGACCTGTTGCGGAGCAACGGGGAGGTGAGGGTGTGCGTGACGGAGAAGGTGTGCGGGTTGAGAAATCCCCCTCACCCGGCCCCTCCCCCAAGGGGGAGAGGAGATTGAGTGAAGGCGCCTCCGCTCGGAGTGACGCTCTGCGTCACTTCCACTTGGCGAAGTAGAAGCGCGGCAGCTCGTCGGGGAAGGTCTTCATGTCGAGCTGCTTGGAGAAGGCATAGATGTTCACGTAAGTGAACAGTGGCAGCCAGTAGGCCTTCTCGGTCATCAGCTTGACCGCAGCGGTGTAGTTCTTCTTGCGCACCGCCGAATCGGCCGTGGCGCCGCCGTCGGCCACCAGCTTCTGCAGCTCGGGATCGCGCGCATAGTCGTCGCCGCCGCCGCCGTACATCACGGGGAAGATGGCCGACACGTCGTTGACCGAGTAGCTGCCCCAGCTTCCGTGATAGAGCGGATTCTCGCCCTTCTGCGCCTTGGCGATCGCCGGCGCGACCTGCAGCTGGGTGATCTTGGCCTTGATGCCGACGGCCTGGAGATAGTTCTGGATCGCCGCACTCCAGGAGGTCGGCTGCACGTAGGTCACCATCTCGATCTCGAAGCCGTTGGGGAAGCCCGCTTCGGCGAGCAGCGCCTTGGCCTTGGCCGGGTCGTAGGCGTACTTCACCGCGGCGTCGCCGTCGCAGCCGAACTGGGTCGGGAAGCAGGGCGCCGGCGGCACACGGCTGCCGTTCTGCACCAGCTTGTCGGCGATCTCCTGGCGGTTGATGGCATGCCAGATCGCCTGCCGCACCTTCTGGTTGGTGAGCGGATTGCCGGCCCCGCTGCGGCCCGCCGCGTCGATCGACAGATAGCCGATGCGCATCGATTCCTGCGGCACGGCCTGCAGGTGCGGCATGCGGTTCACGTCCTTGGCCTGGTCGGGATTGATGTTCCAGATCCAGTCGGTGCGCTGCGCCAGGAGCTCGGTCATAGCGGTCGCAAGATCGGGCACGAAGCGCACGTGCAGGTTCTTGATCGCCGGCTTGCCCTTGGGCGAGCCCGCCCAATAATCGTCGAAGCGTTCGTAGACGACTTCCTTGCCGACCTCGTTCTTCACGATCTTGTAGGGGCCGGCGCCGATCGGCTTGAGGGCGAACCCTTCAGGACCGACCTTCTCGCGGTAGGCCTTGGGATGGATCGGCGTCACCATGGCGAGATATTCCAGCGCCGCCGGAGTCGGCCGCTTCATATTGATGCGCACCGTCCAGTCGCCGGTCTTCTCGGCCTTGTCGATCCAGGCATAGTTGGACGGCGTGGCGAGCTTGTTGTCCGGGTTGGACGCCATGTTGATGGTGTAGACCACGTCGTCCGGCGTGAGCGTGCTGCCGTCGTGGAACTTCACGCCCTGCCGGATGGTGAGGTCGAGCGCCGTGTCGCCGACGAACTTCCAGTCGGTGGCCAGCGCCGGCTTGATCTCGAAGGTCGAGGGGTCGCGATGCACCAGCATGTCCCAGGCCTGGTGCGCCAGGATCAGGCCGGTGCGCTGGCTGTTGAAGTACATGTCGACGTTGGGCACCGCGTCGGTGAAGATGATGCGCAGTGTGTCGGCGGATTTCTGCGCCCAGGCAGGTGCGGCCACCGCGAAGGATGCGGCGGCAATCAACAGGGTACGACGTAACGATTTCACGGAAGCCTCCTGATAGTTGGCCGAGCCTAGGCCGCCCATCGGGAATGATGCAAGCACGCTGCAGTCTTCAGGAGGACAGCGATGACGGAAAAACTCACCGGTTCGGCGCGCAACACCGCTCTCGCCACCCTTTCCGGCTGGTCGGAGGTCACCGGCCGCGACGCGATCCAGAAGAGCTTCAAGTTCGCCGACTTCAACGAAGCCTGGGGCTTCATGACCCGCGTCGCTCTGGCCGCCGAGAAAGCCGACCACCATCCCGAATGGTCAAACGTCTACAACCGGGTCGAGATCGTGTTGTCCACCCACGATGCCGGCGGCCTGTCCGCCAAGGACATCGCTCTCGCCAAAGTGATCGACGCGGCAGCCTGACGCCAACTGCCTGTGGGGGAAAAGAAAAGCAGAAGCCGCAGGCAGCACGCGGTCATCTTTTTGACGTGAGTTCGTAGCAAACGCTCTGGCAATCACCCCGCCCGCTTCCCATCTGCAGCGCGGGAGAGAGGCCATGACCATTACCTACCGCTTCCGCGCGTTCTGTCTTGGAATGCTTCTGCTTGCCACGACGGTGGCGTCGCCGCTGGCGATCGTCTCGCCGGCGCGCGCGATGTCGCCTGGATTCTTCGGCGATGCCGCCGACAGCGACACCGCTACCGCGGCCACCACCGAAGAACCCGCGACGCCGCTGGTGTCGGGCAAGGTCGTCGCGGTGGATGCCGCGCGCGGCCGGATCACGCTCGAGTTCCGACCGGCGCCCCAGCACTTCCTCGAGGGCGGCACGCGCATTTTCGACGTCGCCAAGAGCGTGCCGCTGAAAGGCTTGAGCGCGGGCGACAAGGTGCGCTTCGATCTCGAGCGCAACGGCAAGCGCTACGTCGTCACGCGCCTCGAGAACAGCAACTAGATCACCTGCCGGAGAGCGCCGCTCGGCCGTGTGCCGAGCCGGCGCTGTCGCGTGCCTTTTCAGGCTTTCCGGGCCGCGAAAAGGCCGCTCCGATTTGATTGGCGCATAGATCGTGCGCAGCCGATGCTTCGCCACGCGCGCCCCAAGAAGGTGCTGGCGGATCAAGTGGAGGAAGCATCGTGACACTGCAGCGGCGAACTCTCTTTCTGGCAGGGCTGTCGTCCTCGATCGCGACGGCGACGGCGGCATTGACGGCCCGGGCCGACACCTTTCCGTCCAAGCCGATCCGCCTGATCGTGCCCTTCGCTGCCGGCGGCAATGCCGACGTCACCGCACGCCTGATCGGCGACGGCCTGTCGCGCCGCTTCAACCAGCCCGTCGTCGTCGACAACCGGCCCGGCGCCGGTGGTGTGGTCGGCCAGGAGATCGCCCTGCAGTCGCCGGCCGACGGCTACACGATGGTGATCAGCGTGTTCAGCTCGCTCTACGTTTCGGCGCTGATGGCCGGCAAGCCCTCCATGGTTCCAGCCTTCGCACCGGTCAGCACCTTGAGCACCGTGCCGATGATCGTGGTGGTGCCGGCGGGCAGCCGCTTCGCCGACTGGAAGGCGATGCTGGCGGAAGCCAAGGCCAAGCCGGGCACGGTGAGCGTCGGCCATGCCGGCAACGGCACGCCCAACCACATCGACATCCTGCGCCTGCAGGAGAACGAGAAGGTGCGTTTCAGCGTCGTGCCCTATCGCGGCTCGGGTGTCGGCCTGAACGACGTGCTGGCAAGCCAGATCGATTCCTTCGTCGACCAGCTTTCGAGCTCCCTGCCGCACATCCAGTCGGGCAAGCTGAAGCCGCTGGTCGTCCTGGGAGAAAAGCGCGTGCCCGAACTGCCCAGCGTGCCGACCCTGGCCGAAACCGGCTGCACGCCCTTCGACGGCGGCACGACGCTCGGCCTGTTCGTGCGCGCCGGCACGCCGTCTCCGGTGGTCGCCGCGCTCAACACCGCGACAGTGGCCGCGCTCGAAGAGCCGACGATCAAGCAGCGGTTCGTCGAACTCGGCGCCACGGTGCGGCCCTCGACACCCGAAGGCTTCGCGGCCTTCCTGAAGATCGAGGACGAAAGCGTCAGCGACCTCGCGAAGAAGGGCCTGCTCAAGGCCGAGTAGGCCGCTCTGCCTTTACGCTATTCGAGCTTGAGACCGGTGCGCTGGATGAAGCCCTGCCAGCGCGCCACCTCGGCGCGGATGGTTGCCATGAAGGCGTCGGACGTCCCGCCGACGGCAATCACGCCGTCCTCGGCCAGCCGGCTGGAGACGTCGGAACTCTTCAGCACCGCATCGAGCTCGGCGTTCAGGCGAGCAACGATCTTGGCGGGAATGCCCTTGGGGCCGATCATGCCGTGCCACAGGTTGAAATCGAGCATGGGATAGCCCTGCTCGCCGTAGGACGGGATGTCCGGCGCCGCCACCAGGCGCTTTCGGGAACTCACGGCAAGGGCGCGCAGCTTGCCGCTCTTGACGTAGGGCAGCATGGTCGTGGTGCCGCCGCTCAGCATCTGCAAGTTGCCGGCCAGGAGATCGGCAAGGGCCAGCGCCGTGCCGCGATAGGGCACGTGCGTGGCCTTGATGCCGGCGGCATCGAGGAAGAGCTCGGTGCCGAGATGCAGCAAGCCCCCCGGTCCACTCGACCCGTAGGTGAGCTTGCCGGGCTCGCGCTTGCAGAGCGCCACCAGCTCGGCGAGCGTCTTGGCCGGCACCGCAGGATTGACGGTGAGCACGATCGGCTCGTCGGTGAACTGGCCGATCGCCACGATATCGTTCAGCGAGTCGAATGAGGGTTTGTGCAGGATGGCGTTGATCGTGTAGCTGCCGGAGATCGTCAGGTAAGTGTAGCCGTCGGGAGGCGACTTGATGGCGGCCTCGGCACCGAGATTGCCGCCGGCCCCCGGCTTGTTCTCGACGATCATGGTCTGGCCGAGGCGCGCCGTCAGTTTCTCGGCAATCAATCGGCTGGTGAAATCCGACCCACCGCCCGGTGCGAAGGGAGCGATCAGCCGCAGCGGCCGCGCAGGCCAGGCTTGTGCAAAAGCCCCTCGCGGGGCGAGGACCGCCGCGCCGCTCGCGGCCAGCAAGGCGCGCCGCTGCATCATGAGGCGGGCCACGGCACGCGGATCTCCTGCAGCGGCACGTGCTGCTGGGCGGCATGCATATCGGTCTCGCCGACGCCACCCTGGGGGCGCGGACGCGGCAGGGTGATCTTCACGGCATTCACGAGATCGAAGAAGCCGAAGGTGATGATGGCCTGGGTCGGCACGTTGTAGAGGCTCGACACCAGCTCGCGGGTGATGACGCCGCTCGCCTTCACCGCGTCGTAGTCTTCGCGGCTCTTGAAGATGATATCGAGGGTGATCTCGAAGGGGCCGGCATTCTTGCTGCGCACCACCTTGGCGATGTCGCGCAGCGGCGTCGCCACGAGGGTCATTTTGGGGGCCACATTGGGGGCGGCATCGGGGGGCATGTCAGGCGACCTCCTCGTAGCGCACGGGAAAGAGTGCCGTCGGGCTGTCGACCGTCATCAGGTGATAGACGTTGAATTCGCAGGCCTGGCCCAGCGGAATCTCGAGCGGCGTGAAGGGCGAGGCGAGATTGCCGGCGGTGGCGATGCGGCCGGGATAGGGCGCATGCATCAGGCTGGTGCGCGCCTTGCCGCAGATCGCCGTCGCCAGCGACTGCGTGGCCGCAGCGACCTCGACGATGATGCAGAGCTCGTGGGCCGGCGTCTTCACGGGCTCCAGATCGCCCATGACGCCGTTCTTGCCGTAGATATGGGGAATGATGCGATAACTCTCCGGCGGCACCTCGGCGAAATAGGCCCGCGTGCCGGCGATGACCTTGGCCAGGATCTCGTCGATCTGGGAAATGAAGATCGGATCGCGGGCGCCGGCGATGAAGATGCTGCGCCAGCCCGAGGTCCGGGCGCCTTCGAGCTTCACCGTATAGCGCTTCGACGGCTCGAACCGGCTGCCCGAGACCCGCACGCGACGATCGCTCACCTGCTCGTAGCGGCAGTGCGAGAGGTCGAGCGTGCCGCCCGGTCCGGCCAGCAGGAAAGGATGCGTCTTCTCGTAGAGCGTATGGGCGGCCACCGACGCGGTGGTGCAGCGCTCCTCGGGATTGAGCGGCTCGATCTCGAAATGATCGTGCCGCAGATAGCCCATCACGTTGCGGCCGACCGGCTCGGCGCAGAGCGCGCCGCACTCCATGATCTTGCCCATGTGCCAGGCGAGCGCCGGATCGAAGCCGGCGCGGATCGCCATCGCCGCCGTCGGCGAGGGATCGTAGGCGCGGCCGCTCACGATCACGTCGACGCCTTCCGTCTCGTCGAGCGCCTTCAGGAACGGCTCCGCACCCATCTGCGCGACCACGACGGTCGCTGCCTCGAGTTCGCGCGGATCGAGCGGCGGCACCGGCCCCAGCGGTTCGACGCGGCCGGCCCCGAGCTCGCGCCCAATATGGTCCTTGTCGATGTCGGCATAGATCGAGGCGACCTTGAAGCGCCAGCCACGACGGCGTGCGATGCCTGCGATGATCTCGCGAAAGACGTCGACATGGAGATTGGTGCCGTCGCCGCCGGCCGACGAGATCAGCAGCGGGATCCGGGTCTCGTGCTGTGCCTCGAGCAGGACCTCGATGTCCTTCACGTAGGCCTCGCGGCTGCAGGTCATTTCCCCCAGCCCCAGCTTCTGCGGCCCCGAATCCGTCGAACCGGAGTCGATGGTGATGGCATGCGGCCGCAGCGCCAGCCCCTGCCGGAAGTGATCGACCGGAAAGCCGTACCCCAGCATGCCGGAGGGGGTGAGGATGCGGATTTCGTCGTTGCCGGGCACGGACATGAGTCTTCCTCGCATGGAATACCGTGTGGTATACCACCTGCACTATGAACCCGCCATCCTCCGATTCGCTTGATGCCGGCGACGACCGGAAACTCTCGACAGTCGCCTATGGTGCGCTGCTGGACATGATCCTGAATGGCGGTCTGGCCGGCGGCGAGGTGGTGTCCGAGCGGCAGATTGCGGCTAGGCTCGGCATGTCCCGCACGCCGGTGCGCGAGGCGATCCGGCGCCTGGAGAACGAGGGCACGCTCGACCGGCAGCGCACCGGCGCGCTGACCGTCCGGCCCTACTCGCTGGAAGAGTTCCTGCACGCCCTGGCCGTGCGCCGGTTGCTCGAAGGCGAGGCCGCGCATCTCGCCACCGGCAGAATGGCTCCAGCGGCTCTGGCCCATGCCCGAGAGCGCATCGCCGAGCTGCGCCGCAACGGCATGGCCGACACCGCCCGTCAGAACGATCGCGACTTCCACACCGCCATCGCCACGGCCTCCGGCAATCCCGTGCTGGCGGCATCGATCGAGGATCTGCGCAAGCGCACGGCGATGTTTCGCCTCGGCCGCCTGCCCGACCGCGTCGACCAGGTGTGCAACGAGCATCTGGCGATCCTCGAGGCGCTGGAAAGCGGCAACGGCGACGCCGCACGCGTCGCCATGCAGACGCATATCGACAATGTGCGCCGCCATCTTCTGCAGCGGCTGACGGCGATCTGATCAGCGCCGGATGGCTTGGATAGATCCGCTGCCGTTGCAGGCAACAACGTCAGGGGCGATGACGTTTCGAGATGTCGCCCGCCTTGCCTTTGGCTTCAGCCGCCTTGAGTTCGGCACCTTCCTTGGAGTCGAGGGCGCGTTCGGCTTCGCGCGCAGCTTCATCGACCTTGCCCTTCTTCAGGAAGTCGGCCGTTCGCTGGTTGTAGTCGGCGGTGGCGCTGTAGGAGCCCTCGCCTTCAACCTTGCCGTCGGGATTGGCCTTGTTCTTGTCGATCATGATGACGCTCCGTTGTCCGTTCATCGGGCCAACGGCGCCATCCGCAACAGGTTTCCAGAGTCGACATTTTTGGCGGGCCGCCGCCCGGTCACGGCAACCCGATCAGCGAAACCTGATCAACGAGAGAGGCCGGCTTCGGCGTAGAAGCGCGCCACGCCAGGATGCAGGCGCCCGGCCGGCGTGACGGCCAGGGTATTCTTCGCCGTCGTGTCGATGAGCTGACGAGACGGCTGGGCCTCGGCCGCGTGCAGCGCTTTGGCAAGACGCCAGGCGATCATGTCGTCGAGGCCGGGGCGCGCCAGCACGAAGCTCCACGAGCCGACCGACGCGATATCAGCCGCCTGGCCAGGAAAGCTACCGGCAGGCTGCGTGACCGGCTTCAGGAAGGGGTGTCTGGCGAGGATGCGCTGGATCTCGGCAGCATCGGGCGCAATGAAGCGGCCACCCTGCGGGCTGCTGGTCACGGCCGTAAATCCCGGCCAGCCGGCGCCGCCACCCCACAGGGCTGCCACCCTGCCGTCGAGCACCATGGCCGGGCCGTCGCCCGCGCGCTCGAGATAGACCGGCTGGAAATCCTTCGCGGCGTCCAAACCGAGACCGTCCATGGCGTAGCGCCCGAGAATAACCAGCCCCGAGCCCTGCGCACCCCAGGCAACGGGCTTGCCCCTGAGGTCGGCAATGGTGCGATAGGGAGAATCGGCACGCACCACGAACAGGCCGGCGGTCGGATACATGGCCGTCAACACCTTGAGGTCGGCCGGCGGCCGGCCAATGCCCTGCAGCGCCTCGTGCACCACCTCGCCCTGCACCAGGGCGATGTCCAAGGTGCCCGCCTCCAGCCGGGGCACGTTCTCGGTGCTGCCCTTGGTGTTGATGGCGTCGATCTCGAGCTCGGGATCGCCGCGGCGCACCGCTTCGACGAAGGCCGCGCCGTAGACCGGGAAGCCACCGCCCGGCGTTGCCGTGCCGAGCCTGATCTTCACCGGCTGCGCCCGCGCGACGGCCGGCGCGAAGAGAGCCGCAGCGAGCACCAGGCGTCTCGAACTACGCAGGGACGAGGCACGCATCGACTGCTCAATGCGCGCCGTGGCATCGATGGACCTCGACGGTGACGTGCGAGAGGCCGGCAATGTCGGCAAGTCGTGCCTTGTAGGTGTCGACAGGCTGCGGCTCGTCGACGACCAGGGAGACGATCGCGCCATGATGGCCGGGCCCCAGCCGCCAGACATGAAGGTCGGCGATACTGTCGTGGCCCTGCTCCAGTCGGCCGCGGATCGCCTGCACCAGGGCGGCATCGGGCGCGGCATCGAGCAGCACGGCGCCGGCGTCGCGGATCAGGCGCCACGACCATTGGGCGATCACGATCGCGCCCAGGATGCCGACCGCGGGATCGAGCCAGGTCCAGCCATAGGCCCAGGCGGCCAGCAGACCGGCAATCGCCAGCACCGAGGTCAGCGCATCGGCCAGCACATGGACGAAAGCGGCGCGCATGTTGTGATCGGCGTGACCGTGATGAACGACGTGATCATGATGGTGATCGTGGTCATGATCGTGATCATGGTCGTGCGCATGGCCGTGATCGTGGGCATGGTCGCCACCCAGCATCCAGGCGCTCAGCAGATTGACGATCAGGCCGACCACGGCGATCGCCGTCGCCTCGGGGTAGTGAATGCTGACCGGCTGGAAGAAGCGCAGGACCGATTCGACGCCGATCCCGATGGCGATGACAGCCAGCACGATGGCGCTGGCGAAGCCCGCAAGATCGCCGAGCTTGCCGGTGCCGAAGGCAAAGCGCGGATCGTGGGCGTGCCGCCGGGCATAGCGATAGGCGAAGGCGGCGATGGCAAGTGCCCCGGCATGGGTCGACATGTGCCAGCCGTCGGCCAGGAGCGCCATCGACCCGAACCACATGCCGCCCGCGATCTCGATCACGGTCATGCCGGCGGTCAGGGCGACGACGGCCCAGGTGCGCCGCTCGTTGCGCTCGTGGGCGGCACCCAGAAAGACGTGCTCGTGCTGCCAGTCACCTAACGTATGACTATGCATGGCTCATGCCTTTTTCTCGAGGTAGGGCTCGACCTTGCCTTTGAGCTTGATGGTGAGCGGATTGCCGTGGCGGTCGACGGTCTTGCCCACGGCGACCCGGATCCACCCCTCGCTCACGCAGTATTCTTCGACGTTGGTCTTCTCCTGGCCGTCGAACTTTATGCCGACGCCCTGCTGAAGCAGCTTCTCGTCGTAGAAGGGGCTCTTGGGATTGGTGGACAGGCGATCGGGGAGTGTGTCGGTCATGATGCCCCTTCTATAGCATCAATGCGTAGACGATACCGGCTACCGAACTGGCCAGCAGAACCGCCACCATCCCGAACCTGAAGCGAAAGATGCCGACGGCGCAACAGGCTGCCAGCGCCAGCGACGGCCAGTTGGCGGAGGCCAGGACCGGCAGATCGAAGGTGGTGCCGAGCAGGCTCACGGGCTGCAGGTCGGCGAACAGGACCTGCAGGCCGAACCACACGGCGAGGTTCAGGATCACGCCCACGACAGCCGCGGTGATGGCGCCCAGCGCGCCGGCCAGCGCCTTGTTGGCGCGCAGCGCTTCGACGAAAGGCGCGCCGACGAAGATCCAGAGGAAGCAGGGCGTGAAGGTGACCCAGGTGGTGAGCAGGCCGCCCAAGGTGCCGGCCAGCAGCGGATTGAGCCCGCCATGATCGCGCCAGGCGCCGAGGAAGCCCACGAACTGCGTGACCATGATCAAGGGGCCCGGCGTCGACTCCGCCATGCCGAGCCCATCCAGCATCTCGCCGGCCGTGACCCAGCCGCAATTGTCGACCGCCTGCTGGGCGACATAGGCCAGCACCGCATAGGCGCCGCCGAAGGTGACCACCGCCATCTTGCTGAAGAACACGGCGATCTGGGCAAAGACATCGTCGGGGCCGCCGGTGAACCAGAGCCAGGCCACCGGCACCAGCCACAGGACCAGGAACAGCGTGCCGATGCCGAGCGTCCATCGGAGGTTGGGCCGCGCATGCGGCGGCGTCTCCTCGCCCAGCAGCGACTGCGCGTCGCTGAGCTGTCCGGCGGCGGCCGCGCCACGGCCGCCGCCGGTCAGGAATGGCGCCCAGCCAAGTCGGGCGCCCACGAAGCCGATCAAGCCGGCGACCAGGATGATCAGCGGAAACGGCACGCCGTAGAAGAAGATCGCGATGAAGGCCGCCGCCGCCAGCGCCCGCAGCACGTTGTTGCGGAGCGCCCGCTTGCCGACGCGCAGCACCGCTTCGACCACGATCACCAGCACGGCGGCCTTCAGGCCGAAGAACAGGCCCTGGACCAGCGGGACCTTGCCCAGCAGGACATAGACCCAGCTCAGCAGCATGATGCAGGCAAAGCCCGGCAGCACGAACAGCGTGCCGGCGACCAGTCCGCCCATCGTGCGGTGCATCAGCCAGCCGATATAGGTGGCGAGCTGCTGCGCTTCCGGCCCAGGCAGCAGGGTGCAGTAGTTCAGCGCCTGCAGGAAGCGCTGCTCGCCGATCCACTTCTTCTCCTCGACGATGATGCGATGCATCACCGCGATCTGGCCAGCCGGACCGCCGAAGGAAAGGGCCGCGACGCGAGCCCACACCTTCATGGCTTCGGCGAAGCTGACACCGTGCGGCGCGCTCACGATTTCCTCGCGGCTGACGGCGATGCCGTCCGGCGGCCGATACGACGGGTGGGCCTTTCAAATGAAATGGTATTCGGTGATGGCATGGGGCAGCGTCCTAGGTTGTGGTGAGCAGGACGCGATGCTTCGGCTGCCGCCTCGTAGGGAGATCCTCGTGAGGGAGATCCTCATGGGGAGATCGCGGTCCCCATCATTTGTGGTTCTAAGGCCACTGCAATTAGTGTCAAGGTCGAGGCCAATTGCCGTCATGCCGGCCTGACGTTAGGTTCCAGCCGGGTACGGACCGGGTGAACCGGAACCGGCGGGATCAGACCGGGGGCATCATGAAGGTGGGTCGTCTTCTTCTATCGGCAGTTCTGTGTGTGGCCGCCGTGGCCGCTTGCAGCTACACGATCAAGCCGGTGCAATCGACGGCGCAGCTCAAGAAGGCCTACTGGGGCGTGCCGCAGGCCGGCGGCTCGGCCGACGTCACCGCCATGGTCTCCTGCCCCGGCGGCTATCCCTGCGACGTCCCGGCCAACGGCTCGGCCTTCGGCGACACGCGCACCGATCTCAACAAGCGGCTAACCGTCATCTGGACCTGCCAGCCGCAGAACTTCGTGCTGGCCGAAATTGCGCCGCCGACCTTCAAGGTGCATATGGCTTGCGTCGGCGAGCAGCCGACGGTGCCGCGCCGGATCGACATCGTCGACGCGAGTTGGACCGGCCCCGACGGCCGCCCGATCGACGTCACCCAGATCGTCCGCGACATCTGCAGCGAAGGACCCATGCGCTGCCAGGTGCCGGCCGTCGCCAACATCTTCGGCGCCGCCGACCGCGGCACCAAGACGCTGCGCATCCGCTACACCTGCAACGGCGAACGCACGGCGAGCCGGCAGGCGACGGAGAACAGCATCGCCGACCTGCGCTGCGAGCGCATCAGCGACCTCAGCTATCCGACCTGACGCTGACGGTAGGGCGCCGGCGGCCGAGTAAGAAAGAAATCGCGACGATCAGCGCGCCGAAGCCGGTGCGTTGGGTGGCGGCGCGCTGCGCCGGCATTCACCGTGTAGCAGTCCGCCATAAGTGTTCTCGACCGGGGTAACACCCAGCGCACCGTCGTTGCGGTTGTAGGTCACGACGAACTGCGGGAAGCGCGTGCGCAACGACTGGTAGTTGATGGTGGTGCTGGTCCCGTCGACCAGCTCCACGCCGTCCCAGAGGGCGGCGATGTTGCGCCGATCGTCGAACATCATCATGAAGGTCGGCGTCTTGCCGCGGCCGTCGTTGAACTTGCAGGTCAGCCAGCGCGGCTCGGCCAGCGCCGGCGTGGCGACGGTCAACGCCATCGCCAACGCCAGGCCGAACTTGGTCGTCACTTGCATCCTCTCACTTGGGCGCCATGCGGATCGCGCCATCGAGACGGATCGTCTCGCCGTTCAGCATGGCGTTCTCCACGATGCTCATGGCGAGCTGGGCATATTCCTTCGGGTCGCCCAGCCGCGGCGGGAACGGTACCTGCATGCCCAGGCTCTTCTGCGCCTCTTCCGAGAGCCCCATCATCATCGGCGTGAGGAAAAGGCCCGGCGCGATGGTGCAGACGCGGATGCCCATGCTCGAGAGGTCGCGGGCGATCGGCAAGGTCATGCCGACCACGCCGCCCTTGGACGCCGAATAGGCCGCCTGGCCGATCTGGCCGTCGAACGCCGCCACCGAAGCGGTGTTGATGATCACGCCGCGCTCGCCGCCGTCCATCGGCTCGGCCTGGCTCATCGCCCAGGAGGCGAGGCGGATCACGTTGAAGGTGCCGATCAGGTTGACCTGGATCACCTGGGCGAACATGCCGAGATCGTGCGGGCCGTTCTTGGAGATGGTGCGGGCAGCGCGGCCGATGCCGGCGCAGTTCACCGCGACCCGGGGTGCGCCCAGCTTCTCGACGACGGTCTTCACCGACGCTTCGGTGTTGGCGGCATCTGCGACGTTGGTCTTGACGTAGAGGCCGCCGATTTCCTTGGCCTTCTTTTCGCCGAGCTCGTCCTGCAGGTCGAAGATCGCGACCTTGGCGCCTGCCGCCGCCAGTGCCGATGCCGTGGCGCCGCCCAACCCCGATGCGCCGCCCGTGACAATGGCGGCCTGACCCTTGACGTTCATGTTTGTCCTCCGTGGCTGGGCGCTTTTAGCACGGCTACCCCCCTTGCCAAGCGGGCCGGCCATGCCAACGTTTCGGGCATGAGCGAATACGCCGCCGACACCGCCCAATTCGCCCGCAACGAGGCCACGGTCCGCCGCGGCTTCTGGGAGAAGGCGCGCCGGACGCTGGGCCGCGTTCCTTTCACGGAGGATGCGGTCGCGGCGTTCTATTGCGCTACCGACAGCGCCACGCCGCTGGCGATCCGCGCCACCCTACTGGGGGCGCTGGCCTATTTCGTGCTGCCCTTCGACGTCGTGCCGGACTTCCTGCTGGGGCTGGGCTTCACCGACGATGCGGCGGTGCTGGTCGCCGCCTTCACGGCTGCCCGCATGCATATTTCGGACAGCCATCGCCGGCAGGCCCGCGCCTGGCTGCTCAAGAACCAGGCGGGTTCGACTGAGATGGGCCAGCCTCCGGCGCCTTGACTGCAGCGACTGCCGCCCGTCGGCGCTGACGCGCGAGCTGGTGCTCGCGGTGGGCAATGTAGAGCGCCGAGGCGATGACGATGGCAGCGCCGACATAGGTCCAGATTACCGGCATCTCGCTCCAGATCAGCCAGCCCATGAAGACGGCGAACGGCAGGCGCAGATACTCGAACGGCGCCACGGCCGACATCTCACCGGCCTTGAAGGCCTGCACCCAGAAATACTGGCCGACCGTCGCGCTGACTGCGATGCCGACGGCCAGCGCCCACCCCCACAGGTCGGGCCAGCGCCACACCCAGAGTGCAGGCGGCGCCAGGAACAGGGTCGAGAACAGCGCGAACTGGGTGAGGATCATCAGCGGCGCCTCGGAGTCGGAGAGCCGCTTCACCAGATAGATCGAGATCGCCACGCAGGCGGCATTGGACAACGCCACCAAAGCGCCGAGCTGCAGGCTGCCCTCACCCGGCCGCACCATGACCAGCACGCCGATGAAGCCCACGATCGTCGCCGACCAGCGCCGCCAGCGCACCTTCTCCTTGGCAACCAGCGCGGCAACCACCACCGAGAACAGTGGCTGCGAGAAGGCGATGGCCGTCGCGTCGGCCAGCGGCAGCATGGCGACGGCATAGAAGCCCAGCACCATCGAGGTGGTGCCCATGAAGGTGCGCCAGAAATGGCCGGCGATGCGTGGACTGGTCCACGGCTTGACGCGGCCGGTCAGGATGTAGGGGAGCAGCAGCAGGAGCCCGATGGCGGCGCGGAAGAAGGCGGTCTGCACGCTCTCGATCTGCGCCGAGAGCAGGCGGATCATCACGCTGGTGGACGTGAAGATGAAGCCGCCGCTGACCAGCCACAGCGCCCCCTGCACGTTGGGCGGCAGGCGGCGCAGTGAGTCGAGCATCAGATCTTGCGCTCCTGGCCGGCCCAGTAGGGCTCGCGCAAGGTCTTCTTCAGGACCTTGCCGACCGGGCTGCGCGGCAGGGCCGCAATGAAGTCGACCGATTTCGGTGCCTTCACGCCGCCGAGCTTCTCCTTGGCCAGCGCGATCAGCTCCTCCGCCGTCGCGGCGGCGCCGGGTTTCAGCTCGACCACGGCCTTCACCGCCTCGCCCCACTTCTCGTCCGGCACACCGATCACGGCGCAATCCTGCACGGCGGGATGGCCCCACAGGATCTGCTCGACCTCGCTCGGGAAGACGTTGAAGCCGCCGGAGATGATCATGTCCTTCTTGCGATCGACGATATAGACGAAGCCGTCCTCGTCGATGACGCCGATATCGCCGGTATGGTGCCAACCGAAGGCCGACGCCTCGGCGGTGGCATCGGGATTGTTGTAGTAGCCCTTCATGACCAGGGCGCCGCGCACGACGATCTCGCCGCGTTCGCCGCGCGGCAGGATGCGGCCCTGATCGTCCATGGTCTCGAGCCGCACCAGCGGCGAGATCTTGCCGCAGCTCGCAAGCCTGCCGCGCTTGTTGCCCTCGAGCGCCGTCACGTGATCGGCCGGCGAGAAGAAGGTGCAGATCATGCAGGCTTCGGCCTGGCCGTAGGTCTGGGTCAGTACCGGGCCGAAGACGTCGATCGCCTCGACAAGCTTGTCGACCGACATCGGCGCGGAGGCATAGACCAGATGCTGCAGCGAGCTGTAGTCGTATTTGCGCACGTCGGGATGGGCGAGCAGCATGTAGATCAAGGTCGGCGGCATGTAGACATGCGTGACCCTGTGTTTCTCGATCGCCGCCAGAATGGCGCCGGGATCGGCCGTGCCCATGAAGATGTTGGTGCCGCCGTAGGCCAGCAGCGGAAACGAGCAGACGCCCGCCGCATGCGTCATCGGCGCCACCATGAGATGGACCGGCGGCGACGTGACCGGCATGCAGGCCCAGAAGATCGAGTTCATCGCCTCGATGTTGCGATTGGTGATCTGCACGCCCTTGGGCCGGCCGGTCGTGCCGCCCGAGCTCGCGAGGAAGGCGACGTCGTCCGGCGCCTCGGGCAGGTCAGGCGCTACGGCCGGCTGCGCTGCCAGCCACGCCTCGAAGGAGGGCCGGTCGATGCAGATCGTCTCACGGATCCGGGCACAGGCTTCGCGGATGCGCGGCAGGTAGCTTTCGAAGCTCGAATGATAGAACAGCACCTCAACGTCGGTGTTGTTCAGGATGTAGAGGTTCTCTTCGAGCGCGTTGCGCGCATTGACCGGCGCCCAGGTGACGCCTGCCCGCACGATACCCAGCAGGCAGGCATAGGCCGCGGCGTGGTTGGGACTGTAGACGGCGGCCTTGCTGCCACGGCCAAGCCCCAGCGCCAGCAGGCCGTTGGCCACGCGATGGGTTTCGACGCGCACGTCCGCATAGGTCCAGCCGCGCGATCCGTCATGCAGGCAATGCCGCTCGGGAAATAGATCGGCGCCGCGGTCGAAATAGTCGATCAGCCGCATGGCGTCAGCTCCGTCGTGAAGGGTCGAGTTCGCCGGGCACGGTCGCGTCCCCTGAGCCCAGCGCGCGTTGCATCAGGACGCTGTCGAGCCAGCGGCCGAACTTGAAGCCGATACTCTTGAAGGTGCCGACCATTTCGAAGCCGCAGGACTCGTGGAGCTTGATCGAGGCGACGTGCTGCGAATCGCCGATAATGGCCACCATCTGGCGGCGGCCGGCCTGCGTGCAGAGATCGATCAGGGCAGGCAGCAGCGCCCGGCCGACGCCTTGGCCGACCGCGTCCTTGTCGATGTAGATCGAGTTCTCGACCGAGTAGCGATAGGCCGGCCGCGGACGGTAGGTGCCGGCATAGGCGTAGCCCAGCAGGCGGCCCTGCTTCTCGGCCACGATATAGGGCAGCCCGAGATCGAGGACGGTCGCCCGACGTTTCTTCATCTCGGCAAGATCAGGGGCCGTTTCCTCGAAGGAAGCGGTGCCGTGCAGCACATGATGTCCGTAGATTTCCGCGCACCGCGCCACATCGGCCTCGGTCGAGGCCCGCACGATCAATCCATTCACGTCTTGCCGTCCCCGCGTCTCGAAAGCCTGCCTCTCGTCCGACCGAGGTTATAGCGCGTCAGCGGCCGCCGCGACGAATAATGCTGGCGTCGGGTCCGTCGAACTTGAAGAGCGAATCGGCGAGCTGCAGGCCGGTCTGCACGCCGTTCAGCGAAACGTCGACCCGCTGGCCGCGGCTGTCGATGATCGTCCAGCCGCGCAGCGCCATGGGATTTTCGGCCAGCCGCACGATCACCTTGCCTTCCTGCGGCTTGCGCGTCTGGGTCATGGTGAGTTGCAACATGCCGTCGGCACGTTCGACCTTTTCCACGGAGAGATCGCCGCCCTGCAGGACCATCGGCTCCTTCACCAGGAAGGAGGCCGCCGTCCAGCCGATCGGCCATTGGCCGAAATCGCGATTGGCGATGTCCCACATGGTGACCTGGCTGCCGTCGGCCACGATCTTGAGCTGCGAGGGCGGATCGTACTCGAAGCGCATGCGGCCGGGCCGGCGCACCGAGAGCGTGCCCTGCACCACAGTGCCGCCGGGGTTCGACTGCACGAACCGCGCCTGCAGGGTGCGAAGGCCGTTGAAATAGCGCTCGACCGCCGCGACATCGGGGTTTGTGGCCTGCGCAAGCACGGAACCAGTGGAAACACCGGCAACCGCGACAGCTCCGGCGCCGACGAGAAACGTACGCCTCGAACGAAAGGTCATGGTCCGCATATGACGGTCGAATACGGCGGAATCAAGCGGACCTCGGGGCTTTTCAAGCATGTGAATGACCGTTTACCATGAAGAAACAAAGACACGAACAAGCGAGAGGAAACGCCATGCATGTCGGAATGGCTGCCGTCTTTCAGAATACCGGCCGAACGCTGACCGATCGGCAAATCTACCTCAACGAGCTAGCGCTGGCCGACATGGCCGAACCGCTGGGCTTCGAATCGATCTGGTCGGTCGAGCACCATTTCACCGACTACACGATGTGCCCCGACGTGGTGCAGTTCCTCTCCTACATGGCCGGTCGCACCAAGTCGGTTCGGCTGGGATCGATGGTCGTGGTGCTGCCCTGGCACGACCCGATGCGGGTCGCCGAGCAGATCTCCATGCTCGACCATCTGTCGGGCGGCCGTATGATCCTGGGACTGGGCCGCGGCGCCGGCAAGGTCGAGTTCGACGGCTTTCGCCTCGACATGGGCGACAGCCGCGAGCTTTTCGTCGAATACGGCGAAGCGCTGCTCAAGGGCCTTGAGAGCGGCGTGATGCAGTATCAGGGCAAGCACTACAAGCAGCCGCCCGTCGAGATCCGCCCTGCGCCCTTCAAGAGCTTCCGCGGCCGCACCTACGCCGCCGCCGTGTCGCCGGAGAGCGCCCGCATCATGGCGCGGCTGGGCGTCGGCCTGCTGATCATCCCGCAGAAGCCGTGGCGCGAGGTCGAGAAGGAGCTCACCGAGTACAATCAGCTCTACCGCGAGATCAACGGCACCGACGCTCCGCAGCCGATCTCGGCCGGCTGGACCTTCGTCGACGAAAGTGCGGAGCGGGCGCGCGAGATGGCCGTAAAGTATATCGGCGGCTACTACCGCACCGTGCTCGATCACTACCAGTTCGCCGGCGAGCACATGAAGAACCAGCGCGGCTACGAATACTACGCCAAGATGAACGAGAAGCTCGCGGTCTACGGCGACCAGAAGGCGATCGAGTTCTTCGCCGACCTGCAGGTCTACGGCACGCCCGAGCAGGTCTACGAGAAGATCATGGCGATCCACCGCCAGACGCGGAACTCCGCCTATGTCGGCGTCTTCTCCTATGCCGGCATGCCGCACGAGGAAGCGGCGCGCAACATGACGATGTTCGCCCGTACCGTGATGCCCGAACTCAGGAAGTTCGACGCCGGCGCCCCGATCGACCGCTCGGCGATGCTGCCCGATCTGCGCTACGCGGCCGCCGCGGAGTAGCAAGCCACCTTACGGCAGGGCTTGTTTTCCCGGCTGAAGTGACATCCCTTGCTCCGCATGCGTGCAGGCGGGGCGGGATCGGGGATGATGGTTGCAGCAGGTGCGATCCTGCTGTCGGCCTTTCTGCTCTTCCTGGTGCAACCGCTGATGGGGCGGTTGATCACGCCGTGGTTCGGCGGCAGCGCCGCCGTCTGGACGGCGTGCCTTGCCTTCTTCCAGACCGCCCTGGTGGCCGGCTACGGCTATGCCGCGCTGTCGCTGCGCCTGCTGTCGCCCCGCCTGCAGCGCCTGCTGCATCTTGGGCTGCTGGCGGCGAGCCTGTTCTTCCTGCCCATCCTCCCAGGTGCCGCTCACAAGCCGACGGATTCACACGACCCGTTATGGGAGATCGTGCTCCTGCTGCTGACCAGCGCCGGACTGCCCTACATGCTGCTGGCGTCGACCGGCCCGCTGGCCCAGGCCTGGCTCGCCGGCACGGGACGCCTGCCGTGGCGCCTCTTTGCCCTGTCCAACGCCGCGTCGATCGCCGCCCTGCTCGCCTATCCGTTCGCCGTCGAGCCCTGGCTGCCCCTGCACGTCCAGGCACTGGCCTGGAGCGCTTTCTACGGGCTGGCCGCCCTGATGGTAGGCGCACTTGCCTGGTGGACACGCCGGCCGCGCGAGCACCCCGTCTCTTCATTGCCCGCTCACACGCACGATGAGGCGAACGAGGAGTCGCGCAACAGGGCCGCCTGGCTGCTCCTGGCGGCCCTGCCGACGGCGATGCTGGTCGCCACGACGGAATACCTGACGCGTGACGTGGCGCCGATCCCGCTGCTCTGGATCCCGCCGCTGGCTCTCTATCTTCTGAGCCTCGTCGTCTGGTTCGATGGCCGGCTACCCTTCCACCGCCTGTTCTGGAGTTTCGCGGCGACGGCGGCCGTCCTCGTGATGGCGAGGGTCATGACCCTTGTCCGCTTTCGTTTCGAGACGACGGTCCTGGTGCCGCTGTTCCTGGCCGGCCTGCTGACGCTCTGCCTGTACTGTCACGGTGAACTGGCCCGACGGCGGCCCGCGACGCAGCGGCTGGGTGCTTTCTATTTCACGATGGCGTTGGGCGGCGCGCTCGGCGGCCTGTCGGTCGCCCTGGTGGCACCGCTTGTGCTCGACGCACACTACGATCTTGCGATCGTCCTTGCGGCGACGTCGATGCCGTTGGCCCTGGGCGCCGGCACTTTCGGCAGGCCGCTTCTCAAGACGGCAGGCCTCGCCTGCGCCGTCCTGGCGCTTGCTGCCGGCCTCTACGGCGTGCGCCATGTCTACCGTGCCGACCGCGACGGCCTCGTCTCGCAGCAGCGCAACTTCTACGGCACGCTTCATGTCGTGGATCTCGACAAACGCACCCCCGAGCATCGGCGCGAGCTTCATCACGGCATCATCCTGCATAGCCTGCAATATCTGGCGCCGGAGCGGCGCTACGAACCGACGATCTACTATCAGCCGGAGTCCGCCGTCGGGCTGGCGATGGCCATGCTGCCCGATCGGCCGCGGCGGATCGGGGTGATCGGCCTCGGCGCCGGCACGGTCGCAGCCTACGGGCGGCCGGGCGACGACATCGTGTTCTACGAGATCGACCCCGCCGTCGAACGCATCGCCCGGCGCGACTTCACGTTCCTGGCCGATTCGAAGGCGGCGATCACGATCGTGCCGGGAGATGCAAGGCTCAGCCTGGAACGCGAACCCTCCCGCCGCTACGACCTTCTGATCCTGGATGCCTTTTCCGGCAACGCACCGCCCCTTCACCTGCTGACCGTCGAAGCCTTCGCGACCTACATCCGCCACGTCGCTCCTGACGGGCTGATCGCGGTGCAGGTGTCGCACAAGTTCCTGACCTTCGATCCCCTTGTGCTGGCCGCCGTCGACGCCCTCGGCTGGGCCGGCGCCCCCGTCGTCGACGAAGGGATGAGCGAATGGGTGGTCGCGGCGCGCGACAGGGCCCGCCTGCAGGTGCCGCCCCTCGGGCGCGCCCTGAAGCCGGTGACGACGGCCGACGTTCGTCCCTGGGTCGACGACTTCATCGACATCCTGCGCCTTCCCTGGCGCTAGAGCTTATTCGAGGCGGAGCTGGAGACGTGACGCCAGGGCAGAAGCAGCCAGGCGGAACGGGCGTGTGACGCGATAGAGCGGCCACAGTGCGGATGGCAACGGCATGGCGCGATAGTCGCTGATGGTCGGCGTCAGCGCCAACCTGACACTGGCGGCGATCCTGTCGAGGCGACGATCGCAAAGCTCTATGTCGACGAGATTGCGGCCTGTCTTGCGTCCGCTTTCGCCCTGGCGCAATTCATCGATCATCCCCGAAGCCAACGTCTCGACGCGGGGACGTTGTCCGAGCAGCCGGACCAATACCGATGGCACGGCGACGCCCAGCAGGCGTTCCGCCAGCCTGCAGGCGAGCAGTACATTGTCGCCGCACCCCGCCGCCTGGGCACGACGGTAGATCGCGGACCAGTCGAGGTCGCGCCGGCACGCGACCAGGACCGCAAAATCCACGACCCAGCCCAGGCTGCGCCAACGTTCCTTGGTTCCGTGTCCCGCCAGAAGCAGCGCGAGATCGGCGCCCGTGATCGCGGGGACATCGCGTTGCCCGACCTTGATCGTCTCGAGCGAATCCCAGATCTCGGCCGGCGTCAGGGGAAACGGCAAATGAACGCCGGTGAAATCCCAATGCAGATCGATCGCGGCCTGCGCCGGATGAACGAACGCCGTCTGGCGCTGATAGCCGAGAAAGGCGCGACGGAAACGCCGGTCGTCGTGATCGCTCGCGTAGCCCAACGCCTCGAGCACATCTTCGGCGTCGTCGAGTGCTTCAGCAGGCACGATGAGATCGATGTCGGTGTATTCCCGCGCCGACAGGCTGCCGTAGAGAATCACCGCCAGGGTCGCGCCCTTGAAGGCGGCACAGCGAAGGCCGCGGGCGAGGATCGCATCGCTGACACGGCCCAGTTGCTCCGCCATTCCCAGGGCAAGCGCACCGTGGAGCTGCTGGAAGTTTTCGAGCGCCGGTCGCTGGATGGCCGGCACGCCTTCCCAGCCGAGCGTCGCCAAAGCGCGAATCAACTGTGGCCGCAGTGAATGCTCGCGCGCAGCCCGTAGCAGCGCATCGAACGGTACCTTCCGGCCGAGACTCTGCCGAACGAAGGCCGCATCGACGTCAGGCCTCACCAAAGCGCAGAGCAGATCGAAAGCTGCAACTTCCAGTCGATGATCCCACATCGGCTCCTCGCCAGCGCGATACCGCGCCGACGATCGCCGGGTGCGTCCCCTACAACAGACGTGTTCTTTGCGCGAGCTTGATGATGCCGCCGTCGGGCATGCCGCCCAGCCCGAGCGCCTTGGTTATCTCCTGCATCGTCCCCCACTGCATCAGCACTGGTGATGCGTAGGGTTTCTTATCAAGGGCAGGCCTGGAGCGGCCGGTTGATTGGGCATCCATTTCGACCCATCCCTCCTTGCACTCAGGGTGTCATTTCTACCACAGCTGCCACCCTGTTGGCATTGCCCATATGAGTGGGGCCAAGCCGCCATCGATTCGCAGTTGCGCGATCGTCCTGAGCGTTCACGCTGAAACGAAGTCGACCAGGCCGGCTTCACTAAGACTGTCGAGAAAGGCCATGACGTCGCGCCGGCAGACCTCTGGGGGGACGTCGAACTCCTCCAGCACCGCGTCGCAAAGCGCTGCGACCGTGCTCGGCTCTTCCAGCCGGTCCCAGACGAAGGCGCCGACCCCCTGCAACCCGAAGTAAAGGGCACGCTCGACGTTCAGGACGGCAACTTCCTCATTGAGGACGCACGACACCTGGGCGGCCGACTTCTTCACGACGGTAGACAGGTCGAGCATGCGCCATCTCTACCGACCACCAGACAGGCGGGCAATAGTCGGCGGGAATGCGTCGTCCTGGCCCCGATCAGGTGTGCGCCGCCAGCCAGTGATCGAGCGCATGGACGGCGATCAGCCGATCGAGGGCGGCCCCCGGCGGCAGTTGCTCCGGCAGCGCCCGCAGGTCCACGTAGTGGGCAAGCGGTGGTGCGCCCGACAAGGGAGGCAAGCCATGGGCGGCGATCGCGCCGGCAAGCGGCGTGCCGGCCAGCGGCGTCTTGGGACGCGAAAGTACGGCATCGGGCAGCTGTCCGCGCATGGCCTCGCGCATCAGGAGCTTTTCCCGCGCCCAGGGAACCGGCGGCACGGAAAGCAGGAAGCCCAGCACGCGAAGGTCGAGATAGGGATGCCGCCAGACCATGGGCGCCAGACTTTCGTCGCGATCGAAACCGTCGAACATGGCGGTCCAGACCGGACTGGCGAAGGAGGCAACGGCCCGGGGATGCCAGGGATGGGCTTTCGGATTGGATGCGGTAAGCCGCGCGAGGCGCGCTTCCTGGTCCAGGCGATCGGCCAGGCCACGGTCGAGCCAGCAGGACGTATCCGGTTCGGCCGATGCGGAGTCGTCGCGGCCGAGGTAGCGGCGCATCGTTTGCCGCCAGCCGCGCCGCCCTTTGGCCTTGAGGTAGAGAAACAGGGCCTCGCCGAGCCGGCCCCAGTAACCGCGCCGCACAAGCCACGAGAGATAGGACTGGCGCTCGAAGACCAGGGCATTGTCCGGCCCTTCACCGAAGAACCACACTGGCGACCGCGCCGCCTGCTCGGCCGCCATCATCTGCTCCGGGCGATGGGCAATGACGGCCATGGCGGGTTCTGCCCCGCCATCCGATCGATCGCGCCAGCCAGGATCGTAGATCAGATCGTCAACCGCCCTCGCCTGAAGGTCGATGCCGAGGTGCCGAGCGGCGAGACCGGCAAACGTCGCTTCGTCGTCCGGCATCAACCGCTCGTAGTAGGCGCACTCCGCCACGACGCGGGCCGGTTCTCCCGCCGCCGCGACCGCGCAGGCCGCGAGCGTCGTCGAATCGATGCCGCCGCTCATTGAGATGCCGACCTTTCCTGCCGGCAGCCGATCGCGAATGGCCGACGAAACGAGCTCCAGGAACCGATCGGCATAGGCCCGAGCATTGCGAAGATGGAGTGGATCTCCGACCTGCAGGGTCCAGTAGCGCCGGATCACCGGGACATTGTTGCAAAGATCGAACGAATGCGCTGGCGCCAGGCGTCGGACCTGGCGATAGACGGTGCGTTCCGCGTCGAGGCTGAAACCGGCCGTCAGGAAATCGGCAATCCATTGATCGTCGAGCGTTCGATCGCCCAGTCGAGCGGCAATCCAGTCGAGCGAGTCTCCCACCATCAGGAGTCCGTCGCTCTCGGCATGGAACAGCGTGCGGACACCGAGCTGGTCCCGCACCGCCATCAATCGGCGGTCCCGACCGTCCCAGATCACGAAGGCGAAGTCGCCGGCCAGGTGATCGACGCAGCGATCTCCCCAGATGGCATAAGCCTGCAGGCAGAGATCGCCATCGCTCGGCGGTGTCGAGCCCAGCATAAAGCGGCCCGCCAGCCGCGCCCGGAGCGCGCCGCGCGCGTCGAGACGGATCCGGCCGGTGATCCAGTATCGGCCCTGCAGGCTGGCCGAACCGCGCCATTCGCCATCGAAGCGCTCAGTCGAATGCACGAAGGCGAGTTGAGGCGCGTCGGGCGGGCTTTGCACGACCAGCCTCGCGCCTGCCAGCGCACGGGGGTCCACGGGGCGACCTCTCGAGTCGAAGACAGCAGCGAACAAGATCAGCCCGGGTTGGAAGGCCAGGCGACCAGAGGCGTGAACTCCTCGTGCCGATCCGCACCGATCAGGATTTCACCGCAATGCGTGAGCCAGGCATGCGCCTCGAACGCCTGGTCGTGCCTGGCGACACCGATATGCAGTTCGGAAGAATGGCCCTGCTGCGACAACAAACGCTGAAGCGCGAGGGCCTGGACGAGGCACGTCGCGCCTGGTGCACGCCGCGCCGCGGTGCGAACGGCCCAGGCGAGCTGCCGTGGCGGAAGATTGCCCGGCTTCTTCTGCTGCGCCCAGGTTCGCAATCGGTCGAGAGGCTGCAGACGCAATAGCACCCGCACCCTGACGATCGTCGCCAGGGCCCTCAGCAACAGCCGGCGATCCGCAGCAGGCAGACCAAGGAATGTCGCGACAGCGCCCATGACGCATTATCATAGCATCGAGACGGGGTGGTGTATCAGTCATGAGAATCGATTGCGGGAGCTTTGCCGACATGGGGGCTCCACCCGACCTGCTGGCCCAGACAGAGCCGGTACAGCAGGCCTTTGGCCATCTCGTTAAGGAGGGCTACGTCATCCTGGATCGCGTGTTGCCGCCGGCAACCGTCGCCCAATTGGAGATTGCCCTGGAGGCCGCGCTGGTCGACCTGACCGGCACGCCCGACGATCGCTTCAGGATCGGCACGCTGCGCTATGCGCTGCCGATCGCCCTATCGGGCCCCTTTGCCGATCCGATCGTCTACGCCAATCCAGCCGTCACCGCGATCGCGCGCGTCGCCCTCGATCGCAGCGTCATCCTGCAGGGCTTCGGCGCCGAGATGGCCCTGCCCGGTGGCGCCCCCCAGCATATCGACCGTGACGGCCGGCTTCTTTTCGATGCCGACCTGTCACCGCTCCTGCCCGCGCACGCCCTGACCTGCCGCCTGGCCGTCGGCGCGGCGCACAGCGTTGCCATCTGGCCGGGAAGCCACCGCTGGAAGGTGCGCAATGAGGAGGCTCCCCCAGAGGTCATCGACGTGCCGCCGGGCAGCGTCGCCCTCTTCGATTCCCGGCTGCTGAGTGGTGCCACGGCCAATCGGTCGGACAAGCCGCATTACCTATTGCAGGCGGCTTATGCGCGACGCTGGTTCCGCGACTCCACCCAAGGCCTGCGTCTCGCCGCCGCGCGGCTCGAGGTCGGCCGGGATTTTCTGGCGACCGTGGCCCCCGACGACCGCGGCCTGTTCGCCCATCTCAGGAATGCGTCCTGAAGACGACCATGAAGAAGCTGATCATCCTCGACGATGTCTTCGACGCCTCGACGGTCGCCAAGATCGCCGGCTTCGATTACGGCGAAGGGGAGAAATGGTACGAGCTCGGCGCCAATCCGATCCATGAGAGGATTCTCGACCTCTGCGCCCGGCATTTCGACCTCGGCGCCATCGTGGGATACGAGATGTGGCGCAACAGCGGCAATCCCGGCTGGCATGTCGACAAGGACGAGCGGTTGTTCCGGGAGCGCAAGGAGTATCGCTATCCGCAATGCAGCGCCGTCTACTACGCCGATGTCGGCGAGGTGAGCGGCGGCGAGTTCTTCACCGACGACCTGCGCTACTTTCCCCGGACCAACCGGCTGGTGATGTTCTCACCCGGCCTCTACCACGGCGTCTCGGCTTTTTCCGGCCGACGTTTCGCCGTCAGCCTCAATCCGTGGAACCACAGGATCACGAGCTGAAAAACTTGAAGGCGACCGACAGTCGGGCGGCGAAGCAGCTGCGCGACGGCACGCCGCCACGATGCACGATGCCGCCGTCGAACACCGCCAGCCGCCCGGGCCTGGGCGCCAGTGCCTGCCAAGGCTCGCCGTTGGCCGCATAGAAGATCGTCTCGCCCTGCCAGTCATCGTCCCAGTCGGGATTGGCAAAGTAGAGCGCCGTCACGCCGGGATCGGCGTCGATATGGGCATGCTGGTGATCGCCGAACAGATGGGCGTTGGCGTGGACGCGGTCCAGCGTGAGGTCGCTCCCAGCAAAGAGCTCCCGGCTCTTCGCCACGACGACATCGTGCCAGTGCTGCAGCAGCGGATTGGCGGCAAAGAATGCCGGTGGGAATTCGCTTTTCCAGTGACGGATGCGCGATGTCGCCTCGGTGTCGTAGTCGGACAGGCTGAAGGACTGCTTCGTCAGGATCGTATGCAGGGCCTGGACGAGATCGGCCTTGAATAGACCATCCACGACGAACAGCGGCCGGCCGCACACCGGACGTGCCTCGAGGCGAGGCAAAGGAATACTCACGCGTCCCGCACGATGCTTCGGATCCGGTCGGCGACATCGGCCAGCCGCGCATAGTCGCGCGGATAGACCAGCGCAAAGACAGGCACGGTGCGGGCGACCTGCTCGACGAACCGCAGCTGGCGCGCCAGGCGCTGGGGCGCGTAGTCGCGAATGTTCATGGCCGAAGACGTCAGCACCCGAATGAGCTCCAATCCACCAAGCCGCGAGGCGCTCACTCCAGTGGCGCCGGGACCTTGCTCGGGAGGTCGATTGCCCAGCCAGATCAGGGCCGCGAGCGGCAGCGGCTCCCGGCGCGATCCCGTCCTGTCGTCGGGCCGCACCATCAGCTTGCCGCTCACCGTGTTGAAGTAGCCTGTCGCGATTGCCTCCGGCAGCAAACGCTTGGCTGGCTCATCGAGGAGTTTCAGGCGATTGGGCCCATAATGGGCATGGCCCTGGCCAGCGAAGAAGCTGAGCCGCAGCATGTCGTCCGTCACCAGCCGCGCCCCGCGACCGACCAGGAACGCCGCCAGGGTCGACTTGCCGGCACCGCTGGGGCCAAGCAGTGCAATCGCCCGGCCCGCGAGATCCAGCACGGTCGCATGCAACGGCTCCTCGCCCTGCTGGGTGAGTGCCGTGCTCATCACGAAGTTCAGCAGGTTGGCTTCGAACGACCCCTGGTCGGCCTCTTCAGGGCGAAGACAGTCGACCTGGCGGCCGTCGGGGGCGACGATCGCCTCGAAGACGCCTCTGATTTTCATATAGACTGCGCCGCCTTCCAGGAGGGCATGGTGGCTCCAGGC